>OLFW01000044.1_pt1 | contig 114130 bp, 107 predicted proteins | sample 1605351 | NCBI WGS metagenome assembly OLFW01 (sample SAMEA3888918, study PRJEB22519) | human gut metagenome | biome: human gut; feature: human-associated habitat; material: faeces | place: Denmark | collected 2010 | reverse complement strand
GTTCCAATCCGCCTTCCGCCAACGCGCTTCGCTTGAACGAGGCTCACGGCGGATGAGCGAAACAGAAAATGGCTTTACGCTCGGCTCCATGGTCGGCCAGCGGCACCCTGCCCTGCGTGCAAAAAATTCTTTTCCAACCACTACTTGCTATTCACCAGCCACTGAAAAAGGGGAATGTGATTTTTTCACATCCCCCTTTTCTCATTTATCCTTTGACAGCGTTTCCAGCTGCTGCTTCTCCCATTCCAGCTTCCCGGTTTCCCGCTGGATGGCTTCCTGGAGGATCAGGGCATGGCCGTAGTCTTTTTCCCGGGCCTCCCGGGTGGAAAACAGCAACTGCCAGCGGAAATGCAGGTGGGCCAGGCGTTCTTCATGGCGGTGGATGTCTGCCTGGAGCAGGGTCCGGAGCCGGGGATCTTGCCGGCTGCGGATCAGGTATATCTTCATGGTGAATTCATCCCGGGTGGGCGTCATGGTACCCAGAGGCTGGGCCAGCCATTCCAGAAGTTTCCGGTGGCCTGTAGGAGCCAGGTGGTAATAGGTTTTCTGCCGTTTTGCCTCGGAGGCACAGGGAAGGGCGGTGATCATTCCGTTTTTTTCCATCTTCCGGAGTTCCGGATAGACCTGGCTGTGCCGGGCAAACCAGAAGTCTCCCACTTCCTGCTCAAACAGTTTCTTGATGTCATAGCCGGTCAAATCCTGTTTGGCCAGAAGTCCCAGCAGTATATATTGGAGAGTGTTTTCTTTGGTCATGGGGCGGCTCCTTTCTTCGGGGATATTATATCATGGAAACAGGCAGAGACATAATGGATTGACAATGGATCGGCAAACGTGCTACACTCGTGGCAATCATTATTATGTAAATATTTACATATCATCCGGGACAGGTGGAAAACTGTCTGAAGGAAGATAAGGAGGTCTTTTTATGAAAATCAACGGGAAAGTACGCAGGCTGGCTGTATCCAGCCTGCTGCTTCTGGGGATGACCGGGTTTACAGGCGCAGAAGCGGCAGTCCAGTATCCCAGCAAGACCCTGGAGGTGGCTCCGGTAAAGACGGAAGTGAAACAGGTTTCCGGGGTGGTCTATGAACAGGTCCCCAGCCGGGGGTATCCCAACGTACCCATGCAGCTGGATCTGCTCCAGCCCCAGAAAAAGACCAGGATGCCGGCCATCGTCTACGTGACCGGGGGCGGATTCATCAATGCCAATAAGGACAACGGGGTCCAGCTGCGGAACTACCTGGCGGAAAAAGGCTATGTGGTGGCCAGCATTACCTACCGGGTAGCACCCACGGCCAAATTTCCCCAGCCCCTGGAGGATGTGAAGGCTTCCATCCGGTACCTGCGGGCCCATGCGGATCAGTGGAACATCGACAAGGACCGGATCGGCATCATCGGCGGCAGCGCCGGCGGGTATCTTTCAGCGTTTGCCGGCACTACCAGCGGTACGAAGACCTTCGACAAGGGTGAAAATCTCCAGGAATCCAGCAAGGTCAGCTGTGCCGTCGATCTGTACGGCCTGTCAGACCTGTCCCAGGTGGGCATGGACTACAGCCCGGAAGTCCAGCAGCTCCACAAATCCGCCGGGGCCACGGAAGCCCTGTGGGTGAACGGCAGTCCCGTGTTCGGCGGGAAGGATGGGGGCGTCCTGGCTGACCCCAAAGCTACGGAAGCGGCCAACCCCATCGCCTATATTGGGAAAAACAGCGCACCCATGCTGCTGATGCACGGAACGGCGGACAAAGTGGTGTCTCCGGGGCAGACGGACCTGTTGTACCAGGCCCTGAAGGCCAAAGGGGTGCCGGCGGAACGGTATGAGATCCCGGGAGCAGCCCATGGGGGCGTATACTGGGTGCAGGACAAGGTACTGCAGGTAATCGGGGATTTCTTCGACCGGTACCTGAAATAAAAGGAGATAAAATATGGAAGAACAGAAAACCATGCCGGTGATTTTTTCGGGCCACGGCAGCCCCATGATCGCCCTGGAACAGAATGACATCACGGAAGGCATGACCAGAGTGGGGCAGACCGTATTGGAAAAGTACGGACGGCCCAAAGCCATTTTGATGGTGTCCGCCCACTGGTACACCCACGGGACCTTTGTCCAGAGTGCCCCGGAACCCCGGCAGGTCTATGACATGTACGGATTCCCCAAAGAGCTGTACGAAGTGAAGTATCCGGCGAAGGGGGATGCCGCCCTGACTGCGGCCGTACAGAAAGCCCTGGGCCACAAGGTGCGGGTGAATGACGACTGGGGCATCGATCACGGGGCCTGGACGGTGCTGGTCCACATGTTTCCCAAAGCCGACATCCCGGTGGTACAGCTGTCCGTGGACGGGGATATTTCCTATGCAGAGGAATATGCCCTGGGTGAAAAGCTGGCAACCCTGCGGGAACAGGGGTACCTGATTGTGGGTAGCGGCAACGTGGTCCACAACCTGCGGGCCGTGGAATGGGACAACAAGGGCGGTTCGCCGGCCACCCTGCGGTTCAACGACTACATCATCGATGGGGTGCTGAAAAATGATACGGACAGGGTCATCGGTTTCAGCAGCCATCCGGATGCAGCTTATGCGGTGCCTACGCCGGACCACTACCTGCCGCTCCTGGTGTGCCTGGGAGCCGCCCGTGGCGACAAGGCCACCGTGTTCAACAAGGTCTGCAACCTGGGATCCATGGCCATGACCGGATACACCTGGGGAATGAAAGAATAAAAGGGAAGAGGGGGGCAGCACATGCTGTGCTGCCCCCCTGCTTCTGCATCATAATCGATAAAAATTATCTAAAAAGGTCTTGTGTTATTTTTAAAGGTATCGTATAATACGGGTAACTGTAAACGATAAAAATACATTTAATCAATTAAAGGAGGATCGATGATGGCTTATCAGACTATTTATCCGTATACCAATGAAGTGCTCCGCTCTTATGAGAGCCTGTCCGATGCCGGAGTGGAAAAAGCTCTGGAACAGGCCTATGGACAATATCAGGCTTGGCAGAAAGACAACGATATAGAGACTCGGAAAGCAGTCCTGCGCCAGGTGGCTGCCCTGCTCCGGCGGGATTTGGACCGGTATGCAGAAACCATGACCAAAGACATGGGAAAACTGTTTGGGGAAGCCCAGGGAGAAGTGGCGCTCTGTGCCGCTATCGCTGAATATTATGCGGACCAGGCCGATGGATTCCTGGCCCGGGAACCGGTGGAAACCCCGGCCGGCAAAGCCTATATCCTAAAACAGGCCCGAGGGGTGATCATGGCGGTGGAACCCTGGAATTTCCCCTTCTACCAGGTGATGCGGGTGTTTGCTCCCAATTTCATCATCGGGAATCCGCTGCTGCTGAAACACGCTTCCAACTGCCCCGGATCCGCACTGGCCTTTGAGACACTGGTACGGGAAGCAGGGGCTCCTGAAGGGGCTTTCCAGAACCTGTTTGCCAGTTATGAACAGGTTTCCCGGATCATCGAGGATAACCGGGTGGCCGGGGCCTGCCTGACTGGCTCAGAACGGGGCGGCTCTTCTGTGGCGGAACATGCCGGAAAGGCCTTGAAGCCTTCTTCACTGGAATTGGGGGGCAATGATGCCTTCATCGTCTTGGATGATGCGGATATGGACGAAGTGAAATCTCAGCTGTTCGCTGCCCGGCTGTACAATGCGGGCCAGGTCTGTGTCTCTTCCAAACGGTTCATCGTGACGGAAAAGAATTATGACCGGTTCCTCCAGGATCTGACGGAAGTTTTTTCATCCGCCCATTGGGGGGATCCCATGGATCCGGCCACCACATTGGCACCGCTGTCGTCTGCTACGGCCAAACGGGATGTGCTGGCTGCCATCGAACAGGCTGTCCAGGCCGGCGCCCGGGTGGTGTACGGGAACCAACCCATCGAGAGCCCCGGTTATTTCGTGATGCCCACCATCCTGACCGATGTGACGAAAGACAATCCTCTCTTCAACAAAGAAGTCTTCGGCCCGGTGGGTGTGGTGTACAAAGTCCGGGATGAAGAGGAAGCCATTGCCCTGGCCAACGATTCCAGCTATGGACTGGGGAATACGGTGTTCAGCAGCGATATGGATCATGCCGGCCGGGTGGCGTCCCGGATCGAGACCGGTATGAGCTTCATCAATCACGGCTGGACATCCCTGCCGGAACTGCCCTTTGGGGGTGTGAAGAATTCCGGGTACGGACACGAACTGTCCCGGAGCGGATTCGATACCTTCGTGAACCAGCATCTGGTGTTCATCCCCCAGGCCGTATGGGAACGGCATGGGAAGTAAAGGGAACGGGGACTGCTGCGTATGCAGCAGCCCTGTCATATGACGAAGGGGGTGTTGCACGTGTGTGATTTTCCCACGTGCAACACCCCTTCTTTCATGCCCAATCCCCATCCACGAACACGGGCACTTTTGCCCCGTCCTTCCGGATTCCGGTGATGGTCAGGTCCGGACTACCCACCATGAAATCCACGTGGATCATGGAATCGTTGAGCCCGGCTTTTTTCAGTTCTTCCTCGCTGCGCTCCGGACCCTTTTCCAGGCAGGTGGGATAGGAGTCTCCCAGAGCCAGGTGACAGGCAGCGTTTTCGTCGAACAGGGTCTCGTAGAAGATCTGGTTCGTCAGGGAAATAGGGGAATGGTAGGGTACCAGAGCTACTTCGCCCAGGCGGCAGGCACCTTCGTCCATCTTGATCAGGTCTTCCAGGATTTCCTGTCCCTTTGCGGCCTGTACGTCCACCACTTTCCCGTCTTTGAAAGTGAACCGGAAATCCTCGATCAGGTTCCCGTTGTAGACCAGGGGCTTCGTGCTCCAGACCACGCCGTCCACCCGGTCCGCCTGGGGAGCGGAATACACTTCCTCGGTAGGGATGTTGGCGTTGAACAGGAAGCCCCGGGTGGTGCTTTCCGCCCCGCCCTGCCAGATGTGATGGTCCGGCAGGCCCACGGTGAGCTTCGTGCCTTTCCCACTGGCATATTCCAGGGCCGTGAACTGCTGGGCGGTGAGCCATTCCCGCCGCTGTTTCAGGGTTTCCAGGTGTTTGTCCCAGTCGGCCAGAGGGTCATCACCCAGGCAGCGGGATACGTCCAGGATCTGGAGCCACAGCTTGTCCAGCCCTTCTTTTTCCGGCAACTGCGGATACAGCAGCTTCGCCCATACGGTGCTGGGTACGGCGGCCACCAGCCAGTTGGTCCGGGAAGCCATCATGCCGTCGGAATACTCCTTCACGGCCTGGTGGAAGGCTTTCTGCCAGGCAAAAATCTTCTTCCGGTCGATGCCCTGCATGCTGTAGGGGTCGGCGGAAATCAGGCTCAGGAAGGCCGCACCCTTCCGGTAGTAATACAGGTTGAACTCGCTGCGCCAGCCGGGAACAGTCTCGAATTTGTCCTGGGTCTCGTACTGGTAGCGCAGCCGGGTGGTGGCGTTGCAGTACCAGTTGAACACCACCTGGGCTGCACCGGCCTTGTAGGCCTCCTCCGCCAGCAGGGAGGCGAACGAGTGGGCTTCCACCGGGGCGTTGATCACCAGGATCTGGTCCTTCTGCAGGTTGATGCCTTTTTGTAACAGCACCCGGGCGTACAGGGGCAGCTGCCGGGTCAGGGTTTCTTGTATATCCATGGAAAATCTCTCCTTTACGTTCTGCTGGATACAATTATATATGATTTTCAGCCGATTGAACAATTGGCCCTCCTGCCCCCATAGAATCCCTCCAATACCTCCTATGGGAGCACAAGTATTGGGAATTGCCTGATAAATCTCATATAATGGAGCCATCGAAAGGGAAAACAACAGAAAGGCTCCGGTGACGGTCCGGAGCTGTTACGGGAAAATCACTTGTGAAAGAGAGAGGGAACATCATGATCGAACTGTACAAGAACGGGGGCTACCTGCTCCACGGCACTGAAATGATTCCGGAAGAGGAAGTCGCTGCCGTCGAACAAAAGCTGGGCCGCAAGGTCTCTAAAGAAGACGCCAAAAAAGGCACCATCGCCTATAGCATCCTGAAAAACCACAACCTGAACGACAACATGGATGATCTGAAGATCCGCTTCGATGATTTGACCAGCCATGATATCACTTACGTGGGCATCATCCAAACGGCCAAGGCTTCCGGCATGGACAAGTTCCCCATGCCCTACATCCTGACCTGCTGCCACAATTCCCTGTGCGCTGTGGGCGGCACCATCAACGAAGATGACCACCTGTTCGGCCTGAGCGCTGCCCAGAAATACGGCGGCATCTACGTACCGCCCCATGTGGCCGTCATCCACCAGTACATGCGTGAAATGTACGCTGGCTGCGGCAAGATGATCTTGGGCTCCGACTCCCATACCCGGTATGGCGCCCTGGGCACCATGGCCGTAGGCGAAGGCGGCGGCGAACTGGACAAACAGATCCTGGGCGACACCTGGGATAACCCGTATCCCGGCGTGGTGGCCGTGTATCTGACCGGCGCTCCCCAACCCTGGGTCGGCCCTCACGATATTGCCATCGCCATCTGCGGTGCGGTGTACAAGAACGGCTATGTGAAGAACAAAGTCATGGAATTCGTTGGACCCGGCGTAGCCAGCATGACCACCGACTACCGGAACGGCGTGGATGTGATGACCACGGAAACCACCTGCCTGTCCTCCATCTGGCGGACCGACGAGGATACCCACAAGTTCCTGAAGGAACACAACCGGGAAGTCGATTACAAGGAATTGAATCCGGCGGATGTGGCCTACTACGATGGCGTAGTCTCCATCGACCTGTCCACCATCAAACCCATGATCGCACTGCCGTTCCATCCGTCCAACGCCTACGAAATCGACGAACTGAATGCCAACCTGGACGACATTCTGGCCGAAACGGAAAAAGCCGCTGCCAAAGTGGCACAGGGCCGTGCCACCTTCACCCTGCGTGACAAGATCACCAAAGACGGCAAGCTGCAGGTGCAGCAGGGCGTCATCGGCGGGTGCGCCGGCGGGAACTACACCAACGTGGTGGAAGCCGCCAACCTGCTGAAAGGTAAGTTCATCGGGGCCGGAGAATTCGCCCTGAACGTATATCCTTCCTCCATGCCCGTGTACATGGACCTGATGCGCAAAGGCTATCTCACGGAACTCATGGCCTCCGGGGCCGTTGTGAAGACCGCCTTCTGCGGACCGTGCTTCGGCGCCGGCGATACCCCCAACAACAACGGCCTGTCCATCCGTCACACCACCCGGAACTTCCCGAACCGGGAAGGCTCCAAACCGGGCCAGGGCCAGATGGCTGCCGTTGCCCTGATGGATGCCCGCAGCATCGCTGCCACCGCCGCCAACAACGGCCGGCTGACCTCTGCCGAGGAATATGCCGAGGCCTTCGGCGATGTGCCGGAATACCACTTCGACGAAAGCCCGTACAAGGCTCGTGTGTACTACGGCTTCGGCAAAGCGGACACGAAGAAGGAACTGGTCTACGGGCCGAATATCAAAGACTGGCCGACGCTGCCCAGCCTGGGCGAAAACATCCTGCTGAAGGTGTGCTCCAAGATCCTGGATCCGGTGACTACCACCGACGAACTGATCCCCTCCGGGGAAACGTCCTCCTACCGGTCCAACCCTCTGGGCCTGGCCGAATTCACCCTGAGCCGCCGGGATCCGGGCTATGTGGGTCGCACCAAGGCAGTGAAGGAAGTGGAAGTGGCCCGGGAAGCCGGCAAGGATGTAACGGCTGAGGATGCTGGCCTGAAGGCTGTGTTCGACGGACTGAAGGACCTGCCCGGCAATGCCACCCTGGCCAACACGGAAATCGGCTCCACCATCTATGCCAACAAACCCGGCGACGGTTCCGCCCGGGAACAGGCTGCCAGCTGCCAGCGTGTCATTGGAGCCCTGGCCAACATCACCCAGGACTATGCCACGAAACGGTATCGCAGCAATGTGATCAACTGGGGCATGCTGCCCTTCCATTTGAAAGGGGAACCCAAGGATTTCGAAGTGGGTGACTACATCTACGTACCGGAAGTCCGGAAAGCCCTGGCTGGGGATATGCAGGACATCAAGGCCTATGTGGTGAAGAAGGGTGCCGCCATCCCCATCAGCCTGTACATCAAACCGCTGAATGAGGAAGAAAAAGCCATCATCAAGGCCGGTTGCCTGATCAACTTCAACCGGGCCAGGAAGGGACTGTAAGAAGCGTACCTCCGGGGAAGGGACGCCCTCTCGGCCCGACCCCGATTTTCCCAAACCATAGATTGAAACCAACACGGAAAAAGCCTTTGCATCGGAATGGTGCAAAGGCTTTTTTCGTATGATTTATAACCGGACCGTGGTCTCCGTCTGGAAATATTCCTTCAGCAGGTCCAGGAAATACCGTTCGGCCTTGTTCAGGTAGGCGCCTTTTTTGTAGATGGCGTTGATTTCCCACTGGACGGGGGTGGGGGAATATTCGTAGCAGCAGCGGTCTGCGTCCGGCCCCAGGATCTTCCGGGCACGGCGGGGCACCAGGGTGAAGCCCAGGCCGCAGGCTCCCAGCTGGGCAGCGGTGGAGCTGCTGTCCACTTCCATCAGGGTATGGGGAGCGATTCCGTACTCCCGGAAGATCTCCTGGACCTTCCAGTTGATGGAGTGGGCTTTCTTGATGCCGATGAAAGGCATGGAAGCCAGCTTGTGCAAATCCACCAGCCGGTGGTCCCTGTCCAGGAACATATCCTCGGTGAAGGCATCCGGGGCAGCGATCAGCTGGATGGTTTCCCGGTAAATCAGTTCCCAGGTCATGGATACCGGTACTTCCCGGGCGTCCAGGGGACAGATCAGGAAGGTGACTTTGTTGTTCTGGAGCATTTCCAGCAGTTTTCGGGTACCGGCTTCCTGGATGGCAAATTCCGAATCGGGGAATTTGGCCCGGAACTGGTTGATGATGGGGGGCAGCATGAAGCCTGCCCGTTCCGCCGGGATCCCCAGGCTGATCTGGGCGCCCCGTCCGTCCTTCAGGTCGGCCAGCCGGTTCTTCAGTTCCGTACGCTTCTGGAGGATTTCCCGGGCCGTCTTCACATAGATCCGGCCGGCATCCGTCAGGGCCAGGGGCTGCTGGGAACGGTCGAACAGCTTTACGCCCATTTCCTTCTCGATCTGGCCCAGGGCGTAGCTCAGGGAAGGCTGGGAAATATATAGTTGTTTGGCAGCCTGGGTCACGTTGCGGCAATCGGCCACTGTGACCACATATTGCAATTCGCGAAAATCCATGGGCGTTCCTCCAATCGCTGGCTGTTATCTTTTTATTTTATCATAAAATGAAAAATAGTTGCATAATGGTACAAACTATAAAAATACTGTAAAAAATACCAAAATTAATGTTACAAAACCGGGTACAGTATAGTATAATGAAATCATATAGGCACATCAGCAGGATTTTTTGTTCTCTTGTTGAATACTTATATTGTACCAGTGATTTCATTGACCCTGGAAGTTGTACAGGGAATTTCTCTATGAAAGTCCCTGGATGGGAAGAAAAAGGTGGTGAGACCATGTCCATGCTGGAAGACATCAAAAATGCCGAGCAGAAGGCGGATGCACTGAAGAAACAGGCCACCCTGGATGCCCGGAACACGGTGCGGGATGCCCAGGCGGAAGCCCATAAAGAGGCAGAAGCCCTGATTGCGGAAGCCCGGAAACAGGCTGCTGAAGCCATTGCCCAGGCGGAAGCCCAGGCGAAGAAGGAAGCCGATGCCCTGGTGGAAGAGAACCGGGCCAGAGATGCAGCCCAGGCGGCGGAAGCCCGGAAGAACCTGGACCAGGCCGTGCAGTACATTATGAAGAAGGTCGTGATCGAATGTTAGTCCCAATGCAAAAACTAACGCTCTACGCCTTGAAGGCCGATCGCGATGCCCTGCTGCTGGCCCTGCAGAAGGACGGCAGCGTCATGCTGGAACCGGAAGCAGGAAGCAAGGCCCTGCCCGGAGCCGAAGCTGTCAGCGCCCAACTGGACAAGACCGGTGCGGTGCTCCAGTTCCTGGTCCAGAATGGAGCCAAGAACCCCCTGTTCCCCCAGAAGGAACAAGTCCCTTACCAGGATTTCCTGAAGGAAACCGGTGAGGGGAAACGGCTGACGGAACAGCTGGATACCACGGCCAGCAAGATCGCTTCCCTGGAAAGTGAAGCGGCGGCCCTCCGGACCCAGGCCGAAAGCCTGCAGCCCTGGCTGCAGCTGGATATCCCCCTGGAACAGCTGAGCTTTACGGAAACCACCCATTGCCATGTGGGCTTCCTTCCGGAAAAAGAGCTGCCGGCTTTCCAGGAGGGAATGGGAAAGCTGCTGGCCGACTGGAAGACCTACGGGGACGGCCAGGATGGACGGGCCCTGGTGGTACTGGCCTATAACCGGGACGAGGAAGCGGTGAAACACCTGCTGAAGGAACATGACTTCAGTGAGGCGGTGCTGCCCAAACGCAGCGGCACGGCGGCCCAGGTCCAGCAGGAACTGCTCCAGGAAGCCAAAGAACGGGAGGATAAGATCGCCCGCCTGCAGCAGGAAACCAAGGACATCCTGCCCCGGAAGCAGCAGGTGGAACTGTATTACGATCAGCTGAGCACCACCCACGAACGGCTCCAGAACGGGGGCGTGGAAACGGTGAGTGCTTTCAAGGTCCAGGGCTGGGTACGGAAGGACCGGACCCGTCGGGTGGAGAAAGTCATCCAGAGCGTGACGGATGCCTACCAGCTCACTTTTGCCGACCCGGCAGAGGGCGAGATTCCGCCCACGGTGCTGGAAAACGGCAAACTGGTGGAACCCTACGAAAGCGTAGTGGAACTGTATTCCCTGCCCAAGGCCGGTTCCATCGACCCGGATCTGATCATGGCGCCTTTCCACTTCATCTTCTTCGGAATGATGCTGTCGGATGCGGGCTATGGACTGGTCCTGACGGTGATGCTGTATTTCGCCCTGAAGAAATTCAAACCCACGGGTTTTGCCCGGCAGCTGGCCCTGGTCATCTTCTTCGGCAGCATTTCTACAGTGCTGTGGGGGGCCATGTTCGGCGGCTGGTTCGGCCTGGAATGGAAACCGTTACTGTTCGTGCCCATGAAGGAGCCCCTGAAGATGCTGGCCCTGTGCTTCGGCCTGGGCGCCATCCATCTGGTGGCCGGTATGCTGGTGAAAGTCTACATGCTGCTGCGGGATGGGGATGTGATGGGTGCGGTCTGTGACCAGATCAGCTGGCTCATCATGTTCCTGGGCTTCTTCCTGATGGCCCTGGTACCGGGGCCCATCGGCAAGTACCTGGCCTGGCTGGGTGCGGGCATCATCATCCTGTTCGGCGGACGGGAAAAGAAGGGCATCGTCAGCCGTCTGCTGGGCGGCCTGCTGACCCTGTACAACATCAGCGGCTACCTGAGCGATCTGCTGAGTTATTCCCGGATCTTCGCCCTGGGGCTGGCCACCGGCGTCATCGCCATGGTCATCAATACCGTGGCCCAGATGTTGTGGAGCGCGGGCCCTGTGGGCATCGTGGCAGCCATCCTCGTCCTTCTGGCCGGCCACTATTTCAATATCATCATCAACGTGCTGGGTGCGTTCGTGCACAGCAGCCGTCTGCAGTACATCGAGTTCTTCGGCAAGTTCTATGAAGCCGGCGGCCGGGCGTTCCTGCCCTTGGCACTCCGGACCAAGTTTACGGATATTACGAAATAAGGGAGGATAATTCATTATGATTACTTTAGGAACAGCTCTGGCATTTGGCGGCGCAGCAACGGCAGCAGCTCTGGCAGGGGTTGGCAGTGCCATCGGCGTAGGGATCGCCGGGCAGGCCGCTTCCGGCGTGGTCAGTGAAGACCCGGATAAATTCGGTAACGTGCTGGTGCTGCAGGCTCTGCCCGGTACCCAGGGCATTTACGGTCTGCTGATCGCCTTCATCATCATCCTGAACCTGGGGGTCATCGACGGCAACGTGAAAGACCTGACCACGTTCCAGGGCCTGGCGTATCTGTTCGCAGCCATGCCCATGGGCATCGGGGGCCTGCTGTCCGCCATCTACCAGGGCAAAGTGGCTGCCTCCGGCATCTACCTGACGGCGAAACGTCCGGAAGAAACCGGTAAAGGCATCATCCTGACGGCTATGGTCGAAACCTACGCCGTGCTGAGCCTGCTGATCTCCTTCATCATGGTGAACGGGATCAAATTATAAGAAAGGGTGACTGTCGTGTCTGGCGATAAAATCATTCAAAAAATAGAAGAAGAAGCCAAGCAGGACGCGGCCGCCATCGGGGCAGCAGCCCGGGATAAAGCCCAGAAGGAAAAAGAGCGGATCCTGGCCAAGGCCCAGGAGGAAGTCCGGGAAATCCAGGCTAAATCCCAGGTGGATGCCAAGGAGGCTGCGGGACGGCTGCAGCTGATCGCGGAACTGCAGAGCCGGAAAGAGAACCTGGCCAGCAAGCGGCAGGTGCTCCAGGAGGCCTTCGACCGGGCCGCCAAACAGCTGGCGGACCTGCCGGAAGACCAGTGGAAGACCCTGATCGGGAAAATCATCCTGGGAGCTGATCTGACCGGCCACGAAACCCTGGTGGTACCGGCCAAGGATCGGAAACGGTATGAAGACGGTTTCCTGGACCGGATCAACGACGCCCTGAAACAGGCGGGCAAAAAAGGCAAACTGACCCTGTCTGACACTCCGGCGGACTTTTCCGATGGATTGCTGATCCAGGGAGAAACCTGTGATTACGATGGCTCTTTTGCCACCCTGCTGGAAGAGGTACGGACCGGGGAGGAATATCGCGTAGCAGAGCTTCTGTTTGGCGCGGAGGTGAAGTAATATGCCCCAGCCCAGTTATGAATATGCCCTGGGCCGGATCAGTGTTCTGTCCACCCATCTGCTCACCGCAGCCCAGCTCCGGCGCATTGCGGAGGCTTCCACCACGAAGGAAGCCATGAAGCTGCTGCTGGAGACCGGCTACGGAGAGAACGTGGCCACGGAACAGGAAATCGCCCTGGGAGAAATCGACTTCATCATCCGGGATCAGCTCCAGCTGACCCGGAAACGGATCCGGGAACTGACCCCGGATGCGGAACTGACCGGTCTGTTCCTGCTGCCGGTGGATACCCACAACCTGAAGGCCCTGCTGAAGGGCCGGCTGCTGGGAACGTCCGCTGATGGCATCTTGCGGGAGGGAGGGAATTTCGACCTGTCCCTGCTGAAGGATATGGTCCAGACCAAATATTACGAAGATCTGCCGCCGATTTACAATGAGACCCTGAACCAGATCGAAGCGGACCTGGCCCGGGAGGCGGATCCTTTCCGGCTCAGCGCTCAGCTGGACGGAGCCCTGTTCCGCCAGGCCAAAGAGGTACTGGACCGGAAAAAGGAAAATGGGTTCATCCGGAACTACTTTTCCCTGTGGGCCGATTACCAGAACACCATCAGCCTGATCCGGGCCCAGAACCTGCACTGGGAACTGTCCCAGCTGCGGCTGGTCCTGGTGGACTGTGGGGACATCCCCAAAACGGTGTTCGAAGAGAGCCTGGACGTGCCGCCGGAACAGCTGGGGGCACGGCTGAACCAGGGAAGCCACGGGGCAGAACTGGTCCAGGCCATCAATGAATTTGCACAGACGAACGAGTTGGCCGTCATCCCCAAACGGATGAAGGAAGGCTTGAACCTGATCCTGCGCCGGGCCAAATGGGATACCCATTCCCTGGGGCCCATCGTAGGCTACCTGGAAGCCCGGGAAACCGAGGCAGAAGCCCTGCGGATGATCTTCGGGGCCATCCAGGGCGGGTTCGAACCCCAGCTGCCGGATGTCTACGCCTGATCACAGGAAGCATGGGAGGCAACCATATGGAAAAGAAAAAAATTGCAGTGATCGGTGATCCCAGCTCCGTGATGATCTTCAAAGCCGTAGGGTTCGATGTATTCTACGAAGAAGAAAAAGAACAGATAGAGCGCAGGATCCACCACCTGGCCGACAAGGGCTACGCCGTGATCTACATCACGGAAACCGCGGCCCAGAAGGCCCAGGCAGTGATCGACGAATATGCTACCGCTACCTTTCCCGCTATCATCCCCATTCCCGCCGGGAGCAAGTCCCTGGGGCTGGGCCTGAAGCGTGTCCGGGAAAACGTGGAAAAAGCAGTGGGCGCCGATATTCTATTCAAGGAAGGGTAGGGAACAATCGTGAGTGGAAAGATCGTAAAAGTATCCGGCCCGCTGATTGTCGCCGAAGGGATGCAGGACGTGCAGCTCCATGATATGGTCCGCGTCAGTGACAAGCGCCTGATCGGTGAAGTCATCGAGCTTCGTGACGATAAAGCTTCCATCCAGGTCTACGAAGAAACGGCCGGCCTGGGCCCGGGGGAACCGGTGGAATCCACCGGGGCTCCCATGAGTGTGGAACTGGCCCCCGGCCTGATCGAAAGTATCTTCGACGGGATCCAGCGTCCTCTGGAAAAAATCTATGAACTGGCCGGAGACCGGATCAGCCGGGGCGTGGAAGTACCCAAGCTGGACCGGGAAAAGAAATGGCAGTTCGTGCCCGTGGCCAAAGTGGGCGATGCCGTCAGCGGCGGCGATGTGATCGGTACAGTGCAGGAAACCCCAGCCGTACTGCACAAGATCATGGTGCCTCCCGGCAAGAGCGGCACGGTGGAATGGGTCTATGAAGGGGAAGCCACCATCCTGGACCCGGTGTACAAACTGAAGGACAGCAAGGGCGAAGTGAAGGAATACCCCATGCTGCAGCAATGGCCGGTCCGTGTGGCACGGCCCTATAAGACGAAGCTGCCTCCGGAAGAACCCATGGTCACCGGGCAGCGGGTCATCGATACCCTGTTCCCCATTGCCAAAGGGGGCGTGGCCGCCGTGCCCGGACCTTTCGGCAGCGGCAAGACCGTCATCCAGCACCAGCTGGCCAAGTGGGCTGACGCAGACATCATCGTGTACGTGGGCTGCGGCGAACGGGGCAACGAAATGACCGACGTACTGAACGAATTCCCGGCCCTGAAGGATCCCCGCACCGGCCTGCCGCTGATGAAGCGGACGGTGCTGATCGCCAACACCTCCGATATGCCGGTGGCCGCCCGTGAAGCGTCCATTTATACGGGTATCACCATCGCCGAATACTATCGGGACATGGGCTACAAAGTGGCCATCATGGCTGACTCCACGTCCCGCTGGGCTGAAGCCCTGCGTGAAATGTCCTCCCGTCTGGAAGAAATGCCCGGTGAAGAAGGGTACCCGGCGTACCTGGCTTCCCGTCTGGCCGAATACTACGAACGGGCCGGCGAAGTGGAATGTCTGGGTAAGGACCAGCGGGTCGGCGCTGTTTCCGCCATCGGGGCCGTATCGCCTCCCGGCGGGGATATTTCCGAACCGGTCTCCCAGGCAACCCTGCGGATCGTCAAGGTGTTCTGGTGTCTGTCCTCCGCCCTGGCCTATGCCCGTCATTTCCCGGCCATCGACTGGCTGCAGAGCTATTCCCTGTATTCCGACCGGCTGCGGAAATACTACGATGAAAAAGTGGCGCCCGACTGGTCCAAACTGGTGGGGACCGCCATGGAAATCCTCCAGGAAGAATCCAGCCTGAACGAAATCGTCCGTCTGGTAGGGATCGATGCCCTGGGCTTTAAAGACCGGATCACCATGGAATGCGCCCGGTCCATCCGGGAAGACTTCCTGCACCAGAACTCCTTCCACGAAGTGGATACCTATACGTCCCTGGAAAAACAGTATGACATGCTGAAGCTGATCATCACCTGGTACGAAAAGGCCCTGGATGCCATGACCAAGCATGTGAAACTGGACAGGCTGATCGAAATGCCCATCCGGGAACAGATCGGCCGTGCCAAGTATATTCCGGAAAGTGAACGGAAGGAAAAGTTCGCCCAGCTGAACCAGGAACTGGAACAGGCCTTTACTGAACTGACGGAGGAGGGTGAACAAGATGCGTAAGGATTACAAGACCATCCGTGAAGTGGTGGGCCCTCTGATGCTGGTGGACCAGGTCAAAGGCGTCACCTACGATGAACTGGTGGAAATCCACCAGCAGAACGGGGAAGTCCGGAACGGCAAGGTCCTGGTGGTGGACGGGGACAAAGCCATGGTGCAGCTGTTCGAAGACTCCCAGGGCCTGCAGCCCTCTACCGCCAAAGCCCGTTTCCTGGGCCACGGCATCCAGCTGGGGGTGGCTCCCTCCATGCTGGGCCGTGTGTTCGACGGCATGGGCAAACCCATTGACGGGGGCCCGGCCATCATTCCGGAAGAATACAAGGATATCAACGGCGAACCTATGAACCCGGCCGCCCGGGAATATCCGTCCGAATTCATCCAGACCGGGATCAGCGCCATCGACGGCCTGAACACCCTGGTCCGGGGCCAGAAGCTGCCGGTGTTCTCTGGTTCCGGTCTGCCCCATGCCCAGCTGGCTGCCCAGATTGCCCGGCAGGCCAAAGTACGGGGCACCGACGAAAAATTCGCCGTGGTGTTCGCGGCTGTAGGGATCACCTTTGAAGAAGCCAACTTCTTCATGCAGGACTTCAACCGGACCGGCGCTTTGAGCCGTGCCGTCATGTTCATCAACCTGGCCAATGACCCGGCTGTGGAACGGATCGCAACGCCTCGTATGGCCATCACCGCTGCCGAATATCTGGCCTTCGAGTTGGATATGCACGTACTGGTCATCATCACCGATATTACGAACTACGCTGATGCCCTGCGGGAAGTGTCTGCTGCCCGTAAGGAAGTGCCGGGCCGTCGGGGCTATCCGGGCTATCTGTATACGGACCTGGCCACCATGTACGAACGGGCCGGCCGGATCCGGGGCAAGAAGGGGTCCATTACCATGATCCCCATCCTGTCCATGCCGGAAGACGACAAGACCCACCCCATCCCCGACCTGACCGGGTACATCACCGAAGGCCAGATCATCCTGAGCCGGGAACTGTACCGGAAGGGGCTGACGCCGCCCATCGATGTGCTGCCGTCCCTGTCCCGTCTGAAGGATAAAGGCGTGGGCAAGGGCAAGACCCGGGAAGACCATGCCGATACCATGAACCAGCTGTTTGCTGCCTACTCCCGTGGAAAACAGGCCAAGGAACTGGCCACCATCCTGGGGGATTCGGCCCTGAGCAAGGTGGATAAACTGTATGCCAAATTTGCCGATGCCTTTGAACGGGAATACGTTTCCCAGGGCTATCGGACCAACCGGTCCATTGAGGAAACCCTGGATCTGGGCTGGAAACTGCTGGGCATCCTGCCGCGCAGCGAACTGAAACGGATCCGGGATGAATACCTGGATAAATACTACAAACCGGCGGACGGCAGCGAGGGGGAATAACCCATGGCTACGAACGTAAATCCGACCCGGATGGAGCTGACCCGGCTGAAACGCCGGCTGGCCACCGCCGTCCGGGGGCATAAACTGCTGAAAGACAAACGGGACGAAATGGTCCGGCAGTTCATGATCTATATCCGCCGGAACCACGAACTGCGGGTGAAGATGGAAAAAGCCCTGCAGAATGTGTCCCATCATTTCGTGGTGGCCCGGGCCCATATGGGGTCCCTGACCATGGACGAAGCGCTGCTCTACCCGGCCCGGAGTGCCGAGTTCGAAGTGGGGAGCAAGAATGTGATGAGCGTGGATGTGCCCACGCTGACCTACACGGGGGCTACGGCGGATGACGCTGCCCAGGTACCCTATTCCTTCGTGTTCACCACCGGGGAACTGGATACGGCCGTGACAGAACTGACCACCTGCCTGCCGGATCTGCTGGAGCTGGCCCAGGTGGAGAAAACCTGCAATATGCTGGCAGATGAAATCGAAAAGACCCGCCGGCGGGTGAATGCCCTGGAATACGTCATGATCCCGGAAATGCAGGAAAGCATCAAGTACATCACCATGAAGCTCAGCGAAAACGAAAGAGCCAGTACGGTGCGCCTGATGAAAGCCAAAGAAATCATGGCGAAACAGGCATAAACGGAAGCAAAGAGGGTGCCGCAATGCGGAACCCTCTTTTTTTGCAAGTCATTCGTCTCCAGTCACTAGCCTTCAGCCGATGGAGGGAATTCGACTCTGGCTCATTCCTCAATTATGCTATAATAGCCGTGATGATATTTTTCTTCTAAAACGATGGAAAAAAGGAGTACGGCGATGGCGACTATCTTTACCTTTCGGGCACAGGACGGACAGGGTCCTTTGTACAAACAGCTGGCCCGGTACTTTCGGCAGGAAATCGCCCAGGGACACCTGGTGAGCGGAGAGTTCCTGCCCTCCATCCGTCAGCTGACCCGGAACCTGAAGCTGAGCCGGACTACGGTGGAAGCGGCCTATCAGATCCTGATCGACCAGGGGGTGGTACATAACCTGCCCAACCGGGGGTATCAGGTGGCGGAGTATGTGCCCCGGGAAGAGAGGGATACGGAAACGATGCCGGAACAGCCGGAAGAAAAACGACCGGCCGTACTCTATAATTTCTCCAACAATTACATCGATACCTCCACTTTTGACACAGTGATCTGGCGGCGATGCCTGAACGCGGTGCTGCGCAATCCCTCTTCCATCGCCGGGTATGGGGATCCTCAGGGTGAGCCGGAACTGCGCCAGGTACTGGCACGGTACAGCTATGCCTCCCGGGGTGTGGTGTGCCGGCCGGAACAGATCCTGGTGGGGGCCGGGCTCCAGACCCTGCTCCTGGTATTATTGCCTCTGCTGCCCCTGACAGAAAAGGCCGTGGGCCTGGAAGCACCCGGGTTTCCCCAGGCGGAGCAGATTTTCCACCTGATGGGATGGGAGCCCCGTCGCTTCGACCCGGGGGATCCCAAGGCCGACTGGCCCGGGCTGCTCATGATCTCGCCCACCAATCCCTACAAGGGACGGGCCCTGACGCAGCGGGAACGGAACAATCTGATCGTGGCTACCCAGCTGGAACGGGTGTACCTGCTGGAGGACGACTACAACGGAGAGTTCCGCTATCTGCACCAGCCTATTCCAGCTCTCCACAGCTTTGGCAATCGGGAGCAGATCATTTACCTGGGGTCGTTTTCCCGGACCCTGCTCCCCTCCCTGCGCATCAGCTATCTGGTGCTGCCGGAAAAGCTTCTGAATGGCTACCGTTCCATTGCGGACCGGTACAACCAGACCTCTTCCACGGTAGAACAGCTGGCCCTGGCCTCTTATATTGCAGAAGGACATCTTACCCGGCATATCCGGAAACTGCGGACTTCGTACCGGAGCAAGAGCCAGCAGCTGCAGACCGCCCTGCTGCAGGAATTCGGCAAGCAGGTGGAACTTTTGAGCTATGGCTCCGGACTCCATCTGCACATCGCCCTGCACCTGCCGGGTACGGCGGAGGAACTGGCCCGGAAGGCCCTGATGGGAGGGGTAAAAATCATCCCGGTGAAGGGGCCCACCTCCGGAAAATGGCCCGAATTCCTCCTTTCCTTTGCGGGTATCGCCGGAGAAAAGATCCAGGCCGGGGTCAGGGCCCTGAAAATGGCCCTGGAGGCAGGCTGAACCGGAACTGGCAATTGTGTTTTCCCTGTTTTCTACGGTATAATACAAAGATAGGAAAAATCACGGATGGTATCCACTGCAGGAGGTGTCGCTATGAAAATCCTGAGAGACATGGCTCTCGCTGCGCTGCTGCTGGGCCTGGGCGTACAGGCAGCAGACGCTGCCCAATATTTTGCGCCCCGCTACAACCTGAGCAGCAACGGACAGCTGCAGCCTCCCCTGACGGTGGAGTTTACCAAAGGGCAGCCCAAAAAGATCAGTGCCAGCCTGACCGGATCGGCCGGAGGCGAAAAGGTGCTGGTACTGGGCTGGCAGGTGGAGGATGGCGTGGGCCTGGCCACGTTCCAGAAGGGTGTGGAGTATGCTCTGTACAAACTGGACTTCCGTCCGGGGAAACAGGATATCCTGGTATTGAGTTATGGCCACAGGGGCACGGGCCGGACCCATTTGAATGATGTGGCCATCATCGGGGAAGATGCCCTGGGCGTGACCCGGAGCCTGCCGGTGGCCGGTTTTGCCCCTGTGGATGTGTTCAACAGTCCCCTGCAGATCCGTCAGCAGGAGGCTGTGCTGTTCCTGGCACAGGCACCCCATGTACTGACCATCCAGGCGGACGGGGAAAACGGGTACGCTGTGGGCGTGGAATGAACGAAACAAAAGGAGATGGGATAGATGGAACTTGCTGAATCTTATAAGACCTGCCGGACGTACCGGCGCTTTACCCAGAAACCGGTTCCCCGGGAACTGGTCCGCAATCTGGTGGATGTGGCCCGACAGCGCAGCTGCGGCCGGAATGGCCAGGTGCTGCGGTATGTGTCCGTGACCCAGCCGGAAAACGTGAAGGCCATGCAGCCCATGCTCCACTGGGCAGCCGCGCTGCCGAAGGAAATCGGGACCCCGAAGGAAGGAGAACAGCCGGTGGCCTTTATCGTAGTGACCAAACCCGGGGAGGCCAATCCCGTCATCAGCAACATCGATCTGGGCATCGCCCTGGATGCCATGGCCATCACCGCCTGGCAGCAAGGGGTGGGTAGCGCCATCCTGGCCGCGGTGGACCGGGCGAAGATCGCGGCTCTGCTGGAACTGCCGGAAGGGCTGGAAGTGAGCGTGGTGCTGGCCCTGGGTTATCCCAGCCATAAGAGCACCCTGGTGCCGGCCGAAAAGGGAAAGCCACTGGCCTATTATGTGGATGAAAAACGGGATTACTACGTACCCAAACTGCCTCTGGAGGCAGTTTTGACTGAAAAGTAAGGAGAGGTGCCATGGTATATGATGTAGCCATTGTGGGAGGCGGTCCGGCAGGCTGCAGTGCGGCGGTGACGGCTGCCAACCGGTCTCTTTCCACGGTGCTGTTCGATACCGGCGATTTTGGCCTGGCCCTGCGGAAAAGCAAGCGGGTGAAGAATTATCTGGGGCTTCCGGATCAATCGGGGGAAGCGCTGATGGACGCTTTTGTGGCTCACATGAAAGCCGGCAGGCCGGAAGTGGTACCCCACAAGGTCCTGAACATCATGCCCCTGGAGGGTGCGTTCTACCTTGCCACACCAGGGGATGTGTACCAGGCCCGGAGCATCATACTTTGCCCCGGGGTGGCCCATGGCCATTCCCTGGCTGGGGAAAGTGCCTTCCTGGGCAGGGGAGTCAGTTACTGCGCCACCTGTGACGGGTATCTGTATAAGGGAAAGACCATCGGGGTAATCACCAACCTGCCGTCTGCCTGGGAAGAAGTGGAATTTCTGGCAGGCCTGGCGCAAAAGGTGAAGGTGTGGTCTTCCTGTCCGGTGCCGGATGCGTATCCGGAGAACATCCAGCCCATGGAGGGACTGCCACAGGAAGTCCTGGGAGATGAAAAAGTCACCGGGCTTCGGACCACGGCAGGAAAAGAGCTCCTGGACGGGCTGTTCATCCTGCGGGAAACGGATCCTCTGGAAAAACTTCTGCCTGGCCTGGAACTGAACGGTTCCTTCATCCGCGTGGATGAGAAACTGGGGACCTCTGTACCCGGGGTGTTTGCAGCCGGAGACGCTGCCGGCTACCCCTGGCAGATCAACAAGGCTGCCGGGGAAGGCCAGAAAGCGCTGCTTTCCGCGGCTTCCTGGCTGCAGGAGAAACGGGCATGAGGAAGCGCAATGCTGCCGGGATCCTGGCTTTTTGCCTGTGCCTGCTGCTTAGCGGCTGTCAGGAACAGGCCAGGCCGGAACCGGCCGGAGAACTGCCCCAAAAGGCAATGACACAGGAAAGCCGGGGCCAGGAGACCAAGGCCATTGCTCCCGGGGAGGGCGCCCAGGGGGCCCGGGTGGAATTCGTCACCCGGCAGCATTCCATGGAACGGATCCAGTTCACCGGCGGGTACCTGCGGAATCTGCCGGAGGAAAAGCCGGAGACCATCCTGCGGCAGGCTCCGGCCGGGGCCCGGGGCATGATCTTCGGAAAGCGGGAGATCAACGGCCTGGAATGGGCCAAGGTGGCCACCCGGGATGGAATCACCGGCTGGTACACGGTACCGGCCCGGCCAGGGGCTTCTGCCACCACCAAACGGGAGAACCTGAAGATCTCGAAGGATGCGTATGAGACCACCTATCCCCAGGTGACAGGGGAAGTCACCCCCCAGGCCCAGGATCGGATCAACCAGGAACTGGGCAACTACATCGGGGTGTTCCGGTATATGACCGGGCCGGTGGGCAGTGCCCTTCAATGCCAGGTGACTTACAACCGGAACAACCTGCTGAGCATTGTCTTCACGGCGCCGCCCATCCTGTACCGGATGATCCCGGTCGCCGAGGTGAACAACCTGGCCAGCTGGGCCCGGCTGAAGAAGTACGCTTATGTGTCGCCCCTGATCGGCGGAGCGGATCCCAATCTGCTGCGAGCGGAAAAGATCGACCTGCAGTATGCCCTGGTGTTCGACCTGACCACCGGCAACCGGCTGACCCTGAGCCATTTCCTGGGCAGCGGGCAGCAGGACACCCTCCAGGCACGGCTGGATGCCCTGGGACCGGGGGCCCGGCTGCAGCCTGACAATTTCTACATCAACGGGGAGGGCCAGCTCATTGCCCTGGCGTCCGTACAGGAACCGGCACCCGGAGGCCGTACACCGTTGGACCTGTCCGATCTTGTCATCAAGGAATTTTAGAGGTGAAAATGATGAACAAACATGTGCATTTCCATACCAACCTGGGCGATTTTACCGCCGAACTGTTCGAGGACAAGGCGCCCAAAACGGCTGCCAACTTCATCGATCTGGTGAAAAAAAGCTTTTATGACGGTGTGATCTTCCACCGGGTCATCGATGATTTCATGATCCAGGGGGGCGATCCCACGGGTACCGGCATGGGCGGTCCCGGCTACGCCATTGACGATGAATTCGGGCCCGGCCTGGCTCACGACAGCGAAGGCATCCTGTCCATGGCCAACGCAGGTCCCAATACCGGCGGCAGCCAATTTTTCATCACCCTGGTACCTACCCCCTGGCTGGATGGCCATCACGCCATCTTCGGCAAGATCACTGAAGGCATGGATGTGGTCCACAAGATCGGTTCCACCCCCACGGACTTTGCTGACCGGCCTTTGCAGGACGTGGTCATGGAAAAGGTGGAAATCGTGGAAGCATGAGTGCTTACGTGTACATGGTGCGCTGTGCCAACGGCGCCCTCTATACCGGCTGGACCAACGACCTGGCCCATCGGCTGGCCATGCACCGCAGCGGGTCCGGGGCCAAATATACCCGGGCTTTCAAGGCGGTGGCCATGGTCTATTATGAGGAGCTGCCCGACAAAAGTGCGGCGTTGCAGCGGGAGTATGCCCTGAAGCAGCTGGCAAAAAAACAAAAAGAAGAGCTGGTTCACCAGTTTTCTCGAAAACCTCTGAAGATATCATAAAAAGTTCAAGGTGAAAGGGACTTCTGACAATTCTTTTGCTTGTAAATCTCCCCCCGGTATGCTAGAATGGAACACAGAAAACACGGACTTACTGAATGTTGAACTCATGCAGGTATCACATATAGTTGGATCGTTTTTCGCAATAATTTTTAGGAGGCCAATGTAAGATGACTGGCAAAGTTAAATGGTTTAATGCTGAAAAGGGTTATGGTTTCATTGAACGGGAAGATGGCGGCGATGTATTCGTTCATTTCTCCGCAATCCAGGGTGAAGGCTTCAAGACTCTGGAAGAAGGCCAGGCTGTAGAATTCGACGTTGTCGAAGGCAACCGTGGTGAACAAGCTGCTAACGTTGTGAAACTGTAAGATATAAATCTGCATCAAGCAACCAGCTGCACAGAGGGGATATCGCTTCGGCGGTATCCCCTCTTTCATTTGAGACAGGAATATCCAGCAAAGGAGGAAAAATATGATCAAGTATGGTATGGAAGGAAAATGGGGCGTCATCAGCGGGGGTACCTCCGGCATCGGTCTGGCTGTAGCCCGGAATCTGGTACGGGAGGGTGCGTCCGTCTGCCTGGTGGGCCGGGATGCGGAAAAAGGGCAGAAAGCACTGACTGAGCTGGAGAGCGGGGAGGGGGAAGCCCTCTATGTCCAGGCCGACCTGAGCACCCTGGAGGGCTGCCGGAAAGTGGCTGAAACTGTGGGAAAAGACGGGAAAAAACTGGACTTCCTGGTGAACAGTGCCGGGCTGTATCAGGAGAAACCCCTGCAGGACATCACCGAAGATGACTACAACCGCCTCATGGATGGGAACGTGAAAAGTACGCTGTTCTTGACCCAGCAACTGCTGCCCCATTTTGCCGATGAAGGTCCCTCCATCGTGAATATCGCCTCTGACGCTGCCCTGGAAGGGAACTACGGCTGCAGCCTGTACGCCGCTGCCAAGGGCGCTGTGGTAGCCTTTACCCGGGCACTGGCCCTGGATCTGGCTCCCTGGATCCGGGTGAACTGTGTATGCCCCGGCGATGTGGATACGCCTCTGGTGCAGAAACAGCTGGAAGAAGGCGGCTATTCCCTGGAAAGTATGGCTTCCGTCTATCCCCTGGGACGCATCGGCAAACCGGAGGAAGTGGCTCATGTGATCTGCTCCATCCTGTCGCCGCTGAACGGCTTCATGACCGGTTCCATTGTTCCCGTGGACGGCGGGCTCACCGCGAAATAAGGAGGGAACCATGAACAAGAAAATGACAGGTGCAGAATATGTCTTTGTAGGTTCCATGCTGTTCGGGATGCTGTTCGGCGCCGGGAACCTGATCTTTCCGGTACACATGGGCCAGCTGGCCGGTTCCCATTTCTGGAGGGCCAATTTCGGCTTCATTTCCACCGGGGTCTTCCTGCCCTTCCTGGCTCTGATTGCCTTCGGGCTCTCAGGCAGCGCCAGCCTGGAAGAGCTGGCCGGGAATGTGCATCCGACCTTTGCCAAAATCTTTACGGTATTGCTGTATCTGACCATCGGTCCGGCCTTCGCCCTGCCCCGGACGGCCACTGTCTCCTACCAGATCGGGATTGCTCCTTTTGTCGGCGAGCAGCCTCTGCTGCTGGCAATCTTTACCTTTGTATTCATGGGGGTGGGGTTGCTGTTTTCTCTGAAACCCTCCAAACTGATCGTGTACATCGGCAAGGGACTGAATCCCATCTTCCTGGTGTTCCTGGCCATCCTGATGGCCGCCGCTCTGCTGAATCCCATGGGGAGCATGGGCAGCGCCCTGCCCCAGGGGGACTACGTGGCCCATGCTTTCCTGACCGGTTTCAAGGAAGGGTATAACACCATGGACGTACTGGCCATGCTGGCCTTTTCTGTGGTGGTGATCGATACCCTGAAGAACCTGGGCATCACCGACACCGGGAACATCACCAAAGATCTGCTGAAGGTGGGGGCCATCGTGGTCTTTCTCATGGCCCTGCTCTATACCCTGATCACCTGGCTGGGCACCTCCAGTGTGGGCCGGCTGCCCATCAGCGCCAACGGGGGCATCGCCCTGGCCCAGATCACCCATGCCTATTTTGGATCTGTTGGGGGCGTGCTGCTGGCGGCCATTGTCACCTTTGCCTGCCTGAAGACGGCCATCGGCCTGATTACTGCCTGTTCCAATACCTTTATGGAGTTGTTCCCGGGGAAACTGGGGTACAGGACCTGCTGTGTACTGGTGGCCGGGGTTTCCTTCCTGATCGGAAACGTGGGGCTGACCCAGATCATCCAGCTGGCCGTCCCCATCCTGATGCTTCTGTATCCCATGGCCATTACCCTGATCCTCAGTGCTTTTGCCTGTGCTCTGTTCGGGAAGGATCGGCGTCTGTACCGGTGGCCCATGGTGCTGGCCGGGTTTGCAGCCTTCGGGGATATGCTCAGTGCCCTGCCCAAAGGCGTACAGAACCTGGGCGCCGTCCAGAGCCTGCTGGGACTTTATCATCAGCTGCCCCTGTTCAGCCTGGGCATGAGCTGGCTGCTGCCCGCTCTGGCGGCCCTGGTGGCAGCCGTGGCAGTTGTGAAGTTTTCGGGGCAGAAAGCCTGAATTTTTGCGAAAATTGATGAAAGCGTGTATAATGAATAAGTGAGTAGTTGAATCCATTGAAGGAGGGATTTCCCATGAATAAAATGATGATGGCCACTGCAGTGCTGAGTCTGCTGCCTTTGACCGTGGCCTGTGCTTCTCCCCTGGCCAATATTGCTCCTGGCGCTGCAAAAATCGATGCCAACGTCACAGTGGGCACTTCTCTGAAATGGAAACAGGATGGGCATACCACCAATTATGACGGCAACTCCCGGTATCGGGTGGGTGGCACCGTAGGGGTCGCCGACAACCTGGGCCTGGATTACCGGTATTCTGCCCACGAAGGCAATCAGGATGTCTCCGTGCAGTCCCATGAAGTCAGCCTGATCTACCAGTTCAACCCGTATCTGTACGGCTACGGCGGCTATGTCCGGAACCGGATCAAACAGCATGGCTACCACGACAACAACAGCGGGTATCAGGTTGGGGCCATGGGTCGGCTGCCCATTACGGAAAAGACCACTGGCTGGGCCAAGTTCGGTACCGGCAATAACATTACCCAGTATGAACTGGGCGTAGGCTATGCCTTCACCGATAACTGGGAAGCCAACGTATCCTACAACGACAGCAAGTACAAAGATTTCAAGGGTGATATCGATGCCAAGACCCACGAAGTGAATGTGGGGGTTTCGTATAAGTTTTAAATGGCAAAAACACTGCGGAAGTACCGCAGTGTTTTTTTATGCCTTCTCAAGAACGAACCGGGGGCGTTGCATCCCCCCTCTTGCCCTCATACAGCAGAATTGTTATAATAACAGTGTTATGCGGTTGTAGCTCAGTTGGATAGAGCATCTGCCTCCTAAGCAGAGGGGCGCGCGTTCGACTCGCGCCAATCGCACCACATGGCAATGAAAAAGGACTGGGAAGGAAATCTTCCACAGTCCTTTTTGTTTTACCGGAGTCATAGGGCTTCCTTCGGCGGCTGGCCATTGAACCAAAGAGGGGTTGCGACTTTTGTCGCAGCCCCTCTTTTACCGCGCTACCGGCGTGGTCATTTTGTACGGATCCAGCACGGTTTCCAGCTGTTTGTCGGACAGGTAATGGCGCTGCCGGGCCAGTTCCACCACAGGAATGTTCCTGGCCAGGGACTCCTTGGCCAGTTTGGCGGCCTTGGCGTAGCCGATGTAGGGGCTCAGGGCCGTTACGATGCCGGCGCTCATTTTCAGCAGGTGCTGGCAGTGCTCCCGGTTGGCGGTGATGCCTTCCACACAGTTGATCCGCAGGGTATCGGCGGCTTCCCGCAGGGTGTCGATGCTCTGGAACAGGGAATAGAATACCACCGGTTCAAAGGCGTTCAGTTCCAGCTGGCCGGCTTCTACGGCCATGGCGATGCAGGTGTCGTTGCCTACGATCCGGAAAGCCACCTGGCTGACCACCTCGGGGATTACCGGGTTCACCTTGCCGGGCATGATGGAGGAGCCGTTCTGCCTGGCCGGCAGGTTGATCTCTTCCAGGCCGGTCCGGGGACCGGAGGACATGAGCCGCAGGTCGTTGGAAATCTTGGACAGGGCGATGGCACAGTCCTTCAGGCTGCCCGAAACGGCGGCAAAACTGTCGATGTTCTGGGTGGCATCGATCAAATCGGCGGCTTGGGTAAAGGAAAATCCGGTCAGACGGGAAAGGTCTTCTGCAATATGCCGGGAATAGGACGCAGAGGCGTTGACTCCCGTACCGATGGCAGTACCTCCCATATTGATGGAAGTCATTTCTGCAGCGGCGGACCGGATCCGTCTCAAACCACGCTCCAGCGCGGTGGCATAGGCTTTGAACTCCTGACCCAGCCGGATGGGAACAGCATCCTGCAGCTGGGTGCGGCCCATCTTCAGCACAGAATCGAATTCCACGCCTTTCCGGGCAAAGGCCTCTTTCAGGGCCTGCAGGCTCCTGTACAGGTCCTGGAGCAGGAAAAGGGCCGTCAGCTTGCCGGCGGTGGGGATCACATCGTTGGTGGACTGGCCACGGTTCACGTCATCGTTGGGATGGACCAGGGTGTACTCTCCTTTTTCACCACCCAGCAGTTCGATGGCGATGTTGGCGATCACTTCGTTGGCATTCATATTGAGAGAGGTACCGGCACCGCCCTGGATGGGGTCCAGGATGAACTGGTCCAGATACTTACCTGCCAGCACTTTGTCACAGGCGGCCATGATGGCATCCGCCTTGGCAGGCTGCAATGTGCCAGCCCGACGATTGGCCATCGCACAGGCTTTTTTGATCAGGGCCAGGCTTTTGATCATCGTCGGATGGGTGGATTGACCGGTAATATGGAAATTTTCATGGGCACGCAGGGTTTGCACACCATAATAAGCGTCCGCGGGGACGTATTTCTTACCGATAGAATCACTTTCCAAACGTTCGAGTTTTTGCTGACTCATTGCCATAATCCTCCTTGATTTTTCTTTATAGCCCGTATTATAGCACTTTTTAACGAACAATCAATATATAAAATCATATAAAGTTCAATAAATAACGAACAATCCGGGAAGGGACGGAAGGAATTTGTTTACTTTACCTAACCTGGTTTGAAATTAAATTTTGCTTAAATTCATGAAAATATGCAAACTTTATCTTGTTTTGCTTTTTTTCCTTCATAAAATACGATATACTTAAATTATTATGTGTTTATGATGTATTTCTGCAGGATATGCAAGGTAACAAAAGATTTTAGGGGGAGTCATGAACATTGTCATGGAATTGGCGCTGATTTTTGGCGTCTGTCTGATCGGTATCGGGATTGCGGCCCTGCTGCCCTTCATGGTACCTTACAGTGTGATCAGCCTGCTGGTGCTGACATTCCTGTTCTATCGGAAATGGCTGCGGCCGGAGCAGGTGAAGGATGCGGGCGGATTTTTCATCCGAAATATGGGGATCTTCTTTGTACCGGCGGTGGTGGGGACCATGGAATATGTGGAAACCCTGAAGAATTATCTGGTACCGTTCCTGGTGATTACCCTGGTGACCACGCCGCTGGTCTATTTCGTGGCCGGCTGGACGGTCCAGCTTTGCCTGTACTTCCGGAGGAAAGGAGAGCATCATGCCTGACGCTTTTACCCGTACACCCTTCTTTGGCCTGACCCTGATCTTTGTCTGCTGGGTATTGGGGGTCAAACTCCAGAAAAAGACAGGATGGCTGCTGTGCAATCCGGTGCTCACCTCATCCCTGATGATCGTGGTGATCCTGACGGTCTTGGGCGTGCCCCTGAAACACTTCAATGCAGGAGGTTCTGTGATTACCATGCTGCTGGGCCCGGCTACGGCGGTGCTGGCCCTGAATATCTATCAGCAGCGGAAGGTCCTGCAGGAGAACTTCCTGCCGGTACTGGCGGGCTGCGTCATGGGCAGCCTGGTGAGCATTGTGGCGGCGCTGACCCTGTGCCATCTGTTCGGGACCAATTCGGTGTTTTCGGCTTCCATGCTGCCCAAGAGCGTGACCACGGCCATTGCCCTGGGAATCTCGGAAAACGGGGGCGGCATTCCGGGCATTACCGCCGGGGCCGTGGTGATTACGGGCATCGAGGGAGCCGTGATCGCTCCCTACCTGGCCAAATTGTTCCACCTCAAGGATCCGGTGGCTGAGGGGGTGGCCATCGGTGCCTGCAGCCATGCGGTAGGCACCAGCAAGGCCCTGGAGATCGGTAAGATCCAGGGGGCCATGAGTTCCATTTCGTTGTGCGTATGCGGAATCATCACTACCGGATTGGCTCTGATTTTTATGTAAATAAAAGACAGGAAGGGAAAATTTGATTTTCCTTCCTGTCTTTTATTGCTATCTGGTAGGATTTTCGCTAAAATAAACATAATTATGCAATCTTGATGCATAATTCACGGTATGACTGGGAACATAAGGAGAAACAGTATGGATCAAAAGGAAATACAACTGAAAGCCCTGGTGGAAAAATACCGCCAGGACATGATGGATTTCTGGAAGGAACTGATCGACTTCCAGGCCGGCAGCAGGGAAAAAGAACGGATGCAGACCCTGATGGAAAAAGTGGCCGCCCGGCTGGAAAAAGAGGGGATGGAAACGGAATTGCTGGATACCGGGGCTGTACCTCTGCTCCAGGCCTGGGTGGGTAAAGATCGTCCCGGCAAACCCATTCTGCTCAGCGGGCATCTGGACACCGTGTTTCCCGACGGCAGCTATCCGGAGGAGGCCTTTACCCTGAAGGACGGGAAGGCGTATGGCCCCGGGGTCTGTGATATGAAGGGCGGCATCGTCATGGCTGTGTACGTGGCCAAGATCCTGACGGAAGCCGGCTATGACCAGCATCCTCTGAAGCTGGTGTTCGTGCCGGATGAGGAAATCACCCATCAGGGGTCCCGGGTGGCCGATATGCTGGTGGAACAGTCCAAAGGCTGCCTGTGTGCCTTTAATTTCGAGACGGGCCGCATGGACAACTGCCTGACCGTGGGCCGGAAGGGATGCATGGATGTGTGGATCACCGTCCATGGCAAGGCGGGCCATGTGGGGAACGCCTACGCCACTTCTGCCAATGCCATTGAGGAAATGGCCCACAAGATCATCGCCCTGCGGGCCCTGACGGATCTGGAAAAGGGACGGATCGTAAGCACGGACATCATCTCCGGGGGGACGGTCTCCAATGCGGTGGCCGATACCTGCCGCATCGAAGTGGACTGCCGCTATGATTACAATGAAGACAAGGACAGACTGCAGGAAGCCATCCGGGCCCTTTGTGCCGAGACCCATGTCCCGGGCACTTCCACGGAAGTGGAATTCCCGGCTTCCATGCCCGTGTTCGAGCGGACCGAAGGCAACGACAGGCTGCTGGCCCTAGTGAACCAGGTGGCGGCGGACTTCGTGATCCCGGCCTTTGGGGCGGCCCATCCCGGCGGCTGTTCCGATGCCTCCTTCATGGCCCAGGCGGGGATCCCCATCCTGGATTCCGTGGGGGTCCAGGGGGACGGTGCCCATACCCTCCAGGAATATGCCATCGTGGAAACCATGTTCGAACGGACACTGCTCCTGGCAGTGGCCATCTGCCGCCTGTAAAGGCAAGGGGGAGTTGTTATGACGGATACAAAGCAGGACACCGTGCAGAAGCCGGTGAACAAAAAAGTATCGGTACCCAGCCCGATCATCATCATTTTCTTCATCCTGATCTTGACGGCCATTGCCACCTACATCGTTCCCGCCGGGGTGTTCGACCGGGTGAAGGATGCCTCCAGCGGCCGTATGGTGGTGGATCCCAACACGTTCCACTTCATTGCCAAACATCCGGCCAGCTTCTTTGACGTGTTCAAGGCAGTACCCCGGGGCGTGAAGAGCGCCAGCAGCATCGTAGGCTTTCTGATGATCATCGGCGGGTCTTTGAACGTGATGGCCGTCACCGGTGCCATTGAAGGGGCTCTGGGCCATGTGGTGACCAAGGTGAAGGGACGGGAGATGCTCATGATCCCCGTACTGCTCACCATCATGACCTGCCTCAGCGCCTTTGCCGGGTGCAGTGAAGAGTACATTGCCTTCGTACCCCTGATCATGGCTGTCAGCTACGCCCTGGGCTTCGATTCCATCGTGGCCGTGGCCATGCCCCTGGCCGCAGTCAGCGGCGGGTACGGCGCCGGGGTGACCAATGCCTTTACGGTAGGCGTGGCCCAGAGCATTGCCGGGCTGCCCATGTTCTCCGGCATCGAGCTGCGGATGGTGATGCTGGCAGCGCTGATTGTGATCAATGTGACCTACACCCTGTGGTATGCCCGGAAGATCAAGAAAAATCCGGAACAGAGCTATACCTACGATTATGACCAGCTGATCAAGGAAAGTGTGGATCTGACCGCCTACGAAGGGGAAGATAAGTATATGACCGGCCGCCAGAAAGTGATCATGGGCGGGTTCGTGGTCACCATTGCCGTCATCCTGGTGGGTGTGGTGAAATACGGCTTCTATATGGATGAACTGGCTGCGCTGTTTCTGATGATGGGCGTATTCGCCGGCATCGTGGGAAAACTGAGCATCAACGACTTCGCCAACGCCTTCATCGGTGGGGTGAAGAACATGGCCATGCCCTGTATGATGGTTTCCCTGTGCAAAGGGGTCACCCTGCTCATGGGCGACAGCAAGATCCTGGATACCATCATCCACTTCCTGGCTGGCGGCCTGAGCATGTTCCCCCGGTCTCTGCTGGGCTTTGGCATGTTCATCGTACAGGATGTATTCAACCTGGTGGTTCCCTCCGGTTCCGGTCAGGCGGCCATCACCATGCCCATCATGGCGCCTCTGGCCGACCTGGTGGGGATGACCCGGCAGGCTGCCGTACTGGCCTTCCAGATGGGGGATGCCTTCACCAACATGGTGACGCCTGCCAGCGGTACCACCATGACAGTGCTGACTGTGGCCGGTATCCCGCTGCGGCGCTGGTGGAAATTCGCCTTCCCGCTGCTGGGCCTGGAATGGATCTTCGCCTTTGTGGTCATGTGGTATGCTACCGTTACCAAGATCGGACCGTTCTGAGTCAAAAGGCGCTGTGAAAAAATCATCCACAGCGCCTTTATTTCGCTAGCGTCAGCTGGCTTCCATCGGCTAGTGACTAGAGACTAGTGACTAGTGACGGGGTGTGAAAAGCATTTTTTCACACCCCCTTTTTAGTACTGCTCGTCCATGAATTCCACGAAGGCTTTGATGCTGGATACCAGCTGGTAATCTTTGCGGTAGTACAGCCAGGTTTTGCGCATGAGGGGCGACCCGTCCGACTGGGTCAGGGGCACGGGCCGGATGTCCGGGGCATCCTGGCCGCAGCTCTGGGAAAGCAGGGTGAACCCCAGGCCCTGCTGGACCATCTTCATGGCCGTGTCCATGGCATCGGTGACAATGAGGGTCCGGGGCGTTTCCCGGTAATGGGAATACCACCAGTCGTCCAGTACATCCTGCAGCAGGGGATCCGTCACATAGTGGATGTAGGGATATTCCGGCAGCCGCTCCAGATCCACCGGATCCCGGCTGAACAGGCACAGGGCATCCTGCCACAGGAATTTCCGTTCTTCCGTCCAGTTGTGGTCCCCCCGTACGATGCACACCTGGAATTTCCCCTGGAGGAAATCCCGGTACAGGTTGTGGGTAAATCCGCTCTGGAGGTGGATCTGGATCTGGGGACAGGTTTTCTGGAACTGGGAAAGCAGCCGGGGCATGTGGTATTTGGCAAACACGTTGGAGCAGGCGATGGACAGGGTGCCGCTGGGATGGGTCGCCAGTCCCTCCAGGGCGGACCGTACCTGCCGGTAGTCCTTTTCCGTGCGCAGGCAGTACTGATGCACCAGTTCGCCGGCGGAGGTGAACCGGATGCCCCGGGGCTGGCGGATGAACAGGGTGGTGCCGAATTCCGCCTCCATCCGTTTCAGCCGGTCCGTAATGGCGGGCTGGGAGATGAAGAGCCGTCTGGCAGTATGGGTGATGTTCTTTTCTTCGTACAGGGTTTTGAGAAGAAGGATGTCTTTGGAATCCATAATTGCTCCTTTAGTATCAAAAAAACCATAGGTTTGGGCTATAACAGCCAAAAAGGAAATTATATTTGTGAAACTTCCCAGATAATTCTATTATAATAGCATGTAATCCGTATGGGAACCTGTAACGACACAGAACCCATCAAAATTTCAGATGCCTGCGGGGAGCAGCCGGCAGTCTCTCCAGGCAGAAAGGAAGTCATTATGCTGTTAGGTATTGCTGGTTTTATTATGATCGGGCTTGTGGTATACTGCCTGATTTCCTCCAAAATGAATGCCATCCCCATTTTCGTGGCATTCCCCATCATCATTGCCCTGCTCTGCGGGTTCGGCCCGGCTGAAGTGTTCGCCTTCATCAAAAAAGGGGTGGGGACCACCATGTCCACGGCCATCTTGTTCCTGTTCTCCATTGTGTATTTTGCGCTGATGAATGATGTGGGCATGTTCGATCCCCTGATGAACTTCCTGGCCAGGAAGGCCGGGAGCAACATCGTCCTGGTGACCATTGCCACCGGCATCATTGCCACCATTGCCCACCTGGACGGCACCACTGCCGGGACCTGCCTGATTACGGTACCGGCCATGCTGCCCCTGTACAAGAAGCTGCACATCCGTCCGGTGGTATTGTGCTGCATCATTTCTGCCGCCATCTCCATCATGAACCTGACCCCCTGGGGCGGTCCTGTGGCCCGTACGGCCATCATCCTGAAGACCGACGCCAGTATCCTGTGGCATGAGCTGCTGCCCCTGCAGGGTGTAGGGCTGGTCATCGTATTCCTGTTCTGTGTATATATGGGCCTCCTGGAAAAGAAACGGGGCGCCGGCCTCAATCCCACCGGAAAAGCTGCTGAACTCAGCGAAGACCTGGATTTGGCCGGAGCCGATGCACCGGCGGATCCCAGCCTGAAACGGCCCAAACTGGTGTGGGTGAACTGGGGTGTGACCCTGGTGGTCATCCTGCTCATGTGCTTCACCAAGATCCCTCTGTACGGGGCCTTCATGATCGGCCTGGCGGCAGCCCTGATCATCAACTTCCATTCCGCCAAAGAACAGGCCAACGCCGTGAAACGGCACGCTTCTGCGGCCCTGCTGACCCCCATGATCCTGCTGACCACCGGGATTTTCCTGGGGATCCTGAACGGAACCGGGATGATGAAATCCATGGCCAACATCCTGATCAACATCATGCCCAATGCCCTGGGACCCAAACTGGCCACCGTCATGGGCTGCCTGTCCGTGCCTTTCGGCATGATGCTGGGGACCGACTCCTTCTTCTTCGGGTTCATGCCTTTGTGCATCGGCGTGGCTGAGAAATTCGGTGTGACGGCTCATGACATTGCCATGAGCATGCTGATCGGCAAGGACTTCTGCATCATGGTGACCCCCCACAATGCCACCACCTGGCTGCTGATCGGGATGGCCGGGGTTTCCCTGAAAGACCAGCTGAAGTTCTCTGCACCCTATCTGTGGGTCCTGAGTATCATTACCGTGTTCGCGGCCGGGGCCATCGGCATTTTCCAGATGTGATCCGGAACAGCGCTCCCTGGATTGAAAAAGAGGAGGAGCTGCACGTAAAAGTGCAGCTCCTCCTCTTTTTTGTCATCGGTTCCAGGGCATGCTTTCGGGCCTCTGGTCCGGCTGATGGTTCCGTTGCTGGACAGGCGGACGTTCCCTGCGGTTCTTTCGCTGGGCTTCCCGTCTCTTCCGGGCTTCCGCTTCCCGTTTTTTCTGGATTTCCTTCTGGCGTTTTTCGTAGGCCTTCTGGTTTCCGTTGTCCCGCCGTTCCATCCGAGGTCCTTGGTTGTTCCAGGGTGTGGCCGCTTCGGCTTTGCTGCTGACCATGGCGCTGGCACCCAGCACCATGGTCACGCCCAGCAGGAAGATGCTGGTCACTTTCTTGAAACGGTCCTTCAGGGTTTCATGAGGTTTGGCCATTGCATAGGTTACGATCTTTGTCATAATGGATTACCTCCTTCAGTCCAGCAGTTGCTGGATGGGATTCAGTTTATGGACCTGTCCATGGAGGACCTGTCCGCTTTGGGCATCTACCAGGAACTGGTAGCGCATGCCGTCTTTTTCACACCGGGCTACGTAGACACCGGGGAAGGCATCCGCCCTGGCTTCTTTGTCCAGTTGGGGCCGGGGGAAACCCTGAGGCTGACGGCTCTCCTGGCCCTGCTCACCGGGTATTCCGTCCGGACGCTGACTGTTATTTTTTGCATTCTGTCCGGGTATCATGGGCGGCTGGCCCTGGCGATCCTGTTCACCCTGGGTACCGGGGAAACCATTTCTCCCGTCCTGTCCCTTGTCGCTTTCTTTGTATTTCCTGCTGTTCTTCTTCTGCTCTTTCTCTTTTTTGTCCTTCCTGTCTTTTTTGAAGTCCTTGCCCGGTTTCCGGTCATCCAGGGTCACGCTCTGGAACGTGATGCTGGAAGGATCGGTCCCCAGGGTGCTGGCAATGTTTTCCTTCACTGCATCGGTAGAAACCAGGGTGATATTCTGTTGGGCCGCCATATTCTGGAGCATCCGGGTCTTGGCCTGGGCTTCCTGGATCTTGGCCTCTGCCTTGGCCTTGTGCATGGCGAATTTTCCGCCCCCTGCTACAATGGCCAGGGCCAGCAGGCAGCCGGCACCTTTCTTCAGCCGCTGCGGGGTCAGTTTGCTTTTGCCCCAGTGGGCGGCCTCCTGTAACCGTTGTTTGCACGCATCCATTTTTTCTTTGTCCATATTCATCCCTCCTGGATACCGGAATTGATCAACTCGTTTTGATGGTTTCAGTATAACAGGGGGAGATGAAAGGGGAATGAACTAAAAATGAGGGTTTGGTGAAAGAAGCGGGCTTCTATTTGTGTCCCCCTTCCCTTTCCCGCAGGACCAGGCTGTTCCTATTCGTCACAGCCGTCGCAGGGAAGGACAATTGATTGCTGATCAAAAAGGAGTTGTGAGAAATCACAACTCCTTTTTTCATGCCTTAAAAACCAGCCCGAACGTGCTGCCCTTTCCTTCTTTGCTTTCCACCGTGGCTTTGGCTTGCATCAGCTTGGCCGCGGCAGCCACAAAGGAAAGACCCAGCCCCAGTCCCATATTCTGTTTTTTGTTCCGGGAGGGATCTGACTGGTACAGCCGGTCCCAGATCTTTTCCTGATCCTCCTCGGGGATCCCCGGTCCATCATCCTCCACGGCCAGGGCAATGCACCCATCTTGCCGGGCCAGGGTCACCGTGATCCGGGTCCGGGTGAATTTCAGGGCATTGTCCAGGTAATTGCCCAGAATCCGATGGATCAGCTGATCGTCTCCCAGGACCACCTGATCAGGTTCCACCTGGGCATGCCACTGCAGTTCCTGGGCCTTTGGCAGCTTCTGGTAATCCTGGAGAGTTTCCAGGACCAGCCGGGACAGTTTCACCGGCTGCAGCTCCAGGTGCTTCCGGTTGCCCAGCCGGGACAGTTCCAGCAGCTGGTTGATCAGCCGGCTCATGCGGCGGGACTGCAGGAAGATGTGGCGGAATTCCTCTTTTGCTTCGTCGATGCTGTCCGTATAGTCCTTTCCGAATTCACTTTCGCTCATGATCACGGCCGTGGGGGTGCGCAGCTCATGGGATACGTCCGAGGTAAAACGTTTTTCCCGTTCCAGCAGGTTTTCGAGCTGTTCCAGCATCCAGTTGAAGGTACGGCCCATCTGATGGATTTCATCCTGGCTGTCATCCAGGGGGATGCGCTGGCTCAGATCCCCTGTTTCCCCAATGGCCCGTGCCGCCTGGCTGATGGCCTGGACCGGAGCAAAACTCCGTTTGATGATCTTATAGCCGCCCAGGGTGACCAGGAGCAGGAAAAGCGGCAGGGTGATGAGCGCGGTGAGGAGAAGCACACGGTAATGCTGGGTGTAAGCCCTGTCTGGCAGGTACCCCCGTACAAAGGGTGGCCATTTGCCCATCTCCGGTCGGAAATCCTTCAGATCGGGAGGCAGAGGATGATCGATGTAATGGTAGCTTTCTCCCTGGATGATCACCTGCTGGGGACCTTTGTTGAAATTGGCGGGCAGTTCCGGGGCGCCCTCAGGTTCTGCCCCCTTGAGCAGCCTGCCGGTATGATCCCGCAGGGACAGGTAGACATTGTTGTCGAAGGCTTTGAATTTCCCCTCTTTCTTTTCATACCGGTCAGAGGCTTTTTCCACGGCTTTGATCAGGGTACGTCCGGAGGTTCGCCGCTCATAGTCCTCGCCCATATTCAGCAGCACCCCGGTGAACAGTACCAGGATGAGGGTCAGGAACAGGGTGTACCACAGGGTCACCCGGGCGGATACGGGCAGGGTATTCAGCCGGTGCCACAGGGTCCGTACCAGCTGCCGGAAAAATCCCGGCACCTTTTTACACTTTGAGCACATAGCCCGCTCCTCTTACGGTGTGCAGCAGCTTGGGCGTGAAGTCCCTGTCGATCTTTTTTCGCAGGGTCTTGATGTACACATCCACCATGTTGGAATACCCTTCATAGGAAAAATCCCAGGCATGCTCCAGGATCTGTTCCCGGGAAAGGACGGTGCCCTGGTTCCGCAGCAGGTAATCCAGCACGGAGAATTCTTTGGGGGTCAGGGCGATTTCCTTGCCGGCCCGGGTTACAGTATGGGTCCGGGTATCCAGGGTCAGATCAGCCAGGGAAAGCTGGGTGCTGGCGGTCTGCTGGGGATTGCTGCGCCGGAGCAGGCTGCGGATACGGGCCAGCAGCTCGTCAAATTCAAAGGGCTTCACCAGATAATCGTCACCGCCGCTGTCCAGACCGGTGACTTTGTCCTGGGTGCTGTCCAGTGCGGTCAAAAACAGGACGGGCACCTGGGAGCCCTGCTGTCGGATGGTCTTTACCAGCGTCAGGCCATCCATCTCGGGCATCATGATATCCACGATCAGCAGGTCATATTCGGCAGCATTCAGATATTCCAGGGCTTCTTTGCCGTTGAAGGCACTGTCCACCGAATAGGTCTCGATTTTCAGCCGCTTGGCAATGATCTTATTTAACGTGGGTTCATCTTCTGCAACAAGGATTTTCATAGAACCATCCTCCTGTCCATTGGTTTCTATCATTGTACAGGATAAACCGGGAAAATGAAATGGGGGTGAAAGGAGCAGAGCGGGGGCTGACAATGAATTTCTAATAGCAAATTTATATAGAATATAGTTAGTATAAACTATATTTAGGAAAAGAACAGTAACAGCCGCATAAAACCTTGCTTTTCAAGGAAGGCATGGTACAATATTGATTGGGGAGAGAAAAAATGATTCAAGCCTTTTTCAAGTTTTTTTGAAAAAAGCTTGCATATTTCCTAACAATATGCTAGAATCACTCATGTAAGTAAAGACTAACCGCATTGTCTTTATTTTTTTCAAGGTATGGGTTAGCAAAAACTAACCCATACCACTCCCCTTGCTTATTGTCGTTTTTGGAAGGTCTTTTCGGATCTTCTGAGATCATTGTCATAGGAATGACAGGTTGTGTGCCCCTGGACATTCCACTCCCTCTCATTTGGAGGAACCACCACTCCTCAGGTTTCTCCAACCCGAACCATTTTTATTGTCAACCTTCAAGCAAAAACAGCGATAGAGAAGCGCAACTCTATCGCTGTTTTTGTATGTTTTCAGCAGTTTCCCTCATAGACATATTGCAGCCACTTCCGTGCCACCCTGGCCAGATGGTACACCCGGGATACTGGAGTGGCAGGAATGGCCAGCTGCCAGCGGGGAAAATACCGGGACAGGTGCAGGGGCAGGTCCGGGGATATACCGGCCAGCCAGGCGGCTTCCTGTTCCATTTCGGTGACACTGTCGTTTTTGCCGGGGATGACCAGGGTGGTCACCTCCACGTGACAGCCGGCTTCCACCGCCAGTTTGATGTTCGTCTTTATGGTTTCCAGGTCTCCCTGGAGCCAATGGTAGAACGCGGGAGTGAATCCCTTCAGGTCGATGTTGGCGGCGTCGATCAGGGGCAGCAGCTCCTGCCAGGCCCGGGAATCGATCATGCCGTTGGTGACCAGGACGGTGGAAAGATCATTTTCTTTCAGCAGGCGGCAGCAGTCCCGCACATATTCGTACCCTGTCAGGGGTTCGTTGTAGGTGAAGGCCACCCCGATGTTCCCGGCTTTTTCCCTGTATTCCAGGGCCAGCTGCAGCAGCTGGCGGGGCAGGACCTTCAGCCGGGCGGCCTCCGGGCCTGCCTGGGAGATGGAGGCATTCTGGCAGAACGGACAGCGCAGGTTGCAGCCGAAGCTGCCCACGGACAGGATCAGGCTGCCCGGATGGAACCGGCGCAGGGGCTTTTTTTCGATGGGGTCCAGCGCCAGGGAGGTAAGGAGACCGTAATTCCGGTCTATGATCTTTCCCTCCGCGTTCTCCCGGGCCCGGCAGAACCCCACAGCCCCCGGAGCCAGGGTACAGTGGTGGGGGCAAAGGGCACAGGTACGTTTGGCCTCCTGGGTCATTTGTGTCTCACCACCTGGAACCGGTACAGTTCAACGGGCTCTCTGGCGCCGATATTGCCTTTCTGACGGGCAATACTGATCTGCTCAGCCGTTGTATCCACCCCGTCCAGATCGGGCAGCAGGAGGCCTTTCCGCTCATCACAGGAACTTTTTACGATGACGCCGTACTTCTTGGGGTCCAGCTGGCTGGCATCGGCCACCGGCTCGGGCTTGCCCAGCACATCCACATTGTATTCCAGGTCGGACAGTTCCCAGGGCTGTACCGGGGGGAACCGGGTATCGCGGGTGGCCGCAGAGATGCCGTTCTGCAGGATCTCTTCCGCCACACAGGAGCGCACCGGACTGATGGTGCCGATACAGCCCCGCAGCTGGCCGTGGAGGTGGAGGGACACGAAGGCACCGGCCCGGGTGGTCCGCATTTCATCCGGCAGCTGGGCGGGAAGTCGGGCCGGTGCCCCGGTCTTTACGAAGGTTTCCACGGACAGCCGGGCCAGTTTCACATAAGGATCCTCGTGGGCGATCCGCTCTTCCTTCTGTTTTTTCTGGTACTGGAGCAGGGGCAGCAGGAACTGGCGGCTGGGATCCGGTCCTTCCGGATAGAAGGAGGCCACCCCGTAGCCCACGCCGAAGGGTCCTTCATAGGAAAGCAGGCGGGACTTCAGGGCCACCCCGTCCCAGGCCCCGGTCATGATCCAGAAGGAACGCAGGCCGCATTCGGCGGCCCGGGTGCACAGGGAGCCATCCAGGGTCAGCAGGCGCAGGAAGTCGCTTTTTTCCAGGCATTCTGTACAGGCTCTGTCGAATACCGGACCTTCGGGCACCGCGCCGTAGGGACCTTCCGGCAGCAGTTTGTGGGAGAGATCTCCGCTGGCGATGAACACCACCCGGCGGCCCAGCTGGTCCACGGCCCGGCGGATGCACTGGCCCAGTTTGTAGTGAACATCCGCCGGAAAGCCGGACAGGCCGATGCGGACCACCTTCACCTGGTCCAGGGGCTTGTATTTGCGGAAAAAGTACAGGGGGATCATGGTGGCATGATCCAGCTCCGGATTCCGTTCTCCTTCGAACCCGGCCGGAATACCGGCCTTCCGGGCATCATCGGCGATCAGGGAAGCCAGGGTGGTGTCGTAGTCCACGGCGATTTCCACCTGGGGTGCCCGGAACTGGGCGAAACTGCCCCGGCCACGGGATCCGGGGGCGATGTGGAAATAATCCAGGTACAGCTCCGCGTGGGGGCTGGTAATCACCAGGGTATCAGGATTGAGATCCGCGGCCGCCTTCATGACTGTATCGTAGGCGTCGATGGTCTTCTGGATCTTCTTTTCTTCACCCCGCCCGATTTCCGGCAGGATGATGGGGGGATGGGGTACGGCAAAAGATGCAAGAATGGTCATGGCAAACACCTCTCTTTTCTCCCATTGTAGCATAAAAATCGGGGTGTGAAATCATTCACACCCCGTCATGCGTCACAGGTAAAAATTGCCGCAGGCTCTTTTTCAGTTCCGTTTCCGGAACAGCTCGAACAGATGCACCGGCGCCCCGCTGTTCCAGTTGTAGCCCGGTACAGCGGCCTCCACTTTGGCCTTGACGGCTTCCAGGTCGTGGAATACCTCCCATTTGGCGGCAATCTGGGCCTGGCCGCTGAGGCGCAGCAGGTAGGATGGATGGAAGGTGGCCAGGAAAGGGATGCCTTCCGTGGTCGTGTACCACTGGCCCCGTTCCCGGGTGATGCGGGCATCCGGCCCCCGGAAATACCGCAGGGCCACGCTGCCCAGCCCCAGGATCACTTTGGGCTGCAGCAGCCGGATTTCCTGATCCAGCCAGCGTCTGGCACAGAAGGCACCTTCCTCCACCGTGGGAGTCCGGTTGCCTTTGGGCCGGCATTTGATCACATTGGTGGTATACACCCGATCCCGGGTGATCCTTACGGACCACAGGGCTTTGTCCAGCAGCTGGCCGCTGGGGCCGATCAGAGGACAGCCGTAGTCATCCTCCACGCCGCCGGGTCCTTCGCCTACAATCATGAGAGGGCTTTCCAGGCTGCCGAACCAGCCTACCGGGGCCTGACAGTCGCCCCGCAGAGGGCAGGCGGTGCAGTCTTCCAGCTGTTTTTTCAGGGTATCGAACGAATCTGCAGATTCCACGGATAGGGCCTCCTTAGGGTTTCTCTTTTTTCAGCCTGTCCAGGAAAAATCCGGCTAGGAAACCGGTGAACAGGCCGGTGGGGATGCCGATGGCAATCAGCACGGGCAGGTAGGAGAACAGGGCCGGCGTCATCATGATCCCTACGGCAATGAGGATCTGGCCACAGTTGTGGAGGAAGGCTCCCAAAAGCCCCACGCCAACGGTGGAGAACCACTGGTATTTCACGGCCAGGGCCATGCCGATGAAACTGAGCACAGCGCCGCCCAGGCCGATGAGAAAGCCCGGGGTCAGGAGCCCGGTGAACAGCAGCCCGGTGAGCAGCAGCCGGGCTGCCAGGAACAGCGCACCCTTCTGCACCCCGTACAGGTACAGCACGATGATGGTCACGGTGTTGGCCAGGCCCAGATGGGCTCCGGGCAGGGGCAGCAGCCAGGCCAGACTGGTTTCCGCCAGCCGCAGGGCGATGGCGGCAGCCAGCAGCACCCCCAGCTGGGTCAGGTCGTGGATGGTGAGGTTACCGGAGGATGGCATCATGATCATTCTCCTTTGCAGCAGTGGTGATGGTGACCAGGACTTTTTCCGGTACGCAGGCAATGGTCTGGCCGCTCCGGGTGATCTTGCCCTGGTGGATGCAGACTTTATCCGGGCAGGGTGAAGAGGTGACCCGGGCGCCTTCCCTGTCGTACAGGATGGTGAGCTCCCCATCCGCCACCGGGACGATCAGCTTGGTCTCGGCGGTGATCTTCTTCAGCTCGATCCGCTGGATCACCTGCTGGTCCTGTTTCACCACCAGGACTTTATCCTTGGCGGAGGTGTTGGACCGGAAGAAAAAGGTGCTGCCGAGGGCCAGGATCACAAGGACCAGGATCAGCCAGAAATCATTCTTGCGCATACGGAATCTCCTTTTATTCAGGGGTATAGATGGTTTTCAGGCCGGAGGACAGGTGGACGGTGCCGTCTTCCTCCACATACAGCATTTCCAGATCGGGATTCTGCTCCACCAGGTCCATGGCTTTCTGCCAGGGCAGTATGAACAGCAGGGTGGAGTAGTAGTCCGCCCAGAAGGCGGAATGGGTCACTACGGTGACAGAACGGGCATTCCAGGCCGGCCAGCCGGTCCGGGGATCCAGGATATGGTGGTACCGTTTTCCGTCCACCTCATAATACCGCTGGTAGTCGCCGCTGGTGGCAATGGCCGTCCCGTCTTTCACGGCCAGGGTGCCCAGCACCTTCTGGGGGTTCCGGGGATCCTGCACGCCGATCTTCCAGGGGGAACCGTCTTCCTTGCTGCCCAGCACTTTGATGTTCCCACCGGCGTTGATGAGGGCCGTTTTCACCCGTTTGTCCCGGCGCAGCAGCTCGGCGGTCTGTTCCACGGCATAGCCCTTGGCCACGGCTCCCAGATCCAGCTGGGCGCCGGGGGCCAGAGTCACCGTGTTCTTCGCTACGTCTAAAGTATACTTCTCCGGACCGCATTTGGCCAGTGCCTGGGCGATTTCTGCCTCTGTCGGCACGGTTTTGTCTTCCTTATGCCGGTTCCATACCTGGATCACCGGTCCCAGGGTCAGGTCCAGATCCCGGTCCTGCAGGGGCTGCACCTGGCTCAGGATGTCCATCAGGTAGGGGGAGGCCTTGTGGGGTCCCTGGCCTGCTGCCTGGTTGATGGCGTACAGGTCTTCCGGTCCCTGCTCCGCATAGGGGTCCGTCTGGGTGGCAATGGTCTGGAACAGGCTCATGGCGTCGTTGGTGGCGTCCGTCAGGTCTTTTTTGCTGCTCCCGGTGGTGGTGATGGTCACGATGGTATCCATCATGAACCGGGTATCTTCCTGTTTTTCCGGTTGAAAAAAGCAGCCTGCACAAGTCAGGCTGCTGAAAACCAGAAGCGATGCTAATAGTTTTTTCATGGATCTCCTTATCAGGCTTGTTTCTGAGCCTGGGCAGAAGGACATTGATCGGCCATGGCACAGCAGGCACAGCCCGTAGGTTCCGGTTTGGACGGAGCTTCCGGCGTACCGGTGACAGGATTGATCTTCACCAGGCACTTCCGCGGGCATTTGGTGGTGCACAGGCCGCAGCCCACGCATTTGCTGTAGTCGATCACCGGGATACTGCCATTGGGCGTATCTTCCAGGGTGATGGCTTTTTTCGGGCAGGTCCGTACGCACATGCCGCAGCTGATGCAGGATACCTTGCAGTTGGTCATGGCAGCTTTGCCTTTTTCCCGGTTGTTGCACTGTACCAGCACTTTGGCGGTGGCAGGCAGCATTTCGATCAGCAGCTGCGGGCAGGCCTTGGAGCAGGCTCCGCAGCCTACGCATTTGTTATAATCGAATTCAGGCAGGCCGTTTTTACCGATCTTCAGGGCGCCGAAGTTACAGGCATCGGCGCAGGCACCGTCGCCAAAGCAACCGAAGTTGCACTGGCCGGGGCCGCCGGCGGTGGCAGCCTTCACATAGCAGTTGTGGATGCCTTCCCGATCAGCCACAGGGGTGCGGTTGGCGGTGCAGCCGTTGCAGTGCAGGCGGGGAATCTGACGGACGGCGTTGGCGTCGTCATCGCTTTCCACGCCCATGACAGCGGCGATGGCTTTTTTGTTCTCTGCGCTGCAGACCACACACTTGGTGGCATCTTTTTCCTTTCCGGAAACGATGGCATCAGCCATGGCGCCGCAGCCGGCATACCCGCACCCGCCGCAGTTGGCGCCGGGCAGCAGGTTGGTGATTTCCCCGATACGGGGATCTTCTTCAACAGCAAATTTCTTGCTGGCCGTAGCCAGTACCAGGCCGAATACACCGCCCAGTACGGCGACCAGGATCGCAGCAGTTGTAATCATGATTTTCAGCTCCTAACTCAATGGATGCCGCTCATCCCCATCATGGAAATGGACATGCAGCTGGCAGTGATCAAAGCAATCGGCAGATTCCGCAGGCATTTGGGCAGAGCGTTTTCGTCCAGACGTTCACGGATGCAGGAGAACAGCAGGATGGCCATGGTATAACCGATGGACGTACCGATGGAGTTCACGCAGGAATCCAGGAAGTTGTAATTGCTTTCCACGTTGATCAGAGCGATACCCAGGATAGCGCAGTTGGTGGTGATCAGAGGCAGGTAGATACCCATGGCCTTGTGCAGGGAGGGCATGGCCTTTTTCATGAACATTTCAACCAGCTGTACCAGGGTGGCGATGGCCAGGATGAAGACCAGGGTCTTCAGGTATTCCAGGTGATAGGGCACCAGGAGCAGATGATAGCAGGCGTAGGACAGCATGGAGGCCAGCAGCATGACGAAGGACACGGCGGCGCTCATACCGACGGAGTTCTTGAAGTTCTTGGAAACCCCCAGGAAGGAGCACATCCCCAGGAACCGGGACAAAATGATGTTGGTGACGAAAATGGAACTGAAGAGAATGCCAAAAGTACTATGCATTATGAGCACCTCTTTCTTTGAAGTAGTTCACGGCGGCGAACACAAAGCCCATGGTCAGGAATGCGCCGGCCGGCAGGATGAAGATCAATACAGGCTGATAGGCGGCAGGCATGACCACATGGTCGAACAGTTTGCCGGAACCGATCAGTTCACGGAAGAAGGCGATGCAGAACAGGGCGAAAGTATAGCCGATGCCCATGCCGATGGCGTCCAGAGCGGAATCGATGATCCCGTGGTCGCAGGCGAAGGCTTCTGCACGGCCCAGTACGATACAGTTAACAACGATCAGAGGAACGAATACGCCCAGGGCTGCGTACAGCGCCGGTACGAAAGCGTTCATCAGCATTTCCAGTACGGTTACCACGGAAGCGATAACTACGATGTAGCAGGGAATGTGGATCTGATCCGGAATCAGTTTCCGGATGGCGGCAATGATCATGTTGGTGAAAAACAGAACGAAGGTAAAGGCACAGCCCATACCGATTGCGTTGGTCAGGGAAGTACTCGTTGCCAGCGAAGGGCAGACACCCAGCAACTGAACGAACAACGGGTTTTCCTTGATGATACCTTTGGTCAACTCATGCAGCATCTCGATCAGTCCTTTCAATTGGCATGATTCTTCATGTAGTCATCCCGGGCTGCGTTCACGCCGGTGACTACGGCTCTGGAGGTGATGGTGGCAGCCGTGATGGCCTTGATTTCATTGGGCTTGGAAGCTTCCTGCTTCGTGACTGCCAGTGCATCTTTCAGAGGTTTGCCCTTGAACTGGGCCTGCCATGCAGGTTCCGTGCTCTTGGCGCCCAGGCCAGGAGTTTCACTGTGGTTCATGACCTTGATGCCGGTGATTTTGTTGCCGTCTTTGGAAATCCCCACCATGAGGGTGACCTTACCGCCATACCCGCTGGGGGTCACGGTGTAGATGTACCCGTTGGGTTTGCCATTCTTGGAAGATTCCTGCACATCGGTGATCAGGCCGCCGGGAGCCGGCAGTTTCTTCAGATCGCCCAGGTCGGGCAGGACGACTTTATAAGCGGCACGGGTGTCCGCTTCATGTTTTTTTGCGATGGTATCCTTGGTGCCTTCGTTGGCTGCAGCCACCAGACCTACGCTGACGCCGCAGATGACGGCCAGGATGCCGGTATACTTAACAAAGAGGTTGCTCATTTCTTTTGACCTCCTCCGAAGGATACATTCCGTACGAACCGGTCAATCATGGGAGTGACCATGTTCATCATCAGGATGGAGTAGCAGACACCTTCCGTATAGCTGCCCCGCAGCCGGATCAGGGAGGTCAGCAGGCCCAGGCCGATGGCGTAAATGATCTTGCCTTTTTTCGTGATCGGAGAGGTGACCCAGTCGGTTGCCATGAAGAAGGCACCGATCATCAGGCCGCCGGCGAACAGGTGGTACAGGGGGAACGTGGAAGGATACCCGTTCACAGCCCCATAGATGCCGGTGATCACGGCTACCGTGGCCAGGTAGAACACAGGGATGCGCCAGTCGATCAGTTTCTTGTAGATCAGGTACAGGCCGCCGATGACCAGGGCCGGTACGCAGGTTTCACCCAGGGAACCGCCCACATTCCCCATGAACAGATCGGACAGGGGAGGCAGCTGGGAAGCAGCGGCACCGCCGGCTGCCCAGACTTTTTCGGTCATCCGCATCACAGCCAGCGGAGTGGCGGCCGTGGTGGCGTCAGCCCCTGCGGTGGTAGCCGTTACAGCAGCCGCCTTGGTGGCCGGGATGACCCAGGTGGTCATCTGCTGGGGGAAAGAAGCCAGCAGGATGGCACGGCCGATGTGGGCCGGGTTGAAGATGTTCTTGCCCAGGCCGCCGAATACGGCTTTGCCGATGACCACGGCAAACATGCCGCCCAGGACAGCCATGTAGCTGGGCAGGGAGGCGGGCAGGCACAGGGCCAGCAGCAGACCGGTCAGAGCCGCGGAACCGTCTTTTACGGTGTCCTTCTTTACGCCCATGACCTTGTTGGCCAGCTTTTCAAAGATAATGGCAGAAACCATGCAGCACACGATGACACGGGCTGCGTCAAAACGGAAATAGTAAAAAGATGCCAGGACAGCAGGTACCAGTGCCAGCATAACTTCCCGCATGGACTTGCTGATGGTGAGCCCACAGTGCATGTGGGGAGACGAGGAAACGAGAACCAGCGGTTTCGGTTCTTTAATAGGTTCCATAATCGATATCCAGTCCTTTCGCGATATTATTTCTTATCGAATTTATAGAAGGGGTTATGACCGCCGTCACCTTTCCCTTTGATAAATTGCTTGCCCATCCGGATGTACTGCACCAGAGGAATGTGGGCAGGGCATACGAAAGCACAGGAACCGCATTCGATGCAGGCATGACAGAAGAACCGTTCGGCTTCATCCCAGTTCTGTTTCTTGACAGCCTGGACGATTTCGGTGGGTTCCAGTCTCATGGGGCAGGCATCCACGCAGCGGGCGCAGTGCACGCAGGGATCCGGTTCCACATATTGGGCGAAAGGAGATTTGGAATTGAAGATCAGCAGGCCGCTGGAACCCTTGGTAATGGGGTAATCCAGGGAGTTGACGGCAAAGCCCATCATCATCCCGCCGGAAATGATCTTGCCGGGATCGCCTTCCAGGCCGCCGGCGGCTTTTTCCACGGCGTCGCTGTACAGGGTACCCAGACGGACGATGTAGTTCCCGGGTTTCTTCACGCCGTCACCGCTGATGGTTACGACACGTTCATACAGGGGAACATTGTTTTTCACAGCGCGGCAGGCAGCAACTGCCGTACCCACGTTGTCCACGATGACGCCCACATCGGCAGGCAGGCCCCGATCCGGGACGGTGCGGCCGGTAGCGGCGTAGATCAGGTGTTTTTCAGAACCCTGAGGATATTTTTCCTTGCAGACGCAGACTTCGATGTTGGCTTCAGAAGCCACTTTCTTCTGCATCAGTTCGATGGCATCGGGTTTGTTGTCCTCGATGCCGATGATCCCCTTGGAGGCACCGGAGGCCAGCATGAAATACTTCAGGCCCTGGATGATCTCATCGGAGTATTCCAGCAGCGTGCGATGGTCGGCCGTAACGAAGGGTTCGCATTCGATGCCGTTCAGCAGGACGGTATCGATGGGACGATGGCCTTCCTTTACAGGCGCATACTTCACTGCCGTGGGGAACGTAGCACCACCCATACCGGCGATGCCTCTGTCACGCAGTACCTGACGGATCAGATCCGGCGTGATGTCTTCTTCCTTGCGGGGCTGCATGTCCTCGCAGGGGGTGTCCTGGCCATCGTTTTTGATGACCACACATTGGGAAATCATGCCGTTGGGCATGTAACGGCTCTCCAGCTTCATCACCATGCCGCTCACACTGGAGTGGATGTTGGTGCTGACGAAGCCGCCGGCTTCCCCAATCACCTGTCCCATTGTGACTTTGTCTCCCGGTTTGACCACCGGTTTTGCCGGAGCACCAATGTGCTGGGAGAGAGGAATGTACACCATGTCCGGGGCCGGGCATCTTTCGATAGCCACTTTGTCGGTCAAGGACTTGCTGGGCGGTACTTCAACACCACCCATGAAACTTGCTTCTTGTGCAGACATTCAGTTCACCTCTAACCTTTCATGTGTCAACTTCAAGTAAAAATTATATATTGTAAAATTACAAAAAACAAGGGGTTGGACGGATACAGTTTGGGAAAGGGCATGGAATCTAAATGAAAATTTTTTGGAAATTTTCTTCTCAAAAAGTTTACAAAAAAACATGCACAAGATTGTAAAATAGTTTATAATAATGAACGTGACCAGTGGAACTTTGTTCAACTAAGTGAATTAGAAGAATCTTATGAAAATACTGTCTTTAAACACGTGTATATATAAGGAAGGCAGTTGTTGATTTCTGGAGGAATGTACGATGTTCGGTCTGTATTTTGATGATTATGATACGCCGGTGTTCCGGCCGCCCAGCGAAGCCAACAGTTTCATCCTGCGGGTGACCCGTGGCTGTGCCCACAATACCTGCACGTTCTGCGCCATGTATAAGGATGTGCAGTTCTCCGTGTGTCCCGATGAGGAAATCTCCCGGCAGATCGCCCTGGCGGCCCGGTATGCCCGGAACCAGGTGAAGCGGATCTTCCTGGCGGACGGGGATGCCCTGGTGCTGCCCACCAGCAAGCTGCTGAAGCTGCTGGCGGTACTCTACCAGACGTTCCCCAACCTGCAGCGGGTCACCTCCTATGCAGGCCCCCGGGATATCCTGCGCAAAAGCGACGAGGAGATGGTGCAGCTGCGGGACGCCGGTCTGAAGATGCTGTATTTCGGCCTGGAGACCGGGGACGATGCCCTGCTGCATCGGATCAAAAAGGGCGTGTCCGCCCAGGAAGCCATTGCTGCCGGACAGAAGGTGGTCCGCTGCGGCATGAAGCTGTCCATGATGGTGATCGCCGGACTGGGCGGCAAGGCGGACAGCGAACGCCATGCCATCAACACGGGGAAAGCCGTGACGGCCATCCAGCCCAATATGCTCAGCGTGCTGACCCTGCGGCTGTACAAAGGCACCGAAATGCTGCGCCAGTTCGAGGACGGGGAGTTTGAACTGCTGTCTCCGGCAGGCCTGGCCCAGGAAGCCAAACTGATGCTGGAGCATGTGGACATCGAACCCGGGCGCCATACCCTGTTCCGCAGCAATCACATTTCCAATTATGTGCCCCTGGCGGGGACCCTGCCCCAGGACAAAGAACGCCTGATCCAGGAACTGGAGGTGTCCATCGGCAAACTTTCCAAATTGACGGATTGGGAAGTTTATACTAATATGGAGTATTGAGAGTGTATCATTTTTAATAAATCCGCAAGGATTGCCGTGGAAGAAAAGAGGCATAAAAAATGAAACTGCACAATGTGGTACTGGCACTGTTCCTGAGTTTGCTGGCCCTGCCCCTTTCTGCAGGTGCCGCCGCCCATAAGACCGCACCCCTGAAGGTGGGGGATCATGGGTGGAAGGTGAAGACGGTACAGATCAAACTGAATGCCATTGGCATGAAAACACCCACCACCGGGAAATATACGAAGGACCTGGAGACCCAGGTGCGGGCGTTCCAGCGGAGCCACAGGCTGCCCTCCACCGGGAAGGTGGATGATACCACCTATTTCCGGATCCAGGAAGCCGCTTTTGAAAAGGAGGGCATCCATGGGATCCGGGGGGAGGACGTGGTCCGTACGGCTTCCCGGTACAAGGGGGTGCCCTACAGCTTCGGTGGTACCACACCCCGGGCCTTCGACTGTTCCGGGTATGTGCAGTATGTATTCCGTCAGCATAAGGCAACGCTGCCCCGTACGGCAGACCTGCAGTATGAGAAGGGACTGTTCGTGACCCAGCGGCAGCTGAAACCGGGGGATCTGGTGTTCTTCTCCACCTACGAACCCGGGGCTTCCCATGTGGGGATCTATGCAGGCGACGGGCTGTTCTGGAATGCCACCTCTTCGGCAGGGGTGCGGCTGTGCAGCCTGTCCGACGAATACTGGAGAACAAGATACTACGGTGCCAAACGGGTCCTGGTCCCGGCGCACAAAAGGTATAAATAAGCAGGGGGGAAACCAATGATTAGGGAACGACGCAATAAGGAAAAGCTGACCAGCTATTACAATAAATTCATCGATGAGGGAATCATCGATCCCAATGTCCATCCGTGGGTGGCTGAGTCCTGGCGCCGGTGTGAAGCGAGAAAACTGAACCACGAGACCATGCCGGCCCATGGGGTGCGTCTGAGCCCCCAGGACCTGCAGAAGGCCCTGGAACGGAACGAGGATGTGGTGAAGTATGTGGACGGTCTGTTCGAACAGAACAAACAGTACTTCAATTCCCACAACCTGAGCATGCTGCTGGTGGATGAGGAAGGCTATGTGCTGAAGAACTACGCCCTGCCCTTCTTCCAGCGGAGCATCGAGGATATCCAGGGCATGCGGGTTCTGGAGGAGGACGTGGGTACCTCCAGCATTTGTGTGGCACGGGCCCACAATGTGCCGTTCCTGATGTTCGGGCCGGAAATGTGGATCCGGGACAGCCATTCCGGGGATGCCTGCTCGGCCCCCATCAACGTGGCAGGCCAGAGCCGGTACATCCTGTCCCTGTTTTCCCTGGACCAGGAGAACCTGCCCTATGACATCCTGCTGAGCCTGCTCATGACCATGAAGTATTCGGTGGAGAACTTCCTGACCATGCTGGCGTACTGGAAGGTGTGCGGCCTGATTTCCGAGGAAATCCCGGCTTCCGTGTACTGGGTGAACCAGGACGGCAGCCTGCGCTATGCCAACACCAACGGCCGGAAACGGCTGGAAGGCAGCCAGCGGCTGGATGAGGTGTTCCTGAATTATGAGCACATCCCCATCCAGAAAGGCTTGTCCGGCAAGAGCACCCTGCGCAAGGAAATCACCTGGATCACCCAGGACCGTACCTATGAAGATGTGACCAGCGTACTGCCGGTGAAGGCCGGAGGCAAGGTGGACAGCGTGGTGATCATCTCCATGTCCATCGAGGACCTGAAGACCACCATCGCCCATGCCACCGGATACAGTTCCCGGTACAGCCTGTACAGCATGGTGGGAAACTCCAGCGAGTTCCTGGCCCTGCAGCATAAGGCGGCCCGGGTGGCCCGGGGCGACAACAATCTGCTGCTCCAGGGTGAACCGGGTACCGGCAAACAGCGGCTGGCCCATGGCATCCACCAGGCCAGCCCCCGGGCGGCAGCTCCTCTGATCACCGTACGGGGCCACGAAGGCTCGGAGGCGGAACTGGAAGCGGAATTCTTCGGCAGCGACGACGGCGCCGGCCATGTGACCGCTGGGGCCCTGGAACTGGCCAACGGCGGGACCCTGTTCCTGGATGAAATCGAAAAATTCCCCACCCGTCTGGAAGATGTGCTGGCGGATGCCCTGCGCAACGGGGTGCTGAACCGGGAAACCGGTACCCGCCGGAAATTCAACGTACGGGTGATCGCCGCCTGTGACTCCAACCTGAAGCGGCTTACGGACAAAGGGCTGTTCTCCCGGAGCCTGTACGAACTGGTCATCGGTACGGTGATCCGGGTTCCGCCGTTGCGGGAACGGGTGGAAGACGTGGAAGTGATCGCCAACCACATCCTGACGGAAATGGCCGCCCGGCACAACATGCCCGGCAAGACCCTGTCGCCGGAAGCCCTGCACATGCTGAACAGCTGTCAGTGGCCCGGCAACATCAAACAGCTGCAGGGCGTCATCGAGCAGGCCTTCTTCCATACATCCGGCAGCGTCATCGAAGCCAGCCATATCAAACTGCCGGGAGAACATCGGATCGAGAAATCCTGGAAGCATGACAAGGACGCCTTCGTGGCCGCCTGGAAACAGGCCGGGGGCAATATCAGCAAACTGGCCATCATGCTGGATGTGAGCCGGGTGACTCTGTACAGATATCTGAAGAAATTCAACCTGGGGCCGGAAAAGAAGGGTGCCAGGGCGAGAAAAGCAAAGAAAGACGAATGAGTCATAGAACAGGAAACCATAAAGGGGCTGTCGCCTTGCGACAGCCCCATCTGTGAAAATAGGAGAACCAATATGCGTTTACGAAAGAAACCCTGGATCCCCCAGGCACTGGAAGACTATCGGGGAAAGGAACTGCTGGAGGACGACCTGGAGCAGTATAGAGGGCACTGGTCGGATCAGGTGCTGGGGAGCCGGCCGGTGCATCTGGAAATCGGCTGCGGCAAAGGCCAGTTCCTGGCTGCCATGAGCCAGCTCCATCCTGAAATCGGCTATCTGGGCATGGAGACCCAGCGGGAAGTGTGCTATTACGCCGTGAAGAAGCTGCGAGAGGCCGAAATCCCCAATGCCCGGATCATCCACGCCGATGCGGCCCATCTGCTGGAGTGGTTCGAACCCGGGGAAGTGGATCAGATTTTCTTGAATTTCAGCGATCCCTGGCCCAAGGCCCGGCATGCCAAACGGCGGCTGACCTACCGGACCTTCCTGGCAGAATATAAAAAAATACTGAAACCGGGTGGACATTTACGCTTCAAGACCGATAATGATGACCTGTTTGCCTTCTCCGTGGAGGAATTCAAGGAGTTCGGCCTGAAGATCCTGGCCCTGACTACGGACCTCCATCACACGGACATCCTGAATGAGGCCCAGACGGAATACGAGCAGAAGTTCAGCGCCCGGGGCAAGAACATCAATTTCTGCGAAGTGCAGTTCTAGGGACCGAGGCAAGTTATGGGAAAACGGATCATGTTCTGGGACAACGCCAGGGATGCACTGCTGAGCCTGGTGTTCTTCCTGCTGGTGCTGGGGGCGGTGAACGTGTTCAGTGCCAGTTATGTGGCGGCGGCCGACATGTTCGGCAACGGCTACCATTATCTCCTTCGCTATGGCATTTTCAGCCTGGCCGGACTCCTTGTCATGTTCGGCATCGAAAAGAAGGTGGATTATCACTGGCTGTTCAAGTATGATCAGATCTTCTGCGTGCTGCTCACCGGCATCCTGATCGCCGTGGACATCTTCGGCCGGGCCACCAAGGGGGCCCAGCGCTGGGTCATCCTGGGACCCATTTCCTTTCAGCCCTCCGAATTCGTGAAGCTGGCGGTGATCCTGCTGGGGGCCCATTACCTGGGGCAGCTCATGGAACAGGGGAAACGGCCCCACCTGCTCCGCCGGGATACGGGCATGGCCTTCTGGGAAACGGCCTTCCTGTCGTTCCTGGTCCTGATCCAGCCCGATATGGGTACGGCAGCCATCATCATGACGCTGATGATCCTCCTGTACATCCTGGCTGGTCTGCCCATGAAGGAATTCTGGAGCCTGCTGGGGATTGCGTTCGTGGGTGCGGCTGCGGCTGTCATCCAGGCACCCTACCGGCTGAACCGGATCCTGTTCTGGCTCCATCCGGAACAGGATCCCCAGGGCAAGGGCTATCAGGCCATCCAGTCTTTTAACGCCATTGGCAGCGGCCGGTTCTTCGGCGAGCCTTTCGGCATGGGTACGGGAAAGTTCTTCTACCTGCCGGAAGCCCATACGGATTTTGCCTTCGCCAACTACTGCCAGGAATGGGGCTTTTTGGGAGCAGTCTTCCTGATCCTGGTGTTCCTGCTCCTGGGTGTGGTGCTGTACCACATCGGACAGCGGACCCAGGACCGGAAAGGCTTCCTGCTGGTCAGCGGTGTGAACTTCCTGGTGGTGGGCCAGGCCTTCGCCAACATGGCCATGGTCTGCGGGGTGTTGCCCATCATCGGGGTACCCCTGTCCTTCATCAGTTACGGGGGTACGTCTCTGATCATGACAATGGGGGCCATCGGTCTGGTGCTGTCCGTCTATAAGGACGAGCACAAAAAACATCGGCGTTCCAGGGAGATACCGGCAGAGAAACCGGCGGCATCCCGTCCCGGAGTGCCTGCAGCCAGGAGGTGGCGGCCGTGAAAATGCCCTGGTTCCTGAAAAAACAGAACAAGAAGAACATGACGGCAGCCGATCCCCAGGTGCTGAAGCTGGACCCCAGCCATCAGGATCTGCTGCTCCAGGGTAAGGGTCGGGCCATCGTCATCGGCAAACTGGTGGCCGCCGTAGCGGGTATCGTGGTGGTCATGCTGTTCTGGAAGCAGATTGTCCGGGGCGGCTATTACAGTGAGGCCGCCAATGCCCAGATCATGGGTGAACATACGGAGATCTCCCCCCGGGGCAGCATTGTGGACCGGAACGGGGAGGAACTGGCTGTGAGCATCATCAGCAAATCCCTGTATGTGGATCCCCAGGAACTGGTGGACGATCCGGAACGGTGGCCCCTGGGCCAGATGCCCAGCCGGGACCCGAAACGGGTGGCTGCCGATCAGCTGGCCCCCATCCTGGACATGAAGGCCGATGCGCTGTATGAGAGATTCACTGAGCCGGACCGGCGGTTCGCCTGGGTAAAACGGCAGCTGGATCCCCATGTGGCGGATGAAGTGGAAAAGGTATTGAAGGACCAGAAACTCAGTGGCTTCCATTTCCAGGAGGAAAGCAAACGCTATTATACGAAAGACAAACTGGCGGCTCAGGTGCTGGGCTTCGTGGGGGACGACGGCAAGGGACTGGAAGGCATCGAGGCTGCCATGGATGACTACCTGCGTGGCCAGGATCAGAAGAAACGCAGCTACTTCGACGCCAAGGGTCATCTGGTGGGCCAGAGTGCCATGAACCAGGTCCAGGCCCGGCGGATGGATACGGTACAGCTGACCCTGGATGCCCGGATGCAGTTCATCCTGGAAAAGAGCCTGGACGATGCCATCGCCAAGACCCATGCGGCCAGTGCGGCAGCCATCCTCATGGATCCCAACACCGGAGAGATCCTGGGCATGGCCAGCCGGCCCACCTTCGATCCCAACCATTTTTCCCAGGCACCTCAGGGGGCATTTCTGAACCGGGGCGTGAGCATCGTCTACGAACCCGGGTCCGTATTCAAGCCCATTATGGGTTCCGCCGCCCTGATGGAGGGAATCATCACTCCCACCACGCCTTTTGATGACAAGGGATCCATCGATGTGGGAGGCCGGCGGATCCGCAACTGGGACGGCAAGGGGATGGGCCATGTGACCTATACGGACGTGATCAAATTCTCCCTGAACACCGGTATGGCGGCCCTGGGGCTGAAGCTGGGCGGCGAACGGGAGACTGCATACGCCAGACAGTTCGGCTTCGGCAGCAAGACCGGTACGGATGTGCCCGGGGAAGAAGAGGGCATCCTGTACGATCCCAAGGATATGGTGCCTTCCGATGTGGCCACCATGGGTATCGGACAGGGCATCGCCGTGACTCCCCTGCAGATGATCCGGGCCATCAGTGCCATCGCCAACGGGGGCAAACTGGTACGGCCGTACATCGTGGCCAAAGTCACCGACCCGGACGGCAATGTGGTGAAAGAGACCGGGACCCAGGTGGATCGGCAGGTGATCACTCCGGAAGTGGCAGAGGAAATGCGCACCATGATGGAAAAGGTGGTTTCCGAGGGCGGCGGCAAGACGGCCCAGATCAAGGGCTACAAGATTGCCGGCAAGACCGGCACCGCTGAAAAGCTCTCCCCCAAGGGCGGGTATATCCCCGGGGTGTATATCGCCTCGTTCGTGGGCTTTGTGCCCAGCGATGCGCCGAAATACGCCATGATCATCATGTTGGATTCCCCCAAGGGGGCCTTCTATGGGTCCCAGGTGTCCGCACCGATTTTCCGGGATACCCTGCAGCAGATCCTGGTGGCGGAAGGCATCGAGCCCAGCAGCTGGGAGGGGCTGCCTACGGTGGAATCCCTGCTGGCCAAGACGGCCCGGGAAGCTGCACCGCTGGCAGTCCTGGAGGCGGACGGCAACGGTGCAGTGAAACTGCCCAATCTGGCGGGCCATTCCATCCGGAACGTGGCTGCGTCCCTGGGCGGCGCCGGCCTGCAGCTGATCCCCGTGGGCAGCGGTACCAGCTGGAAACAGAGCCCGGCACCGGGAACGGTGCTGCATACGGGCGATACCGTCACAGTGTATTTCCGCTAAAGGCGGAGGAAGGAAAGCAGCATGGAACAGACGATTCTTTATGGCAAACCGGTGGCAGATGCCATCCGCCAGCAGCTGAAGGAGAAATTTGCCGGCCGGGACCTGACCCTGGCCACCTTTCTGGTGGGAGACAATCCGGCGGCGAAGGTGTACAAACGAAGCCTCCTGAAAACGGCAGCCAGCCTGGGGGTGAAGAACCGGGATGTGGAACTGCCGGAGGAAACCTCCCAGGAAGAGGCGGAAATCCGGCTGCGGGAATTGAGCGAGGATCCGGCCATCACCGGCATCCTGCCTCTGATGCCCCTGCCCCGGCACATCAGCAAGCTGGATCTGATCCAGCAGCTGGACCCGGAAAAGGACATGGACTGTGTGCATCCCATGAACAGCGGGCGGCTGTACCTGGGCATCACCCCCTGGGGCCCCTGTACGCCCCGGGCCTGTATGGCCATCCTGGACCATTACGGCATTCCCCTGGAAGGCAGCAACGTAGCCATGGTAGGGTACGGAGAAGTGGTGGGGCGGCCCCTCACCCTGATGCTCATGGGCCGGTACGCCACGGTGACGGTCTGCCGTTCACGCACAAAAAATCTGCCCGCCATTACCCGGCAGGCAGATGTGATCATCAGCGCCGTGGGAAAACCCGGACTGATCACAGAAGACATGATCAAAGAAGGCGCTGTGGTGATCGATGTGGGAATCAACTCCGTGGAGGGGAAACTGGTGGGAGATGTGCCCGAAGCGGCCAAACAGGCGAAAGCTTCGGCCTATACTCCCGTCCCCGGCGGTGTAGGCGTGGTGAGCAATCTCATGGTCATGGAGACCCTTACCCGCAGTTTCTGAGGCTGTTATTTTTTGTCCTTGGCGGCCAGCTTGCCCAGGAACTTGGCTTTGTTCACCAGGAACCGTTCATGGGTGGCCTGGCCGATGGTGCCGTAGTTGTCGGAAACCGTGATCTTGAAGGTCAGTTTCCGGCCATCCACGCCTACCAGGACGGCTTTGGCGGTAACGGTCTTGCCTACGGCAGTGGCAGCATCGTGGGACAGGTTCACGCCGATGCCCACGCTGGTGGTTTCATCATCCAGGCAGGGATTTACGATGTTGCAGGCCGCTTTTTCCATCAGGGCCAGCATGGCCGGAGTGGCATATACATCCAGGGAGCCGCTTCCCATGGCTGCAGCCGTGTTGGTGTGGAGTACAGTTTCCGTGGCTTCGCCCACGGCGCCGATACGAAATTCTTTCATGAGATCCACTTCTTTCTATAGGATTTTATCAATTCCATCTTACTCGTTTTCGTCTGGAAAGGCAAGGAGGCAGCATGTTTTATGATGAGTTGATCAAGGGGAAGGCACCGGAGCAGCTGGCTCTGGTGGATGCCCAGGGGCCGGTGACCTATGGGGAACTGGAGGCACGGGTGGACCACTGGGCCCGATTCCTCCAGGCCCGGGGCCTTATGCCCGGAGAGCGGGTGGGTCTGCTCAGCCGCAACTGCAGCGGGTTCGTCGCTGCCTATCTGGCAGTAATCCGGGCGGGAGGGGTCATCGTCCCTCTGAACTTCCAGCTGGCGCCCCGGGAAGTGACCTACATCCTGAAGGATGCAGGGATCCGCTTTCTGCTTACCCGGGAGCCCCTGGATCTGACGGAAGCCCTGGCGGAACAGGGACTCTCCGGGGTGCAGCAGTTCCTGTATGAGGACCTGGATGCCCCGGTGGACCGGCCCCTGCAGCAGGGAGAGCGGAAGGAGACTGACAACTGCACCATCATCTATACCTCCGGTACCACCGGCCGGCCCAAAGGGGCCATGCTCAGCCACCGGAACCTGATCACCAATGCCCGGGCCTATGTGGAGGCCGTGGGACAGCGGTGTGAGGATCGGGTGCTGTGCCTGCTGCCCATGTACCACTGCTACGGCTGGACCGTATGTGTCACCAGTTCTCTGCTTCTGGGAAGCCCCATCATCATCCAGACCACCTACAACTTCAAAGCGGCCCTGCGGCTGGTCCAGGCCCAAAAAGTCACAGTGTTCGTGGGGGTTCCGGCGGTGATGGAGCTTCTGGTGGACGGCGCCGATCTGGGGGAACTGGAAAGCGTACGGCTCTTCATCAGCGGCGGAGCCAGTTTGGGCGAGAACCTGGGCGAACGGTTCTCCGCCTGGAGCCATCGGCCGCTGCTGGACGGCTATGGCCTGTCTGAAACCTCGCCGGTGGTCAGCTTCAACCAGCCGGGGCACACCCGGTTCGGATCCATCGGCCTGCCCATCCGGGGGGTGGAAGTCGCCATCCTGGACCCGGAGGGAAAGATACTGCCACCTGGGGAAAAGGGTGAGATCGGGGTCCGGGGCTCCAATGTGATGCTGGGGTACCTGAACCTGCCGGAAGCCACGAAGGAAGCCTTTCGGGGGGGCTGGTTCCACACGGAGGATGTGGGGTACTTCGATGAGGACGGGTACCTGTTCCTGGTGGATCGGCTGAAGGATATGATCATTTCCAGCGGGGAGAACATCTATCCCCGGGAGGTGGAGGAAGCCATCCAGGAATACCCGGGAGTGGAAGAAGCTGCGGTCATCGGCGTTCCGGATCCCCTGCGGGGTCAGGCGGTGGCCGCCTGGGTGGTGCCGCGGCAGGGGGCTGACCTGGATTTCCGGGCGCTGCGCAGGACCCTGCTGAAACAGATCGCCGCCTTCAAGGTGCCGAAGAAATACTTCCAGACAGACAGGCTGCCCCGGAACCATCTGGGCAAGCTGCTGAAAAATGAATTGCGGAAACAGACCCTGAAGATATTGGAAAAAGACAAAACTGCCGGGAGGGCTTTATGAAAAAATTTGTACTCCTTCTGTGCCTGGTCCTGACCACGCTGCTGAGCGGATGCGCCAGGGGGCACATCACCCTGGAAATCACCCGACTGGGTGCCGCGGATCTGACCTGTGAACTGGTTTCGGCTCCCGTGCTGAAACCCACAGTGGACGCTTTCTCAAAGGACTTCAAAGAAGACGGCTACGCCATCGAAAACACCAAAAAGGGCCAGTATGAAGGGTTTGTGGCCCGGAAGCATTACAACCAGCTGAAGGATATCAAGGATTCCAAGGTGCTGAAGACTTTCGATATCCGCACCTGGCAGCAGGCCGCCCAGGCCGCCGCCGACCAGGGAAAACCCGGGCAGAAGACCCAGGATCCGAAAGTGTCCAAAGAGAAGCGGGATCCGGTGGTGAAGCTGGACGGCGGCCTGCTGTTCGATACCATCAGCGTCCACACGGGCATCAACATGGCACCCAAAGACGAGCTGAAGAATAAGGATGCCCAGGCCGTGCTGGAGAACGTGATGAAGCAGTTCGATCTGCAGTTTACCCTGGTGCTGCCTACCGCGGTGGATGATACCAACGCCACCAGCGTCAGCGATGACCGGAAGACCCTGACCTGGAAATTGCCCCTTGGGGAAAAGACCCCCATGGACGCCACCGTAACGTATCTGAATCCGGTGAAAGCCGCCGGCTGGCTCATGGTGATCCTGGTGCTGGGCGGCGTGGGGAACGCCTACTACCGCAAGCGGAAACGGCTGAAACGGCAGAAAGAGGCGGAGCTGGAAAACTAACCATTTTTCACCTCTATTACGCAAAAGATGAATTTATGTTACAATAATGGTGAAGAATTGAAAATTTTCACCTGACGGGAGGGACAGCAAATGGCTGAATTCTTAACCTTGACCAAACTGACCATCTATGTAGGGGAGGACTTCTTCTACAAGGATAAACCGTTTTACAAGGCAATCTTCGATTTATGCGGCAAGTATAAGATCGCCGGCTGCACCATGCTGCGGGGAACCCAGGGGTATGGGAGTCGGGTACGAGGCAAGGAACGGCGTCTGTTCATCAGTGTTTCAGAAGCCATCAATCTGCCGGTGATCATCACCATCATCGACAAGAAGGAACAGGTGGAACTGCTGTACCCGTTCCTGGAGGAGAACCTGCGTCACGGGGTGGCAACGGTGGAGGACATCCAGATGCTGGAAACCCACTTCGTGAAGGAAGAATACAAAAAACGGATTGCCAGCCGGGACAATCCGGCCGAAGAAGTGTAGGAAAAGGGTGCTGCTCTGGCAGCACCCTTGATATCTTTTATAAGGAGAATCTGGAAATATGGAAAAAGTCATCATTGAAAGTTTTACGCTGGATCATACGAAAGTGAAAGCCCCCTATGTGCGGTTGATCTCTCAGGAAACCGGGGAACACGGGGACATCGTGTCCAACTATGATATCCGCCTGGCCCAGCCCAATGTGCAGGAAATCCCCACGGCCGGCATGCATACCCTGGAGCATTTACTGGCCCAGTATCTGCGGCCCCGGATCAAAGGGTACCTGGATTGCTCCCCCTTCGGCTGCCGCACCGGATTCCATCTGCTGTGCTGGGGGACCCATCCCACCACAGAAGTGGCCAGGGCCCTGAAGGAAGCTCTGGAACTGGTGACAAAGACCACCTGGGAGCAGGTGCCGGGGACGAAGAAGAAGGAATGTGGCAACTACAAGGATCATTCTCTGTTCTGCGCCCAGGAATGGGCCAAGGAAATCCTGGCCAAAGGGATCAGCAGCGATCCGTACGAACGGAAGATCGTGGAATGATATTCTAAAAAATTTGCCGATGGCAAATTTTAACCATCGGCTGGTGACTAGTGACTAGAGACTAGTGACTAGTGACAAAAAATAAGGGAGCGTACAACCGCTCCCTTATTTTTTATGCTTCCGGCAGCCGGATCACGAATGTGGTCCCTTCGTTCACCCGGCTGGTCATTTCAATGGTGCCCCGATGCTGCTCCACGATGTGCTTCACGATGCTGAGCCCCAGGCCGCTGCCGCCGCTTTTCTTGTCCCGGCTCTCATCCACCCGGAAGAAACGCTCGAACACCCGTTCCTGTACATCCTCGGGGATGCCCACACCGGTATCCCGTACCGTCAGCACCACCTGATGCTGGTCGGCATCCCGCCACATGTCCACATACACATGGCCGCCGGGCCGGTTGTATTTCACCCCGTTGTCGATCAGGTTCATGGCCATTTCCCGAAGCATGCTGCTGCTGCCCCGGACCTTGGTCTCGGTCAGACGGCAGTGGATGGTCACTTTCCTTTCCTTGCAGAAGGGGTCCATGAATTCCACCACCGACCGGATCAGCCCGCCCAGGGGCACGGCTTCCTGGAGGGAATCGGCCGGGACTTCCTCGATCCGGGACAGGAAGATGATGCTGTTGATCATTTCCAGCAGGCGTCTGGCTTCCTGGCGGATCAGCTGGCCGAAGTGGGCGATGTCTTCCTTCTTCTGGTACATGCCTGCTGCCATCAGTTCGGCGAATCCACTGATGGAGGTGAGCGGCGTCTTCAGCTCGTGGGTCACGTTGGCAGTGAAATCCCGGCGGAGCTGTTCCCGCTCCCGGGCCTCCGTGATGTCCATGATGATCAGGATCCGAGTGGACCGTTCCTGGGGCGGATCCAGGGGCCGCAGGGTCAGCTGGTACTGCCGCTTGCGCAGCTTCATGTTCCAGATCCGGGTCTTGTTCTCCCGGGTCTGCTCCGTGGAAAGCCGGGAACTTTCGGGGAGCAGAGGCATCAGGAACTTGCCCAGCAGCTTTTGGCGGAAGGGAGAGAGGCTTTCATCATTCTGCAGCAGCTGCAGGCCCCAGGCGTTGATCCACTGGATCCGCATCTGGTCATCCAGCAGGATGACTCCCTCTTTCAGGCTGTCGGTGATCCGTTTCATGGTGTTCCGTTCCTGTTCCAGGTCGTGGAGGCTCCTGCTCAGCTGCTTGCCCTGCCGATCGATGGTGGCCAGGAAGGGCAGCAGTTCCGGATAGGAGGTGTGGAACAGCTGTTTCTCTTCTTCCGTGGTGTCCCCCGGGCCGATCTGGGACAGGTACCGGGTAGCCTGTTCCAGGGGATCCAGCAGACCCTGGGTCAGCCGGCGCACGGTGAACTGGCAGACGAGGATGAGCAGCAGCAGGGAAATGATCCACCAGGGCAGCAGCTGTTCCAGCGGCCGGAACAGTTCTGTCTGGGTGCGGGCCACCCGGAGGATGGTCCCGTTCTCCAGCTTCTGGGCTGCGTACAGGGTCACTTCCCGCAGGGTATTGGAACTGCGGGCGTCGCTGCCCTGGCCTTCTCCGATGGCTGCGGCCACTTCCGGCCGGTCCTTGTGGTTGGCCAGGTTTTCTGCCGGTTCGTAGGAATCGTACAGGACACGTCCGTTCCGGTCAATCCAGGTGAACCGCAGCTCCGGAGCCGATTGGGCGGCCCGGCGGAGCAGGCGATAGGGGTCGTCGTGGTGATCCATGTCCACCGCCATGATCCGGGCCATCTGCTGCAGGTCGTACAGGGTCTGGCGCTTGGTGGTCTGCCAGGAGGCAAAGGCGCACACCAGGGCAGTGACCAGGATGCACACCAGCCCCACCAGGAACAGATGGAGATAAATCCGCTTCTTCATAGGAATCCTCCTACTGGATCCGGTACCCTACGCCCCGGACGGTCTGGATGACCTTGCCGGCGGGGCCCAGCTTCTGGCGAAGGCTCCGGATGTGCATGTCGATGGTGCGGCTTTCCCCGGCGTAGGAAAAGTCCCATACCGCTTCCATGATCTGGTCCCGGCTGAGCACGATGCCCATGTTGGCCATCAGGTAGTGGAGCAGGTCGAATTCCTTTACGGTGAGCACGCAGGGTTTGCCACTTGTCGTCACCTGGTGTTTCTTCAGGTCCATGGTGATGTCACCGCAGACCAGCAGGTCCTGGTTCTGGGACTTTTGCAGGCCGCCCCGGCGCAGGACGGCCTTGACCCGGCTCAGGAGCTCCATAATGCCGAAAGGTTTGGAGATATAGTCGTCGGCACCGGCGTCCAGTCCGGTGACCACGTCATATTCACTGGTACGGGCCGTGAGCATGATGATGGGCAGGCCGGCAGTGGCCGGCTGGCCGCGGAGCTTCTTCAGGATATCCAGGCCGCTTTCTCCGGGCAGCATGATATCCAGCAGCACCAGGTCGGGATTTTTTTCCTCCATGGCCTTCCAGAAGGAAGGGCCGTCGGGAAAGGCTTCCGCCTGGAACTTCTGGCTGCACAGGGCATAGCGTACCAGCTCCCGGATGTTTTCATCGTCTTCCACACAGTATACCAGGGACATACACAAAATCCTCCTTTGACAGAGCCAATGGGATACAAGGCAAAATTATATTATCTTTCATTATACCCTACATTCAATCTTTCGGACAGGGAGAGAACGGTTATAGCAATCTGCCAAAGATAACGAACAAAATTTCGCAAAACTTCTTGTAAAGGCGAACACGATGTGATATTATATCTGTAACGAACAAAAGTTCGAATATGGAGGGGAGAATCATGAAAAAATTGTTGCTGGTACTTCTGGTTGCATTGATGGGGATTTCCAGTTATGGCGTGCTGCAGATGGAAGCGGCACCCACCAGTTATCATACAGAAAAAGTGGTGGTGAACCGGGGTGACAGCCTGTGGGGCATTGCCAGCCGGTACACCCATCCCGGCGAAGATGTGCGGGAGGTCATCGACCGGATCGCCAAGGCCAACCGGCTGGATCTGAAGCGGTCTATCCAGCCCGGTCAGAAACTGGTGGTGCCGGTGAAGGTCAAGGAGGGCGAAGCGGTGGCGTTGAAGAAATAGGCTGTAACCTGCTATTTGTCCTCCCCTGAAAGGGGAGGGGGACCAGCCGAATGGCTGGTGGAGGGGTTGCACACCCGATGTGAGCCCCCCTACCCGCAAGCGGGTCCTTTCCCCCTTTCAGGGGGACACCGTTTTAACAAATACAGGGCCGGCAGGCCCGTTACGCAGGGGCATCACACATTGTGTGGTGCCCCCATTTGTTGTACAATGGAAAAAGTGACGAAGGGAAGGGAGTGCAGGAGTGCATGCGTGAGGGGAACTCGGCCTGCCGGGGCGAAAAAGTGGGGAAATATTACATGGGGGTGCTGCGGAACCTGACCCAGGGGCTGGTGCCGGATGAAATGTGGCTCACACGGGCCCGGGAATGGATCGTCCGGGCTTCGGAAGACTGGATGAGTTACAGCATGGCGGCTCTGGTATTCTGGTTCTGTGACAAGCCGGAGGAGGCCCGGCGGGCCCTGGCCAGAGCCCTTTCTCTGGATCGGGAAAAAACGGCCCTGTTCTTTCTGCTGGCAGGGAGCTGGCAGCAGCGGCCCGCCATGCAGCGCCAGTGGCTGGATGCCTGTCTGCGTCCGCTGGCGGCCACCCGGGTGCCTGGGACTTTCCTCTATGTGCTGGAGCTGGGTCTGCAGGGGGCGTTGCCCACTGACTGCCTGGACCGTCTGAACAGGACCACAGAAGAGTGGAAGAAGACCCTGGCTTTCGACGAAGAAGGAGAAACCCGGCAGCGGGAACACTGGCGACAGCAGTTCCGGAAGTTCCGGGACGGGGTGCAGGTGCCCGAAATCGACCAGTATCAGTATCTGACGGGGATGAATGGTACGACGGCTGCGGCCCTGCTCCGGGGAGCACTGCTCGCCCGACCGGTGGAACAGTTCGTGGAGCGCCATACCCATGGAGAACCGTTGGCCGAAGCTCCGGCTTCCACCGGGGAAAAGCTGCTGGAAAGGTTCCTGTGGGATGAGTGCCTGGGCTTTGGAGGAGCTGTCTGGCAGAGCACCTACAGCGATTTCCTCACGTTCTGGCTTACCACCGTGGAAAACGACAACAGTCGGCAGCTGTCACCACGGCTGCAGCGATATCTGGTGGCCAGCAGCCGGGAGTGGCTGCTTCAGGCCTTCGACCAGGTCCAGGGGGAAACGGCCCGGCAGGTTCCGGAGACCATCCCCTTCCACTTCGACTATACCTTTCGGCGCCAGAATCACCGCTTCAGCTGTTCCATTGCCGACGGGCTGGAGGAGGAGGGTCTGGTGGCCGATGCCAGGGCTGATATGGATGGGCTCCTCGCCGGGTTGCAGCAGCAGGTGGACTGGCACCGGAGTGCCCTGCGGCTGCTGGTCCCCCTGGCCCTGGCAGGGGGCCTGCTGTTCTGGAAGGGCCCTGCGCTGCTGGATTCTTTGGGCCTGGGGATTGTCTTCCTCATGGGCTTCCTGGGCCTGGCTGTGGGCAAATGGCTGGGCTGTCTCCTTTCTGTGGGCATCACCATGGGCATCGGCATGACCCTCCAGCGGCTCCTGGCCTTGGGCCGGCAGGGTGTGGGGCTGTTCATGGGCTTTTTGCTGCTGCTGGCCCTTTGGCAGTATCTCCGGAAACAGGGTCCGGCGGCTCAGTTCCGGAAGGAACGGAAAGAGACCTGGGATGCAGTGGAGGGACTCATCCGCAGTTCCTGCGCGGAAGTGGCGGACTTTCGGGACCACTACCGGCAGTACACCCGGGAAGGAGATATCCTGCGGAAGAAACTGGACCAGCTGGCATCTGACGCTGTGCTCAACCGGCCCCGCCGGATCTATCGCTGAGGGAGGTACCTATGGAAACTGAAAAACAACAGAATCCCTTTGCCCAGGGCAAACCGGCTGCGGTACAATCCAATACAAAGGGAAACGATTTGCACCACGATTTCCCTTCCTGGGATCTGGTGCCGCCCCATGCTCCTGTACGGAAGGGGGCTGACGCATGAAACCACCGACGATTTATGCAGAATGGATCCCGGTACTGGAGAAATTCGGCCGGGGGGAACAGGACGGGGACGTGGTGGCCGCCCTGCAGGCCGGCAGGCTTCCGCTTTTCCAGGAGGTGCTGGAACGGTTTACGGTCCGGCTGAAGGATGCCATGGACCAGCGGTACGCCCGGCTGGTCAAGCAGTTCCAGGAACAGGGAGGCGTCCAGAACCCGGATCAGGTGGAAAGTGGCTTGAAGCACCTGCAGCAGGGGCTGGCCTTCCTGAAACAGGCCGTGACCCTGCCTGCCCTGCCGGAAAATCTGCGCAGGGAATTTCCCGGGGAAATCCAGCGGGGCGCTGACCGTCTGCAGCAGAGTCTGGAAAAGTCGGCGCTGCAGGATCCCACGGGTCAGCTGCGCCATCTGCTGCAGCTCTACCCGGTGAATCGATTGGAGGCAAACCATGAGCAATAGACAAGAAGCCAAACAGCTGCTGCGCCGGTACCTGATCGCCCGGATCCCCTTCATCGTGCTCCAGACCATCGAGGTGCCCCGGGCCCTGGCCCTGCTGAAGGAAATCGCGGAAGAACTGGACCAGGAGCAGTGGCTGGGCAGGGATACGTTTTACGCCCATACCCTGAGCAAGGGAGTGTATGCCCTGTGTACGGGACAGACTGTGGACGAAGGGGCCAAATCCACCCTGGGAGCCGGGGATTTCTTCATTACGAAGCTCCAGAAAGAAGACCGGCGGGACCAGACCCTGATCCTGACGGAAATCCCGGACATCAGCGACGACAACAGTGAAGCCCAGCGTATGCTGGACCTGGTGAGCCTGGCCACAGAAAAGTACAGCACCCTGGTGGTGCTCTGCCACCGGCCGGTGTGGAACAACCTGCAGCGCCACGGTCTCATCGTCACCCTGGACATGCCCGACGAAGAAGAAATGTACCAGGTGATCCACGACCAGCTGGAGGGCAACCGGGATGCGGTGGACATCCAGTGGGACGAGGGGGATATGCGGGAAGCCGCTGCCACCCTGGCCGGCGTTACGAAGATCGAAGCGGAGAACGTGCTGTCGGCGCTCCTGGCCAAAGGATCCGTCACCAGGGCGGACATGGCCGAGGTGCGCAACGCCAAGAACCGCCTGTTTTCCAACATCTCCGGTCTGGAAAAGATCGCGGTGGACCCCACCATGAAGAAAGTGGGCGGTCTGAAGGGACTCCAGGCCTGGCTGGATGAGAAGAAGGCGCTGTTGAAACCGGAAAAGAAGGAGCTCATGCGGAAACTGCACTTGCAGCCGCCCCGGGGCATCCTGCTGGTGGGAGTGCCGGGCTGCGGCAAATCCCTGTCCGCCAAGGCCATTGCGGCCAACTGGGAACTGCCCCTTTACCGGCTGGATTTTGCCACGGTGCAGGGCAGCTATGTGGGCCAGTCGGAACGGCAGCTGCGGGATGCGTTGACCACCGCCGAGAACGTGTCCCCCTGCATCCTGTGGATCGACGAAATCGAAAAGGGCCTGTCCGGGGCCGGCAGCAATAACGATGGGGGTGTGTCCACCCGGATGGTGGGCCAGTTCCTGTTCTGGCTGCAGGAATGCCGCAAGGCGGTGTTCGTGGTGGCCACGGCCAATGATGTGTCCATGCTGCCTTCGGAACTGCTGCGCCGGGGCCGGTTCGACGAACTGTTCTTCGTGGACCTTCCTACGGAAGAGGAACGGGAGGACATCCTGCACCTGTACTTCCAGCGGTACCTGCAGGTGGATATCCATTCCAATGAGGATTTTGCCGGGCAGCTGGTGGCCCTGACGGACGGCTTCACCGGTGCGGATCTGGAAAGTGCCGTGCGGGAGCTGGCCTACCGGAAGGTGGCGGAACCGGAGCATGAATTGACCAGGGGGGAAATCCTGTCCTCCTTCCAGAATGTGGTTCCGCTTTCCCAGACCAGCCCGGAAAAAATCAATTCCATCCGGAACTGGGGCAAAGAACGGGCGGTCCCTGCTTCCGGCCGCCCCATCGGCGAAGAGAAACTGCCCACCCACACCGGCAATCTGGTGCGGCGGGTGCTGGTCCGGAAAAAGGAGGAATGACCCATGTTCCTGAGCAGACAGAAACGGCAGACCCTGGCGGGGAGCACCCTGCAGACAAACGCCACAGGATCCCGGCAGCAGACCGGGACCCTGACGGGGGAAGGCGCCCGGCTGCTGCGGCAGAACCGGACACCGGCCTATATGGACGCCCTGGGAAAACTGGATGCCGGAGACGCCAGGCTGGACCCGGAATTTGCGGCCAAGGTGGTGGCCCGGATCCGGAAGGAATTCCCGGCAGTCCAGTGCCTGGGCAGCTTCCTGGGCATCCTGGCCCAATGCCATATCGACGATACCTATGATGTACACACCCTGGACTGGAAGGAGGACATCCTCCAGCACTACCACAGGGGAGAAGCCCTTCCGGAGGGACTTGCCAAGGGACGCAGCCTGGCACTCTACGGGGGCTATGCCTTCGTGGAGGTGTACACGGACTGCTGCCGGGGGGTCTATCCCGATGGCCATGTGGCCGTGATCCCTGACTGATGGGATTGTGAACCTTTTGGAGTACCTTGCCCCGGGTGACTGACGGGGTGGGGCAAATATGCTATACTGTAGGAAACAGGCGAGATTCGCCAAGCTACCTGTTAGGAGGGATTCATATGACAGAAGAAATGGATAAACGGGACAAAATGGAACAAGAGGACGATGCTGTGGAAGCAGAAGCCCGCCCCATGGACGAAGCACCGGACGAAGAAGTGGAAACGGTGGATATCGCCCATGAATCGGAACAGATCATCCGCTGGGGCGCAGCCCGTGCCAGTGTGATCGTCATGACCCCCTTCCTGGGGAGCCTGGCTCTGATGGCCAACGAAGTGTACATGATCACCCGGCTGTGCGATCTGCGGGGTGTGGAACTGGAAACCGGCGCCATTGCCGGGCTGGTAGGTTCTTTGGGGGCCTCCTTCGTGGGTCAGACCGTATTCACCATGATTCCGTTCCCGCCGCTGCAGGTCCCCATGGCTGTGGGCATCACCTATGCTGTGGGCAAAGCAGCCAATGCCTGGCTGGATGCCGGCCGCCCCGACGACCTGAGTCAGTTCAGAGCCATGTATGAACAGGCCCGGAAGGAAGGCATGGCCAGGTTCCGGGAATTCACCCAGGACAAACGGAAGAACATGCCCCTGGGGGATGAACGGAAGAAAGTGGCCGACAAGGCCCGTCCTCTGTTCGACAAACTGAAGGACCGGGCCGATGAAGCCGCTGTGAAACTGGGTGAAGTGGCTGAAAACATGGGTACCTATGTGGAAGACCTGAATCTCCTGGTGGCCCCGTTCAAGGAAGCTGCCAGCCGGTGGATCAGTGCCCAGAACTGGGAACAGCTGCGCCGGGGCGAACTGGTGGTACCTTACACCGACCTGGCCAGGGGCCTGGGCGAAGCCATGAAGGACAGCGAATTCAAGTTCCGTGACTGCCAGTACAAGGGCGACCACCAGCTGCAGGTGACTGTGGAACACGAAAAATACGGCAGCCTGACTGCCGATGTGGAAATCGAGGCACTGGCCCTGAACAACACAGCTTCCTATGCCCGGTTCCGCATCCACGATTTCGCCATTGCTGACAACAAGCTGGGCGAACTGCTGGTACGGCTGCTGGGCACCCGGATCATCATGAGCCTGGTGAATGCCATCTTCAATATGACGGTGGTGAACCGGGACGACCTGATCTGCACCTTCAATGACAAGAGCCTGACGGTGGACTTTACGGAAGTGGTGGCCAAGAGCAAGGTGGCCCAGCTGAAGGTGAAAGGGTATAATCTGTTCGATCTGGTCAAACTGACTGGACTGGTTCCGGAAGCGGATGGGCTGCATGTATACAGCAAATGGGGCCTGAAAAAGTAGAAACAGAAAATGTCCATATAAGAAGAGACATGTGTTTACAATAAGAGGGAGGGTGGTAACACCCTCTCTCTTATTTTACGAATAATAGTAAATATACACAGAAGTCCCACAATTGTTGTAGATTTTTTGTGACGAAAGGATTATAATAAACGCGACAGTAAAATTGCGAATGGAAGGGATTCGCAGAAGGGGGTTTATTCAATGATTAGCTTCTTTGTGTGTCTTGCTATCTTAATTGCTGGTTATTTCATTTATGGCGGATACGTAGAAAGCTGCTTCCGTCCTCCTATCGATGACAGAAAGACTCCTGCCTATCGTCTGGAAGATGGTGTTGACTACGTACCTATGGAAAACTGGAGGGTTTTCCTGATTCAGCTGCTGAACATCGCCGGCCTGGGTCCTATCTTCGGTGCTCTGGCTGGTGCTATGTGGGGTCCTGCCGTATTCCTGTGGATCACGTTCGGTACTGTGTTTGCAGGTGGTGTCCATGACTTCATTTCCGGCGTACTGTCCGAACGGAATGATGGGGCATCCATTTCCGAACTGTGCGGCAAATACCTGGGGCCGACCATGCGTCACATCATGCGTGGTTTCTCCGTTGTCCTGCTGATCCTGGTAGGCGTTGCCTTCACCACTGGCCCTGCCGGCCTGCTGACCAAGATCACCCCGCTGAGCTACAACTTCTGGCTGGTTATCCTGCTGCTCTATTATTTCTGTGCTACATTCCTGCCGGTTGATAAGCTGATCGGGAAACTGTATCCGTTCTTCGGCTTCTGCCTGATCTTCATGGCTATCGGTGTTGCCTGCGGTCTGATCTTCGAAGGGTATCATATCCCTGAAATCGCTCTGACCAACATGCATCCGAAAGGCACCCCGATCTGGCCGATCATGTTCATCACTGTGGCCTGCGGTGCTATTTCCGGGTTCCATTCCACCCAGTCTCCTATTATGGCTCGTTGCATCAAGAGTGAACGGGACTGCCATAAGATTTTCTACGGAGCTATGGTCTGCGAAGGCATCATCGCTCTGATCTGGGCTGCTGCCGGTGTTTCCTTCTATGGAAATACTTCCGGCCTGGCCGATGCATTCGTGAAATACCATGGCGCCGGCGGCGTTGTATATGATATCTGCTCCGGCCTGATGGGCTATCTGGGTACTGTCATCGCCATGGTCGGTGTTATCGCCTGCCCTGTATCCTCTGCAGATACGGCTTTCCGTTCTGCCCGGTACACCGTGGTTGACTGGTTCAAGATTGATCAGCACACCCTGGTTTCCCGTCTGAAACTGGCTGCGCCCATCATCGCCGTTGGCGGTATCCTGACCCAGGTGGATGTAACCATCCTGTGGAGATACTTCTCCTGGACGAACCAGACCCTGGCTATGCTGGTGCTGTGGTCCGGTGCCATGTACCTGTATGCGAACAAGGGCAATGCCTGGATCGCCATCATTCCTGCAACCTTCATGAGTGCAGTATCCTGCACCTACATCCTGGTTGCTAAAGAAGGGCTGCAACTGAGCACGTCCGTTGCTTACCCCGCTGGCATCATCTTCGCTATCGTTGCCTTCTGCCTGTTCTGGAAACGGGCCAAGAAAGTTGACCGTGGCGAACTGGATATTGCCGACAAACCTGTCCAAGGCTGATTCCTTGTAAAAAATCCATTTCCCTTCAAAAAGGCCCGGGAGCTTGGCTCCCGGGTTTTTTTTTGTCCTTTCCAGAACTGTATACAAAAATAATTCGTATGCGAAATATACATGATTTTCAGGATCTTGTATAAAGAACATTACAGTTTTCTTGAGAAATTGCATGAAGTATGCAAAGAAAAACGATAAAATGTATAAAATAAAAGAAAAAAGCCCTTTACATGTATACAAGATATGGTATACTAGGAAACATCAACCTCAATGGTAGAGAGACGGACGCGAAAAAACATTACAAAATTAAAGAGAGAAGGAAAGAGCCAATGGAACATATGTACAATCCGGTCACTCCGGAACTGGTGGAAGAATTAAAAAAAGTGGTGGGCGACCATTATGTGAAGACGGATGAGGAATATCTGGAACAATATCAGACAGATGAAGAGGGGAACCCTCACTTCTTCAAAAAACCGGAAGTGGTGGTATTCCCGGGTACCACGGAAGAAGTAGCCGCCATCGTGAAACTGGCCAACAAATACATGGTTCCCATCACTCCCCGCAGCGCCGGTACCGGTGTGGCCTGTGGCGCCATCCCCATCTATCACGGCATGGTGGTGGAACTGCAGCGCATGAACAAGATCCTGAAACTGGATGCGGACAATTTCTACGCCGTGTGCCAGACCGGCGTATTTACCGGCCAGCTGCAGGCTGAAGCCAGGAAGGCCGGCGTCATGTACGCCGGGGATCCTTCCAGTGCCGAATCCTGTCAGATCGGCGGCAACGTGGCCAACAATGCAGGCGGCAACCGGGCCGTCCGGTATGGCACCACCCGTGATCAGATCTACGCCCTGAAGGTGGTCACCCCCACGGGCGACATTGTGGACGTGGGCGCCCGGCTGAAGAAATGCTCCACCGGCCTGTGCCTGGAACAGTTATTCGCCGGCAGTGAAGGGACCCTGGGCATCATCACGGAAGTTACCGTGAAACTGCGTCCGCTGCCTCCCTATGCCTTCAACATGGTCTGTGTCTTCAAGACCGATAAAGAAGCCTTTGCCCTGCCCAACAAGATCCTGAAAGCCGGCATCGACCCCACCTCCATCGAATATATGGGCAACTCCGCCATCGACATGACGGTCAAGTACCTGGACAAGCTGAACCAGCATATGGAATTCCCCCATGTGGATGAAGGTTGCTGCTACGTGATCGTAACCGTGGAAAGCTTCGATCAGGATGAATCCGACCGGAAAATGGAAAAACTGTGCGATCTGGCAGAAGCCAACGGCTCCATCGACGAATTCGAAGCGGACGAACGGATCTGGGTCCTGCGGAAACAGTTTGCTGAAGCAGCCCGGGATATCGACAAGATGTTCCAGACGGAAGATTTCGTGGTGCCTCTGGACAAGATTGCGGAAATGACCGCCCAGATCCCTGAACTGGAAAAGAAATACAACCTGTACACCGTAACCGTGGCCCACATCGGCGATGGGAATATCCATGTGCTGCCCCTGAACAAATACGGCCTGACTCCGGAAGAATGGTTCAAGACCATCAAGGCCTTCCATGCGGATCTGTTCCCCCGGGTCTATGCCCTGGGCGGCAAGATGAGCGGCGAACACGGTATTGGCTACAAGAAGTTGGAAGAATTCGCCCGCTGCACGCCGGCAGGCGAAGTGAAGATGATCAAAGCCATCAAACAGGCCCTGGACCCCAACAACATCATGAACCCGGGCAAACTGGTGGATATCAACGGCGATTTCATCGCATAAACTACATAAAAGGGGGTGTGAAAAAATGTTTTTTCACATCCCGTCACTAGTCACTAGTCACTAGTCACTAGCCGATGGAAGCCAGCTGACGCTGGCGAAATAAAGGCGCTGTGGATGATTTTTTCACAGCGCCTTTTCTTTTGTTGTATAATAAAAAGGAACTGACTTGACTGATTCGGGGCACTGCCCCTTGAGGAGATATGCCATGAAATCTTGTTTACCAAAGGGTCTGCTGCTGCTGGGCTGGCTGCTGTGTCTGCCCCTCTGGGCCGGAGCGGCGCCCCAGATGGAACTGGGGTCAGCCCTGAGCCCGGAAAAGGACCTGCGGGCCCTGGTACTGAGCCGCTACGGTGTCCCGCCTGACAAACCTGCCACCTGCACGGATCCCCGCAACGGGGTTACGTTCACCCTGCCGGAGGGTTTTACGCTGCAGGGAGTTTACGGCAGGGGCAGGGACCATCAGGATATCCTGATCCGGGCTGCAAAGGGAGACGTGGTACTGGTGTACATGGCCAACGGCGCCATGATGAAGACGGACGGCCAGACCCAGGCCAAACCCTTCCAGTCGGAAAAGGTCATGCTGGACATTACCTATCGGACGTACCAGGAGGAAGCCAGGGCCAAGGGTCTTGCGGTGGAGGACAGCAGGCTGGGCACCTTCGCCGGACGGAATGGCATCCACATCCGGCAGATGGAGGACGGGAAACTGTCCGACCGGTATTTTTTTGCTGACCGGAAGAACCTGTATTCCTTCACCCTGCTGGCCCCGGAAAAAGAGATGGATCCTGCCCTGGAACGATCCTTCCAGACCAGCCTGGAAAGCCTGAAGATCCCCACGGCCTACGAGCGGGTGGAGGTGCCCCACAGCGGGGTGTCCTACGAGATTCCCTACGGCAGCGTGGATATCCAGAAGGCGGCGGATCCGGGGGATCCCCACCAGCTGAACCGGCTGCACCTGGACAACCAGCTGATCACCGGGGTCATCTACAGACCTCTCCAGGATACCATGGAGTATGCGTTCCTGCCCGACAGCCTGGAGGGCCTGTGTGCCCAGGATCAGGAGAACCTGAGCCGGCTTATGACCGCGAATCGGCAGGCCCAGTGGGAGAAAACCCATCCCGGGCTGCGGCTGAAGAAGAACGAGACTTATTTTACCAGAAAGGCCGGCCGGCCCTGCATCGTGGAGGAGGAAGTGACACCCGGGGGCAAAAGCCTGGGCTATGTCTTCCTGCAGGATGGCATGTTCCTTTCCCTGGATTATATGCAGCTGGGGGAAAAGGACCAGCAGGATGTGATCGACCATAGCGTGGACAGCCTGAAATGGACCTCCGATGGCTCTGGAAAGAAGGACGATCAGGGAACGGCCCTGCCTTCCCGATAAAAACAGGCGGGGAAGAAGGAGCTGATTTGCATGGATGAAAAAGAATTTAAACAGGATATCGCCACCCTGGACCGCTGGATCCGGGATGCCAGGAGCATTGTTTTCTTCGGCGGGGCCGGGGTTTCCACGGCCAGCGGCATCCCGGATTTCCGCAGCAAGGACGGACTCTACAACCAGCATGATGTGCAGTTTGAACAGTACAGACCGGAATATCTGCTGAGCCACAGTTGCCTGGTCAATGAACCGAAGGTGTATTTTGAATTCCATCGGCAGAAGATGGATACCCGGAAGATCCAGCCCAACAATGCCCACAAGTACCTGGCGGAACTGGAAAAACGGGAACCGGAGAAGTTCCTGGGCATCGTGACCCAGAACATCGACGGGGTGCACCAGAAGGCGGGCAGCCAAAAAGTGTACGAGATCCACGGCAGCGCCCTGCGGAACTACTGCATGAGCTGCGGCAAGGTGTATCCGCCCGACTACATCTTCGAATCGAAGGAACCGGTGCCCCACTGCAGCTGTGGCGGCGTGATCCGCCCCGACATCACCCTGTACGAGGAAATGCTGCCTGACCAGGCGGTGGAAAAGGCCGTGGGGGCCATTTCCAAGGCGGATCTGATGATCATTGCCGGCACCAGCCTGACCGTGTATCCGGCGGCCTCCTTCATCAACTATTTCCATGGCCGGTATCTGGTGATCCTGAACCGGGATCCCCTGGGGGTGCACCTGAAGGCACAGACCCTGGCCATCACCGACGATATGGACAAGGTTTTTGCAGCCCTGGCCCAAAAAGAAGATATGGAGTTGTAAGGGCCATTTGTGCTATAATGACAGGAGTATTGCATAGACTTATTGGGGGTACTCATTATGTTAGATTTGAAATTTGTCCGGGATAACACGGAAAAAGTGGAACAGATGCTGAAGAACCGCCATGCCAAGGTGGATCTGGTGGAATTCAAGCAGCTGGATGCCAAACGGCGTACGCTGATCCAGGAAGTGGAAGCTGACAAGAGCCAGCGGAATACGGTCAGCGCCGAGATCAGCCAGATGAAGCGCAACGGGGAAGACGCTACGGAAAAGATTACGGCCATGCGTGCCCTGGGCGATAAGATCTCTGCTACGGATAAAGAACTGAAGGAAGTGGAGGAACGGCTCCATGCGGTGATGCTCACCATCCCCAATATGCCGGCTGCAGATGTACCGGTGGGCAAGGATGATACGGAAAATCCGGAAATCCGCAAATGGGGCGAACCCAAACATTTCGACTTTGAACCGAAAGCCCATTGGGATATCGGCGAAAAACTGGGCATCCTGGATTCGGAACGGGCTGCCAAGGTTTCCGGTGCCCGGTTCTACTATTACAAAGGGGCCGGTGCCCGTCTGGAACGTGCAGTCTATAACTTCTTCCTGGACCAGCACACCCGGAAAGATGGCTACACCGAAGTGATTCCGCCTTACATCGTGAATACGGCTTCCATGACCGGTACCGGGCAACTGCCGAAATTCCATGAGGACATGTACAAAGTGGAAGGCCAGGACATGTACCTGATCCCCACCGCCGAAGTGCCTCTGACCAACTACTATCGGGATGAGATCATCGACGGCAAAGAGCTTCCCATCTATCTGACCGCCATGACGCCCTGCTTCCGGGCCGAAGCCGGCAGCGCCGGGAAAGATACCCGGGGCCTGATCCGGCAGCACCAGTTCCACAAAGTGGAAATGGTGAAGTTCTGCAAACCGGAAGACAGCTATGACGAGCTGGAAAAACTGGTGAACAACGCTGAAGAATGCCTGAAGCTGCTGGGCCTGCCCTACCATGTGGTCTGCCTGTGCACCGGCGACCTGGGCTTCTCCGCCGCCAAATGCTACGATGTGGAAGTCTGGTTCCCGCAACAGAACAAGTATCGTGAAATCTCTTCCTGCTCCAATACGGAAGACTTCCAGGCCCGCCGGGCCAACATCCGGTTCCGCCGGGATGCCAAATCCAAACCGGAATATGTACATACCCTGAACGGCTCCGGACTGGCCGTAGGCCGTACCGTAGCTGCCATCCTGGAAAACTACCAGCAGGCCGACGGGTCCGTGGTGGTCCCCGAAGTACTGCGCAAGTACATGGGCTGCGATGTGATCACCGGGGTGAACTCCTGAGAAAGTTCTATTATTCGCTACAATTGAATAATTATGCGACACCCGCCTTTCTGGGCGGGTGTTTCATTTTTTAGTATCTGGACATATCGGGCTCATACGGACTCATACGCCCTCAATCGGGGAAAATCGGGCTATGGGGAAAAAAGTAGCGGATTCCAGATTAAAACCATATTTGTGAATATTTTTCTTGAACCTCCTTCGAACTCCTCAAATCTCCTCTTTTTTCCTCGTTTTTCCTCTTGCACTTTCCCCAATCCGTAGTATAATGAACTACGAATTTAGGGAAGACCGGAAAGGCCGTCACGGAAACAACGGGCCCGGAAGGTCCAAAGGGGGATGGATAATGAACGAACAAAGTTTTTTCCAATTGACTCAAGAAGCTGTCACCAGCCTGGCTGAACGGTATGGCACACCTCTTTTGGTGCTTTCTCTGGAGCAGGTTGAGAAAAACTATGATATCCTGCGGGAACACATCCCGCAACTGAAAATCCATTATGCAATGAAAGCAAATCCGGATCTGCACATCCTGGATCTGCTCATCAATAAAGGAGCCTGCTTCGATGTGGCCAGCGACGGGGAAATCCGTACCCTGAGCCAGCTGGGGGTATCCGGTGACCGGATGATCTACGCCAACCCCATCAAACTGGATGCGGGCTTTGCTGCCTGTCGGGATGCCGGTGTGTACCGGATGACCTACGACAGCGAAAGTGAAATCAAAAAGATCGCTGAACACTGCCCCGGCGCCACGGTGCTGCTGCGGCTGCGCATCGACAATGCCCAGGCCCATGTGGACCTGAACAAGAAATTCGGCTGCCCCCGGGAACGGGCTCTGGAACTGATGCTGAAGGCGAAGGAAGCCGGCCTGGATGTAGCAGGCGTCGCTTTCCATGTAGGCAGTCAGACGGTGGCCGCGGATCCCTATTTCCACGCCATGGACATTACCAAGGAACTGATGGAGGAAGCCCGGAAGGCAGGACTTACCATGCGGGTGCTGGACATCGGCGGCGGGTTCCCCATTCCGGAAACCGGCGTCCATTATAATCTGACGGCGCTGCTGGATCAGGTGGCTGCCCGGCTGCGGGAAGATTTCAGCGACCTGGAGATCTGGGCGGAACCGGGCCGGTATATGTGCGGAACGGCTGTGAACCTGATCACCCGGGTCATCGGCGAAAATGAACGGAATGGCCAGACCTGGTATTTCCTGGATGACGGCATTTATGGCACTTTTTCCGGTGTAATCTTCGACCAGTGGGATTTCAAGCTGATCAGTTTCAAGGAAGGCCGAAAGATTCCGGCCACCTTTGCCGGTCCCAGTTGCGATTCCCTGGACATTATGTTCCGGGGGAAGATGACGGAACCCCTGGAAGTGGGGGATGTGCTGCTGGTGCCCGTGTGCGGTGCCTACACTTCCGCTTCTGCCACCACCTTCAACGGTTTCCGGAAAGCCAGAACGGTGATCTGGGAAGAAGTACGGGAAGAACTGGGCCTGGATGCCCTGAGCATGGCTGTATAAAAGGGAAACAAAAAGAACCTGTATCTTTCATTTCTGAAAGATACAGGTTCCTTTTTTGTAGGTCTGTAAGATATGGAAATCGTCGTCGAACATGGTGAAATCGGCGCGCTTGCCCGGTTCCAGGGTGCCCCGGTCCGTGAGGCCCAGCTCCCGGGCCGGGTTCAGGGTAGCCAGCTGTACCGCCTGGGGCAGGGTCAGATGGGCGAACTTCCAGATGTTCTGCACAGCCTTTTCCATGGTCAGGATGCTGCCGGCCAGGGTGCCATCTGCCAGGGTGGCCCGGCCATCCTTTACGAACACTTTCTGGCCGCCCAGCTCGCTTTCTCCTTCGCCCAGCAGACAGGCCCGCATGGAATCGGTGATAAGCACAATCTTATCCAGCCCTTTGGCACGGACCGCCAGACAAAGAGCGGCCGGGTGGATGTGGATGCCATCGGCGATGAGTTCGCAGGTCACCGGCTGGGTGAGGGCTGCCCCCACCAGTCCGGGCCGGCGATGGTGCAGGGGACTCATAGCGTTGTACAGGTGGGTGATGTGGCTGGCCCCGGCCGCAATGGCCCGGGAGGCCTCCTCGAAGGTGGCATCGCTGTGGCCCAGGGAGACGATGATCCTGTGGCTGCAGCAGCGGGGGATGAATTCCATGTCCGTCAGGGTCTCCGGCGCCAGGGTCAGGATCTTCAGGATATCCGCATAGGGTTCGATGAAGTCCCAGCGGGCTTTCCGGATGTGACAGGCTTTCTGGGCTCCCTTGTATGTTTCACTGATGAAAGGACCTTCCAGGTTGGCGCCCAGGATGTCCGCACCCGGTTCATGGCCCCGGGCCTCCCGGATGGCCGAGAGGGCTTTTCCGATGGCTTCCTGGCTGCAGGTCATGGTGGTGGGCAGAAAGCCTGTGACCCCGGTGGAGGCCTGGAGCCGGCTCATGGTGGTGAGGGCCTCCCGGGTGCCGTCCATGGCATCGCAGCCTCCGCAGCCGTGGATGTGGAGGTTCAGGAACCCGGGAGCCACGTAGGCCCCTCCGGCATCGATGATCTGGGTATGGGCAGGCAGCTGGTCCGGGTCTGAGAAGCCCTCCAGCATCTTGTCGAAGGTCAGTGCCTGTCCCTCAATGATTTCTTGTGGTAAAATAAATCTGCCGTTGATGATGGCTTTCATACTTGTTCTCCTTCTCACGGTACAGAATTATCTTTATTATAGCACAACCGAACCAGGAGGTTTTTTCATGATCGATTTGAACGAATTATCTACAGAACAGCGGAATCCGGCATCGGTCGCCATTGATAAGGTATCCACCCAGGAGCTGGTGGAAATCATCAACCGGGAGGATCACAAGGTGGCCGATGCGGTGCAGAAGATCCTGCCCGCCATTGCACTGGCCGTGGATCTGGTGGCTGACCGGCTGAAAAAAGGAGGCCGTCTGTTCTACATGGGCAGCGGAACCTCTGGACGGCTGGGCATTTTGGATGCTGTGGAATGTCCGCCCACCTACAGCACGGATCCGGAGCAGATCCAGGGACTGATCGCCGGGGGATACGAAGCCATCTTCCGGGCCAGGGAGGGAGCTGAGGACAGCGAGGAACAGGGCCGTAACGACATCTGGGCCAAAGAGCTGACGCCTGATGATGTGGTCATGGGGATCAGTGCCTCCGGCCGTACGCCGTATGTGCTGGGCGGCATGAAGGAAGCCAAGGAACGGGGCTGCGCCGTGCTGGGGCTGTGCTGCAGCGCCCGGAGCGCCATGGCAAAAATCGCCGACCTGTGTCTCACCGTATTGCCCGGACCGGAAGTGATTACCGGGTCCACCCGTATGAAAGCCGGGACGGCTACGAAGATGGTGCTGAACATGATCACCACCGGGGCCATGGTCCGCCTGGGCAAGGTACGGGGCAATCTGATGATCGATGTGCGGGCCACCAACGAGAAACTGCTGGAAAGGGCCCTTTCCATTGTGTGCACCGTTACGGGCTGCAGCCGGGAGGAAGCACGGCTGAGCCTGGCCCGGAACCGGGGCAGTGCCCGGAAGGCTGTGGAGGAATGGGAGGCCGTCCATGGAAAATAAGGAACTGGCCCGTCAGATCCTGCAGGTGGTGGGGCCCGGGACCAATGTACGTCAGGCCACCCACTGCATGACCCGGCTGCGGCTGGTCCTGGAGCATCAGGATGTGGACCGGGAGTCCCTGAAGAAGCTGCCCGGGGTCATGGGGGTAAACCAGTCCGGACCGGAACTGCAGATCATCCTGGGGCCGGGGAAGGCTGCCCAGGTGACGGACGCATTCAACGCCCTGCTGGCTGCACCGGAGGAAGCGATGGCACCGGCTCCGGAAAAGAAAGCGCCGGAGCAGCCGGGGAAATCCAGCTTTCCCCAGGGAGAAGTGGGGGATGGCAAGGCCCTCCATGAGGCCATCCGGGCAAAGAATGCCACGCCGACCAAACTGTTTTTGAAACGGATCAGCAGCATCTTCGTGCCCCTGATCCCCGGGTTCATCGGCTGTGGCCTTTTGACGGGGATCCTGAACATCGTCCGGCGGCTGGACCCGGTGCTGGCCCAGAACGTGGTCTTCCAGATCCTGGGCCTGGCCGGCAATACGGTGTTCTGGGGCATGGACCTGTTCGTGGGCTGGAATGCAGCCAGAGAATTCGGCGGGTCGCCGGTGTTGGGCGGGGCCCTGGGGGCGCTGATCAGCCATCCGGGCCTTTCCGGCATCGTATTGAACGGACAGGCTCTGACTCCGGGCCGGGGCGGTGTGGTGGCCGTGCTGATCGTGGCGGCCCTGGGAGCCCAGCTGGAAAAGAAACTGCATCGGCGGGTGCCCGAGGCCCTGGATTTGTTTTTGACACCGTTTTTGGTGCTGGGCATCATGGCGTTTGCGACTCTCTATGTGTTCCAGCCTCTGGGCGGTTTCATCGCTGAAGGCATCGGCTTTGCTGCCACGGAGGCGGTGGCCCGGGGCGGGGCTCTCACCGGGTTCATCCTGGGGGGCACCTTCCTGCCTCTGGTCATGCTGGGGGTCCATCAGGGACTGACCCCCATCCATGCCCAGCTGATCGCCCAGTACGGCTATACCATTCTGCTGCCCATCCTGGCCATGGCCGGAGGGGGACAGGTGGGAGCCGCTGCGGCGGTGTACCTGAAGACGAAGGACCCGGATGTGAAACGGGTGGTGGCTTCCGCCCTGCCTGTGGGGCTTATGGGTGTGGGTGAGCCGCTGATCTACGGGGTGACCCTGCCTCTGGGACGGCCTTTCATCGGGGCCTGTATCGGCGGGGCCCTGGGGGGCGCGGTACAGGCAGCCTGCCAGGTGGGCGCCGGAGCCCTGGGGATTTCCGGTCTGCCCCTGGCGCCCAGCACCACCCAGGTAACGGCCTATCTGGCCGGTCTGGCCCTTTCGTATGTGGGTGGCTTTGTGGCCACCTGGGTGCTGGGGTTTACTGATCCAGTGCAGAGTAAAGAGTGAAGAGTGCAGAGCAGAATCCATTTTTGTTTATTGGAAATCGCAGTGCGATTTCCTTCCAACGGCTAGTGACTAGTGAGCAGTGACTAGTGACCGCCTTTGATGAGGAGGTTGAATGATGACAGTACACAAGGGGATTTCTTTGTATCCGGGGCTGGGCATGAGCCTGGATGAGATGCTGCAGCGGCTGGAGGAGGCCGCCGGGCTGGGGGTGGACCGGCTGTTCCTTTCCTTCCACATTCCGGAGACGGATCCGGCTGCGTTTGAATGCCAGGTGGCACCTCTCCTGGCCCGGGCCAGGGCCCTGGGGCTTGCTGCAGTGGGAGACCTGGTACCCGGCAAACCGGTACCGGACAACCTGCCCTGTCTGCGGCTGGATGATGGCTTTACTCCGGACAGGGTGGCGGAGTTGCAGCGTGATTATCCGGACCGGACCCTGGTGCTGAATGCCTCGGCAGTGACGGAAAGCCAATTGGAAGCCCTGCAGCAGGCCCAGGTGGATTTTGGCCGGGTGGAAGCCCTCCACAATTTTTATCCCCATCCCCATACGGGGATTTCCGTGCCTTACTTTTTGAAACAGAATGCTCTGCTACGCCGGTACGGGATCCCTTCTGGCGCTTTTGTGGCCAGCCAGGCCGGGAAACGGGGACCCCTGCACGAAGGGCTGCCCACCCTGGAGCAGGACCGGCACCGCAGTGTCTCCATCGGGGCCCGGCAGCTGGCCGCCCTGGGTGCAGACACCCTCTACATCGGTGACGACGGCCCCAGCTCGGAAGAGGTAGAGGCACTGTGCCGGCTGGAGGAAGGGGTGCTGGAACTGACCCTGGAAGTGTTCCAGTGGCGGCCCTGCCATGACATCCTGGCCACCCATGTGTATGAGACCCGGCCGGAGGAGGCGGAAGAGGTGATCCGCACCGTCAACAGCCGGGCCCTGTGGAAAGAAGTGGCCATCCCGGAGATCCCGTTCCGGCGCTGCCATCCGGGAGATGTGACGCTGGATAATGGCCAGTATGGACGTTATGCCGGGGAACTGGAAATCTGCAAGACGGAGCTGCCGGCGGACAAACGGGTGGATGTGCTGGGGCGCATCCCGGCCGCGGAACAGTTTTTGCTGCAGTATCTGACCGGCGGAAAGAAATTCCGCTTCCACCCGGTCAAGCTCCGGTAAAAAAGTGCAGCATCGAGAGAGGACGGGGTTGAACACGGGATACAGTGCGTCCTCTGGGGAAATATGATATAATAAAAGATAGTTTGCACGAAGGAGAGATCATCATGAGTTCAACCAATCTGGAAATGGGTATCGTAGGCCTGCCCAACGTAGGCAAAAGCACCCTGTTCAACGCCATCACCAAAGCAGGGGCCGAGGCGGCCAACTATCCTTTCTGTACCATAGAGCCCAATGTGGGTGTGGTCGACGTTCCCGATCCCCGTCTGGACGTACTGGCCAAAATGTTCCATTCCAAAAAGATCGTCCCCGCCGGGATGAAATTCGTGGACATCGCCGGTCTGGTGAAGGGTGCCAGCAAGGGGGAAGGCTTGGGAAACAAGTTCCTGAGCCACATCCGGCAGACCGATGCCATCGCGGAAGTGGTACGCTGCTTTGAAGACGGCAACATCACCCACGTGGAAGGGTCCATCGATCCGGTGCGCGACGTGGAGATCATCAACACGGAACTGTGCCTGGCCGACCTGGAAAGCGTGGAGAAACAGCTGACCAAGGCCCAGAAGCTGATCAAGGCCGGGGACAAGAAAGCTGCTGCCAGGGCTGCCCTGCTCCAGAAGATCTCCGACAATCTGGGGGAAGGCATCCCCGTTCGCCGGCTGGAACTGACGGACGACGACAAGGAGAACCTGAAGGAACTGGATCTCCTGACCAGCAAGCCCATCCTGTACGTGGCCAACGTGGCGGAAGAAGAAGCTGCCGACTGGTCCGGCAACAAGTACGTGAAGGCCCTGGAAGATTACGCCGCCAAGGAGAATGCCCAGGTGATCGTGATCTCCGCCAAGGTGGAGGAAGAAATCGCCCAGCTGCCCAAGGACGAAGCCAAGGAATACCTGGAAATGGAAGGGCTGACGGAAGCCGGCCTGGACCGGCTGATCAGGGCCGGGTTCAAACTGCTGGGCCTGCAGACCTTCCTGACCGCCGGGGAAATGGAATCCCGGGCCTGGACCATCGTGGCCGGTTCCACGGCACCCAAGGCTGCCGGCAAGATCCATACGGACTTTGAAAAAGGTTTCATCCGGGCCGAGATCGTTTCTTATGACGACCTGGTGAAATGCGGGTCCAAACAGGCTGCCAAGGAAAAAGGCCTGGTCCGTCTGGAAGGCAAGGACTACATCATGCAGGACGGGGATGTGGTGGAATTCCGCTTCAACGTGTAAGCGGAACATTTTCAAGAGAAAGAAGGGCATGCCATGCTGTTCGATACCCATACCCATGCAGATTATTCCTGCGATGCGGAACAGACCATCGGGGAAGCGGCGGAGGCGGCCCACAACCTGGGCCTGGGGATCATCCTGACAGAACATTGGGACCGGTACTATCCCTCCTATCCGGAAAGCTTCCTGTTTGACATCGCCGATTATTTCAAACACAATACTCCCTTGCGCAGCGCTGCGGTGCTGCTGGGCATCGAGGTGGGGCTGCAGCCCAAAGCCATCCCCGAGGACAAGGCCATGGTGAAGCAGTATCCCTTCGATGAAGTGGTAGGATCCATGCACTGCTTCGACGGGCTGGATATGTACGAACCGGATACCTACAAGGGCCTCTCCAAGGACGAGGCCGTGCGCCGGTATCTGGAGGATTCTGTCCGGTGCCTGGAAATGGAACCGGATTTCGATTCCTACGGGCACATCGATTACATCTGCCGGTATATGCCCTATGAGGATCCCAACCTGTACTACAGCGACCATCCGGAGCTGTGGGACAGGGTGTTCCAGCTGCTGATCGATCAGGACAAGGCCATCGAGATCAACACGAGACGGCTGGGGAATCCGGCGGTGGTCCCGCCCCTGGTGGAGCTGTACAAGCGGTTCCACGAACTGGGTGGAACGTATGCGACCCTGGGCAGTGATGCCCACTACAAAGAACATGTGGGCCGGGACTTTGCCGTGGGCAAACAGATTGCCGACGCGGCCGGCCTGCAGCTGGTCTATTTCAAGGAACGGAAACGCATGGTGTGCGGAGAATGAAACCCATAACCATCTGTATGGCTGGTGGCGGATTCGATTTGGTTAGTTTATAATTTTGTCACTTGCGTACCTTGTTTTCGTTTCTTTTCCCTGTTATAATACACGGGTATCACCCTGATAAAGGAGCGTGGAACACATGGGCCGTCAGCGGCTGGGCATCCTGGGCGGGACCTTCGATCCCATCCATAACGGGCATCTGATGATCGCCCGGGCCATGCAGGAGCAGCTGCACCTGGACCGGGTGCTGTTCATTCCGGATTACATCCCTCCCCACAAACGGGGATGGAAGTGTTCTCCTTCGGTGGACCGGCTGGCCATGACACTCCTGGCCACCCAGGACAACCCCCTCTATACCGTTTCCGACATGGAACTGCGGCGGGGCGGGGTCTCCTACACCAGCGATACCCTGCGCCAGCTGTACCGGCGCTGGCACCGGCTGTACGATCTGTACTTTTTGATCGGCGCCGATTCGGCGGAACAGCTTCCCACCTGGCACAATATCCGGGAAGCCATGGAATACGCCACGTTTGCGGCAGCGGCCCGGCCCGGGTTCGCTCCGCAGAAAGAAGCGGTCAGTGCCAGGCTGGCCCGGCAGGGACTCACCCGGTTGTGCTGGGTGGATACACCGGAGATGGACCTTTCTTCCACGGAAATCCGGAAGAAGGTCCGCCGGGGCGAATCGATTGCGAACCTGGTACCCAAGGCAGTAGCGGAATACATCGAACAGAGAGACCTCTACCGCAAGTAGGGGCTCTCTGTTTTTTTCTTTGATAGGAGGCATGATCATGGAACTTGAGGAAATGCAGGCTCGGCTGGAAAAAGAATTGCCGGCCAAACGCTTCCACCATACGGTGGCAGTGAGCCAGACCGCTGTGGAGCTGGCGAAGCTGTACGGCGTGGATGAAAAGAAGGCAGCCATCGCAGGCATGCTCCACGATAGCGGGCGGCAGATCCCCAAAAAGGATTTTATCGCCAAGGCGGCGGAACTGGGCATCCAGCTGGACCCGGTGGAAAAAGCCCAGCCCATCCTGATCCATGCCAAACTGGGCGCCTACTATGCAGAGCATGAATTCGGTGTCACTGACCCGGACATCCTGTCCAGTATCCGGTACCATACCACCGGGGCCGCCCATATGAGCCCTCTTGCCATGGTGATCTACCTGGCCGATCTGATCGAACCCCACCGGGACTTTGAAGGGGTGGATACCCTGCGGCAGCAGGTGCGCCAGGGCCTGGAATTCGGCATGCTGAAAGCCTACGCCCATACCATGGCCTATCTGCTGGACCAGGGGCAGCTGATCCATCCCGACTGCCTGGCCGGATACAACGAACTGATCATGGAACAGAAAGCCAACCAACAATAACAGGAGCGTACGCAAACAATGACTGAACCAAAGAAGACAGGGGGCCGGCGCTACAAGAAACGGCTGCGAAAGGGACGGCTGTTCTTTTCCCTGGTGCTGATCTGCCTTTTGATGGGCAGCTGCTTCGCCGCCGGTATGCGGATCTATAACCGGTTCTTCCGGCCCCGGGCCCAGGTAGCAGATACGAAAGAGAACAGCCTGACCACCGAAGGGTTTTCCCGGCGGATCAATGTACTGCTTCTGGGAACCGACGACGGGGACTGTGAAGATTTTGGCAGCGATGCGCCCAAGCGGACCGATGCCATGCTGCTGGTAAGCTTCGATCCCCAGAATGACCAGGTTTCTGTGCTGAGCCTGCCCCGGGATACCCGGGTGACCATCCCCGGCCGCCGGGGTCACGACAAGATCAATGCGGCCTATGCGTATGGGGGCGTTCCTCTGGCCCGGAAAACCGTCAGCAATCTGCTGCAGGTGCCCATCAACCACTACATGCAGGTGGATTGGAAGGGCTTCATCAAGGTTGTAGATATGCTGGGCGGTGTGGATCTGGACGTGGAACAGGATATGGACTACGAGGATCCCTATGCAGATTTGAAAATCCATCTGAAAAAGGGAAAACAGCACCTGAATGGAGAAAAGGCCGGAGAATACGTCCGGTTCCGGCATGACGAAATGGGCGATATCGGCCGGGTGAAACGGCAGCAGAAATTCATGAAGGCCCTGGCCAAACAGGCCTTTACGGTGACCAACATGGTGAAACTGCCCATGATCATCGGAACGGCTACTGAATATGTGAAAACGGATATGGACTTCATCCAGATGGTCAAGGCGGCCAACTGCCTGCGGCTCTTTGGAGACGGCGGTGTGAAAAGCGCCAGCCTGAAAGGCGATTTCGGAGACATCGGCGGGGTCAGTTACTGGGTGACCACCCCCTCCAAGATTGCAGCGACCCTGGACGAACTCAAGATCCCTCATAAAAGGATTCCCAGTATCTGACGAAAGGAAAAGTGAAATGACGGGTAAAGAACTGGCCAACAAGATTGCAGCTGCGGCTGCGGACAAGAAAGCACGGGACATCCTGCTGCTGAACATGGAAGGACTGTCTTCCGTGACGGATTATTTCATGATCTGCTCGGCTCCCAGCACCACCCAGGTGCGGGCCATCGCCGACGGCATTGAAGACAAGCTGGCCCAGGAAGGCTGCCTGCCTGCCCATAAGGAAGGGTACAGCGAAGGCAACTGGGTGCTGCTGGACTACGGCGACTGCGTAGCCCATGTGTTCCAGGAATCCCAGCGGAATTTCTACAATCTGGAACAGCTGTGGGCGGACGCTCCCAGCGAAGCTTACACGGAGCCGGAAGCATGAGGAAAGAGCATGGACCGGTAACGGTCAAGACCGTAGGACGCTACCGGGTGGGGGATGTGTGTGATATGACCGTGGCCCGGCTGGGCGAAGCCGGGGCATTCCTGGACGCCGGTACGGGCAATACCTCCGACGATATCCTGCTCCACCAGCACCAGCAGACCCATCCGGTGAAAGTGGGGGACAGGGTGAAGGTGTACCTGTACCTGGATGCCAAGGGACGGATGACGGCCAGCATGAAGCTGCCCAAAATGCGGGAAGGGCAGCTGGGGTATGTAAAGGTGCTGTCGGTGACCCGGCAGGGCGGTTTCGTGGATATCGGAGCCGAACGGGGCGTGTTCCTGCCCTACAGCGAAATGCGGGGCCATGTTTCTCCCGATCAGCTGGTCTGGGTGAAGCTGTACCGGGATAAAAGCGGCCGCCAGGCTGTGACCATGCGGGTGGAGGACGATATGGTGCGGGCTTCCGTACCGGCGAAGGACGTGAAGGTGGGGGACGAACTTACGGGCACGGTGTACAACATCCTGCCGGAAGGGTTCTTCCTGCTGACTACCCAGCGGTACCTGGCCTTCATCCACCGCAGTGAGGTGCCTGGCGGGCGTCTGGATTTTGGCCAGAAGGTCACAGGCCGGGTCACCTTTGTCCGGGAAGACGGACGGGTGGACATGAGCCTGCGGGAAGTGAAGGAAAAGGCCATGGTGACGGACAGTGAGCGGATCCTGGCCCTCCTGGAAAAACGCCAGGGCACCATGCCCTACAGCGATGCCACGCCCCCGGAAATCATCAAAGACGCCTTCGGCATCTCCAAGGCGGCGTTCAAGCGGGCCCTGGGGCGGCTGATGAAAGAAGGGAAGATCGTCCAGAAGGACGGTTGGACCAGTTTGAAAAAATAACATAAACCCGGTTGCTGATGCAGTGAGTCCCAGCAACCGGGTTTTGTCATATGTCATAAGCAGAAGGAAGCAAACAAAAAGCCCATGCAGTCTTTCGACCGCATGGGCTAACCTTTTCATTTGGTGGAGACAAGGAGGATCGAACTCCTGACCTCTTGCATGCCATGCAAGCGCTCTCCCAGCTGAGCTATGCCCCCAAACGACTTGTTTAGTATACAATGGAATCAGGGGATTTGTCAATGGGTTTTTAAAAAAAATTTGGATTCCTTTCCTGCGTGCCCTGTTTTCGGCTGTAAGCCAGGGATGTGCTTATGGTATACTATATGGATAAAGCACCGCATGGGGCGGTCTTTTTTATTTAGTCAAGCATGGAGGGAAAAATAAATGGATGTGGTACTGACAGGATTCGATCCTTTTGGGGGAGAGGCGGTCAATCCGGCCTGGGAAGCGGTAAAGCAGCTGGAGGGACTGGTGATCGCCGGGGCCCGGGTGCATACGGTGGAGATCCCTACGGTGCGGTTCAAAGCCATTGCCAAAGTGCAGGAAGCCATCCGGCACTATGACCCGGAGGTGGTGATCTGCGTGGGCCAGGCCGGCGGCCGCATGGATCTTACGGTGGAACGGGTGGGCATCAACTGCGATGATTTCCGCATGGGTGATAACGAGGGCAACCAGCCCATCGATGAACCCATCGTGCCCGGAGGTCCGGCGGCCTATTTTGCCACCCTGCCCGTCAAAAACATGGTGGCGGCTCTGGTGGCCCACGGCATTCCGGCCAGGGTTTCCAACACGGCCGGAACCTTTGTGTGTAACCATGTGCTGTATGGCCTGCTGGATACCCTGGCCCATGACAGCAAAAAGCGCCGGGGCGGGTTTATCCATGTGCCCTACCTGCCCCAGCAGGCAGCCCGGCTGAAAGACCAGCCCAGCATGGGCCTTTCCACCATCGTGGAAGGACTGAAGATCGCCGTGGAGGTAGCAGTGACGGAGCCGGAAGATGCCAAAGTGACCGGCGGTACCATCTGCTGACAGAGGAGAAGTGCCATGGACGCAAACAATACGAAACTGCCCCGCTGCATTGAGGTCCGGGGCGCCAGGGTCCATAACCTGAAAAACATCGATGTGGATATCCCGTTGCATCAAATCGTGGGCATTGCCGGTGTTTCCGGTTCCGGCAAATCATCACTGGCGTTGGGGATCCTTTACGGAGAAGGTTCCCGGCGCTATCTGGAGTCTCTATCCACCTATACCCGCCGGCGGATGACCCAGGCAGAACGGGCGGAGGTGGAGGAGGTCCGGTATGTGCCGGCGGCTCTGGCGCTGCGGCAGCGTCCCGGTGTACCGGGCATCCGTTCTACCTTCGGGACGCTGTCGGAGCTGTCCAACTCCCTGCGTCTGATGTTCTCCCGTCTGGCCAGCCACCGCTGTCCCAACGGCCACTACTGCCCTCCTTCCCTGGCCGTGGCGGCCATGCAGGAAATCACCTGCCCGGTATGCGGGGCCAAATTTTACGGCCCGGGGGCGGAGGATCTGGCGTTCAATTCCCGGGGAGCCTGTCCCACCTGTGGGGGTACGGGGGTTATCCGCACCGTGGACGAATCCACCCTGATCACCGATGAGAATCTGTCCATCGATGAGGGGGCCGTAGCGGTGTGGGGCACCCTCATGTGGTCCCTGATGAAGGATGTATGCCGGGAGATGGGCGTGCGCACAGACGTACCCTACAAGGACCTGACGGATCAGGAAAAGGACATCGTCCTCCACGGCCCCATGGTGAAAAAGCATATCCACTATATGAACGAAAAATCCCATCAGATGGGAGAACTGGATTTCACCTATTACAGTGCCGTGAATACGGTGAAGAATGCGCTGGCCAAGGTGAAGGATGAAAAAGGCATGAAACGGGTGGACAAATACCTGAAAGAAGGAGAATGTCCTGACTGCCATGGCACCCGTATGAGTGAAGCCACCCGGGCACCCCGGCTGCGGGGCATTGGCCTGGACCAGGCATCGGCCATGCCCCTGGCTGATCTGGTGGAGTGGGTGAAGGGGGTTCCTTCCACCCTGCCGGAAGCCATGGTTCCCATGGCCAGGAGTATCTGTGAAGCCTTCCTGGATACGGCGAAACGGCTGCTTGATCTGGGACTGGGGTATCTTTCCCCGGATCGGGCGGCGGCCACCCTTTCCACCGGGGAGCGGCAGCGGGTGCAGCTGGCCAGGGCCGTACGGAACCGGACCACAGGGGTACTCTATGTCCTGGATGAGCCTTCCATTGGTCTCCATCCCTATAACCTGAAGGGGCTGACCGGGGTCATGGATGATCTGATTGCTGACGGCAATTCTGTGGTGCTGGTGGATCATGACACCCAGGTGCTGCTCCATGCCGATCATCTGGTGGAAATGGGGCCGGAGGCCGGAGCCGGCGGAGGGCAGGTGATCGCCCAGGGGACGGTCCAGGAACTGGAGCATACGCCCCATTCGCTGATCGGTCCCTATCTGGCGGAAGAGCAACGCCTGGAAAGGGCTTCCAGGACGGTGCGCCAGCAGGAATACCGGCGGCTGCGGCCGGTGATCCCGGAAAAAGAGCTGTTCGACCGGGGCACCCTCCATCTGGTTACGGACCGGATCCATACGGTGCAGCCTCTGGACGTGCGGATTCCCCAGGGACGTCTGACGGTGGTGACCGGGGTATCCGGATCCGGCAAGACCACCATGGTCCTGGAGAGCCTGATTCCGGCCCTGACCGCCCATATCCAGGGCACACCGCTGCCTGCTCATGTAAAGTCCATCCAGGCAGAGGGCATCCGTCAGGTGAAACTCATCGACGCGACTCCCATCGGCATCAACGTACGCTCTACCGTGGCCACCTATGCAGGTGTCCATGCGGAACTGCGCAAGGCCTATGCCCGTCTGGCCCTTTCCCGGGAGAAAGGGTACAGGGCCGGAGACTTTTCCTACAATACGGGAAAGCTGCGCTGTCCAACCTGTGACGGCACCGGCCAGATCACCCTGGACGTGCAGTTCCTGCCCGATGTGGATATTCCCTGCCCGGACTGCCACGGGTCCCGCTATGGACGGGAAGCGTACGGACTTTTACGGAAGGCCGGGGACGGAAAGGCATACAGCCTTCCGGAACTGATGAATCTGAGCGTGGACCAGGTGCTGGCAGCCTGTGGCGGTCTTTCCCTGGTACAGAAACGACTGCAGGTACTCCATGACCTGGGACTGGGATATCTGACCCTGGGTGAGGAAACCCCCGGCCTTTCCGGCGGGGAAGCCCAGCGGCTGAAACTGGCCAGCGAAATGGGCAAGGGCCAGAAGGACTCAGTGTTCGTGTTCGACGAACCCACCATCGGGCTCCATCCCCGGGATGTGGAGACCCTGCTGCAGGTGTTCCAGGGGCTGATCGATTTCGGGGCTACCGTGGTGGTCATCGAGCACGACCTGGATGTGATCCGCAATGCTGATTACCTGATCGATCTGGGGCCCGGCGGTGGGCAGGCCGGTGGCCGGATCGTGGCCCAGGGAACCCGGGAGGCCATCCGGAACTGTCCGGAAAGCATTACAGGAAGATATATCTGATGGCTGATTTCCCCCTTTCCATTTTTGTCACAGAGAAGTATACTAAAACGTATGCTTTATGTTGACAAAATGAGGATGGGGGATTGTTTTATGACATCGCTGATTGGGCCGGGAAACACCTGGCTGTTGTTGAGCATTACCTGTGTGACCATTGCAGGGGCCATCTGGCTGGAACAGAAATATGCCTGGGCCTCCCGGATCTCCGGGGCGGTCATCTGCCTGCTTGCGGCAGTGCTGCTGGTGAACCTGGGGGTGATCCCCAGCCATGCGCCTCTCTTCGATGACATCATCTGGGGGTATGCAGTACCGGTGGCCATTCCCCTGCTGCTGCTCCAGGCCAATATGGCCCGGATCTGGCAGCAGACGGGCCGGATGCTGTTCATCTTCCTGATCGGGGCTGTGGGCACCCTGTGCGGCGCCGTACTGGGCTATGAAATCCTGGGGAGCCGCATTCCCGGACTGGCCAAGGTGGCGGCCATGATGACCGGTTCCTACATCGGAGGCGGGGTGAACTTCGTGGCCCTGTCCGATGCCTTCAAGACCAGCGGCACCCTGGTGTCCGCCACAGTGGTGGCAGATAACCTGAATATGGCCGTGTACTTCCTGGTGCTGCTGAAATGCGTGGGCAGTGCTTTCTTCCGCACCCACTATACCCATCCCCACATCGACCGGGTGGAACAGCTGGGCAAAGGGGATGCAGAGACCCTGGCAGCGGCCTACTGGAGCCGGAAGGACATTTCCCTGAAGGACATCGCCCTGGACCTGATGTACGCAGTGGTGGTGGTCACCCTGAGCCGGAACCTGGGGGCATTCCTGGGAGCTGTGATCCCCACGGACGGAGGCTTTGCGAAGATGGGCAACACCTTCTTCAGCAGCCAGTATGTATGGATCACCCTGTTTTCCATGCTGTTTGCCACGTTCTTTGAAAAAGAGGCGTCCAGGATGTCCGGTGCCCAGGAAATCGGAACGTACTTCATCTATATGTTCTTCTTTGCCATCGGGGTACCGGCTTCCATTCCCGAAATCCTGCACAACGCACCGCTGTTGTTCGTGTTCTGCTTCATCATGGTGGTGGTGAACATGGCCTTCTGTTTCCTGGGAGGCAAGCTGTTCCACTTCAACCTGGAAGATATCGTGCTGGCGTCCAACGCCAACATCGGCGGACCCACCACAGCGGCCGGCATGGCCATTTCCCAGGGCTGGGTGCAGCTGGTGGGACCTTCCATGCTGGTAGGGACGTTCGGGTATGTGATCGGGACGTACATCGGCATGGTGGTTGGGAGCCTATTGGGGGCATAAAAAAGGGGATGTGAAAAAATGATTTTCACATCCCTGTGACTAGTCACTAGTCACTAGTCTCTAGCCGATGGAAGCCAGCTTACGCTGGCAAAGTTAAGGCGCTGTGAATGATTTTTTCACAGCGCCTTTTCTCACATCTTCCACGCAAAATGGTCTGTGTGGAGCAATTCTTCTGCTTTTTCGCTTAAGGGCTTGCCCAAAAACTCCTTGTACAGCCGCTGGATCTGGGGATTTTCGTGGGAGTACCGCAGCTTGTTGTGTTTGTCCAGCTGGTGGAGCTGCGCTCCCCGCACCTCCTGGAATTCCTCGTCCTGCCGGGGAATGGGCTGGCCGCCTCCGCCGGCACAGCCGCCCGGGCAGGCCATGACTTCCACGAAATCATAGTGCACATGCTTCTTTTTCAGGGCCTGCATCAGCTTCCGGGTGTTGGCAAGACCACTGACCACGGCACAGCGGATGGTCCTGCCGGCAATGGTGTACGTGGCCTGACGCAGGGCCGGGCCGGTGCGGATGTCCTTGAACAGGTCCGGATCCGGATTGTGGCCGGTGAGCTGGGCGTAGGCCGTACGCAGGGCTGCTTCCATGACGCCGCCGGTGGTGCCGAAGATGGTTCCGGCGCCGGTAAAGGTCCCCATAGGGTCATCCAGTGGTTCCTCCGGCAGCAGGACGGGGTCCAGCCGGTCGGCCCGCAGCATCCGTACCAGCTCCCGGGTGGTGAGTGCCAGGTCCACATCGGGTCCATGGACCGTGCGCATGGTGGGCAGGGCACATTCGGCCTTCTTGGCCAGACAGGGCATAATGGATACGCAGTACAGTTTTTCCGGGGGTACACCCAGCTGCTGGGCCAGCCATGTCTTGGCCATGGCTCCGAACATCTGCTGGGGGGATTTGGAGGTGGACAGGTGCCCGGTCAGTTCCGGATACTGGCCCTTCAGGAACCGCACCCAGCCCGGGCAGCAGCTGGTGAACATGGGATAGTCCCGGGTCTCGCCCCTGTTGAACCGTTCCAGGAATTCGCTGGCTTCTTCCATAATGGTCAGATCCGCGCCAAACGTGGTGTCATATACATGGTCGAAACCCAGCCGGCGCAGGGCCGCCGCCAGTTTGCCAATGGTGGCTTCCTCCCGGGGAACGCCGAAACATTCGCCCCAGGCTGTCCGGACTGCCGGGGCGACCTGTACGATGGTCACTTTATCCGGATCAGCCAGGGCTTCATAGAGTTTGTCCGTATCGTCCCGCTCCCGCAGGCCGGCCACCGGGCAATGGATGATGCACTGGCCGCAGAGGGTGCAGTCCGAATCCTTGATCACCCGGTTATTGGATACATCGATGGTGGTGCGGCTGCCGGTGCCGGCCACATCCCAGACGTTCATGTCCTGGATCTTGTTGCATACCTGGATGCAGCGCATGCACTTGATGCATTTGTTGTAATCATGGAACAGGGGGAATGTGGTGGTCCAGGCCCGGCGCAGGCCTTTGGGCAGCTGTTCCTGGTAGGGGTTGTCGTGGATGCCCAGGCCGTTGGCGATGTCCTGCAGCCGGCAGTTTCCGCTGCGCACACAGGTGGCGCACCGGCAGTCATGCTGGGACAGGATCAGTTCCACATTGGTCTTGCGGGTCTGCCGTGCCCGGGGTGAATTGGTGTGGACCACCATGCCCTCCTGGACAGGGCTGTTGCAGGCGGTGACCATGGCATGTTCGCCTTCCACTTCCACACAGCACACCCGGCAGGCGGCGATTTCGTTCAGCCCCTTTAGATAGCACAGGTGGGGAATCACAATGTGGGCCTGGCGGGCGGCTTCCATGATGGTGGTGCCTTCCGGCACCTGGATTTTCTGGTTGTCGATGGTGCAGGTTACCATTCCCGGTTCCTCCCTCCTTTGAAGCTGCCGTACCCAAAGTGGTCACAGCGCAGACAGCGGCTGGCCTCCTGCAGGGCTTCTTCCGGGGTCATGCCTTCGCTGACCAGTTGGAAGTTCCCTTCACAATGGGGGGTGCAGTGTTGTTTCAGGTTCACACGGCCGCAGGGGGGCGTGTTGGTGAAATGGGCGGGAGGGATATCCACTTTGCAGGTAATGCGGTGGTGGAAGCCCAGGAAGGAATCGATGTTGTCCGCGGCCACCTTGCCGGCCGCTACGGCCTTGATGACCGTGGCCGGACCGGAGACCGCATCCCCGCCGGCGAAGATGTTGCCCAGACCGGGTACGCTGCTGGTCAGATCCGCCTGGATGGTCCCCCGGTGGATGGTGACGCCGATGGCTTCAAAGGGTTCCGTAACGATGGCCTGGCCGATGGCGATGATCAGACAGTCACAGGGGAACCGCCGTTCCGGCAGATCCGCCTTTTCAGGACTGGGCCGGCCCTTGTGGTCATAGGGACCGATGTGCTGGGGCTGGGTGATCAGTGCGGCCACATGGCCCTTTTCGTCCACTTCGATGCGGGAAGGGGCCTCCAGGGTGACGATTTCACAGCCTTCCGCCATGGCTGCTTCCACTTCTTCCGGCAGGGCGGTCATGTCCTCCTGGCGCCGGCGATAGATGCACTGTACGGAGGCGGCTCCCAGCCGTTTGGCCGTCCGGGTGGCATCCATGGAAACATTGCCACCGCCGATGACACAGACCCGTTTTCCCGTCAGATCAGGGATGTGGCCTTCTCCGATGTCCCGCAGCAGCCGCACGGCGCTGTAAACACCCGGGGCATCCTCATGCTCCAGATGGAGCCGTTTGTCGCTGTGGGCTCCGATGGCGATGTACACGGCATCATACTGCTTTTGCAGCTCGGCCACCGGCAGGTCTTTGCCCACCGATACGTTGGTATGGACCTGGATGCCCGTGCTCTGGATGTAGTCCAGGTCCCGGTCCAGCACCTCCAGGGGCAGCCGGTAGTCAGGAATCCCATAGCGCAGCATGCCGCCCAGTTTGGGCCGCTGTTCGTACACGGTGACAGCATGGCCCATCAGGGCCAGATAGTAGGCTGCGGTCAGTCCGCCGGGCCCGCCGCCGATTACCGCCACGGTTTTGCCTGTGGACGGAGCCGGATCCGGGGCTTTCACCGGTTGGGAATGATCCACGGCAAAGCGCTTCAGGCCGCAGATGTTCACCGGAGCGTCCACCATCATCCGGCGGCAGTGGTGCTCACAGGGATGCTCGCAGACATAGGCACAGGCCGATGGAAAAGGATTGTCCTTGCGGATCAGGGCCATGGCGTCATCGTAGTGGCCCTCCCGGATCAGGGCGATGTAGCCGGGAACATCCACATGGGCCGGGCATACGGATACACAGGGAACCGGATGGCTCAGGCCGCAGATGCAGCGCCCGGTAAGGATGTGCTCCTCGTAATCCTCCCGGAAGCCCCGGACCCCTTTCAACACCATGTAGGCGGCTTCATAGCCGATGGCACAGTCCGAGGAATCGGCGATCACCTGGGCCGTTTTTTCGATCAGATCGATGGTTTCCAGTGTGGCCGTACGTTCCAGGACCCTTTCGATGAGCACGGCCAGCTGGCCCAGACCTACCCGGCAGGGCACACATTTGCCGCAGCTCTGGGCGTGGCAGAACCGCAGGAAGTTCAGGGCCATATCCACGGGACAGAGACCGGGCGAACTGGCACTGATCCGGCGGTGCATATCCTGATACAGGCCGTTCAGGACCGTCTGGGCCCTGCCCGGCGTTTCGATTTGTAAGCGACTCACTCCATTCTCCCCCTCTTACGGAAACAAATCCACAGAAACAGACAAAAAATAAACAGAACTGTTTCTATTTTATCGTGCAGTGTGGAAATGTGTCAATCGACAGGACGGAAAAATCAGATAAATTTTCAATTTTTCCTGCATCTCCTGCAGCGTATAAGAAAATAAAATTCCTATGAATAAGTAGGGATTCACCCTTCCTTTTTTCCATAAGCTATAGTACAATGATATGGAATGAAGTCTGTACAAGGAGGAAACCCATGAAAATCTCTACCAAGGGACGGTACGCGCTGCGGCTGATGATCGATCTGGCCATCAACGGGACCGAATCCTTTGTTCCCATTAAAAGTGTATCGCAACGACAAGAAATCTCAGAAAAATATCTGGAACAGATCATTACCCAGCTCTCCCGGGCCAAGCTGGTAAAAAGCGCACGAGGGGCCCAGGGGGGCTATAAACTGGTACGGGATCCCAAGGATTACACGGCAGGGGAGATCCTGCGGGCTGTGGAAGGGTCCCTGGCTCCTGTGGCCTGCCTGGAACCGGGCCATGTGGTCTGTGACCGGGCGGCTCATTGTGTGACCCTGGATCTGTGGAAAGAAATCCAGGACGCCATCGACAATATCGTGGACAATACCACCCTGGCGGATCTGGTGGAAAAGCAGAAAGAAAAGATGTAAGGGACAGGAGCTGTGAAAAATCATTCACAGCTCCTGTTTTGGCTAACGGCGCTGTGAAAAAATCATTCCCAGCGCCTATATTTTGCCAGCGCGAAGCTGGCTTTGAACACATGAAAAAGTACCCACCCGGAAGAAACCGGCGTGGGTACTTTGCGTTTAGAATTGGTGGAGCATAGGGGGATCGAACCCCTGACCTCAAGATTGCGAACCTTGCGCTCTCCCAGCTGAGCTAATGCCCCAATGCATTTATTATACCGCGGAATCAGGTGGGGTGCAAGGCACAAATCAAGAGGAGAGGGAAGAGTGCAGAGGGAAGCGGGGATTGCGAACGTTGTTGCTGCCACCGTCTCCGGGGGCATGCAGCGAACTTGGATCCATCGCCATAGTGAGCTGCAGGCATTGAATTCTGTTCAAAAATTTGCTTCAGCAAATTTTTTTCCTTCGGCTAGAGACCAGAGACTAGAGACATAGGGCGGTGTATACCGCCCGGCAGCCCAAAAGGGGCTGTGAAGTATTTCCTTCACGGCCCCTTTTTATCCGTGTTATAATATTCTGTATAAATAGTTTACTCGTCGCACCCCTGCAAAGCTCTTAGGAAAGGAAGTAAGGTATCATGGCACTGAAGAAATTCACTTTCAACTTCGGTAAGGCCACCCAGGACGTGGAACTGCCGGAGGAACGGATCAGCAGCATCATCGAGGGGAAGGACGTCCCGGCCGTGGACGTGGAAAAGGCCACCCTGGAGGCCCTGCGCCACCCCATCGGCTGTAAACCCATGCAGGAGATGTTCCACAAGGGGGACAAGGTCTGCCTGGTCATCGCCGACGTGACCCGGACCTGGAACAAATCCTCGGAGTACGTGATCCACGTGGTGAACGAACTGAATCGGGCCGGGGTACTCGACGAAGATATGACCATCCTGTTCGCCCAGGGCACCCACCGGGAACAGACTCCGGAGGAAGATATCCGGGTGGTGGGCGAGGAAGTGGCCCATCGCATTAAAATGTTCCAGCACCATTGCCGCAACAACGATGAACTGACCTGCGTGGGCACCACCCGTTACGGCACGAAGGTCATGCTGAACAAGAAAGTAGTGGAAGCGGATAAAATCGTCATCATCGACGGCATCACGGCCCATCTGTTCGCCGGGTACGGCGGCGGCCGGAAGCTGATCCTTCCAGGGGTGGCCGGCTGGGATACCATCCAGGAGAACCACTGCCATGCCCTGGCCGACAAGTTCGGTGCCGGCATCAACCCCAAGACCCGGAACGGGATCATCGACGACAATCCGGTGAACTACGACATGCTGGATGCCATGGATATGGTGAAACCTACGTTCCTGGTCCATTCCATCATCAACAACGACGGCAAGATCTGCAACATGGTGGCCGGGGATCCCTACAAGGCCTGGCTGGAAGGGACGAAGATCGTCCACGCTAACCAGGCGGTCTCCTTCAAGGAACGGGCCGACGTGACCTTTGCCTGTGCCGGTGGCTACCCCAAGGATGTGTCTCTGTACCAGGGCTGCAAATGCTACGATCCGGCGGATGTGACCACAAAACACGGTGGCATCATCATTGCCATCATGGAAGCCAGCGATCTGTACGAACCGCCGGAATACCTGGGCAGCTTCAAGTACGACAACGAGCAGGACATGGAAAAGGACCTGCGGAAAAACTTCACCATTCCGTTCTTCGTGGCCTTCAACCTGTTCTGCATGACCCACCGGTACACCATCTACCTGGTGACGAAGCCGGAGAACTTCGAGGCCATCAAGAAGACGAACCAGATTCCCTGCGCCACGGTGGCCGAAGCCTGGGAAAAGGCGAAAGCCCAGCTGGCAGCAGAGGGAAAGACGGATTACACCATCAACGTGGTGCCCCACTGCGGCGGTGTGATCGCGGAAGAACCCCAGAAATAAAAAGGTAGAAAGAGCTGTGAAAAAGCATTCACAGCCCTTTTATTTTGCCAGCGTCAGCTGGCTTCCATCGGCTAGTGACTAGAGACTAGTGACGGTGTGTGAAAAGTATTTTTCACACACCTCTTTTAATATTCCCAAATGACTCCAACCAGGGCCGTGCGGCCGTAGGCCGGGCAGTCGCCCAGGGTCCGGGACCCCACGTCTTCATAGCTTTCATCCAGCAGGTTCCGGAGCTTCAGGTACGTGCTCCAGTGCCTGTTGAACCGGTAGTTCACATTGGCATCCAGGGTGAAGGCATTGCCGGTGTACCAGCCTTTGTCCCGGCCCCAGGCGGCCTGGAACAGCAGGCTGTTGGTCCAGCGGCTGTCCTTGTAGGTCAAAGCCGCCTTGACGGCATGGGGAGCCACTTCATCGGTGTACTGGGGATCGATGCCGCCACCGTAGGTGGTGTCGGTCCGGGTCCAGGCATAGGAGGCGGTGAGACCGTACCGGGGACTGAACCGGTCCTCCCAGGTGAGCTGGAACCCTGATTTGTTCTGGCTTTCCAGATTCTTCGGCGTCCAGGCTCCGGACTCTTTGTACCAGACAATGGGATTGTTGCTGTGGGACACAAAGGCATTGGCGTCCAGGGTGCTGTGAGCACTGAGCCGGTACCGGATGCCGCCGTTCCACTTGAGGCCCGTTTCCGGCTGGAGATGCTGGTTGCCTCGGATCTTCCAGGCACCGTCAGAATCCCGATTGTAATTGTTGTAATACAGCTCATCCAGGGTGGGGACGGAGTAGATCCGCTGGAGGGACCCGTAGAGGGTCAGCCGGTCATCGGGACGGTATTCCAGGGAGTTTCCGTACACGTACTCGTTGTCGAACCGGGTGTTGTGGTTGAACAGGGAGGTGCTCTGGAGGGACAGCTTGCCGTACCGGGTCCTGGTGGTCACAAAGGCGGACAGATTGCTGATGCCCTTGTTGTAATTCTTGGCGAAGTTGTGGGCATCCAGCAGGTTCTGTTCTGTGTCCAGGGAGGTGTGCTGCCAGGAGACACCGGCGGAAACCGTCAGATTCCGGCCCAGCTTCCAGCCGTCCCGCCAGTCCAGACTGTTGGTATGGGCCTTCCATCGGCTGTAGCTGGGAAGCCGGTCCTGTTCTTCCGTTCCTGCCGGATAGTAGGAATCAGCCTGGTTGTAGTAGTGGGAAAAGGAGATCCAGGCCGGGGCAGGGGAGTTTTCCTTATAGTTGTATGTCAGGTTCACATTGTTGGCCAGCTTTTCCGCTTCATATTCTTCCTGATGCCTGTTCCAGTAGGAACGGCCCAGCCAGAGTCCCCGGCTGTTGCTGAAATGGGCGTAGGACAGGGTGAGGGAAGTGGAATCGGTGAACTGCCGGTCGAACCGGTAGAACATTTCCCGGCGGTTCCGGGCGGAATCGGGCATGGTGTGCCGGCTGCCGGATGCATCCCGGTAGTGGAGGGCATCCAGGTTGGAACGGCCTCCGGTGCCCAGCCAGCTCCAGCCTTCGGAACTGCCTTCCAGGTGGGCGTTCCAGCGCCATCCGTCATAGGGCCCCCGGGCCCCCTCCAGCTGGATCTGGTGGTCCCGGCCCTTCCGGGTGACGATGTTGATGGCACCGCCGGGGGTATCATAATTCAGATAGCCCCCGTCTGCCATCCCGTGGATCACTTCGATCCGTTCGATGGCAGAGGGAGGTACGGCCATATCCAGGTCGTAGGTGCTCCGGCCGTTGGTGAGACCGCTTTCCAGGTTCATCCGGTGGCCGTCGATGAACACGGCCACCCGTTCGTCCCCGTCGATCCGGACGATCCGCTGGGACGTGTTCACTACGCCGCCGGTGACGGTGACCCCCGGGGCATAGTTCAGGGCTTCGGCCACCGAATCATAATGGTTGTCGGCGATTTCCTGCCGGGTGATGATGGTGACGGCGGCGGCCACCGGCATCAGATCTGTATGGGATACGGCGCTGTGGGCGTCGATGGAGGCAGGCTCTTTATCGGGTTTCTGCCCCAGGAGCGCCGGAGCCTGTTGGGGATGGGACACCGCTTTCTGGGCATGGCTTTTCTCCGGGTACGGTTCCTGTGCCCGGACAGGAAGGACGGGGAGCTCGGCCAGGGCCACTACGGCCAGAAAAAGGGAGAAAGACAATTTTTTGGAAGGAAGCATGATTGGGATCCACCTTTGCAAGAGATTTTTCTAAGGCTATTGCACCATAGCCGGGACGGGGAAGGTCATTTCAGTTCCCGCCATTGGGGGCCTTTATCGTCCAGCACCATATAGCTCCTGGCACTGCCGCCCTTGGGCAGGGAGATGGAGCCCGGATTCCAGTACCGATTGCCGTTGCCCCAGGTTTCGTCGGCCGGGATGTGGGTGTGGCCGTGGAGCAGGATGTCCCCAGGCTGGAGCAGGGGCGGGTGCTGGGTGTTGTAGTGGTGGCCGTGGGTGGCGAAAATCAGGTGCCCGTTCCATTCCAGCAGGGCGTATTCGGCCAGCACGGGGAATTCCAGGACCATCTGGTCCACCTCGGCTTCGCAGTTGCCCCGGACGCAGAAAATCCGGTCCTTCACGCTGTTCAGCAGCCGGATGACCTCTTTGGGGGCATAGCCTTCGGGCAGGTCGTTCCGGGGCCCGTGGTACAGCAGGTCTCCCAAAAGAAGCAGTCGGTCGGCCCCTTCGGCACGGAACCGTTCCAGCAGCTGCCGGGTGAACAAGGCGGACCCATGGATATCAGAAGCAATGAGCCATTTCATGAGTATCAGTCCTTTCATGGGTCCATTATAACAAAAAAGGAGCTGTGAAAAAATAATTCACAACTCCTCTATTTGCCAGCGACAGCCGGCTTCCATCGGCTAGTGACTAGTGACTAGTGACTAGTGACAGGGTGTGAAAAGCATTTTCACACCCTTTATTACTTCAATCCCCAGTACCGGATCCCGTTCCAGTACAGCGGTTTGTACACTTCTGCTTTTTCGGGCAGGTGCACGTCCCGCATGATGTATTCCAGGAACGTATCCACCCCGGTGCGGTCCACGATATATCCGATGTGTTCCTTGCCGCCGGGGGCTTCCGGATCGATGTACTTCCGGGCGTAGTCATATACGTTGGAAATGATCTTTACCACGCTGTCCGCATCGGCCCATTTGATGAAGTCCACGCCCATCCGGGGATTCTTCTTGCCGCTGCGGCCCAGGAGAGTGATGCGGAAATACTGCTGCTTGCTGCGGGTCCAGGCCCGGTTGGGGCAGGCATGGGCGCACACACCGCAGCCGATGCATTTTTCCACGTTCCGTACGGGCCGGAATTTGTCCATGTGCAGGGCTTCCACGGAAAGCTGTTTGCACTTCTTCACGCAGGCACCGCAGCTGATGCAGCGGGAGGGGTCGAACTGGGGTTCCGTCATGCCGATGATCCCGAAATCGTGCATGCGCACCTTGCAGCAGTCGTTGGGGCAGCCGGTGAGGGCCACTTTCACGTGCAGGTCGTTGGGGAAAATAGCCTTTTCGATGCGTTTGGCCAGGGCCGTGGTGTCATAGTTGCCGAAAGGGCACACCCGGTTGCCCACGCAGGCCATGATGTTCCGGGTCCCGGAAGCCGGGAAGCCTGTACCGGGCATTTCCTGGTTGATGTCCAGTTCATCGATGATGGGCTGCAGGGCCTTGTTCACTTCCGGTACCTTTTCGTAGGGGATGCCCAGGATCTCGAAGCCCTGGCGGATGGTCAGATGAACCTGGCCGTTGCCGTAGGTCTCGGCGATGTGCTGGACCTGGCCCAGCACATCTGCGGTGAGATGGCCGCCGGGTACCCGCACCCGGGCGGAGGTAATGCCCCGGATCTTGGTGATCCGGTAGGCGTTTTTCTTCAGTTTTCCACAATTCACATCCAGCATGGCAGCCTCCTAATCAATGAAGGAACGGACCTGGGTGTATTTGAACACCGGGCCGTCCTGGCACACGTAGATCTCGCCGATCCGGCAGTGGCCGCATTTGCCCACGCCGCAGCACATTTTCCGGGATTCGGACAGCCAGATTTTCTCTTCGTCGAAGCCGATATCGATCAGGGTCTTGATGGAGAACTTGATCATCATGGGAGGTCCTACCACCACGGCGATGGCGTTGTCCGGATCCTGCAGGTTCATCTCGGGGATGTACTGGGTCACCAGGCCCACATGGCCGTCGTAATCCGGGTCGTTGTCCGCCTTGTCCACGGTGTAGATCAGGTTCATTCCGCTCTTTTTCCAGCGTTTCAGGTCGTCCCGGAACAGGATGTCCTTCGGGGATTTGAAGCCCACAATCACGGTGAGCCGTTCACATTCGTCCATATGGTCGGCGAAGTAGTCGATGACCCCGTGGATGGGGGACAGGCCGGAACCGCCGGCTACCAGTACGATTTCCCTGCCCTTGAACATGTTCACGTCGAAGCCGTTGCCGTAGGGCCCCCGCAGGAAGAAGTGGTCACCCACGTAGTTTTCGAAGATTTCGTTGGTCAGGCTGCCCACTTTACGGATGGTGAAGTCCAGGGAATGGTCGGTGATGCCGCTGACAGAAATGGGGGCTTCGCCGTATTTGGGGATGGAGATCTCAAAGAACTGGCCCGGTTTCACAGGATGTTCCTTGCCCCGGTCGTAGGCCATGCGGAACGTATATTCCAGTTCCGCGTGTTTGATGACTTCCAGGATTTCGGATTTGAAGGGCAGATAGGTATTATTTTTCATGATTCTCGGAAACCTCCTCCATACCGTCAGCCAGCTTTTCGATGCAGTGGACGAACGAAATGTATTCCGGGCAGATGGCGTCGCAACGGCCGCAGCCTACGCACATCTGGTAGCCGGCCCGCTTCTTGAAGTCCAGCACCTTGTGCAGCACTTTGAAGCGCATCCGTTCGCCGCCTTTCTGGCGGAACTTCAGGCCGCCGGCCACATCGGTGTAGCCGTCGATCATGCAGGAAGCCTGCACCCGGCGCCGTTCCCCGGCCTTGCCGTTTTCCGTGTAGTACAGATCCTGCATGGACCAGCAGGTGCAGGTGGGGCACACCAGGGTGCAGCGGCCGCATTTGATGCAGCGCTTGTCGTATTCATCCCAGATGTGGCTCTTGGCGACAGCACTGGTCAGGTTTTCCGGAACGGTAACAGTGAAGTCATTCTCTTTCACGTAATCAGGCGTTACATCCCCTTTGGGAGCCGTCAGTTCGTCCAGGGTTTTCGCCAGGGTGGCATCGGGGACATCCAGTTCCCAGCCGCCATCCCGTCTGTTCAGGGCGGCGTCGTAATCCGTGCTGTGGTTGGTGCCCATGGACACGCAGAAGCAGCCGTCGAAGGAATGATCGCAGCCCATGAGAACGAATTTCAGTTTGTCCCGGCGGGCCTTATAATAGGAATCTTCCGGCCCGTTCTGCAGGAAGATGTAGTCGAACCGCTGCACGGCGGCCAGGTCGCAGCTGCGCAGGAATACGATCTTGCCCTTTTCCGGATCCCTGGCTTCGTTCACGTCGTCTTCCGTGAAATACAGCAGGGTCTGGCACACCGGCAACACCGCTTCTTTCCAGGAATAGTCGGACCGCTGGTCCCACACGATGTCCTCCGGGCTTTTGATCACGCCGTAGCGGACCACGTCGGTTTCCGAGAACCGGCCGGTGCCGGCATACAGCTTGGGGGCGTAGAGGTCGTAGTCACGGCTCCACGCGTCGAAAACCTTCTGGAAGGTTTCCTCATTCAATTGATAACCCATGTCTTTCTCCCCTTGTACCTTCAGGTACCCAGTGTAAATGGTGGATGGTGGATGCCTGCAGAGTCTCGGAATGGCATCTCAGTCCTCTGCATCCCAGCCCTTTGACACCGTTCCCTGACTCCTGGACTATCCCAAATACTTCTATGATAGCATACTCCGGTCCCGCTGTCCGTTGCCCTGCCAACATGGTTCTGTTATTGCACCGTCGGGGCTTTCCATGCTATACTGAACCGATTACGGGAACCGGCAGAGGGTTCCGCATATTGATCAAAGGAGAACTGCATGAGCGTATTGGATGTTGCCCACCTGTCCCACAGTTACGGGGGACGGGAGATTTTCGACGACGTATCCTTCCGCCTGGAAAAAGGCGAGCATGTGGCCCTGGTAGGGGCCAACGGAGAAGGGAAATCCACCTTCATGGCCATCATCACCGGCAAGCTGAGCCCCGACGAGGGAAAGGTGACCTGGGCCCGGCGGACGAAGGTAGGGTACCTGGACCAGCATTCGGTCCTGGAACCGGGAAAGACCATCCGGGAAACCCTGCGGACGGCCTTCCAGGACCTGGTGGAACAGGAACAGGAGATGCTGGCGGACTACGATAAAATGGAAAGCGCCTCTCCGGAAGAGATGGACCGACTCATGGCTGAGGTGGGTGAAATCCAGGAGCGGCTGGAAGCGGCAGAGTACTACAACCTGGATTCCAAAATCGAAGAAGTGGCTGGTGGACTGGGCCTAAGGGACATCGGTCTGGAACACAGGGTGGACGAGCTGTCCGGCGGCCAGCGGACCAAGGTGCTGCTCACCAAGCTGCTGCTGGAGAATCCGGATATCCTGCTCCTGGATGAACCCACAAACTACCTGGACGTGGAACACATCCAGTGGCTGACCCGCTATCTGCAGGAGTACGAGAACGCCTTTATCCTGATTTCCCATGATGTGCCGTTCCTCAATGCAGTGACCAATGTGATCTGGCACGTGGACAACTTCAAGCTGACCCGGTACACGGGCAACTACGAGAAGTTCCAGGAAATGGCGGCCACGAAGCGGCGCCAGGAAGAGGCAGCCTACGAACGGCAGCAGGCGGAAATCAAAAAGGAAATGGATTTCATCGCCCGGAACAAGGCACGGGTGGCCACCCGGGGCATGGCCAACAGCCGGATGAAGAAGCTGGAGAAAATGGAGCTGCTGACCAAGCGGACGGAAAAACCAAAACCCCATTTCCGTTTCCTGGAGGACCGGAGCCCTTCCCGCTTCGTGCTCACCGGGACCAACCTGGTGCTGGGGTATGATGTACCCCTGACGAAGCAGGTGGACCTGAAAATCGAGCGGGGCCAGAAAATCGCCTTGCGGGGCACCAATGGCCTGGGGAAATCCACCCTGCTGAAAACCCTGCTGGGGCTCATCCCACCGGTGGCGGGCAGTGTGGAACAGGGCGAATTCGTCTCTGTGGGCTATTTCGAACAGGAAAGCGTGAAGGGGAACCAGAACACGGCCCTGGAGGAACTGTGGCAGGAATATCCGGGCATGAGCAACTCCGAGGTGCGGGGAGCGCTGGCAGCCTGCGGGCTCACCAATGATCACATCACCACGAAGATGACCGCCCTTTCCGGCGGGGAAGCGGCCAAGGTGCGGCTGTGCAAGATCATGCAGCGGCCGGTGAACCTGCTGGTGCTGGACGAACCTACCAACCATCTGGACGTGGAGGCCAAGGCCGAGCTCCAGCGGGCCCTGCAGGAATACAAGGGGACCCTGCTTCTGGTGTCCCACGAACCGGAATTCTACGAAGGCTGGATCGATCAGGTATGGAACATCGAAGGGTGGTCCACGAAGATTGTGTGATATAATAAGTGAAAAGCAGGACGGATTTCACTGAAGGATCCGCTGCATTCCGTAGGGACGACCCATGAGGGGCGTCCGGACCCAGGTCGGCCAGCGGCCGAACACGGATCCTCAGCCATAAACCATAATCCAATGATACGGACGGATTTGTTTCAAGGGGAGGCAAAATGAGCGAAAACGAAAAAAAACATGACATTACCATGGACGAGCTGTACCACAAAATGCTGAAACGGGCTGTGGACGGCAAGGACGTAACCGATGTACCGGAAGGGGATCCCAAGCTGATCGAATGCCTGGCCCATCCGGAGGAAACCAGCCTGGTGTGGCGGGTAAAACCCTGCACCTGTTCTGAGGACAAACAGGCAGATTGTGTGAAGGTATGCCAGTGGGATGCCATGCACCCCAGCGCGGACGGTGTCCAGATCGACCCGGACAAATGCGTGGGCTGCCAGGCCTGTGTGGATGCCTGCAAGCTGGAATCCCTGAAGACCAAAAAGGACATTATTCCGGTGGTGGAAGCCCTGAAGCAAGGGGATACCCCTATTTTTGCGCTGGTGGCACCGGCTTTTTCCGGTCAGTTTGGCCCTGAGGTCACGGCCGGCAAGCTGCGGACCGCCCTGAAGATGCTGGGCTTTTCCGGGATGCTGGAGGTAGCCGTGTTCGCGGATATCCTGACCCTGAAGGAAGCCCTGGAATTCAACAAGAACGTCAATAAGGAAGGGGACTTCCAGCTGACCAGCTGCTGCTGCCCCATGTGGATCGCCATGATCCGTCGGTTGTACCATCAGCTGATGCCCAATGTGCCCGGATCGGTTTCGCCCATGATTGCAGGGGGACGTACGGTCAAAGTCCTCCATCCCAATGCCAGGACCGTCTTCATCGGTCCCTGCATGGCCAAGAAGGCGGAAATCAAGGAACCGGATCTGAAGGGGGCCGTCGACTATGTGCTCACCTACGAGGAACTGCGGGATCTGTTCAGCACCACGAACCTGGATCTGAAGAGCCTGCCGGAAGAAAATGTACCCCACGCCTCCAGGGCGGGGATCTGTTATGCCTATGCGGGCGGCGTGGCTGCTGCCGTGGAGGCCACGGTGAAACGGCTGAACCCCAACCGGACCCTGCCCATGAAGATCCGCCGGGCGGACAGTGTGCCTGAATGCCGGGCCATGATCGACAACATCCTGAAAGGGAACCATGAGGGGAACTTCTTCGAAGGCATGGGCTGCAAAGGTGGCTGCGTGGGCGGTCCCAAGGCTCTGGTGAACCGGGAGGAAGGCAAGAAGAACGTACAGGCCTATGGAGACCAGGCTACCTACAAGACGCCGGCGGAAAATCCCTATGTCATCGAGCTGCTGAAGAAGCTGGGATTCTCCACCGTGGAAGAATTCCTGCAGAACAGCGATCTGTACGACCGGAAGTTTGATTGACAAAAGGGGGTGTGAAAAAATGCTTTTTCACACCTCCTTTTTCTTTTCCTCTTTCCCGATTCCTGGCACTGTATCCACATTTGGTCCTTGGAATGGATGGCCGGCAGCCGTTCGGACCTGGGGGATTCCTTCCGGTCCGGACATGGGATGGGGTCCGTGGTAGGACAGGTTGTTTTCCAAGATCCCATCCGGATTGGTAGCCACATGGGGATGGACATAGGTGGTACCCCCGTCGGGGGAAGATCGGAAATAGCCGTTCACGTGGTGGACCGGGACCGGATGGCCGTCTCCCGTGCCGTGGAAACCATCGGTGCCGTGGACTCCGTCCCCTCCCGTGTGGACCGTGTGGCCGGCGTCGGTAAAGGCGGTTCCCTCAAAGGCCCCCAGGATCTTCAGGAACGGCAGCAGGAAAGAAATCACCACCAGAGGCAGGCCGAACAGTACCGTGAGGGCGCTGCGGCTTTCGTAGCCTTTCCGATAGGAAAACCGGAGAAGCAGATGGACCAGGAGCACCGGCAGTCCGGCGGCCAGGAGCAGGGCCAGGTAGGACAAAAAATGCAGCAGCCACCAGGGCATGGGGATGAGATGCCCCAGGGTCACCACTCTGTAGCAGGCTTCCACCAATTCCCAGCCCAGCCGCATCCGGTCGGAAAAAAGCTCATAGTAGACCATATATACCAGGAACCCGCTGGCCAGCAGCTGGGCGTTCTGGATCACGTAGCGGATCCGGAGGATGAAGAACACGATGCCGATGATGATGAAAATCAGGGCCACGGGGGGAAAAATCCTGGACAGGGCCATCATCACTCCGGTGAAGAGCAGCATGGTCCAGAGCATGGGAGCCGTTTCTACCAGCAGGAACAGCACCCACCCCACTATGGCGGCCGTCATGTGGCCATGGCCCGCCCAGCCTAAGGAGTAATACCCCAGCCCCCAGAGAGCCAAAAGACTCCCCCAGTGCCAGGGACTTCGTATCTGGCTCCGTACCCATTCCTCTCTCCTCATCCCAACAGCTCCCTTCGAAAAGTCTGTTCCCATGGTAGCACGGGGAGGAGGGGAAGACAAGATGAAATTGACAACGGGGTGGGGGTATGTTAAAATTTTTACGATTTGAAAATTCGGTTACGGGTTTTCGTATTCATTACAGGACCACTGGACAGGGGTCCTGCCCTTTCGGGGCAGCTGTCCGGTCAAGGCCATACGGACAGCCGGGTCCACTGCCGAATTGGCGGCAACTGGTTTGCAGCCTTATTGATTGAACCTGCTGGTTCAACTTTTATAAGTTGGTTACTTCATAACCGCAATGCGTCTGTGCGCAGACTTGTGAAACGGTCAATAAGAGTCGTTCGTAACGGGGATTCCCAAAAGAAGCAAACCGAAATACCGGATGAGACCTTAAAACGCAAGCTGCAAGGGGCAGCTTGCGTTTTTTTGTACTGAAGGAAAAAAGCACTGGGGAGGGAAACAGCTTGGAAAAGCAATATCGGTTGAAACAGGATCGGGCGCCCATCTACGAAGCACTGGAAAAATTCCGGAAGATGCGGGTGGTGCCCTTTGACGTGCCCGGCCACAAACGGGGCCGGGGAAACCCGGAACTGACAGAATTCCTGGGGGAAAAATGTGTGGGAGTGGATGTGAACAGCATGAAGCCCCTGGACAACCTGTGCCACCCGGTATCCGTCATCCGGGAGGCAGAAAAACTGGCCGCCGATGCGTTCGGGGCTTCCCAGGCTTTTTTGATGGTGGGAGGTACCACCAGTGCCGTCCAGTCCATGATCCTGTCTTCCTGCAAGCGGGGAGATAAGATCATCCTGCCCCGGAACGTGCACAAGAGCATGATCAATGCTCTGGTGCTGTGCGGTGCCATTCCGGTGTATGTGAACCCGGATGTGGATCCCCGGCTGGGTATCAGCCTGGGCATGAAACGGGAACAGGTGGCCAGGGCCATCCGGGAAAATCCGGATGCAGTGGCTGTGGTGGTGAACAATCCCACGTATTACGGCATCTGCAGCGACCTGCGCTCCATCGTACGCATGGCCCATGAGGCCGGCATGCTGTGTCTGGCGGACGAAGCCCACGGCACCCACTTCTATTTCGGCAGTGGACTGCCCGTATCGGCCATGGCGGCCGGAGCGGACATGGCCGCCATTTCCATGCACAAGAGCGGCGGCAGCCTGACCCAGAGCAGCTTCCTGCTCACCGGGCCCAAGGTCCATGCAGGCTATGTGCGCCAGATCATCAACCTGACCCAGACCACCTCCGGCAGCTATCTGCTCATGAGCAGCCTGGACATCAGTCGGCGACGCCTGGCGCTCCACGGCCGGGAAATCTTCCACAAAGTGGTGGATATGGCGGAATACGCCCGGCAGGAAATCAACAACATCGGCGGCTACTATGCCTTTGGCCGGGAACTGATGAACGGGGATTCCGTGTTCGATTTCGACAATACCAAGCTGAGCATCCACACACTGGATATCGGCCTGGCCGGCATCGAAGTGTATGATATCCTGCGGGATGATTACGACATCCAGATCGAATTCGGCGATATCGGCAATATCCTGGCCTATCTGTCCATGGGGGACCGGATCCAGGATCTGGAACGGCTGGTCAGTGCCCTGGCAGAAATCCGCCGCCGCTACCAGAAAGATCCCACCGGCATGCTGACCCAGGAATATGTGGAACCGGTGGTGGTCACCAGCCCGCAGGAGGCCTTCTACGCCGATAAGGTGAGCCTGCCTCTGGAACAGTGCGAAGGCCGGGTGTGCAGCGAGTTCGTCATGTGTTATCCGCCTGGGATTCCGCTTTTGGCGCCGGGCGAAAAGATTACGAAGACCGTGCTGGAACATATCCGGTACGCCAAAGAAAAAGGGTGCAGCATGACCGGTTCGGAAGATCCGGAGCTGAAGCATCTGAATGTGTTAGCCTAAGAGGGGGAAAATACCAATGGAAATGTGGTTCAGCGAATTCCATACGCCGGATGTGAAGCACAGCCTGCGGGTGGATCGTCATCTGTTTTCCAAGCAAAGTGATTTCCAGCGGATCGATATCTTTGAGACACCGGAGTTCGGCCGGGTCCTGACGCTGGACGGCAATGTGATGCTGACCGAGCGGGATGAGTTCATCTACGATGAGATGATGACCCACGTGCCCATGGCAGTGCACAAGGGCATCAAGGACATCCTGGTGATTGGCGCCGGGGACGGCGGCGTGGTACGGGAACTGACCCGCTACGACCGGGTGGAGAAAATCGACCTGGTGGAGATGGATCCCATGGTGGTGGAAGCCTGCCGGAACTATCTGCCGGGGAATGCCTGCCGGATGGACGACCGTCGGGTACATATCTATTTTGAGAACGCGCTGAAATTCATCCGCCATCGGGAAAACAGCTACGACCTGATCATCGTGGATTCCGTGGATCCTTTCGGACCGTCCGAAGGGTTCTTCACCCGGGAATTCTACGGCAGCTGCTACAACGCACTGCGGGAAGACGGAATCATGGTGAACCAGCAGGGCAGTCCCTTCTATAAAGAAGACGCCATTGCCATGCAGCGGAGCCACCAGCGCATCGTCAGCACGTTCCCCATCAGCAAGGTGTACCAGGCCCACATCCCCACCTACGCGGCGGGCTACTGGACCTTCGGCTTCGCCAGCAAGAAGTACCACCCCATCAATGACCTGGACGCCCCGGCCTGGGAGGCCCTGAACATGCACACCCGGTACTATACCACCCGGCTGCATGTGGGGGCCTTCTGGCTGCCGGCCTTCCTGGAGGAGATGCTGAAAGAGGTGGAAAACAATGCTGAAAAATAATGTGGAGACCTTCCTGGCCTGTGAAGCACCCTACGAGGATGCGAAAATCGTCCTGTTCGGGGCGCCGTTTGACTCCACCACCAGCTTCCGGCCCGGGGCCCGGTTCGGGTCTTCGGCCATCCGCCATGAAAGCTTCGGGCTGGAGACCTACAGCCCCTACCAGGACAGGGACCTGGAAGATTACAACATCTTCGACAGCGGCGATCTGGAACTGTGTTTCGGCAGTTCGGAGATGGCCCTGCAGGACATTGAGCAGCGGACGGCCACCATTTTGCGGGACGGGAAGCTTCCCCTCATGCTGGGGGGCGAGCACCTGGTGACCCTGGGGGCTGTGCGGGCGGTCTTCAAGAAATATCCGGATCTGGAGATCATCCATTTCGATGCTCACACGGACCTGCGGGACGACTACCTGGGGGCCAAACTGAGCCATGCCTGTGTGCTGCGCCGGTGCTGGGATCTGGTGGGGGACGGGAAGATCCACCAGTTCGCCATCCGCAGCGGGGAACGGGCGGAATGGCAGTTCGCCAAGAAGCATACGGACCTGCATCCCTTCAGTTTCGGAACCCTGCAGCAGCTGGTGGAGAAGCTGGAAAAAAGCGGCAAACCGGTGTATTTCACCATCGACCTGGACTGCCTGGATCCGTCCGTGTTCCCGGGCACCGGGACCCCGGAGGCCGGCGGCGTATCGTTCATGCAGCTGCTGAACGCATTGCGGCTGGTGGCCCGCACCAACGTGGTAGGCACCGACGTGAATGAACTGGCACCCATGCTGGACGCCAGCGGCACGTCCACGGCCGTGGCCTGCAAGGTGGTGCGGGAGCTGTTATTGGCGCTGGCCCACTAACCAGTGACCAGTGACCAGTGACCAGTGACCAGTGACCAGTGACCAGTGACTAGTGACTAGTGACTAGTGATCACTGACCACTAACCACTAACCACTAACCACTAACCACTAACCACTAACCACTAACCACT
>OLFW01000031.1_pt1 | contig 134600 bp, 178 predicted proteins | sample 1605351 | NCBI WGS metagenome assembly OLFW01 (sample SAMEA3888918, study PRJEB22519) | human gut metagenome | biome: human gut; feature: human-associated habitat; material: faeces | place: Denmark | collected 2010 | reverse complement strand
AATAATAATATTCTCACTTAATATATCTATATATATAAATAGATATTAATTATATTGAAATTCCTATTTCATTTTTCTATTTGTTCCTCTTGATATTTTTCATTTCATTTTTTAAAATGAAATTTCTTTTCTTAAAAGCCCCACCATTCTTTATTCTTGCATCTCCTTAGCCGGCCGTTCACTTTCATCAAACCATACTATATCATTAATGACAGTCCCCCTGATCAGCCAATGCCCCGTCATATTATAGAATTCATCCAAGAAAACTTTGAAATATTTATCCATTTGAGTTATCTCTTCATAATATTCCCAAGCTTCAGATTTCTTAATCTGTCCTTCTTGAATCATTTGCTTTACCAACAAACTCTTCTCATCGGCGGTTCCAAAATACTTTTTCAAAAGTTCCTTTTTTATTCTCTCCTGATCTTCTGTCAAATAAATAGGTACCCCATCATCATCCTTAGTACACCAAATATAAACACAATCACCCTTAGTGCCAGGAGCTCCAAAAGGCCGGCCATATCTCACTCGGCGCTCCTGCCCCACATAAAGAACTGTGGTGCGCTCGCCTATATTTAACTCTTTATGGAAATCATCATATATCTGAGTCCCCACATGCTTTGCTGTATCTAACTATCCACCTTTCCAATACTTAGAGAAATTATCCTATATAATCTTATAATTCTTATTCTTAATATAACAAGATAATCTTATATTAGAAATTATAACTCCGCCTCTTACTAACTTATAATCACAATAATCATCTAAACGTTTCACCCAATTGGGGCGGTTGCGGGTAAAAGTGGTCATAGAACAGCCAAACCATTCTGCCATTTCTCTGTTAGTCATTATGCCTTCTTTTAATTCCATAGATGTTTCTGCTTGTGTTTGCTTCATAAACAAACCTCCTTCTTAAATAATATATAATGTTCCTGCCCGCTGGCAGCAACTACTCTAAGATGAAACCCCCAACTTTTTTTGCGCCTATATATATATAAGAGCAAAAAATCTTGGGGGTTTTATCTACAGGAAAAAATGCTGTTTTATTCTCCCATCATATTATAAAAATTGTTATTTATTATTTAACCACTCTTGCCCAAAATAAATGAGAGGAATTAAAATAACAACCCCCATAGAAAGATGCGGCCGTGGCTATAGAACATGCTACCTTAACGTTAATTAAACGCTACGCGTTTAATTAACTATAACGTAATATATTCATCACTACGTGATGAATATATTACGGCGTAAGCCTTTAAAGAAAAGAGAGAATTAATCTAATAAATTAACCGCGACAGTCGGCTTTGAAGATTCTTTAATCGCCAATTTTAAACTCCCCGAATCAAGCTTCGCGCATATCATTTTATTTTTATTAAATTTTATTATATAATATATATATAAAATGAAGTGATAAATAAAAGGAGAGGAAAATTATGACACCATTTAAAGCTTTGACTCAAGAAGAACAGGAAAAAATTACTGACTATATTGCAGAATATGGAGATGAATATCGTAGTCCTAAAAACTCAGTCCCTCTTTCCCACATTCTGCGTTTTTGGGACTCTGCTAAATCGGATCTCTTTTCTCTCTTTGGCGACAAGCTGATTCTCAAATATCCTATCACATATGCGCAGCCCGAAGAGGACATTATTCAGGAATGCATTGAAGATCCGGAACTTGGCACTCTTTTTAGCGGGCTTAAAAAAGCATTTCGTTCTTTTGATCCTACAACAGATCAATATGAATATAGTTCTCTTTTTTATCTTAATAGACTTATTCCTCCAAAGAGCAGCTCTGCCAATGATCTTCCTTATTATGTGAGATATAACGGTAAAGAATACAAAGTCTCCCCTAACACTAAATCTATTCGTATTTTGGGAAAAATGGCGAGAGATACCAAAGACCCCGGCATCCTTGATCTTTATGAGAAACTGAGAATTGTCCTTTCGCAGCACACTAATCAGAAAAAGCTGCATGGCAATCTCTGTCTTTCTATCCATCCTCTTGATTATATGACCATGAGTGACAATGATAGTGGCTGGGACTCTTGTATGTCTTGGGTAGAGCAGGGAGACTATAGAGCCGGCACGGTAGAAATGATGAATAGCCCCTATGTAGTCGTAGCTTACGTGGAATCAGAACATAAACAGACTACTTTTGCGAACTCCACCATTACTTGGAATAATAAGAAATGGAGAGAACTTTTCCTCGTGACTCCTAATCTTATTACCGAAATCAAGCCTTATCCCTATATTAATGAGTTCTTTACCAAAGAAACTCTGCGGCGGCTCGGTGCATTGCAGCCGGAAGCTAACTTCTCTGACGCCTTTGAGATGCCCATCCGCAAAACTTTCATTCACAAAGATAAAGAGCTTGTTTTCAGACCTCAGGCTACTTATATGTATAATGACTTTGGCCTCACTACATCGAATAAACATTGGGCAATTATCAATGAGGACAACCTCGATTCTTGGCAGACTCACATTAATTATAGCGGAGCCATGAATTGCATGAGTTGCGGAGAGGAAATTGAATATAATATTGATTACTCCAATGAAGTTTTTTGCGCTCCTTGCCTCGGAGAGACTACTTTTGTGTGCGATTGTTGCGGAAGAACGGTGAAAAATAGTAACGAAACTAACTATTGGGTACAGAATCGCCTCATTTGTGAGGACTGCTATGAAAATCAGGTAATGTATGATCTAATTCTTGGAGAAGATGCATTCGATAGCGACACCTATCCGCTGTATCTCGTAATTAAAGACGAAAAAGGCAAAGAACATCATAGTACTTGGGACTATATTTGGACCACCGTCGATTCTTTCCTCTATGATTGTAGATTTAATATTAATAAACCCCGCTATGATTCATCCGAGGATATTTATTATGTTTGTCCCGAAGATTTCATTGATAAAAAATTTGGTAAAGAACTTTTCCGCGAATTTCCTGATTGAGATAGCTTGTTTAAGCTATCTCTTTTTTTTATTAAGAAGCTATGCACCTTTTAACCCCTGGAATTAAATTACAACCTATTAAATTACCCAAAGAGACACTCAATACATTTCCAATTCCAGTTAATCCATTATCCGCCAGCCAGAAATACCCCATGTCCGCAACGCAATGATTTCCTCCAACCAGAATAAAAGTCGCAACGCACATAATAGGAAGAAATACATTCTTTTCTTTTCCCCAATTAGCAGTAGCAATATACATCAATATCCCGCAAATGACCCCCGCTACAACATTCTTTAAGTCGCCGGCCGCCATTCTACTCTCTATAATAGACCTTGCGGCAGGGGTCAATTCAGCGCCCATCATGCTGAGGAGCATGAAACTCCCTATACCAGTGCCTATAAAATTCCCAAGCCAAATAGTTCCCAAATCAGTCAGTGTAATTCCACCATCAACTAATAAACCGGCTTTTCCAGTAAACAATTTCATCTAATAAAAAAGGATGCCTAACAATCCCGTAGCAAAGAGTAGCGCTCCGGCAACTCCGCCCACAGAAAGGTAGACAGCGCAGGCAATAGAAATCATAATTCCCGCTAATATGCTCATATAATTATCTCCCTCATAATTTTTATTTCTATAAATATTATATCAAAAAAATAGGATTTTTTCAATCCCTATAGCCACTATATAATTAACCATAAGACAGCTTAAAATATCACTATTTTATTTTATTAAAAAATTTTAGTATAATATATATAGAAAGTAGAAAAACAAGGAGTTGATTATGAATTGGTCGCCAAATCTTATCAGACATATGAAATCCTAACGGAGCCATATGTTAAAAATGGCAGAAAGTATGTAGATATTAATTACAAAAATAAAACTAAAACTGTGCGGTGGTACTCTGATGCTGAGTATGCTAAACTTTATCCTTCTACGACCACACCTGTCACTCCAACCGTTGATCTCCGTGATATTCTCGGCTTTCAAAAAGGATATATTACTATCTTTAAAGGTCCCGTAAATGAATACGAAGATTACTTTAATGCCTCTCCTATGCGATATCATAGACTCTGGGGCTGGTATCTTGTGAGTACAGATGAACTTCCGTCTGATATTCCTTCGGGTATTTCCCCTCAGACTCTTTCTTGGGAATCTATTGGAAACACAGACGGCTCTCTTAAACCCGAAGCCGAAGTGCGGAAGGCCGTTGATTCTATTCTTTATGACTCCTCCCCGTCTCAATATGTGGGCAATGTTGGAGATAGAATTACTGTTGACCTAAGGATTCTCTCAGCTATCCCCAATGAGACGAAATATGGAACTTCTACATTCCATGTAATGGAGGATAAAGATGGCAACCAATACGTCTGGAATTCTTCTTCTAAGACTTTGCAGGTAAACAATTTTTATACCCTCAGAGGAACAATTAAAGGATACGATACGTACAGAGGAATTAAACAAACAATTCTTACTCGTTGTACAAAGGAGGACTAAAAATGAGTTTTGGTATTTCCCCTCCGGGGTTTGCAAGTGACAGAATCCCCTTTAATTTTTATGCTATGTCATGTGAGGCAAAAGAAGAGAAGTTGCGGCAGGTCGCCTCAGAGATCCGTAGATTGCCGAATCCGAATGACACAGAGGCGCAGAATGAGATCTGCGCAGAAGTCACCGGCCGCACACTTGACGAACTTTCACAGGAAGAGTTCGATTATATCTGTAAGTGTGTTAATAGGTATTGACAAAAGAAAAAATATATGTTATAATCTATATTAAAGGTAATAATATTATATAATATATTATATAATATATTATATAATATTTATACTACTTATATACTCTATCACAGAGTGATAGAGTATATAAGTTATTGTATTAGCGTCGAGCCGACTTTGTCGTCTCGTTACGCTAATAGGAATCCCGAAGAAAGGAAGATATAGCTTTATTCTTTATTTAAAAGACTATTTATACATATCTATTTTTAAATAATTTATTACCGTCCTATAGCGATTTCTCGTCGATACGATTTAACAAGACGAAAACACGTCGTCAATTTTTAATATGTCAAATTATAATTACAAAAGGTTATAAAAAATCTCTACATAGAGACGGATATTTCGCGCGCATTTCCACCGAGTTAGCAATTCCGCATTTGATTTTTATTAAAAAAAATAATATAATATGTATGTAAGATGAAGAAATAAATAAATAACTCATTAAAAAGAAAGGTTGATTAAAATTATGGAAAAGACTAAGATCACTAATAAGAGCCGTTATGCCGCTATTATCAATGCCCTGACGGGCGCGCCCTGTGACATTGAGACCGATGAGCTCGTTGATTTCTGCGAGCGTCAGATTGCCGCCATCGAGCGAAAGTCTGAGAAGGCGAGAGAGCGTGCCGCGGAGCAGCGTAAGGCCTCTGACGAGCTGGCCGAGCATATTGCTGCTCTGCTTACCGATGTGCCTCAGACTCTGGGTGAGCTGACTGCTGCAATTGGTGACGAGGATATTACTCCTTCTAAGGTTTCGGCTCGTTGTTCTAAGCTCCTCAAGGAGGGTCGCGCTGTTAAGACTGAGGTTACTGTGCCCGGCACTGACGGTGCTAAGTCTCGTAAGCTGGTTGCTTACACTTGCGCGTAAGTTAATAATATAGTAGCTAAAAACACCCCTTAATATAGGGGTGTTTTTATTTGCTTTTTTTAGAAATATATGATATAATATATATGTAGAATAATATATAAGGAGTTGAAAAATAATTGAAATATTGTCTAAACTCTAATGTTAGTGATATATATTTGCGGCGGGCCGATCAAATCCTCTTCGTACCGGACGGTCCCGCGCTTTCTGATCTATTAGAAAAGTATACTCAGGCTACAATTTTTGTTCCTCCACTCGCCGAGACTTGGGATATTTTAGATGCTTATAAAAACTTATTCCCCGATCGTATCAAAATTGTTACGTATGACATCCCGATGATACAAGAGGCCATCAAGCGAGGCTTTGCGGTCTACTATATTCCGGCGATAAAAGATTATATGGCTCTTCATGCTCTCGAAGCTATGGGATGTTCGGAGATTTTTATCGGTGGCCCGCTATTTTTTGATCTTCCTCAGGTAAGAAAAAGCACTAAAATGATTATACATACTTGCCCCAACTTGGCTTTGTATAATCACTTGCCGCATCAGAATCCCATACATGGCACATGGATACGCCCGGAGGACGTACCTCTTTATGAGCCTTATATTGATGTTTTAGAACCTCATGGTATCACACCATCAGCTCAGGGAACCGCATATAAGATTTATGCTATTGATGCCCATTGGAACGGTGATATTGCTAACATAATTTTAGATTTTAATAAAGATAATAAAATCGTCCCCAACTATAATATCATATCTGATTTGGCAGAACGTCGAATTGATTGTAAACAATCATGCGAGCGTCTTGGATCTTGCACACTGTGTGATAGAGGCTTTACTCTCGCGCGCACACTCTTAGGGACTAAAGGCAGCGTAGAACTCAATTGATTTTTTATAAATAATATGGTATAATATATTTATAAGAAAAAAAGAAAGTGAGAAATAGGCTCTATGAAGTCAAGTTTTACAGCAAAAGATTTTGAATTATTTAAAAGTGTTGCTAAATTACCGGAAAGTAGCCTATATAGAGGACTTACAAATGTCCTTAAAGAATATTATGAAACAGAAAATGTCGTTGTAGGCCCTGAGAATCAATATGTGATGGCAAAAGGAGACATTCCTATCATGTTGGTTGCTCATCTTGATACAGTTTTTAAAATTCCCCCTTATAATTTTTTCTGGGATAGAGATAAAAACGTTATCTTTGCGGACGGGACGGGTCTTGGGGCCGATGATAGAGCCGGAGTATTTGGAATTCTCTACATTCTGAATCATACTAAGATGCGGCCGTCGATTCTTTTTACCCGAGGCGAAGAGATTGGCGGAAGAGGAGCAAAGTTCGCCGCAAAGACTCCCCCGCCCGCAGTCAAATATCTTATAGAACTTGACAGGCAGGGGCATCGTGAATGCGTTTTTTATGATTGTGGAAATAAAGATTTTGAAAACTATGTAAAATCTTTTGGCTTTCATACGGAATGGGGCAGTTTTTCAGATATTTCAATTCTATGCCCAGAGTGGAAAGTTGCAGGAGTCAATCTTTCTATTGGTTACTATCACGAGCATACTTATGGAGAAATTCTATTTGCCGATGAAATGATGGATACAGTAAAGCGTGTAATTACCATGCTTAAAAGTGCCGAGAAAGCGCCTACTTATGAATATGTGCACGAGGAAAGAATCCCGTATGCTTATCTTGGGACAGGCAGCCGCGCGGTGAGATGCAGTGGTTGCAATCGAGAATTTTCTGAAGCAGATACTATAGAAGTCATTACATCGGGCAGCCGATCGAAACCTTATTGCTGGGATTGTTTACCTTTTTATGTTGATTTTTGTGATGTTTGTGAGGAACCCGTAGAAAAAGAACTTGTTGAAGGACAGTCTGTAAAAATTTGCCCTGAGTGTAAGAAGAGTAGGGAGGCAATTGGAATTTGGAATTAAAACGAGAAGAAATTGAAAAGATTAAGGAACAGTTTGAAGAAGTAGTCCAATATTCTCAGGATTATCCATACGACTTGGATCTTTCTGAAATCTTTGGTCTTTGGGAATCTAATAAAAAGAAATTTATTGATATTTTTGGTGGATTAACGTATGAAATTCCTCTAACCGAAGGGCTTCACCTTTCTCCGGATTATCAGCGTAAGAAAATCTTTGAATTTCTTGATGAATTAGTTGTTAATTATCGCAATTATGATTTGGCTGATTTTGTAGAAGCTCAACAGGATTCTTTCTTTAATAATAGAGTATTGCAGAAATATCTCTATGATGGAAAAGAAATTCCCGCAGGCATGAAGCTTGTAAAAGCATTTAAATATTTTGAAAAGGATAAGCAACTTTTGTATATCCTTTAGGACAGGGCTAGTGAGGTTATTCAGCAGGATAAACTCACTGGTACTCTTGTTTTATCCGTGCATCCGCTTGATTTTCTTTCTTTGAGTGAGAATAATAGTAATTGGTGTTCTTGTCATGCGCTGGATGGCGATTATCGCGCGGGTAATCTTAATTATATGGCGGATGGTGTAACTGTTGTAGCCTATATAAAGTCCTCTTCTGGCGACGAAAGGCTCTGTGAATTCCCAAAAAGTGTCCCTTGGAATAATAAAAAATGGCGAGCTTTGCTGTTTATTAATGAGGATGTTTGCTATCTGGGGAGACAGTACCCATTTGCGGCGGCCGGTGTTGAGGATCTCTTAGAGAAGGTTCTACACGAATTGAAGCTGGCACCTGAAGATTCTCAGTGGACGACTTGGACAGAAGAAACAAGTAATATTCGTCCTGAGTATATTAAAGACGGGGAAAATACATATCATTATAATGACCTATTGAAATCTACATTATATAAAGATATTAGTTATATGGGCCATCCCAATAAGGAACATCCTATGGTGATTGGACATTCCGTAAACTGCTTATGTTGCGGAGCCCGGAAGCTGGCCGGCGCAGACTCATTCTTTTGCTGGTCTGATGCTACTGAGCCGGAGCAACTTTACTCTTGCGATTGTTGCAGAGCTACAATTAATGATTTAGACGATGCTACTTTCTTTGATGATGAAATCTATTGTCCATCTTGCTTTGAGCGATATGTAACACAATGTAAGAATTGCGGAAGTTACATCCGAAAAGATGCAGGTCATTGGAGCAAGAAATGGGAAGGTTTAGTCTGTAATTGGTGTTACGATGATGAAGTAACATTAGATATTTTGAATCAGGAGGAAGAATAAAATGGCTGTTAAAGGAGCTAAAACTAAAGCTGAAATGGTAGAAAAGTTCGCTAAGCTGTTTGGAAAAGACTGGATTGGCGAATATAATGGAAAATATTATGTGTGGGCAATGGAGAATGGAGAAAAACTCCAGATTGCGATTACTCTTACTTGTCCAAAGAATATGGTAGAGACGGTTAGTAACTCCGCTCAGGGTAAAGACTTTGATTTTTCGGATAAGTCATTTACCTCTCCGGATTCTGTTGCGGCGCCTGCCTCTTTTACGCCCGCGGAGAAGACACAGGAAGAAATGGAATTAATTGACGAGATGATGAAGCGTCTCAATCTCTAATAAATTTATATTTATTGATTTATTATAAAAATTATTATATAATATATATATAGTAAAGAAAGAGGAATTGGAGGTATTAATAGTCATGACAGATGCAAGACAGTTTTATTTTAAGGTAGCCCTGTATGGTGAAACTAAAGGATGCGTGCATTACGAAACCGGTTTTATCGCCGCTAAGACTGCCGGTGATGCATTCGCCGATTGTGAAGAGTATTATGGCAGTGATTTTATCGGTGCCTACATTGAACTGGCCACAGACTGCGCCGTTATGCTTGTAGATGAGAGTGTGTGCCACGATATTATGGAGGATCAATTCTAATGGTAACAAATGGTTATGATATGGGCGCAGCTACTTTAAATACAGTTACTTTAAATCCAGCTGCTGTAGATGCATGTACAATTAAATCGAATTATGCAACTGCCGCTACAGATGCATATACAATTAAGTCGAATTATGCAACTGCTTAGGTGAGTAGTTCTTCGATATTAACAACTGCTGATGCGATTAGTGAATATGTTCAACCACAATTGGCAACTAAAAATAAGACTGAGACAGTGAAAGAGGAGAGTAATAAAATGGATAATAAGATTTTTAATTTTGATTTTGGTCCGCTTAAGAGCGACAATGTTCGTATGTCCTATGTATGGCCTTGCTGTTAAGAATAGAGATGGCAACTATGTAGCATGGGATAAGGAAAATGAGAATATCCTGAATGTCGATATTCTCAATTTTAATGGCGATGGTCTGATGTATAAGATGCCGGTGCCGATTAAGGATATTAAGGATGGCGACATCATTATTCATAATAGAGTTCCGATGTTCGTTGTCGCGGTATATGAGAAGACGCTTGGTGTCATTGATATCTATTCTGGTGAGAGTAAGACCATTATCCTGTCCAAATCACCTTTTGGCTTTGATTTTGCGACGAAGGTGGTTTCTATCATTGATTTTGGCGCCATGAGTGATGGTGCTCCCTCTGAGGATAATCCTTTTGGTAGCATGTGGCCGTTCCTTATGCTTAACGGCTCTGACTCTATTGATCCCATGATGCTGGCGCTTATGTGCGCGGGCAAGGGAGACAGTGTCAATCCTATGATGATGTATGCGCTTCTCGCGTCTAAGGGCAATAACGATAACCTTCTGCCACTCATGCTCGTGATGAATGGAGGTAAATTCGGATGTTGACTATGATATGCCTTGTAGTGGGTACCGTTTTGTGTTGTGTCATAGGCGGTTTTTGTTTGAATGACTATCAGCATAAGTGGGCTGATTTGGCTGCTGCGGTTTCTATGATAATCGGTATCGTCGGTATCATCGCGGTTATCGGAACTACTATTGCAATTATAGTAGTTCACGTTAATCCTGAAGGTCAGTTGGCAGCTTATCAGTCAGAAAAAGCGATGCTTGAATACCGTCTCGATCAGAAGGAATACCTTAATGATAATAATATTGGTATGACTGAACTAATGAGGGATATTACTGAATATAATAGTAATCTTGCGGAAGCTCAGCACGGTCGTCAGAGCCCTTGGGTCAATTGGTTTTATGGAGAATATGTTAATGAGCTGACTCCAATAATTTTGGACAACTCAGACTAATTCTCTTTATTTGATTTTTAAAATATAATATAATATAATATAAAGTAGAGGGGAGGGAATAAAAATGAGTGTCGAATATCGTGCTGTAGTTTCTTGCGGCTGGGTAGTAAGTAGCGATGAGGTGCGTCAATTAGATGATGATATTTATGATGAACTAACAAGTAATTATATGCTTGTTTGCCAAGATGGTTGGGCAGGCGATAGTGATTATGTTTATGTTTATGGTAATTATATTTATTCTTGTGATGAGGGTACAATTTATACTCTTAATACGGGAGCACTAGTGGTTGATAAACATTCTGACGAGATTATGAAATTTTATGATTTGTTTCCCTCCCATATGGGCGAGCTGCCTCAGTTGCACGTGATGGTTCAGGTATATTAATTGAAAAAACTGATATATGGAGGGGATAGTATGGTAATTGGACTATATGATATATTCAATGCACGATGGGGCGGACAAACTATTTGGCTGTATTCGGATCCGCATTTCGGTGAGACCGAAGAAGAATCTGGCCTCACTCATAAGCTCGCCGATGCTGAGCAAGTTCGACGCATTAATTCCAAAGTCGGTCGCAAAGACACTATCATTTTCTTGGGCGACATAGGTGAATCTAGTTGGCTCAAGGATATTCGTGGATATAAGGTTCTGATTACTGGCAATCATGACGCAGGCGTATCTAACTATCAGCGCTATAAATTTCAGCGTTCATTCGACGCTGCTAAATGGCAGAAAGATGAAGTCTACATGGAAATGAAGCAGAACTATCCTGACTATCGGATTATCGTGGAAGAAGTCTACGATTTTCATGCGCCATTCACTAGATGGGTGGCGACTATGGACAACCAGCTTTGTGACGAAGTATACACTGGCCCTCTGATTATCGGACCTAAACTCATTTTTTCTCATGAGCCAATAGAAATAGATGGGATGTTCAATGTTCACGGGCATATTCATAATCTTACTGCACCGACTGATAGGGATCTAAATGTATGTTCTATGAATGTAAACTATACTCCCGTCAATTTGAATCAGCTTATGAAACATGGATTAACCTCCAAGGTAGATTCGGTCCATCGAATTACTATTGATAATGCGGCTGCAAGAAAAAAGCGATAAATTTACCCACTTTGATTTTTATAAAAAAATATAATATAATATATGTAAAGTAGAGGAGGCGTTATAAATGCATTATCCTAAGATTGAAGTCGAGTCTCCGTTTGGTGGGACGACTTGGAGAGAAATGACAGAAGAAGAGTACAGCAATCAGTTGGATTGGTATCGCAATTATATGATGGAAAATCAAAACGCCTCCTCTCGTAGAACTCAAGAGTATGTGTCCTACCTCCAGCGTTGGTTTGGCCCAGTGGATTGTGATGGTTGGCAGGACTTTACTTCTCGTTTTGTCATGCATCAGCTCCCAATGCCAATGAATGTCTATTTTGGCTAATTAATATGCGCGAGTGGTGGAAAGGTAGACACGCGAGATTTAGGATCTCGTGACCGTCGGTCGTGCGGGTTCAAATCCCGCCTCGCGCACCACGATTAATGCCTGTTATTTTTTCCTTTTTTAAATGCGGTCATGGGGCAGCCGTTTTGGAGCTGTCCCACGGGGATTAAAAAAGTATTTATTGATTTTTTATAAAAAATTTGATATAATATATATAGAAACTAAGAGATAAATAAAAATTATATGGTTTATTAGTTCATTGGTAGAACCTGCGGCTTTATCCGTATGAGCGTGGTCCGATTCCACGATAAACCGCCACCCTCGATGATGGGGGAGTGAGGTCTAAGGCGAGGGTATCTCACTAAAATAATATATACTTCGTCATTGCGCAAGGTGCTTTCTTGTTCAGCCGATTTCAATTGCAACAAGTGACTTAGAGATGCAGGGATCTCACTGTTCAATAGTAACAAAGAAGCTACCAGACTTTGGCCAAAGGCGGTTATCCCCGATTCCCGTGGAGTGGGAGTCTCCAAAAATCGGGGACATGCATAAATTCTCTATGTGGGATTAGCTCAGCTGGTTGGAGCACTTGACTTACATTCAAGAGGCCAGGGGTCCGAGTCCCTTATCCCACACCAAATTGGTATGTCACGACTGTAATGGCTCACGCGGTTTAGAGACATATCCTTCATCGTAACAGATGATGCAGTGATCAGAGAGTCCCACAAAATACACAGCATGGTCACCAGGAACGTCTGAAAAGATGTTGTGTATCATTAATACTAATATTTGGGTCGGTAGAGCGTAGTTGGTACCGCACCAGACTGTAAATTTGGTTCCTCTGGACAGCGGTGGTTCAAGTCCACCCCGGCCCACCACCGTCTCCCCATCGACGTAGAAAAAATTTGGGTGACTTTGGAGCTTGCACGATTCCTCCTGACCGAGTCCAATAAGAACTAAAAGATGCCGGAATTACCGCGATTTCTTGTAGCATTCTTTCTGATCGGTGTTCTAATGGACAAAATGGAAGAAAGTAATATGCAGTTGCGCAATGGGTTGTGTGTCATCCTCCCTGACGGGGGAAAACACTCATTAAAATACTATTATTGTTCAGGAGAGTAAAGATGTTTGACGATTTTGATACCAAGTGCCAGCTTGATGAGAGTGAAGACATTGATTATTTTTCGATTTGGGAGGACGTCTATGATGAACAAGAAGATTCGAAAGAAAAGTGGGGATGAATTGCAGGGCTTTCTCATGTGGCGTAACCGAGGCTCTGTAGTTCCCGCGAAAAAGGGGGTAAAGGCTCTTACAAGAGAAAGAGTAAGCATAAAAATAAATGCGGATATGATGTTTAATGGTTAGCATTCTAGACCTCCGATCTAGCTGTGAGAGTTCAAGTCTCTTTATCCGCTCCATTTAAGTGACAAAAGGAGAATTAAAATATGAGCCAGTATGTTAGTTTTTATATTAGTGATGGGGAGCAGTTTATCTCTTTGGATGAATTTTCCCGTAGCACAGAAATTTATAAGGCAATGGCAGATTTTGGTTATGCTCCTTCTGGGAAAGTGCGGCAGGTCAGCTCTGAGGAACTTCAAACCGCCGTTAATGTAGTCCTGAGCAAAGCTGAGGCAACAAAAGACTCAATTTCTTACTATGAACAAATGATTAAACACGTTCAGGCCTGTTCTAACGTGGACTTGGATGAGCGTCTTAAGGCCATTTCTGATTATGAAGATCAGATTGATGGACTCAATTCGGAAATTGAGTGGTATAATACTGGGGCAGACATTCTCCGTGTCTATGCAAATATCGCAAGCAATGCGGACTATCATGGTAACGCATTGTACGCCGGTATTGATATCTCCGAACCGACGGCCGCAGATATCCTTTAATTGATTTTCTATAAAAATTTTGATATAATATATATAGAAAGTGAGAGATAAATAAAAAATCTCTTTCTTGACTCGCCGGTTAGCTGCCTTCCAACAGCGAGTATAAACAAACGATGTAAGACCAGTTTGCGGCGGTAAATAAAAAACGCTCTATATTGCGCGGTGTTGCAAAGGTAGCATGTCAGGTTCATATCCTGAAGATCAGAGTTCGACTCTCTGCTGCGCAACGGTCACGATGGGCGAGCCTTCACGTGGTGTGACTGATTTTGACGGAACGCGCCCCTAATTGACTTTTTAAAAAATATTTGTTATAATATTTATAGAAGGTCAAAATGAACCTTGAAAAATAAACACTATGATAACTCAGTGCAGATTGAATGCGATGTTCAAGCTGAGAATACTCGGATAGGGCTCGGGAGTACACGAATCAAGGATACTTGAGGAAACTCGTCCGCTTTGTTTAAAGTGATTTAAGCAAAGAATCCCAGTAGGGAGAAAGTAAAGAGTATGTGCTTCAATTATCGTACATAAAGGATGCCGTGGAAAGGTGCGTGCAATAGATAGCTTAGTGAATAGCTAAGCCGAATCCAAGTTAGGTGTTAGTTGGTGACTGTCACAGACCTTGGAAATACCAACAAACGTATGGGCGGTGACGGAGTTGAAAAATTCCTATAACTTTCTACAGCAACAGAGTAGCGGAACGCCAAGACTTAAAGAAAGTAATTATTGATATTCTAAAATTAAGATCAATTTTCTGAATATCCCGTGAAATGTGTTTGGTAATCAATCCAACAGTGGCTATGCGGTTTCGGCCGGGGGCAAGAAGTTTTAAGACGACGGTTTTAATGCTCAGACTTGTTCCCCACTTGTCTGAATATATGTAAAGATAAGATGAGGTAAGGCGAAGGCCTATCATAATAGTGTTTATTTTTCAGGGTTTATGGGCAACCCTTAATAAAGATAAAAAAATTCTTACAATGGAGGTATGCTTATGTTTAATCGACAGTATGAAGCTATGTCCGTGAGAAGTCCAGATATTTCTGGTGGCGAGACCTAACTCGCCAATAATCAAAGGAGAGCCGGGCATCTCTTATAAACTGCCCTTTAATATACCCGAATGGTGGAATTGGTAGACATGCAGCTCTCAAAAAGCTGTGCCGTGAGGCGTGTGAGATCGTAGCTCACTTCGGGTACCAAATAGTAGTAAGTAGTGCAAATTTTATATCAGATAACCAATGAGGATAAAAGCCGTTGCAGGATTTGCTCCCTGTACCCGAGAATTATTTGGTTCGCTGAAAGTAGTTGGTGAATGGATATAAAATGGAGTCATGCACGGCTCCGCTTGCTATTATTACCACAGGTCTTTGTGGCAACTGTACGACCTTATAAATTACTAAAGTTGCAATATTATGCTCCGGTAGTTTAATTGGTCAAAACGTGCGACTTATAATCGCTTGTTGGGGGATCGTGGCCCTCTCGGAGCACCACAACAAAAGACTGCCATATGGGGAACCTTGAGATATTGTATCGCGCTTTAGGCTGGCAGAATCCGCTACCCTTCTATATATTAGCTAATTATAGAGACAAAAACTATCCATCGAGAAGAGTTTTTACTTCTAAAATACTATTATTATTTTTGTTAGTATTTTGTTTTTTACTTCTCGATTTTATATAGAACTGAATAGAAGGAGGGATGAGGAGTGAAGATAGAAGATTTGGATGATTGGATTTTTTCTACTGAGCAAGCGCAGATAAGTAGGAGATAACCTGTTTAATGCGGCCGCCCCGCCTTGCGGAGTGTTAGTTCCAAGCCTAAAAGAACGCAGAGGTGACAGATTTGAAAGGAGTTAATTATGGCAACTTATTCGTTGATTATCCCAATGTATAACGGAGAAAAATACATTGCAAATGCGCTGGGTAGTTTGCTTCCATCGGCGTCGTTTTTGACAGAAGTTATCTTGGTGGACGATCGTTCCACTGATGACGGAGTTAAAGTTGCTCATACCTTTGATAATCTTCTCCCCATGCGTTATTTCGTTACTGACGAGAGTATGGATAGAGGCCCTGGCAATGCTCGGCAGCTTGGTCTTGATAATGCGTGCGGTGAATGGATTGGCTTTATGGATGCCGATGACCTGCTTGCCCCAGACGCTTTGAGGTATGTTGATAACGCTGTAAGCCAGTGTGAAGATGCACAGATGTTTATCGGCAACTTTATTGAGAGAGACCCACTCACAGGTCGTCGTGGGGCAATTCATCAAGAAGATCCCACTTGGGTTCATGGGAAATGGTATTTGAAGAAAATGCTTGACGAATACAATATTCGTTTTCTCCCCAATCTTTACACTCATGAAGATATTTATTTTAATGTTTTGGTCTTTGATAGACTCCGGGCAGACGAAAAGAATTTTTATATTCTTGATGAATTAATTTATTACTGGAATCAGAATCCTAATTCGATGACTTCCAGCGAACGTTATACTCTGACTAATCTTAATGATTATCTTATCAGCGTTATTGAATCTCATCTGACTATCTTGACTGATGTAGAAAAGCCCAGTGAGGAACTTGTTGATGCCATTAAAGAGATTTGCCTGTCGCAGTATGTTCAAGGTTATTTCTACTATCAGGCTTTTATTTATAAGTATGGTAGTCAAGATGAAGAGTGTAAACGCGGTTACGAGTCGCTTAAAGCTTTCTATAAAAAGCTCACTGATATTTTCCATTTGACGAGAGATGAATTTCTCGATATTCTTTTTAAAAAGAGTAAAGATTTTTGTAACCAAAGAAATGGTGCTATGAAAACCTTTGGACCTTTTATTGAGGTTGATAGTTTGCCTTCTTTCATTTATCAAATTGCGGCGTTTGTATAATGCCGCCAAATATTGGGGCGTGGCCTAGTGGTGACCCTGATATCCAGAGCGTGGTGTAACAGTAACACACAACTTTTGGGCAGTTGAGTAGCCGGGCAGCACGGACGCTTTGGGCCAGAAAATGGTATGATGCATATAATTTACCTCGTAGAGTAGCAGACATAAAACAATATTTTGATGAAGAATGGGAATCTGTATAATTCTCATTCTATATGGCCTTGTAGCATAAAAGCTAATGTACTGGGCTTTGAACCCAGGGAAAGTGGAGCGTTACCACTCGAGGCTGCCACTATGTTTCTTGAATTCTGTAATTCTTCGTTTCTATTAACTCCTTTCCTTTTGGGAGGGCTAGGGATTTTTTCTCTAGCCCTTATTTTTATATTCTCCGTTTTGTCTCTCGCTAACTCCGCAAAGCTCCGAGTCCCCTCAGAAGTGCTCATTAGGAATTTTTTTTTGGCCAAAAGTCACTCAAGATATAAGGCTTATTTTTAAAGTTATTAGAAAGGTTATAAAAATAATCTAAATCAAAAGTAAAAGGAGGGTGTTAATTTAGTATGTATGGTTTAACTCATGAGAATGGTAGAGCTGTATATGGGCTTAAGCATTTTATATTAGACACAGAAGCAGAAGTAAAAAATCTACCCACAGATGATATGCTCACTCCGGGTAGTACGGCTTTTGTCATCTCAACTTCAAATTCCTATATGCTGAATAATCAAAACTCTTGGGTAAAAATAAATTTATCTAATGGTAGTGGCGGTTCTAGCAGCCCCGACCCTGGCACTGATAATACCTATATTTGGGACGGCGGAGATGTAGGTTCGTAAGGAGGGAAAAATATGGCCGATGTTTATATGAAATCTAAATTTTATTTTAAACGCGGTAAAGCGGCCTCTTGGGCTGCGCAAAACCTTATTCTTGGCCCTGGTGAGCCTGGTTTCGAGTTGGACACCGGAAAGCTAAAAGTTGGTAATGGTATAACGCCCTGGAATGAATTACCCTATATCACTGATAACATAATTCTTCCGGCCGAGGTTGTCAAATACTTGGGTTCTGTGAATAAATTGCCTGAAGACGCTTTTGATGGCGAAATATGTGAAATAGATGATATGTTCTATATCCATAGCAAAGGCCAATGGAAACAAATAGGCGGCACTGCCGCCAAACCCGGTGTAGTAGAAGTTATCAAAATCCGTGATGATGGTAGCCCCAATCCAGCTGTTGAGTCTAATGGGATTAAATATAATTCAATAGAAGATGCACTTGCTAATGTAAGTGATGGTGATTTAATTGTTATTCCCGCTAATTTTAATAGTGTAATATCAATACCCGCTAATAAAGATGCCGGTATCGAATTAAAAAATATTAATGTAAAGAATGACGAAGAAACTCCATTAACTGTTGGATATCAATCTACTCTAACCGTGAGTGGGGCCGGCACGATGGAATGCCGCAAGCATGCTAAACCGACAGTGATAAACAGCGGTAATATGTATATTAATGGCGGTACTTATATTCGCACATTAGATTCGGCAGAGAATGGCTATTATACCGTTGTTAATCATGGTAATATGACATTTAATGGCGGTTTAGTAAGCTGTGATGAAGAGTATTCCAGCCTAATTGAGAATGGCTATTGGGATTATTCTGAAAGTGATCCAGCCAAGGGTTTCGTAACCGGTCAAAATGAAGCCGCACCAAAGCTCGTTATTAATGATGGTTCATTTATGGGCGGTTTATATATTATCAAGAATGATGATAATGGTTATGTCGAAATTAATGGCGGCGATTTCTATGGTACTATTTACACCTGCGGCAAGTTGCTAACTATTAACGGAGGCAATTTCCGCTGTGATGATTATTATAATCTAAGAGCGAGAAAACTCAATGATGGCATGAATATCGCTGATGTTGTAATTACCGGTGGTGTTTTTGATTGTTCTGCACGTGATTAGAATATTTTTGTAGAGCAAGATGCCAAGGTTACTATTAAAGGCGGCAAATTTAATTGCGAAGTTCCCGCAGCACTATTGGCTGAGGGATATCAAGCGCAATTAGTTGATAATTACTACGAAGTAAGCGCAATAGAATAAGGAGGAATACAATGGCGTTTAATGTAGTGTATAGCGATAAAGACCGTATTCAAGGCGCCGTCGGCGCTCCGTCTGGTGGTTCTGGCAAGCTTGCCGCATCGGGTAAGAGTGTTGAGGAATTTATGGCTAGCATCTTAGCAAAAGAGGCTAATCCATACACAACTCAGCCTGCTGCGTCTGTAAAAATTACCGGTGGTAATGGCACATTTGAAATCGGTACTCATAAGAATATTTCATATTCGGCATCTTTGTCTGCTGGTTCTTACACTTATGGCCCTGCTACTGGCGTTGTCGCTGGCACTGTAACCGCTAGCTTCGATGGTAAGACTAATGAAGGCGCCACAGGCACATTTGAAAATGTTGTTGCTGATGGTACTAAGGAACTAAACGTTTCTATTACCCATAATGAAGGCGTTGTTCCTAAGACTAATTTGGGCAATCCTTATGCTGATGGCAAGATTGCTGCCGGTACTAAATCCGCTAAAGCGCCTCAGACGCTTGTTGGTGTCCGTCACATGTTCTATGGTCCTATGACCACTGATGCGGAACTCAATAGTGAGAATATCCGTAAGCTCAAGCATGAAGCGGCCAGTAAGAAAACTATTGGTACATTCGGCGCTGGTGCCGGTGCTGTAAAGGTTGTTGTTGCGGTTCCTGCTAATATGAAGGTTACTAAGGTGCTCATGCCTAGCGCAATGAATGCAGATGCAACAGCCAGTTTTGTTAAGCAGGCCGGCAGTGTCCAAGTTGAGGGTGCTGAAGGTTTCACAGCTGCGGCATATAATGTTTGGGTATATCAGCCTGCATCTATTGATAGCACTGAAACATATGCTGTCACAATTGGTTAATAATAAGGGAGGATAAATAATATGGCTACTATTTTAAATAATGCTGCCTATATGGCACTTCCTATGAATATCAAACGCGGCAATCCTATTCCTCTCGATACGACTGCCGTATGATATGATAAAACAGAATTAGAAACTTATGCTGCGAGTGGCGCTACCGCATATGTCGGCCAAGTTCTGACATTGGTCGCGGATGGTAAGTGCGAAGCCTACATGATTAGCAGTGAGGCCGGTACACTTGTTAAACTGGCGCAAACTACAGCAACTGGTGACCTTGCTACAGATGTTTCTAATTTGCAAACTCAGGTAGGCAATCTCACAAAAGCAGTTGGCTCGGCTGCCGCTGAGGATGTTGAGGCGTCTGGTCTTTATAAGTTAATTGCTGATGTTGAGGCTGTGGCGAAGGCCCGTCTCGAGAGTGTTGAGGCTGGCGATAATAGCGTCACTATAGCTGGCAGCGCCACTAAGCCTAGCGTAGCAGTTAAGGTTTCTTAAGCTGCTGGTAATGCCCTGTCTCTTGCGGATGACGGTCTCAAAGTTGAGATTCCCGAAGTCAAAGTCCCCGCATATAGTTTGACCAAAGACGAGACAGCGGCCGCAGGCGACGTCGCCACATACCATTTGACCAAAGATGGCGTAAATGAAGGCATCGCAATTAATATCCCAAAGGATCTAGTCGTTGCATCTGGCTCTGTTGAGACATTTGTAGCTGGTAAATTGCCTGAGGGTGTTGCTGAAGCTGGCACATATATTCAATTAAATCTTGCTAATAGCGCAAAACCCCTCTATATTAATGTTGGTACTTTAATTGAGTATGTCACTGGCGGTTCGGGTGAGAATGATGCTATTCAAATTAATGTCTCTAGCGACACTCATAAGGTAACTGCTAGTGTTAAGGACGGTTCCATTACCATAGGAATGCTTGCCGCTGATGTAGTTGCGTCCCTTGGCAAGGCTGACAGTGCTGTTCAAGCTGTGGCTGCGGGTGACATCAATGGCACTATTAAAGTTGATGGTAAAGAAGTTACTGTTACTGGACTTAAAGATGCGGCATATGCCACTGTTAAGTCTATTAATGATACCGCGTAGGGTTACGTTAATACCGCTAAAGCGGCATTAGAGGGTGCCACAACTGACACTGACGAATCTGCCACAATTGCGGGCGCCAAGAAATATGCGGATAAAGTAGCTAAAACGGTTGGCGATAATGCAAACACCGCATTAACTGATAAAATTGGCAAACTCAAAAATGATGATAAGGCTGTGGACAATCAATTTGTTACCGCGGTTACAGAAGCCAATGGTATTGTAACTGTTGCACGTAAAGCTCTTGTTGCCGCTGATATTCCTGATCTTGGTGTAAGCAAAATTACTGGTCTCCAAGGTTTACTCGATGGTAAGCAAGGTGCTTTAACATTTGATGGTGACTATGAAGCGGGTGTAAATAACGCAGCAACTGTTTCTACTGTTAATACAGCTAAAACTGCATTAATTGGTGATACTAGTAAGGAAGCTACTACTACTGATGGCAATACGATTGCTGACGTTCGCCGTTACGTCGATGCTAAGACAAAAGGCATTGCATCTGATGCGAAACTTACTGAATTAACCGAGAAGGTTACTGCTAATACCACTAGTATTGCAACTATTAATACTTCATTAGCTGATGGCGGCTTTGTATCTAATGCCATCGCCGATGCCAAAAAAAGCTGGCACTGACGCTGCTACTGCGGTTAGCGCTCTTGAAACTGGTAAGGTTAAGGCCAATGCCGATGCTATTGCCGTTATCAACAATGCTGATACCGGCATTTTAAAGCAGGCTAAGGATTACGCTAATGGTAAAGATGCTACTATTACTGCTGCACAGACTGCTGCTGATAAAGCATAGGCGGCGGTTGACACACTTGCTCGCAAGGTCGGTACTGTCACTAAAGACAAGACTGTTGTTAAGATGATTGAGGAAGCTCAAGCAGCAGCTACTTATGATGATGCCGCCGTTAAAGCAGACATTAAGAAAAATGCTGATGCTATCGGTGTATTAAATGGTACAAGCGCCATTGATGGTTCTGTGGATAAGAAAGTTGCAGATGCTATTAACGAGTTTTCTACAAAAATCAGCGATGATAGCATTGTTAATACTTTCAAAGAGTTAATTGACTATGCTGCTGCTCACCAGGGTGAGTATAGTACGCTATCTGGCGATGTTCAAAAGAATACTACAGCCATTGCGACCTTGAATGGTGATGGCGCTGGCTCAGTGAATAAAAAGGTTGCAGATGCTATTGCCGCAATCAACAAGTATGTTGAGAAGAATGGCACCGATCGTTTAATCACCGAAGCTGAAGGTACTAAGTTAGCAGGCATTGCTGAGGGTGCGCAAGTCAACGTTATTGAGTCTATTAAGGTCAATAATGTAGCTCAAACTGCTGATGGCAAGGCTGTTAATGTTGCGGTTCCCGTAGCGGATGATACCAGTATCGCAATCACCGAGAATAAAATTGGCATTAAAGCCGTCGATGTTCAGAAATTATTCATTGCTGAAGGCGATGTATTAATTATTGATGGTGGTAAAGCCTAATAAATAATATATAAGTCCTTATAGGGAGTAGTGAAAATATTCACTACTCCCTATTTTTTATTGGACAAAAGTGTTTAATATATTCATTTAATTTTTTAGATTTTATTGAGAATATTATAATGGTTTTATTTCGTTTATAATAACGGAATAAGATGTATAGAAAGGAAGTTAAGAAATGGCATTAACAAAAACTATACAGGCCACAGTAAAAAATAGAACCGACACGGCGGCCAATTGGACTTAGAAAAATCCAATGCTTGCTGAGGGAGAAATAATAGTTGTTTAGACAAGTGCGGGAGAGACCCGTCTAAAAATCGGTGATGGAGTTAAGACATTTACTTAGCTTCCATATACTGACGAATAGATTTATAATAATGTTGTAACATCAGTTAATGGACAAACTGGTGATGTGACACTTGATGTTTCCGGTGGCGCAGGAAGCATGAAAAAATTAACATTCACTGGCGCGGCTACTGGTGAATATAATGGTACTACTGACGTTAGCGTTAATATACCAAGTGATGTATACGTTATTAAATTTGATGCAAATGATATCTTGATTAATGATTTTGACGAGTTAGTAAATGCAATCAAAAGCCATAAAATTTTAGTAATGCCAGATGATCGGGCTACTATTATTATATATGAAACGAGGTTTAACTTTGATAACTCAAATAATGTTAAAGAAGTGTTTTTGCTTTGTATAATGGATAATATACTTTGTGCTTGTGTTATTGATAGAGATACAAAAAAAATTTACTACGTAGCTATTTAATTTTTCAATATTTGACTCTTCTACTTTGGATGAAAAATCAGGTAATGTATATTATGACAAAACCAAAAAGAATTTTTTTATCAAAGATACAACGCCTCCAATCGCTACCGCTTCAACTGCTGGCGCCATCAAAGTTGGCAACGGCTTGTCTATCTCCGCTGACGGCACTCTATCTGTCACAACTGCAACGTATTACACCGGCACTGCTGACCCAGTTAATACTCTTGGTGCAGATGGTGGTGAATAATTAAATGCCAACTAAAGTAAAAAGAACATTACTCGTGACCAATAAGGATGATGCTAAAACATACTTAGAAGCAGATGGTCTTAGCCTCGGCATTACCTCTTTCGGTAATTATATATTGGCTAGACTCTATATGAATGGTTCAAAGAATGGATACGCCATATTAAATGAAAAATCAAGATCCATTTTGTATCCAAATGACAAAGCACATCCAGTAGAGGCAGATGCAAATTTTTTCACATCTGTGTTGACAGATAATAAAAGTTGTTATGTTAGTCTGCTGTTTGACGATTCACAAGTAGCTTCAGAAGTCCCGACCTCGAAAGGCGTTTACACAGATGTTAAAGGTCTCAAGGATGAAGCTATTTTGCAATCATCTAAAAATAGTGTTATTCGTTTCCACTTACATGCAAATAATACAGTAAATGCAGTAACACTTCAGAAGATTGATTTATCACTGTATTTCATGTAATATGCTTGCACCGCCAAATCTGTCAGTAATACCGTAACAGCTACTGTTGATAAAGCTGAAGCTTATGATGGCGATATTGTAACTTTTACAGCTACAGTAGCAGATGGAGAAACATTCGAAGGATGGTATAGTGACGTTGCTTGCACGAATCTTGTAAGTACAGATCAAATTTGTTCAGTTAGTCCAACATCAGATTTGACATTATACGCTAAAGATACCCATGATGTAAAATTGTTTACATGTGCGGCGGTTGCTGGCGCAAATATATCGTCTGTGAGTGTAAGCGATTCAGCGATTCCAGTAAATGGAAGTTGCACCTTCTCTGCGACGACTAATACTGGATGCATTTTTGATGGATGGTATTCAGATGAGAGCTGTACACATCTGGTGAGTACAGCAAATCCATATGTAGTTACTATTACTGCGAATACGACGCTATATGCAAAGGCTCATTTAAGCAAATTGAATATTAGCGTTGGACAAGCAGAACATGGAACGGCAAGTGTTAATGCCTCTGTTATTACTTATGGTGACAATGCTATATTTACATTTAACCCTGAGAGCGATGATTATAAATTGTATGGTTGGTATGCAGATGAAGGGTTAACACAACTGGTTAGTGAAGATAATCCATATACCTGTACACCGACGACAGATTATAAATTATACCCCAAATCAGGCGTTGTAATGTATACCATTAAATTAACACGTGGATTGAAGAGTACTTTAGGACGAACAGGTACATGGACTTTGAAAATTGCTGCATTATATTATAACCAATTAACTTATGATGAAAAGCAATATATTAAAACTGGTGAATTTGATAAAATTGAATCATCTAAAGTGTATGGGCAAACGACAAAAACTGGTGTTGACATGATAGCGGCAATTAAAACATTATTACAAGTTCCAGCCAATACTACGTGTGCTATATGGTGTCAACTCTCAGATGCTCCAGTAACATGTTTTGCAGAAAGTGGAGACATTAGTCTTGGTGAAAGAAGTATGCTGACATATTGGCCATATTATATTTTTACTCCGACATAGAACAAAGAATATTTTTGTTATTACTCAGATAGCGCGTGTATTTGTACGGCTATCGCAAAGGATGGAATTGAATATGCTGATGCGACTACACCTACATTTGCCGGGAAGGATGCAATGTTTACGGCAATAGTTAAAGAAGGATATATATTTAGAGGTTGGTATTCTGATGAAGGATGTACAACTTTTATAAGCTCTAATAATCCATTATCTATAGCCACTCCCTCTGTTAATAAAGAATCCGCAGACCCGTAGGATGGCGAGGCAGCGACGTCAGAGTTAACTTTATATGCGCGAGCACGGTCAATAACTGGAAAATCTGACATGCTATATTTCAGGGTCAACGGGTCATATAAATCTGCGACAAGGGTCTATAAGAAAGTATCAGGTACATGGGTTGAACAAACAGACTTGCCAGCTATATTCTCTGATGAATCAAATGGAATGGCTTCTAACTATGTATATGGTGGGAGTGTATAATACAAATGGATAAAAAAGAATTTTTAATAGAGATTTTAGCTTGAGAAAGCCGTAATTTGCATTGTAGAGGAAAGCCACAGTTGTGTAGGTAAAATAATAAATGCAATTGTTGCTAAAAATAGATTAGATATATAAGAAATTCTTATTGGGGCGACTCTGATGAAGAAGTCGCCCCATTTGTTTTTTATAAAAAAATTTGTTATAATATTATTATAAGAAATAAAGAAAAGAAAAAGATATTTAGTCACCAAAATTGATAAAGTATCTAACCCTCATTAAATATTCCTCAAGGGTTTGATTATTGAAGAATTAAAGTAAGATTAAAGTTATTTATTTGATTTATCTTTTATTATATGATATAATATATATAGAAAATATGAAAGGAAATGATAAATAATGAGTAGATTCCCGCTTGACAAGTACAAGTATTATTTTGCGACCGATACAAATGGTATGCCATATAAGGTATATGCTGTTTCTTCTTACGCAGGACGCTCGGTTAAGGGCGGCGCAAAGTGTGATCCCAGAGATGGATTCAATGAGGAGACCGGCAAGCGTCTCGCAGCGCTCCGCTGTAATAAGAAGGTGGCAGAGCGTAGAATGGCTCGTGCGGCGGCCCGTCTCAAGGAGGCCGAGGACTGGCTTAGAAAGGCAGAGAAGTCTGTTGAGAAGTATCGTGAGTATTATAGTGATGCAGTAGACCTTTTGGCGGAGGCGAAGAATGAACTGGAAGATTGCTTGGAAAAGATGTAAGGAACTAATTTTTCCTTACGCAAAACGTGTAAGTGAGCTGGAAGATGCTGCGGAATTTTGGTTTAACGCGTATAAAGTGAGAGAACAAGAGGCGGATAAGTTGCGCTCTGAGAACGAAAAGTTGCAGGGTAAACTCGAAGAAATCTCAGCCTCATTTGACGCACTTTATAAGAAGTATGAGATTTTGCTTGATTGTCAGAAGGTCAAATTTGCCATGTCTGATCCGCCCGCTTGTCAGGAGACCAAAAATGTCGCTTCTGACCTGTCCGCCGCAAATTCCAATTTTTGGGATAGTGATTGGCATGATATGACAAATGGTTTTAAAAAGTGGTGGGATAAACTTTATCGCTTCTGATAAAAGGAGAATTGTTTATGTATATTTGCCCTACTTGTGGACGTTCTTTTAGGACCGAAGAGCATATTCAAAAACATTTTCTAAGTTGTTGGAAAGAGCAGCATCCTTATCATAAGTCTGTTCCTGCGCCAAAAGGGGAGGATGTTGTTATTAATGAAGTAGAAGAAGGAGTTTTAGACTTTTTCTCTGGGTTAAAAAGATGATTGAAAATGTAATGGTTAAAACCCATTTGATTGTTACCTCAATTCATGAGGAGTTTACAATTAAATGGTGTGGAAGAATTATAGACACAAAGCCGATATTCAAAAATGATATGCCCGTTTTCACAATTATAAGTAGCGTTAGCCGCGTAGAACTTAATACTTGTGATATGAAACGAGTTGAAGAATGCGCAAAAAAGATTACTTGTCCTCGAGGACGAGCTGCCGTGACTACGGATAAGGCATATATTTATATTCAAGAGGTTGATAATCATGAAACATTAGTGGGCATTGTAACGCATAATCATGTTAAAAAATATGCTCCAATGTTTGACCCTGTGGGATATAAAAGTTGATTTTTTAAAAAAAATATGATATAATATATATAGAAAGTTAAGAGAGCGGTAATAAAAAATCGCTCTCTTAAGATGCCAGATGATGCGGTGTAGCGTAACGGTAGCGCAGGGGATTCTAAATCCTCGAGTCTGGGTTCGACTCCCAGCGCCGCTGCCAACTTTATATGCGCCGGTGGTGGAATGGTAGACACCGCGGACTTAAAATCCGCTGAACGCAAGTTCGTGGGGGTTCGAATCCCCCTCGGCGCACCACATATGCTCTCGTCGACTAACAGGTGAGGTCCTCGCCCTTTCGTTAGATTAGTTTAAAGTAAAATTTTGGTCATTATAGTTCAATTTAAGATGAAGAATGGCTAAAGATATAAGTGCAAGTCTTATATCTAACACCAAAGGCGAAAATGCCGGGTTCGAATCCCGCCGAGAGTACCAGAGTATGTAAATACTCATTCGCGCGAATAAAAATCTTATTATCTGCGGGATATAGAAGTTGAGACTGTTGACCGCAAAAAGCATAGGGAGGCTTTAAAATGAAATTTTATTCAGAAGTTACAAAGAGTTTTTATGATTCAGTCAAATCTTGTGAAGAGGCTGAGAAGGAATATAATAAGGCTCTTGACGAAAAGAAGGAAAAGGAAAAGGCTCTAAAAGCAGAGCGTAAGGCGCGTGCTGAGGAGCTGTCGGATGCTTATAAGGCAATTAAAGAGGCGGAAAAGAAATATTCCAAGCTTCGCAATCAGTTTGTTAACGATTATGGTAGTTACCATATGACTTTTACTGATAGTGACGTGGATAATCTACTCGACCCCTTCCGATTTTTCATTTTTTGATTTTCGGTTGTAATTTATAGCGAGAGTCTTTTTTATTAAAGCTCTCGCTTTTAATATTTGCGTCCTGAACTCAAGCGGCCTTGAGACCGGTCTTGAAAACCGTGGGTACCAGTAATGGTATGGGGGTCGGCACCTCCGGGGCGCGCCACATGATTTTATTTGACATTTTATAAAAAATTTGTTATTATAATAATAGAAAAAGGTGAATAATCTTTTTTAACTTCCCCTATATAACTAATTGGGATTTTTAATAATGAAAATCCCAATTACATGCTGGATTAGCTCAGAGGCAGAGCAGGCGCCTTGTAAGCGCCAGGTCGAGATATCGTAATTCTCATCCAGCTCCATGAAGACGGTTCGAGTCCGTCTCGCTGATCGAGGTTAGGTAAGCGCATGCGATCATTAGCTTTCTCTATAGGTCTGGTCTTATTGACTCCTGTAGAGAAAGCGCCTAGGTAATATGCAGAAATACTCAAAAGATGAAGAGGAATAATTATGGCAATTAAAATAATTAGTAAAGAAAAAGATTTGGATAATCCTATCTTTACCCAGCGATGCCCCAAATGCGATTGTGTATTTATCTATCAGAATGAAGATACACATAGAGAGCCTACTGGGAGATATTATAAAGATTTTGAAGAGTATTTTATCAAAATGGACGATTGCGACAGACAAGAAATTGCAGTATTTATTGAATGTCCTTGGTGTCACAAAAAGATTCATGTAAAAGACGAATATAAAAAGATATGAAAGACTATATTGTAATTGCTCAACTTTATTGGTCAGCAGATCATATTGAAGAATTTAAAGTAAGATGTAATACTAAACGTAAAGCTAAAATATTAGCTGAACGCTTAATTAAAAACAAGTATTCTAATATAGGGGATATGATTAGAATTCTGGATGTAAAACAAGCGATGTAATAACTGTTAAATATGCGGCAATACTCAAAAGGTGAAGAGGACTGATTGCTAATCAGTTAGGTGGCTTTTAGCTGCGTGAAGGTTCGAATCCTTCTTGCCGCGCCAAATTAAAAAAATATTGAGAATGTAAATACGGTGGAGGAATAAGATGAAAATTGAAAATAAGGTTTTTCGATGTTCTAATTATGCAACCTCGGCACTGGAGGAAGCACTTAATGCATTTTCTAATGAGGGTTATAAATTAGTTTCTACCCAAATGGCTAAGAATCTCTATGGGACTGAAGTAATGTATTTGTTTTTTACGAGGAAAGTAAAAAGCAAAAATCAGGCTTATAGGGAGAGTCGTTAATGGATTGTTATAATTATTATTGTTCATTGGAAATATATTAAGTAAAATTTTGAAAGGAATGGCAGCGCGACATGGTATATTTATATGAATCTCATGTGGGTGGATTATATATTAATGAAGAGTGTCTAAACTTTGAAGATCTTTATTGCGAAGAATGCGGCGATAGTGATAATCTGCTTGGGAGTTTTGAAACGCTCAAAGAGTTCTGGGATCTTGTCAAAGATGAGTGCGACATTAACGGGAGCGGGGGGCTTTCGTTGTCATATTTGTATCCAATCATTGTTGAGGAATTCTGTCTTCCATATGAAGTTGCTTACGAGAACGACTACGCTAGGGACTGTGGATACTGCTGCAACAGTGACGAAGAGATTCTCAGAAATATTGAAGATGCGCTGAAAAAAGATTACCGCGTCAAGGAGGATTGATATTTTTATGGAGACTTGGTACTGTAAGTCTTGCGTTTATTATCCGCCTAGCTCTTGTGACGGTAAACCATGCTCTATCTGTGAGCCTGATGATCCGTTTTTAAATTGCTATGAAAAAAGAGAACATGAAAGTGGAGAGCAGAGAAATGATTGAAATCAAACTTAAAAATGGTGAAACTGGCTATGAAGCTGTTGCAAGATATATTTACCGCTATTGGAATCATTATCGTTATACTGATTCTGTCCTTGTAAAGTTAGCTATTAGTTATAACGGCGAAGATTGGGAAACGCTCCCTGTACAAATAGCCTCTCCAGATGGTTTTAGGAGTGATGGCATTTTATTTGATGTAGATTGGTGGGAAGGCGAGAAATATATTCGACTTTATGGCATTAAATTTTCGGATTTTTTCGAGGTTGAAGGCGGTATTTATGAGTGATTTTAAATATAAGGAGGATATTAACAGTGACACCAAAAGAGTTTAAAGAAAAAGCTCAAGAAATTTTTGACAAAAATGAAGGCTATGCTGGCGAAAGTGGACATATGGAAATAGATGACTTAATGCAAGAATGCCTTAGAAGTCTTGGATACGGTGAAGGAATTGATATTCTTTTTTCTATGAATAGTATTTGGTATTGCTGAATAACGGAAAGGATATGCGCTTGTAGCTCAGTTGGTAGTAGCACCGCACTTTTAATGCGGGTGTCGCGGGTCCGAGTCCCGCCAAGCGCACCACAATTTTATTTGTACCTTATTTTATTTTTAATTCTATTTAGTTAATTAATTTTATTAAGGAGATATATAATGTTTAAGTCCAGAAATGTTTGTCTGATTATTAGTGTGGCGTTGGCTATTCCGTGTCTCATCTTTATGATTTACAGTTTTTGCGATGCATTGAGCGATGTAAATAGTGTTGACTCTGCCGAATCGGTAGGTACGGCAATTGGTATGGCGCTGGTTGCACCTTGTCTGGTAGCCGGTGGTGTAGGAACTATCCTGCATACTGTTGGTGGTTGTATTTATAAACGAGGTCTTGTACTTGCCGGTGTAATTTGTGAGTGTGTATCTATCCTGCTAATGATTACTTGGGGCGTGTTTTATATTCCCGCTATTGTCCTTGGTTTTATTGGCTATGCCAAGATGCCCAAAAAGATTTAAAATCTAAATATTTAATAGGCGTGTCTGGTTAAGATACGCCTTTTTTGATTTTTGTTAAAAAATATGATATAATATTTATATAAAGTAAAAGAGGATTATAGGAGAGGATTGATTTATGACCTGCATTATTGGATTTGTCGATAAGAAAAATGATTGTGTATGGATGGGAGCAGATAGCCTGGGAAGTAATGGATACACTAAAAGTGTAAATACTCAGCCCAAAGTGTTTCATCATGATGTTTTTAAAAATGTAGTAATGGGTAGTACAACTACGTTTCGTCATATTGATCTTCTAAAATATAGTGAGAATTTATTCCCTGAGATTGATTTCTATAAAGATAAAGAGATCGATCATAGATATATAGTCAAAACATTTATTCCCAATCTTATTGCTCTTTTCCAAGGAAATATTCCCAGTGAAAGCGAAACAAATAGAGGCGCTAATTTCCTCCTTGGAGCGAAAAATAAACTTTTTGAAATTCAAAATGATTATTCAGTTCTTGTGCCGGATCGAGATTTTGCGGCGGTCGGTTGCAATTGGGAGTCTGATTAGTACGACTCAGTATTTTAAAGATGATCTCAGTCCGGCTGACCATATCTTATATGCACTTAGGGCTGCGTCAGATTACTGTTGCGGCGCTCAGGGACCATTCGTAATTATTAATACGATGAATGATGAAGTATTAACATTTGATAAATAATAGAGGAAATTAAGTATGTATTGTAACTATGAGCATGGACGCTGTACCGCACCAAATACAAAGTGTATTCATTGGATGGGGACGTTCTGTGAGATGGACGCTACTATCGCAGCAAGAGATTGTCACAAATGCGTCTATGAGATTGAATGTCATCGCAATCCGGTAGGATGCATGTCCTATAAAAAAGATGCGCCTGATGGGGGCTATTACGGTTAAAGAAGGGGATATTATGGTAATGAAAATTGCACATTATAATGACGGCAAAGAAAAATGGCAATCTCATTCGTGCTTTTTATTTAATGATGCTGATAAATATTTTAACTTTGATTTAACAAGTATCCATGGGTATGGAGAAACACAAGAAGAAGCAATAGAAAATCTCAAGAAAGAACTTAATTATTATTTCCGTGAGCTTCATGCACTTGAGAAGATGCTTTATGAAACAAATGTATTAGATAATGATATTGTTGAAGTTGATTGCTTGGGAAGAAAAATAGAAAGGAGATAATAAAGATGATGATATGTGAAGAGGGCAGACATTGTGCTCTCTGTAATGACACCTGTTCTTCGTATATTAGAGTAGTCCCAGTAGCAGAAATTGAAAAAACCAAAGAAGCAATAAGTAATCTCATTTATAAGACATTTGATAATATTTATTGTGATAACTGTCGATATGATAACGTAGGTGGTGCTTATTATTATTGCGAAGATTGTCATAGAAAAGCAATGAATTGGAGCGTGGCACGTTCGGTCTGTGATGATCTGGTAGAAAGAATTTTAAGTGAATAAGATGAGATATTGGGTTGATAAACAGACGGGCTGTAGAATGTGTGAGCCAAATTGCGCAGATGAATGGTTGCAATTTATGTGGGAAATCGGCTGCGATTATGATGGGTATAATGATGTGAATAATCTAAAACAGCTTATTGATGAATTGGTCGACGCATCTATTTAGGCGAGAGAATGCTTGCATAAAAGAAAATTGTTTGCAGCCAAATAAATAGTTAACTAAATCTCAGTAAGGCTAGTGTATTATTTCCGGAGGATTTATATTCATGACAGCGAAAGAATTAATTAATAATAGCGATATAATAGATTGGTGGCAAAAAGAAGACTTGTATGATTTGTTAAATAAATACCCTGAGATTGAAATTGCCACTCGTGAGCAGCTTGAGGAGTTTGCACAAAAAAGATATTGGGATGTGCAAGTACTTATGGATGAAGTAGATAGGATTGAATCAGAAGCTGATCAAATTAACATGTTTCTAAAGTGGTTTTATGAAGAGTTGCATAAAGGAGAATAAAAATGGTAGAAGGAATAGCTGTATTAAATAAGATAGCTATTACTGGCTTGCCCTCATGGATAATGGTATCATCAGTAGTAATACTTGCTATTGGACTGATTGTACTTGTTGTATCTCTTCTTGCTGAGTGACCCGCTTGGGCAGCAATAGTCCCTATTATTAGTGCCGTACTTATTTTTATTATTTGTGGAATTTTAAATTGTATTGTTAAAACTGGCGAATATCGGTATGAGTGTACTATTGATGATTCTGTGTCTTATAACGAGGTTGTTGAGAATTATAAAAATTGTAAAACAGCGTGGTGATATTTGGGTATTGGAGGATAAATAATAATCAATGAATTCTAATGAAATTATTAAAACCGAATAGGATTTAAAATGCTTAGGTTATCATATTACAAATAATATGATTAAATCTATTGACGTAGATATAATCGCGCACTTTGGAAATTGTACCTGTTTTGAAATCATTTGTACAGATATACACCTAATGGGTGTTTATAATAATACTAAATCTCTTGGTTTTTTAATTAGGGCATTTGTTGAGTTATTTGATTTGTCCCGAGAGGATGGAATAAAATTAACTAATATCAAAAATGTTCCCTGTAGACTTGTCTTTGACGGCGAACCAAGCTGGGGCGCAAAATGCATTGGTTTTGGACATTTTATGAAAGATAAATTTGTATTAATAGAAGACTTTGTAAAAATAAATGAATTTTAAAAATATTAAAGGGGGCGGTGATAATAAATGAAATATTTTGTTGTGTCTGATGTTCATGGCTTTTTTAAGGCGATGAAAGCAGCTCTTAATGAAGCCGGCTTTGAAAATGGCAACCCGGAGCATAAACTTGTAGTGTGCGGCGACCTGCTTGACCGCGGCCCGCAAGCTAAAGAAATGGTGGCATATATGCGCGACTGCCCCAACAAGATTCTCATTCGCGGCAATCACGAAGATCTTTTCGAAGAGTGCTGCGATCGGCAGGAATTTTGGTCGCATGATATTTCTAATGGTACGGCAGATACAATTTGTCAGCTCGCCGATAAAGACGATCCATTTAACGTAGATAAAAGAGACTTTATTAAAGCTCATGCGATTTTTTCTGTTTTGCTCGATCAGATGGTGGATTATTATGAGACAGAAAATTATATCTTTGTCCATGGGTGGATTCCTGACGTAGGAGATTATAAAGATTTTTATGGCATCGACTGGCGAAAATACCCCGCAAATGGACGTGCATGGAAAGAAGCTCGCTGGCGGAATGGTATGCTGGCCGCCGCCACTGGAGATATTGTAAAAGATAAAACTATTGTATCAGGTCATTGGCATTGTTCTTGGGGTCACGCTACTTTTGATGAAAATTCACCTCCGGAGTGGGGGAGTGACGCTATTTTTACCCCCTATTACAGTAAAGGTATTATTGCGATTGATGCTTGTACGGCATATTCTGGCTTTGTAAATTGTCTCGTATTGGAGGATTAAATATGGATAGAGTGCTTTTTAAACGTTATATGGAAGAATTGCAGGAAATGGAAGAAAATATGGAGGCTCTAAATAAAGCCTTTGGAAGGCTGGATTCAGATTTCTGTGGGTTCTATATTTCAACAGCAATTATCCTCCCCATTGAAATTCTAGAGGACGCCTTGAATGATGATACTCATTGGCTTTCATATTTTGTTCATCAAAAAGATTGGTTGCGCGGTTATAACAAAACCGATATTAAAATCGGCGGGAAAAATGTCGAGATTAAAGACTGGGGCAATGTATATGATTTTATTACTGGTCCTGGTCGCTCTTTAAAGAGGAAAGATGCGTATTAAAGGAGAGATATATAATGGAATATTTGGCAATTGAAAAAGACGAATTGGCTGGCCTCCTCTCTGCTGCCATTAAGCTTTACGCTCTAAACTGCGGTGGCGTAGATAATTGGTCATGGTATTGGGACTCTTTGGACGATTATCTCCGCAGTTGGGCCGCAGAACATGATTTCGATCCCGATGAGGATTGGAGTTTTGCAGATATCGCCGCAGAAGATGTAAAGCGTTATCCAACTGTAGAGAAGTTTATCCGTCATAAAGAAGAATGATTATTTTTAATCATTCTTCTTTTATTGATTTATATATAAATATATGTTATAATATTAATATAAAAGAAAAAAGGAGAAATAAAAATGATACCGCCATTTTTAAATCCTGCGATAATAAACCTTAAGGCTGTAATTCAAAATACTCTATGTGATATTAATGCAGCGTCATCAGACACAGAGACGTTAGCATCCCAGCTTAAAGAGTGGCTGAGCGCCCAGCCTCATGCCGCCTATGATACTATTACATTGGGCGAAATATTTGGCGTATCTAACAGAGCTGTTAATGGCAGTATGACAGCTTTATTGCGTAAAGGCGTCGCTGAATATAAGATAATAGATGGCATTAAATATTATTATTACAGAAAGGGTTGATACCAATGATTCAGGTTGATATATCATGTCACACCAGTGGGCAGGATATTAATGAATATTTACGGCTTTGGCAGAGCAAATATACCAAAAGAAAGATAATTAATGTGGATACAACGCCGGTGGAACCGGCGGGTTGGTTTCTAACGATAGTGTATGAAATGGAGGTAAGAATGTGAATTTCCGTGACGAAATTAAAACGATGGATGCGCTAAAGGCTCATTATAATGAAACTCTTGATTGCTTTAAAGAAAATCGGGTCGTTGGAGTTTTCTTGGCTGGTAGTCAGAATTATGGGCTTGAATATGAATATAGCGATGTAGATAGTAAAGCTATGCTTCTTCCTTCGCTCGATGACATTATTTTTAATAATCAGCCCATTAGCACCACTCATATCCGAGCCAATAATGAACATATTGACTTTAAAGATGCGCGGCTGATGATTCAATGTTTTTATAAACAGAATATCAATTATTTGGAGATTTTGTTTACTGACTTTTTCATTGTAAATCCAAAGTATATTGAATATATTGATTTTCTCCGCAAAAATGCCGAATTGGTTGCGCATTACGATCCTAAGAAAGCTGTTTGTACTATGGGCGGAGTCGCCAAAACAAAGTATTCTAATATAACTAAAGATACTCCCGCTAGACATCAAATCATTCAGGAAAAAGGATACGATCCGAAAGAACTCAGCCATTTGATTAGAATTGAAGATTTTCTACGGCGCTATATCGAGGGAGAGTCTTTTAGAGAATGTCTGTATCCGAAAAATCGAGATTATATTTTGAGTATCAAGCGAGGCATCCTCCCTCTTGGAGACGTGACACGAGTGGCAGAAAAAACCTATACAAATATTCAGCGCATTGTCGATGGATATGTCGCAAATTATCAAGAAGATGCAGTTGCTCTTTCACAGAGAAGCGCCGGTAGTTTGATTTTGGATACAACCCAGAGGAATCTAATGGAAAACTACTTGAGAGAGGAGCTGAAAGACTAATGCCGCGAATGCCTCAAAAGATGGATTTTAATTATTTTTATTGTCCTAAGTGCGGCCAGCGCGGTTATGAGCTTCCGCGACCGAGCGGACACCGGCGCGAAAAGTTTCACCGCAAGTGGCTTTATTGTCCGCATTGCCGCAAACAGGTAAATATGATCGAATGTAAAGACGACGAAGATATTTATGAATTTAAAACACAATTTGCAGAAGGAGTGATTACATGAAAACTTTGTTTATTTTGTGCGGCGTCCCCGGTTCGGGAAAATCGACTTGGGCCTCGAAGCAGTTTGGAGAGGAAAATGTAGTATCGCGGGATAAGATTCGTTTTTCTTTTCTTGATAATGAATCGGATTATTTTGACAAAGAGACCTTTGTGTGGGAAGAATTTATTCGGGAGATCCAGAATCGGCTGAACGGCGATGAAGAGATTGTGGTAGCCGACGCCACGCATATCAACAAGCGTTCGCGGAATAAGCTGTTGAATGCTTTGAAGTTGTCTGACGAAGTTAATGTTATTCCCATCTTTTTTGATATTTGCCAGGCCGTGTGTATGGAACGTAATGGCCAGCGTGAGGGAAGAGCCTATGTGCCGAAGTCGGTTATTCGCCGCATGGGGTATCAGTTTGAAGTTCCCAGATTCGAGGAGTCCGCACGCTATACGGAGATTTGGCGCGTGGATGCTCAGGATAATCTTGAAAAATTCGTGAGGAAGTGATAGATATGATATATTTGTCCTCAGATACACATTTCGGCCATGTTAAAGACTTCTTGTGGCGCCCACGAGGATTCTCCAGTGTTGAAGAAATGAATGAGGGAATTATTGAGCGATGGAATTTGATTGTTGAGCCAGATGATGATGTATACCTTCTCGGTGACATAATTATGGGAGATATTAGTAATTTAAATTATGTGCGGCGACTCAATGGGAATCTACATATTATTTATGGTAATCATGATAGTGATACTCGCATCGCCGCGTATAATACTCTTTATAACGTCGTAGAAGCTGGCTTTGGGGCTCGTTTAAAGTACGCCGGCCGCACGTTCTATTTATCCCATTACCCCACCCTAACAGGTAACACTGATGACGGCCAAAAGCCTCTTAAGCGTCGCGTTTTTAATCTCTGTGGGCATTTGCATACGCAAGACCGTTTTTGTGACATGAAAAGAGGTTTTACTTGTTACCATGTAGAACTTGATGCTCATGATTGTTATCCAGTGAGTATAGATGAAGTTATTGAAGATATTAAAGGCTTTTACAGGGAGTGTTAATCGACACTCCCTGTTTCTTTTCGCCCAACTCCGTATTTTGAAGAAAATTCCATTTGGGGATTTTTTTCACCAATTTTTCTTTCCAAGTTGTGTTTTGTAGAAAAATATGTTATAATATAAATATATAAAGAATACTAAAGGAGAAGAATTTTATGAAGTTAAAAGACCCCTTATATTCTTGGGATTCCGCTACGGGCGTAGCAAGTTGTATTTTAACCTATGAAGGACAAACTTTTTGCGGGATGGCGACTTGTGCTCCCGAAGACCAGGATATGATGAGTGAGAAAACAGGACTTACAATTGCCGAATCTCGCGCTATAATTAAATTAATGTGTTACTACCGAGAGCAGGTTCTCGCTAAGTTAGCCGCATTAAATCAGCTATATTACTCCATGAAACATAGTCAGAGATTTAATGTTAAATCCTATGAAAACATCATGCTACAAAGGCAAATTTCTAATTATACATATGAGCTTGCCGCAATCCGTGATGAAATTGCGGGTGAGCGAAAAGAGTTATGCACTTACATAAAGAAAAAAGATGAATTTTATCAGTCAGTAAGAAAAAATCGCACTTTTAATAAATTTAAAGATTTGAAAGTCGATGATTCACAGCTTGTTTTTGAATACCCAGGTGAACTAAAAGCAAAGGACAAAAAAGAATGATTCATCAAACGCAAAAATTATATATATATGAAGAGTTTCCCCGAAGGAGGCAGCGTTTAGTGAATATTTATAATTTTTATGACACATGTAGTCTTTTGCTCCGGGTGGATGATCTATTTACAGTAGAAGAAAATATTATAATTTCTTCTGTTACTTTAAATGAGTTAGAAAATATTAGAACATCGGCTCACAAAGATGAAAGTATAAAGCAAACCGCAAGAGAGTTACTCAGATTATTGGCTCATAATAAGAACAAATATACTGTATGGGTTTTCCAAGAAGATATGTTAATGCCTTTTAAAAAGAAAGGATTAACAATTACACCCGATATTCAAATTTTAGCTTGTGCTTTTGATTATGATAATCGGGTTCATCCCGATGAAACAGTCTTTTTTACTAATGATTTAGCCTTACAAAATATCGCTAATTTATTTTTTGGCAAAGATAGTATTAAAGAAGTTCAAACGGCGGATAAAGAAGACTATAGTGGTTATAAAGATATAATTATGTCAGAAGAAGAAATGGCATATTTTTACGAGCACCCATATGAGAATGTCTATGGGCTAGAAATAAATGAATATTTAATAATTCATAATTCGGAAGGCGAAATTGTATCTCAACTATGTTGGACTGGCGACGGCTATAGGCACATTACCTATACGAATTTGGACTCCAATTTTTTTGGACGTATTAAAGCAATGAATGGAGATCCTTATCAGATTTTAGCCATAGACAGCTTGGTTAATAATAAAATAACCATGCTAAAAGGTAAAAGCGGAAGTGGCAAATCTTTCTTGGCTTTAGGGTATCTTTTTCATGAGTTAGAAAAAGGGCATATCAATAAAATAATTGTTTTTTGCAATACGGTTGCCGCGAAAAATGCTGCTAAGCTTGGGTTCTATCCCGGAGATAAGGAGGACAAATTGTTAGATTCGTAGATCGGCAATATGTTGTCCAGTAAATTTGGGAGCAAGTTTGCGGTAGAGGAATTAATTGACAGTGAAAAAATTATTCTTATGCCGCTTAGCGATATACGAGGCTATGATACTTCCGGCATGAAAGCAGGAGTCTATATCTCTGAAGCGCAGAATTTAGATATCTATTTAATGAAACTGGCTCTACAAAGAATCGGCGAAGATAGTATTTGTATTATTGATGGTGACTATAATACCCAGGTTGATGATGAAAATTTCGCGGGGACGCGCAATGGTATGAGAAGAGTGTCGCAGATATTCCGCGGCCAAGATATATACGGTGAAGTAGAATTAAAGAAGATTCACCGTTCCAGATTAGCAGAAATTGCTGATCAATTATAAACTATAAAGGGGGATAATAAAATCTATGGATGAATAGGTCAAAGAAACTACTTTAGAAGAATTAAATGAAACCGCCTTAGATGAATTATCTAACAATAAAGGGGAGGACGAATAATGGCTTATACTAATAGTCCTCTTGTTGATTACACTAGGATTTCTCCAAACCGTAGTGTAAATCGTAAACATACCATTGATACAGTTACAATTCATTGCGTTGTGGGGCAGTGCTCCGTAGAGACTTTAGGGACCATCTTTGCGAGAAGTTCATGCTAGGCCAGCGCTAATTATGGCATAGGCTATGATGGTCGTGTCGGTTTATATGTTGAGGAAAAAGACCGCAGTTGGTGTACCTCTTCCGCGAGCAACGACAATCGTGCTATTACTATTGAAGTTGCCAGTGATACGTATGACCCATATGCTGTTACTGACGCCGCATATAATAAATTAATTGATTTGTTAGTCGATATTTGCAAGCGTAATGATATTGGTTAGTTGGTTTGGTCTACCAGTAAATATGAACGCATGAATCACTTAGACGGTTGTAATATGACAGTCCACAGAGACTATGCTAACAAAGCATGCCCAGGCAATTATTTATACAATCTCCATGGGCAAATCGCAGCAGAAGTTAATGCTCGTTTAAATTCAGAGGAGGATGAAGATATGACACAGGAACAGTTTAATCAGATGGCTAATAATTGGATCAGTGGTTTGGCTTCTCAGACCGAGGGTGCTGATTACGCGAAAGAAGCGCTTAGTTGGGGTAAGGAAAATGAATTACTTCTCGGCGACGAGTCTGGTAATCAAATGCCTAAGAGCTTTTTAACTCGTGAACAATTTATTACTGTTGTAAAGCGTTTCTATGAGAAATTGACTGTTTCTTTTAAGTAATATATGAAAGAAACAAATATAAAAATAGTAAAGCAACAAAAGAAACCCAAAGCAAAAAAGAAAAAAGAAAAACGGCACGGGGAATTTTCTAAAGTACTTCTTATCCAAGAATCTGTTCTTATTTGGATTATAACGATTGCTTTTATAGGTTTAGCTTATATGTGCATTCTTTTAGGATATCTCGGCAGTCTACCCTGGCTTACCACCATGGTTTCTCTACCTTGGGGTGCTTATGGGGTTTCACAGGCGTTTTACTACAAGAAATCGCAAGCGGAAAATACAAAAAATGGAGTGAAGTATGAAAGTGTAATACAGGCACTTAATACGACAAAAGTTGCTGCTAATTCTACAAAACCTTCAAGTGGGGATTTTCTGATTTAATACCAAACGGGGACATTTAATTAAAAATGTCCCCGTTTATTTCTTTTCGTTGACTTTTTTTAGAAAATATGATATAATATATATATGAGTAGAAAAGGTACTCAGAATTTAATTTAGAAATGAAGGTGTCGTATTAAGAAAAAAATGTCGTATGTAATTTATGTAGACGGAAGTGCTCACCCAAATCCAGGCCCCGGTGGTTATGGAATTGTTATCTTTAATGAAACTGGCTAGCTATTATCAGTTCATAATCGTTAGTATACAGATGCGGTGACAAATAATGAAATGGAATTAAAAGGAATCCTTTATACGATGCTTCATTTCGGCAAAGAACAAAACGTTATTGTATATTCGGATTCTAGTTATGCAGTATAGACTCTTAATAATTGGATGTTTTCGTGGCAGAAAAAGGGTTGGATTAAATCAGATAAAAAGCCCCCAGAGAATTTAGAGATTATTAAAGCCTATTATGACCTATATATGCAAGGATATCGTATTCAATTGTCGCACATTAAAGGACACGTGGGTACGAAAGGCAATGAAATTGCCGATCAATTAGCAACAGGAAAAATAAGCAACGAGGAGGCAATGCATAAATATGGATGCTTATAATGCAAAAAGCATTAAAACATTAGAGGGCATTGAAGCGATTCGACTACGCAGTGGCATGTATATTGGTAGCGTGGGGCCGGAAGGTGTCCGCCATATTACCCTTGAAATTATCTCTAATGTAGTTGATGAATATTTGAATGGACATTGTAATAGATGTGAAATTACGGTAAAAAATAATAATGAAGTAACTGTTATTGATAATGGACGCGGTGTGCCTTTTGGCAAACAGCCCGATGGTTCTGAAACTCTGGTTAATGTATATACAAAGCTGCATACCGGCGCCAAATTCGATACTTCTGGAGCTTCCGGTTATAATACTTCTGGAGGCCTGAATGGCGTCGGCGCTAAAGCAACGAATGCCCTGAGCGAATACTTTAAAGTTACCTCTTATCGAGATGGAAAACGTGCGGCGGCCTCTTTCAAACGTGGCAAACTTGTAGACTTTAATGTCGTCACAGAGGCGAGCGGCCGCACGGGTACAGAAATTATTTTTTTGCCGGATAAAGAAATCTTTAAAGAGACAATTGAGCTTGATTATGCAACGCTCAAAAAGCAGCTTCAGGAGTTAGCTTTTCTTTCTCCGGGTTTGACTTTTTCATTGACTTATAAAGATAAGCCGGAAGAAATTATTATTTCTGAGAATGGTATTAAAGACTATATTGAATATATTAATCAGGGTAAGAAAAAAATTACATCTGTTTTCTATGCAGAAACAGTAGAAAACCGTGTGGGTGTAAAATTGGCTTTTCTGTATAATGATGGATATACAGATAATTATAAGCTGTATACCAATTCCATCCCCAATAGCGGCGGAACTCATTTAACAGGTTTCCGCACGGCTTTGACTCAAACAATTAATGAGTATGCGCGAGAAAAGAAGTTGCTAAAAGAGAAAGATAGTAACCTCACTGGTGAAGAATTGAAAGAAGGACTCAGTCTAGTCCTTTCATTTATTATGCCTGATCCTGTTTTCTCTGGGCAGACTAAGGATAATTTGACTAGCAGTGAAGCACGTCTAATTGTTCAGCGCTTAGTTTCCCAAGAGCTAAAGACTTGGTTTGAGACACACCCCAAAGACGCGAAAGCTATTGTCGAAAAAGCATTACTGGCGAGGACGGCTCGTGAAAAGGCGAAAAAGGCAAAAGAGGCTGTCCGTAATGTTGAGTCCGGAAAGAAAAAAACGGCTTTCTTGAATCTCCCTACCAAATTGGTGGATTGCTGGGGAAAAAAGCGTAGTGAGTGTGAACTTTTTATTGCCGAGGGCGATAGCGCCGCATCTGGTCTCGTAGAAGCGAGAAATGCAGAAATTCAAGCAGCTTTTCCTATTCGTGGTAAAATATTAAGTGCCCGTAAATCTACAAGTGAAAAGCTGTTAGCAAATCAAGAGGTTGTTAATATCATTAAAGCTTTGGGGTTGGAGTTTGATACCAAAACGGCTAAACTAATTTATGACCCTAAGAAGCTTAGATATGGTAAGATTATGATGGCAGTTGATGCAGATCCAGATGGCGCGGCTATTGCAAATTTGTTAATCACGCTTTTTTGGGAGTTGTGTCCAGAACTGATTATTAATGGGCATCTTTATGCTCCTAAGCCACCGCTTTTTAGGGTCACCACCAAGAAAAATGAATATATTTATTTGCGCGATGCGGCCGCTTTGGAAGCCTATAAGACAGCTCATGCGAAAGAAAAGTTCTCGGTCAATAGAAACAAAGGGTAAGAGATAGTCTGGCCCTTACTTACTTTTCCGCTAACCAGCGGGGTTAAAATATTTTATATTTTAGCTAACGAGGAAGTCTAAGTCTTGAAAAAGATATGATAATCTCGTGGCAAGCTTTATTAAAATAAAGAAGCTGTATCGACTATTCCCGTTGTTGGGAAGTACTGGTGTTATTGGTACACACTGGGAAACGGTAGGCTAATATATTCTATTATATTAGAAGAAATAGTCAGTACCATTAGAAATAATGGAATAAAACGTAGGCGAAATGGATCCGGATGAGCTAGCTCAATGTCTGCTGAACCCGGAGACAAGATATATAGAACAAATTACTGTCGCGGATATAAAACAAGCAGATACTTTACTCGAGATTCTAATGGGTACTTCAGTGCCGCCACGAAAAGAGTACATTCTGCAGCATAGTGAGGAGGCAAATGATGTCTATTGATATTTGTCAAGAGCTTCATCAAAATTTTATAGATTTTGCATATGAGGCTAATAGCCAGCGCGCTTTTCCAGATGCCAGAGATGGCTTGAAGCCCGGACAGCGCGCAGCCTTATGGTTGATGTTTAATAAGGGTTATACATCCAATAAACCTCATGTTAAAAGCGCCAAGATAAGCGGGGCGATAATCGGCGAGCTGTGGCCGCACGGCGACCAGGCTATGTACGAAACATTCGCCAGAATGAGTCAGCCGTGGATCAACAATATTCCCGAAGTAGATTGGCATGGATCAAATGGCAATCAAATTGTTAGCGCGGAGGCCGCATCTTCGAGATACACAGAAGCACGACTTTCGAAAGCCGCAGAAGAAGGAATGTTTAAGGGCATTAAGAAGAATAATGTACCAATGATTCCTAACTTTTCAGAAGACCAAATGTGGCCAGAAGTATTGCCGGCTGTTTTACCGCGGCTTTTGGTGAATGGCAGTCAGGGTATCGGCGTTACAGTCGCAAACCACTGGACACTTTTTAACCTACGAGAAGCTGCTGATTTAATTATTAAGTATCTTGAAACCGGTAATCTCGATTATGATAATTTCTATCCGGATTTCCCATCTGGTGGTATTATTATTAATAAGAAGGATATTAAAACTATTCATGCCACCGGTAAAGGAAAAGTCGTACTCCGCGGTAAAGCAGAAATTAAGGGAAATAATATTTATATCACAGAATTGCCCTATCAAGTATATGTAGAACCTTTGATTGATAAAATTAAGACTCTCGTTGCACAAGAGCAAATTAAGGGCATTCAAAATATTTATAATAAGAGCGATAAAAAGAGTCTTTCAATTGAGATTGAGTGCTCAGAAGCACCCAAAGGCATTCTAAATGGATTATATAAACTGACTGATTTGCAGAAAAGTTATAGTCCCAATCAGTATGCCCTAGTAGGCAAAACACCCAAATTGCTGACACTTAAAGATTATATTGATATTTATATCCAACATAATGAATCTTGTATTCGCAAGGAATACGAATTTGATTTAAAGAAATCTGAAGCTAGAAAGGAAATCGTTGACGGACTCCTCAAAGCATTAGAAGATATTGACAATATTATTAATCTGATTAAGCAATCGGCTAGCAGCGCCGACGCAAAGCAAAACCTCATTAAGAAATATGGATTTTCTGACCCGCAGGCGACGGCTATTATTAGTATGCGGCTGGGCACCCTTGCGCACCTTGAATCGGTCGAGTTAGAGAAAGAAAGAGCTGAACTGATTAAGACCATTGAAAATTGTAAGATGATTGTTAATTCTGTGGAAAAACAATCTGAAATTTTGGTGGCTCGTTTGTCAGATCTCGCGCAGAAATATGGTAACCCCCGCCGCACAGAGGTTACTCAGATTGATACAAGCAAGAAAGAAGAGGAAGCCGCCTATGTGGCGCCAGAAGAATGTGTGGTTATACTCACTGAGGGCGGAACTATCAAGCGCGTCCCATCTAAATCTTATCATGTCCAAAAGCGCGGAGGAAAAGGGGTAAAGACTCAAGAAAATATTATTTCCTCTGTCATCCGCACTAACACGGTTGACCAGTTAATGGTCTTTACAAATGCGGGTACGATGTATCGTTTATCCGTAAATGATGTACCAGAAGGTACTAATGCCTCTAAGGGAGTCAGTGTCAAATCTTTGGTTCAGATGGACACTACCGAGGAACCAGTCCTTATTTACTCTATTTATAAGGATACTACGGCTAAATATGTCGTATTCCTCACAAGGAATGGGACAATTAAAAAGACGCCTTTGGAAGATTATGTTAATACCAAAAAGAAGACAGGTCTATCCGCAATTAAGTTGCGCGAAGGCGACAGTATAGCTAGTGTTACTTTAGCGTCTGATGAAGAAATTTTTGTGATTTCTAAACTTGGAATGGTTATTCGGTATTCTTTGACCGAAGTATCGGCCTCTTCTCGCGCTACAATTGGGATTAAAGGCATTAATCTTGCGAAAGATGATGAGGCACTTACGTTACTTCCCATTAGAGATACTCAGGACGAACTTGTAATTATTACAGGCTCTGGGCTTGGAAAACGAGTCAAATTCGCAGAAATCCCAAAGACTTCGCGTGGAGGAAAAGGAATTTCTATCTCAAAAGAACCTTCAGGCGTTGCCGCGGCCCTTTTAGCCAACGATAAAGATAAACTTTTAATTGTCGGTCTTACAAACTCAATTTGTATAGAGGGAAAAGACTTGCCAGTATGCAGTCGTGCCGCTGGGGGTAATGTTGTTATCAAAAGCAAAGTAAAAAGCGCTAGTAAAGTTTGAAATATATAAAAAAATATGATATAATAAATATAACGAAAGGATAAAAAATCCAATGGATATGCGTGAATTAATTGACACTTTAAATGACGCTACAAAAGCATATGATTTGGGGAAGCCCATTATGGAAGATAAGCAATGGGATGATTTATACTTTTCGCTGGAGAAAAAGGAGCAGGAGTCTGGGATATGTTACCCAGACTCTCCAACCCAAAGAGTAAATTATGAAATTGTATCAAAATTGAATAAAGTGATGCATTCTCATCCGATGCTCTCCCTCTCTAAGACAAAAGAGATTAATTCAATTATTTCAATTTTCAAAAATAAGTGGACACTTATTATGAGTAAGTTAGACGGTTTAACCTGTTCACTTTATTATGAAGATGGAGAATTAAAGCAGGCAGAGACTCGTGGCAATGGAGAAATCGGTGAAGATATTACACATAATGCAAAAATCATTAAGAATATCCCACAGACTATTAGTTATAAAAAGCCGGTTACTATAGACGGAGAGGTTTTATGTACTTGGAATAATTTTCAACCTTTTTCTGATGAATATAAGAATCCTCGAAACTTCGCGGCGGGCAGTATACGGCTCCTCGATTCGAAAGAATGTGCAGAACGTAATTTAAGCTTTGTGGTATGGGATATTATTACTGATTTGGCATCTACCCTAGATTCAAAACTCGCTTGGGCAGCAGAACAGGGTTTTGAGGTTGTACCTCATATTCTTGTCAGTGATGTAGAAGCTGAAAGTCAAAATGCCATTGAATGGATTCAGTCTAATAAAACCTATCCGATTGATGGAGTGGTATTTAAAATTAATGATTGCGCGGAATATGCCGCAGCCGGGCGTACAGCGCATCATTTTAATGGTGGTATTGCCTACAAATTCTACGATGAGATATATGAGACGTCGCTTTTGGACATTAAATGGTCGCCCGGTCGTACGGGTGTTTTAACGCCAGTTGCTTGCTTTGAAACAGTAGATATTGAAGGATCAAGCGTTGAACGTGCAAGTTTGCATAATATCAGCGTGCTTATTGACACTTTACACGGCTACGGTTACAAGGGACAAAAAGTTGGCGTTAGCAAGATGAACCTTATTATACCACAAATTATGTGGGCTGAAGATGCAAAGGACGATGAAGAAGAGTTTACCGTGCCTAATTGCTGCCCTATATGTGGCGGCCGCACGGAAGTTATTACTTCTGATTCTAATGTACAACAGCTTTATTGCGTAAATCTTGATTGTCAAGGTAAAATTATAAATAAACTCGAGCATCTTTTTGGGAAAAAGGGATTAGACATTAAAGGACTGTCTAAAAAGACATTTGAAAAACTCCTTGATTGGGGTTGGATTAATAGCCTTTCAGATGTATTTATCCTAAATACCCATCGAGAAGAGTGGATTAAAAAAGCTGGGTTTGGAATAAAGTCAGTAGATACAATTTTAAATTCTATTAACACCGGGAAAACCACCGAATTGGTTCAATTTATCTCAGGAATTGGTATACCTCTTGTAGGAACCACTTATGCTAAAGTGATTGCGAAAAAGTGTCCGACATGGGAAGACTTTCGTTTAAAAGTTAAGAATAAAGAACCTTTTTATAATTGGGAAGGATTCGGCGGAGAGATTCATAGAGCTATTATGAATTTTGATTACTCCGAAGCTGACTATATTTATGAAAATTATCTTAAAGACACGATGAGTAATTCATTATTTGGAAAAACTTCTAACAACAATTTACGAGATTTTAATATAGTTATTACTGGTAAATTGAAAGTTTATAAGAATAGAGATAGTTTACAAAAAGATATTGAAGCCAATGGCGGAAAAGTAGTTAGTAGTGTGTCAAGTAAGACTAGTTATCTTATTAATAACGATCCTGAAAGCACTTCATCTAAAAATACTACCGCTAAAAAGCTCGGTATTCCGATTATTACAGAGGAAAATTTCATAAAAAAATTCTTGACTTAATAAAAAAAATATAATATAATAAACTTGTAAATAAAGGAAGAAAAATTTTCTTATGAAGCGTAAAGAACTAAAGAGTTTCGCGGAGAAGATTGCTGAATTGGAATATAAGAGGCAATAGTCGCAAGACAAAGACGAACAAGAGCATTTTGAGAATCAAATTATGGCTCTTACTAATCAGATGGTAACTAGGGGACTACGTGTACCAAATGAGTTGTTAGAAGTTGATTGTCTTATCCAAGAAATTCTTACCACAAAATATTAGATTTAAAGTTAAAAAATAACTTGACTTCTTAAAAAATTTTTTGTATAATATTTACATAAGCTAAAGGCTTAAAACAAAATCAAAATTTTATTTAAAGAAACAAAGGAGATTATTTATTATGGCTATGAGTAGCAATTCTATCGCAGTTCTTAATTTTCTGAAGGAGCATAATGGTGAGAACCTCATCGCAGCTGATGTTGCCGATGCTCTCGGTCTGGAGAAGCGCCAGGTGGATGGTATCTTTACTTCCGCGATTCAGCGCAAGGGTTACGGCGTCCGTATTCCTGCCGAGATTGAGCTCGAGGACGGCACCCACAAGGCTATCAAGCTTCTTCGCCTGACTGACGAGGGCATGGCTTTCAATCCTGAGCTTGCTGACGCTGAGTAAGAAAACCAATTGATATAAATTTCGGGGGCAATTAATTGATTGCCCCCGTGTTTACTATCTATGAGCTGGTCTTATTGCGTAGCTTGTTTTGTTATAGGATTTATTGTCGCTTGGGTTGTTGCTTTTGTTATCCCCCGGGGCAAGATACGTAAAGCCAATGATGCTTTAGACAAGCAAGAGGCTGCTATAAAACAATAGATTAATAATTTAGAAATCTTACAACAAAAGCTACAAGAAGAAAATGAAAAACAAAAGCACGAAAACAATTATCTAATTGAACAAAATTAGAAAATTTTAATATCCTCTCAAGAATTATCTGAATAGGCCCACAGTAAAGCAGAAGAACAATATAACAAACAGATGAAATTGTTCTCTGATAAATTAGATATGGCACTCGAGAAGAAAAGTAGCGAATATCAGGCCGCTGAAGATGATTACCGTAATGAGTATGCGGCCACATTAGCCGAATATGCAAAAGAATTTGAGCAATTAGTAGCGCAAAAAACCCAAAGCCTAGAAAGTATCTAGGAGCAGATAAAGAGCGCGGCTGGGCGTCTTGCGGATTTACAATCCGTCGTTAATGCGGCCGTAGAAGCTAACATACGCGCGGAAGAAGAGCGGACCGCCGCAGACTTTTATCGAATTCAAATTTCAGAGTCTGATCTTGCGGAAATTGCAAAATTACGCGAAGTTGAACCCTATCTACGGGATAAAGAAGCTTTGAATAAAGTTATCTGGAAAGTGTATTATGAGAAACCGACTGCCGACTTAATTGGTCGTATCATAGGCGCTAATGTAAAAACAGGTATTTATAAAATTACAGAAATTTCAACAGGAAAATGTTATGTGGGGCAGGCACGCGATATCGCTAGCCGTTGGCGGCAACATATTAAGAGAGGTATCGGCGCAGAGCCGCCCACTCGTAACAAACTCTACCCGGCGATGCGCCAAGTTGGTGTTGAGAATTTCTCTTTTGAACTAGTCGAGGAGTGCTCAATAAAAGACCTCGATGAGAAAGAAGATATGTGGCAAGATTATTTCCAAGCTAAGACCTATGGGTTTAGTATTAAATAATAAAAGCAGAATAAATTCCGCCATATGGGTTGTAATTTTAAATAAAATATGATATAATATATATATAAAGTAAAGAAAGAATAGGAAAAGGTTTATGAAAAGTGATTTTTTGGAATTTATTCAGATTTTAATGGATGCAAATCCAGAAATTGTTAAAGAAAAAATGACTGATGAAATTCGGGAATATTTAGAGATTCTTAAAGAAGAAAGTGCCGCTCCTCAAGCGGTTACTGAAAACGGTTATAAGATTCTTTTGTGTATGCAAAAGAGCGATAAGCGTTTGCTAAAGGCCCGAGACATTGCTGAAGACATGGGAGTTACTTCTCGTGGTGTTTCTGCTTCTCTTAGGAAATTAGTTAATGATAATTATGTTGAAAAAATCGGTCAAAACCCTATTATCTATACTTTAACAGAAAAAGGTATGAATTTTAAATTTATGAATGAAGAGGAGTAAAATTAAATGGCTAAAAAGATGATTAATTCTACACATTTGGAAGGGCTTCTGTACGATCACAAGCTGGAGGTTAAGGAGACTGGGCCGAACTCTAAGCATCCTGGTACTACTTATATTACTGGCGATGTTATGATTGTTACAGATAATGCAATGACCAATGTCGTGTCAGTCCATTATAACTATATTACTCAGATGACGAGTAAGAACAAGCCTGATTCTCGTTTTACCGCCCTTTCAGATATTATGAGCGGCAAGCGTAAGACTGTTATTAGCGATGGCGCGGATTATGCGAGCATGATTCGTATTGATTCTGCTGTGGGTCTGAATGAGTTCTTTACCGAGCGTGATGGCAAGGAAGAACTCGTGAGTGCTAAGCGCAATGAAGGCGGTTTTATCCATTTTGATGGCTCGGGTGATAATCAGACGCTTTTGGCAGATGAGGCTAAGCGTTCTTATTTTAAGACTGATATGGTAATCACTAATGTCGTTGAGAAGGAAGCTGATGAATCTCGTAACATGCCGGCAAAGGCAATCGTCAAGGGTTGGATCTTTGACTTCCGCAATGCGATTTATCCCATTGAGTATTCTGTCGTGACACCGGAGGGTATGGATTATTTCCTCGGCCTCGGAGCTACTTCTAAGACTCCATTCTGCACGGCTGTTTGGGGAGTTCAGGTTTCTGAAAACCTCACCCGCAAAATTGTCACCGAATCGGCATTCGGCGCGGATGATGTGCGTGAGGTTACTACGACTCGCAAGGATTTCGTGATTACCGGTAGCTCTAATGAGCCTTATGAGTGGGATTCTGAAGAGTTTATTACTGCGGCTGAGTTTAATAAGGCCATGACTGATCGTGAAACCTATTTGGCTACCATTAAGCAGCGTCGTGATGAGTGGGCGGCCGCCCAGAAGACTGCGAATAAGAGCGCGGTTCCGGCTCCTTCTCATGATGATTTCAAATTTTGATTGAGTAATAACTCAATCAAAATTTAGAAAGAGGGGTAAACAATTATGGCAATTAATCTTTTAAATATTAAGCCGCATAAAGTCAGTCGAGATTTAAGTGGTTATATTACTTTTATTTATGGCGGTTATAAGACAGGTAAAACTACTCTTGCAGCTCAGATGGATGGCGCATTGCTGTTGGCTTTTGAGCGTGGATACAATGCATTGCCTGGTGTCGTTGCGCAGGATATTACATCGTGGGCAGAGATGCGTTCTGTATATCGTGAGCTGAAGAAGCCTGAAGTAAAGGCCGTATATAAAGCGGTCGTAGTGGATACTATAGATGTCGCATCGGAGTTCTGTAAGAAGTATATCTGTCAGCAGAATGACATTGAGGATCTCGGAGATCTCGGTTATGGTAAAGGCTGGACGAAGTTTAAGGATGAATTTAATGAGATCTTTCGTGGCCTCACTCAGCTTGGCTATGCAATTTATTTTATCGGTCATGATAAAGAGGGTAAGGATGATAAGGGTAATGTTACTAATATCCGTCCAGCTCTTTCGAATGCAACCCGTGAGGTTATCGCTGGTATGAGTGATGTTTTTGGCTATGCTCGTCAGAGCGGCGAGGGTCAAATGTCATCTTTGGTTCTTCGTGATAAAACCGGCTTTATTGAATGTGGCTGCCGTTTTAAGTATGTACCGGATGTTATTCCTATGAATTATACAGCTTTGGTGAATGCCATTGCGGCCGCTATTGATAAGGAAGCCGCTGAGACTGGTGGCGCATATGTCACAGATGAAAAGCTGGCTGCAGTCGAAGTTCCGACTTACGATTACGAGGCTCTCATGAAAGAGTTCCAGCAGTTAAGCGGAGAGCTTGTGAATAAGAATCAGGCCTATTATGTACCTCGTATTACTTCTATCATTGATAAGTATTTGGGTAAAGGAAAGAAGATTACTGATAGTACTCCTGACCAAGCCGAATTTATTTATCTGATTGTTACAGAAATCAAAGAGGATTTAATGGCAGAATAAAGTTTCAACCTAAGGTGGTAAACGCCTTGGGTTGATTTTATATAAAAAATATGATATAATATTCATATATAGTATTGAAAGGAGTTGAATAGTTATTTGGCAGCACACATTGTAAAGTGTTATTATTGTGGTTAGAAATTTGATACGAATAAAGAAGAATGGTTTAAACCTAATTCTACTCGTTATGCTCATGAGAAATGTAGACCCGTAGTCACGATAAAATCAACTCCAGCTCCAAAACCGCCGCAAAAGACTCCGCCACTTCCTGATGATAAAAAAGCCTTATATGATTATATAAAAAAGTTATTTCATATAACACGTGTCGGACCACGTATTACTAAACAAATCAATTTATATATGAAAGAATACAATTTTAGTTATTCTGGGATATTAAGAACTTTAATTTATTTTTATGATATACGAGGAAATACTATTGAAGCCAGTAATGGCGGCATTGGAATTGTCCCTTATGTATATGAAGAAGCCTATCGGTATTATTATTCTTTATGGCTAGCAAAGCAAAAAAATCAAGGTAAAGATTTAAGAAGCTTTATTCCCAAAGATCGAGAGGTTCATATACAAGCACCAGAAAGAAAAACGAAAAAAAGTAGAAGATTCTCATTTTTAGATGAGGACATTGGGGTGAACGAATGAGTAGCAAATATGTAGACAGAACGGCCTTAGTCCAAGTGGTTGGTTGTATTTATAACTCACCTCAGATATTAGATTTAACAGATAAATATATTATTTCAGAAAACGATTTTCCCGATGAAATGTTAAAGATTATAGTTGGTTCGATTTATAAATTGCATGAGTTGGGTGTCCAACAAATGACACTCGAAAATATAAATGACTTCTTGGCGAATAAACCCAAGAGTGAAGCCGTCTATAAAAAAGACAAAGGAGAAGAGTGGCTTTTAAAGGCATCTGAGGTTGCAAATCATGTGACTTTTGATTATTATTATAATCGAATGAAAAAAATGTCTTTGTTAAGAGCCTATGATAATTATGGTATAGATGTTAGTTGGTTATATGACCCTGATAACATCTTTGATTCTAAACTGAAGCAGCAGCAAGAAGATTTTTTAGATAATGCTTCGTTAGAAGATATCGCCATTAAGGTAGATAATAAAATTGATGAAATCAAGATGACATATGTGCGGGAGGCCCTCGATGATGCCGCACAAGCGGGCGACGGTATAGAGGATTTAATTTCCCGCCTAGAAGAAACTCCAGAGATTGGAGTACCGCTTTATGGGTCTTTGATTAATACTGTTACGCGCGGCGCAAGACTGAAAAAATTGTATCTGAGATCGGCGCCTACAGGTGTCGGCAAGTCGAGAACGATGGTAGCCGATACTTGTTACATCGGGTGTCCGCAAATATACGATGAAAATTTTGGTTGGATTAGAACCGGCGCCGCTCAACCGACTCTTTATATTACGACCGAGCAGGAAGTAGAAGAGATTCAAACCATGATGTTAGCTTTTCTTTCTAATGTCGATGAAGATCATATTCTTAATGGTCGATATGAAGGCGACGAAAAACAGCGTATCTTGCAGGCGGCTCAAATATTAAAAAAGAGTCCCGTATATATAGAAGAATTGCCGGATTTTTCTTTGCAAGATATAGAAGACATAATTAAAAAGGGAATTCGTGACCACGATGTAAAATATGTGTTCAACCCGCATGAGGGTTAAAGGACTGTGTTACACTTTTCCGGTGTATCGCCGGGGTCTTACTGAATCAGTAAGGCTAACGGGGAAGCCTAAGTTTGAAAAAATATGGTAATCCCGTGGGAAACTTTATTGGACAAAACTTGTCAATTATAATTACACGATTTTTATATATAAATAGAAAAGATATAGAAAGGTGTGTAAATTATAATACGTGGGACATATTTATTGTTTTACAAATAAAATTACAAATAAAAAATATATTGGTCAATCTATTAATAACCCAACGGTGAGATATCGTGCTCATAAAAGCAGTTATCAAAATCCAAACAGCCAAGAATATAATTCCATTATCCATTAGAGTATGCGAAAACATGGCTTTGAAAATTTTGATTATGAAATTTTAGCAAATTATATAGAAGATATCGAATTATTAAATACATTAGAAATCTACTATATTCATTTATTTAGTTCTGTTATTCCTAATGGATATAATGTTGAAACAGGCGGTAAAAATTGTGAAAGACCGCTAACTGACGCTCAAAAAGAAAAATTAAGATGGTCGCATGCGGCATTAACGGAAAAAGAAGTTATTGAATTACGAATAGCTTATTAGAATAAAGAAAGTCCAACTAAAATTTATGATGAAAAATATAAAGATAGGCTTCAATATAATTCATTTTTAAATATTTGGGCAGGAAAACGATATTCTACTGTTATGCCGGAAGTGTTTAAAGATAAAGGTAGACATACTAAATTAACACCAGAAATTGTCCATTTAATTAAACAAGAGCGAGAGTAGACTAATATTTCCTATCAAAAATTGGCTGATAAATATAATGTCTCAAAAGGAACTATCGCTGGAGTCATCCAAGGTAGAACCTGGAAAAATGTCCAATAAAGAACCTGTATCGACTATCCCCGAATCGGGGGAGTAGGGGTGCTATTGATACGCACTTCGAAATGGTGTCCTACATTTTTTATAATGTAGTAAGAGATAGTCAGCGTTTATAGAAATATAAAACCAACGCGCTTTGATTATGTACATTCCAGTATTAAAATTCTATCCGAAATTTCCCAACGTGCAGGTGGCGTCAAATTACGTGAAGATAATATACTCTTTATGTTGGCCATCCGGTTGAAGGATTTGTGTAATCAATATGGTGTTTTTATTATGACAAGCACTCAGCTTAATGGCGATTGGAAGGAAGCTAAAATTCCAGACCAAAATTTGCTCAGAGGCGCTAAAAGTATCGGTGATAAGATTGACTGGGGCGGGATTTTGCTCCCTGTCACGACTGAAGATATAGAATCTCTTGAGCCAATACTCACGAGCGGTGTTTTTGAAAAACCTACATTGAAACTCTCGGTTTATAAAAACCGCAGAGGACGATATAAAAGTTTATATTTATGGTGTAAAGCGAATTTAGGAACTTGCCGAGTTAACCCCATATTTGCAACTACTTATGATTATGAACTTATCCAGATAGATAATACAAAAGTAATAATAGACGATAATGAGCCTTCGGCTTTTTAATGAAAGGATAATAATATGAAAAACAAAAATAATCAAATGCTTCCTGATGAATTCGAGTACAATATGTCTGAGCAGTTGGCCAAGGAAATCCTTGCGACGCGCAAGAATGCAGAAAAGAACATGCATCCCCAAGTTTTTCTTTGCAAGGTTGTGAATGAGACTTTTGGACTGCGTGGTCATTGTGTGTCTGTAACCACTTATTAATATATGACAAATTATGATAAGAGCGAGGTTAAAGAAAACTTAACCTTAGAAAATGTTTATCAACTTTTGAGCGAGTGGGGCGGAGAACCCCAATACACATCTTTTGGAATTCTCTCCACAACAATTTGTCATAATTTGCCCGGTCGTGGAAGTAAAAAGCTATATTATTATGCTTCTAACAAGGTGTTTCATTGCTATACCGATTGTGGCTCTATGGATATTTTTGATTTATTTATGAAAATATCCGCACTTCAATACGGTGAAGAATGTGACTTAAATACCGCTGTCCGCTACATTGCTCAAAAGTTTTCTATTAAAGGCACTGAAGAAGAAGAGTTTTCAAATTTCGTTAAAGATAAATCCATTTGGGATGAATACGAAAGAATACAGCAAATTAAATTGCCCGCGAGAGAAATCGTATTAAAAGAATATGATGCCTCTATTCTTGAACATTTAAATTATAAAGTCCATATAATGCCTTGGCTCCTTGAAGGTATTAGTCAACAAACTATCGAGGAAGCGAAAATTGGCTATTATGCAGGAGGAATGCAAATTACCATTCCGCATTATGACGTAAATGGTCGCTTCGTTGGACTGCGCGGCCGCACACTTTCTAAAGAGGATGCAGAAAGATTTGGAAAGTATCGACCCGTTACCCTAGGAGGCTAGTTATATAATCACCCGCTAGGTATGAATTTATATAATTTAAATCGGAGTAAAGAGAATATTAAATTCTTCGGTAAAGCGATCGTGTTTGAGGGAGAAAAATCAACACTTCTTTACCGTTCGTTCCAGATGGAACCTAGTCGATATGATATTTCTGTTGCTACCTGTGGTAACAATTTATCATATTATCAATTTGAGCTATTGCGACAAGCCGGTGCCAAAGAAATTGTTATAGCGTATGATAGACAGTTTCAAAAGCGCTATGATAAAGAATATCGCAAATGGAAAAAGCATTTGCAAAGTATACAGAAACGATATAATAATGAAATAACCGTTTCCTATATCCTAGATGATGGGCTATTGACTGGTTACAAAGATTCACCCATAGATAAAGGAATTGATATTTTTAATTGTCTATATAGGAAACGGACATTTATGAGATAAAGGATATAATAATGAATTATGAACTAATTTAGCCACGAGATGAATCTATATCACCCGTAGCATAGGTGTTTAAAAACCGAGGAATGAATTATTCCGAAACTGACATAGAACATTATCTACATACCTCAGAAATTGATTTATATCCACCTGAAATTATTACTAATATGCGGCGGGGCGTTGAAATGCTTATGAAGCATATTAAGAATGATGATAAAATCTTTTTACAGATTGATGATGATTGTGATGGATTTACTTCCTCGGCTTTATTTTTAAATTATTTAAATTGTTTGTTCCCCAATTATGTATAGACTAAAATTCATTACTCTGTACATAATGGTAAGAAACACGGTTTGTTGGATGCGGCCGTGGTTCCGGGGGATGTGCGGCTGGCTGTTATACCGGATGCGGGGTCGAACGAATATGAGATCCACAAAGCGCTCGCTGAGAGAGGAATAGATGTATTAGTTATTGACCACCATAAAGCTGATAGATATTCAGATTATGCTTGCGTAATTAATAACTAGTTAGACGACTATCCTACTAAATCTCTTTCTGGTGTCGCTATGGTATATAAATTCTGTCGTTTTATGGATAACGTATTAGATACAGATTATTCTAATAATTATCTTGATTTGGTTGCTTTGGGCGTAACTGCTGACGTTATGGATATGCGTCCTTATGAAACTAGATACTTAGTTTCTTGTGGATTGGAAAATTTTAAGAACCCTTTAATAAAGGCGCTATATACTAAAACAAAATACTCTATTGATAAGAGCGGAGGGTTGTCTCCCTATAACTTAGCATATTATATTGCCCCTCTTGTCAACGCTACTACGAGGGTTGGTACGAAAAGTGAAAAAATGACACTTTTTGAATCTATGTTAGAATTCCGCGCCTATGAATCTATTCCATCTACGAAAAGAGGATGCCGGGGCCAGCAGGAGAGCCGCGTAGAGCAAGCCGCCCGCAATTGCACTAATATTAAAAACCGTTAGACAAAAGCTCGTGATGAAGATGCGATAGTAATGAGACGACGTATTGAAGAATTAAATCTTTTAGATCATAAAATTCTTTTACTCCTTATGGAGCATGGAACGCCATCAATTGCCGGTTTAATCGCCAATCAATTGGTCGCCGCATATCATCATCCCACTCTCATTCTTTTTAAACAGGAAAATGAGGATGGTGAAATTATTTGGTCTGGCTCTGGGCGTAATGACACTTTATATGGATTAGAAAACTTCCGGTAGTTTTTACAAGAATCTCCATATGTCATTTTTGCTCAGGGACATAATTCAGCTTTTGGCTGCGCAATTGCCGATAAAGATATTAAGGCATTTATACAAGAAAGTGATGAACGTTTAAAAGATAATGAGTTTTCACCTGTAGATAAGGTAGATTTTATTTTTGATGCCTCTTCATTAAATCCATTAACTGTTTTAGATTTGGGTAAATTAAATTATATATGGGGCCAAGAAATAAATAAACCGAAATTAGTAATTAAACGTATCGCTATTACTTCCAACAATTTTGCTGTTATGGGGAGTAAAAAAGATACAATTAAAATTACTCTTCCTACGGGTTTGACTCTTATAAAATTTGGGTCGTCTGCGGAAGAAGTGGCTGCTCTTACGCCACCCGCCGCAGGTTGTGTTTTTTTAACCGTGCTTGGCACGTGTAATGTTAATAATTTTAATAATCAAGAGAATCCGCAAATAATGATAGATACATACGAAATTGTAGGTCGGCAGGACTACTATTTCTAATAACACAACATAGACCTAATAGCAATATTAGGAGGTAAGTTATTATGAAAAAAAGTTATTTGGTAATTTTATTGGTAGTAATCGTGACAGTATCAGCTCTCATAATTCCGAGAGATGATACAGTAAACGCTGTTCCATCTACTTACCAAACACTTACAACTTCGGAAGCTAGCATCCCTTCTGAAATGATTGAAGCCACAAAATACAAAGAACTCTTTACTAAAGAGGATTTAATTTCAACTCTTTCTCGTAATGAACGAGTATTGAATTATTATGAGCTTCAATTAAATACATATGCGCCGCTTGAGCAGCGTAATATGCGTCGAGATATATGCAATTATTTTATTCAATAGATAGAACGAAATAATGCCATATATCAAGAATAGTTAGAAAATATTCTGATTGAAGAAGAACGACTCCGCAAAGAGGCTCTACAACATTCCCCGAATCAAGCTGATTGCCAAGAGGATAAATACGCCGCAGCTACTTATATATGGAACTACTTAAAAGATAAAGGCTATAATAATTATGTATGCGCCGGTATTCTAGGCAATGTCATGACTGAGGTTGGCGGTAATACCCTATATATTCAATGGTGGTTATATGGAGCTTCTTATTACGGAATGTGTCAGTGGAATAGAGGATATTCAGCTATTTGGGGTACTGACCTAAAGACATAGTGTGATTTCCTTATGTCCAATATAGAATATGAAATCGACACTTTTGGTTTCTGCTATCAATCAGGATTTAGGTATGATAATTTCTGTCAATTACAGAATCCGCAAGCCGCAGCCAGATGTTTTGCCAAAGCCTATGAACGTTGCGGGAGCGGCTCATATGGCATCAGAGAATCTAATGCTTTAATCGCTTACAATTATTTTGTTGGATAATTGTTTTCAGGGAGTTATATTAATTTATAACTCCCACTTTTTTCTTTTTTGCGGCTGGTCGGGCCGCAGATGAGGGAGATCTCCGTCAAGCTAAACGAAAAATGCCTTTGGGATTTTTTATACCCAAAATTGATTTTAAATATAAAATATGTTATAATAATAATATATAAAAGGAGAAGAATAAAAATGATAGTACATAAATGCGACCGGTGTAAAGAGGAAGTAAAGAAAATTGAAACCTGTATGATTCCCAATTTTAATAATTATGGCGGTATTATACCTAATAGCGATTATATGATTTATGGTCAGCCCGTTCAACCGGTAGAGTTATGCCCCAGATGTAAAAAGCAATTTGAAATTCTGTTAAATGATTTTTTTAACGACAAGGCATAAAAAAGATATTATAAAGAATGAATTAATTAACTTTTAACAAAAAAGGAGGAAGTAGAACTTGATTCTAACCCGTAAACAAGAAGAAGGTTTGAAAATTGCTGTAGCCAGATACAAGAGTAATGAACGTTATACTTGTATTGCTGGCTACGCCTAACCGGAAGCGGAAAAAGTACTCTGATTAAATTTATTATTGCAGCCCTTGGCGTTAATCCGGAAGAAGAAGTTTGTTATGTAGCATATACTGGAAAGGCTGCTACTGTTCTCGCGAGTAAAGGCTGCCCCAATGCCACCACCGCGCATAAACTCCTTTATTGGGCAAAGCCTCTTAAAAATGGTGGCTATAAGTATGTTCCCAAAGCAACACACGAATTGCTAAAGTCTATTCCATCTTTACCTGGTCCGCCGCCGCCCAAAGTGATTGTGGTCGATGAGATTTCAATGCTACCAAAGAAAATGTGGAAATTACTACTTTCCCATCATATATACATTCTGGCTGCGGGGGATCCTGGACAACTTCCACCCGTAGTGGAAGAAGAAGATAATCTCGTATTGCAGCATCCGCACGTCTTTCTCGATGAAATTATGAGACAAGCTCAAGATAGCGAAATTATCCGGTTATCAATGCATATTCGTGATGGTCGCTCTTTATCCTCCTATAAAGGGACTAAAGAACAAGTATTAATTTACCCAAAGAATGAAGTTTCTGAGGGAATGTATGCTTGGGCAGATCAGATTATTTGCGCTAAAAATGATACTCGTAATAGCATTAACCAGCAAAGACGTAAAATGTTAGGATTTGAGACATTAGCGCCATGTGTTGGAGACAAGATAATTAGTTTGCGGAATCATTGGGATATTTGTAGTGAAAATACTCATACTCCTTTAACTAATGGAACTATCGGCACATTAACTGATTTCTATCTGACAAATATACAAATGCCTTTCGGCTTTACTCGGAAATGGTCAGATATAAAAAATGTAAATATATTGGTAGGAAATATGAAGCTAGAAGAAAATGACGATTATTTGACTGGTTTAACTATGGATTATAATGAATTTATCACTGGGCAATCTACTCTAACTCCGGCTCAGATGTATAATATAACGCAAAGCCATAAAAGAACTGGTGATCCAGAAATGATTCCTATGAGTTTCACTTATGCATATGCTATTACTTGCTGGAAGGCCCAGGGTAGTGAATATGGAAAAGTCTTATTGTTTGAAGAAAATTTCCCATTTAAAAAAGATGAACATCAAAAGTATTTATATACCGGAATCACACGAGCCTCGGACAAAGTTGTCCTAATTACTAAGTGAGCGGCCGGCGGTTACGAGAGCGTAGAACCGGACGGCCGCGCTTGACTTTTAATCAAAAATATGATATAATATAAATATATAAACAGTAAAGGGGGATGATATTATATGAAGATGGGCTATCCTGGCAGTCTTCATAATTAACCATACGGATTTTAGTAACATCCGGCTCAGGGATTCTATTAATCGGTATCAAGAATTAATAGATTATGCTGTAGAGTTAGGACATAGCTGTATAGCTATTACTGAGCATGAATGTGTATCAAATTCCGTACAGGTTTTGAAGTATTATAGAGAAATTAAAGAAAAACATCCCAATTTTAAAGTTATCCTTGGTAACGAAATCTATCTTTGCCGCGATGATTTAGATGCAAATACTTATATTAAAAAACAGGATAAATTCTTCCATTTTATCCTTTTGGCAAAAGATGCTATTGGACATCAATAGATCCGAGAAATTTCTTCCCGTGCTTGGATGCGTTCTTTTATGGATGGAAGAATGCGGCGAGTGCCTACACATTATGCAGATCTCGAAGAAATTATTGGCAAAAATCCCGGCCATGTGATTGGCTCTACTGCCTGTCTAGGAGGCTTTTTACCTTCAGTAATTGTTACGCAGAAGGAAGAACCGAATTGGGATTGTGAACCAACAGTCAATTCTTGGTTAGAAAAAATGCAGAATATTTTCGGAACAGAAAATTTTTATCTTGAAATGCAACCTCCAGCGCACAAAAACAATGAGCAAGATTATGTTAACCAATATTTGTATAATTTAGCTATTGAAAAAGACATTCCTTATATTATAACTACTGATAGCCATTATCTGAAAAAAGCTGATGCATCTCTTCATAAAGCGTATCTTAACTCTCAAGATGGCGAGCGTGAAGTTGATAGCTTTTATGCAACTACATACATGATGGATACTCAGGAACTGGAAAAGTATTTTTCTGTATCTCCTGATATTAATATGGAATTTGCATATCAAAATATTCAGCATATAGCAGATCAATGCGAAGACTATGACCTAACTCGTCCATTAAAAATTCCTCAGTTGAAATGGAAAAGTAGTAATACGGAAGTCTCGGAAAAATGGCAAAAATTAATACCGATGCTTTCAACTTTTGTTTCTTCTGATTACCCCGGTGATAAGCTGCTGGCGCAACTCTTAGTAGAAAAAATCGAGTCAGATCCTCGGCTACAGGAGCAGAAGATTTATGACGCAGTAGAAGAATGCTTGAATATGACATGGGAATCTTCTATTATTAATAAAACGCATTGGTCGGCTTATTATTTAAATCTTCAACGTATTGTAGAAGAGTGCTGGAATGCAGATACTATTGTCGGAGCTGGACGTGGCTCAGGTGTTGGATTTATTTTACTCTATCTGTTAGATATTGTACAAATTAACCCTCAATGGGAAACTACTAAGACTTTTGCTTGGAGATTTCTTAATCCCAGCCGCGTGTCAGTCTTGGACGTAGACGTGGATATTGAAGGATCCCGGAGAGCGATAGTTTTAGACCGGCTCAGAAAAGTGTACGGAGAAGATCGCGTTGCAAACGTTTTAACCCTCGGCACAGAAAAAGCAAAAAGCGCTATTTTAACAGCGGCGCGAGGCATCGGTATGGATGTTGATGAAGCTCGCAATATTGCCGCCATGGTCCCTGAAGATAGAGGCCAAGCAAGAACACTTAAACAGTGTTTTTACGGAGATGCAGAAGCTGGCTACAAGCCAATAAGTAGTTTCGTCACAACGATGAAAGCTAATCCACAGCTTTGGGAACTCGCACAAAGAATTGAAGGTCTTGTCTGTAGAATCGGTATACATGCCGGTGGAGTGATTTTCGTAGATGAACCTTTTACCAACTCAACAAGTTTGATGCGGGCGCCTGATGGAACCATAATCGTCGGTTATGATCTCCATACTTCGGAGGCTTGTAGTTTAATTAAGTACGACCTGCTGAGTGTTGAAGCGCTTGATAAAATCCATATTTGTTTAGACCTTTTGCGTGATTATGGATATATTGAAGATGGCTCATTAAAAGAGCGTTACGAGAAAACTATTGGTATTTATAATCTTGATAGAACGTCGCCCGATATGTGGAAGATGGTTTGGGAACATAAAATTCTCTCACTCTTTCAAATGGAAAAGCAAAGTGGCATTAAAGGAATCGCTACTTTGAAGCCAGCCTCTGTTGATGAATTAGCCGTCCTTAATTCTACAATTCGTCTAATGGCGCAAGAGGGTCAAAATGAAATGCCCACAGACAAATTGGCAAGATTTAAGAATTCTCCCGAAGCATGGGATAAAGAACTCGAATTAAATGGATTGGGGCCGGCCGATAAAAAGATTCTTCAGCCAGTACTTCAGAATTCATATGGTCTATGCATTACGCAGGAACAATTCATGGAGTTAGTACAGTTGCCAGAATTGGGAGGTTTTTCTTTGACTTTTGCTGATTCTCTTCGCAAAGCCATCGCAAAAAAGAATCCCGCAGCCTACGATAAATTGACAGAAGAATTCTATGAGACCACCGCGAAAAAACACATTAACCCAGCTCTTGCGAAGTACGTATGGGACGTGTTAATTGCCATGAGCCGCGGCTACGGGTTCAACGCGTCGCACACTTTGGCCTATTCACTGATAGGCCTTCAAGAAATGAATCTCGCTTACCGTTTTCCAATTATTTTTTGGAATTGCGCCTGTTTGATTAATGATAGCGGTAATACTATTGTTGCAGAAGACAGCGAAGATGAGAATAATAGCGAGGAAAATATAAAAACGCAAGGTACGGATTATACTAAACTCGCTCGTGGAATCAGTAAAATGAAAGATGAGGGCGTTAATATTAGTTTAGTAGATATTAATAAATCTCAATACACTTTTGTGCCGGATGTAGAAAATAATACTATTTGGTGCGGATTAAAGAGTTTACTTAATGTCAATGATGAATTGGTTTATGAAATCATTAAAAAACGGCCTTATACATCACCGCAAGATTTTCTGATGCGGGTAAAACCCAAGCGGCAAGCCATGATTTCTCTTATCAAAGGTGGTGCTTTTGATGAAATGGTAGATCGTAAAAAGTGCATGGCTTGGTATATTTGGACTGTATGCGACAAAAAAAGTCGTATTACTTTGTAGAATATGCCTTCTTTAATGAAATATGACCTCGTACCTGAAGATACACAAGAACTCAAAACCGCTCATCGTATATACGAGTTTAACCGGTATTTAAAAGCCGTTTGTAGAGAAAAGGCGGCCGATCTTTATTATACTCTTGATACTCGCGCGATTAATTTCTTAACCGAAATTGGAAAAGATATTTATATTGAAACGCGGAATCAAGAGTTAGTGTTAGAAGCAAAGCGATGGGATAAACAGGTTTATCAGCCATGGATGGACGTTTATAGAAAATGGATTAAAGAAAATCATGATACTATTTTACAAAATTTAAATGACACAATTTTCTTAGAGGATTGGCGCAAAGCTGTAGGTAAAAATAATTACTCGGCTTGGGAAATGGAAGTCTTGTGTTTTTACTATCATGAGCATGAATTATCTAATATGAATTTTTCTAAATACGGTATTGTTAATTTTAATAGTTTACCCGAAGAACCAATCATCGAGCATTCATATTATAAAGGAAACTACTTGGTTAATATTTATAAACTGAGTAGAATTTGTGGTACTTGTATTGCGAAGAATAAGTCAAAAAGTATTGTCACTGTACTTACTCCTACCGGTGTTGTGGATGTAAAATTTCCAAAAGAATATTTTACTCTGTATGATAAACAGATTTCTGAGAAGCAACCCGATGGCACCAAGAAAGTTATGGAACGCAGTTTCTTTAATCGTGGCAATATGATTATGGTATTAGGTATGCGTAGAGACAATCTCTTTATAAGTAAAAAATATGCCAATCTATCCACTCATCAATTATATAAAATTGAACAGATAGAACCCAATGGCGATGCTGTATTAAGACACGACAGATATAAAGGAGAAATGGAAGAGGACGATGGATAAGAAAAAAATAAAAATTGTGGCTTTATGCGGAAAGGCGGGTGCGGGCAAAGATTTTTGTCTGCACCAGCTAATGATGCGTTATCCTGAATGGCATGAAATTATTAGTTGCACTACCCGGCCGCCCAGAGAGGGAGAAAAAGAAGGAATAAATTATTATTTTCTTTCTTCGGATGAGTTTAAAGAGCGGTTATTTAATGGTGATATGTTAGAGGCTACTGTTTTTCGTGGATGGAGCTATGGGACTGCCTTTAGCGCCTTAAACGAAAATACTATTAATTTAGGCGTTTTTAACCCTGCCGGTGTAGAAAGACTTCTTGATTACCCGGAGCTTGATGTATGTATCATAGAAATTGCGGCCGACGACAAAACGCGTCTTTTACGGCAGCTTAACAGGGAGCATAATCCCGATGTACATGAAATCGTACGGCGGTTTGGTACTGATGAAGAAGACTTTGATGATTTCCATAAAGAAGTTGTAGATAATAGATACACAATTATGAATAGTACGAATGAAACTACTACTATAGTAAATAATTTAATTCTTTGTATTCAAGAGCATTTTAAAGAGGCCTGAATATGAATTATTTAGAAAAGCTTCGCTATTTAGAATACTACGCTTATCGTATTAATAAGCAAAAAGGGTGCCCGCGCCCTATCTCTAATCAAGCAGTAATGTGCGGTGTGGTTAGTAAATCACAAAGAAAGGCTGCCACTATTATGCAACAAGTGGGTGCTACCCCCGTGCGTTCCGGAAAAGGCGGTCCTTATGAGTGGGAGCTTAATGGGGAACGTTGGATATGGTTTAATGCTTCTAACTCTTGCCGCGGATATAGATTATATAAATGTTATCTTGATGCTATGCTTGACTTAGAAGCTGTACAGCAAATTGTATTGCCGGCACTTGCACATTATTGTTGTGAATTAAAAATTATAGATACCACAAAATTCTAACACAATATATGGTATCTTTTGGGCAAAAGCAAAAAAGATATATACAAGAATTTTCATATATATTGAACAGCCTAAACGTAGAAAGGGGATAAATCATATATGAAAGTAATTAAACGAGATGGGACAATAGTCCCATTTGATATAGAAAAAATTATCGTGGCTATCAACAAGGCATTTGTCGAAGTTGATGGTGCTTTGTATGAAGAAGATACCGCGAATGATATAGCCTATGAAATCGGCTGCAAAGTTGCAAATATGAAAGACTGTATTACTGTAGAGGAGATACAAGATCTTGTTGAAGACTATTTAATGCGTTCGGAGCGATGTGATGTGGCACGTGCTTATATTCGTTATAGATATAAGAAAGAGGTCGCTCGTAATAAAAAGGATGATTTTATTTAGGCGATTCGAGAAAAGCTCGATGCATCTGATATTAAGAATCAAAACGCTAATGTCGACGAAGCATCATTTGGGGGCCGCACAGGAGAAGCTAGCAGTGTAGTAACAAAACAGCTTGCTTTAGATTATCTTATATCACCAATGGCGCGTGAGAACCACCTAAATAATGAGATTTATATACATGATCTTGACAGCTACTATGTAGGCAGTCATAACTGTTTAAGTATCCCATTTGATGACTTGCTTGCTAATGGATTTAATACTCGTCAAACGGATGTGCGGCCGGCGGGTTCAGCTAATACTGCATTTCAGCTTGTGGCGGTTATTTTTCAACTTCAAAGTTTGTAGCAATTTGGGGGTGTCTCTGCAACCCATTTAGACTGGACTATGGTTCCTTATATTCGCAGAAGTTTTTATAAACACTTCCTCGACGGGGTTAAATACTGCCAAAAAGGCCAAATGATTGGATTAATGGGGGTTTACGAAGATTTTGATTTATCTGATGCGAAAGAAACATGGATTAAAACTCAGGCCTCTATTAATGACAATGTATTTGTTAGAAATGAAATAGCTTATAAATATGCTATGGATATGACTATTAAGGAAGTTCATCAGGCAGCCGAAGGGCTTTTTCACAACCTTAATACGCTTCAGTCGAGATCCGGCAATTAGCTGCCATTTACTTCTATTAATTTTGGTACTTGCACATTGCCAGAAGGACGAATGGTTACTAAAGCACTGTTAGAAGTGTCTATTGAGGGATTAGGCCATTTACATCGGACAAGCATTTTCCCCTGCTCCATTTTTCAATGCATGAATGGTGTTAATAGAAAACCCGGAGATCCAAATTATGATTTATATCAATTAGCTCTTAAATCAACAGCTCAACGTCTCTATCCCAATTATGCCAACGTAGATTGGTCAGGTAATGCAGGATATGACATTAATGATCCGAGAACATACTTCTCTACAATGGGTTTAGAATAAACTTAGCTCATTTAAAATCTTTTGAACTGCGCCCGCAGGTGTGGTATTTTTTAAATACTGCTAACGGTTAGGTCTAGAACAGATGAGACCGTGCTAAAATTCATTATAATTTACTACTCAAGAAAGGAGGAAAAATAATGTGGATATATAAAATTACAAATATACAAAATAATAAAATTTATATTGGGCAATCAAGTCGCAATGTAAAAGAGCGGATATCAAGACATTTTAATGATGCGGAATCGGGTCGATTAGATACTCATTTTTGTCGAGCCATACGCAAATATGGACGCGAATCATTTATATGGGAAATCATTGATGAAGCGGAAACTCAAGAAGGATTAAATCAAAAAGAGCATTATTGGATTAACTATTACAATACGGTTAATGAAGGATATAATGAAACAGATTCTATATTAAAATGTGGCGGCAATACCTATTTAAATAAAACGCCCGAAGAAATGGATGCCATTAAAGAAAAAATACGGCGAAGTAAATTAGGAGATAAAAATCCTAATCACATTAAAGTAAAACAGATAAATGTTGAAACTGGTGAAGAGATGATTTTTGGTTCCCAAATGGAAGGAGCCAGATACCATCATGTGAAGAATAAAGATTTTATCGCAAAAAGATGTTCTGGACAAATTACAACGCCATACCATGGCATTTATATGTTTGAATATTATAATGAATAAAGTGTATCGACTATCCCCGATGAATGTAGGGGAGTAGGGTGAGAGATAGGCACTCACTCGAAGCGGAAGACAACTCCATTTTTATGGAATGAAGATATAGTCAGTGCCCATGGGGACATGGGATAAACACGTGTAGGACGGCAAATGGCTATGATATTAATGGTTTTGGCCAATTAAAGGATGGCAGAGGAAACATCTGTCCTGTGACAATCATTATGCCAACATTAGCAATGGAGGCAAAAGAAGAGTATAATACTGATGTAATGATGGATAGAGATGATAAATCTATTATTGACCTTTTCTTTGATATTCTCGATAAAAAAATTCATGAAGCAAAAGATATGTTAATTGAGCGTTTCGAATATATTTGTTCTCAAAATCCAGCATCTGCAAAATTCATGTATGAAAATAATGTTATGGCAGGCTATATTCCAGAAGAGGGAATTCGCAGTGCCCTACGTCATGGTACCCTTGCAATTGGGTAGTTAGGTCTTGCAGAAACATTAGAAATTTTAGTCGGATGCAACCATACTTCTGCAAGAGGCATGGCTTTAGCGAAACAAATTGAGTCTCTTTTTAAGCAACGTTGTGCCGAGTTTAAAGAAGAATATAAGCTTAACTTCGGAGTATATTATACTCCTAAACTATTCGGATTGGGAGTCGCGTAAGTGATTGCGTGAAAAAATTACCTTATTAAACGGGCAATCGTAATAAGATGGTAAGAAAGTCTAAACTGTAGAAATACAGCAAGATAATCCCGTAGGATAAAATCTATTGGACAAAAGTGAAAATTTGTGTTTCGTAGAATTTTATGTTATAATAGAAATAAATGGAGGCTCTATTATGGCACGAAGAAACATGACAAATTTTTTAATTAAAAAAGAAAGTATTCAAGAAGAAATGCGATTAATAAAAGGGAGCGACACTGATTATGTTACTCCTACTGGAAATATCTATAAAGATTATGGAAATAATATGTTCTATCATAAGTCCGTATTCCCCAATAAAAATAATGGATATTTATATTGTGGAATTACTTATCGAGAGGGACAAAGACAGCGCCGAGTCCATATCTTAGTGGCCGAAGCTTATATTCCAAATCCTGATAATTTACCAGTAGTAATGCATTTAGATAATAACAAACAGAATTGTAATGTTGAGAATCTCAAGTGGGGAACCGCTCAAGAAAATACTCAGCAAGCCTTTGATGATAAATTACAAATTAATGATAAAAGCTGGAATGACTCACAATCCATTCATGTATGTAGTTTTGATTTAAAAGGAAATTTATTGAATAAATATGGTTCAGTGGGAGAAGCGTCAAGAAAAATTGGAGTTACAAAAACTGCAATTTTGAATCAATGCAATCATAATATAAAAACTAAACCAAGATGTGGTTATTATTTTAGATATTTATCTGAATACGAGTCCAGAGGTTTTGTTCTCTAACGACTATCGAAAGCATAATTATAAAAGAAAAATTTATAATGAAGAAGCGAGTAGAGTAGAACTTTTAAGTTCGAAAGATAAGGCTCTTATTATTTGGTCATAGAATAATAAGATGATAATATAGTCTAATCCCCTTTTGAAATATCGGGAAACCGAGGGTTCGAATGGCCGAAAATCTCTGCTACACCGCAATGAAAAAGTTTAAAGACAAATACGGAATTATTCCCAACGTAAGTGATAAAGAGTTCTTTACCAATTCAATCCATGTACCAGTTTGGGAACAAGTATCTCCCTTTGAGAAAATTGATATTGAAAGTCAACTTACAGGATATTCTAATGCTGGTTGTATTACATACATAGAATTAGACAGTAGTGTAAAGAATAATCTTAAAGCCCTGGAACAAATTGTCAATTATGCAATGGATCATGATATTCCTTATTTTGCGGTTAATGTTCCTAATGATACCTGTCTTGATTGCGGCTATATGGATGAATTTAATGACAGTTGCCCTGAGTGCGGAAGCAAAAATATTCAACAGCTACGCCGTGTGACTGGTTATTTAACCGGTAATTATAAAACCGCTTTTAATTTAGGAAAACAAGATGAAGTCTCTCAACGCGTCAAACATGTGGGGGTAATGGAATGAAATATGCTGGTATTATAAAAAATGATTTAGCTGCAGGCTCCGGAGTATGTGTTTCTTTCTTCACTCAGGGCTGTCCGCATCATTGCCCCGGATGCCATAATCCTGAGACCTGGGACTTTAATGGGGGAAAAGAATTTACTCCCATAGTAATCGAAGAAATAGATAAGGCTTTAGATGCTAATGGTGTTCATCGTGATTTTTGTCTTCTCGGAGGCGAACCGTTATGTGACGAGAACCTTTTCTTGTCCCATCTTATTTTGGAACACGTTAAAATTATCCACCCAGAGGTAAAGACATATATATGGTCAGGATATACTTATGAGCAGCTCATAGAACGAGCGGCGGCCAGCGCTTCGTTGCGGCGGGTCTTGGAGCTTGCGGATATATTAATCGACGGTCCATTTATTCAAGAGCAGCGCAATATTACGCTGCATATGAGGGGCAGCCGCAACCAACGCATTTGGGATTTAAAAACAAAAAAAGAGTTAAAGGAGCTAGAATAATGACAATCACTTTATGTGGCAGTACGAGATTTAAAGATACTTTCTTTCAGGTTGCAGAAGAATTAACCTTAGCGGGTCATATAGTTCTTATGCCGCTTGTTTTTCATCACGCTGATAATACAGAGCTAAGCACAAAACAGAAAATTCAATTAGATAATTTACACAAACAGAAGATTGATATGAGTGATGCCATTTATGTAATTAATCAAAATGGCTATATCGGTGAATCTACATTTGGTGAAATCGACTGGGCGGAGCGTAATAATAAACAAATTTTCTTTCTTGAAACTCCTGTCTCAGAGGACACTACTACAGACGAGGAGGAAAAAGAATAATGAATATTTATTTAGCTGGCCCCATCTTTTTCTATGGAGATTACCTGCGCAATATCGAATGGGCTACTAAAATTCGCAAAGCATTTCCCGGCGCTTATGTATATTCTCCCGTTGAGAATACGGAAATTAATGGCGTTGAGGGTAAGAAAAAGTTTGCTGATTCTCAGGCCATTGCCAATGGAGATAATGTTCGTTTAGACACCACTGATATTCTCGTAGCCTGCATTGATGGCGACGTTTTACCATCGGGTACTTGTGCCGAGATAGGAAAATTCCATGAAAAGATTGCTCGTGGCGACAAGAAAGCAATAGTCGGCATTTGTACGGATACACGCCAGTGCTATTTAACCCATAGCGAGGCCAAAGATGAAGGCGGACGCTCAAGTCTCGGTGAGCAGCAATATAGTTATCAGAATTTATATGTCACAGGCCTTATTAAACAGGCCGGAGTACTTGTATCAAATATAGATGAAGCAATTGCCACGATTGCTGACTACAGGGAAAGGCTGGGTATTAATTGATGATTTATAATATTCAGGATAAACCACCCATAGGAAAACTAATAGCCTTTGCTTTACAAATGCTCCTCAGTGTGTTTGTAGCTACGGCTTTAATTGCTCAAATTTGCAGCGTTCCAATGTCTGGCGCATTAGTAGGAGCGGGCGCCGCCACATTGGTGTATATTCTAGTGACTAAAGGCAAATCGCCCATGTTTATTTCAAACAGTGGAGCCTTTGTAGCGCCCGTTATGTTAGCTCTGGCGGCAGGCGGCTATACGGCGGTCGCAATCGGCGGTTTAACAACTTGTATAGTATATTGTCTTTTTGGTTTTATCTTTTCTAAAGTACCAGTTGACAATATCTACAAGGTCTTCCCTAAAGCACTCATAGGAGCAGTCACTGTAGTTATTGGTATTAATCTAATGCCATTTATCCTCACTTATGTACAAATCAACGGAGAAGCTAATATGTGGGGCGTGAGTGTGGCTTTACTTACTACTTTTGTAATTGCTATTATTTCTCATTATGCTAAGGGCATGTGGAAAATACTTCCATTCTTAGTTGGTATAATGGTTGGATATATATATGCCGTAATTTTAACTGTCACTGGCATTTATCCAATAATTGATTTCTCCATCTTTGAGGGGATGAAACTCTTTCACGCGCCAACTTTCGCATTTATGCTTGCCGAACCCATTAACTGGTCAATTGTGGCTTCTATTATCTTTGTTTATATTGCATATACGGTGTCAGCCATGATGGAATGCTTAAGTGACCATGCTGCCCTGGGTAATATTATTGGGGTTGATCTTTACCGCACCCCCGGTCTCAATAGAATTTTCTGCGCTGAAGGACTTGCAAATCTTGCCTCGTCGGCTCTGGGCGGTTTAGGCGCTTGTTCATATGGAGAAGGGGTCGCTTGCGTAGGATTTAGTAAGGTGGCATCTGTGTGGGTCACAGGTTTGGCAGCTATTTTCTTGGCACTGCTTGGTTTCCTTGATCCGGTGCAACTATTTATTGCTTCTATTCCTAGCTGCGTTTTTGCCGGTGCTGCCATTGTCCTTTACGGATTCATCGCCTGCTCTGGTATTAAGATGCTGCAAACAGTTGATTTAAATGTACAAAAAAACTTAATTATTGTATCATCTGTTCTTTCTTTGGGTATTAGTGGCCTTGTTGTTGGCGGAACAGCTTTTTCTCTGTCCGCTACAGCTCTAGCCCTTGTAATGGGTATTATCTTAAATGCGATACTCAAAGAGAAGAAATAAACTTGACTTAATCTGAAAAAAATGATATAATATCTATATAAAAAGTAATAAAGGAGAGAGCAAATAATGATTACTGTTCCGAGTAAAGAAATACTATTTGCTCTCCCACGAAAGCCCAAAGAAAATGAGCTTGCCTGTGTTGAGAATTCTCATACTATTTATAAAGCTAATTCAGAGGGTAAGTGGGAAGAGGTAAAGGTAGATGGCGGTTTGACGCTCAGTCTTTATGAATTAAATAAAACCGCTATGGCGCAAATGTCTGAAATGACAGCAACGCAAAAGAAAGATGCAATAGAACTCATTCAAAAGTATACAAAAGAAGCGGCCTCTGGAACTTATTACATGCTGCTAGGACGTGAAATAAATTATTACACTGTTTTTCCCGTTTTATCCGATAATCATTCTGCTACCCCCATAGCATCAACAGTATTAGAATGCGCAGCGGATGTCGGTAAAATCGTAGACGTATCTCTTAATGATGCAAATGCGATTGAAATTTGGGTAAAGACACAAAATGATGCAGCATGTCTTGTTTTCTTTGACTATACAATGGGTGTAGTTCCAGTAAAGGTGGATTAAAATGAAAAAAATTATTTGTCATGTTGACCTATTTCAACTAGAGCAGACACCGGCTATTTTAGAAAATGGACAAGTGCGGCAGCTCACCCCTTGTTCGCTAAACAGCCTGTGTAATAATATCATACAAGCCTGCTATGAGGAAAATATAGATCACGTAACACTTTTTGGACTACATACTTATAATGCCAAATTAGCAAATGAAATTCGAGAAGCGGAAATGTTAATGTATAATAAAAATAAGATAGAAATTGAGGTAATATAAAAACAATGGCAACATATTTAGTTAAAACTCAAGAAACTTATCGCGTTAGCACCGATGCAGAAGCTAACACTCTTATCAACGAAGCTAAGGAAGATCCCGGCTACACTCTTACCAAGTATAACTGCCAATCTAAAGAAACCAAGTCTAAGGGCGAAGTTATTGACGAATGGTATCAAGTGACTCTCTGTAAAGCATTTACTGAAGAGAAAGAGCCAGACCGTAAAGTACATATCAATTATACCGAAGAGGAGCCTAATTATGGCACATTTTGAAAAAGTATCTCGATTCAAAGATCTCTCAATCGCCCTGCCCCAAAGAGGAACGACTGATGCCGCGGGTTATGATTTATTCGTAGCAGAAGAAACTGTAATTCCTCCGTATAAAAATTTACTTCATAATATGGAAGTCTCTGGCAATGAGTATGGCACTATATACACTCTAGAGCAGATGAAATAGCTCACTAAAACTACTGGATGTAAACCCACTCTAGTTTCTACGGGTATGAAATGCTAGCTAGAGCCGCGCACTTATTTAAAAATTGTTCCCCGCAGTTCTACGCCGCTTAAATATTGGCTTATTATCGCCAATGGAGAAGGCATCATAGATGCCGATTACTTTAATAACCCACAGAATGAAGGCGAGATCTTTCTACAGCTCATTAATCTCAGTCCTTTCCCCATTAAGTTACAGGTCGGTGATTGTATCGCCCAGGGTATTATATGTAATTATGGATTAACCATAAATGATAAACCCGTAGCAATTCGTGAGGGCGGCTTTGGGAGTACTACAAAATGAAAATATTAGCATTAGACCAAGCATCTTAGACTTCGGGATTTGCTATTATTGAAGATGAACATTTATTAGAAAGTGGAACTTTTACATTTACAGGCTCTCTCCCTTAGCGATTAGTAAAGATTAGAAAAAAGGTACAAGAACTTATATAGCTTCATAATATTAATAAAGTAATTCTAGAAGATATTTAGCTCGAACGAGGTAATGTTGTTACCTATCGCGCTTTAGCAGAAGTGATTGGAGTACTTCAAGAACTTTTAGCTGAAATGAAAATTCCTCATGAATTCGCGGCGGCCAGCTCGTGGCGCTCTAGGCTGCGAATTAAGGGAACTGACCGCCCGACGCAAAAGAAAAATGCTTAGAAATTTGTAAAGGACACTTATAATAAAGACTGTTCAGAAGATGAGGCAGACGCAATCTGCATCGGAACATATTATTTTAAAGAGCAAAAAATGGCCTCTGCGTTTTAACGCATGAGGTCATTTTTGATTATTTGACTTCTCCCAAAAATTATATACTAATAGAGATGTAAATACTCTACATGAAAGGGGGAAGTTCTTTTGCTTGATTTCTTTGCTAAGTATTGGATAGAATTTCTATTTGGCATCGTGGCGGCAGGAATATTAGCTGGCGGCAGATATATATGGACACTCTTTAAAAATCGTTTAAGAGACAGTTTAGAAGAACAAATTACAAGTATTACAGATGTTATTGCTAAACGTATGTCTGAAACTGACGAAAAGCTAGAAGCAAAAAATACCAGTCTAACTCAATAGATTGGAGCATTACAAGCTGACATGAAAATTATGCAGCAAAAAATTCAGACGAATAAAAACGATGAAAATCTGATCGAGAAAAAAATTGACACTCTCGAAGATAACTTAAATACTCTCAAGAATGGCATTCTTTCTCTACAACGTAAAGAGTTTAAAGAAGAATGCCGAAGACTCCTCAATCAGGAAGAGGCAATAACTTACGAACAATATACTATACTCCAACGTGAGCATACTGTATATAGTTCGTTAGGTGGAAACCACGAGGGCGATTAGTTATTTAAATTAGCATCCATGAGATATGCTAATACAAGTGTCATCCAGACAGAAAAAAAGGGAGAGCAATAAGCTCTCCCTTTTTTTTATTCTATCATACGGGTAAATATTTTATTGGTTATATCTATAATTTCCTAACCATAAGTAGCAATAAGATCGGCTAATAATTCTTCTTGCTAAACATTTAATTCTACATTATAACTAAACATTGCGGCATGAGTTATTTCATGGCACAGCACTTTTCTCATGCGCGTTGATGACAAATTTTCGTTAATATAAATTGTTTTTGACTCATCATCGCATGAACCAATTGCTAATGAACCATTACTTCGAAATAGTTTAGGATGAATGGTGGAAGTTAATACCACTCTCCACCATTCACCGTTAATCTAAAACATTTTATTTTATTTTACTTGCTAATGCAGTAATCTTGCTTTGAAGCATTTGCTTCTCTTCAGGCGAGGCATCATCAATCATTTCCGCAATATCCAGAGATAATTCTTGCATATAATTTTCCAGCTCTTTTAATTGAGTAGTTTTATCTTTATGCAATTCTTTAGATTCCATATACATTTTACGGCTCATAGGACTGCGTCCCTCGCGTCTATCACGTAATTCCATAGAATAAGGACGCTCGGTGTAATATGTGGCGCCGTTCACTTTGTTGGTCTCATGCCCATCAGACCAGTCGCCGCCATAATACATACGTCCGTAGTTCTTGTCCATATCTCTTAGATAATCTCTACTATATGGACGATAGTATTCGGTATAATACTTTTTTTCTTCTTCGCTTTTTTCCATAGCCTCAGTAATTTTTGCATAGTAGCAGGCCTCTTCCATGTCCTTGATCATGTCTACTACTTCACCGAGCTCTTTTGCATCTACTTGATCAAGTTTACCCATTTGGCCACTAACCTGAGCTATTAAACAATCTTTAATACTTTTTAATCTTTCCATATTACGCCACCCTTTCCACGATCAAGCTAGCATTTTGAACATCTATTGCAACTGTAGATGTATTCTCAACGCTAATTTGTGTGCAGCAGCCAGAAGGAACGTTTAAGAATAACGTGCGTGAAACATTGAAAAATTCCCCTACTGCTGCAGGAGTTACTATCATCTGGGTTGCAGATACGGGTTCGCCATTAATTGCAATTGCTAACTGAATTGGGCCGGCAGTCCCACCAGTAGGTAATGCAATATTAGCGCCAAAAGTTACGCGGAATCTAGCGCGATTCTAATTAGTTATACCACGGAGGGTAACGAGACCGCTACCCTCTCTATGTATAATGGAACAGCTACCAGCAACAGCAGTGTTAGTAAATACTACATTAGAACCGGCGTTAACCGCCTATAAAGCATTGGCTGTTATTTCCATATTTTTTCCTCCTTGTTTACGCGTTACAACCACAGCCGGAGCCATATCCGCAGCCATATGTGGTCATGGTGCCTGTATAAGGATTACTTACAAGATAAGACGGCTGAGCTGTGGGGCGTAACTGCGCCAGCAGATATGCGCTTTGCTCACCCTGAGAAATCTGAGTACGTAACGCCGCATTCTCCGCGTTAAGAGTATCAATCTTATCCTGGACTAAGAAATCGAGAATAGAGCGCGTGTTGTTGTTTGCGTTTTCTATAACATCTCTCGCAGCATCCTGAGTCGTCCGACGATTTTCACATGCCTGCGAAGCTAAGTTATAATTAAGATCGGCAAATGAAGAAGAAATAAGCTGTTTAGTGTCGCAGCAGCATTGCGCCTATTGCGCTTGCATTGCAGTTAATTGATTATTTGTCTGATAATGTGCGCTAGTAATAGCGGACTCTATTGCATTAGTATTTTGCAAGTTTGTCAGACCCATGGAGCAAATATCAGACTGCAGGTTGCGAGCATTGGCATTGACGGTCTCATTAACACCGGCAAAACCGTTGCAAAGGGTAGATGAAATACCATTAATGCCCGACTTTAGATCACTCATATCAAAGCCGTAATTTAATTCTTCTCGAGTGGTTGAGCCTTGATACATGGGAATATAGGTAGCGGTAGCTCCGTTGTTGCCGTTACCTCCCCAGCCACCGCCCCAACCAGCGAAGCAGAAAAGGAAGAGTATGATGATCCACCAGGCGCCATTTCCGCCCCACATATCATCGCAGTTTCTGTTACCGTTATTACCACCGGTAGCAGCAGCAATATCAGAGAGACTATAACCATTGTTACTATTGAACATTTAAAATGTCCCCTTTCAAAATATATATTTTTACAACCCCCACTAATTGCGGAAGTTAGTAAATTCTGTATCAAAATCCACGCCCCTAGAAGCGCATAGATTACGAGCAAATTGCTCTATACCTTGTGTGTTATCGGTCTAAGCCAATTCGTAAAGATTTTTACCAACAGGTGAAGATTGAGCCGTTTGTTGTAAAAAATTTAACATCATTTTCTATGGACTTTGACCATTCTTAATAAGTGATAAAAACTACATAGGATTAATTTGTGGCATATTTTATACTCTCCTTTGTGTTAAAATTGCGGCGGGGTGCCTTGTGGCTGCTAAGCAATTGGCTGTTCTGCGGCATTAGACCGGACCGCCGCCAACTACTTTATAGCCTCTTCAAATTCTGCCCGCGTAATATAATCATTTACTGTTTCTTTGGGTACTGGCTTTAACTCATACATATTAAGAGAGGCCGTACCATCCATATTAATCTGTTTAGTGTATATTCTTTTGTTAGCCAAATCGGGGAAATAAAAGACCGAGCCGTCAAAATCTATAGATGTAGCTCGAACTTCCTCCAGAGACGATACCGGTCGTCCCTTTAAGCCAAAAGAAGGCTGTCTACTAGGTTGCGTTGGATAATAATTATACATATATATAAGTCCTTTCTATAAAGAATTATTCTTCCTTTCATTATTATATAAAAATTGGGGCTAATTCATTATCCAATTTTGCCAAAAAATTTTAGATGATTTTGCCAAAAATTTTTAACAAAAAAAAATAAGGGATTCTATCTACATTAAGATAGAATCCCTTTTTATTATTTTTATTAAGCCGCTTTGTTCTGATTGACGCTGGCTTCAATTTTCTGAGTGATGTAAGTCTGCAAATCGCCCACCACTTCAGGCAAATACTTCTGAGCTTCTTCACTCAGAGTAGCAATAACTGCTTGATAAGTTTTCTCAAAGGCAGCCTTTTGCGCATCTGCAGTAAAGGCATTTCCTTTCTTGAGAGCCTCAACATAAGTTTGATTTGTTGCAATAACGCAATTAGCTATTGTATCATTTAACAAATCTAAATACTTCTTAGCTAATTCATTGTCTGTCTTGCTTTTTAATTCATCCTTTTTCGTGCTAATATATATTACTAAACTACGAGTAATAATAGCAAGAAGGGGAATAATGCAAAGTTCAAAAATTTGCTGTAAAATGTTTAACCAATCCATAAAATTATATATCTCCTTTATATTTATTTTTAAACAGTCGTTAATTCCCAACTGTTGCTAGTATATGTATCCACAGGTTTTTGATCATGGCGGTAACTGTCACCATAGACGCTTCGATAAAATCAGATGAGTATAATTTATTATTTTATTGCCCATCTACAATACATCAATGAGCTTCCGTTTTTAACAAATGGAATTCCATATAAAAACTTAGACCCATTATAGATTCTTACTGGAATTATTTGATGCGTAGAAACTGTTTTTTTGCTTTCCTAAGTTCCTACTCTAACATGGCAATTGTTAGTATATGTACTTCCTCCTGTGGAATCCCGCACAAAACAATAAATAATTGATCCATCATAATCACTATTAGATAACTTCCCTGTAAATGTTCTTGATGTACTTACAACGGAACCGTTTTTATACCACTTGTAGCTATATCCCGTCCCACCCGATGGTGTTGTAGAAAATGAGAAACTATCACCATCATATCCTGTTAAAAGACTGGGTATAGAAGTTGTTTTTATAGTATTTACAGGATTGCTATATCTAGATATAGATAAGTTTGAGCAACTTACTGTACCCATTGTACCCGCATTGCCATACGTATTAACAACTGAGAATGATGTTTGCAATGAAGTTTCCGATGAACTTAATCCGGTAACTGTTCCAGATGCCGAAGCAGTATGATTAGCTGTACCTGTCCAAGACTCGTTTGAACCTTTCATCGTAATTTGTATATCAGTTCCAGCAATAGTGAGTGTTCCTATAAGTGTATGCGCTAATCCTAAAAAGCTCTGTGAAGATTTTAAATGTGTTGTTACTGTAACATTAACAGAAATAGAGGAAGAGGTTCTTCCAAACGGCTCAACCTCTACTGTATATATACAATAAGGTGATCCTGCAGTTGATTGTTGCCCACTTAATATTGTTTGGTAAGACATTTAATCACCTCATTATTTCGTTCTCTTCCAAATATAAACTGATAGGTATGGAGGCATATTGTTGTGCGCTTCGTTATTGCCTGTTTGTTCTGTCATACATGCTGTTGCCCACCATGTGTTTGAGCTGCCTACCTCTGGGAAACCAAGTGCTGCTCCTTTATCAGGCCCGCCAGCATTTGGGGCATAAATTATATGGTTGTGCTTTGGCATCTCACCCTGCGTCAATTTGTGCGTAATTTCACCGCCAGTAGAGCCAGCAGGATAACTACTATTCATACCAAATAGGAATCTTCCCTAAATTTGCTCCCAAGTACCACCGAACAAATTTTTAGGATTAGTGCTGTTTACCGACATATAGATAGAACCAACTGGATATACATTATCAAGAATATAATTAGACCCCAGCGTTTGGAAAAACAGTTGATTACTTTGTAGACTTGATGGCAAACTTGAACCAAAATCTGTGCCGGACGTTAACTTAATACCCTTTGTGGTAATCGCGCCGGTCATTGTACCTCCGGTAGTTGGCAAATAACCATTTACCCCAATATCAGATTTAAGCTCTGCGGGTGTGCGGTAGTATATCCAACCGGAATCATCTAGTATGGCAATTTTGCCTGGTGTGCGGCCGAGATCGGTTGCCTGCGTGGTTTGCAGCCATGTACCTGTGATATATTGCCCATTAAGGTTGCCGGTTAAAGTGCCTCCGGATGTAGATAGCTTCCCGTCGAGTGCAGATTTAATGACTTTGTTTTGAACGGGATTCGTGCTTGATGCAGACAAAGAAGAGTCCACAGTTGTCTTATTTGCGCCCGTAGCAATACCGTCCAATTTTGTTTTGTCTGCAGCAGACATTAGTCCATTTGTGTTTGTCGTAGCAACAGACGTACCTGCTTTCCCAGACAATGCGGAATTAATTACTTTATTCTGTACCGGATTAGTGGAGGTACTTGATAATGAAGTATCTACTGTAATTTTTGTTGCACCCGTCGCGATTCCATCAAGCTTTTTCTTGTCAGATGCAGACATAAGGCCGCTTATGCTATTTGTTGCCACGATAATATTAATATCATTAGTACCATTATATTCTTTATCACCAATAGTTAATTTTTTTAAACCCAAATCCTTTGGCGTGACAGACACATTAGAAGTACCATCATAAGTTACGCTACCAATTTTCAAACTAAAAGTAGGGGTATCAGTAATTATAAACAATTCATTATCAGCGGCATTATTTACGGCCTCTTTAAAAGCTGGTGTATTTGTTACATTGAAAGGAACTTTATGTATTGTTAGACCCTCTAAATATCTTTCCGTTCTCGCCATTAAGAATTACCTCCTCTGTAAAATTCATGGACTTGATTGGAAGCGCCTAAAAAAGATTCTATTTATATCATTCATTCCCATCAGCTCCATGTTACTATCTTTACGGGATAGCGATCCGCATATGAAGCCGCCGCAATTGCTCGCTCGGTATCAGAAGTATCAACATAGAAATAAAATCTTTTATTCGGCTCAGTAATAGGCTAATGTATTGCTTTATCTTGTTCAAGTACATAACAATAGCCCTCTTTGCATTTAGTATTACTTAAAATATTTGCATCAGTGCCTTTCGCTATTTTAAATAAAGCCATTTGTTTCGCCTCCTATATATAAACATTATATAACAAAAAATAGGGAAAGTCAAACCAAATCGGCAAGACTTTCCCTTAATCTATAATTAACTATAATTATTGCTATAGTAAAAAAATAATAATTAAAATTAAGACGATATCTTACCTTTTCTTAACTTTCATATATATATAAAAATTAAAGATATCGTCTTAAATTCTTCCGTCCAAAAATTAGAACATATCCTCCCAATTTAAACTATATCCAGTTTCAACTTGGGAAATTAATGCTCCTAATTTCTACACTAAAGTAGCCAATTCTGTGTTTTCAACATATTCGCTACCTATAGCTTCATTAACACCATATAAAATCTAAGATGTTGAAGGACGAGTGTTTAATTGATACTGCACTGTTTCATTTGCATTATCTAATTGATAGAACATTAAAGCATATTTAACTTTACCAGCAACCTATGAAACAGTACCGCTAATAGGCCAATAAAATAAAAGCTCATTTTCTTTTGCAAAACTTTTATTATCATAACCGCTTACAGGATAAATACCGCCTTTTCCAGCCGCATTTTCATATAGCACCAAACAGTTTGCCAATCCCAGATCTGTAGCGCCAAAATAGCGAGGGATTTTAAAATAAATATTCTCCGCTCGGTGGTCTTTTTCAACGCTTAACCATTGGGGAGTCTCGATTAAACGAGATTCTAAATCTACCATATAAATAGGCGGATCTTGTTTCTCCCCCTCAGTAACAGCCACTTTGCGGATAGTACCATCCTGATTATAAATTTGTAATTCCTGATTAGTAAAATGCCCTTGGGACTAATACTCCGTAGAAATTTTATTTAAAGCAGTATACAAGGCTTTATCTTCCATGATGCAAGCCTCCTTTACTTATCAACCTGAAGTCCCTGTGGGAGCAATATTTAAATATCCAATTTTTTCAAAACTACAAATTTCTTCTTCAACGCCTTCAACATTATTTTTAGATACTTTAACTACAGGATAATAAAAACCAAGAGCAACTTCACTAGGATTAAAGCTAATGTTAAATACACCATTTTCGGGTTTACTTATGCTAGTGTTAAGAGTTACAGAAGTATCTTCCGCTTGACTTTCTTCTTTTCGCCATTCAACTGCGTAATCTTCAAATTCGCCGTTGGCCTTTACAGCAATTGTACAAGAAGTGGCAGTTTTAGGAACAAGAAAATTCTAATTCTTTTGAGAATCATCTATACTGATGCCGTCAATTCTAATAAACTCAACTGGTTGTGGCTTTCTATAAGCGTGGCAAGTACCTAATTTTTGAGGCTCAGACTTCGCGCCATTGCGAGTTCGAGTAACAGAGGCTGAATATATGCCTTCAGCGTTTAAGAAATTGCAAGTATTCCCTATCGTCGCAATCTTTTCTTCATCCGTGCTGCCATCACGAACGAATTTCCAAGCATATATATCACTATCTTTTTCAGTTGCGCCACCCGCATTTACCTCAAGATGGCCGCCATTACTAATTTCTACATTTCCTTTGAGGCTCTTTAAATCGCTAAAAGGCGTGGGGCCGGGCACTACAACGCTGCCAATCTTGCAGTCGTCGGCAGTCCATCTTTCAGGAATATTAAGAGTGTCGTCGCTGGACCGAGAGAAACCATACATGTTGTTTTGTGCAACACAACGGTATGTACCGGTTATGTCACTCATGGTTTCACCATCTTTACTGCTGGGCAGAATGTATTCAGAATAACTCTCATAATAAGGGCCGCCCTTTGCAAAAGTTTCCTCAGATACATCTGCTAAGCGATAAACCGGAGCTTCGTCGGTGCCTTTGTTCTCATAAATGAGGACATTTTCTTTAAAAGCTGTCAGCTATTTATACACTCTTTCGGCGGTTATAGGAGTTTTATCTTTAAACCAAGAATAAGTTACAGAGCCAGGAGCAATTGCCTGAACTTTTAGCACATCGCCCGCATCTGCACTACATGAATCATTCGGCCCCACTCCCTCTTTATATCTAAATAGGAATACCGGAGACACCACTTTATCTTTACTATAATCGGCAGCGGGAGAATCAATCATACGACGTAATACTTCATTTTCAACATCATCGTTAAGATTGCCTTGAATATTATCAATTTCAGCCTTAGAAATAGCAAAATCAAGACTAGGATTAACAACTAACTAACCAATTAAAGTACCAAAACTGCGTTTATATGAATTACCATCTAACTCAAATAAACGAACTGAGAATTTTATAGAACCAGCCTTCGAGGTAACATCCTATGTAATAGGCCAACCAATAAGAACTTTGGAACTCTTTTCATCGGTGTATTTAATCCACGCTTTAGTAAAATGTTTCTGCTAATTCGCATCAATGAATTCCACAACTGCAGTAATACTAGGAGAACCAAAGTCAATATTTTCAAAATATCTATCTATTTCAAAATAAATATATTCAGCATAGTGGTCACCTTGGACGCCTACGCCATTTTTAGTAAAGGCTTGCGGAACCGTAATCTTACGACTATTACCATCAATAGAGAATTTTTCTTCATCTAAGGGCAGTATAATAAGACTGGGGTCTTTTAGTGATATCTCATTAAGATGCTAAAAATACTCATCAAGTGTAGAAATAGCAGGTATTTCAGAGCCTTGTTCGTTCTTTTTAGGCAAACCTAAAATTTTATTAACCTTTTCAAACAAGATTTTATACTTAGTAGTATTTTCAGGAGTAATCTTTGTTATCATATTGCCTTTCCATTCCTTTCATTTAGGATTTTGGGCGATAAAAAATCTTTATCGCCCAATTAATATATAAAATTAAATAACTACTTTAATCTTTCTTGTCCTCACAAATCAATTTCATGCCAGCTATCTACAGCACTTTCCGGCACAGTAATACTTCGAACTGTAGAAGTGCCATCCTTTGTAAGGATTTTCCCATCTTCAGCTATTAGCTAAACTAAACGAGCTGAATAAGCTCCTTCTATACATATAGGAGAAATTAAAATTCCATTATTACCTATATATTGATACATATATTGTTTACGCACTTTTTATTTCCCCCTTTTATGACTGCACAAATTGTACCTGCACCTTTGAAGCATCGCCGCCATTAGCAAGACGATATTCATCACCAAAGAATGTTCTTGGAGGCAGATCTATGGTAGTATTGTTGTCTATTTCAATTTTCACTGGAGTATTATTATTCCAGGAAGCAAGAGTCGTAGCATCATCGACATATACATAGTACCACCCGAAAAATTCTCCCGAATTCTAGTTAAACGGTGAACAAAGCTTTTTATCTGTACCATTTCCATAACCATCTTTATACCCCGTGTTATTTCCCCAGAATAGCTTAATTGAATTAACTATGTCTAAGTGAGTCCCCTTTCCTTGCTCGCCAATCTAAAAGCGACAACTTTCATTGTTATCACCTTTAAAGAAACTACAGCTAAGATAGCCAGCATATTTTAATGTATATGGTATAATAAATACACTTTTAGGATTCACATGGAAAGCATTATTAAATCCAAGATTATCTACAGCTAAGATATTTGGCGGTAAAGTTGTGTTTTCTAATTTTGCCCCTTGGAAAGCAGCAGCACCGACAACTTTTAAATTTGTAGCATGATTAAAATCAAACCACTATAAAGTTGTCCAACGATCTGACACCGCAAAAGAACCTTGGCCCACAGCAATCAATGGATGATTTTCACCCTCTAAGAAGAAATGAGTAATTTTTGTTTTATACATATTTCTAATCATAATAACAGGTTTCCCATTATGTGTAGCAGGTAAAGTAACCTTACCTGTCAAAGTTTTTCCCCTAGCAGGATAGGCCTCATAGCCAGCGTACTAGTCTTTTTTTAACTCCGGATATTCCGGGAAAGTTAAACTATCATTATAAACAAACTCAAATAAGTCGGTATCCGGCTTATCATAGACACTTTCTTTTAAGAAACAAGCATAAAATACTCTATCTTCTTTTTCTGAACGTATTTTAGTTAAATCTAATAGATAACGTGCGGCGGCTGCCTCAGTGGCAGGATAGCAGTTAGCTTTATCTTTCACCCATCCAAGGAATCTATGACGCATTGTCAATTCCAAATTACTCTCTATCGGAGACAGTGGAGTAATGTTAGGGGCAGAGAGATAATCTCCAGCCTTCACCGTATCAGTAGCTACCTCAGTTATACTATTAAGACCGTTGTAAGTGCAGAACTTAACATTGTAAGTATGAACTTTGAAAATAGCATAGAAAGTATAATCAAACTACTCTTTATTCAAGATACTAGCTTTTGCATCATTCCACTATTCAGCGTTCATGGTGTAGAACCCACGGTCATCGGCCGTACCTAGCATACTTTCAGCTTCTCCCTTTGCGGATAAACACCAACCAATGAAATCATAATCCAATTTCTTCGGCTTATATTCATCATATGGATTCTTAAACCACTCAGTATCAATATCTGTTGGAGCAATTTTCTGTGTACCCCATTGCTTATAGGTACCATCATCTTCAACTTGTTTAAAAACGCCTGAATATGCTTTATTGATTTTGGCAAAATAAAACTCCATATTAGGATAAGCCCCTAATAGGTTGTTTCTTATATATCCTTCATCCACTTCTGCGGTATCCTTATTATTAATATAAACGATACCTTGCAAATCAGTTACTTGATAAGTGGAGTTACGGAGTTTCTCAAAGAAATCAGTCAAATTGGTGATTAAATTCTCTGCATCATATTCTGCTAAATAATCCGCATCATATTTATATATTTCTTTATTCTTAATACCTAACTTCCATGCATTTTCATCTACGTAAGAATAAGGAGCAAATCCATAATGACCATCAGGAACAAAGTAATGTGCGGCCGCCGCTTCGAGATACTCAGATCCTTCGTCTAAAAGCTGATATGGACACCAATTAACGCCTCTTAAAGTAATCTTAGCAGCCGTATTTAAATCAATAATTTGTTTGGCTAATCTATAACTATCATAACCCAAAGCTACATTGTCAAGAGACAAAGTGTCAATTTGAATCATCGGAGAATCACCAAAGAGGGATTCTATATACAAGCCCTCGGCGCATATATATTCTCCCGTTTTCTCATCCCTAGTGACAGGATATGTAGTAGTTAACAATTTTGTCAAATTTTTTGCTTCCACAAGTTTTAAAGCTTTTATACTATAAGGCAAATATAAAGTGTGCAAAGCCACGCCCGCAGCAAAGTTAATGCCTGTTAAATCAGTCCGCAAAGCTCTGAAACTACGAAGCTTTTCGCTAGTACTTAAATCATAAGTAACACCACTACCATCAGATGTTGCCATAACACCAGACAAACAAAATTCCTCGAGCAAAGGCATACTATTAAGACTCATTACTCCTGCAGCCTTACGATAGTAGCCCGTAGCAACTCCCTCAGCATTGGGGGCATCAAAGTTATCATTACCAATTAAAAGGCGTGTTAATTTTGGACACTTATTCTAGAAGTTTAATTCCATTAAATATAATTTACTTAAATCACCTAAATCAGCATATTGAGTACCGCCATAAATATAGAACAAAGCCTGTTTTGAATTAGGGACAGTACGAATCTCACTAATTTTAGTTTGCGGGAATAAGGCCTTAACTGCAGTATTCTTTGCTTTCTGCGACAGGAAATTTTCAGCATTATTATCAAAACCAATAGAAGTATATATTGTTTTTGAAGGAGTTAAAGTCAACCAGTATTCAGTATCAAATTCATTCTTCTTTTTAGTTTCAGTTGAATCAGTCCAATACTCCGAATAAATCAATCCTGCGTCTGTTGCTGCCTCGGAAGATTCAACCCAATGGTCAGAAGTATTATCATTCTTGGTAGTGCCGCTATTAGCCTCGATACGCGCTTTAACAATATCAGTACCTTCTGCACGCTAAAAAGCTCCGGTATATAACCAACTATCAATAAAATTAATTCTATCAGTTAAGAACTGCTAACGAGACAAACTTCTATCGCCCTAAAGGGCATAAAAGTAACTTCCATTATCAACAACTGTATTTCCTCCCTGACCCAAGTAACCGCCGCCTGCAGAAATATTATCATTGGTAATAGTAATATATTTATAATATTCATCTAAATTAATTGCTATTAAAGGACGCTAACCTTTCATCGCAAGGAATGGACGTTTTTCTCCTCCACGGGTTTTAGCCCGGCCACATTCTTCATAATCGGCCAAATACCATTTTTCTATATGCTCTATAGAAGATAGAGGAGAATTTGTCAATGGCGCAAAAGTACCAATGCCACTAGTATATCCACGCAACTGACGGTATTTGTTTCTTATATAACTGTCTTTATAGCAAGTAAAGAAGTTATTCCATAAAACACTCGCATTAGTAGAGAAATGACCATCTTTAGTGGCATCTATGTCATAGGTAAAAGATGGAATACCTGTATTATTAATGCCCAATTGGGTATCAATATCATAGAAGATAGGATACCAGATATAATCTCCACCTTCTTTTAATGGCCCCCAAGAAGCCATCATGCAGTTTTTACCGCGTGAGTCGTAACATTCAAAGACCTCTGTCATTACAAAATAAGTAGCGACATAATCAATATCAAAATGTAAAGGAAGCTCTTCCATGAACTTTCCAAGACGATGCTCTTTCGTATCATACTCGTAAATTTTTCCGCCATAAGTCTCCGGCGGCGTGAGTTTTAACTCGGCCTACTTTACTTTGTACTTACTTTCAATCTTTGCCCAATCAGCGGCGGTCACCTCTGCGTCGCTCGGGACGAGGTCTGTGCAAGTACTATAGACCCAGGCGCAGGCTTTTTCCCAGTGTTGCATTACATCAACAGCCCATTTAATGGCCGGTTCTTTGTTACTAGATGATAATTCAGGAATATTTAAATCTTTAGCCATCTCATCCAATTCAGCGCTCGATTGATTAAGATTATAAACTATATCTAAATAATCACCATATTTATTATATCTATATTCAAAACTATCTGCTACACGAGGACCACCACCTGTGCCACGCGCATCAGTAGTAAAGCTTAATTTTCTACGTCCCTCCAGATCGCGGAAAGAACAATAAGCACCTTGGTTATCACTGAATTCCCAGCATTCTGCAACGTCAGGAAGCTCTTTATAATCAAGGAATTTCTAATATTTATTATCAATAGAAAATCCGTATGCTTCATCCGCGCCTTTATCAAGGATCATATTATAACGACCGATATATTTAACGGCGCCAGTATCTGAACGTTTATGGAAAGCTAATACGGGGAATCCCTAAACCGAAGTACGATAATCTTGTATGTTTTCAATTGCACCACGCTTATAGGTGGTTTTCATCGTATACCATTTAACTTCATCTGTGCCATTCTTTAATCCTAATGCCTTCGATGATTTGGTAAAATCTTCAGGGCTAGATAGAGTTGCCTCTTTATAATTACCTTTACTATTTTTATAATAATACTAAACCCCATCTTGATACTCACTAGCTTCAGTCGTCTAACTATCAGCATCATAAATCGCGCCTGCCGCTACATAGTCCTCTAAGGGATGTTTCGTATAAGCGTTAGCTACAAGATTCGCAAAACCAACATTGTAACTACCAGAAGATTCCATGAAGTCAATTTTCATTGTGAATTTTGTCGTACCCACAGTGTAGTTATCAAAATAGAACCAATCTAGCTACTTTTCTTTTCCGGTAAATGGTCCTTCATTCATATACATATGAACATACTTCTTCTCACCACTGGCATCAGCAACCTTAGTTTTAACCTTATAATTTCTACGAGGATAAAATTCAGAAGAAGTACCTTGGACTTTCATTTCTACATTTTCACCATGCCAACTTGGGCAATGATGTAAATAGTAATATTCTACTGCACTCATTCCATACTGCTCTTGACACGCCTCATCTGTTAGCCCATCTTTAGCAGCATAATCACTTAATTTGCCAGTCATATAAGCACGATCAAGAGCCACATTGTGGAACTCCATATTCGCTTTTATTACATTAGCCTTACTATATGGTAATAAATTAGTCTTTTCGTCCAAGCCTGTAGTAGTCCAAACAACATAAGGCATGAGTTCGTTATCAGGATGAGTATTATTATATTCCAACATAGCGTCGTAATCAAACTGGTATTCATTTAAATTAGAATTCCATTTAGCCAAATTAGTTTGATCGTAAATATCTATATCTTTTTGGTCAGCCGCAAGATTCAAATCTATATAGTTAATAGGTAGATTGGTATTATAAATACGCATCTTATATAAATTGAAATCACAACTGTTACTATTAAATTTGATAGTATTTTGATTAATAGTAAAACTTCCACCTGTGCCGTCAATAGTATTTCTTACAACGCCAGTTAAAATACCATTAATATAAATTGATAATAGTTTATTACTATATGAATAAACCAACGCGAGATGAATCATCTTATCCTCTACATAATCTACATTAACCGTATTAAGTCCCGAAGTAAAGAAGGCATCTTGAGGCCCGACGCAGAATCCACGACCGGTAAGCAAAGAAGTTCCATCATAGAAAGAACAAATAGCCGCATCCGTATTAATCACTTTTTCCGTATGATCTATCTTTTCGCAGAACTTATCAGCGTTAGCACCGAGCACCGCGCGCAGATAGTCATCGTAGTTTGTATAGCCACCAGTATCATTCATCTATGCTTTAAAGGCTTCCCACTGTTCCGCGTCATTCGGATAACGAGTATAAGTAGTGATCAAATTATTATAGGTCTTTACATTAGAAATCTTAAATTGCATTTCTACTGTCCATGAGCTTTGCCCATTAGTGTCAGTACCTACAACCATCGGATCAAATCCTATTTCAAAAGATGCTCCATTACTAATGCGTAAACAAGTCTAGTTATCTTCATCTTGAATCCAACCGTTATTATGCCAGTTAAACCCCGAGAACATGCCAGCGTATTTAGAATATTTCTCTATAGGATTAATCCATTTGCGGCGGTTGGTTAAAGATTCCTGATTCGAGCGACCTGTGGCGTCAAAATTCAAGACTAAATTGTCTTGAAGAGCGAGTTTTAATTTGTCCGTTTCTTCGACACTAAAGTTAATCTCATATCTGACATTTCGTCCCTCTTCACCGCATGATAAAGCGTAATTATTACTATTACCGATTTCAGCATTTGTAATTTCCCAAATGCTAAATGATGGTGACGCTTCATCGCGTGTAATACTCAGGGTGCTATCTTCCTCAGTATTATTATAATAAGTATTGCCTTTATATAATACGACTTTAGCAGTACTAGATTGAGGGTCATATACTTGGAATGGAATCTTAATTATTTCATAATCATAATAAAGATCCTTGTAACCATTCGTCCAAATAATAGGAGTGTCTTCACTACCCTTAACGGCAATTTCATACGACAAAGAGCCAGCTTTTAAACCGACCTGACCGCTTCTAGATTGATATAACTCAATTAAAACATCATGTTTACCGTGCGTCGCCAGCTTTTGCGGAATTTGATACTGCTATAAGTTAGCTGAAGTGGCAGCGAGCACCTTAGTCTCGATCAATTCTCCATCCCAATAAAAACGTAGAATTTTATCTGTATTACCTACAGCGTTGCACTAAAGAATAACATTCTAAGAGTCGAATAATGTCACATTAGAGAAACTCTCGGCCGGCTCTAGGGATAAGCTAGCTGTGGTAAAAACTTGTTCTCTCGTAATTGATTGTCCACTGTTAGTGCCACGCACGTAAATGCTAAACTTAATAGTAGAATTTTCACGCATTAGCGATCCAATTTCAAGCTTCGCGGTGTCACCACTCTTCATATCAAATGAAGTAGTGTAATAAGTCACATAACCAGTCGCAGTTTTTTCAGACAAAAACCAATGAGCCGTAATTGTTTCATCTAAAACATTACCTTCTTTATCCTGCGCGGCAGAAGCCGTAGCAGTGACAGTATAAGTTTGTCCATTAATAAGGCTCGTTGTTGAACCCGTATTAACCAATAATGAAATAGACTTAGCTAATGAGCTACCACCATCTCCACTTCCCGCGACAGTTAATTTTAAAACCATATATATCTTTTGGCCTTCTACTTCTGCTACCTCAGTCACACGATAAAAACAACCATCTTTAAGATTTAAAATTAAATCATCTACAGAAGGCCCAACAAAGGTTGAAGCATCATAGTTATCAAATTCTTCAGGAGAGAAACTAGTAATCTCTACTGAGGCGTCCTTATTGGCGTAAAATACACCAGAACTACCACCCATGGGAATCAACTTTTCGCCATTATCATAATAGATTTTGCGGGTATCAATAGCAAAATAAACTTTTCCCTCAACGCGCGCGCTAGCACTAATTACTTTATAGTAACCTCTTACTGGCTAAAAACGTGTTGCCATTTCCGTTATCTCCTTTCCATGAAATAATAAAAAGGGAAGAAGATAATTTTATTATCTCCTTCCCACAAAATTCTCTTCATAGAGATTTAATTTTTATTTTAATATATTTAAAGGCTGTTGCCCAAATTCTTTAAAATCAGAAAGTACCCCACACTAAATCGACAGAAACTACATCTTCTGCCTCGCTAAAGGCAAGTGAACCAGACTTTACCTTAACAGATTTAGACTGAGCCGCACCGACTTTACCAGCTAAAGAAGAATTAATTGATAAAATATTGTCAGCAACATTCGTCGAAACGTTATAGGTTAATTGGTCTGTATTTAAAGTAATAGTCTGATTTTCAAAGCCTTTTACACGACCATATTCATCAACAATGGCTTTAGGTACTGTAAACTTCTATTCGCCTCCGCCAGAAAGTGGGGAATAAGATACGTTATTGGTACTAGGGGCATTACTTGGCGTCAATGTAGCCAGCTTTAAATCGACAACAGGCTGATCCGCACGTGTATTACTCATTGAAACGACAAAGTTGTCATCACTAGTCGTAAATTGCAGGCTGCCTGTTACAACCTAACTACTATTCTTTAAAGAGACTGTCTTAGTCTTAGCGTCTGAGCCAAGGGTGTAAGTAGTATCTTTATCTGCAGGAAGTTTAATAGTCGTTGCTGGGCCTAATCCAGTAATATGACCATAATTATCATAATTAATTGTTGGTATGGTGAATTTACGATCAGCCAATCCTGTACTCTTAGCAACTCCAGCAGTAACAGTATTTGTATGAGCGATACTTAATCCGTCATTATTTGTAACACTAATACCACCAGCACCCTTAACCGCAATTGTACCCGCAGTCTGGCTATTAACTTTATTATTTAATTGAATCGTTGTGCCGTTAAGCGATATATCATAGGTAGTGTCAATATCGTCACCAGAAGGAATAACTTCCCACTTAGTTATATCACCCGCGGTATCAGTCGCTACATCAGCACCATTATAAATAATTAAATCGCCAGTATCAACTTGAATAGCACCATCGCCAGAGCCTATAGTAAAACTCTCTGCGGCCTTATAAGTATCGCCCTTCTGAGGGCCTATAATTTGATCAAATGCACTCTTAGTCACCGTGCCACAATAAGTCATGGCATTCATTTCAGACTTGGCCGCCGTAATTAATGTATCAATTTTGTCAGATGAATAAAATGCGCCAAGATCTCCTTGGTTGTAAACAGTCTTCTCAGCACCATCAACAGTGATTTTATGGAATAAAACTGCATCTGAAACGACTGGGGTTTCTACAGTCGTACTCTCATCCTTAATCTTAACTGTTATCTTACCACTATTATCCGCACTAACGGCACTAACTTTTGTATCTTTATCTCTGGGTAAAGTGACATTTCTTACCCTAACAGCAGTAACATGACCATACTCATTTACTGACACGGCAGGCATTAATAATGTTACATTACCAGATTCGTCTGTTGTCGCATTAGTCGGAATATAAACTGCATTTGATGTTAAAGTTGTCGCATGGGCCAACTTGATAGAGCCATTTTTACCTGCGGTATTACTCTCAACTATTAAAGCCTTACCATCAACCTCAACAGCAAAACTACTTTCTGTCGTTCCATTTTGATTCTGTAAAGCAGCCTTTGCCCCAGTGGTATTGGTAGTAGTATTTAACGAATAAGTAGTATCAACGCCGGAAATCGTAATCTTATTACTACCATCAGTAGAAACCGACACACTACCTCCGCCAGCAAGTTCAACCTTCGCGGCCGCGTTGGCACCAACGCCGTTATTCTTTAAATAGACTTTACTATCGCTCTTTTCGGCCTCCATACCCACATCAGTATGGGTGGTAATCTGGCCTAAATCCGCGGCTGAAATTGTAATTTTTCCGCTGACTTCAGATGGAGCGCCTTCATTATTTCCTTTTAAATCTTTTTGAGCCTGCGTAATTTTAACGTCATAAACAAGTTGCTTACCTTTTTCAGTCTCGGTTGTATTTTTTGCTACACTGACACTTTTAACATATGTATCATGGTCATCATTATGATCGGGGTTAATCTGTACCCATTTACCTTCAGAATAAGTGCAGAGGATATTCTCGGCCTTCGCATAATAGAATTGACCTTCAGAACATAAACCGGGAGCATAACTAGAGCTAGATTTATTAGAAAGAGCCTCAATCGCTGCCCAATTGGGATAAGTAATTACGCTTTGGCTAACCAAATCGGCTTTGTTATTGCCTGTACCTACATATAAACGATGGCTATCGGTTGTTAGATAAAAGCAACCATCTTGGTAAGTTGTAAGATTATTAAAACCGGTTTGAGTGCCGCGTTTAAACATTACATTTGCCATTCATTTTTCCTCCTTTATTCTTGTACCGTATCCATGTCTGACCACTTCATGCGGCCATCCAAATCATTTAGAATAGAAACAACTGTATCTCCCTCTGCGTAACGAGTAAACTTTGTAATGTCACCCACAGTATCCTGTAAACCAGTCACTTTGGTTTCAATATTAGTCACACGCTGAATAAAAGCTTGAGTACCTGTCTCATCTTTAGTAATCCAGTCAGCAATTTCCTTCAAAGTGTCGAGTGCCGCTGGAGCGTCTTTAATTAAATTATCATACTTAGTTTCTATGCTGCCGACTCGAGTTTCTAAGCCGTCAACTTTGCCCAAAGTAGTAAGTTGCTCATCAGAAAGTGGGGCGGCCCACATACCGTCGCCGCGCAAGTACTTATCTTGCTCTCCTGCGGCGGGCGCCGGCACGAGTCCAGAAGTACCAACTGTATCGGCGGTAGCTCCGGTCATAACCTCTATCTGTATCTCTTCAGGAGTCTTATTTACCCACTTCTTAGTCGAAGCATCGTAGGTGAGTATTTGTTTATCTTGAACATTACTAATTAAAACGTTGGCCAAATCATTGATATCTGTGACGGTAGCAGTAGAACCGTTACCGCCTCCAATCAATTTATTGCCTAAATATAAGGAGCCTTTAGTCTGATCTTCAGAATCATAAATAAAATACAGGGTATCAATATCTTTTATTTCGATTTTATCAAAAGCAGCCTTAGTACCGCGTAAAAATCTCACATAACCCGGTAATGCATTCGGCATTTAACATCTCTCCTTTCAAAAAAATATGAAAATGTGAGTGAGCAAATTTTTTACTTTTGCCCACTCACAAACTTCTTACTTATTCATTACTTAGCATCTATACCTAATATATTATGATAGCTTTTATATAACCAACCATTATTTTCACTCTATTTAATATATGGAGTACAACGTGTTAAAGAAGTACCAGAATCATTGTCTTTAACATATATATAATACTGACCAATTTTGCCATCAGGTTCCTTAATATAAGCAAATCCATTAGTGTCACCAGCCTTAAGACTGATTACACTTTGTTTTTTGCCGGTATCAGTAGTGCCAGTATAATTATTACATAGGGCTTCGGCTTCTTGAATAAATAAGTCTTTTAAAGACATATAAGATTTACCATTAAATTCCCAGCCAGTAAAACCGCTTAATAAAGTAGCAACATTATCATAATCACTATTGCTGATTTCTAGCCAGCTTCCACCAGATTTATAAAAAATATACGGCGTCTAGTTAACCCAATAAATCCTTAATGGAATTTTTACCTTATCTCCACCTATGATTTTATCGTTGCTAAGTTTGTGTCCTTTCTCAAAATATAACACAATATTTTGTTCTGAATCAGAAGAGGGAATAGTTAATACCACGCCATATTCATTTGAGGGTGGCATTGGAGAAAATTGGCTAAAGTCACAAGTACCACCCTAATTTAGCTATTGCCATTTATCAACTGGAATATAACGTAATCCAGTACCTATAGGTAAAGGAGAAGTAACTTCCTCGCCTCTTTCAAAATAAGAGCCACATGAGTTGAGTCCCTCAAGGAATTCCTTTTCTTTATAAGAATTTTGTAGACTAGAAGTACGTTTCTTCAATTCATTTTCATTGACTATGCCTATTAGCAACCTCTCACCTTTTGACGTGAAACAAGTCTTAATAGTAGCATTGCTACTACTGACTAACCAGCGTTTCATTATCCCATTAACTTGCCCATATAATGCATTTTTATTAAGTGCCCAATCAAAGGTCTTTATATTAATTTTATATACAGGAAAAGTAAGCTTAATAGCACGTGGATGTTGTTTATCAGCTAACAGAGAGGCAGCCGATGGCATTGCTTTATAAAGCATCCAGCTACTTTCAATAGTGGCATCACGAAACTCTGTAAAACCATAATAATCTCTTAACTGTTCCCAAGTATACTCCGCATTGATTTTAAACAAATCGAGCGCTGTATCACCGATAAAAGTAATCGGTACTTCATAACATGTTGAATCACGGGAATAAAGTTTTCCTTCAGTGCCTCGTCCCACAAAATGATAGTAATATGCCTGCTAGATTTCAGACCTTCCTGTTCCTAATTTATAACTGTCGTCTCCAGAATCTATACGATTTTTTAAGCTACCTCCCAACATATGCCATTTGTTATTTTGCATAACGTATGGAATGGATTTTTCTCCGACCTCTGGCTTATCAATCCAAAAACCTACTCCAAAGCTATCAGAATCACCAACCTTCTTTTCTGTTGGTACTTCTAAAGCATACTAAGTACTATTTAATAGATAATGATTTGATATATCATATTTTTTAAGCCCAAGATCGAGCGCCGGTCCACCTATAGGATATAAGTCTAAACCATTCTAAATTGAATAATTGCTACCTTCAAAGTAATATTTCTAACCAGACATATCACGCTTTTTCACGGTCTTTAAATCCGCGGGCGTTGTACACCAACCATAAACCATGTAATGATATTTATTAATTAAGGCTGACTCTAACCCCTAACTATCAAGTTTCTATTGTCCTGGAGCAACGTCCTATTGATTACCAGTAAATTTATTATCAAACCAATGGTATCTAATACCATATGTAATTACATCTGCTTCAATCGTTAAAGACGGATATCCAACATTAAAATTGTATTCAAAGCTACTCGACCTTTCGGAGCTAAAGAAAACTATATAAATTTTTTCACCGGTTAAAGATAAATCATTAAAATCATAAATTAATTCTCTTGCTGAAGGACTGGTCTAGACCCCTCCCGATGTTCCTCTATACATTCCCCAGCTAGCTTGATTTACCCAACCGGCAGGAGTATCATTAGATGGAGATTGGCTACTATCTATAATATAAGCCTCATGGAAACCAGAATTTGAGTTTATTCCCTACCCATAGACAGTAAGCGACATGGATGTTATTTTCTAAACAGTTTGTCCATTAATAACACTCGGGAGCTATAAACGCATAAGCCATACAAACTCACCACTACTATTGCGCCCATAATAACCGGCTTTTCCATTATTCTGATAAGAGTTAAAATAACCCCAATTATTGCCGATTACACCACACCAGTGATCGTAATTAAAACCCGACATTAAAGGGAAATTATCATAAGTTATACTTACTCCCATAACTTATACCCCCTTAATTTCCCGCCGCTTTCACAAAGAAAATAGTATTTTTTGGTAAGTTACTATATTTATCAGGAACCTATATTATATTAGCACCAGGAGTATCTCCGTTACGTGTAATCTCTTCAGGAGTTAAAATATAAGGTGTGCCTCCTTGAGATACAAGACACTTCACCTCATTATATCGGACAGCATCTTGATCGACCCTTGGAGACAGTCCCACTTTCAAGCTATCTGCTGTAACATGAGTCATGGTAATACCGTCATTTTTATTAAGACCAATATACTCACCGCCACCATACAAAAGAAGAGAACCTGCACCTTCTGCATCACTGCTGCCTGTTAGAAAAGCATCAGCCTCCGCACCTGCCCATCTAATTGTTGCGGCGTTTGTCATCGTGCCGCCAGTAAGACGTAGAAAATCATCACTAATCTTCGTCTAGCCTGGATCTTCTGTTATATTAAGATAATTTAATGCCCAAGCTGTTTTGCTAGCATTACTTAGAGCTTTCCAATCAAGACTACCTAATACACCAATGACACCATCTGCTTCAAGTGTGCGGCCGCCAGCTTTGATGTTGCTAACAAGGGCATTTGTACCCTGTACTGTCTAAGCGCGGTTTGTCTGACCATACATTAAATTATTCATAGATGCAACGGTCTCGCCTAGTACCGGAAGATTAATCTTAACATCATGCTCTATTGGAGCGCCAACTTTCGTATAGTCACGAGGACCGGTCGCAGAAATACTAATCGTATTGTCAGTAGAGTTTGTAGAAGTTGGAATATAACCCTTAAATGTAGTATTATTAACATCAAAAAGCTCTTCGTTAATATTAACTGTGTTCGTACGGAATGTTGGAGTAACAGCGTCTAATATAGCTACTTGCTCATAATCGACGCCTTCACTGGTTGCGACTTTACGGAACACCTTATTAATTGTCAAAGACTTGCCTTTAACACCTGCTTTTCTACTGAGAGCATAACGCCCAATTAATACCCCATCGCCTTCGGCATACGATTTTCGTAAATTTTCATTAGACAGCTCATCCTCATCATAAGTCTTATCAAAAAAATATAAACTACTTATATCATTGGGGATAATTTGATTACCATATATATTACTCATGTAGTTGAACCCCCTGTCTCATAAATTACATCCATAATTAAATATGCTGTACTACTATCACCTTCGAAGTAGCGCAGCAAAGTATTCTCGATTAAATCTATTTTACCCACAATTGAGCCAGATGCTTCAACATCTAACTCAAATATGCCAGAAGGGCCAATTATAATATTAGATAATGGAGAATCATTTATAGAAAACTCCACTCCCGGTATAGTCTATATTCCAATTCGTTTGATGCCAGAAGTTGGCATATCTTCAAAATTAATTGATTTAATAATTCCATTTTCCCAGTGAAAAGAAATATTACTGCTATTGTGTATACCACCGCCATTAGTGTCAGTCACTATTGCTGTATCAGAACTGGGAATTTGCATTAATCTATATTGTTTAACTGCTAATGACATACCTCTTCCTCCTTTAATAAATATTATCTATAATATTCGTGGCGGTAATAGACATTGTACCATTATAAGTAAGAGGAATAGTTAATTTAGAAACTAAATATTCTCCATTTATGCCACGAGTAGAATCAACAACCTAAATCTTAGTATTTACATCTAAATAATAAATTGGGACAGAAGTAAATGTTGCTGACTCTGTAATAAAAGCTGATTCATTTAACATTGCAGTAAGGGCTTCTTTCGCGCTCTTTCCAGTAGAAGCAATAGTAAAATAATCCTACATACTCCTATTAATTGTCAAATACGTATAACCTGTCATTGTCCTATCAGATAATTCATCAGGGAATACAAAAAGAACGTTTGGAGCCTCCTCATAATATATAGATTTTACTGTTGAGTCATTAACAGCTTTTGGCCTATCACCCATATTTTGGACAGAAAAACAAGCCAATTCTCCAGAGTCACAAAAGTCAAGCCAAAAATTAATAGCCGTAGGATTATCCTTTACATCAATATGCCACCGGCCATCGGAGGTAGATTTTTCAACATTTCTATAATAGCGCTAATTAGCATCATATCCTTCTTCGGCAGAAAGATGATAATAGTCTCCATTCTTAGCCACATATAGCTCATTTTTCATCAAAGCAAAACTTTCTTCTGTAACCGAGGCTTGCTCCATGACCCACTAATTTTCGGGCTTATATATCTAACGCCAAAAAGCCTGCATGTCAGAATATAACATCTCATAACCGGTATAACCAGTCGGATAGTATACAGGATTTGCGGCGCCCACCCTGTAGAGGAAATTATCGTCAGTATTATACTCATAATAGTCGAGCGCCATTTGATATATTAATTCACGCCAATCTACTGGGTCCTTGCCCTCTGCATAAGAAGTATAATAAGTCTAGCCATCACGAATAGAAGTATATTTAACAGGTTTCTCAGAAATCAAAAAACGATAATGCACCGGAAGAGATTTTCCATCAACAGCATCTCTAGTTCCCCATACTGAGAAATCATTCTTTAACTTTGTAATTTGTGGAGTAATAGACATTTGAGTAAATAACTCACTATTTTGAAAATTATATGAAGTTAATTCGTCCATTAAAGCATGATTAAAAATTACGCCATCTTTTAATTTTTCAGTGCCATTTAAATATTCATAAGTAGAAACTAAACCCGTAGAAGTAGTCTAAACAATAGAACGTTTTTTCTAAAACACAAAATGACCATCAAGATCATAAAAATACTCAAAGTTACCAAATATTTTAGTAATATTATCAAGTACTCCCGTAATCGCGGAACCAACTGCCGCTGTTAGCTCACCGGGGTAAGTTAACAACGTCTAATGATAACCGACTAAATCGCCGTAATCAAATTTTAATAAGTACCCATATTCTTTGCTATCATTATGTGCGTTAGGCAAACCAATAAGAGAAAAACCAGCATTATCAAATGACTTAGAATCTGCATTTAGAGTATTTAGTGAAGCAAATTTAAAAGAGCCATCGGACAATAGAGTATATAAAGGCACTAATTTATAACCCCCATCGTCAGTGATTTTACGAATTTTGGTTTCGTCATCAAGAATCAGCTATTCGATTTCATGTGTTGCTTTAGATATAATCATAAATAAAGTCTAGTCACCACGATACTCCCATAGTTCAACGCCATACCGCTCTATATCATTGATTAAAATGTTATTATATGGCTCATTACCATATACATGAACTAACTCTCGAATTATATCGCCAATCCATATTTTTTCCTTATTAGAAACTACAATTCGTTTATAATAAGAACGATCTCCCATAAAAGTATTTCCGGTATCCAATTTATATTCGCCGTCTTTATCTAAATAATAATATTTACCGGCGCGATATAAAGCAGCGTCTACTTGAGGCTATTCTTCATATTCATAAGAAATATTTTCCACTTGCCCGAAGTCGGTAGACAAAGCAATCAGTGTACCACCAATATCGCCATTTAATAGGCACATCTTATCCTTGCCTTGCAAATTTATAGTATATCCCGAAGGAGAGATAGAAGATGAATAACTGGTACACACAAAGATACCCTGTTTAAACCATATTATGCGCGGTCGGGTGCTGTAGGGAGAAACGGGGTTGCCGTAAAAAGGATTCTCCAGCCCCACCTCAAAAGAAAATTTACTGTGAAGTCCCCAACTATATGCTGAAGTATCAATGACGGCTGCCACCATGGAGAAAGAGCAAGAGCGTCGAACCGCCGAGGCTCCATCAACATTAATGGAGCCTGACGTAATCTTACCCTCAATAGCCTCTATAGGCGATTCATCAAAGTTTAAAAGAGTTACTCGAGCATAGACAGTACGAGCCTTTGTGTTATCCAAAGCGTATAAAAAATCATAATCATTCATTATCTTTTGCCCGCCTCTCTTCTACTGCCTTAAAGTATGCATCCTTAGCATAATTATATTTACGTTCAAGAACGAGTTTATTAACATACCAATCTAAATAGCTATCAGCCGTGGCTTTGCGGCTGATGGGTTCGTCACGGCTTGCTAGCAAACCTTCTTGCGCCGACTAGTAGGCCTGCCGCAAATTCATTAACTCTGTATCTGATTTATTCATCTCGTCCACAAAACTATTTTCAGCTATTTCATAACCAGCTTCCATATATACTGCGGCGCCAATTGAAATAGCGCTGATTTGCAAGTCTCCCCCAGAAATCTCGATGGGGTGTTGCGGCGCAACAGAAAACTTCTGTACACTACCATCACCATATGCAATTACTACATCGTACAAAGAATCATTCTTAAAATAATCAATGGGCAATAAATAGGATTCTTTCTCTGACCAACGATGGAAAGTATAATAATTCTCATCTGCGGGTTTATAAAAATACCCCAAATCGAAAGCCTACATCTTAGTTTCTGAGCTTGTCCGCGGAATATACCAAGGCAAATTGTCGCTTGTAAAATAATAAATTGGCAGACGAGAAATATAAGGAAATGATTCAAAGTTTGTATATTCCTAATTATTAATGACGGGCCGTTTAATATTATTATTATTAGGTGCCTATATCCAATTTTCACTGTTAGAAAATATCAAATTTATTCTATCAGAAGATATTTTAATATGTTCTAATGGACGCGGTAAGAAACGTAAATACCGGATAGCAGAAACATACTATTTTTTATCATCATTAGTGGTTGAATCTCCTTTCTTTCCTAGTCCCGGAGAAAGAATCAGCGGAGTATAAGTATCATTAATATTTTGATGGCCAAACACCGTGTCTATAGGTAATTGCTACACTGTTGCCTCCGTAATTTTATCAAAATCAGACGCCGTATAAGACTCATAAGCCACGGTAATAACGCCACTAGTTGGGGCAGAGTCGTCTGTAGGAAGCTTAATAGATGAGAATGAAGAGCCGAAAGGTACCTCGTACATACCCGTCGCCCCAATCATGATCTTTTCATCGTCTATAAGTACGGTAGAACCAGCCGGCGCATGGTCTATAGAAACACTCAAAATAGCACTACCCAACTCGGTAAAGAGATTTTTGCCTTTTTGAGTATCCGGAGTTATATTAACCGAAGTATAAGAAACCACTTTATTTACAGCCTCATTACCTCCTGAAATAATCCCATAAGAAAGGAGAGTGTCATAATCACATTCGCCAATCTCATAAGCCGTACAAGAAAATGTGTGTAACATACGACCCAAAGTATCTTCGGGAGTTAAAGAAGTGTTCATTAAACGAACTAAATAATTACCCTCAGTAGGTGAGCGAAAAAGCTTTGGTTTGCCATCTGTCAAGAAATCTAAAACTTCCATTTTAAATTGCCGCTCGGCACGGATATTTTCATCGGATAAATCCGTTGATGAATATGAATCAGCTGAACCGCTACTCACTGTAGATTCACGCTTAGGCGCAGGCTCAGAGGACCCCAAATCAAAGCACTCATTCTCTAACCGAGAAATCAAACCGGAAATAGGGAACTCTTTGTACGAAACAGACCCATTGCGGAAAATAAAAGGAAACTTGCCGCCGATGGTATCAGTTTTGGTTTCCAATACATCTTTCTTAAAAGAGGATATCTTTGGATTGTAACGAATTCTCAACTGCCGTTTTCCATCATAAAGAAAAGCATCTTCAAAATTAGCAGATATCTCTGTCGGTCTATCCTGCGCGGCGGCTTGCTCTGTGGGGCTCGTAGGCACTGGCCCCAATTTTGCTAACACAGGCAATGAATAAACCCCCGCATTATTAACACGTTCAATTATATATTCATATTTGATGCCATGTTCTATCGTGTAATCGTTATAAGGATTCTTCATAGACAAATCATAAGCTAAATTAATTTTCTTTAATTTTTCTTTTATCTAGACTCCATCTTTTTTATAAGTCCGTGATAATAAATAAGTGCCAACACGGTCAACCTTGCTATTATTATAATCTAGCTCTAAGGAAATATATCCGTAATCTGGATGCGGCGTAGCATAAAACTGAATATCACCAAGCGGCACCATAGCACGTCTAATTATGTTATATATTGGCGAAGTAAGAGTCATATTATTTGTCGTTTTCACGGCATACTAAGCCGTATATAATTTGTCTTTATCCATCTAAATTTTCGTAGAAAATAGATCGGAACTACGAATAGATTGTCCAATAGTCGTTGAAGAAACTGTATCTGAATTACTATTGTGTATACTATCAGTTACAGAATCTACTATTTTACCATTCTCATCGCGTAAATAAAAACTGTAATATTTTACACGCTCTGTCGGATCTGATGAAGAATATTCGCCCACATAATCTGTCTACTGAGCAGCGGTGCTATAAGACTTTAATCCCTGAATCTCCACTGTCGGGACCGAGGTATATTTCACTATAGCCGCTGTTGAAAAGTATCCAACGATCGGATATAACTCACTTGTACTAGTTAAAATTTCTTGCCGGCAAACCCCAATCGCACGTGTCATTTTATCAACAATCAAAGCCTTAATATTACGAAATCCATCTACAGTCTTGGGATCATAATTTTGCGGATAAGAAACGTGCTAATTATAATATTCCTTACCTCGTAACACCACTGTATTATTATCGCAATCCTTAAAAATATCCAATTCGACTCGGTTATTATACAAATTACCTTTAGACAGTACTTCAAATATAGAACGATATGTGTTTGCTTCAAGATTCGCTTGATTAACCGTTTCTATATCAATAGAGGTAAAACTCGATTTTAAAGCTGCGTAATGAGAGGCGAAATTTTCATCTGTAAGCCCTGTAGAATATACATTCATTGCATCTTGAATCTTATCTATTTGTGCCTTTACTGAATCAGGATTTAAGTTTATTTGAGCGGCATTTTTTAACTCAGTCACAATCTTCTGCTAAAGTGTTTGTAAACAGACTTGCGTCCAATAATTCGACCAATCATCATCATTAGAAACACTATATTGCCGCAATAAAACTTCATCAGGATCTAAATAAAATTTTATATAATTCTATAAAGCCTGACGATATAAACTTTTTAATGCCTATATAGATTCTTCAACCGTATTTGAGGTCGGAGCTAAATTCTTAACTTTCTATAATAAAACTTCTTGCTCAGTTACCGCCACTCTTTCGGATGAATATCCCTGCGGCAAATAAGCTATCTACAATTTATAATATTGCCCTACATTTAATTTATTTACTTGTTCCTGCGGCAAAACGAATTTTACTTTTTGTTTTTCTATATTAAAATTATTAGATATAATATTATTAATAAGAGCTGAATTACTAGTAAGGCTCTTAATCTATAACATAAACCCCTCAATTTGGTCTCTACTAACCGTACTATTCATAGAAAATGGGACTTCAATTGAAGTCCCATAAAAAGCTGGAATAGTATTTTCCAAATTGGGAGGATATAATCTTGTTGCCATTAATTATTCCTCCTTTTTCTCCTCCTTTGGGATTTGCACTGCACTTATCGAGGCCCCAGCTTTTTCTAATTGCTATGCAAAAGCCGCTAGAGCACGAATACAATCTGCCATTATTAAAGTATCATTTCCTCTGGTAGAAATTGACATTAAACCATTAATAATCTATTGTAAAGAAACACTTTCCATTTTTTCACCTTTTATACCCAACTATATGTTTTACTCTTTATCTCTGTGTTACCTTCTTCGTCTTTGACTTCACCTGAAATCATAAGACCGCTATGATAAAAGCCAAAAGTTACTGGAGGATTATCAGGTGTCTATTCTAGTTCCAGACGAGCACCGGCATTAGTAATAATAAAATAATTTCCCCCTAAGCTCATCTTTATTCCATAGGTTTTCTCGCCACCTGGCAAACCACCTTCTCCATATCCGAAAGAACCTACCGGAAGATCATAACCAACACCCCAAACAGTACCCCTAACAGTTAAATATCCATTCATTTGTATGCCGCCCTTACCAACATTTAAATTGCCAGCACCAATACGATCCGCTTTTAATTCTCCCGTGGTAATAAGACTCGCGTCTATTGCACCTGCATTAATATAATTGGCATTTAACCCCGTTATAGTCTCTCCATTGTCACTCCAAGTAAATAAGCCATTTTCTCCATTAGAAACTGCTCGTAAGTCACGCCGCATATTACTAATACCGTAAGTTTTAATATTAGAAGTTACATTCTTAATTTTTTTATCAATTTTATCATCTAAGCCATCAATTGCGCCAGAATTAATAGAACTATTTGGAAAACTTATACTACCATTCATTTGAATGCCATTACTGCTAATATTAATATAATTAGTCTAATTGCCAATATGCACGCCGTTTCCATCGGCTCTAAACTTGTCAATATTAATACTGCCATTACCGCCGATATTGACATTACCATCCCAATTAACGCTAAAATTGTTGCCAATCTACAATGGATAATTGCTGTCTCCCGCGCCGAAATAAGCCTGATGATTGCTTTTCTTACAAAAGATATCTGAACCATCTAAATCAATTAGCATGCCCTAATTAGACTCATAATTACTATTATACAGAATAGCATTAGTACCATCAAAATTAATTCGCCCGTTGCCGGAACCAATAAATGCTTTTCCATCCTCTGTAAAAGCGTATACCTATGTGCCTTTGTTAAATCCATAAATGCCTGTTAATCGCATACTAGGTTCAGTGTCTTTTCCACCATAATCTCCCAAAGCTACACCAGTAAAAACCTTCTGACCGACATTGGCACCTTCATATTTTCCTGCCAAAATACGCGGAGAATAAATAATATTGTCTTTATCTATTTTAACCGTTCCATTATATTGTGCCATGCTATCTATATAAGCTGACGCATAATGGCTAATTCGACAAATCACCGGAATCGTAGCTAAAAGATACCCCGAAGCAGTATATACTCGCACTCCGTAAACTTGACCGTCCATCTCTGATAAAAAATAAGATAATGGACTAAATTCAACTTTTGAATAGTCTGTTACTTGCATATCATTAGTATATTTAACAGAACAGGCGGTTAAAGTACCAAAATTTCTTAAAAATACTTGTGCTTTAACATCGTCATTTTTAACACCCAAAGTCTAACCTTCTAAGTCGCGCATATAAGTAATAGACTTCTCATCATTAGTCGCCTAAATGCTCCAGTTAGACGGACCAGACACTGTAACATTTTCTGAACCAGTTGCCCAATCTGCGGTAATACCGTATGCTAATGTTAATTCAGTAACTGTCTATGGCTTTATGGTATTTATCCACGGTACTTCTGTCATATATTTCTAATTATCATTATTATCTTTTATTAATAATTCTAATCTATATGCTGGACCAACATCTTCTGCCTGCTTTGACATACGTAAGTGCGGCAGCCCGTCTGAGAGATACACAATCTCGGTTGGCCCCTCTATAATATTATCTTCATTATAACTTATAATCGCAGGTAAGTAGCAAGCTAATTTAAGACCAACTGGATCTTCTTGCGTCACCTTGCCAACTTCTACGACGCCATATGCTACGCAAATATCTTGTAGTTCTGGTGTATAAGTAGTAAAACTACCAGTCTTAGAGCCTTTGAGTTTCCAATTACCCAGTGTCTCTTCTCCATCTATTACTATATGAGGGATATATTTTTTCCCAGGGACTAAACTATGAACTTTTTCATACGCCTCGTCCGTCCAATAAGCTGTCACGGCATGTGAAGTACCTAAGCAATCATAATACCCAAAGGAAAGGGTTAAAGAATTTTCAAGTAAAACGTCCGACTCATTGCCCTCAACATGACACTTCGCTGAAAATATGAAGGTATTTGCGGTACGCGCAGCCTCGTAGTAATGAGACGGCGTAAACGCAAGTTCATAACCATTAACTATTTCTCCATGCACATTAAAATATTTAGGAACCGCATCCTATTGTGAAAATATCATGGAAGTGCGGGAGCCCGCCTACGCGCAGCAAAAATTCTTATTGCTAGCAAGCGTAGCAGGTAGTATTGTTCGTTCACTATTTAAAGAATAGCAACGAATAGCGAATCTCGTTTTAGCCCATTCTTCACGTATTAAACCACTACGGGTATAATAATTAAATTGACCATGATTAGAAACAAAATCTTCTCCAATATAATAGCCGCAATCGAGATAAATATCATTCAATGCTTCTTGGTTTGCAGAAATTAAATCTAAATCACTGTATCTTTGGGCTGCCACTTTATCAAGTGCTTTCTCAATCTCCTCTTGAGAAATTTCTTTTTCAGCATTACGTAAATTGTTTAACACTAATGCATTACTAATATACTGTTTATTTTTATAGGTTATAAGAGCCTTTAACGTCTCTGTGTTCTATTTATAATCTGGAATAAATATTAATTCACCTGTAGACAGACAATTCTTGGCAGGCTTGTCTTTATCGCCTATATAGCCAATTAATTCCCATCCGGTAAGAAACTCCGGCGGTAAAGTGTTACTCTCTATCGTGCTACCAGCTTTGGCTCGAAACCATTGAATAAATTCGCTCTTAGCTTTTTCCCCTTCATCGGTTGTATCAAAAGTGGGAATAGACGAATAATACTTCGTCGTATCGTCTTCTTTCACCGCAAAGCTAAAGCTAATACGCGGGGTATAACAGGTTAATTGCGACAGCAGCTCTGGGACAGCATCTTGTTTAACCTGCTGGCAAAAACTTGCACGATCAGGATTAGATTTTGCTTCTGCCAATTGAGGAAAGAATTTATAATTTTTTAGCCAATTATTAATTCTTGTTAATTCCGCTAAAGAAAAATTTGAAGACTTGGATTGCCATGCGTTTTCTGTAGCTATTTCATCAAGATTGTTATCACAAACTTCATCTAACAACTCGTCTATTGCTTTATTAAAGCGCCTCTCTATTGCAGGATTAGGATCAAGTGTTTCCGCATATTCCGACGAGTAATAAATGTTACTACCCGAAGTCGTCGCAATCGTACAACGAGAAGCCATAATTTCACCTTTAGTAGCGCCAACGCCAACAAAAAACTTTGTTAAAAAGATATTTTTATCTGTATCTTTTGGGACCACCAGATTCTCATCAGAATCAGTAAAATTGTTTTTCTAATATAAATAAGCCTCAATCTTTATAATTGTTTTGGCGGTAGTCAACTCATAAACATGAGTTAACCGAGTAGAATAAATATAATTATAAGGATTACCAAAATATTCACTACTATCGAATTCTACTCTTTCAACAACGCCAGTATTATCGGTAATCAATAAACGAATACCATAATTACCATTTATAATTCCCAAAGGCTTTAGATATGAGGTAAACGTAGGCGCCAGCCCCAGTCTACTTACTCCGGCATAACTGCCTTCCCATGTACCAATTAAAATCTCAGGTGTCAAGCTGTTATTTGCCTAAATACCAAGTGTCTTCCCCGAGAAACCAATTAAAGAAGAATCAGGACCATGGAAAAATATCATATCATCTAACTCGTCTATTACATTATAAGCGCCGCTGCCTTCGGTCATGCGCCGCCCCACAATAAGCTTTGATTTATTATAATCGCCGCCGGGAATTAATACGTATACATCATCATTCTCTTTATAAATGGTAGAAGCATACGCCGTAAATTGCGAATAGCCACTACCTACAGTGTAAACGCCCTCTTTTGCGTGAGAGGCATCAATAATAAAACCATCAATAGTTATATCATTATTGTTAGGCTGTGACTCAGCTATAATCTACATCGCAGTTAGCATATTTTCAGCCATCTGTTCAGAACTAGACATAGTTAATCTCACTCCTTTTTCACTTTACTCTATTATATCATAAAAAATCTGATAAGTCAATCATTCATCCTTGGCCAAAATAAAATAAAGGAGCACAACTAAGTGCCCCTTTACGGTTATTTTTTATTCGCATATTGTGAAGCAAGATTGATAAGATTATCAAATGCTTGTTCTATTTCCTGATGGCTAGTGGCATTCGGGAAATTGGCTTCAATATGCACATTCTATTCTAAGGTTTCTGCGCGCGTCTCGATTCGTGGAAGATTGAATCTCTGTCCGCGAGAATATAACGCTTGCGCATCTATCTGTTGCACAATGTCACGGACAACATTCACTATGTCAAGCATATTGGCAGTATCAGAAGCATTTAAGACCAATTCTTTCTGATGTAATACAGCTAGTTTTCCATCGTGGCCCCACTCTCCTGTATATCCGCCAGTGTCATACTTTTGAGTAGTGTTGTTATATTTATTCCATAAACTATCAGCTTTTTCATCAGATATCCATACGCCCTACTCCTAGAAATCTTTCACCATGGCCTCTTTAGAACCCCAACTATACTAACCATAAGAATTAGGATCTAAACTAATTTTCATCGCACGATATTCCGCGTACTTTTCAGCAGAGTCCATATCATTATTTTTCAAAGCCTTAATCATAAGATCAAAATAATCTGCATTTGAATTGAACACTACCGCCAGCTTTGTCATCTCTTCGACCCACTTCTGCAAAGATTCGCCCATTTCTTTAATGGTTTTAACCAGATCGTTCATATTTTGCGTGGTAGCATCAAAATTCTTCTGAGAATCGCTAATCGCAGTTTGCATATTCTTTTGAGCCGCTAGCATAGCATCTGCAATTGCTGCTTTCATAAGCTCTAAATTATTTAATACGTTTTCATCAGTTATACCCATCGCTTTAGCCAGGTCTCGATAGTATCCAGTAGTTGCCTTATACTAATCTTGTATCTATGCAAAGGTTGTATCTGCACTACTTGCAAAGCCATCATTGAATTTCTACAAATTCTCATACTCTGGATACATCGTGCCTAGAATGGTGTCTTTGAAATTCATGCCACTCTATTTCAGAGCTTTATCATACTAATCAGTATAATACGTTAACTTCTTCATAGTATCCTCTTGAAGTTCTTTTATTCTGGCACTTTTTGTCTCCCAAGTTAAAGAAGTATCTGTGGATATATCAGAAAAAGCATCAAAATAATCTTTCTAGACCTGAAGAATATTCTAACCCATATCGCGCATTGTTTCTTCCTGTATATCCTAAAGAGCCTACATTTTATCTTCCACGTCTTGTTCAGCTTTAGAGACCTCTTCAGCGTCGGCGGTATACATATAACCCCAATTGCCTTCATTATCCCGTACCAGACGAACTTGCGATTTCGCCTCCTGGGCTTCTTCTAGCGCGATTTCGGCCAGCCGCAAATCATACTTAGCTTGTAAAGTCTTTAATTCGTACTCACTCATCTACGCATTACTATTTTGTAAAGCATTGACCTCTTCAAGTACGTCTTTTAGCTTACTCTTTGCCGCGACATTATCGGTTTTAGAAATATCCTATAATATTGTTCTATTTAATTTATTTAATTCATAAATCTTTTTAGAATTTGATAAATATAAATCATTTAAATCAGCTAAATCACCATATCTATCAACAGCATAATCAATATCGTTTAATAGGCCCTTCTTTTGAACCGCTACGACTTTTTCTACAGCATCTACCCAATTATCTTCAATAGCCTATACAATATCATTAATACTTTCATAGATTTCTTGCTATGTCTCTAATTGCCGATCAGTGGCTTCTTTTAATTGATCATTAATAGCATCTTTAACCGCTTTTATAGAATCTTCTGCGAGAGCGGCATTTTCTGCTATCTTCTTAACCGAATCATTCGCCCAGAAAGATGAATCCTTTAAATCATCTAACGAATTAATCCCTTCCACAAAAGTGGCTAAATCCTACCAATACTTAATTTCCTTAGCGGTACTGGATAATTTCTGCTAAGACATTCCTAACATGACTCTTTGATTCGATAATAATTTTTCATTAATACTATTAAAATTATCTAAATTATCATATCCCAATAGGTCAAGAGTATCGCGGGTAGTTTCCATCATGTCATTTAATGTACTAATACGATCAATATAATAATCTAAATCATCAAAATAATTATCAAATACTGTTCCAATATCTTCAATAATAGAAAACTTTATATCAAAAATCTAATCATCTATGTCAGCTAATGTCTCTTTGTATGTCCGCAACTATTCGTTCTATTCATCAGTCATTTCCAATCCCTGGGCTTCTTGCTTAGCAATATCAGCCTATATCGCATCAATTCCCCTCTGGGTCTCAAGGCGTTTCAGTTGCAATTCTGATACCTTTTCCTATTCTACTAAATAAGAATCATACTAACGACGTTCAGAGTTGGATAAACGATCGAGTCTACGCTCTAAGAAATCTATCTGGTCATCATGAACTTGGACTTTAATCTCTACAGAATATGTGATTTTTTCTAACTGCAAAGAAATTTTATCATATTCTTGCTCAATTAACTTATCAGCTTCAGATAGTTTAAGCTCTAAAGTTTCTTCGTATTGATTGAGAATCTCTTTAAAATCATTATAAGATTCTTCAGCTTCATCCGTGAGCGAGGCATTAAAGATATCTAACTATTCTTGCATAATCTGTTCATAGTTAGTAATAATGCCATCTTCATCAAAAACTGCTCCGTATGCGGCAATGGCTGCACGGTCTTGAGAATAATAAGAATCAATCTCATCAACATAGCGTTTTTGTGCGGCAATCTATTCTTCTAGCTTCGCGGCTTCTTGATCCATAACCCGTAGGCGATTTGCACCAAAAGCACGATCTTTCGCGGCTGAAAGATTGTCATATTCACGAGATAAATTATCAAGCTATTTCTTAACAACATGATAACGCTCAATCTCATCGGAGGACTTCTTCTTATCTTTTTGAGAACCACCGCCTCCTCCGCCTCCTCCACCGCCGGAAGATTTACCACCTGAACCACCATTGTATTTTGCATTACTAAAGTCAATATTACCACCAAAATTACCATTAGGTGTAATAGTTTTAATAGCTGTACCCGCAACCTATGTTGATGCCTCTATTACAGTCTCCGCATCTTCAAATTGAGGCATTCCGCCAGCTTCTTTAGTTTTTTCAACATCTAACTTATGATAAGTATATGTCTAAGTATTTGTGGTCTCACCGGTGTCAAATTCTACGTCATAACCCATAGCATTAAAATACTATTGAGCTTGAGCGGCAGTCATTCCTGCTGCGGCTACTATTGCTTGGCAGCTATTTATAAATCCTTGATCTTCAATTTGAGCGCCTATAGTAAAATCAGACTGATCTGCATAAGCCATAATAGTATTATGAAGATCCTATAATTGCTAATCTAGATCATCAAAATCAGATACGCCTTTAACTGTTAGCAGGACATCCTCAGCCGCTAAATCCTAAAAGCGCTATACAGCTTCAGTATCGCCTTCCATGGCTGACTATATAACGTCAAAATTTTTCTTAATAAAAGCTGTAGAAACTTTGGTTTTAAATACATCATTTAAAGCATTTTGTAATTCCACAACGGCCTACTGGGTTTCTATACTATCATCAAGTCCCTACGTCCATTTTTTAATTGCTGCGGAATTATCTTTCCAAATTTTATTTAAATTAGTTCCAGCTTTTTGAAGCCTTAATTGCTCTTTAACTGCTTGGATAGCGGCATCTTTATTTTCATTATAGGCTTCTTTTTGCTCTTGTAGTGCCTCTACCTAAGATTCAATCATTTCTTCTGTTAAACCGTAAGTTTCAGCAGTGCTTTTTATTTCTTCTTCCTAATGTTTTTTAGCTCCAGAAGCCTACAGTTCACCAGCCTATTTAGCATTATCACCCGTTACTGATGTAATCGCTTCATTTAAATCTAATCCAAAACTTTTAAAAATATCCGCATAATCAGCTTTTTGGGCATCTGTCATCTCTTGAAGTGCAGCCAACTCTTGCTCAGTCAAACGCTAAATACCAGAATCCCAATCTCCTTGGGTCGTAACCATTTTTGCAATCGCAGAATCGGTATCACTACCATTTTCTAACCCGACCACATTTTTGGCCTGCTCTTGCTAGAGTCCCAGCTGCGTCTAAACCTCTGCTTCTCGCAGAGCTTCACGCATTACAGTATCAGAAACATTTGCGACCTCTTGACCGTTCTCATCATAAAACTTTTCTTTGCCATCAAGCCAAGTACCAGTATCATAACTACTATAGTTTTGTAATGCTGCATAAGCCTGATACAATTTATCGCCAGATAAATTATCATATTTGTCTTTAGCGGCGGCTTCTGTCTAATCTGCTGTCTAAGCATATACTGCATCGACAATTTCTTTTTGCTGGCTACTTGAAGTAAAGCCTTCTATACCGGTCTAAAACTGCCCTAACATAGAATCTTTTCTATTGCCTTCAATGGAATCTCTATTTTTCTATATCTCCTCAGCATGTTTTGCAAAAGCTTCAGAATCGTTTTCGATATTTTGAATAAATGATTGCTGTGCAAGAGATAATTCATCAGCATTCCAGCCTAGTGCTTCTATCACATTTGTTTTTATGTCACTAAAGAATAATTCTGCACCGCCATTAAAATTACCTATAGCAGTAACTATCTTATCTATATCAGAAGCAGTACCCGCGTAATCATTTACCTAATTACTGGCATCAGTATAGGCCGCGTCATAGCGAACTGATAAATCCTAAAGCTCTTTTTGAATTTGTACTTTTGTCTACGCTGCAGAAAATGCAGATGCTGTCGTTTGTGCCTCCGTTTTTTCTGCTTTAGTCTAATTCTGGGCATCTTCAAGTTCTTTATCGTCTATCTTAATTAAACCGGTATCTTGATCGATGCTCCAATTTTTTATATTATAAGTCTTAATTAATTTTTTAGCAGCCTCATTAGCCTTTTCTGTGGCATCTTCAAATTCTTGAGTGCCCTTAGTTAGGTCTGCTAAACTCTTAACTCCACTTTCATAGTCAGAAACAGCATCTTTTAACTCTTTATATTTATTAGTTGCATCATCAGCGGCCTAAGCAGCATTTTTGCTCTCTTCGGTTAAGCCTTTTAATTGGCCAGAAAGACTATTATTTTTTATATTATTAACCAGGGCTATTATACCCATAACTGCCCCAGTTAGAATTGCTACAGCCCCAACGACAGCCATAATAGCTCCAACAGTACCTAATGCTATTAATTTTTTGGTAATCCATAAAGCTATATTAGTTCCTAGGCTGACATTCTCTTCAGAAAGAGCTTTTTCCTCTAATTTATGAGCAAAAGTGTTTAAGGCAGTTACAATTACACTTTGGCCTTTTTGCTTATTTAAAATCGCCTCAGCAATACCCAATCGAGTCTTTTCTGTGCCAATACCTTCTGCAGCTAATTTTTCTGCCAATTCAGCGGCTGTCAAATCTTTAGAGGCATTCGCACTTAAAATTGTAGCTATCTTCGCCTAATTATCTAGAATAATTTTCTTGCTTTTTGCTTTATTGCTAAAACTAGTGGCAGCTTCTGCTACCGTTTCTGCCGCTGTATAAGAACGCAAAGCAGTTGTGAGAGAACTCATGCCAGAAGTTAAAGGAACAACTATACCACTTATGCCAAAAGTTAAAGCTGAAAGGGAGGCCATAATTTTATCGCCAGCAGAAGCAGAATCATCGGCCAAAGTCGTAAAGAAAGTTCTAAGACTCGCAAATCCCATCTATAAAGACATTAAATTATTAGCGAGGCCTTTAGCAATTTCTATTTTACTTACTTTTTTAGAAGCATTCTCAATATTTTTTCCTGCCCATACGGCAGCTTCTCCGGTCTTCTTTAGATATTCTTCATAGGTAAGCCCCATCTTTTCAGCTTTTTTAAGCTGTTCCGCAAAACGCTAAACCTCATCAGCCGATAATTTGTATTTTTTCGCAAACCGTTCAATCTGATCAGCATTACCCGCAGCCGCTCTTCGGCTTTTCTGAAGAGCTTCTGTCTCAGCATTGCTCACTGCTGTCAGTAATTCCTCAGCATCGGCAGCATCACTAATACTATACCCTAAATCTCTAAATTGTTGTTTATATCCTTCTAAATCAAAATTAGGATCTTTTTGCCAATTCCCCACACTTGATTTTAATTTAGTTAACTAATCAGCTTCATGTTCAAATTCTGCCAGCTGTTTGGCATTACTTTTAATACTTTCCCCTAAGCTATCAAAATCTTTAATAAATGACTAAACAGAAGCGGTAGAAAGAGACTATAAAGCCTGCTAGAACTTTTGAGTTTTGTTAGTAAGATCATCAAGCTATAAAGCGACAGAGCCATTTAAACCTAAGTTGCTATTAAGCTAATCAATGACACCTTGCTAAGCACCCTTAGAAGCAGGAAGCGTAATATTGCTTACTGAAGTCCCATTATCATATTCTGACATTATTGCCCGAAGTGAACTAGAGCCAACTCCCTTTAAATTTTCATATGAACCAAAAGAGGCTTTACTGCGTATATCATTGGCTAATAACCGGGCCTCTTCTTGCGCAAGATCAAGTTGCTTAGCTCGTGCCTAAAGTTCTTCACCAGACGCCTAAACAGATTCCAACATTATCTGATAATGTTTTCTATCTTCTTCGGTTATTTTTCCCTTGACTCCAAGAATTTGTTTCTATATAGCAAGTATTCTGTCAGCCGTTGTACTAACTGCAGTTGCTTCGTTATTTTCACGTAAACCCTAATTTGGATTTAAACTCTTCTATAATTGCGCAACTTCCTCATAACGGCTAACGTCTCTTTTCATATTAGCTGCACGCCCTGCGGCCGTTAAATTCATTAAATTGTGAGCTAAAGTCTAAGCTCCGGCAATAATTTTATCACCAAATATTTTATTAACTAATATGGCAATACCCGGCAATAATCCAGATAAACCACCCAAAGAATCAATAATCTTATCAATAAATTCTACTACTGACCCAAAACCATTAGTTAACCAAATAAAGAAGTCATCCTTTAAAAGGTTCTGATATATACCCTCTGCGGCAGCCTACACGCGCTTTCGTGCGGCTTCCCATGACTCGGCGTATATTTGAGCCTATTCATCAAGCGTGCCTGAAGCCTTAGCAACCGTCTCCAAGTTTTCCTGCATGAAGTCCCAGTTGTCCATAAGGGCAATAAACTGGGTATATTGACGCACACCGGCAACAGTCTACGCTAATGCAATCTGCTAATCCTTGCCAATAGTGTCCCACTTAGCACCAATTTCGTCCAAAATTTCATCCATGCTTTTCAGCTCGCCGGCTTCATTCTTGATATTAACACCAACGGCGTCAAGAGCCTTAGAATATTTATTTAATGTAGTACCATCATCAAGCGTTTCGCCAAGATTTAAACCTTCAATACGTGCGAATAAAGTCTTTAAAGCCGTACCAACTACATCAGCGGATTGACGAGTCTTCGCGGTAATAGTGGTAAGTGCCGCGGTCGCATATTCGTAGCTTAAACCTACCGTATCAGCGACGGCTGCAAACTTTTCGAGGCCTTCTGCGATTTCATCCGTACTAGATGCGGTTACCGCACCAAGTGCGGTCATAACATCTGCATACCATTCCGCAGCATGCTCGCCATCTTTCATGAAGTTTTCCCAAATTGCTGTTAACTGATCAGAAACAGTCTAGGCTGCAGTGCCAGTAACATTGGCCATCTTTACAGTGACGTCCGAGCGCTCTTGCACGGCTTTATCGTCTAAGCCCTACTGGTAGTAAATTAATGACGCATTCGTATAATCTAGCGTTGTGGCACTTAATTGTTTAGCGGCTTTATTCGCATTCTTTGCGAATTCCGCCATTCTGTCAGAGCTATATCCCGTAACAATACGAATGTCATTCAGAGATTTATTTAAATCCTAAGCATAATTATAAGCTGTCGATATCGCGCCCACAAAAGCGTGGATTGCGGTAGAACTTAATTGCCAGCCCGCAGTTCTTTTTAGACTATCCCACAGCTTATCAACTAATACATTGGTCTATTTGAGAGGAGTCTCAGAAGCCAAAATGGCTTTTGATAAATCCATAAAGGCGGCCTAACCCGTAGGGCCTAAGCTCACTAAAGCATCTCGATACTGCTTTAGAGACATTCCGGATTTTTCCATCTCATGATTAAACTTAGATAAGTCTAATCTACCAGTGTCTACATTAATAGCATTTTGTAGATTTTCTCGCAGCTTTATGGCCGCAACAGACGCTGTATTTAATTGCTCCGGCAACCGCAAACCGCCTGTATCCAAATTCGTTTGACTACTAATGTTACGTAAATTAGTATTTAAGCGTGAAAGCGCGGCTTCAGCTTGACTAGTAGTTGCAGTAAAGTCAAGATTTACTCGCACTGTTCTAGCAGCATTCATATTAAATTATCTCCTTTCACTCTTAATATATTTAAAAATTATATATCTAAAAAATAAAAGTCCGCCGAAATAAAATCCGGCGGACTATTTCTATATAATTCTGAAAAAATTAATAGACCGATTAACCTAATTTGGTTAAAATATCCTTCAAGAGAGCAAGGTTTTCAGGATTACCCAACTTCTCCTGAATTGCTTCAGCATCAAACTGAACATCTTCTAAATCCGAGGTTATGCCACGAATAATGCCCCGCGCAGAATTAGAATATTTATACACAGAATCTACAACTTCATTTACTGAATCCATAACCATCCCCCATAGCCCAGTTACTCTAGTAACATCAGCTACTGCATCAATAATCTTATTAGCATATAAATAATCATAAATTTCACAGATATCAGCATTTTCATAATCCGGAACTTCAATATTTGAGCAAGCTAACACCATTTCAACCTCGCTTACTATCTTAACGCGGCAAGGATTGCAATAATCATGTTCATCAACTGATCTGTTAACAATCCGAGAAATTAGCTACAAAAGATCATGAGTTGGCAGCCAAGTCTTTATTAAAATCTCTTTATCGTCTCCAACGCGGTGACAAACAGTAATATTAAATTCCGGTTCTTTTCCGATTTCTTTGTAATTAATCTTATTTTCAAAATCCATAAGTAGATTTCCTCCTTTTACTCTTATTTATATTATATCATAAAAAATCCAAGAAGTCAAGTCAAATTCTTTATAAGTGTATTTACAGCTTTCTCGAGCACTTTCTTATCTCCCCCTCGTGCGGCGGCCGCAGCGCAGTCTTCCACTATGGGGGTACTCAATAATAGTAAGTTCTTTACTAAGGCAGCATTTTCCACAGGAGAATTCTATGTGTCTACTAAATAATTTAACTAATTAAATAAATAATTCATAGTGCGCGCAGAAGTAATACCTAAATTTAACATATAATGTTTATCTTGTATTCCCTATCCTGCAAATTTATCATTTCCAACAGTCAAATCTACATATTTAACAGATGTATTGCCGATATCGCCTGTTAATGTCCACGGAGTCTAGTCCTTTTTTCGGGCAAAATACATTTGCTATAATTCTCGGTTAAAAGTAATTGCATCAAAAATACCCGTTCCATCTGCAGCCCGTTTATCATGATTAACATATTTATAGTGGGCTTCGAATACCTCCATACCATAGGCTGGATATCTTGTACCACCTTCCCGGAATAAAGCATGCTCTAGAAAATCATTAATATGCTATCCCAATGAATGTTGATACTATAGCTCTTTTTTCTTTAGCTATATAGCTTTCTCCTAATCATCGTATAATAATTTCATATTATGTCGAATTGCGCCTAGTCTAGCACCACGTTTCTTCGATACTTGTGCGGTAGTATACTTTAATAATTCATCTTCAGAAACTTCTAAACGACGATACTCTCCATTATCGGTTTTCATATATACAGCATAGTCTATGGGCGTTCCTCGAATAATAGCTTGTATTTCATTTAAAATCTTATAGGCCTAAGATAAAGAAGCTTTATTATTTATTAACTAATACTACAGCCCTCTCTGCTACTGTGCAAACATTGAATAACCAGTAGCTTCTCGCTGCCAGCCCGACCGCCGCATCTGTTTAATGTTATCACCTACGGATTTTTTCATTAAAAGTTTTAATTCATCAACTTTACTCTATATTTTTAACTTTAACTATTCCTATAAATAATTTGTCTCAGATAAGCTCTCTCCTTGCAATCCCTGTAAAGCTGCTTCAGTAGCCGCTTTAATTACTGAATCATATTCTGCGTTATTATAAAAACTAGCATATATATCCGTATGCGTTGGCCCTTTGTTGACTTTCATAGCTCCTCCTTCCTCTCATAACAAAAATAAGGGGAGAGTTTTGTTTAACTCTCCCCTTATAAAATTTAAATCTCTTCCTATTCTGCCATAGTAAGAATATCAATATTCTTAATCCTATCCTCAGAAATAGTTTTCTTCGGCTTTGCGACCTTTTTTTCTACGATTACTGGCTTCTCACTTTCAACTTTCGCAACTTTAGGGAGCGAACGCCTGTGATTAGTAATACGCATTAGTCAAACTTCAGCTCATCGTCGGCTTTATGGATGGTCGAAGTACGAAGAAGCTTATCATCAGCGCCGCCATCTTCGATAATCTGAATCGCCGCAAGAACTTTCTTCTCTTTGTTAAAGCGAGTATAATCCGGGAATGCATCCATCGTGAAAGTAAAGGTCGAAGGATCGCCAGAACTGGCCATGGTGAATGTAAAGTTGGACTGGATCTTGCAGTTAGGAATGATGAATTCAGCCGGCATATCAACGCCGTCGGTATTACGGAACAGAGTCGAAGCCTCGAGGTAATAGTTACCACCGAACTTATCAGCAGTAATCTCAATCTGCTGAGCATTGGAAATCTTCTTAACATAATAGTCAACAAGCACAACTGCACCAGCCTTAAAGTTTGCTAACTTATGAGCAGCGCCATTGCCCTCTTCATCAAGAATACTATACTGAGGCTGACGAGTGGTATCAGCGGCAATCTTAATCTGATAACCTTCAGTATCAGAACCACCCTCAACTAAAGTAGCAATATAAGGCTCAGTACTTACTTCACCACGGTCATCAAGCAGCATGACATAAATGAAGTCCTCACCGGCGTTAGGAATTGCAGGCTCTTTACTAATGGTAATAGTAACACTATCGGCCTCACTAGTAAAGTTAGCTTTCTCGCCATCAGCAGCACCCTTTAAAACAAGTTGCTCAGTGCTATGGACATAGATAGGAGCCTTATTAGAAGCCTCGATAAGGCCGGCGCCAGAAAGAATCATGAAGCCAGCAGGCGAAATAAGAGCATCTTCCATGGTGAAGGTTACAGTTCTTTCACCTTCCCACGCCACGAGTCTAGCATTACCGCGTCCGCCTTGAGCATAAACCGTAGTCGCAGCACCTTCGAGAGAGCTAGTCTTTAAACTATCAAAATAAATAACAGGCTCGTTTTTATAGAAAATCTTGTTGCCGATCTTTTGAGCCGCCTTCGCACGAAGAACAACATCGCAGATCTCACGTACGCCAAAACGCATATATTTTTTCCTCCTTTAAAATTAATGGAATTTTTCTCTTTCTCGGAGAAGGAATAACTCTAAGTCATTCCCATAGATACAATTGCCAATTCTTAAAGTATCACGATTACCCTTTAGACACGTAATACTTCCGCCCCCATCAAAATAACCGCGAATAAAATCTGGTAAATACTCTTTTGACACTTTTGGAAATGTTATATTGTTTCTCTTTCCTTCAATGCCCCCGAGGCAATTATATCATTATATATAACTACACAGGCGTGTAATGTTATATCAAACAATTTAATGGATATCTTTCATCCAATTTTCCGGCTCTGAATTTGGCGTTCCGCCGGCAAGCCGGGTCTTTATATTTAAATCCCACTCGATAAGTAAATTATAACGCTATATAAGATCATAAATTTGATAAATAGTGAGATTTAATACACTCTGTAACGGTATTCCCAAACCCGTAGTAAGAATAGAAATATAACGTCCAAATACACTTCCATCGCCTTCTTTTTTCTATGCGGCGACACGCTACCGTGCGCGCATAAGCTTGTCCGCAATCTCCTTTGCTTTGGGCGACTGGGGATTAAATGATCCCTATGGCCCGGCTAATGTCGATGTTAAACAGGCTAATTGCGCAACAGCATTCTAAAAAGCATCAAAATTGTCTTCATCAATTAACGTGCTGCCATGAGATGCGTCTCCCGCAATCATTATTGAGCGCGGAGTGAGTACGCATTTATTATTTGGTAACAGTAATTTAAGAACCTCTCCTACAGCTTCTTTCTTACTTATTCCCTCTTGGGAAGCCATTACTGTCATAAATATCTAAAAATTAGACTTATTCGATAAAACACTTTCGTCCTAAAGAAGCATATTTTTGTTAATACAAAGATACTAAAGGCCGATAAAAAGGGTTTCTTCCCCTATATGCGACCATTCTAATATAGTGGGTTGATGTACTGCTAACTAGCATTCCGGCACAGGTAAATCCACACCGGTCATTAGAGCTAAACGATAATCCATTATGGATTATATATCTGATTAAAATTTAATAAAAAGTCTTGCCCGTCAGCAGGATTGGGAACATGTTTCTTATCCTCGTCGCCATGAACTACCTTATACATTAAACAATAGCCTCCTGACTGATCTGTCAAGACTAGCTCTGAAGCCCCAAAAAATTCAGTTGTTCCAATGCCTGTAAGTCGCTTATCCGCAAACATATAATCTAATTCCCCAAGAATTTTATAGGGGCGCTGTGAATAACCATCAAGCGACCACAAATCGTAGTTACAGACAATGTCAAATTCAATTATATTATCTCTGAACCATGGATTTGTTACATTTGGCGTAAATGTATCCATCTTAATAAATAAATACACTTTATATTCATCTTCAACTTTTAATTTTGGAACTAATTTAATGTTATTCTGTAATAATTCACCCAGCTACTCATCGGTCAAATTTGGTTTCGAAAGACAATCCGGAGTTGTATAATATAAAAGCTTCTATAAACGCTTATTCTAACAAATCCGGTCTACAATTATCTCAAAGTCTTTTTCAACCGATAAAAAACTAGATTTAGGAAAATTATAATTTTCTATTTTCATAGTCCTGCTCCCTTATCTCAAAACAATGATTGTACTACTATAGTACGTCTAGCTATATATAAATCAGCATTATCATACCCATAGTACAAATCAAATTGCCCACTATATCCGCTTCTCCATTTGAGAGTCACAGAATTATCTTCTTCACATATTTTCATATCTATTGGATATTTATTTTCTATATACCACTCACCATACGCATTACCAACAAACTAATATTTATAATCGCGTTTCGGTTTAATAAATGTTTCTCCAATAATTAAATCGTCTTCTGTGGTTTTATCATTGGGATCGGACGGTATCGGCACTAAGCCACCAACCAAACCTTTTTCAACATTATCCTCATCTTTATTAGAGAAATATTCTACAGCAACAACTTCCACTATTCCTGGCATGCTGATGCTATCAACCGCCTCTACGCGCCAACAAATTCGACTGCTGGCAATATCCGCATCTTGTAAATAAAACTTTGCATAACGCTTAAAATATTTTAAAGTATCCTCAGTTTTCGGCATTAAAATATCTAATGAATAATTTGGAGTGTCAATACTTATTTGATGTTTTTGGACATAATTAATCTTTGTCTCAACAGGGCCACGAATCGCAGCATATACCTTTTTTCGACTGTCTCCATCTAGCCATTCAACCTGATAGGAGCATTTACGAATACTCCCTCTAAAATACGCTAATTCAGTTAGCTCTTGTAAATAAATAAGCCAATAAGTTTTTGTCCCGATCCACTCAAAAACATCGCCCGGCTAAAAGCCGTGCTCAAACCCAATAGATAGGATCTTGTCATCGTAATCTTGTTTTAATTTATTTGCATTAATCAGGGCGCGCGCCGGTTCGGGATTCTCAGAATCGACCAGCCGCACCGTGGCACCCTAATAAGAAAACCATAAAGCTCTATCAAGAGATTTCCTTTTATCTCGAATCATGCGCTGTTGCTGCAAACTACCCCCGGCCGCAGATAAGCGCGTGTACTAATCATTAACACCGGCAACATTGGGATCTCCCTTAAATTCCGGTTTTTCGAATATACCCAGACGTCCTTTTATAAGACTTGAAGGGTGGCGGCTACCGCCTAAAGTAATACCACTCATTTTTTCAACTCCTATAATAAACTAATGCATTCAAATACCGTCTTACGGTAAAAAGAAAATGTCGGACTTTCTTTTCCCATACCCTCTAACTTTGCAAGTAACTATAAAAATAGTGGGTTAAATACAAATATTTCATGTAACCCACTAATTTCTATAATGACAGTATTTAATTGTTTTACCCAGTCTTCTCCGTTTTCACGCATCGGAATTAATTTCCAAACCTAACTTGTTAATCTATCAACATCTTTAGCAATTACTTCTTTAGAAAAATCAAATCCGTATTTAGTCATCAAAGGTACTACGCCCTCTCAGGCTTGACCAGTTGGAAGCATAAGTACCATCTGTTGTAATTTTGCGGCGCTTATAAAGACGCTGCATATGAAAAGACTGTCTTTGTGCCTCGGCCAACAAATTCATCAGTTTAGATAAGTGATTGGCCTAACTAGTCATTTTAAAATCTGAAGATGTAAACTTCATACGAGTATTTTCTATAGATGCAACTTGGCGATTTACCCAAGCGCACATCATTAATAATGCTAAAATATTAATTTCTTCGTCAGTTAGTTCTGCTGCAAAACTGGACTGTTCTACAATTACATTAGGAATCTGGGCGTCATCTTCTGGGATTGTCCCCCACACTACTCCAATAACAAAATCATCAGGGACTAATTCATCTTCACGTTTCACCGCAGTTTTAATTTCATAATCCATTAAATTTTTGCGTGGAAACTCAAATCCGGGAATAGCATCAATAATCAGATTTTGTAAATCTTTAATAGTGTCTTCTGGGGTTAATTCAATGTACATATCATCAGTAATCTTACCAAGAAAACGATTATATACTTTAGTAAATGGTGTTCCCATTCTTTAACGCCCCTTTCTCGTTAAGTCTTTTGTTTTTGACCCACGATTTTATATTCACCGACAGTGCGGCGGGCGCCTTCGGGCTTTGTATCCGCCGGCTTTACACGACGTTCGGGAACGGTCTGAGTCTCTTCTTCAGTCTCATCTGCTGCGGCATTAATTAAAGCCTTAGAAACATCAAACCCAGTCTTCTCACGTAACGCGTCGCGCTTCCGCACATCATTAAGCGGCAGCCGCACAGCAAAGTCCTTAACCAATTCAATAACTCCCTCTGGGGCGAAATCGAGACAGTCAAGAAAAGCATCAAGGCTACCATTAACAAGTAAATTTCTAATCTGGTCTTCGGACATATAATATTCAGGCTCTGTAGTCACATTTAACTCTTTCGTTAATTCCTCGGCCGTAGTCTGTAAATAATCCTGAATTAACTCAAGACCACCAGGCTGATAGCTCAAAGCTTCTAACTCTTTAAATGCAATCTTCTTTGTCTCTCCGGGCTGAAACTCTCTACGAACATTCATCTCGGGAACTACATATCCAACCATACTAGAGCTTCTATTCTTGACAGCATAAATTGTATCAGGTGCTATCATATAAAATCTCTCCTTTAACTCTTTATAATAAAAATAGGGGGAAGACGGGAATCTCTACCCCTTCTTCCCCTTTATTATATCATATTTTTATAAGTATGTCAAGCCTTAAACCGTAGGAACCTTACCGGTATAATCACGAATTAGATCATTATTGTTAAGCTTCCATGTCTTCATCTGGCCACGCAGCGAAGTATCAACATAAGCGCAAATGTTATTTGCCATCATGCATACGACGCCGACCTTCTTATAGACCTGAATCTCACGGGAGCGGTCATAGTTCTTGTACTCATCAACGATGGTTTGACCCTCAAAGGCAATCTTAACGGGCTTAGTATCAGCGCCATTAGGAATAATCCAGCAGTAACCAGGATCAATAACCTTCTCAGTGTTGGTAGCATCCTTAAAGCCCTGCTCAAGAATAATAACTTTCTTACCCTTATAATTAGCAAGGTGGCCAGTATTCCAAAGCTCGCTCTTCATGGACTCAGTATAACGCCAAGCATCCTTGGGAACCATCTTTACAGCAAACTCATAAGTGCAGTAAATGGTTGGCTCACCATACGCAGAAGCAACGACAAGAAGCTTATCAAAGCCAGCCTCATCAAAACCATTGAACGCATAACGGTTGGCAGGAGGAAGCTGATTGATAGAAGCCTTTAAGGCCTTACCGATTTCCTCATAAATGAGGTCATCCATGCCCTCCATGACAATCGCGGTGACTTCAGCGAAATCAACACGACCATCGAGGAATTCCTCAAAGCCAATCTGGGCCGCGCCGCCAATAGCGCTGGTACGAACCTCAAAAGATTCTTCGCCCTTAGCAAGCTTAAACACTTCATACATGCCGGCAAGGCCAACACGAGTGATAAACTGCTTTGCGCGGACACGAGAATTCAGCTTACGCTTAAAGATGGGCTTATCGCCCTGACCAAAGACCTGAGTCTCGGCAAACTGAGCATACTGCTCTTCAACTTTCTTGGGGAGAATCTCGTCGATAGTCTTCTCAATCAGTTCGAAAATCATATTCTTATTCTCACGATAAAGAGAATAGGTGCCAGCATATTCATTAAGCTCCTGACGAAGTGTCTCATTCAACTGCTCATAGCTGAAAGATTTACCACCAAAGCTATAGGAAATAGGAGCAGAACGATCAGCCTTAGCAACCGTCTTCATTAAAGCAAGTAAATTAGTCTTATCTAACATTTCTCTTTCTCCTTTCCTATTACTTTATGCGCATAACCTTGACACCCTTTTGGTAGTCAGGCATATTATAAATTTTAACAACTTGCCACTGCATAGCATCGGTGGCCTCAGCACCAGCCTTAGCGAGAATGCCATTAGTACCAGGAGTTAAAACGTCTCCCAGAACAGGCTCAGTCTCATTAATGGTATTAAGAGTCATGATATCGCCAACCATGGTCTTGAAAACACGGGGGACCATAGTAGTATTAGCAGGCATGGCTTTAGGATCGACCTTCGACTCAAAGTGGAAAGGATCCTCGTTGTAATGTAACTCATACATATCGGGAGAGGCAGTAACCTTCTCGATATCAGGCTCACCCTCAATAGGACTCTCAGCAACACCATTAAAGGTGCGACTGCGGCCGGTCCAATTCTGGGCACCAACCTTATCACCATCAACAGGACTATAAATACGAGCGACATAATCATCTTTCTGCATTGCGAATTCACAGTCACTCTGTCCATCACGATAAAGTTTAATCTCGTTGAAAACTAGCATCCATTCGCCAGCACCAGTAAAGTTCACAAGGCCAGAATTATAATCATACTTAACAAACTGACCCTGTTCTAAAACCTCAATTGTGGGATCGGCAGGAAGCTGTGCATAAATTTGTCCATTACGCTGGGCAGACAGATGGTTAGGCTCAACCTGGCCATAGCCATATTCAACATATTTAGCTTGGCTCTTGCCCTTTAGCATATCTTTTAAAAGCATTTTAGCATTTCCTCCTCATTTTATTCCATATTTTTCGCAACTTCTTCAACAGCTTTAACCCAGTCAGGAACTGTATCCTCTTGATCAATGCTATCAAGATTGACGATAGTCTGTCCGCTCGGCTCATTTTCTAGAGCGAAACTAACCTTGTTACGAACACAAATTACTGACAATTTTGCTTCTATATCATCCAATGAATAGTTGTCAATATTAGCAACTACATCAGCCTTGGCTTCATCAGAAAGCATATAAAAGCTATCAATCATTGCTTGTTTTTCTTGGCGCTCAACCTGATTTTTAAACTCGGTTAATTCACCAATAGTAGCTGTAGCCTGATCTGCAGTAGCTTTTAACTCATTATAAGACTGCTCAAGCGCAGCATAATCTGTTGTTAACTGATTAAATTTTTCAGTTAACTCTATATATTCTGGAATTTCGTCCAGATTATATTGACCTATTTTGTCCTCTTCTTGCGCGGGCTCCGATTCAGGAGTCTCAACTTCTGGAGTCTCAGGCTCCGAAGGACTGACGGTCGCACGATACTCGGCGACGGCCTCTGCACTGAATTGAGGAGCAGCAACTCCTTCTTCGTTAACTGGCTCGAAGGATTTTTCAACTTCGGTTGCTTCACCTTGAACTGAAAATTCTGGCTCTACAACGAAATTAATACGATAATATTTACCGGTAGTATGCTCGCGCACAATTACGAACTTATTTCCGCCCTCCTCATAAATACCATCAATGCCCATGGTTGTCCAACCATCTTCATCGGGGTATTGAGCACGCAAATAATCCATAATTTGGCACCAAAGAGCATCGCCGATTTCTACAGCATATTTCGTGTACATTGGTGTATTTCCTCCATCAAGAATTTTTTGCATCTCTTTCATCATTGAGAAGAGCTATTCTTTAAAGCTATCCCCAAATGAAAACTATATATCAGTGATATTAGCGCCTTCAAAACAAGGCTCTACATCTTCACCCAAAATACATAGCTTTGAGATAATCGCCTCATTGATTATAAAAAATTCTGGTTTTCCATTTTTATCTTTTGTCCAATGAGCATCCAAATTTTGTTCAGAAAGTTCCATAGATTGATTATTGCCTTTTTCAATAATCCTCTAACACTCTGGATACTATCCTGTCCATAAATATCCCTCAGTTACGAGATATTCGCGTTCATTAACACCATCGTCTAAAAACTTCTAAAACCAAACTCTAGCATTTAAATCAACAAAGCCGTATGGGCGAGTATCATCTGTAACCACCCATTCGCCATCTTTTAGACTGATTATGCGGTTATGCTCTTCATAGTCCTCTTTATAATCTACATATTTTCCGACTATGGGCGAACCCGGAAGGCTATTAGCCATCTCAGTAGCAACCTCTTTGGTAATAATGCTACCATTGCGGTTGGGTTCCTCTCCGACATAACACACTTTTATTTGGCATTTAGAAATAAGAGGATTAATTGGCGTTATATTAATAAATTCGCAAGGTGTTTCAAGTTTTACACTTGTGTGCATTCCATATCCTCCTTTTATTTCTGAGATTCTTCATTAGCGAGAGTCTTATCGCTTTTTTCATCATCTGATTTTTCTGGACGACCGCCAGCTGATGTAGTACCCTCTGTAGTATTTTGATTTTTAGAGGTATTATCTTGACTTTTTATGTCCAAAACATCTTCGCTACTTAAAGTAGAACTCATTAGAGGGGGAATCATAACCTAAGTAAGATGCAGCACTTCATTCTCAAATACGGCGGTATTTAAAATGGCGCTTTGTGAATGCCCCAGAGCAATCTACGGCAACATCTTTGAAAAACCAATCTATGTCTATTCTTTATAAAGTTTAGACATTTCTTTATAATTATATTGCGTAGTTTCTAGCATATATAATCTAAAGTTATATTTTTTCCTATTTTTGGAATTTAATTCCTATGTTATTCTATCAAAAAATATATGAAATTGCAACAGTAGTGGCCGCAAAGAGCTCTCATCATTAAGAATTGACTTTTCTAAAGCTACGCTACCCTCAGTATTAAATAGATTCTACGATATACCCAAAGAGTTGTAAACAGTTCGTTCGACTCTCTGTAAAGCGTCGGTAGAATTAACAGTTGTATTGTCAGACATGTCAATAGACATAACATCCGCAAAAGTAGTCATTACATCGACGCCTATCGCACGCTTTAGCATTTCAACCGCATTATTATGTATATCAGTAGCTTCGTCTATATCAAAAACCAAATCTCCATTTTTGTCTAAAGGAAGTTTCTGAATAATAATCTTTAATAACTATTGCATCTATTTGCGGCGGTCTAGATCTTGCGCGGCATCAAGGTCGATTATTGCGGGAATCGCATTCACAAGAAGCGGTTTATCTCCATTGTTAAAACTAAATTTAACAGTGTTTTCTACATCTAAAAGATACCAATAACCGCAAATGTCTCCCGCAAAATCAGGTCTTAATTTCCTCTAACGATACAAGGAATATCCTTTTTGGAACTCTGCGGGGAATAGGCGGAGAATGCGCTGCCGATAATTATCATCAGGAAATGCATCATCGAAAAAGCGCATATCGAACTCAACCGCGGGATTATTACCTACCATATATCTGGAACGGCAATATTTTATTGGTAACTTCTATAACATCATTCTTGAGCCAAGCCGCACTATATAACCGTAATAAGCGCCCTCTCGGATAACATCGAGCGCAATATCACTGCTCATCTTCTTAATATGCGAATTATCTAAATAATTAAGTGTAGTTTTAAAATTCTTAATTACTTTCTCTTCAGCCACATCATTGTCATAAACTTCCGGTACTATATACCAATCATAACGGTATAGATTAGCCAAATAATTACAAGCTACGCTATACACGCCACTCATATTATAATACCACTGTGATATTTCTCTAAGTTTAGAAATATCATTTCTAGCAAGGGCCATAACAACCTAATCTTTGCGAGCATACATTTTATTGCTCTTTGGGAGCGCTCCTAATGTTAAAACCGCGTCATCAAGCGTCTTTGGCCCCACTTTAATTTTCGAATAGTCTAGACGTCCTTCCGCGTTTAAACCGGCTGCCCCAGACATATTAAAACCTTTATTGTGGATTTGCTCTTGGCGTTCTTTTATTTCATCCATAAATTACCCCCCTTAGCAATATCCAGCTTTTGCCATGATATAATCATAGTTGACTAGACACTCCTCCCAATAAGGGATTTCTACTAAGGGAATATTATGTAAAATACAATAACGTTTTTTCTTTTTATCGTTATATTGCTGCTAATAGAAACCCCTTTTACCACCAAACTTGGAAGAAGGCTCATAATGCTATTTTCCTTGGTATTCAATTAAAAAAGCTAATTCTCCTGAATCATCAAATACAGCGAAATCAAAGCGCAAAGGCCTACCATTAGAACTACACAATCCAGGAATAATATATTCTTCTTTAAATATTAAATCGCTCTTTGCTAAGATTTCATGTATTTTAATTTCTCCACGACTTGCTAACACTATAAGCCCCTCCTTTCGTTTTTTTATTAATTGTATAATTTTGCCCAATCTTTGGCATTAAATTTTTTCTTTTTCTTTTGGCCTTTATCCTCTTCTTGTTTAATATAGTATAAACCATACTCCAAAGCGGAAAATTTATCCTTGTGGATTTTCTTACTGGCCTATTTAAGTATAATATTAATGCCTTCATTTTCTTCACGAAGATTGAGCATCTCTTCACGAAGTACTCCTGTTAAAGTGTACGGTAATAAATAGACTTTTCTATCTTCGGGAGACATTGCCTATCCCTTAGCAGTTCCAAGCAATTTCTATTTTGCTGTACGCTCATCAATTAAAAATTGTAACTTATTAGCATTAAGCCAGTTCTAAGTTATTGAGTGGGCCTCTGTATTAATAGGAGCATTCGCTTTGATGAGATACATAGCATCACCTTCGGTATTCTCTGTACGATACTTACGGTATTCTTCATCCCAAGATTCAAAAGTACCTCCATAGACACCAAAATCTGGATATACATCACCCGTTATAGGATCATTCTAAGGCTTAACCATATAATCCACTAAGCCCGTTCCTATACCGTTGGCATCAATTACTATACGTTTTGCTTTATATTTATAAAATAACTTTTTTAGTCGTATTGCTTGTTCTTCAAAATGCATATCTTCATAAGTATATATGTTAACAAGAGACTTGATAGCTGTGCCCACGACCTGGGGTATAACCTTTATAACGGTCGCCACACTGTCACCATATATCTTCGGTCAATTCCGCCACGAATTGACCCGCCGCAGCTGCTTACGGTTGCCCGCAAGATGAGACCATATCTTCGCAAAAGCGCTCTCCGTTTCCATCACCAGAAGCTTGTGATGTACTCCCATAAAAGGGATGGTCGTTGAACCGTACTTATATACTCTATAGTTTCTTGGAAAACAAGGGTATTACTATAATCCACCTTGCCCAAAAAGCTAAAAAATTTTTAAGTCTTGGCTGCTGATTATCCCAAAGTAAAGGGATTTTCCAGCAGTTAAAAGAGTTTAACGAGGGCATGTTACTTGGCTACCCTCTTCTACCAACGTCTACTGATATAACATAATAACTTAATCCACTTGAACGGCCGGAAAATTCGTATTCCGGTTTTTGTAATCGACGACTGCGGTCAAAAGCCTCTCCATTAAAGAATGCGCCTTCCGCAGTCCCTGACCAAATGCTCTCATATTCTCGATCAAAGGCCGCTTCATTGAAAGTTCCATCTCTCTCCTGATCGGTCAAGAAAGATTTATTTTGTAATCCCATAAGGACTGGAATTCTCCAAGTACCACCTAAAACAATGGCTTTCTCGGGTTCTGTAATCATCCAAACGAGAATTTGAATTAATTTCTAGTACGCATATGTGCTCTTCCAGCCTGCGGTAGTGACATATATCTGGGATTGGTTCAGCGGTTCATCAACCTACGTTGTACCATCCATACACATTCGAGCGACGTTCATAGTCGGGATAATGATACTCTGTAGAATATCACCATCAACACCGACACATTCCTCAACTAATCCTCCATGACGTCGTTTACCACGGCTGCTTTCACGGGCCGCAATATTATCAAAGAAACTGCCGTTTTTAAACATATAAATACAGTAATCTTTTGAATGTCGAGTGCGGCCAGGCCTCATATCAAGCTCTCTGCGAAGAGCCGGTACAAGATTACAAATTTCCTCAACTTTTTCCTTTGCAATACCGGCGGCCTGTTGTTTACCTCCGGATGTTATAAAAAGTTTGCATCGCGGATATAAAATACATCGGCACATCAATACTAAGATCGAAAGAAATGACTTACTATATCCACGAGGGAAGACCATATACACATATTTATAGCGCATACTAGCGCGTAAAAATACTCTCTAATAAAAATAGAATACAAGCTGGCGGGGATGGTCTGGGTCACCGCCAGTCTGTAAAAAATCTACAAACATATCAGGATAATCGCGCCAGTATGCTATATACTATCGAAGAATCGGCTTTATGGCAGTGATTCGCTCTTCTGAAATGCCGATTTTACGGCGGCTGGAGGGGACAGCCAATAAGTCGGCTAATGCCATGTTATTCTTCCTCCTCTTGTAAGAGTCGCCGCATTACTAAATTATCTTGCTCTTCTAAATCTTCTTCAAAATCTTGGAAAGCTGCCTCGTCTGATGCCGTATATCCTTTTTCATTGGAGGGAGTATCGAAAAGCTCTTTCTCTAAGCGATCTTCTTCTCCCGCAGCCTCAGCTGATACATTAGCTTCCTCTTCACGATCTTTTGCGACTTGTTTCGCCGCAGTTTCAAGTAAATCACCAAGATCATGCTCAGTTTCAACGAGATTGCGGGTATAGATTTGCATATCCTGTATTGTGCGATCCACTTTGTCATTAGGTGAATCTTGATAGAAACGAGGAATAAAACCGTCTTTCTCACAAAGTGCTACTATTTCAGATATGCTATCTACATACTCGCCTTGTTCTTCTTTGTTCTGAGCGGCGGTAAATTTACCGCTCTTCATCAAATCGTTGTAGACTCGAGACATTTTCTAATATCCTTCGATATCTCCAAGATCGACGAGTTGGTTGCATTTAAGCGACGTCTTACAGACTAATATAAGAGTGTCTTTATGACCCGCAGTCTGAACATCGTAGGAATCGCACATGTCGTTGTAAAGACGCTCTAGCCAAACCCAATCTTCTGGTTTATACCCATTGCCCCACTTCATGCGCAAATAAACAACATCATCGTCGGTTAATCCTAACTCATCAGGGGCGGCGGCAACAGGCAAAGTGCTCTTCATAGTGTTAGTCGTGGATTCCTCAGGCGTAATCTATACGATACCGAACTGGTCCACTACGGGGAGCGCATCATCGGCCGGCCGCATAGAATCAGGAATTATGTAAGATTGAGATTTAAGGACTTCCGCAATTTGGTCATCACTATATCCTTGAGCCCGCATGGTCTCACGTAATTTATTCTTTTGCTTTTCTTGGATAAGCTCATTATCTTTCCAGCGATATGCATTATTTTGACTTAATCGCATTTTGGCAAGATAACGCCCAAGAATTGAAGTGCCATTTATTTTCGTGGGATCTTTTGCCCAAGTAAGCATTAATTTATTCCACTCATCCGGAATCCAAGGAACGTCAAGTTCTTCAAGCAACCAGAGAAATGTATTAGGGTCCCAGTTATCTACATGCATAGTAGCGCACTTTTTACAGAGATTTAATTTACCATCATTGGGGTATTTCTCTAAATTATTAGAGGTATAAAAGTTTTCGCCGCTCATGGTTTTTTGACATTTGTCGCAATAATATTTTTTCTTTTCTTCAATTTGTCCTGGTAATATTGCCATTTTTCTTCTCCTTACTTCTTTTACTGCGGCATGCTTTACAGATACTATAGAAACCATCTTTACTGGTTTTATTACGGCTGAAATATTTACCATGCGCCAATTTTACTTCTTTACACTGGGAACAGCGCTTGTAAATACCGCGGGCCTATGTGGTGTAATACCACTGGAGGTAGGAGTCTTCAGCGGTCGCCGCAATCATCTTGGGAATTTTACTACGCCATAAGTTGGAAATGTATTCTGCTGTATGACAAATTCCAAATTCTAACTAAAGAGCGGCCTGTATTTCTGCATTGGTCTTGCCATCAATTTTGTATTCGACAATTCTTTGATAAGCAGGGAAATCTTTTAAAGCCTCATCACAGGTATTTTCAAAGTCATATATTAGATACCAAGTATCGCCCTCGAAATCATCATAACTATCCTATTTGAGTCTTGAATAATTGCAGAGAATTGCAGAACATACTTTGGGGTTGAGTAGCGTAATACCGTCCGCAATAGGATAATTATCATCATCAAAAATAGATGTATTATCTTCAAGATAGGTAATATTGTGGCTGGGGGTAATTTTCTACATTACTATAGGACGACGATATGCATTCTTTATAATATATTGATCTTTGCGAAGGTCAATAAGTGTATGCTTTATGATATAGGCATCTCGTCCGGTAGCTACTTTTAATTTTTGTTCCCAAAGAGAAATAGCCTCACGCAACTGCCGCAAAAACGGGATTTCATCTATGTCTTCTTGAGTGATGGAGACTTTGGGTTGGAAAATGATATGCTTATCTTCTGTCATAATATTGTAGATACCATCTTCTCCGTTCTCAAATTGTTGAGCTAAGCCCTCAAATGAGCACTCTCTTTTGTTTACAGTAGTAAGACGATTTTCGGTTAATATTTTTTTCTGTTTACACTCTTGTTT
>OLFW01000030.1_pt1 | contig 140469 bp, 127 predicted proteins | sample 1605351 | NCBI WGS metagenome assembly OLFW01 (sample SAMEA3888918, study PRJEB22519) | human gut metagenome | biome: human gut; feature: human-associated habitat; material: faeces | place: Denmark | collected 2010 | reverse complement strand
AGCTGACGCTAGCGAAATAAAGGCGCTGTGGATGATTTTTTCACAGCGCCTTTTTTTGCCTTGTATTCTTCTTATTTCTGCATTCCGCCCATATTGTGCTGCATGCCGCCATGCTCCATGGGCATGCCATCCATCTGGTGCATCATGGCAGGAGCCGGCTGATACCCGGTGAGGGTGGGATCCACCATGCCGAACACCATGGCCACATGGCTGACGATCAGGAACACCACCAGCCAGCCAAAATGGTGCAGCAGTTTCTTCCGGGGTTCCAGTCCCCGGCCGATGACACCCAGTTCCATGAGTGCCAGGGCACCGAAGGGAACGATGCCCAGCAGATAGGCCCCGATGGCCAGTTCATCTGCCCAGCCCTTCCAGACAAGGCCCGGCACCACATGGGTCAGCAGGTAGAGCACCACGCCGGCGAAATACACCCCGGCCAGAATGCTCAGGCCGTGGTTCCAGCGTTTCCAGCCACCGGCCTGTTCCGGCCCCCGATAAGCCATCATGAATTCCGTGGCCACCAGGGATTCCGCCAGCACCACCGGCACCACCATGAACAGGATCAGATTCCAGGGCTGGTTCTGGGCCAGCAGGTCCATATAATTCGTCATCACCATTTGCACATTCGCTCCTTTAGCTGTTTCATTGATTTCATAGTCGTATTATAGGAATAAAATGTGCAGATACCGGGAATAACTTATTAAGAAAATATGAAGAATCCAGGGACAAAAGCTCCTGTTCCGTCATCCCCTGCAGGAAAGGGCAAAATTGCCTATCGGTCCGGAAATTCAACGATGAACGCCGCACCCCCGTTTTTCCGGTTCTCGGCCCGGATGGAACCTCCCTGGGCCTCCACAAAGCTTTTGGCCAGGGAGAGACCGATGCCGCTGCCTCCCAGGGCCCGGTTCCGGGATTTATCTCCCCGGTAGAACTGTTCGAATACGTGGGGCAGATCCTCCGGAGCGATTCCCGGTCCTTCATCGGCAATGAGCAGCCGCACGTTCTCTCCTGCCGCTTCCGTTTTCAGGAGGATGGCCGTCCCGGGAGTGGTGTACCGGATGGCATTGGTGATCAGGTTGTACAGGATTTGGTTCAGCCGGTCCGGATCCAGCTGCCGCAGGGGCAGATTCGGAGCCAGTTCTTTCACAAAATGGAGGTTTTTCTCCTCCAGCAGGGGTTCCAGCATTTCTGCGGCCCGTTCCGTCTTTTCTCCCAGATCCATTGGCTGGAGATGGAGTTCCAGCTGATGGACCTGGGCCAGGGACAGATCCCGCAGGTCCCCCACCAGCCGGGTCAGCCGCATCACTTCTTCCTGCATGGAAAACAGTTTGTCCGGTTCCGGCTGTTCCACCCCGTCCAGCATGCTTTCCAGATGGCCCTGAAGGATGGCGAGAGGGGTCTTCAATTCATGGGCAATGTTGGCCAGCAGCTCCTGGCGGTTGTTTTCGTTCACCGCCAGCTCCGCGGACATCTGGTTGAACACCGCTGCCAGCTGTCCCACTTCATCCCGGGTTTCCACCGGGACTTCCTGTTTCAGTTCCCCCTGGCGGATTTTTTCTGCCGCCCGGGACAGCTGCCGCAGAGGACGAGTGATGTTCCCGGACAGGAAATAACTCACCACCAGCCCGATTCCGGCAAAAAGGAATCCGATCCACCACAGGGATCTGTGATAGGATTCCACAAAAGTCCGTTCCGCAGCTCCCAGCATCATCCGGTGGTGCATGCCTCCCATGCCCATACCGCCGCCCATCATGCCGTGACCCATCCCATGGCCAAAGCCGCCGCCCTGCCCGTTCTGTCCCGCCAGGGCAGAGGGGTCCTGGAGATACTGGAAAAAGTGGGTTTCCATCTGCTGGTTGCAGATATAGATCACCACCAGGGCACAGACCAGGATCAGCACAAAGGTACTCAGCATCATTTTATACCGGACACTGTGAAAGTGCATGGTCAGCCTCCAAATTTATACCCGATCCCGTACACCGTCAGGATGTACCGGGGATTCTTCGGTTCCGTCTCGATTTTCCGCCGCAGGTTCCGGATATGGGCGTCAATGGTCCGTTCATACCCATCGAAGGCGAAGCCATGGCTGTTTTCCATTAATTGCAGCCGGTTGAATACTCTTCCAGGACTTTTCATAAGGACTTCCAGCAGGCTGAACTCGATGGGTGTCAGCTCGATGGATTCCCACCGGTCTGCGGATGCGTTGAACCGCAGGACTTCGTGCCGGTCCTGGTCCAGTTTCAGGTTCCCCACCTGGAGCACGGCGGAAGGAGCCGTTTCCGCCTTCTGGCCATAGGCCCCGTAGGTACGCCGCAGCAGGGCCCGGACCCGGGCCACCAGTTCCCGCATGCTGAAAGGTTTGGTCACATAATCATCCGCCCCCAGTTCCAGCCCCATGAGCCGGTCAAATTCCGCATCCCGGGCCGTGAGCATGATGATGGGTACCGTACTTTCCTGACGGATGGTCCGGCACACATCCCGGCCGTCGATCCGGGGCAGCATCAGATCCAGCACCAGCAACTGGGGATGGTCCCTGCGGAACACCTGCAGGGCTTCCTCCCCGTCCCGGGCCGTAAGTACCCCAAACCCTTCCTTCGCAAAGTAATTTTTCAAAAGTCCCAGCAGTTTGGGATCGTCATCCACCAGCAGAACGGAATACATGCTTGGCACCTCCTGTCGGGACTATTATACAAAAAGGGCTGTTGCCTGCGCAACAGCCCTTTCCTTACTTCTGTCCCTGGTTTCCGTTATTGCCATCGTCCTGCCAGCAGGGCGGCTGACCGTTCCAGCAGCCACCCCGGCGGCCGCCCCGGTAATGGCGCCCGTTCTGGTCGTAATAGGGACATCCAACCTGGTTGTCCAAGGTTTGTACAACCGGCTGGTTATCGGGTTTTCCTTCCCCCGCATGGACAGCGCCCACATGGAACATCCTGGGCCCGGCCACAGCGCCGGCTGCAAAGAAGACAACACCCATGGCCAGCATCTTGATCGATTGTTTCATTGTGATCATCCTTTCTTCCATTCTCCAGTTCGTTGTCCTGTTCCGTTCCTTTGATTTTATTATACAACGGCTCTGTGCAGAAGATGTTGGGGAAATATGAAGAAAATGTTAAGATGGATGCACCACCTTACCATTTTCATTCACGAGTCTCTAGCCGATGAAAGCCAGCTTACGCTGGCCTTGGATCATATATAGTCCTCCGGACCCGTTACTCATTGTAAGCTCTCATAAATCCGTTCCAGGTTCTCTTCCATCTGCTGCAGGTAGTCCCCTTCCCCTTCGCTCCCTTCCAGGGTATGGATGGGTACCACTTTCGCTCCCACTTCCCGGGCCAGGGACTGGCTGGTCTTGGGGCTTACCGCCGCTTCCGTGAAGATGGTCTTCACACCCCGTTCCCTGCAGAACTCCACCAGGGCGGCCAGCTGCCGGGCATTGGGTTCCCCGCTGGCGAACACCCCTTCCACACTGCTCTGTTCCAGGCCGAAATCCCGGCACACATAGGCAAAGGCCGCATGGCCTGTCACAAAATCTTTCCGGTGTACCTGACGGAATTTCTCTTTATACTTGTCCTCCAGGGTTTGCAGACGGGTGATGAACTTGTCCGCATTGGCTTCATAATAGGCCCGGTTGGCCGGATCCGCCTTGGCCAGACCATCGGCAATGGCCCGTGCCTCCAGTTGGGCACAGGACGGACTCAGCCAGGCATGGGGATCATACTGGCCGTGTTCTCGGATTTCCTCTTTTTCTTCATTCTGGATGGGCTGCACCTGTTGGGCCGCCACCACCTGGACCAGGTCCTTATTTTCCGCAGCCTTCACCATTTCCTCCGCCCAGGGTTCCATACCCAGGCCCTGGATAACCAATACCCGGGCCCGGCTCAGGTCTTTCATACTGCGGGTGGTGGGCTGGAATTCGTGGGGCTCCGTTCCCTCAGGGATCAGGGTGCGCACGTCCACTTTATCGCCACCAATGGCCTGGGTGATTTCCTTCATGGCATAAAAGCTGGCCACCACCGGCAGTTTGCCTCCATTCGGTTTCTCTGCTTTCGGTGCGCCGCATCCAGCGGCCAGCAGCAGCAGAACGGAACAAAAGAGGTAGAGCAATCGTTTCATGGGTTGTTAATCCTTTCCTTTTGATCAATCAAAGCATCCATTGCAAACGGGCCTGGGGATTTTTTACAGGTCCTATATGCAAATGATTTGCATTTTCGCGAAAAATATCATAACATATAGAGTACGTTCCGTCAATAAACGCGAATCATTTGCATTTGCTTTCTAAAAAGGAGACCTTTTCTCATGCTTTCCATTTCTCATCTGACCTTTGCCTATGAGCAGGGTCCCGCCCTTCTGAAGGATCTTTCCATGGAAATCCGCGATGGGGATTATGTGGCCATCGTAGGCGAAAACGGCAGCGGCAAAAGTACCCTGGTGAAGCTGATCCTGGGGCTGCTCTCCCCCAGCCGGGGGACCATCCGCAGCACCTTTCGGCGTCCGGCCTACGTTCCCCAGCCTACGGACATGGTGAACAAGCAGTTCCCCATTACCGTCTATGAAGTGCTGGACTACACCCGCCAGGTCCTTCATATCAGGGACAGGGCCGCTACGGGCCGGGCCCTGGAGCGCATGCACATCACCGATCTCAGGGACCATCTGATCGGCGCCCTGTCCGGGGGCCAGTACCAGAAAGTCATGATTGCCAAAGCCCTGCTGGGCAAGCCCGACCTGATGATCTTCGATGAGCCCTCCACAGGCATGGACCTGAAGAGCCAGGATGACCTGTACCCCCTGATCCATCAGCTGAACGAAGAGCAGGGCATCACCATTATCACAGTGGAGCACAACCTGCGCTATGCAGCCCATCAGGCCACCAGCTTTTTCCACGTGGTCCGGGGCCAGGGCCATTTCTGCTCCCCTCATGAATACATCCGGGAATACCTGGCAGAAAACGGAGGTGACTGTGCCCATGTTTGACTACGCATTCATGCGGAATGCCTTTATGGTGTCCGTTCTGATCTCCCTGATCTGCCCCCTGATCGGGACCTTCCTGGTGCTGCGGCGGTATTCCATGATCGGAGACGCCCTGGCCCATGCCTCCCTGGCCGGGGTGGCCACAGGGCTGCTGTTCCACACCAACCCCATCCTCAGCGCCTTCTGCCTGACCTCCTTCTTCGGACTCCTGATCGAAGCCCTGCGGGAAAAGTTCCGGCGTTATGCAGAGCTGACCCTGGTGATCGTCCTCTCCCTGTCCGTAGGAATCGCCATTACCATCATCAGCAGCGGCCTGGTCCACGCCAATGTGGATTCCTTCCTGTTCGGCAGCATCCTGACCGTAAGCCAGGGGGAGGTGACCACGGTGGCCATCCTGACTCTGGTAAGCCTGCTCACCATTTTCAGCCTGTTCCCCCAGCTGGTGCTGCTGGCCTTCGATGAGGACGGTGCCCGGATTGCCGGAGTGAAGGCCCGGGCCATCAACTACATCTTCTCCATCCTGGTGGCTGCCACCATTTCCGTTTCCATCCGCATCGTAGGCATCCTGGTGATCAGCTCTCTGATTGCCCTGCCGGTGGCCACGGCCCTGCAGCTCCACCAGGGCTTCAAGAAGACCATGGTGCTGGCTGTGGTGTTCAGCTTCATCGACGTAATGGCCGGCCTGGTGCTTTCCTACTATGCAGGCGCAGCCCCCGGCGGCATTACCGCCATCGTGTCCGTCCTGCTGCTCCTGCTGGTGCTGTTCTACCAGCAATTCCAGGACAAACGGGAGGCACGCCATGCACAAGACTGAATTGCCGCTGGATGCCCGGGGCCTGATCCGCCAGACCGGTCTGAAATGTACCTCTGCCCGGATCCAGGTGCTGCAGCTGCTCCTTGCCCAGCAGGAAGTGCTCAGCGCCGATGAGGTATTCGAAAAACTGCACCGGGTCGGCGCCAAATTGAACTTTTCCACGGTGTACCGGATCCTGGAAAACTTCACAGAGAAAAAACTGACGGAAAAAGTGCTGCTGCCCCAGAGCCGAAAATACGGTTTCCTGGTGTACACCCTGAGCCATACCCACCATCTGATCTGTCTGGGCTGCCACAAAGTGGTGAACCTGGAGGGCTGTCCTCTCCACGGTTTTGAAGAGGAACTGGCCCGGAAGACCCACTTCCAGATTGTAGGCCATGCGTTGGAACTGTACGGATATTGTGAAGAATGCCAGAAAAAAGGACTTCCCCGATAAGGGAAGTCCTTTTTGAGCTTGTGTCCCCCTGAAAGGGGGAAAGGACCCGCTTGCGGGTAAGGGGTCTCACACCCGACGTAAGACCCATCCACCGTCCATACGGACGGTCCCCCTTCCCTTTCCCGCAGGACTAGGCTGTTCCTATTCGTCACAGCCGTCGCAGGGAAGGACAATTACCCGAAGAACACCGTAATCAGATCCTGCAGGGCATCCTGATCGGCAGCCCCCATGGTTTCCCGGGCACTGTGCATGGCGAGCAGCGCCACGCCGATATCCATGGTCCGGATGGGCGTCAGGGCTGACGCCATGGAACCCAGGGTGGACCCGCCCTTGATGTCGCTGCGGTTTACGAACAGCTGGCAGGGAATGTGGTTGGCCTCACAGAGTCCCTTCACCACAGCCACTGCTTCCGCATCCCCTGCATAAGACTGGCTGCAGGCCTGTTTCAGCACCACGCCGCCGCCCAGAAGGGGCTTGTTGGTGATGTCGCATTTATCCACATAGTTGGGATGCAGGGCATGGGCCACGTCCACGCTGAGCATAAAGCCGTTGGCCATGTCTTCGTACAGAGCTTCCTGGCTGAGACCCAGCTTGCCGTAGATCCGGTGGAGCAGGTTGTTCAGCACCAGGCTGTCGGCCCCCTGCTTCGTGTTGCTGCCCACTTCCTCGTTATCGAACAGGCAGGCCACCTTCAGGCCCTCCGTATCCGTACAGTCCATGATGCCCTTCAGGCAGCCCATGACGGAAGTCAGGTTGTCCAGACGGCCGCAGGAGATGAATTCATCCTTCAGGCCGAAGGTGCAGCCCTCTTCCACCGGATAGGTACCCAGTTCAAAGGAGAGGATGTCCTCTGCCTTCACGCCCAGTTCCTGGGCCAGGAATTTCTGGAAGAACGTTTTGTCCTTGCTGTCCTGCCCCAGCATGGTGGCCAGGGGCAGCACATCCTTCTGCTTATTCCATTTATACCCATCGTTCACTTCCCGGTTCATGTGGATGGCCAGGCTTGCCATGGTCAGCAGCGGACGCTTGAAATCCACCAGGTGGGTTTCCGGTTTGAAGGGATCCGCCGTGCGGGTCACCACCTTGCCGGCCAGGGACAGGGGACGGTCCATCCAGGTGGACACGATCATGCCGCCGTAGCCCTCCACGTTCAGGGTCCCATAGCCCTGGGTGTTGACCTCTGCTGCCGGCTTCAGGCGGAAGCAGGGGAAATCCGTGTGGGCCGCTGCAATCTTCAGGCCCCGGGTGCCGGCTTTGCCCGTACGGAAAGCAAACAGAGAAGAATCGAATACGATTACAAAATACTTGCTCTCTGGAGCCAGAGCCCAGTCGGACCCCGGCTTGAGTTCGGTAAAACCATTATCCAGCAGCAGCTTCTTGCTGGCTGCCACTGTATGGTACGGGGACGTACTGTTTTGGATCAGGTTCAGCAGTTCTTTTGTGGTTTGATTCATAATACACCTCCATGGCTCTTATTGTACCATAAGAAACAAAATAGTTCAAAGATTTCCGCAATTCACTGTTGCAACAGTTCCATTCATGCTATAATGAAATCATCTTACCAAAGGAGGCTTTACCATATGGACAAACAAAACCCATCTACTGGAAGCAACAAAGTACTGACCTGGCCTGCCCTGGGGCTGATGACCTTCACCTCCGTCTGGGGGTTCGGGAACATCGTCAACGGGTATGCCAACCAGGGTCTGAAGGCCGTCGTGTCCTGGATCCTGATGTTCGCCCTCTATTTCATCCCCTATGTACTCATGGTCGGTGAAATGGGATCCACCTTCAAAGACAGCAAAGGCGGCGTATCCTCCTGGATCCGCTCCACCAGCGGAGCCAAACTGGCCTATTTCGCCGGCTGGACCTACTGGATCGTCCACATGCCCTACCTGGCCCAGAAACCCCAGAACATCGTCATCGCCTTTGGCTGGGCCGCACTGCAGAACGGTACCCTGACCAAGATGATGTCGCCCCTGGTGCTGCAGATCATCGCCCTTGTGATTTTCTTCTTCTTCCTGTGGTATGCCTCCAAGGGCGTGGGTGCCCTGAAACGGATCGGTGCCCTGGCCGGCTCCTTCATGTTCGTCATGAGCATCCTGTACATCCTGCTGGCCCTGGCCGCTCCCCATCTGACCACCGCAAAGACCTTCAGCTACAGCCTGAACTGGGATACCCTGATGCCCACCTTCGACTTCGACTACATGACCACCCTGGGCATCCTGGTGTTCGCCGTAGGCGGCTGTGAACGGCTGAGCCCCTACGTAAACAACCTGAAGCATCCGGCTTCCGAATATCCCAAATCCATGATCTTCATGGCCACCATGGTGGCAGTGACCGCCCTTCTGGGCACCTTTGCCATGGGCCTGATGTTCGATCCCAACAACATCCCCAAGGACCTGATGATGAACGGTGCCTACTACAGCTTTGCCAAGCTGGGTGAATATTACGGCATCGGCAGCACCTTTGTGGTGATCTACGCCATCTGCACCGCCCTGGGACAGGCCGCCACCCTGGCCATTTCCATCGATGCCCCCATCAAGATCCTGCTGGCCGACGTAAACCCGGAATACGTTCCCAAAGTGTTCACCAAAATGAATGCCAAAGGCGTGCCCGTCACCGGCTACAAGCTGACCGCCGTGCTGGTCTCCATCCTGCTGATCGTACCCGCCCTGGGGATCGGGGACATGACCAGCCTGTACAACTGGCTGATCCGTCTGAACGCCGTGTGCATGCCCCTGCGGTACCTGTGGGTATTCTTCGCCTATATGATGCTGAAGAAGCATGCTGACAAGTACGTATCTGAATACCATTTCGTAAAGAGCAGGGGCCTGGGCATGGTGGCCGGGTTCTGGTGCTTCGCCTTCACCGCCTTTGCCTGCATCATGGGCATGTTCCCCAGAGGCGTGCAGGCCGGTACCGACACCTGGTACTTCCAGTTCGCCATGAACATCATCACCCCGCTGGTGCTGATCGGTATCGGATTCATCCTGCCAGAACTGGCGAAAAAAGAGAGAGCATAAGAAAAGAAAAAAGCTGGCAGCTTCCGCTGCCGGCTTTTTTTAGATATCAGATATCAGTGGTTTAAGAAACCTTTTTCCGAAACAGGCGTATGACCATCCTCCCGGCACTCATCGTGCTGCTTTCCTTACGAACACCATCCGTCTCTCGTCCGACTCTTCCGCGCTGAAATGGTATCTGCTCCAGCAAAAGTCCTGGATATCTTCCGGTGCTTCAGCCTGTATGCCTGCCATATACCGTACCATTTCGCCCCGGGCCATTTTGGCATAGACGCCCTTTTGCACGATTTTTTCTCCGACCCGTTCACCGAACACCACCGTGACGAACCGGTCACCAGGCTGCAGGTATTTTTCTACAGCCTTGCTGTATTCTTTGGAGGCCAGGTTCAAAATCACGCCGCTTTCATCCCGCACAGCCCTGTACAGCCGGTCGCCCCAGAACTGGTACAGGTCCTTGTATCCCTCCGGCGCTCCCTTGGCCTGCATCTCCAGCCGATAGGGAATCACCCCGTCCAGGGGCCGCAATGCCCCATACAGCCCCGACAGGATCCGCACCCGGTCCTGGGCATACTCCAGCTGGCCGTCCTCGAACACCGTGGGTGCCATATACTGGTATTGGATACCCACATAGGCCAGAAGAGCCGGTGTCACCGCCTGCTCCAGCCGGGCCCCCAGCAGCTGGTTGTGGTTCTCTTCCGCCAGGGCTGCGTTACACTGCCACAGGGCCTGCTGCTGCTCCAGCGTCATGCCCTGCAGCCAGCGCAGCACCTGCCTGGCCTCATTGCGATAAATCGGCTCCGTCAGGCTGCAGCCGCTTTCCCGGTCGATCTGCATCTGCTTTGCAGGAGAAAGGATGATCTTCATGCCAGCGACTCCAGCATCTGGGTCGGATTCTCAGCTGGTTTCACCTTGCCCAGGGCCTTGACGATGATTCCGTTTTCATCGATGAGGTACGTGCTGCGGACCACGCCCATGGAAACTTTTCCGTACAGTTTCTTTTCCTTCCATACGTCGTACGCTTGCAGGACTGTCTTTTCCGTATCGGACAGCAGTGTAAACGGCAAATGGTATTTTTCCTGGAACTTCTTGTGCGAAGCAACAGAATCCTTGCTGACACCCAGGATCACAGCTCCCTTTTCCGTAAATTGCGGGTACAGTTCCCCAAATCCGCAGGCCTGCTTCGTGCAGCCGGCCGTGTTGTCCCGGGGATAAAAATATAAAATCACCTTTTTACCCAGGTACTCCGATAAGGAATGGAGCACTCCATCCTGATCCGGCAATGTAAAATCCGGTGCTTTCGTTCCAACCTCCAACATTCTGCGTCCCTCCTTCTGTTTTGAATCCATTATAACAGAAACGGAGGGAAGAGAGGTAGGAGATAGCGATTCGGTGAACCGCCCGCCCGGGCCTGCTCCATTTCCCGTTCCTCAAAAGCATCCTTACCATAGGAATAAGCTATTCCCAGTACATCCTGATTTGCGGTCAGGGGAAAATGGTATTTTTCAGCAATGGCTTTCATTTCCTCATACGTGGGGTTGGCCACCGGTTCCCCTGTCTTCTGCCCAATATAGTAAAGCTCCGATTGCACCATCCTGTTCTTTTCAAAATGAGTACTCAGCAGATACGCAGTCACTGCTTCCCGATACAATTCTTTTTCCACAAAACAGTACCCCAGATTCCTGAAGCACCGGGCCACATCCGCGGGACGGGGGGCAAGCTTGAAAGCCTCCTGAAATCTGCCTTTCATCTCACCTTAAAAGCAGTCTTCATAAAACCTGAACTTTATAATTCCATAAATTGTTTCACACTGATAATTCTTGGATCTGTAATCGACGCTTCCAGAAAATCCTTATCTCCTGTTAAAAATAAATCCGCACCAGTTTGCAATGCAGCTCTCAATATTGGACGATCTTTGGGGTCCCTTATTTTCATTTCTGCGGCCATTGCTTCCTTCGGTGTTTCAACTACTTCTATTATCATCAAAGCCTTGTAGAGAAAGTGTTCGAGAGCGCTCACTTTATTCGGAAATTTTTCATTGAATTTTCTGTGAAGTTCATCTATTACATAATCACAGACAATCGGTTCATAGGGAGGCAATAAGGCTTTCATCAATGCGGCAGCAACTTGTCCATTTGGAAATAAAGCTGCTGAAATAAAGATATTGGTATCAATCATTACCTTCTGCATGCAGCTTATTCCTTTCTCCTTGATTTAGTAATCCAATCAGCCACTGCTTCTTCCGATACCAGGCCCGCTTTCTCAGCTTCTCCTTTCATTTCTTCCTGGAAACGCTGCAGCGCATAGACTGCTGAATTCATAATCCGGATATTCTTTCCTTCTACAATAAAGGTAATACGGTCACCGGATTCAATCCCTAATGCCTGTCTGACCTTTTTGGGAATTGTAACTTGCCCTTTTGCCATAACTTTGGCATCATCTACAAATGCAACAGCACCCATGGTACCACCTCCAAAAACAAAAAAGTAGGGAATTCCTACTTTTATTTTACAATAACAATATGAATAGCACAAGTCCGAAAAATAAAGTTGATTATAATCTATTCCATCGTTTGCTCAGGTATGCGGTCAAATCTTGCCCCAGGAATGGGGTGAAGCCCATGGATGAATTCAATATCACACTACTGCTATTGATTGTTCTAGTGCTTCTCATAAAAAAAGATTAACCGCCCCTAGACCAAGGTTCACGGTTAATCTATACTGAAACTTTCGGGGCTGACCGTTGCCGGACAACACCTTTTTATTCTTATAGCATGTTTAGTGCCTGGTGGCTAGATGTTACCCGCATGACCGATGCACGGCCATCCGACAGCAACGCCGCAGGGGCCGATCGGTGATCAGCCCGGACGCAAGTTTTTCTATAGTTTCTTTCCCGATTACATAGATGCCGGCGTATACATATATAAAGCGACTAATAGCCTGAAAGACCTTTATTTCACAATCTTTCCCTTGTCCAAAATGGAATTAAAATCTTCCATGCTCATGCTGTTAAAGAAATCATCGTCTTCCGTTTTCTTTTTCTGCACAACAGGCCGAGTGGAAAGCACAGATTTACGCGTCCTTTTCTTTCTGGCCGCTTTTGCCTTTCCATTGGGAACATTGGGTTTCATTGTCTCTTCTGCTCCGAACAATGATGAAGAAACAGGTCGTTTTGCCTCTTCTTTCCTATTCTCTTCTTCTCCAGTAAAAACATTGGTCTCCCTGATTTCTACCGGTTTCTCTTTCGGAACTTCGATGGTCGTTCTGTGCTTCCGGGGTTTTATACCCCGTTTCCATTCCTCACGGATTTCTGCCGCTCTACGTTTGACCCGCTCGAACAGCTCCGTTCCTTCCGCAGGCACATCAGGGTTCTCTCTTTCTTCCGGATAGATTCTCAGCTCATCCAGCTGCTGGTAAACGGATTCCATAGCAGTTTCCTTGTCCCGATAGAATGCGCCGCCCCGGATCCGGACAAATTTCCAGCCCAGGCGTTGCAGGATGGCCTGCCGTTCCATATCATGTTCGACGTCCGTATCACTGGAATGATATCGCTCTCCATCGCATTCCAGCGCCACCATTTTCTTCTGATACAGGATGGCGAAATCCAGAGAGTAGGCCCCTACCTGATACTGCTGAATAAAATGGTAGCCCTTCTGCAGCAGATAGTTGGCCACTTCCACTTCAAAAGGCGAATCTGCTTTTTTCTTGATATCCAGCTGTTCCTTCATGAAGCTTTCGTAATGAGAAGCATAATTGAGCAAACCGAATTTCAGATCACTGGGATTCAGGGCATCCTGGTTCAGCGAGTGTACGACCCATAACTGGTCCCTGGCCCGGCTGACAGCCACGTTATACCGTTTTTCGGCCCCGCTGTCGCTGACGGTCCGTACAGAATCTGGATCATCCACCAGACTGATGAAGATTACGTCTCGTTCATCCCCCTGGAATTGCTGGGAAGTCCCTGCAAAGAACTGCCGAGATTTCAGTTCGTCGTAGTCCGGTGTCCTGGACGTCATTGTCTGCTGGATCAGTTCTCCCTGCTGCGGTCCCAGTAAGGAAATCACCCCAAAGGTCTTTCCCTCGTATTCTTTTTGTTCAAAGCAGGCCAGAATCAGGGAAACGATCGTATCCGCTTCTGTCTGGTTCACTGGCTGCCGCCCATTCCGCTTGCCGTCTACCCGATAATTGATTACCGGTGGTAGCAGTTTTGAACTGTGGGAATCCCGCAGCGGTATGATCTGTCCGTCATAGAAAAACTTATTGGAATAGCCGATGATTTCCGGTACGCACCGAAAATGTTCCCGCAGCAGAATAGGGGTAAAGACCTGTCTCACCAACTCATAATAAGAAGTCCTGTCGTCGTAGAGATCCCAGTTCTTTATGTAAGGTTTCAAATACATCTGCAGGATATTCCGTGCAGCGGTAGAATCCTGCCCAACCCGCAGGGGACTCACCTGTTTGTCGTCCCCCACTACAATCACCTTGTCTCCCAGATACGAAACCGGAATGGCTTCCAGCGCCGACTGGCTTGCTTCGTCGATGATGACCACGTCAAAATGATTGTTCTGGGGATCCAGCGTCTGCAGAGCCTTCCGGATGGGCATGACCCACACCGGGATGCCCTCCTGCCCGGTTTTCATGTTTTCACGGGCCTGACGCAGAAAGGATTTTGCATACTTCCCGGTCATCTTGCCCGCCCTTTTGATATAGGTGGCCCACGAACTCAGGGAAGAAGAAATCTGCTGATTGCTGTTGATTTTTTCATGTAGCCTGAACCAGGCCAGTTTGCTGGCCAGATCGGCTGTTTTTTTTCGCAGCAGTGCGCTGTACTCTTCTACCTTTTTCTCATGGCCTTCCAAGGGTTCCTCGAAAATCTTATCCATTTCCAGGTTCAGCTGGCTCCATTCCCAGGAAGTACACAGTTTGGCATAGGAAAGATCCTGGATTCCGGCTTTCCTGGCAGCCAGCTGTTCAGCCCAGGCAGGAGCCGTTTCTTTAACCCGCTGGTAGATGGCACGCCGAGCGGCAAAGACAGGTCTTTTTCTCAACAGTTCTTCATAAGCATGATAGGCTTCATCATAGGCTGTACAATCTTGTTTCTGCAGGGTCTGCAGCATCTTTTCGATAGGAGCAGACTTCAGCTCCGCATATTGCCGGAACTTCTTGCCATGCCCCTCCATGAGCTGCTGGAAAGCGTGGTGATCGGTCTCCAATTTGATGAAAGTCAGAAGTTCCTTCAAGTCCTGCTGCAGGTATCTGCCAATATCGGCGGTCTTCTGGAAGCCGGCAAGTTTATCACGCAGCACAGAAGCAGAAAATCCTGCCGCCTCCAGGTCATAGAGCAGAGTTTCCAGCCATTCCCCATTCCACTGCAAAGCCTCACGGATTTGCTTTAGGATCTGCTTGCCCTGGAAACTGTTATAGGCCTGGATTTCTGTAAGCTCCGGCATCTCCGTTCCGGCAAAACAGTCATTCCAGATATTTTTCAGCTCTTCGAACTGGCTGTGGACCTGAAGATAGCCCTTGATCAGCCGGACATCCTCCACATTGGCCGCCGTCTTTCCGTTGATCAGGATCTCTTTCCAGTATTTTGTCGCTGTCTTATGGAACGCAGTGAAGAAGAAGCCCAATTTTCCATTTCCCTGTAATTCCTGACCAATTTTGTCCAGGCAATCGGGCAGTTCAGTGAAATCGATTCCTTCCCCAAAGGAGATATGCTTTCCCGGAGAAATCCGGGCATATGCTTCATTGGCACTTTCAAAGCCTTCCAGGGCATCGGCTGCCAAATTCCAGCGGCTGGCATAGCCTTCTCCCAGCCGGACATTTTCAATAATGGTTTCCTGCCAGGGTTTCCAATTTGGTAATTCCTCGATTTTGCGCAATAAATTCGGAACTTTTTCCATGTTTCCTTGGTTGCATACCAGAGTCTTCTGTTCGTAGATCTTCTCATTTTCCCAGTCAAACTGGAATAAAGAAGGGTCAATCGAAGCCAGTGCAGCTTCCCTCTGCTGCAGATTCGTTTCCTGATCCAGCTGTTCCCTCAATACCTCCGGACGCACAAAAGAAGTAATCTCCGGGAGTTTTTTGGCCAGTTCTTTTTCTTCTTCTACAGAAAGCTGCTGCTCACTCTCCACCCATTCCTGATAGTCTTTTTCGGTGATGGGCATGGCTTCCGTTTCCTTGAAAGGCATGGGGAAATGGAAGACCTGGCTCTCTTCGTCTTCCAGCTTCTTTCCCAGTTCGATCAGCGAATAATCCTTTCCCAGATACGTAATCCCCTTGCTTTGCTGACAGCGCAGGGCAAAGATCCGCTTCCGTTCTTTTTCCAGTTCAGCAAGCAGTTCTTTCCGGGTGGCAGTCAGGTCCACGATTTCTCTTTGTAGTGAATCGGGATTGATCTGAGCCAGTCCAGCCTGGAGCTGCTGGATGGCATCCATCATATCCCTCTGGTTGTCTTCGAAAACAGGCAGACAGAAAGCCCGCAGTTTCGGGTCCAGCTTATCCCGCAAAACGGTCAGAGCCTTTACTTTTTCGCTGGTCACCAGCACACTCTTGCCCTGGGCCAGCAAATCTCCTATCAGGTTGGCAATGGTATGGGTTTTCCCGGTGCCCGGAGGACCCTGTACTTCCACCGCATTCTTCCGGCGAATTTCCTGGGCAATGGAAAGCTGCTGTTTATTGGCCGGCTTGGTCAGCAGGATTTCTTCATCTTCCCCGCTAATGGCACGCAACCTTTTTTCCGGAGTATCCGGTTTTTGGGGAATCTCCGCGATTTCTGCTCCGCCATTTGTGGGATACAGGACATCAATTAGATGAGGTTTGGCTTTCCCCTTCACCTTGATATCCTCCATGATTCTGTCCAGGAATGCCTTGATTCCGCTGCTCTCTTTCCGGTAAAGCAGCATGGGAGAATAACTGACATGGTAATTCCTGCCCCACTGTCCATTCTGTACAGCCAGCTCTGCCTGTGTATAATAAGAACCCTGGGACGTCAGTTTGGAAAGGACATCTTTCAACAAGGGTGCCGTTTCTTCTTCCAGGTATTTATTGGTTTGCGGAGCATACTGCTGCCACAGTGCCGACACCTGGGCCACCTGATGTATCGAACCATCCTGGAGGTTTTCCAGAAACGAGGTTTCTGCTTCTACATCATCGACTGCTTCATAGATTTCCAGGATTTTATCCTTGCTTCTTTGATCGCTGACCCGCAATTTCTGTGTATACAAAGGATGGGAGATACGGGGCGAAGACTGAGGCCGGTTTTCAAAAAGCCCGAAAGCAAAAACCAGTTCTTTATCATTTTCGCCCTGTCTCTGCAGCACGCAAAGCTTCGAGAGAAATTGGTAAAATTCCTCCAGGGGTACCAGCTTTTTCTGTTCATCCGCCCATTTCTGCCGCTCTGCGACCGCTTCGTCCCAGGCCCGTACCCGTCTGGGATCCGCTTCAAAAGAAACAGCAGATTCCCCCAGCTTTTGAAAAGGGACCTGTTTCGGTTCTTCATTATAATCTGTCCAGGATCTTGTTACCCAGCCCTGTAAAACCTCTGGCAAGGGAGGTGCCTCGGTAAATTCAGGTCTTTTGATCGTCAGGATCGGATTGCTGTCGTTATTCGTATTATACCGGATATACTGCTTTTCCGGATCCAGATCCAGATAATCCAGAAAGGGGATGACCGCATCATACTCCCGGTAATTGGTAACTACCTTATCCTGGAGATTGATGACCTTCCCGATTCCGATAAAGAAATTCTTGAGGAGCTCCTGCTCCGTAAAACCCTCCTGCTCCATGCATTCACCTCATCACGCTGAAAAAGCACATCATCATTTTTACTACCCATAACTGATAACTATTGTATCATATTTCAGGGTCTTCCTACCACAAAGGCACCCGCTGTATGTGTCAACAAGTTTTCGGTAAAACCTTCATCGCAGTTTAGTTATTCATTTACGACCGATGATTGCTTTCACATGTCCAGGCAGCAATGGACTCCTTCCCAATCGTGTTTCCATACCTCGTGATGCAGACGCTCAATCAGGCCCTTCTTTCTGACAAAGCCAAGACGCTGACGGATTTTCTCGTTCACATGATACCGATCCCGAATGGGCGTATTTCTGCCCCACTGTCCTGACCATCCTGCCTACTGTCTGATGACTAATATCCAGCGGGGTCAGGGTATTCACCGCCTCCGCGGCAGCCCGATAGACGCTGCCTGCCGCTACTTTGGTGACTGAGTACAGGAGCAGCGGAGAGTATCGCTGGTAAGGTGCCAGTCCCAGGACCTGGTCCAGCGGATAAAAGGGCTTTTCTCCCTCAAGCCTGACCAGTCTGCGGGAGAAAATGACCGTTCCGAACATACAAAGCATGGTGCGTCGATCCAGCCGTAGGATTTCCTGTTTCCCCGCATACTGTCTGGCCATCTTAGCGTCGTAAAATTCCAGAGCCCGAGCGAAAGCTTGGCATTGGAGCTGGATTCCCCGCTGCCAGACCTCCTTTTCAAGGGACAGTCCATTAGAACACTTCTTTATTAAATTGACGAATTCTGATACAATAAAATCCATGGAAGATCTTCTCTCCTATCTGTAGTGGTGTGGTAACTAATACTATAGGATGAAGGTCTTCCTTTTTGCAAGTTTATAAAGGATTATTCATTTTATTGAGAACTATTTTACACTAAGCATTTATAGCTGTCCATGTTTCTGCCATACAAAAATGGGTGTGAAAAAATGCTTTTTCACGCCCATGCGAAACGGGCCTTACAGCCCTGTCTCTGGTCTCTGGCCAAATGAAGCCAGCTAATGCTGGCAAAAAATAGGAGCTGTGATTTTTCACAGCTCCTTAAAAAATTGTCTGGACCTTACTTAGCAAGCAATGCGCTCACCAGTTCCGGCACCTTGTTGAAGTCTTCTTCGCCGGGGTTCCATTTGCTGCGGACGCTTTCGTCCACCACGTTGAACCCGGCGGCTTTCAGCCGTTCCTGCAGCAGTTTCACGCTTTCGCCGCTCCAGCCGTAGCAGCCGAAGGCAGCGGCTTTCTTGTTCTTGAATTTCAGGGTCTTCAGGAAGCTCAGCCAGCCGGCCACGCTGGTCAGCACTTCGTTGACACAGGTGGGAGACCCTACGGCGATGGCCTTGGACTTGAACACTTCCAGCATCAGTTCGTTCTTGTCCGTATGGGCGATGTTGTACACCTTCACCTTCGTTTCCGGTGCCTGGCGATGGATTTCGTCGGCAATGGCGTGGGCCAGCTTCATGGTGCCGTTCCACATGGTGTCATAGGCCACGGTGATCTGGTCTTCCTGGTAGGCAGCCGCCCATTTGGCGTATTTTTCCACGATCTGTTCCGGATGGTCCCGCCAGATGACGCCGTGGGCCGGGGCGATGATGTCGATGGGCAGGTCCAGCTTGCTGATTTCCGCCAGTTTGCGGGTGACGAACGGGGCAAACGGGTTCAGGATGTTGGCAAAATATTTCATGGCTTCGTGATCCAGGATGGCCTGGTCGGCGGTGTCGTTGAACATCTCTTCCACGGCATAGTGCTGGCCGAAGGCATCCATGGAGAACAGGATGTTGTCGCCGGTCAGGTAGGTGGCCATGGAATCGGGCCAGTGCAGCATGGTCATTTCCACGAAGATCAGCTTCTTGCCGTTGCTGATGTCCAGGCTGTCACCGGTGTGGACCACGTGGAAGTTCCAGCCCTGTTTGCCGTACTGCCCTTCCAGGCTCTGGACGGCAGCCGCGGTGCAGTACAGCGGGGTGCCGGGGATCTCTTCCAGCAGCCGGGCCAGGGAACCGCTGTGATCCTGTTCGCCATGGTTCACCACGATGGCGTCGATTTTCTTCAGGTCGATTTCCTTTTTCAGGTTTTCCACGAAGGTATCACGGTGGGGCAGCCAGACGGTGTCCACCAGTACGTTCTTTTCTTCCTGGATCAGATAGGCGTTCTGGCTGGAGCCGTGGAGCACGGAATATTCATCGCCGTGGAACTGTTCCAGTTCCCAGTCCAGATAGCCCACCCATTTCACATTGTTTTTCACCAGTTTACCCATGATATTTCAGCCTCCTGTCGGATTGTTTGTTATCGTTGTTTCATGGGTATAGAATAACGCAGGTTGGCCATGGAATCCGTTGTTGTAGCAACGGAACGGAGAAAGAACCCGCAAGGGCCACTAGCCGATGAAAAAAATCCGCCCCCAAAAGGGCGGATTTTGTTGAATGGAAAAACACGTTCGGTCGGGGTTTGTATCCGTTACGGTCGCACACCCGGCGTCCGGGGCGGGCGGCTCAGTCGCTGCTCCACGCTCCGTCCCAGACGATTCTTCTGTAGTTCGCCCGGTCGGTGGCGCCTTCGGTGCTGAAGCACAGGATCCGGGATTCCCTGGTGAGACCCAGCCGGGTCCGCAAAATATCCAGGCTTTCGTTCTGCAGCAGTTCGCACACGAACCCTGTGGTGGCGGCGCCGCTTTCGCCGGAAATCACTCTGTCGTCCCCTTCCACCGGGTTGGCCAAAATCCGCATGCCCTTGGCCGCCACCCAGTCGGGTACGCTGGCGAAATGATCCGCATGGGCATCCAATTCCTCCCAGCCGATGGTGCAGGGTTCCCCGCAGGCCAGGCCAGCCATGATGGTGTGCAGGTCGCCGGTAACGTTATGCAGCTTGCCGTCGTTCGCCGCTGCCGTATGGAAGATGCAGTCGGCTTTGTTGGGTTCCACGATGGTGATCACGGGCTTGTTATCGCCGTAATAATCCGCCAGGAACCCGGCCACGGCGCCGCTCATGGCCCCTACTCCGGCCTGCAGGAACACGTGGGTGGGCGCTTCCGGCAGGGCTTCCACCGCTTCCAGAGCCATGGTGGTGTACCCCTGCATAATCCAGGAGGGAATGGTTTCGTAGCCCGGCCAGGCCGTATCCTGCACCAGGGGCCAGCCGTTCTCCTCGGCCACCTTCGTGGCGTGGCGCACGGTGTCGTCGTAGTTATATTCCGTGATGCAGGCGTCGCTGCCCAGGGCCTGGATGTTGTGGAGCCGTTCCAGGCTGCTGCCTTTGGGCATGAACACCTTGCTCTTCACCCCCAGGCAGTGAGCAGTCCAGGCAATGCCCCGGCCGTGGTTGCCGTCGGTGGCGGTGACGAAGCACAGGTCCTTGATCTTTTCGTGGACAGCCGGTTCCTGCAATTTGGCGAACGTCACGTCTTCGATGGCAAGGCCCAGCTTCCGGGCCAGATAGTTGGCGATGCAGAAACTGCCACCCAGGCCCTTGAAGGCGTTCAGGCCGAACCGGTAGCTTTCGTCCTTCACGTACAGGGCGCCGATGCCCAGGGTGCCGGCCAGGCCCTTCAGATCGGCCAGGGGCGTGGGCGCATAGCCCGGGATGGTCTGATGGAAGTTCCGGGCGGTTTCTGCCACTTTTTTCGTAAACGTCCCGTCCCACCGGCTGTGGCCGGCAGGTTTGTGGGACACCATTTTGATGGTTTCCTGCATGATGGTTCCCTCCTTATTGAGTGATATCTTGCGGTAAAAAACGGTTCATCGTTCGTAGTAAAAGGATTACCCGCTGGGCGACCTGGGTTCGGACGTCCCTTATGGGCCGTCCCTACGCATTCAAGCGAAACGTACGTTACTGATGCGTAGGGTCTACCCGTAAGGGGAGACCGTTCCCAGGTCGCCCGGAGGGCTTCCCTTCTAAGCAATTTGCCCCTGGCAAATCGTCTCCTTCGGCTAGTGACTAGTGACTATGGACTAGTGACTGCCCCACAGGCCTACTCGTTCGCCAGCTCCGTCACCACATCCAGGAACACGTTGGCGCCGTTGATGCAGGCCTGGTCCGGGGTGTATTCCTTCGGGTTGTGGCTGATGCCGTTCACACTGGGCACGAAGATCATGGCGGTGGGACAAATCCGGGCCATCATCTGGGCATCCTGGCCGGCACCGGACACCATCCGGCGGCATTTCAGGTTCCGGGCTTTGGCGGCGGCTTCCACCTTCCGGCAGATGCCGTCGTCGAAGGGCACCGGATCGAAAAGGAAAAAATCCGCCCGAAGGCGGATTTTCTGATTTGTCTGCAGACTAGTGACTCTATCCGCAGGCGGGTCACCGACCCGCCCCCAAAAACTTCGGCTTCAACATCCTGTAGGCCACCAGGCAGATCCCCACGCTGACCAGGGAGCCGTTGGCCGTGGCCAGGCCCATGGGCAGCAGGGTGTCCGGGAACGTCTTCGACGCCAGGTAGGCCAGCGGAATCCGGGCGCACACGATGGAAACGATATTATGCAGGAACGAGATCTCGGACCGGCCGTTGGCGGTGAAATACCCGCTGAAACAGAAATGGATGCCGGCGAAGATGGTGTCGAAGATGTACCCTTTCAGATACGGTCCCCCGGCGGCAATGACGGCCGGTTCACTGGTGAATATCCCCACCACCCCGTACGCACAGAACTGGATCAGGATGGCCAGGGCCATTCCGTACCCCACCACGATCTTCAGCCCTGCGTGGAGGATGTCCACAGCCTGCTCCGGTTTTCCGGCCCCGATGCGGATGGCTCCCAGAGCCGACACGGTGGCCAGCATGGCACTGGGCACCATGAACACGAAGCTGATGAACTTTTCCACGATGCCCACAGCGGCGGCATCCACTACCCCACGGGCGTTGACGATGACGGTGATCACCAGGAACGAAATCTGGATGAACCCGTCCTGGACGGAAATGGGCACCCCCACCCGCAGGATCTTTTTAAGGATGTCCCCACAGGGCTTCAGGTCCGCCCGGGTAAGCGGGATCCCCAGGTCGTACTTCCGCACCATCCACACCGAGATGATGACGCTGATGGCCTGGCTCAGGACCGTCCCCAGGGCCGCCCCGGCGGGCCCCATATGGAACGCCCCCATGAACAGGTAGTCCAGGATGATGTTCGCCACACAGGCCACGGCCACGAAATACATGGGCGTACGGGAATTCCCCATGCCCCGGAAAATGGAGCTGATGACGTTGTAAGCCGTAATGAACGGGATACCCAGGTAGCAGAGGGTCAGGTAATCCCGGGTCCCCTGCACGGCCTCCAGCGGTGTATCCATCCAGTCCACCACGTGGTCCACCAATCCCACCAGCAGCGCCGCCAGCACCAGGGACCCGCCCAGAAACAGGGTGATGGTATTGCCGGTGAATTTCGCCGCCAGGTCCCGCCGGGCCGCACCGATGCTGCGCCCGATGTGCACAGTGGTGCCCATGGCCAGGCCCACGATCATCACGGTGACCATGTGCATCACCTGGCTGCCGATGGAAACAGCGGTGATGCTGCCGGCTCCTTCGAACTGGCCGATGATGAACAGATCAGCCATGCCGTATAAGGTTTGTAAGAAGCAGGAACATAAATAAGGAAGGCAGAAGGCACCAATCTGGTGCCATAGACTGCCTTCCTTTTTTACAGCAGTACAGGTCATGGCTCTGCCTTTTCTCCCCGGTCTTTTTCCGGACAGGTGATGTCGATGAGGAGCTCGATCATATGGTGCAGCAGCCGCACTTCTTCGGTGTTGGCCGCTTTGTAGTACATTTCCTTGCCGGCCCGGCGGCTGGTGATCAGGCCCTTTTCCCGCAGAATCTTCAGGTGGTGGCTCAGGGCCGGGCTGCTCATATTCATGAGGGCCGACAGGTTGATGACACATTCTTCCATATGGCACAGAAACCAGAACAGCTTGATCCGGTTGGAGTCGGCCAGGCTGCTGAACAGAGTGGAAACCGCCGAGAAATCGGCATTCTTCGGCAAATCCTGTAAGACGATGTTGATATTTTCTCCGTGGTTATGGGGTAAAACAGGTTCCACAGACATGGAAATCCCTCCCGTATGGTGGTTTGTTTGTACCCTTTATTATACCATAGATTACGCAGATTTATGCATCGGACCGGGCAAAGCCGTTTTTCATGCCGTTGCTGGCTTCGTACAGCACCTGGCCCAACACCTTCCGGGTCTCTTCCTGGAGCATGGCCGCCATTTTTTCGTTGCACCCTTCCAGATAGGCGGTCACAGGGCCTTCCGCCTTTCCGTCATCCCCGGCTTTCACAAGGGCATGGGCCCTGCCGCCCACGGCGTTCTGGTACCGTTCGATACTATTAGAAGTTTTGGCAAAATGGGCGTCCGCCAGGGCCCCGATCAGCCGGTTGGCCCAGTAGAACTGGCTGGTATCGGGCAGCTCGCCGGTTTCCGCCAGGTAGGCCGGGGTCCTGTCCACGTTGGTGTAGAAGGGCGCCATCACGTTGAACACATTGCAGCCTTCCGCCACCCACATGAGGGCACGCCGGTCCTCGGGCACATAGGGCCGGATCTGGGTCAGACCCAGGAAGTTGGTCCGATTGATGCCGATGGGACGGTACTTGCCACGCAGGCTGGGATCCCCCTTGTGGCCGTAGGGATCGTAGGGCGTGCCCTGGTAATGGCTGCTGAGGATGTATTTCACATCTTCCACAGTCACCTTCCGGTCAGGGGGCAGGGACCAGGGCAGGTCGTCGTCTTCCGGCTTGAAGGGTGCGTCTGGAGCATCCCAGTGGAACGTGAACGGTGCCAGGCATTTCAGCATGTACCAGGCCCGGGGTGTGTTGTAGGTATGGTCCGCATCATCGTGGCTGCCAAAGGCGCTGCGGCAGTCGAAGCTCCGGTCTTCTTCCAGGCCCCCTTCCCGGTCGTCGTCCGGGGTCAGGTCCAGGTGGTTATTCCGGATGAATTCCAGCAGGTCGGCGGAGCACAGGTGTTCCTTTTTCGGGCCGAAGGCATCCACCAGGTCGAAGAAGTCGATGCCCTGCTGGTTGGGCATGACCACGGCCTCGTCATCGGGAACTTTTTTAGCAATCCAGTGGTGGCCGCCGATGCTTTCCAGCCACCAGATCTCGTTCACATCCTGGAAGCCGATGCCGTTCATTTCGTAGGTGCCGTACTGTTCCAAAAGTGCCCCCAGCCGCAGTACCCCTTCCCGGGCAGAATGGATATACGGAAGGACGAGTGTAAGCAGGTCCTCTTCCCCGATGCCCCCGGGCACCAGCGGGTCGGCGCCCAGCACCCGGTGGTTGGTGGTGATGGTTTCCGTTTCTGTCATGGCAACATTGGCGGCATTGATGCCGCATTCGCCCCAGATCCCTTCGGTATCCTGGGCATTGGGCATGGCAGTGTAGCGCAGGGGATCAGCCGGCAGGTCGATTTCCACTTTGGAAAGGACGCTTTTGTAATGCCGGGGCTGGTCTTCCGGTTTCACCACAATGAATTTCTTGGGGGTGAACTGGCCGGAAGGAGAATCTTCGTTCCGGGCCATCAGGGTGGAGCCATCATAGGATGCATTTTTTCCAACAAGCAGGGTTGTACAAGGCATAGTTTCTTCTTCCTTTCTTTCCAATAAAAAAGAGGATGTGAAACTGTTGTTTTCACACCCCCCTGTGCTTATTTCCGTTTCAATGATTGTTTACTCATATTATACCAAGCTAACCGTAGGAATGCAATGAAAACAGAATTTGGTAAAGATTTTACAAATCTGACAGGAATTTACAATTCTGTACGAATTCTTACATAAACTTTACTTATGTTCCACATAATTCTTACTTTATCTCGTTCTTCATCCCCACCACTACCTGCTCACCCAGAAATTCATCTTGAGCACCTTCATGCAGAGTGGCATGAAGGGCTGAAAGGAAGTTTACCATGCCTGAATCCTTATGAAAGTTGTGTATATTCAATACAACAGATTTAGAGTTTCGTGAATAAGGCAGCGAAAACTCAAGAAGATTGATGCTTGACAGACTCCTTCAAGTTCGCTATAATAATAAACGTAAAATTTTAGTGGGCTTTTCCGGATTCGATCATCTTTTTGCCACACAGCTATCTTGTGATAGTTGTGTGGCTTTTTTGTTGCCTGTATCTCGGAAGTATTAGCAGAATGGAGGACTATATCTGTATGGGAAAAAATTTTTTGTCTCTTATCAAGACGTGCCGTAGTGTACGGGCTTATAAATCGGAATCTGTCCCTTCCAAGGCTTTGGACGCTGTACTGGAAGCAGGGATTTATCCGGCCCAGGAAGCCGGTCAGCCCGCAGCACGCAAACAAAACTATATTGTTCGGACAATTTATGGAGAAGAGGGAAAGTATGCAGACCAATAACAAAATGGCGGTTGCGCCCGTTGGAAAACTCATCTGGCAAATGTCGATACCGCCGCTGATTTCCATGTTTCTGCAATATTCCTATAATCTGATAGACAGCGCGTTTGTAGCGCGTCTGAGTGAAAATGCTTTGACGGCGGTTTCCCTGTCGTTTCCCATTACAACTTTGATGAATGCGACATCTATCTGGATCGGCGTTGGCGTGAATGTACTGATTGCAGGGTATCTTGGACAGGGAAAGCAGAATGAGGCAAATACTACCGTCACACATGGATTGTTACTGGCCTTTGGAATTGGTGCTTTGCTCAATCTTCTGTCATTACTGATTATGAAACCCTACTTTGGGGCATTCACCAATAACGAAGAAATTTATCAGTTGAGTCTTGACTATATGAGCGTATGTTCGTTCATGCAAATTCCAAACATGGTGCATATCGCAATCCAGAAGATGATACAGGCTACTGGGAACATGGTTGCGCCTATGTGGTTCCAGATTGCAGGAGTGGTCGTTAATTTTGTATTCGATCCACTCCTAATTTTTGGTATTGGTGGTTTTCCGGCTATGGGAATACGTGGCGCTGCGGTGGCTACTGTTGCGGGCTATTTGTTATCCATGATTTTAGCATTTGCCTTGCTGCTGGGCAAAAAGCAGAAAGTGCGGATAAAGATCAAAGGATTTCATTTGCAAAAGTGGCTGATTGGCCGTATTTTCACCCTTGGACTGCCGTCTTTTATTATGAATGCCCTTAGTTCTTTTATGGTGACTTTTGTAAACTTTTTTCTGGTCGCCTATTCCGATACGGCAATCGCTTTCTTCGGTGCGTATTTTAAGGTGCAGCAGTTGATTGTCATGACGGTCAACGGGCTGATCCAGGGCTGTCTTCCTATTATGCGGTTTAACTACGGTGCGGGAAACAGAGATAGGCTGCACTCTGCTTTCCGCTACGGAACCGCTTTGGTCTCCGGTATGATGATACTGGGAACATTGGCCGTCATCCTCTTTCCGGCGCAGCTTTTGGGATTATTTACGGCGTCGGAAGCCATGCGCTCCTTTGGAATATCCGCTATGCGGATGATGGCGGCAAGCTATCTGTTTTGCGGCCTTTCCACCATGATTTCCACCTATTTTCAGGCCACAGAAAAAGTAGGCTTCAGCATGACAATCCAATTATGCAGGCAGATGCTTTTCCTTGTTCCCGCCTTGTGGTGTCTGGACAGATTGTTCCATCTGAACGGGATCTGGCTTGCATTTCCGGTTGCTGAAACCGCCACTTTGCTCGTTGCGCTTGTGATGATGGCATGGCATCGCCGCAAAATATCTCACAAGGTATTCCAAGGAGGAAAATGATGAATGACACTTTCATGAAAGAAAAACCGATATTACCACTGATTTTATCCATGACCCTGCCTATGGTTTTATCCATGCTGGTTAATTCTCTATACAACATTATCGACAGCTTTTTCGTCGCACAGATTAGCGAGGAAGCTATCACGGCGTTATCACTGGTTTACCCAGTTCAAAATTTTATCAATGCTGTTGGAATTGGATTTGGCGTTGGAATCAACGCCGTAATCGCCTTTCATTTGGGCGCTGGGGATCATGAAAAAGCGGATCAGGCCGCCACACAGGGACTTGTGCTTGCCGTGATTCATGGCGTTGTTATGACAGTCTGCTGTATTACGATCATGCCGGTTTTCCTGCGGATGTTCACTTCATCCGAAGCGGTCATTGAACTTGGCGTCCGCTATTCTGTCGTTGCGTTCGCCTTTACACTCATTGTTACCGTCAGCATGGCGTTTGAGAAATTGTTCCAGGCAGTAGGAAACATGAAAACGACCATGATAAGCCTGATGTGCGGGTGCATCACAAACATTGTCTTAGATCCCGTTCTGATTTTTGGCTATGGCCTATTCCCGGAAATGGGAATCGAAGGCGCTGCACTGGCAACCGGCATCGGGCAGACTCTGACGCTTGCGATTTACCTTGTAGTCTATCTTGTGTGGCCAATTCGCGTGCATATCCGCAGGCAGTACATTCTGCCCAGCAAAAAGATGGTAATAAAGCTATACTCCATCGGCATTCCCGCAACCCTGAATCTTGCGCTTCCGTCTCTTTTGATTTCGGCGCTCAATGCGATTTTGGCGGCATATTCCGAAGTGTATATTCTGGTTTTAGGAATCTATTACAAATTGCAGACCTTTATCTATCTGCCAGCGAATGGCATTGTGCAGGGGATGCGCCCCCTGATTGGCTATAACTACGGCGCGAGGGAGCACAAACGGGTCAGCCAGATTTATCAGATCGTTTTGTGCATGAATGGTATCATTATGGTGTTTGGGACAGTAATATGTCTGCTGATCCCCGGACAGTTGATGGGGCTGTTTACCCACACAAAAGCGACGATTCAGGCCGGGGAAACCGCCTTACGCATCATCGGGGCCGGGTTTATCGTCTCAGCGATTTCTGTTACATCTTCCGGCGCATTGGAGGGACTTGGGAAAGGAACTCCCTCCTTACTGATTTCCCTTTGCCGGTATGTAGTGGTCATCATCCCGGCTGCATTTTTACTCAGCAGGTTTTTCGGAGCGGTTGGCGTCTGGAATGCGTTTTGGATCACGGAAACGATTACTGCGATCATTTCCCTTGTCATTTACCGCAAGGTAATCACAGGCCCGTGACGGCGGCCCGAAAGCCATGTACACCGTCCTTACTCCACCGCGCCGGATAAATTCCTTCTTCATGTTTTACTTTGCATGACTGACAGGTCAATTGCATCGTACTACATTGGGAGTTTTTTTCATAGCTATAAGCTTTCCGGAGCCACGCCACTATGGCGTGGTTTTCAAAAGAACACAAAAAACGGGCCGGCACTCACGCCGACCCGTTTTTCTTTTTACTCTTCACTGGTTCTTTCACACTTCGCTGGTGGCCACTTCCGGTACCACAACCGGTTCTGCCTCCCGCTGGAGATTGGCCTGCATGTGGCGGACCACACAGCTCAGGGCGTAGTTGATCACGAAGTACACCAGGGCTGCGAACCCGAACAGGACGAATACATCGGACACGTTGATGGTACCGGTGCCGTTGTACATGGCGGCGCCACCCAGCACCTTGTTGACCCGGGCCATCAGTTCGATGGTGGCCACATTGGCCATGAAGGAGGTATCCTTGATGATGGTGATCACCTGGCTCATCAGGGTGGGAACGATCTTCCGGAAAGCCTGGGGCAGGATGATGTACCACATCACCTGGACCATGTTGAAGCCCTGGGCATACCCCGCTTCGAATTGGCCTTTGGAAATGGCGTTCAGCCCGCCACGGATGATCTCGGCGATGATGGCGCTTTCAAAAATGGTCAGGGCAATGGTGCATTTGAACAGCAGCTTGGTCTCCACGCTGCTGAGCCCGAACAGACGGCCCAGATGGGGTGCCGGGAAGAACACGGTACCGATGAAGATCCAGAACAGCAGCGGGGTGTTCCGGAACAGTTCGATGTAGGCCGTGGCAGCCCACCGCAGCAGCCGTTCTGCCGGTTTGGTGCAGTAATTCCGTACCAGGGCCAGCACCGAGGCCACCCCCAGGCTGGCGCTGACGGCAACCACAGCCAGCACCACGGTAAACAGGACGCCCTTCAGCATGAAGGACATGATCGCAGGATTTTTCAGTAAGGCAAAACTGCCAGCCAGTGTATTCATAAGTCATTCCCTCCTCAGGCATTCATCATTTCATCCTGGGCCTTCAGTTTGGCTTCCCATTTGCCGGCCAGGGTGGACAGCGGGAAACACATCACGAAGAACAGGACCCCGCATACGATGTAAGCCGGTGCATAGGCACCGCCGGTGGTGGCCCCGGTCACGAAGTTGTAGGTGGAAGAAATCAGGTCGGCCCCGCCGATGATGTACAGCACCGCCGTATTCTTGATCAGGTTGCCCACCTGGTTCACACTGGGGGGCAGGATGATCTTGATGGTCTGGGGCAGGATGATGTACGCCATTTTCTGGGTGTAATCAAAGCCCTGTGCATCGGCCGCTTCGAACTGGCCTCTGGGCACGGCTTCGATGCCCGCCCGGATCACTTCTGCCATGTAGGCGCCATGGTAGATCCCCAGGGCAACGATGCCGGCTGTCAGGATCCCGATTTTATGACCGGAGAAGGAACATGCATAATACAGAAGACACAGCTGCAGGATGAGCGGCGTATTCTGGATGGCTTCTACGTAAATCCGGTTGATGGTATGGGGCAGCTTCCTGGTGCTGACTCCCATGAGCCCCAGCAGGACGCCCAGGACCAGTGCGATCAGGATGCCCCCGATGGCACTTTCCAGTGTTACCCCAAAGCCCTGGATGAAGTTTGCTTTGTGAGCCAGGACTACAGCCCACGCCTTTTCTGAAAATAACCCGCCCATAATATTGCCTCCTATGAAAGGGAAGGGCAATCGCTTCATCGTCGCTGTCGGATGGAGGATTGCCGCTTCCTTCGAACCAATCTGTTATTTATCAAGCCCGTACTTGGCTTCCAGTTTCTTGATGGTGCCATCTTTCAGCCAGCCCTGGACGGCTTCTTCGGCAACCTTGCTCATGCCGGAGCCCTTCTTGGTGGCCAGGCCGTATTCCTGGGGTGCGAACTGTTCCTTCAGGAAGGTCCGGTCGTCCGTGCAGTAGATGGCCAGGATGGATTTATCGACGCAGAACGCCTGGACTTCGCCGGAAGTCAGAGCCGTGGAAATGGCCGGGTAATCAGCGTATTGCTTGAAGCTTACGCCTTTGTTCCAGGTGGCTGCATCAAAGGTCTTGGGATCGAACCCTTCGCCGTCGATGATCTTCGCATCGATCATGGCCTTGACCAGAGCTTTGGCGGAGGTGGATCCGGAGGATACGCCCACCACTTTGCCTTTCAGGTCGGCCAGGGTCTTCAGGCCGCTGGCTTTTTCAACCAGGACCCCGACATGGTCCGTATAATAGGGAGTGGTGAAGTCCCAGGAATTTTTCCGTTCCGGGGTGATGGTGAAGGTTGCGGCCACCATGTCGATATCACCGCTGTCCAGAAGTGCCGTACGGGTGGCAGCCGTAACCGGCGTATATTCCACATCCACGCCCAATTTCTTGGCCAGGGCTTCGCTCAGGTCCACTTCCAGGCCGCTGAACTTGCCGGTGGCAGGATCCTGGTAACCGAACCCTTTGGTGACGTTCTTGACGCCTACTCTCAATACCCCACGTTTCTTGATGGCGGCTACATCTTCCGCCACGTTGGAGGATTTACCACTGTCGGCGCTCTTCTTCTCATCTCCGCAGCCTGCAAAGATGGAAGCGGCCATCAGGACCGTTACGCCCAAAGTCAGGATCTTGCTCAGTTTGCTCCATTTTTTCATGATAATTCCTCCCTCATTTGCTGCCTTGCTTCCTTGCTCTATGATTATCGCTGGCTGGTTTTCAGCGGATAATCTTGCTTAAGAACTTCTTCACCCGTTCGTTGGTGGGGTTCACGAAGAAGTGATCCGGGGTCCCCTCGTCGATGATCTGGCCATCTTCCATGAAGATGATCCGGTCGGCCACCTGCCGGGCGAACCCCATTTCGTGGGTGACCACCACCATGGTGATGTTTCCCTCTTTGGCCAGCTTGATCATCACATCCAGCACTTCCTGGATGGTCTCCGGGTCCAGTGCGGAAGTGGGTTCATCGAAAAGGATGATCTTGCTTTCGTCGCACAGGGCTCTGGCAATGGCAATCCGCTGCTGCTGCCCGCCGGACAGGGTGGTGGGATACACATTGGCTTTGTGCCGCAGCCCAACCACTTCCAGATAATGGTAGGCGGTCTTTTCCGCGTCTTCCTTACTCTTGTGACGGAGTTTCATGGGTGCCAGTGTCAGGTTCTGCAGCACCGTCATATGCGGGTACAGATTGAACTGCTGGAATACCATGGACAGATTGTCACGGATCACCTGGGTCCGATTCTTTCGGGTCAGTTCCGTACCATTGATGTACACATGCCCGTCCGTAGGTTCCTCCAGGAAATTCATGCACCGTACGGTGGTGGATTTCCCTGAACCCGATGGCCCGATGATGACCAGCTTCTCTCCTTCTTTCACTTCCAGGTTGACGTCTTTCAATACGTGGTTGTTGCCAAAGTATTTGTTGACGTGTTCCAGTTTAATCATCATAGCCATCCCTGCTTTCGTTTGATTTGCAATCATTATAACGATTTTTATTTATACAGTTCGTATTGCTTCGAACAATTACGATTATACTCGAAATGCAGTCCAGGTAAATCGATTCACAGATAGTTCACATTTTAATGTTTAAATTGTAGCTAATTTGTAACAAATTAAACTGTGCAGACTGGATTATACTGTATACAATATGGTGTGCAGTTCGGAAAGGCATGGATAATATAATTTATTAACTTTATTATGTTCGGAATCAGTACTTCCAAAAGCCCCTGGCAGCCCCTTTTATCCGGTCCAACGTCCCTGCTCCCGGTGCCCTGTAACGTTTCTCCCCATTCTGTGTTACAATAGGAAGACAACGATCTTAGATAAAGAAGGAATCCATTACCATGAAATTGCTTGTTTCCCATACCATCCGTCTTTCCCTGCTCCTCACTCTGGCCGCTTCTTCGGCTGCCTGGGCCGCTGCTCCCCTGCCTGCACCCAGACCGGTACCGGCCGTTTCCGGGGCAGGCACCGTACCGGCTGCCGCCTCTCCGGTTATGAAAACTGCAAACAATGCCCGGACAAAATCGCCCATTCTTCACCGCTTGCCGGTACCCCAGTTCACCACCCACTACACCCGGTCCAACCCGGCCACCTGCACCTCCACCCTGCGCTGGAAACCCATCCTGGGCACCGTGTACTACAATGTAACGATCACCCTGCCCAATGGGACGGCCCTGCCCGCCGAACGGACCTACGTAGCCGGATACAACCTGGGTCTGCCCCGGGACACCCGGGGAGATGTGAAGGTCCGGATCCAGTCCTTCAACCTGGAGGAACAACCCATCTCTGCTCCCTCTGCTGTGGAAACCGTATATGTGGACCCGGATCACAAACAGGCCCTGTACCCGGAGCCCATCAGCAAATTCAACAGCGGAAACGGCACCACCCTGCTGTATCCGGTGTACAACTGGGTGCCCCTCCACGGCATCCGCAATTATGAGGTGGAAGTGCTGAACACCAACAAGGTTTCCCCTTTCAAAGAGGCGGAGGAGGACCAGCTGCTGGAACGGGGCAAATCCACCGGTTTTGACTGGTACGATGATGAATCCCACACAGCCCCCTATACCATGTACTGGCGGGTACGGGCCATGGACGACAACGGCAATCCGGTGGGCCAGTTCTGCCCGCCCCAGCCCATGCGCTGCAATCCGGAAGACAACTGGCAGGTGGCCACCCTGGGGGACAGCATCTCCCATGGAGGCGGCGATCTTTCCTATTCTCCCAGCGATTTTTCCTACAGCTACCAGTATTACCTGCCCTTTGACAGCGTAAACCTGGCGGAAAGCGGCGACACCAGCGAAGCCACCCTGGCCCGATTCGACAAGGATGTGGTGCCCTTCCATCCCACCTACCTGATCATCATGACCGGCAGCAACAGCCTCCGGGGCTGGACCAGCGGCGAAAGCGTGATCAGCGACCTGAAGGGCATCCAGCAGAAGTGTGAAAATAACGGCATCATTCCCATTTTCATGACCCTGCCTCCGGTAAACCCGGCCAACATCAAAAAAGCCTTCGACGAACCCACCGCCGAAGGCTGGAAAGAAGAACTGGCCAAGGTCAACCAATGGATCCGCAGCCTGCCCTGGTACATCGACCTGGGGACCCAGTTTGATGAAACCCGGGATCTGCCCACCCGGTACGCCCTGGACGGGCTCCATCTGAACTTCCGGGGCAAACGCCTGATGGCAGCTGCCATCAGCAGCCAGTGGAACGGCATCCTCAAGAAGATCCAGGAAGCGGCCAGCGAGGCGAACCCTGCACCAGATGAAGACAGTACGGACCACAGCGATGAAGATTGAGTAAGGCAGAGCCGAACGCCTGCTCAAAGGTTTTACAAACCGTGCTCCATTTTTTACATACCTCCTATCCCTCTTTTACATTTTTTTTCTACAATGAATAGAAAGAACAATGCAAATGGGGATAGGAGGTTTTTTATGATCATCGTCATGCGGAAAGGGTCCATTGAACAGATCGGAACCCCCCGGGAAATCTACCTCCATCCCCGGACCCGGGGAACTGTACCAGCCGGGAGAACAGGTGCAGCTGGTGTATTATGCCCAACAGCAGGCCCAATGAGCCTGGAAAAGTTTTCCCTGACGGGCAGGCTCTGGAGGAATCGTACAGTACGAACTCTGGATAGGGTGCAGTACGGAACCCACCACCATGCATCCGCATGGTCCCCCGCCCTTATAAAGGGCGGATACTCCTGTTGTCGTTTGACCCGCGTTGCTGATTGTCTGTTTTCTTGGGTTCGCAGGACTTCTTGCTTAACCATCTCCCTTTTCAAGAGCGGATATTCCTGTTGTCGTTTGCACGCGTTGCTGATTGTCTGTGTTCTTGGGTTCGCAGGGCTTCTTGCTTACCTATCCGCCCTTTTCAAGGGCGGGGGACCGTTGCGCCCCGGCGCAATGGTGGTGGGTTCGCTCCCCACTCTCTGCAGACCGAGCCCGGATTGCTGTACCGACCACGAAAAAAGGGGGTGTGAAAAAATGCTTTTTCACACCCCCGTCACTAGTCTCTAGTCACTAGCCGATGGAAGCCAGCTGACGCTGGCGAAATAAAGGCGCTGTGGATGATTTTTCCACAGCGCCTCCTGTCTGGAACCTTATTTCCGGTTCTTGATTTCATCCTGCAGTTTGGCGATGAATTCGGCAACGGGCACAGCACCCAGTTCGCCTTTGTCCCGGCTGCGGACGGAAACCGTACCGCTTTCCACTTCTTTTTCGCCCACGACCAGCATGTACGGAACTTTCTTGACCTGGGCTTCCCGGATCTTGTAGCCGATCTTTTCGTTCCGGTCATCCAGATGGGCACGGATTTTCACCGCTTCCAGCTGATCCACGATCTTCTTGGCATAGTCGTTGAACTTGTCCGTGATAGGCATTACCCGGACCTGTTCAGGAGCCAGCCAGGCCGGGAAGGCACCGGCGTAGTTTTCGATCAGGATGCCGATGAACCGTTCGATGGACCCGTATACCACACGGTGGATCATCACAGGACGATGTTTCTGGCCATCTTCCCCGGTGTAGGTCAGGTTGAATTTTTCCGGCAGCAGCATATCCAGCTGGATGGTGCCGCACTGCCAGGTCCGGCCGATGGAATCCTTCAGATGGAAGTCGATCTTCGGTCCGTAGAAGGCGCCGTCCCCTTCGTTGATGCTGTATTTCAGGCCGAAATCGTCCATGGCTTTGCGCAGGGCGTTGGTGGTCATTTCCCAGGTGGCATCGTCACCCATGGAGTTGTCCGGACGGGTGGACAGTTCTGCATGGTAGGTCAGGCCGAAGGTGGCGTACACTTCGTCGAACAGACGGATGGTTTCCTGGATCACATCTTCGATCTGGTTGGGCATCATGAAGATGTGGGCATCGTCCTGGGTGAAGCAGCGGACACGGAACAGGCCGTGCAGGGCGCCGGACAGCTCATGCCGATGGACCAACCCCAGTTCGCCCACCCGCAGAGGCAGTTCTTTGTAGGAGTGGGGTTCGTTGGCATAAACCAGCATGCCGCCGGGGCAGTTCATGGGTTTGATGGCGTAATCTTCACCGTCGATCTTGGTGAAGTACATGTTTTCTTTGTAGTGATCCCAGTGACCGGAAGTTTCCCACAGCTGCCGGTTCATGATCATGGGGGTCATGACTTCCTGGTAACCGTATTTGCGATGGACTTCTCTCCAGTAATCGATCAGGGTATTCCGGATGATCATGCCGTTGGGCAGGAAGAAGGGGAAGCCAGGGCCGTAATCGCTGAGCATGAACAGACCCAGCTGTTTGCCCAGTTTCCGGTGATCCCGTTTTTCCGCTTCTTCCATCATGTGCAGGTACGCTTCCAGGTCTTCCTTGCTGGCAAAAGCCGTACCATAGATCCGCTGCAGCATCTTGTTGTGTTCATCGCCCCGCCAGTAGGCACCGGCAATGCTCATCAGTTTGAAGGCTTTCACACGGCCGGTGGACGGGCAGTGCGGACCGGCGCACAGGTCGGTGAAATCGCCCTGGGTGTAGGTGCTGATCACAGCATCTTCCGGCAGGTCTTCGATCAGTTCCACCTTGTAGGGCTGATCAGCAGCCTTGAATTCGGCCAGAGCCTCTGCCCGGGACAGTTCCTTGCGGACCAGCGGATAGTTGGCTTTGATGATCTTGTTCATTTCTTTTTCAATGGCCCGCAGATCTTCCGGCGTGAACACGTGGTCGCTGTCCAGGTCATAGTAGAAGCCTTTTTCAATGGCCGGTCCGATGGCAAATTTGGTGCCGGGGAACAGATGCTGGATGGCCTGGGCCATCACATGGGAAGCGGTATGACGGATGGCATGCAGCCCTTCCTCGCTGTCCGGGGTAATGAATTCCACCTTGGCATCATGATCCAGGGCATCCACCAGATCCTTGTTTTCGCCGTCCACTTTGGCCAGCAGGGCCTGTTTGCCCAGCTTCTGGTTCAGGCTCCTGGCAATGTCGTGCAGGCTGATGCCGGCTTCGAATTCTCTGACGCTGCCATCAGGCAGGCTGACTTTGATGTTGCTCATAACTATTTCCTCCTTAAAGTTCCAACAAGATCAGGACGGCATAAAAAAAGACCCGTCCCTCACAGGGACGGGCCATAAGCTCGCGGTTCCACCCTTATTGATCCGGCTGTACCGGATCCTCTCGGTTCCCTTTAACGCAGGGGTTACGATCTTGCCTACTTGATTCAGCAGATGGCTCAAAGGTGGTTGACTGTCATTTGTTTCCACGCCCTTCTCAGCTACCGGGCTTCTCTGTATCGTGACCCTGACAGGTTGTCCTTGTCATCACCATTGGTTTTTGAAATTGTTTTCATTATAGCACTGCAGGGAAATCTGTCAAGGGTTCCCTGAAAAAAAATCAATATTCTTCCTGGGCCTCCATATGCTCGTACCGCTGCTGTTCTTCCTCAATCAGCTGATACAGGTCAGCCGCATAGGATTCCCGGTCCTTATACCCTTTTTCCTTCCAGTCCACGGCCATGTCCCAGGCCAGCTGTTCCATATCGTTCATGAGCGGACGCTCCTTTCGTGCAGTTGTTTTAGTCATTATATAACAAGTATAAGAATTCTGGCAAGAGTCGAGGGGCAGATACCTGGGCAGGCCTCCCCGTTTGCCACGCCCCTTCTCCTATGGTAGAATAATAAGAAAGTTTGCAATAGCCTGTATTTATTGAAAAGGAAGGGATCGTTTATGAAGACCGTGAAGTTTTTCTACGCCCGGACCACTCTGGACCTGAAGGTACCGGACGCTACGCCCGTGCTCACCAGCCGCATCGGCGAATTAAAGAGCAGCGGCGACGGCCGGGACATCGTCCGCCGGGCCCTGGAACACCCCATCGACTCTCCCCGGCTCAGTGAACTGGCCCAGGGTAAACCGGACTGCGTCATCATCATCTCCGACCACACCCGCCCTGTGCCCAGCCGGGATATCCTGCCGGCCATGATCGAGGAGCTGCGCCGGGGCAACCCAAGTATCGACATCAAGCTGCTGGTGGCCACCGGGTTCCACCGTCCCACCAGTGTCAGCGAACTGAAGGAAAAGCTGGGCGACGCCCTGTATGACGAATTCAAGGACAAGGTCATCATCCACGACGCCCACAATCCGGCTACGAACATGAAGATCGGCGTGCTGCCCTCCGGCCCGGACTGCATCATCGACAAGGCGGCCGTACATACGTCCCTTCTGGTGGCCGAAGGCTTCATCGAACCCCATTTCTTCGCCGGTTTCTCCGGCGGGCGGAAATCCGTGCTGCCCGGGGTGGCGGACGCCGTTACCGTCATGGGCAACCACTGCTCCAAATTCATCGACGACCCCCACGCCCGCTCCGGCATCCTGGACGGTAACCCCCTGCACAGGGATATGGTGGCCGCTGCGGAAATGGCTCACCTGGCGTTTATCTGTAACGTGGTCATCGACGAAAACAAGAAGACCGTGGCGGCCTTTGCCGGGAACTTCCTGACGGCCCACCGGGCCGGCTGTGATTTCATCGCCGATTACGTGTGCGTGAAACCGGCCTGGGCGGACATCGTAATTTCCACCAACGGGGGCTATCCCCTGGACCAGAACGCCTACCAGGCCGTGAAGGGCATGACGGCAGCGGAAGCCACGGTGAAGGAAAGCGGCGTGATCATCATGCTGGCCAGCTGCAGCGACGGCAGCGGCGGGGAGGCGTTCTACCACACCATTGCCGATGCCCCCACCATCGAGGACGCCTACCAGAAGTGCCTGGCCACGCCCCAGGAAAAGACCGTCCCCGACCAGTGGGAATCCCAGATCCTGGCCCGGATCGTCCGCAAGCACCGGGTGATCTTCGTGGCGGAACCGGAACAGAAGGCCCTGATTGAAGGGCTGAAGATGACGTACGCCCCAGACCTCACGACGGCCTACAAGCTGGCCCGGAAGATCAAAGGCGAAGACGCATCGCTCACCTGCATCCCCAACGGGATCAGCGTGGTGGTGAGAGAGTAAGGGCGGGTCGGTGACCCGCCTGCATTGAGGGCCTGACGGCCCGTCACGGGTCACGAGACGCATGACAAAAGAGGCTGTGAAACATCTGTTTCACAGCCTCTTTCTTTAAAGTGTTCTCCACTGGAATTCCTACATGGTGGAGATGAGGGGAGTCGAACCCCTGTCCGAAAGCATTGCCATGCGAACTTCTCCGAGCGCAGACTGCATATTTTATTTCGCAGCCGATATGCCTGCAGACGGGCTTACCGACGTGCTATCTCGATGGATTTCCCTGTCCCCCTCCGAGAATTGGAGAGCAGGTATCCTGCAAGTGTCGTCTCAGCTTCTCCTGCAGGAAGGGAGAAACGAGACGTTAGCAATTTAAGCTGCTAAAGCGTAAGAATCGTCTGCGTTTATAACGCGTTTCCACCGTTTTATGGGGTTGGCGGGATCCCAGCTCGCTTATCGCACACCATCTACCCCCGTCGAAACCGGTACATCCCCGGGTTGGTGTGTAATATGTATTATAGCATGGGCTGGAAACGGCTGTCAAATGCCGGCCGCTTCCAGCTGTCACTAGTCACTAGTCACTAGCCGAATGAAAAAACAGGCCGCCCTTATGGGCAGCCTGTTTTGCTTGAAATCACATCTGTTCCTTAATAAACGCCCGGATAGGACCGAATCCTTCGATTTTGTTCAGGGTATCCCCCTCCCCTACCAGCAGGGTGGGTGCACTCTGGACCTGGTATTTTTCGGCCAGTTCCGGATGCTCCTCGGCAAAGATTTCCTTGAAGTCAGCCCCGGATTTCTCCAGTTCCCGCACCGCCATCCTGCAGTTGGGACAGGTATGGGTGCCGAACAGAATCCAGGCCGGTTCTTTGCCTTCCGTCTTGGCCACCTTCTGAGTCTTGGCGGCGGCGGTCTTCACCTTGGGTTTCTGGAACACCGGGCGCTCTGCTTTCGGGGCCCCGTGGGTCAGATGGGAATCTTCCAGGTTGTACACCTTCCGATCCTTGAATTCCTGCACCTTGCCGTCGTTCCAGTTCTGCACCGGGCGATAGTACCCGGTAATCCGGCTGTATACTTCGGTCTTCTTTCCGCAGTAGGGACAGGTGTACTGTTCGCCGTCCAGGTACCCGTGTTCCCGGCAGATGCTGTAGGTGGGAGACAGGGTGAAATACGGCAGTTTGTAGTTGGAGGCGATTTTCTTCACCAGACCGGCGGCACTCTTCCAGTCGGGCAGCTTTTCGCCCAGGAAGGCATGGAACACCGTGCCGGACGTATACAGGGTCTGCAGGTCGTCCTCCTTGTCCAGGGCAGTGAACAGATCGTCCGTATACCCCACGGGCAGGTGGGACGAATTGGTATAGTACGGGGTGCCATGTTCGTTGGCGGTGATGATGTCCGGATACAGTTCCTTGTCGTGCTTGGCCAGACGATAGGTGGTAGATTCCGCCGGAGTGGCTTCCAGGTTGTACAGGTCTCCGTACTCCTCCTGGTAATCCTTCAGCCGTTCCCGCATGTGCACCAGCACTTCATGGGTGAACTGCAGGGTTTCCGGATGGGTCAGGTCCTTCCGCAGCCAGTTGGCGTTCAGGCCCACTTCGTTCATGCCGATCAGGCCGATGGTGCTGAAGTGGTTCTTGAAGGTGCCCAGATACCGTTTGGTGTAGGGATACAGTCCCGCATCCAGCAGTTTGGTGATCACGGTCCGCTTGGTCTTCAGGCTGCGGGCGGCAATGTCCATCATATGGTCCAGACGGTCGTAGAAGTCTTTTTCATCTTTGGCCAGATAGGCGATCCGGGGCATGTTGATGGTCACCACGCCCACGCTGCCTGTGGATTCTCCGGATCCGAAGAACCCGCCGGATTTCTTCCGCAGTTCCCGCAGATCCAGGCGCAGCCGGCAGCACATGCTCCGCACGTCGCTGGGTTTCATATCGGAGTTGATGTAGTTGGAGAAGTACGGAGTCCCGTATTTGGCTGTCATTTCGAACAGCAGCCGGTTGTTTTCCGTATCGCTCCAGTCAAAGTCCTTCGTAATGGAATAGGTGGGGATCGGGTACTGGAAGCCCCGGCCGTTGGCATCGCCTTCGATCATGTTTTCGATGAAGGCCTTGTTCACCATGTCCATTTCCTTCTTGCAGTCTCCGTAGGTGAAGTCCTGTTCCTTGCCGCCCACAATGGCCGGTACGTCCTTCAGATCCTCCGGGCAGGTCCAGTCCAGGGTGATGTTGGAGAAGGGTGCCTGGGTACCCCACCGGCTGGGGGTATTGACCCCGTAGATGAAGCTCTGGACACACTGTTTCACTTCTTTATAGCTCAGGTTGTCCTTTTTCACAAAAGGTGCCAGATAGGTATCGAAAGAGGAAAAGGCCTGTGCCCCGGCCCATTCGTTCTGCATGATCCCCAGGAAGTTCACCATCTGGTTGCACAGGGTGGACAGATGGCTGGCCGGCGAAGAAGTGATCTTTCCGGGAATGCCTCCCAGCCCTTCCTGGATCAGCTGTTTCAGGCTCCAGCCGGCACAGTAGCCGGTGAGCATGCTCAGGTCGTGGATGTGCATGGCAGCGCTCTTGTGGGCGTCAGCCACTTCCTTGTCGTAGATTTCGTTCAGCCAGTAGTTGGCGGTGATGGCGCCGCTGTTGGACAGGATCAGGCCTCCCACGGAATAGGTGACCGTGGAGTTTTCCTTTACCCGCCAGTCGTTCACCTTCAGGTAATTGTCCACCAGCTCCTTATAGTTCAGCAGGGAGGAGTTCACGTTGCGGACCTGCTCCCGCTGTTTCCGGTACAGGATGTAGGCTTTGGCCACATCGGCATAGCCGGAGTCGGACAGGATCTTTTCCACACTGTCCTGGATGCTTTCCACACTGATCAGATCGTTCTTGATCTTGGGATCGAAGTCAGCCGTCACCTGTAACGCCAGCATGTTGATGATGCTGGGATGATAGTTCTTCTTGAGTGCTTTGAATGCTTTGGTAATGGCGTTGCTGATTTTGGTCACGTCAAAATCAACGATCTTGCCATCGCGTTTGACCACGGAATACATGGCTTCATTCCCTCTTTCTTTCCAATTTGCAATTTCATGATGCTCTTTCATTCTAGCCCGTCATTCATGAAATGTCAATATGTAGTGGGTCTATACAACGTTGTATACTAAATGTTGTATCTATACCCCTCTCAAGTGGACATTGTTGGCAACCGTTGCAAGCAGGGACCCGTAGGCTTCCAGGGTATTACGGTCAGGGGCCGAAAAGCCTGCAAAGGGAACGGTCTCCCGATCCTTGAAGGCCTGGAGATAGAAATCGGGAATCTTTTTTCCGGTTTTTGCAACCAGCGGCAGGAGAAAATCCCTCATTCTTTCGAACGAATGTTTACTATGTAATTGTACCACAACCGTGGTCCGAAGTTCAAATGGAATTTTATGGGTCAGCAGCTGTTCCACGCTTTCCCGGATCTTTTCCAGGGGCACGGAATCGGTGCCGGTGGTCAGGGCGTATTCCTCCGGGCTGTTTTTCAGATCCATGGCCACATAATCCACCAGGCCCCGCTCCAGGGCCTGCTGCAGAACGTCCGGATAGCATCCGTTGGTATCCAGTTTCACAAGAAGGTCCCTGTCCTTCAATACCGCCAGGAATTCCAGCAGGCCGGGCTGCATGCAGGGTTCTCCCCCGCTGACCACCACGCCGTCCAGGATCCCCTGACGCTTGTCCAGATAGTCCAGTACCTCCTGCAGTTCCACCCGGGGCATATCCCCCTCCAGAAGCTCACTGTTGTGGCAATAGGGGCATCGCAGGTTGCAGCCGCCGGTGAACAGGGTACAGGCCACCCGTCCCGGGAAATCCACCAGGGAAAGTTTCTGCCAGCCGGCAAGATACATGGGTAACGCCTCCTTCTTTATACAACGTTCCCTATTATAGCACGTTTTCCCGGGGAAATTCAGCGCAAAAAAATACGGCCTGCTGGAGTCAGACCGTATTTTCTCAGACAGCTTCCTGGTTAGAGGCCCATGGCCATCTGCATGGCATGTGCAATATCCAGGAACTTGGAAATGATGATGGCGTTGGTGATGTTGCTCAGGAACCCGCCGATCACCGGTACCACGAAGAAGGCCAGTTTGGAATACCGGTACTTCTTGCAGACCGCCGTCATGGTCACCATGGATACAGGCACGGCGCCCAGACCGAACCCGGTGTGGCCCACAGCGATGACCGCTGCGTCGTAGTTCTTGCCCATTCCGAAGAAGTCCACGAAGTAGGCGTAGAAGATGATGAAGATGGCCTGTACCATGCACAGGATGAACAGCTGCAGGCCCATGCCGGCCAGGGTCCACAATTTCATGGAAATGATGGACATGGATACGAACAGGCCCAGGGAGAAGTCCCCTACCGTGTCGATGCCTTCATAGAGGGCCGTATGATCCACACCTTTCTTGGAATCGAAGAACAGACGGATCAGGATGCCGGCAAACATGCAGCATACGTGGATCGGGAAGGAGATGTGCAGGGCTTTCAGAACGGTGAAGAAGGCACCGCCTACGCCCAGGGCAAAGCACATCAGGTACATGGCCTGGACCACATCGCCCTTGTGCATCAGGTTGCCAAGAGTCGCAGCACCGGCTTCTTCCATTTCACCCTTCCCATCCAGTGCAGGATCTTCCAGGTGATGTTTCCGGACGATGAACCGGCCGAAGGGACCGCCGATGATGGCCCCGGAAATCAGGCCGAAGGTTGCGGCTGCAATGGCGGCTTCCAGTGCATTGCTCTGGCCGAACTGTACGGCAATGGGTGCAAAGGCTGCAGCGTTCCCGTGGCCACCGGTCATGGGAATGGACCCGGTCATCATGGACAGCAGCGGCGGAACCTTCAGGACAGTGCCCAGTCCCAGAGCGATGGCGTTCTGGATGGCTGCCAGGACTGCAGCAGAAATGCAGAACAGGATCACATATTTCCCGCCGGTCTTCAGCAGGCTCAGGCTGGCTGCCGCCCCACTGGCGGCAAAGAAGATGCAGTAGAACAGGCTGTTGGCCACCTTGTAGTCAAAGGTCAGCTCACAGATGCCGGCATTGTAAAGCAACAGACTGATGATGGCAAAAATCGTACCGCCGACAACTGCACCGGGCAGGCAGTACTTTTTCAGGAACGGGAACTTGCTCCGCAGCCAGTCACCGAACCAGATGGAAAGGACCCCCAGCGCCAATGTGTGGAACATGGACAGTTTAATGATCATTCGCTCCATTTGAAACCCCCCTTGGTTGTATAAAATATGAATAAAACCATACAATCCGGTTGCCCTTCTCCAGTGTAGCAACCCTCTTATGGCTCTTATTTTAGCAAATAATGGAACAGTTTGGCAAGGGAATAATCTGAATCTTGACAACTATATATATAATTTTATTATTTACAGTAGACAGAAGTCTGTATTTAGTATACAAAATCCATGAAAAGAATGCATAAAAAAATACGGCCTGCTGGAGACAGGCCGTAGGTTGTTCCCTTCTCAGATTACGAAGTTGGAGAAGATGGACAGGAAAATCGGGTTGTAGATATCATCGCAGATGACGGACCAGGACGGATACAGCACCCAGGCAACCGTTGCCCAGCCGTATTCTTCCATAACGGCTTTTTCGTTGGCCACGGCGTTAGGGCCGGAACCGCAGCCCCAGCCGCAGTTGCCGGCGGTCATTACAGCAGCACCGTAATCCCGGCCGAACATGTTGTAGGAAACGAAGATGCCGAACAGGGCCATGAAGATGGCCTGTGCCAGCAGGACCACACCCATCTGACCGGCTACAGGAGCCAGTGCGGTGATATCGATGGTCATCAGCACCAGAGCCAGGTACAGTTCCAGGAACATGTCAGAGATGGCATTGAATTCCGGTACATAGGTATCCTTGCCCAGGGATTCCAGGATGTTCCGGCAGATGGCGCCGGCGAACAGGCAGCCGATGAATTTCGGCATGCTCAGCATGGGGATGTGGTTGAACAGGCACCAGATGGGCATGCCCAGTGCTGCAAACAGCAGGGAGTAGGCAAAAGCCACGACCATTCTCTGGTTTTCCAGTTTGACAACCGTATCCTTGGTTTCAGATTCCGGTCTGTCGTTGGGATCGGATTTCAGGTTGTGCTTCTTGATCAGGAAAGCAGCCACAGGACCACCGATCAGAGAGCCCATGATGTTGCCCATGGTACCGGCTGCCACACCGATGGTGGTGGCGTTCGCAGCCCCTCTGGCTTCAAAGATGGGTCCGAAAGCAGAAGCCGTCCCTACACCACCGGACATGGAAGCGGAAGAGCACTGCAGTGCCAGCAGCGGATGCAGGCCAACCAGCTTGCCCACCAGAACCCCCAGCACATCCTGGCAGGTGATCAGCAGGGCAGCTGCGATGGCAATGTAGGCCACCAGTTTCCCGCCGGCTCTGTGGATCAGCTTGGTGCTGAAGCCATAGCCCACGCACAGGAAGAACAGGTTCTGGCACAGATCCTTCATGATCTTCGTGTCAAACTGGAACGCCACCGTACCGGATCCCTTGAAAATGGCAATGATGATGGAAATGATGATGCCGGAAACAACAGGAGCCGGAATGGCGTATTTTCTCAGCAGTCTGCTTTTACTGACCAGAAAACGGCCCAGGAAAATCACGATGGCTGCAATGCCCAGTGTGGTCAGATATTCGAACTTGAATACCGGAACTGCACCAGCTTTCGCCGTCAGCGTACCGAAGTACTTCATAATATCAGGCGACATAACAAATACCCCCTCTTGGATAAGAAAAATATATGATTCCCTAGCATAGTGGCTGCCCCCTCCAGAAGGACATCCTTCGCTACGTCCCATATTGTATCACAACGATTTTGAAATTTCAATGGAATACTCTGAATATTGGTAACTATAATTGTACTCTTATTGATGGGAAAAACAAAACTGTATACGCATATTGTATACAAAACAAAGGTCTTATCCATAAGAAGATCTGATTGTATATTTGTTGTATGGACAAAATCAGTGAAAAAATTTTTATAGGCTCCGGATGGGATTTTTGTGTGGTCCATAAAAACAGCCGACGGCATGAAAGCCATCGGCTGTTGTCAATCTGAAATCAGACAAGGGGATGGAGGGTCCCCTGGGCCCGCATCTTCTCCCCCTCTTCCCGCAGACGGGCGATCCGTTTTTCTGTGGGCGGATGGGTACTGAAAAGAGCCTGGGCGTCTTTGGCGGAGAACGGCGAAATGATGAACATATGGGCCGTGGCTTCCGTGGCGTTGGGCATGGTCCGGTACCGGGCATAGCCCTCGATCTTTTCCAGAGCGTCCGCCAGGGCATCAGGATCCCCGCTGAGCTCGCCGCCGGAATAGTCGGCCATGTATTCCCGGGTCCGGGAAATGGCCAGCTGGATGATGGCAGCGGCAATGGGGGTCAGTACCAGCATCAGCACACCGGCCAGAGGGTTGTTGCGCCGGTCATCCCGGCTGCCCCCGAACCAGAAGGCGAATCGGGCCATCACCGAGATGACACCGGCCATGCCGGCGGCAATGGTGCTGATCAGGATATCATTATGGAGCACATGGCTCATTTCGTGGCCCAGTACACCGGCGATTTCCCGGGGTTCCAGCAGTTCCATGAGACCGGTGGTCACACACACGGCGGCATGGGACGGATTCCGCCCGGTGGCAAAGGCATTGGGCAGGGCCGTATCGATCACATAGACTTTCGGCATGGGCAGCCCCGCACGTTGTGCCAGGCCTTCCACAATACCGTACAGCTGAGGGGCGCTTCCGGCGTCCACCGGCTGGGCGTTGTACTGGCTGATGACCAGCTTGTCACTGTACCAGTACATCAGCACATTGGACAGGATGGAAAAGGCCAGCATGAACGTCATACCGCTGCTGCCTCCGATGTAGTCCCCGATGACCATCAGAAGGGCGGTCATCAGGCCCATGAGAAGGGTTGTCTTGAACATATGCTTCACCTCTCTATGCTCTCGGGTGGGTTTTGTCAAAGACCGCTTTCAGGCGGTTGTCAGTCAAGTGGGTATAGATCTGGGTGGTGGAAATATCCGCATGGCCCAGCAGTTCCTGCACCGTGCGCAGATCGGCTCCGTTGTTCAGCATGTGGGTGGCAAAGGAGTGGCGCAGGATATGGGGAGTCAGGGGTTTGGTAATGCCCGCCTTCACTCCGTAGGCTTTGATGATCTGCCAGAACCGCTGGCGGGTCATGCCGGCACCCCGGATGGTCAAAAACAGGCTGCCGTCATCCTTTCCGGCCTTGATGAACAGGGGCCGCACCTTCTCCAGATATTTCTTCAAGAACTGGATGGCATACTGGCCCAGAGGGATCAGCCGTTCTTTGGACCCCTTGCCGTAGGCAATCACGTACCGGGTCTCCAGGTTCACGTTCACCCGTTTCAGGCTCAAAAGTTCCGATACCCGCATGCCGGTGGCATACATCACCTCCAGCATGGTCCGGTCCCGGAAGCCTTCGGGGGTGGAAAGGTCCGGCGCCGCCAGCAGGCGTTTCACTTCCTCCTGGCTCATGACCTTGGGCAGGGTCAGCCCCTTGGTGCTGGCCTCCACCACTTCCGACGGATCTTCCTGCAGGAAGCCTTCCGCCGTCATGAACCGGAAGAAGGATTTCAGGGCCGCCAGTTTCCGGGAGGAGGAACTGGGGGCATAGTTGTGCATTTTCAGCATTTTCATATACCGCAGGATATCCTCCCGGGTCACCTGCTCCAGGGGCTTTTTGATCCACCCGGCAAACAGTCGCAGATCCCGCCCGTAAGATTCGCGGGTATTGCTCGCCAGGCCCATTTCTACCGTAAGATACTCCAAAAAAACACTGATTTCTTTTTCCAGATTATTCGTGAGAGACACCCTGATCATTTCCTTTTTTTAGGACTAAGATGGCCTCGTTTTCCACAGGCGCAATGGTGGAGATGGCATGCTTGTAGATCAGCTGCTGCTTCCCCTCACTTTCCAGGATCACGGTGAAGTTGTCGAACCCCCACACCTTGCCCCGGACCTGGAAGCCGTTCATCAGGTAAATCACAATGGTCTTTTTTTCGCTGCGGACTTTGTTCAGAAAACTGTCTTGTAGATTCAATGGTCTGTTGCCGGTCGTCATAATGATTCCCTCTCTTTTCAGTTTGGAATGAACTGCATCTCCTCCAGCTTCTGGAGCATCGCAACCACACAGGCTGCGTAATCAGGAGGATCATCCAGGGATAGCCACTGGATGTAGGGCATTTTCTTGTACCAGGTGATCTGCCGTTTGGCAAAGTTCCGGGTAGCCTGTTTCAGTTTGGCGATGCTTTCTTCCCGTGTCCACTCTCCGCGGAAATAATTCACCACCTGCCGATAGCCGATGCTCTTCATGGACTGTGCCGTAAGGGGCACCCCCATGTGGAGAAGCTTCCGGGTTTCTTCGAAAAGGCCCTGTTCCACCATCAGATCAACCCGCCGGTTGATCCGGTCATACAAAGAAGCACGAGGCATCTGCAAACCAAAGACAACCGCATCGTAGGGGCTTTCTGCGGCTTTTTCCGCCGATACCCGGTCCCCACCCAGGGTTGTCTCTATGGCTCTTATTATACGCCTTCTGTCGTTAATCTTCAATTCCCCTGCTTTGGCCGGATCCAGTTTTTCCAGTTTGGCGTGAAGGGCCCCGTTCCCCTCCCGGTCTGCAAAAGCGTTCAATTTTTCGCGCAATGCCGACGATTCGTCCACACTGGAGAAATCGTAATGCTCCAGCAGGGCCTTGATGTACAGGCCCGTCCCTCCTACCAGAAGGGGCATCTTGCCCCGGGCGTTGCAGTCCCGGATCCAGGCGTCGGCCTGCTGCTGGAAATCCACCACAGAGTATTTCTGGTCCGGTTCCAGGATATCCACCAGATGATGGGGTACCAGGGCCAGTTCCTCTGCCGTGGGCTTGGCGGTGGCAATGTCCATGTGGCGGAACACCAGCATGGAATCTCCGGAGATGATTTCCCCGCCCAGCTTCCGGGCCAGGGCGATGCCGCAGTGGCTCTTGCCTGTGGCCGTGGGGCCCAGGATGACGATGACTTTCGGTTTTTTCAGTTCCCCCACCGGGCTCCCTCCTCTCTGTGGATGACGCCGTAGCGCACCCTGCTGTATTTTCCTCCCAGCACCTCCCGGGCTCCCAGGCTGCGGAGCAGATCTTCATCCCGTTCCTTCACCACCACTTTGGGGGCAAGGCGCAGGGCCTTCTCCACCATGGACCGGTCCAGGGGCCTGTGGTACGTGGCGGGCCGCAGGGGCTGCATGCTGGACGAGTTGCCGATGGGCCGGCGGAACATGGGGTCGAAGTAGACCACATGGAAAGAATCTGCCGGAAATGTGGGCATCAGATCCTCGGCCCTGCCGTAGCGGGTCTGGATCCGCCGCAGGGCAGCGGTGATGTCCGGGTCATCGATGGCGTATTCCTGCAGCCCCTGGGTCACCAGCTGGTACAAGACCGGAGAGGCCTCCAGGCCCACCACCTTGCCTGTGGGACCTGTCACAAAAGAAGCCACCGCAGAATCGGCGGCCAGGCCCAGGGTGCAGTCCAGGAACCGCATGCCGGGCTGCAAACCGCAGGCTTCCATCAGATGGTCACTGCCGCCCCGTTTCAGGGTACGGATGCGGGGCACGCTCATGTTGGGATGGTAACGCAGCAGCCCCTCTTCCGTCATCACCTGCGGCCCCAGATGGGAGGCGATGAGCACGGCCTTCAGGCCTTTTTTTGCCAGGAACGTCTCCATGCTGCCATGGAGAGGCCGGGGGATCAGGGGAAGGTGCAGGTCCCGGGCCCAGACGCGGGCCTGCTGCAGCAGGTCCCCTCCCGGGTTGCGGATGGTGGTGACAGCATAGATGGACATGGGTTCCTCCTCTATAAGTTTGGTGGGATGTGGGAGAACCCGCCACCATCGTGCTGGCGCACAATGGTCCCCCGCCCTTGAAAAGGGCGGATATCCCTGTTGTCTTACTTTGATTGTTTCCTGTCTTCTGATCGAATTTCTACGCAGCAATCCATAAAATCCAATCTCTCATTCAAAACGACAACCAATCGATTCCACGAATATCCGCCCTTTATAAGGGCGGGGGACCAGCCCTCGTGGGCTGGTGGTGGGTTCTTCCCTGTCACGTTCTCTTGAACATATGGAACAGTTCGTCACTGTTCAGCTGGATCATGCAGGGCCGGCCGTGGGGACAGGTGAAGGGATGCTCGGTGTTCAGAAGCTCCAGGAGCACCTGGCGCATCTGCCGGATGTTCAGCACTTCCCCGGCCCGGATGGCACTGTGGCAGGCGGCGTAATGGAGCACGCTCTCCCGCAGATCGCTGGTCCTGATGTTCTTGTTTTCGGACAAAAGCTTCAATATATCATCAATGAACCCTTCCGCCTGGCCATTGGCCACGTCGGCGGGCAGGGCCGAAACCCGCAGGGTACTTTCCCCCGCCGGTTCCACATCCACCCCCAGTTTCAGGAACTGGTCCCGGTATTCCTCCACGGCGTCCACGTCAGGTTTGGTCACATTCAGGAACAGAGGGAGCAGCAGCTGCTGGGAGGGGATTTCCTGCTGCTGGCGCACAAACTTGTCGTACATGATCCGTTCGTGGGCCGCATGCTGGTCGATCAGGTACAGGGCCGTCTCCGACTGGGCGATGATGAAGGTCCTGTCCACCTGGCCCAGGGGCCAGATCATATCCACACCGCTGTTGCAGGCGTTTTCCAGGGAAGCCTCCGTCACCTCCGCATCCCCAGCGGCAGGAGCACTCTGGGGCGCAACTTCCCCGGTTACCGGATCCACCTCCGGCTCCTGCCGGGCGCCCACGGCCCGCTGGGCTTCGAAGAACTTTTCCCCGGCCTCTTCGGACACCTGGTCCGGCACCTTCCACACGGGCTGACCATAACTGCCGCCGGGGCTGGAGGCAAAGCTGCGCCCGAAGGTCTGGCTGCGGGGCTGAAACCCCCGGTCACCTCCGGTGAACAGCGGTTTCTGTTCCGGAGGGGCCGCCTGGGGCCGCAGGAAGGGTTTTTCCTCCCTCTGGGGACCCGGCTGGGCCAACTCCACAGAACCATCCTTCGTTTCCCGTCCGGCCATGGGCTGGGTCAGGGCATTGCACAGGCCATGGTATACTGCCCGGTATACAGCGCTTTCATCCCCGAACTTGATTTCGCTTTTCTGGGGATGCACATTGATGTCGATGAGATGGGTGTCAATGCCGATGTTCAGCACCGCAAAGGGGAATCCGGCCTTGGGAATCTGGCTCTGGTAGGCGTGGTCGATGGCCTTGCTCACCATCCGGTTGTTGATGCAGCGGCCGTTCACGAACAGGGTCTGCCACTGGCGGGTGCCTTTCAGCAGGGTGGGCCGACTGATGTAGCCGGTGATTTTGATCCCGTCCTGCTCATGATTCACCGTCAGCAGTTCTCGGGTCACCGCCTTGCCGTACAGGGCTTCGATGGTGTCCAGGATATCTCCGCTCCCCGGGGTGTTGATCACTTCTTTGTCATCCCGGGTCAATGTCAGGTGCACATCGGGCCGGGAAAGGGCAATCTTGCCCAGGATCTCGCTGATGTAGCGGCCTTCCGTATTCACCGTCCGCAGGAACTTCCGCCGGGCCGGCACGTTATAGAACAGGTCCTTCACCGTAATGGTGGTGCCTACATCGCCGCCCATGGTCTCCACGTCCATATCTTCGCCCCCGTCGATGGTGATGCGGGTGGCAAAATCCGAGTCGGCTTCCCTTGTCAGCAGGGTAAAATGGCTGACAGAGGCAATGCTGGGCAGGGCCTCCCCCCGGAACCCCAGGGTGTGCAGGGTCAGCAGGTCGTCCGCCTTTACGATCTTGCTGGTGGCGTGGCGCAGGATGGCCATGCGGGCGTTCTCTTCATCCATGCCGGAACCGTTGTCCCGCACCCGGATGAACTCCGTGCCCCCGGCGAAGATGCTCACATCGATCTGGGTGGCACCGGCATCCAGGGAATTCTCCACCAGTTCCTTCACCACGGAAGCAGGCTTTTCCACCACTTCCCCGGCTGCGATCTGGTTGCTGGTATTCTGGTCCAGCAGTTGGACCTTGGCGCTCATTCAGCCTGCCCCCTTTCCCGTTTGGCCTCTTCCTGGAGTTTATACAGGGTATTCAGGGCCTCCAGGGGGGTCATGGTCATTACGTCCAGGCTGCGCAGGGTGTCGCCGATCACGTCCCCGAACAGGCTGGGCTGCAAATCCTCCTGTCCTTTCTTCGGTGCAGGGGCCGCCTTGGCAGCCGGTGCCGGAGCCGCTCCCTGGCTGGTGTATTCCTCCAGCAGCTCATCCGCCCGTTTCACCACTTTTTCCGGCAACCCGGCCAGTCTGGCCACATGGATGCCATAGCTCCTGTCGGTGCCCCCGGGTACGATCCGTCGCAGGAACACCACGTCATGGCCCTTTTCCTTCACAGCTACAGAATAGTTCCTGATCCCCGGATCCAGCTTCTCCAGCTCGATCAGTTCGTGGTAGTGGGTGGCAAACAGGGTCTTGGCCCTGATCTTGTCGTTGATGTATTCCACCACGGCCCGGGCGATGCTCATGCCGTCATAGGTACTGGTACCCCGGCCCACTTCGTCCAGGATGATCAGGCTGCGGCTGGTGGCATATTTCAGGATGTTGGCCACTTCGTTCATTTCCACCATGAAGGTGCTCTGGCCCGTGGCCAGGTCGTCGCTGGCCCCCACCCGGGTGAAGATCCGGTCTACCGGGCAGATGTCCGCCTCCCGGGCCGGGATGAAGCTGCCCATCTGGGCCATCAGGGTCAGCAGCGCCACCTGGCGCATGTAGGTGGATTTGCCGGCCATATTGGGGCCGGTGAGGATGATCAGCCGTTCATCGGTGCAGTTCAGGTGCACGTCGTTGGGCACGAACAGCTCCCGTTCCAGCAGCTTTTCCACCACCGGATGCTTGCCGTCTTTGATGGTGATCTCCTGGCGGTTGTTCAGCCGGGGGCATACGTAGCTGCCCTTGAAGGCCGCCATGGCCAGGGAATACAGCACGTCCAGTTCCCCCAGGGCCCGAGCCGTCTCCTGCACTTCCACCAGATGGTCCCGCACATCCTGGCGGATCTGGTTGAACAGGTAGTATTCCAGCTGCTGGATCTTTTCCCTGGCGCTGAGGATCTTGTTTTCAAAAGCCTTCAGCTCGGGGACGATATACCGTTCCCCGTTCACCAGGGTCTGCTTGCGGATGAAAGAATCAGGCACCTGGGAAATCTGGCCTTTGGAAACTTCAATATAATACCCGAAGACCTTGTTGTAGCCCACCTTCAGGTTCTTGATGCCGGTCTGGTCCTTGATCCGCTGTTCAAAGTCGGCCATCCACTGGTTGTTGTTTTCGGCAATGTCGTGGACTTCGTCCAGCTCGGCGTTGAAGCCTTTGCGGATCATGCCCCCTTCCCGTACGGTAAAGGGCGGATCATCCACGATTCCCCGTTCCAGTTCCTCCAGCAGATCCTGGTGGAGGGCGATGCGGGTATCCAGGGTGTGGAGCAGGCCCTCGCTGCACTCACTGAGCAGCTGCTTCACCTGGGGCAGAGCCCGCAGGGCCGTCCGGAGAGCCGCCAGGTCACGGGCATTGGCAGAGCCCACTTCGATCCGGGATAAAATCCGTTCCAGGTCGGTGATCTCTCCCAAGGCCTCCCCCAGACGGGTACGGAACTGGGTGGCATTGTGGGTTTGGCTTTCCAGCACCATATATCCGATGGCCTGCTGGCGCAGGGTGATCCGGGCGGTGTCCAGAAGGGGTGCCTCCACCCACTGCCGCAGCTGCCGGGCCCCCATGGCCGTGCGGGTGTAGTCCAGCACATCCAGCAGGGTGCCGTGGCGGGTGCCGTCCTTCATGTTCTTCACCAGTTCCAGGTTGCGGATGGCGGTGGCATCCAGGTTCATCACCGCATCCGTGGTGATTTCCCGCAGGTGGTTGATCTGGGCCAGATCGCTCTTCACGTTCTCATGGATATAGCCCAGCATGGCTTCCACCGTTTCGTGCACCAGAGGGATCCGGCCCGCCGGATCCGACCCGAAATGCTGGCTGAAATAATCCAAGCCCGGGATGGGATCGTACTGGTTCACCATGCAGTCGGGCAGTTTCTGCTGCATTTTGTCCAGCAGGTCCTGGAACGCTTCCGTGCCTGTGGTGAGCACCAGTTCCGCCGGCGAAATCCGGTACAGCTGGTCCAGCACTGCTTCTTGCCGGTCTTTGCCCCCGGCCAGATACCAGGCGCATTCCCCGGTGGAAACATCGGCATAGGAAAGGCACAGCTGGTCCCCCTCCTGCTCCAGGCAGGCCAGGTACTGGTTGTGGCTCTCATCCAGGACCGCGTCACTTAAAATGGTGCCCGGGGTCAGGATCTTGGTCACTTCCCGCTTCACAATGCCCACCGCTTTTTTGGGATCCTCCATCTGGTCACAGATGGCGATCTTGTAGCCCTTCCGGATCAGCTTGGCCAGATACCCGTCCACGCTGTGGAAGGGCACCCCGCACATGGGCATGGTGCTGGAAGCCCCAGCCTTGCCCCCGGCCCGTTTCGTCAGGGTCAGGTTCAGCTCCCGGCTGGCGGTGATGGCATCGTCGTTGAACAGTTCATAAAAGTCTCCCAGTCGGAAGAACAGCAATTCATCCTTATGCTGTTCCTTGATCTCCAGGTATTGCTGGAGCATGGGAGTCAACGTCGTCATAAGGCAGCACTTCCTTTAAGCAGCCAGGTCTGGGCGGTCTCGATCTTCACAGGCACCACTTCCCCTGCATCGAAGAACCGTTCCCCCACAGGCCACAGGACCAGCTTGTTGCCGTCGGTCCGGCCGCTCCACATGGTTTTATTGTTGTGGCTCAGGCCCTCCACCATCACAGGAAGGGTCTGCCCCACCAGTTTCTGGTTGTGTTTCAGGCTGTGGCGGTTCTGGAGTTCCATGAGCCGGTTCAGGCGGTCTTTCTTCACCGCCAGAGGCACCTGGTCCCCCATTTTGGCCGCCGGAGTCCCGGAACGCTTGGAGTAAATAAAGGTATACGCCGCATCGTAGCTCACTTCATCAAACAGGCTCAGGGTCTGCTGGAAATCCTCTTCCGTCTCCCCCGGGAACCCCACGATGATGTCGGTGGTCAGGGTGGCATCCGGCACGTACTTCCGGATGGTCTCCACCAGCTTCAGATAGGATTCCCGGGTATACCCCCGGTTCATGGCCTGCATGATCCGGGTGCTGCCACTCTGCACCGGGATGTGGAAATGATGGCACACGTGTTTGCTTTCCGCCACGGTGCGGATCAGTTCCTCACTCATGTCACGAGGATGGCTGGTCATATAGCGCACCCGTTCCACCCCAGGGATGGCGTCTACCTGGCGCAGCAGGGCGGCAAAGGCATGGGTGTCCCCCCGGTCCTTGCCGTAGGAGTTCACGTTCTGGCCCAGCAGGGTGAATTCCCGATAGCCCTGGGCCACGGCGCTGCGGATTTCGCTGCAGATGGCCTCGGCACTGCGGCTCCGTTCCCGGCCCCGCACATAGGGCACGATGCAGTAGGTGCAGAAGTTGTTGCACCCATACATGATGGGCACCCAGGCCGCATAGCTGCTCTTGCGCACAAAATGGCCCTCGAACTCCCGGGGCATGACGGTCAGGTCGTTGAACATCCCCGATTTCCGGTGGGTCTGGGCCAGGTACTCCTGCAGGATGGCGCTGAAGTTGTTCACATGGGCCGTGCCGATGAGCAGGTCCACCTGGGGATACTTCTTCAGGAATGCCTCCCCATCCTTCTGGGCCATGCAGCCGGTGACACACAGGACTTTATGAGGATCTTCCCGTTTCACCTGTTTCATTTCCCCAATTTTGCCCAGGATCTTCTTTTCCGCACTTTCCCGGACACAGCAGGTGTTGATCAGGATCACATCGGCATCATGATAGTTTTCCGTATAGTGATAGCCCAGATCGGAAAGCTGGCCGGCATAATGTTCCGAGTCGCTTTCGTTCATCTGGCAGCCATAGTTCAAAATGGTGTAATGCTTGGTCATAGGGTTCTTGGTTCCTCTCCATTTGAAAATATGTTCGTTTATCGTCAATACTTCATTTTACTATGTTGGTGGGGGTAAATCAAGGGGACACCACGTCAAAAGCGGCTGCCGCATCCAGCGACAGCCGCCTGCTCTGCTAGCCCAGTCCCGGGAAACTGGTCACGTACTTGATCCGGATATCCGGGAAACTGGTCACGAACTGTACGGTGAAATCTTCGCCGTACTCCACGAACTGCCATTCCCCGATTTCATCCGGAAAATGATCCACCACTTTGACCTTCAGATCCGGAAAGCTGGTCACCACCTGCACCCGGATGTCAGGATTGTATTCCACCACCCGTACCTTGCCGCACAGACGGATGCCCTTGAAGGTTCCATCGGAACTGACGGCACCGGAGGCCAGCACAGTGGTTCCCGCCACCAGCGTCAACAGGCACAGGAGAAGGGCCAGAAGGCCACCACGCAGGATTTTCATGTCGTTTCCCTCCTTGGCAAAACAGGTTCACACTTCCGGACCGCCCGTATGCACATGGGCGATGGGAATCCATTTCCGCTGGGGCCGGAACAGGGAGTAGACGGCGATCAGCGACAGGAAGATGCAGAAGAACCCTCCGGTCAGGATGCCGGGCAGCATTTTCTTCACGCTCAGATCCCCGCCCCGCACAGCGTTTGTCCCCATGATGAGGCTGAGCACATACAGCAGGCACCACCACAGGATATCTTTCAGATGCATCATGGGCAGGCCGTTCAGCACCCGTTCCACCCACCAGGCCACATTGCCCAGGAAATAGAACCCGAACACCACGCACATGAGCATGGGCACGAAGTTGTCGATGAGCCGCACGTCCGGTCTGGCCAGGAAATGCTTCAGCCACCGGTGCCAGTAAGTCCGGGCGATCTCGTAATTTCCGGTCATCCACCGCCGGAGCTGGCTCACCATGGCCCGGAGGGTCACCGGCTGCTCGTCGTAGAACCAGGCTCTGTCCTGGTACTCGGAGAACACCCCTTTGAAGTTCTGCTGCATGGAAAATTCCAGGTCCTCCACAATGGTGCGGGTCTGCCATCCGTCCCGGTCCAGCAGCTTCACGTCGAAGCCAAAGCCGGTACCGGATACAATGGCCGGCAGATCCACATTGTACTTGGGTTTGCTGAACACATCCACACTGAGCCAGTACATGCTGTACCACTGGGTGATCAGGTTGTCATAGGGGTTGAGGGGCAGCCGGTTGCCCTGCACCAGCCGGGCCCCGTGTCGGAAGCTGTCGTCCAGGGCGGACAAAAATCCTTTGTCCGGCAGGTTGTCCGCATCGAAGATCACCATATGGGAGAACTGGCCCCCGTACTGTTTCAGGATCCGGGGAATGCCCCAGTTCAGGACGGCCCCCTTGCCGGTCCGGGGCCCTTCGTTCCGCTCCAGCACCGTCACCCGGGAAAACCGGCGTCCCACCTCCGCTGTGCGGTCATCACAGTGGTCCGCCAGCAGGAACACCCGGACCCTCTCGCCCGGATAGTCCTGCTCTTCCAGGGCGCGCAGCAGCTTGCCCACCACCCCTTCTTCATTATGGGCGCAGACCAGGACCGCAAAGGTACTGGGCCCCGCCACCACCGGCCGCGGTTTTTTCCGGGTCAGCATTCCCAAGGCCACGGTGGCGCAGGTCCACAAAAATGTGACCAGCAGCACGACCTGGATGAGTAATGTCAGTCGGTACATAGTTCCCTCTTGCAGTTACACAGCCGTCAGGATGAACAGGATGGCTGCAAAGATGCCCATCACGTATTCCACGATGATCAGTTCGAATTCGTTGGGGAAGATGAACGCCAGGCCCAGCCCCAGGAACCCCCCGGTCAGGGTGATCCGGATCATGGCCACGGCCAGGTTCCGGGTGGTGCCTTTGGGATCCCTGATCCGGTTCCACAGGGCTTCCCCCGGGCCCCGGAACATGCGGGGTGCCGCAAACAGATACACGATAAAGCCCCCCACCACGGTGCACACCAGGCTGGCCAGGAACATCTTCGGATAGGACGCCGGGAAGGGTACGATTTTGTACAGATCGCCGCCCACTGCCGGGAACACGGCCATGGGAACAGTGCCGATCAGGCTCAGCACGAAGTACATCATGCCGGTCCGTTCATCTTCCACACACAGATAGGGTTCCTGGGGACTGCGCATACCCTGCCATACCCGGAAGGGCAGATAGGCCGACAGCAGGGCTCCCAAAAATTCAATGGGGATGAAATTGGAGTTGCCCCCGGTGACCACCATGCCCAGGGCTGCTCCCAGAGCCGCCGAGATGGCTCCCAGCCGGCCGAAGATCAGCCCGTAGGGGACGGAAAGCATCCCCGCCAGCCGCAGGCCGCTCAGGCCCGGAACGATTTGTACGGATTCTGCAATGGCAAATAAAATGGTATAGAGAAGGACCAGGACGACCCCAGTCTTCAAACGATCTTGCATGTTCTATTCCCTGCTTTCCTGTTTGGTTTCATGTTCTTTTTCCTGAAGAGCCTGCCACAGCGCCCGGATGGTCTTTTTCAGCACCGGATGGACCACTTCCGGCCCGATGGCACAAAGGGGTTCCAGCACGAAGCTCCGGTTGGCCATGTCGGGATGGGGCAGGTTCAAATCGTCGGTGTGGAGAATCTGGTCCCCGAACAGCAGCAGGTCCAGGTCGATGTTCCGCTCGCCCCAGTGCCGCCTGCGCTGCCGTCCCATTTCCTGTTCCACGCCCAGGAGCGTATGGAGCAGACTTTCGGCGTCACCGTCCCACTCCACCTTCGCCGCTCCGTTCAAAAAGTCCGGCTGATCCGTGACCCCATAGGGAGCGGTGGCGATCCAGGGAGATACGGCCAACACCTGCACCCCGTGTTTCCGGAGCCGATCCAGGGCCTGTTCCAGGTTCTTCTCTTTGTCCCCCAGGTTGCTGCCCAGGGCAATGTATGCTACTGGCATGCCCGGATCGCCTCCAGCATCCGGATGATCCGGACATTTTCTTTCACATCATGGACCCGGACCATCTGGGCCCCGGCATACACGGCACAGGCGGACAGGGCCATGGTGCCCTCCAGACGGTCGTCTGCAGGCAGATCCCCCAGCACCTTGCCGATAAAGCCTTTGCGGCTGCCGGCCAGAAGCACCGGGATGCCCTGCCCCGTCAGTTCGGCCAGCCCGTTGCACAGGGCCAGGTTTCCGTCCCTGTCCTTGGCAAAGCCCAGACCCGGATCCAGGATCACCTTGTCCCTGCCCAGTCCCACAGCGGCGCAGGCACCGGCCCGTTCCAGCAGGTAACGGGCCACGTCTCCCACCACATTGTGGTACTGCTTGTTTTCGCTGCTGAGCATGGTCTTGGGCGTCCCCCGCATATGCATGAGCACCAGGGGGGCCTTGGCAGCCGCAGCCACAGTAAGCATCCGGGGATCACCGGTACCGGCCGTCACGTCATTGATGATGTCCGCACCGGCTGCCAGGGCCGCTTCCGCCGTCTCTGCATGGTAGGTATCCACACTGAGGATGGCCTCCGGAAACTGTTTCCGCAGAGCGGAAAGGGCTCCCGTCACCCGGCGTTTTTCCTCTTCCGGAGACACAGGATCCGCTCCCGGACGGGTGGATTCCCCGCCGATATCCAGCAGGTCCGCTCCATCCCGGAGCATGGTTTCCGCTTTTTCCAAAAGGGCCTGTTCCCCACTGATCCGGGAACCGGCATAGAAAGAATCCGGCGTCACATTCAAAATTCCCATGACCCGCATCTTTTCATAGGTCAGCTTCCGGCCGTCAGCCAGTACCGTCACCAGTGTCCCCGGTTCCAGGAATTCCCACAGATCGTCCATAATGGCCTGAATCCCGAACCAGTTGGCCATGGTTCCCAGTTTCTTCACCAGGTTCCGGTACTGGCGCCGGTTGCCCAAAAGGATCACATCCACCCGGTCCAGGCTGCAGTTGATGGTACCCTTGGGATTCACACAGTCCCCGCCCAGGGCCAGCATCTCCTGTTTGATGATGTTGGCAGCCGGCGTGCGCACGTCCAGAAGCTTCAGGGGTTCCACCCGGGCCTTGGGAGCCATCAGTTCGATGCCCACAGGATGGACATCCATCTTTTCCATTTCATACCGGATCCGCGCAGGCGGAATGGACAGGTACATGACATTACACCTCTTTTTCTACGGTTGCAAAGGCATTGTGGTTGTGGATGCTCTCTTCGCTCTCCACAGTGACTTCATACCAGTCGATGCGGTCATCGGCCTCCAGCTGCAGGGCGATTTCCCGCACTGCGTCCTCCACGAACCGGGGATTCTCATAGGCCATTTCCGTGACGCATTTCTCGTCCGGCCGTTTCAACAGGGAATACAGCGGGGTAGAAGCCCCCTTCTCCGCCATGGCCACCAGTTCCTCGATCCATACAGGTCCGGTGCTGCGGATGCGCATCCTTGCCCAGGCCCGCTGGTTGTGGGCCCCGTACCGGCTGATTTCCTTGGAACAGGGGCACAGGGTATGGATGGGCACGTCCACCCCCACTTCCAGGGAGAAGGTCTCCCCTTTTTCTGCCTTGAAATGGCAGTCCACATCCAGGTAGCTTTCGATGCCGCTGACCGGCGCCTTTTTCGTGATGAAATAGGGGCAGTCGAACTGCAGCATGGCCTTCCGGGCCTCCAGCTTCTCCTTCAGACCGTCCAGCACCTGTTCCAGTTCGAAGGGACGGATGGGTCCCACCTGCTTCAGGCATTCCACGAACCGGCTCATGTGGGTGCCCCGCTGTTCCCGGGGCAGATCCACCGCCAGACTCACCGTGGCCACCGTGGGCTGGGTGCCCTTTTCCCGGTCAGCCAGCACAATGGGCCAGCGCAGATTCCTGATGCCCACATGTTTCAGGGCAATGTTCCGCTCATCTTTTTGTGCCTGTACGTCTTTCAGCATACTTCACCTCGGTATACGATCCCGCTGGTCTTCGTCTCCCATACCTGGACCTCATGCAGGGCATAGTTGGGCCCGTGGAGCACATCGTGGAGCTGCTTCCACACCCACAGGGCAATGTTTTCCGCCGAAGGGTTGGGCAGGATGTCGTTCAGACAGTGGTGGTCCAGTTTGTCCACCACCAGCTCGTTCACCGTATGTTTGAACTGGACAAAATCCAGGACCATGCCTTCTTCATCAGGCCTGCCTTCCACTTTCACCACCAGCTTGTAGGTGTGGCCGTGGAGATGTTCGCATTTGCCGTGATAGTTGGGCAGGTAATGGGCCGCGTCGAACTCAAATTCCTTGATACAGATCATATGGTTCCCTCCTGAAGATCAAAATCATTCTGTCGTAGGGCTTCGTACAGCACAATGGCCACCGAATTGGCCAGGTTCAGGGACCGTGCCTCGCTGACCATGGGGATGCGTACACACTCATCCTCATGGGCGTTGCGGAACGCTTCCGGCAGCCCGGCACTTTCCTTGCCGAAGATCAGCAGGGAATCCGGACCGTAATGGACACGGCTGTAAGAATGATGGGCATGGGTGGTCAAAAGGAACCGGGGGCTGTCCGGATATTCGGCCAGCACTTCCTCCACCGAATCGTAGTAATGGACATCCACCAGGTGCCAGTAATCCAGCCCGGCCCGTTTCAGATATTTATCGTCCACCGAAAAGCCCAATGGACGCACCAGATGCAGGGATGCTCCGGTGGCCGCGCACAGGCGGACGATATTTCCGGTGTTGCCGGGAATTTCCGGCTCTACCAGTACAACATGCATCATTTCAAAAGGCCTCCATCCCAATCGGTACCGCTGATGGCAACGATCTGTTTCATCTGTTCATGCAGGTTCAGGATCTTTTCTGCGTAGTAGCTGCCCGTGGCCCATTTGCCGTTCAGCTGGGACCAGTGGGTAAAGAAACTGTGATTCTGCAGTTTTGTTTTGTACACCAGATAGTACCGGGGATCGATCACCGGCGTCTGGGGCAGCCGGTCAGTGGTATAGGCCATCAGATGCTGCACATGGGCCCGTACCCCCTCCCGGGGCGTGGCAAAATACGCGCCACGCACCGTAGCACTGGTAGTGCCCAGGCCGCAGAAATTGTTCTGCTCGGGGACCACCGTGCCGCCGAAATGGAAGAAGCCGGTCTCCAGCAGGGCCTGGCAGAACACCACATCCCAGCGCAGCCCCTCCCGGCTGGCTTCCTGGTAATACAGATCCACAATCTGTTCCGGGGTGGCCTTGATGGGCAGGTCCTGGTTGTAGCGCCGCAGCAGGGTCACAGCCTGGTCACGGGTGACCTCTCCGGGGCCGGCAATGGGTTCCTGCCGGTAGTTGGCCGGCAGGTTCCACAGGCTGGCAGTGGTGGTCAGTGCATTGATGATGATCTTCAGGCTGGGATCCTCCACCGCTTTGTCCTGGTTTTCCAGGCGCAGCAGCTTGTCCGGGTTGTAATACCTGGGCAGTTGCATTTTTTTGCCGGTGATGGAAAGCAGACCCTTGCGGATCACCAGGCTGTCCGGGTCCGCCGGTCCCAGTCTGGTCAAGTCCGCAGGAGGGAGATCCCTGCCCGGTTTTCCGGATTTCTCGTGCTTTGCCGGTTTTTCCGGTTTGGCCGGTTTTTCCGGTTTTCTGTCCCTTGCCTGTTTTTCCGGTTTCTCAGTTTTTTCGTCCAGAGCCGGTTTTTCCGGTGGGACGGATTTTTCCAGTTTGGCCGGTTTTCCCTCCGGTCCGGCTTCCTCCCGGGTGCCGCCGTCACCGTGGCCCCGGAATTTCTCCCGCAGCCGCTCCAGGAAGCTTTTGGTCCCCTGGGTACCGGTTTGATCCGATTGTTCTTTTTTTTCCAGAGTTTCCTGCTGGTGCCGGTGTTCCTTCCTGGCCCGGGCCGGTTTCTCCCCCGCCGGCCGGGAGCCGGCAGCAGGTGCGGTCTCGTCCAGGGAGACCGGTTCCACGGCGGGATCCCTGGGCGCCAGAACTGCGTTCAAAGGAGCCGCAGAAGCAGCGCCCGGCAGCAGCACAGCCGCCGTGACAAGCCCCAGCAGAAGACGTTTATGGTTGGTTTTCAATGGTTGTGTACTCCTTGCGTTTAGTGGTTAGTGGGTAGTGAATGTACGGCCACACCGGCCTTCTCTTCCCTCTTCACTTTTCCTTTTTCGGCACCACCCACAGGCTTGCCAGCATGATCACCGCCGCTACCAGGATGCCCAGGCTGGTGGCATTCAGGATGCCGATGCCCTTGCCCCCGTTGAAGATTTTCAGGCCCAGCACCACGGCCACACCGATGATGGCAGAGCAGAAAGCCCCTTTGGTGGAGGCTTTCTCCTGGAACAGGCCGAACAGGAAGGGGGCCGCCAGGGACACGGTCATCAAGCTGTAGAAAATGGCCAGGGCCGTAATGATGTTGGCCATATAATAGGCGATGAATACGCCCACGACGCCGCAGACCACGGTGAGCTTCTGGCTCACTTTCAAAAGGCCCGCATCGTCCAAATCGGGCCGGAAGAAAGTCTGGTACAGGTCCTTGGACAGGCTGGTGGCCAGCATGTACAGTACCGTATCGCAGGTACTTACTTCCGCAGCGAAAATGGCCGCCAGGGCCAGGGCTGAAATACCGAAGGGCATCATTTCCTTCATGGCCTTGGGCAGGGCCAGTTCCTGGTTGCCCAGCTCAGGGAACGCCGCAAAGGCGCACATGCCGATGATGGTGGGCAGGAAGGCGAACAGCAGCTGCACGATGCCGTTCCACAGGGTTCCCCGGCGCACGGCTTTTTCATCCCTGGCTGCATACACCTTGCCGATCAGGCCCGGAGAAATGCAGAAAGCTGGAGTCAGCATCAGGAAATACCCCAGGATGGCCGTACTCCCCATGCCATCCCAGGAAAAATACCGGGCGGTAGCGGCCGTGTCCATATGGGCTGCCACCGCGGTGTGGAGTCCTTCCCAGCCCCCTACGTACTGCAGGGCGAAGGGAGTGGCCACACAGAACCCCAGGAGGATCACGATCAGTTCGATGATGTTCACAATGGCCGCACTCTTGATGCCTCCGGCGGAGAAGTACAGCGTCACCACCACGGCCGCAATGATGATGCCGTACAGCTTCTCCACGCCTGCCACCACATTCAGGATCCAGGCAATGCCCAGCAGCTGGCCGGAAAACAGGGCCAGGGTCCCGATGGCCATCATGGTGGAGGTCACACCCCGGAAGGGACGGCCGTACCGCAGGTCCAGGTAATCCCCCATGGTATACAGACTGTGCTTCTTGGCCACCCGCCACACGGCAGGCCCCACAATGTAGGCCAGGATCAGAGACCCCAGGCCGCTGCAGCCGATCCACCACCAGCTGGAGACCCCGAACTTATAGGCCAGCCCGGTGACCCCAACCGTTGACCCGGCCCCGATGTTGGCCGCAATCAGAGTCGTAAAAAGGAGCCCTGCCCCAAAAGACCGTCCGCCTACAAAGAAGTCAGAGGCTCCTTTCACATGTTTCCCCACCAGATGTCCCAGCAGGATCAGTAAAAACGCATACCCGATAATAACCGCCAAATACCAATTCAACAACATCACCCCAAAAATAGTAGTAAAAGTCCTACGGAAATTCAACAGATTCCATTGTACTGTACTTGCGGGCTGTTGTAAAGGAAGGATACCGGTTGTGTAACAAATCGGGGGCTATTCTTACACTTTTTCTACAATTCCACGGTGCTGCCCGGTTTCACCACCCATACTTTACTGGTGGTGGTGGCTTCCACATCGGCCTTAAAGGCTTCCGGATCCTGGGCGATCACAGGCCAGGTGCTGTAGTGGATGGGAATCACCACGGGCGCCTGCAGCAGTTCAGCCGCCAGGCGGGCGTCTTTGGGTCCCATGGTGAAGTTGTCCCCGATGGGCAGCAGGGCATAGTCGATCTTTTCCAGCCGGGGCAGCAGGGCCATGTCACCGAACACGCTGGTGTCGCCGGCGAAGTAGACGGTCTTGCCGCCGAATTCCACGATGAAGCCGCAGGCATGGCCGCCGGCAATGCCGCTGCCGTGGAAGGCCGGGGTCAGGCGTACCCTTCCGAAGGGGAAGGTATGGGTGCCGCCCAGGTGCATGGCGTGGGAGCGCAGGCCATGGGATGCTGCATCATTGGCGATTTCCGCCGTGGAGATGATCAGGGCGTCATTGGCTTTGGCGATTTCATAGGCAGCGCCCAGATGGTCCCCATGGTAATGGGACACCAGGATGGCATCCGCTTTGATGTCGGAAGGTTCCAGCCCCTCCGGATTGCCCTCCAGATAGGGATCGAACAGCAGGCTGGTCCTGCCGTCACTCAGGGTAAAGGCAGAATGATGGATATAGTGGAATTGTAACATGGAAATCCCTCCTTGAGATGTCAGAAGTCAGACTCGCTCCCTGCGGGAGCTCCAGATGTCAGAATAAACCGGGACAAGCAAATCGGACAAACGGCCTGCTGGTCCAATCTGACATCTGGCATCTGACTTCTATTCTTTTTTGCAAAAATAACTGTACGGGCAGAACTTGCAATTGGTTTGCACCACGGGGAACTGGTCCTCGTCCTTATATTGTACCAGCTTTTCCAGAAGCTGTTCCAGTTTTTTCTCTTCCCCGGGCCGGTCCTGCAGTTCCCAGGAGCTGCAGTCCTGCAGGAAGTGCAGCCGGGCCCAGGCCACGTTCCTGCCCGGATACAGGGTTTCCGCCGCTTTGGCGTAGATAGTCAGCTGCCGGGTATAACCCTGGCGCTCTTCTCCCCCTGTGGGCGGATGTCCCGTCTTGTAGTCCACGATGCCCAACTGATCCCCGCCCAGATCCACCAGCCGGTCGATGCTGCCCTGAAACACCACGGTGCCGTCCTCGAACGTATAGAGGGGCAGTTCGAATCCCACTTCCGCCTGGGCCTGTTCTTCGGCCATACCCTGGTACAGAGGGCTGGCGCAGTACTGGTCCACCAGCTTCTTTCCTTCCCGCCGGAAGGTGGTTTTCATGGCCTGGGTCAGGGTATCCTCCCCTTCTTCGTCCTCTCTCAGTTCCTTCCGGTTGTCGTCCCCCAGCACAGCCAGGGCCTCGTCCAGTGCCTCTCCCAACGGGCACCCCTTCAGCTGCAGCTCCAGCACCCGGTGTACATAGGTGCCCAGCCGGATGGCAGAGATGCGGCCCGTACCGGTACCGGCAACCTCGGGCTCGATGCCCGGCATCTGCAACCTGTAATGATAGAAGAAACTCCGGGGGCAGTTGTCGTATTCCAGCAGGGCACTGGCCGAAAGCCGCAGCTCCCGGTGCACAACGACAGGCTGCACCCTGTCGTACACCGCCGGGTCCAGGGTAAAGGCCTTCGCCTGTTCCCCGCTCCCGGCCGCCAGGTCCGCCGCCAGCACTTCCGCCACGTCCAGCTCCTCGCTGTCCATCTGGTCCCCGTTGGGCCCGTCCGGGGCGAACACCCGCTGGATGGACTGACCCCACTTTTCCTGGCCCGAAGAGCCGGACTTTTTGCCATCCTCCTTCGTCTCGTCCACATTCACCAGGCAGAGGTACTTTTCCGCACGGGTCATGGCCACGTACAGCTGCCGGTGCTTTTCCGCCAGCTCCAGCTTCCGCCGTTCCTCCCGGGCCTGGGCATACACCGATGTGGCCACCATGCCACCCTGGCCGTCGGGCACCTTCACGCCAAATCCCACCTTGGGCAGAAACTGCAGGCCCAGGGTATCGGAAGGGTCTTTCCTGGACAGGTCGGGCAGGAAGACCGCCGGGAATTCCAGCCCCTTGGATTTGTGGATGGTCATGATCTTCACCGCATCCCGGTCGTCCTCCTGGTTGGCGGCGCTTTCCCGGGCCGACAGGGTGCGCATCAGGTTCAGCCGGGCCAGGAAATCCCGGGCCGTAGAGCCCTTTTCCATGGCATCGTTCACAGCCATGGCCCGCAGCTTGCGCACGTTGGCCAGTTTTTCCCGGCCACCTTTCTGGCGCAGCAATGTGGGTTCAAGGGCGAAGGCCTCCTGGATGGCGTCCAGCAGTTCCGGCAGGCCCAGCCCATCTGCCAGCCGCTGCAGATGGTCCAGTTTTTCGTCGAGAGCGCTGTATTCCAGCCGTTCGTGGAGGCTCATCCGCAGTTTCAGCTCCGGCCAGTGCTCCATCATAAGGTCCGAGATCCGAGCATCCGTCAGCCCCACGAAGGGGCTGCGCAGGAAGCCGGCCAGAGCCCATTCCTTGCGGGGATTCAGCAGAAATGTGAGCAGATTGATCAGATCCACCACCTCCGGCCTGTCGTAGAAGCCCTTGCCGTCGCTGACCTGGCTCTTGATGCCCAGGGCCGTCAGGGCCTCCTCGTACTGCCGGGACAGATGGATGGCGGGCACCAGGATGGCCACGTCCCCGTAGTGCAGTTCCGGGTGGTCAGCCACCAGCTGCCGGATCTTTTCGGCCACCACCCGGCCTTCCCCTTGCTGACACTGGGGCTGGCTGCAGTCTCCCTTCTTCAGCACCAGGAATTCCGGCTTGGCGCTGGCAGGCTGGTGGGCCTTCAGAGGCTGGGCCGTCACGTCGGACTGGTCGCTGTGCCCCAGCAGGTCGTCGAACAGGGTGTTGCAGGCCGTGATGATCTCCGGGGCAGACCGGAAGTTGTCGTCCATGACGATGTTCACCCCACCGGTCTTTGCAATGTCTTCCCGCACCTGATGGAATACGCTCACATCGGCGCCCCGGAACCGGTAGATGCTCTGCTTGGCGTCCCCCACCACGAACAGGTTCTTCCCTTTGAGTTCTTTGCTGTCACCGCCGCAGAGCAGGTATACCAGCCGTTTCTGCTCATCGTTGGTATCCTGGAACTCATCCACCATCAGGTACCGGAACTGCTCCTGGTAGCGCCGACGCACCACCGGATCCCGTTCCAGCAGGTCCACGGCTTTGGCCGAAAGATAGCCGAAGCTGTACATTTCCTGCTGTTCCTGCTGGGTCTGCAAAAATTCCCGATACCGGGTAAGCAGGGCCTGCCACCACCGGGCCTGCTGTGCTCCCGCTTCGTCCAGGGCCAGGGTGAGCAGGCTGTCCACGGCGTTTTTCAGTTCTTTCACCAGGTCTGCGATCTTGCCCCTGGCCGCCAGGCCGCCCAGGCGGTCCCGGAACGTGCCATAGTCTTTGTGGGCGATCAGGTGGTGGAGCGCCTCCCGGTCGTCGTTCAGGGCGTCCAGCGTCTGCCGGGTCCGGGCTCCGGCCTGGTCCCGGTTCTGCAGCAGGGCATCCAGGGCGCTTTCTGCCGCTATTTGCAGATCCGTTTCTCCCTGCAGGCTCTTTTCATAGGGGGCACCCAGGTCCCCTTCCTTTAAAATATCCGGCAGGGCATCCAGCAGCCCCAGCAGTTTGCTGCTGAGCTGCCAGGCCGGATACAGCTCCAGCAGGCCCCGGATTTCCTCTGAACCCTGCTGCACCTCCCGGGCCACGAACGTCTCCGTGGCCTGCTGCTGGAACGCCCTGATCTGGAATTCCTCCTGCACCTGGAAATTGGGATCCAGTCCGGCCTCCACCGGGTTCTCCCGCAACACCTGGGAACAGAAGCTGTCGATGGTGGTGATGGGCGCCCGGTCGGCCAGTTGGAGCTGCTGCTGCCAGTAGGCCTTGCTCTCCGGGTCCGTCGCTTCGTCCAGCCGCTCCCGGATGCCCTTCTGCACCCGTTCCCGCATTTCCCGGGCAGCTTTGCGGGTGAAGGTGATGGCCAGGATCTCCAGCACCGGAGCCGTCAGGGTCTGGTTCAGCTGTTTGGCCGCCAGCACCTTCTGCTTCCGGTCTTCCAGGATCTTCAGGAACCGTTCCACCAGCACCCGGGTCTTGCCCGAGCCGGCCCCGGCAGACACGGATACGTTCCGGTCCAGGGTCTCGATGGCCTGCTGCTGCTGTGGGGTAAAATTGGCCATTTACTCATCCTCCTGTTTCAACAGATTGGGGTTTTCCGCAATGCGGCAGATATCCTTTGCCGGGCACCAGTCCGGACAGGTACCGCTGGGGCTGGCAGGAAATTCTCCCTGCCGGAGCCCCTGCACCACCTTCGTGATGGATACTTCCGCGGCAGCCTCCACCGTGGCCAGATCCGCCGGCCGTTTCCGCTTCATCCAGGGCTGCCTGTCCTTCACCACCGGATTCCACAGGCCTCCGGTGCGCTCGCCCGTCTTCAGGGCGCAGTAGCCTCCGCCCAGGATCTTTTCCCGGGATACATGCCCCAGTTGTTCCAGGGCGTCCATATACAGGGGCAGCTGCACCACCCGGCCCCGGGTCAGGTCGCCGCCTGTGGGAGGCTGGCCGCTCTTGTAGTCCAGCACCGCAACCGCATCCCCGTTCTTGTCGATCCGGTCGATCTGGCCGGAGAAGTAGACGTTTTCCCCGTCCACCTCCCGGATGAGAGCCGGCCAGGGACTGCCCTTGCGTCCAAAGGCCCATTCCAGGTGGTGGGGCCGCAGTTCCAGCCCGTCCTGCTGCTGGTAGCCTGCTTCCTTATGCAGCCAGATGGACAGCATGGTCCCATACACCTTGCGGATGTGGGAAAGCAGCGGGCTTTGGGGAATCAGTCCGTCTTCCACCAGTTTCTGGAAGCTGGCTTCGTAGATGTCTTTCAGTTCCTGCTGCAGCTGCTTTTCCGGCAGCTCTGCCAGGGACTGGTCCAGATGGTTCCCCAGAAACGCCGCCAGGGTCTGGTGCAGCAGATTCCCCACCACATCGGGGGTGGGCCAGGCCGTCCGGTCCTGCCAGGGCTGCAGTTTCCACAACCGGCCCACCAGCATGGCGAAGGGGCACTGCAGATACTCGTCCAGGCTGCTGGCTGAAAGGTGCAGAGGCCGCTGCAGCTGGCGGATGGGTTTGGGGTCCACCTGTCCGTTCCAGGGACCGCACGTTTTCTCCCAGCGGGCCGTCACCGTCCGGCACCGGTCCGGGAAGTCCCGGCCCACAGCGTCCAGCAGAAAATCCTCCTCTTCAGGGCCCAGACAGGGCTGCTCCGCCAGCAGGTTCACCAGCAGGGGCTTGCTGGCACAGGTGTCCGGCCCGTCCTGGTATACGGTCACCGGCAGGCTGTCCGGAGCATAGAAATTCTCCAGCTCCTGGATGTACGAGCTAGGTCCCCCTTCCTCGTCCCGATACCAGCTCAGGTACAGTTCCTTTGTGGCCAGGGCCACCGCGGAACCAAAGAAGTACCGGTCCGTCTCCAGGGCCCGGGCCGTCAGGGACAGTTCCACCCCCAGGGCATTCAGCATGGCCCGCTCCTTGTCGCTGTACAGCCAGCTTTCCCGCTTCACCTGGGGGAACAGTCCCTCCCGCAGGCCCAAAATGTACACATAGGGGAAATCCACCCCTTCCACGGAACCGGCCTCCAGCACCCGTACACCCCGGGGATCGCCCTGGCTGAGGGGCAGGGTCTTGCCCTGCAGGGACTCCTGCCAGAACGTCTGGAATTCTTTCGGGGAAAAGGATTGATCCGCTTCGCCGCACTGCTCCAGGCTCTTCACCAGTTCCTGCAGGGTCTTTACCACAAAGTCCACCGTCTGCCCCAGCACCTTGCCCTGCAGCAGGTCCGACTGCCCGGCCCGGTAGCGTTCTCCCCAGGCTTTGGGCAGCTGCCAGTCTTCCAGCAGCTGCTGCAGGCCGGCCTGCCACTCCTTCGGCGTATGGTCCTTCTGGAAAAAGTCCAGCAGCGTCCAGAATGCCTCCGCCACAACGCCTTTTTTCAAATAGAAACGATAGTCGTCCGCCGAAGGGAAGTACGTCCGGGTATATTCCTCTTCCAGGGCGTCCCGGTCCACGCCGAACAGGTCGGCCATCAGCGTGCAGCGCAGCAGGTCCTGCCATTTGGCCAGGTTCTCCCGGTCCGTGACCACCGCCAGCAGCTTCGTCAAAAAGTCCGGCAGAGGCTGACCCGCCAGGCCTGTCACCTGGGGCAGCCGACAGGGGATGTCATACTGGGCAAAGGACCGCACCAGTCCCTGGTAATCGGCCATTTTCCGCACGATCACCACAAAATCCTCCGGGCTGGCCCCGTTCTGGAGCTTTTCTTTCATGGAGGTCAAGGCCAGGCGGAGCTCCGTTTCGGGACTGCCCCCTTCCCCCAGGTGGATGGAGGGGGCCGGGTTTCCCCACCGGATCCCCGGGTTCCACCTTCCGTCAAAGGCCGCCAGATCCTCCGGCAGGTTGCGCCGGGTCTCCCCTTTCACTTCGGTGAAGCCGGCTCCCTGCAGGTCGCTGTGGATCTTTTCCGTAGCCGCCGACAGCTGGGGACGCCGGGGGTCGTAGAACACCGCCACGGCCACGTCGCATTTCCGGGCCAGGGCTTTCACCAGCTGCAGCTGCACTGGGTCGAACTGGTAGAACGCCAGAAAGAAGCACTGTTTCCAGGGCACCGTGGCCCCCTCTTCCTCCAGCACCTCCGCCGCCCGGGCGTACAGCTGGCTCAGGTCCAGCAGGTGCTGCTCCTGCAATTGGAACGTATAGAGGGTATAGAGCTGATCCAGTTCCAGGTCCTTTTCTTTCAGCGTCCCTGTACGCCCCCAGGCCTGCAGGGCTTCATGGAACGTCTTCCAGTCCAGTCCTGCCCGGGTGAATTCATCGAACAGGGCCAGCAGGTTGTCCCGGAACCCGGTCCGGTCCTTCAGCGACCCGAAATAGGTCAGTTTCCTCTTCTTTTCCAGATACTGCAGGGCGTGTTCCAATAATTTTTTCTGGGCTGGACGGGTGACGCTCCGGACTTGGCCCAGCCGGTCGTTGGCCCGCAGAATCTCCCGGGGCAATTTATCGATGCTGATGGCATTGGCCCGATTCTGCCGGATCCGCTGGAGATAGAACCGATTGGGCACCAGGAACAGAGTGTCCCCATACGGCCGCTTATGGGCCTCCTCCAGAAAGGGTCCCTCCATGGACCCTCCCAGGGGCAGGGAATACAGCGTACCACTCATGGCAACCATCCTTTCTTCTGAAAATTCCGTTCACACTTCTCTTATTGTAGCGTATTTTGCATTTGGCCGCCAGTCACTGGCCTCCCGGCCGTGGCTTATGGTATACTAGAAATAATGAGCCAAAGGAGGTCGGCTGTTTTGCCAGAAACAGAGAAACAAAAAAAGAAACACCGCTTCTCCCACAAGGTACTGTTCCTGCTGCTGACAGTACTGGTGATGGTGGGGATTGCGGCGTACAATTACCGGACGGAGATCCAGCTGCGGATCATCCATCTGAAGCCCCAGCCTGTGCAGACTGTGGAGCTGGGCAAGACCAGCATGAAACTGCAGCGGCTGAACACCCCGGAGCTGACCAGCTACGACGTGGACAAGATCCTGGGCTTCCTCATCCGGGATCACAGCAAGTTCTACCTGGCCCTGCGCAGCCAGGACGGGGAAACCACCGCGGTCCAGGCCTTCACCAACCGGGACGGCAGTTTGTACCCGTTGCGCAGCTTCGGGAACAAGGGTACGGAGACCATCCGGGATAAGATGGTGCTCAGCGTGAACATCGCCCAAAACAACGATGTGGTGTATGTGAAGAAAGGGATGCACACCCTGCGGGACGGCAACGACATCATCAGCCTGAAGGGCAATACCACGGCCACCAGGGTGGAATTCCTGCCGGACTACAGCCAGGGCTATCTGTACGGCAACGACAACTTCACCCTGGCGGTGTACAAGGACGGAGCCTTCGAGCAGAACAAGCCCTCCTTCCTGCACAACCGGAAAAAACCTTTCACCGGCGGGCTGACCCAGGTGCGAGTCACCGGCAAGGGAACCATCTACGCCGGTGGGCGGATCAAGCCCAACGGGCTGTTCATGGTGGATGCGTTCACCCCCCAGGGGAAACTGCTGAAAAGCTTCGGCAGCCCCATCCAGACCGATAAGGATTCCATCTACAACCTGATCGACATGGCCGTACTGGACAACTATCTGGTGGTGGCCGACGGGTTCACCCTAAAGTTCTGGACCCTGGACGGGAAGTACCTGGGGAACCTGAACAGTTCCAAAGTGCTGGGCGACAATCTGAATGTGGCCCGGCTGGCTCCCATGGACGGAAAGACCCTGGGGATCCTGGCCTATGTACGGAATGCCCAGACCAAACTGGTGGAAATCAAGATCTTTGCCCTGACCCTGTAAAAGGCATCAAAAAAAGGAGGTGTGAAAAAATGCTTTTTCACACCTCCTCACTAGTCTCTAGTCACTAGCCGATGGAAGATAGCTGACGCTAGCGAAATAAAGGCGCTGTGGATGATTTTTTCACAGCGCCTTTTTACGTTGTGTCCCCTCTTTTCCTCAGAACCGGTCCAGCAGGGTATATCCCTTTCCCTTCAGGAAGGTTTCTGTCTCGGGTTCGTCGGTTTTCAGCACCACGATGGGGCTGCTGGTTTTCCGGTCAAAGGAGATGTACAGATACCGCACGAACACGTTGGCCTGGCTCAGGTGGGTCAGGATCTTGTCCAGGGTGCCCGGGGTGTCGCTGCCCATATCCACGGCGGTCACATAGTCGATGCGGCACTGATAGCCGGCGTTCTTCAGCACTTCCAGGCCCTTGTCGGGTTTGTCCAGGATCAGGCGGATGATTCCGAATTCGGCGCTGTCGGTGGCCAGCATGGTATAGATGTTGATGTGCTCTTTGGCCAGGGCATTGGTGATCTTGCCCAGGGCGCCTTTATGGTTCGCAGCAAAAAGCGAAATCTGTTTCAGCATGGTGTGTTCCTCCCTCAGTAATCTACGCGGCCGGCCAGCTCCAGAATCAGGGCTTCCGTCTTTTCCCAGCCAAGGCACGGGTCGGTGATGGACTTGCCATAAACCCCTTCCCCGATTTTCTGGTTACCGTCTTCAATGTAACTTTCAATCATGATGCCCTTCACCAGCTTCTTCAGGTCCGGGTTCATGTGGCGGCTGTACAGCACGTCGTTGGCAATCCGGATCTGCTCCAGGTATTTTTTGCCCGAGTTGGCATGGTTGGCGTCGATGACCACAGCCGGATTCTGCAGGTCCCGTTTGGCGTATTCTTCGTTCAGCCGCACCAGGTCTTCGTAATGGTAATTGGGCAGGCTCTTGCCGAACTTGTCCACATACCCCCGCAGGATGGCATGGGCCAGGAGGTTGCCCCTGGTCCGTACTTCCCAGCCCCGGAACAGGAACTGCTGCTCATGCTGGGCTGCCGCAATGGAGTTCAGCATGACGGAAATGTCGCCGCTGGTGGGATTCTTCATGCCCACAGGGATGCCCACGCCGCTGGCGATCATCCGGTGCAGCTGGTCTTCCACGGACCGGGCCCCGATGGCTGCATAGCTCACCAGATCGGACAGGTACCGGTGGTTTTCCGGGTACAGGATCTCTTCCGCACAGGTGAAGCCGGTTTCCCGGATCACCCGCACGTGCATATCCCGGCAGGCGATGATGCCGGCCAGCATATCTTCCTTCCCTTCCGGGTCAGGCTGATGCAGCATCCCCTTGTACCCCACCCCAATGGTCCGGGGTTTGTTGGTATATACCCGGGGGATGATGTACAGGGTGTCCTTCACCTGTTCCTGTACTTTGGCCAGACGGTGGCAGTAATCCACCACAGCCTCTTCGTTATCGGCGGAGCAGGGGCCGATGATCAGCAGGAACCGGTTGTCCCTGCCGGTCAGGATGTCGCGGATTTCCGCATCCCGGCGCCGCTTGGTTTCGTAAATGGCCGGTTCCACAGGATGCTCCATCCTGAGTTCCTGGGGAGAGGGCATTTTACGGATGAACTCCATCTCCAGATCCATGTTCTTCCTCCTTTGTATCCTGATCCTTTTCGTCGCTGTCCACGGTGTTGACCACCATGCACCCGTAGGTGCTGAACAGCTGGATTTCCTTTTTCGTCAATCGGACGGGCTTTTCCCTGTCCATGTCAGGCCTTCAGGATCCTGTGAAACAGATCTCTGTTCTCTTCGATCTTGGTCTGTCCACCTACTACGCACAGGTAGCCGTCCGCCAGCACATCCCGTACCAGAGGTGCCAGGGCCTGGATGTCCTCCACACTACAGTCGATGATCTGGTCCCGTTTCTTCTGGGCCAGGTCTTCCGGCAGCTGTTTCTGCACGGTGGTGATGGCCTTTTCCAGGTGCATGGCCGGAGTCAGCGGCGTGTCCACCAGGCTGATGGTCCCGATCACGTACTTGGTCATTTCCCGGTCAGAGGCTTTGAAGGTCTCCAGATAGGCGGGCAGATCCCGGTAGGCCTGCAGGCTTTCCGCCAGTTTGGGATCCCGGTAGCTGGAAAGATACATCACCCCGCTGGGATCGAACCGGGTCCCGGCCCCGTAGGCACCGCCCTGGACCCGGATCTTCGTCCACAGATAGCCATAGCGCAGGATGGTTTCCAGCACCTTCATGGCCCCGGTGTATGCGTATCCGTGATCCCGGAAGTTCCCCCCGGCCAGCACGTACTGGACCTTGCCGCTGGTGGTGATGCCTTCGTTGATGTCTCCCGCCGGCAGTTCCGGCATGGATTTGCCCGCATAGGGGCTGTGGGGCAGCCGGGCCACAAAAGCGTCCATCCGGCTGCGGGCCGCAGCTTCCATGTTCTTTTCACAGCTCAGGGAAGCCATCTGTTCATCCTGGTGGAAGAAGGCCGGCAGCAGCTGCTGCAGTTTCTCTGCCACCGCATCGACTTTCTCGTCGAAGTGGGCCCACAGATCCTGCAGGAACTTGTAGTAGGTCAGCTGGTCGTGTTCCAGGCTGCGCCCGCTGCGGGAGAAGTAGCTGGTCAGCCGGATGGTGGCCACGGTCATGCCCCGGGCAAAGAAGTTGTTGTCCCAGTCCGTCTTCACTTCGCTGACGATTTCCTTCAGCCGCTTTTTGTCCCCTACATGGCTCCGCAGGGCAATGCTTTCCAGGATCTGGAACAGTTTATCCTCGTTCTTTTCCAGTACCTTGGCGGATACCTTGAACACATTGTGGTAGGTGTTGGTGTCGTTGTACAGGGCATAGGGCTTCACTTCGAAGTTCAGTCCGCCCAGGTACAGATCGCTCAGGGTGGTCAGTTCCTCATAGGAATAGTCATCCGTATCCACCTTGCCCAATACGTCGGTGAGCAGGTAGGCGTAGCACAGCAGATCCTCCGGTACACCGGTCATGTCGAAGCACCAGTCGAAGTAGGCGATCTTGTTGGTGAACTGCTCCAGGTACAGGTTGGTATGCTTGCCGTCTTTCGTCACCTGGGGATGTTCGTAATCGTTCTTCCGGGTGATGTCGGAGCGCTTCAGAAGGGGAATGGACGCCAATGCTTCCGGACTGTCCGGAGCAGCCTGACGGGCGTGGAGCTCGTCGGCGATTTTCCCCACTTCCTCCAGTTTCTCCTGGCTGAAGGTGGCTTTCAGGGCCGCCATCTTCTCTTTAGCGGCTTCCGCCTCCTTTTCTTCCTTGCCCGGTTCCGGAGTCAGGGTCAGCAGGCACTTGTGGGTATTGTCCAGCAGCACTGTCTCGATGAGCTGTTCGTAATAGCCCTTGTCGATGGCGTCCCGCAAAAAGTCCAAGCACTGGGTGAATTGCAGGCAGGTGGTGGGATCGCCGCCATACAGCCAGGTCTCCATTACGTTCAGACCATAGATCAGGCCTTTGGGATAGATGTTGAAATCGGCTTCCCGCATCTTGAATTCTTCAGAATTCAGTTCCGCTTCCAGAAGACGGCGGGGAATCTTATTCCGGGACAGCTCCTGAAGGGTGCGGTAGACCACTTTTACAAATTCGTCTTCCTTTTCGGGGTCAGCCCCGCTCACTTCCACGGTGAACACAGGCTGCAGCTGGGAACCGTTCAGGCTGCCGGATACGTCGGATCCGATTCCGGCCCGCAGCAGGGCCAGCCGCAGGGGAGCGTTGTTCCCGTCCAGCAGCACATGGGTCAAAAGCTTCAGGGCCATGATCCGTTTCTGATCCAGGGCACTCCCCACCACGATATTCATGGAAAGATACGTCTTGTGTTTCGTATCCGAACCCACGGCCACCGGGTACGTGGCCTTCACTTCCTTCGTCTGGTCGAAGGGAGCCTGCAGGGGAATCTCCACCTTCAGGGTACCGGTCTTCGGGAAGGCACTCAGGTATTCCCGGTCGAAGTAATCCAGGTAGTCATCGATATCCATGTCACCGTACAGGTAGATATAGCTGTTTTCCGGGCTGTAGTACTTTTTGTGGAAGGCCACGAACCCTTCCTGGGTCAGGCCGGGAATGGCGCTGGGCAGGCCACCGGATTCAAATCGGTAGGGGCTGTCCGGGAACAGGGCCTTGCAGATTTCGTGTTCTTCGATGGCATCCGGGGAGGAATACACCCCCTTCATTTCATTGTACACCACTCCGTTGTACACCAGGGGCTTGTCCTCGCCGGCTCCCAGTTCATAGTGCCAGCCCTCCTGGCGCAGGGTAAAGGGATTTTCGGCGATCAAGGGGTAGAATACCGCATCCAGGTACACATCCACCAGATTGCGGAAGTCCTTGTCGTTGCGGCTGGCCACCGGATATACGGTCTTGTCCGTGTAGGTCATGGCATTCAGGAACGTATTCAGGGACCCTTTCACCAGTTCCACGAACGGTTCCTTCAGTTTGTATTTGCGGCTGCCGCACAGGACGGAATGTTCTGTGATGTGGGCCACGCCGGTATCATCCTGGCTGGGGGTACGGAAGCCGATGGTAAAGACTTTGTTGTCGTCCTTCGTGGCCAGGTAGAACAGATGGGCCCCGCTCTTGTCGTGGGTCATTTCATAGGCAATAGCGCCGATATCGGGCAGCTCAGTCACCCGATCGACGGTGAATCCATGGTGTTGGCTATGGACAGTCAGTTCCATGTTGTATCAGATCTCCTTTGCGGTTCACAAAGAAGGGGCCGCCGCATCGCGACAGCCCCTTGGTTGTGGAATTATTTGAAGTACTGCACGCCGCCCAGGAACAGAGGCTGCAGTTTGTTGCCGGGGATGTTCTTCATCAGGCCCTCGGTGAACCGTTCCGTATGGCCCATCTTGCCCAGGACACGGCCGTCCGGGCTGGTGATGCTTTCGATGGCATACAGGGAACCGTTGGGGTTGTAGGGGCTTTCCATGGTGGGATCCCCTGCCTGGTTCACATACTGGGTTGCCACCTGGCCGTTTTTGAAGAGCTGTTTGATTTCTTCTTCCGTGGCCACGAACCGGCCTTCGCCGTGGGAAACAGCCACCGTATGGATGTCGCCCGGTTCACACAGGGACAGCCACGGGGATTTGTTGGAAACCACTTTCGTTTCCACCATCCGGGAGATGTGGCGGCCGATGGTGTTGAAGGTCAGGGTCGGTGAAGTTTCGGTCAGCGGACGGATATCGCCGTAGGGGACCAGACCCAGTTTGATCAGGGCCTGGAAGCCGTTGCAGATACCCAGGGCCAGGCCGTCCCGGTTGTACAGCAGATCCAGGACAGCTTCCTTCAGGGACGGGTTCCGGAACATGGTGGCAATGAACTTGCCGGAGCCTTCCGGTTCGTCACTGGCGGAGAACCCGCCGGGGATGGCCAGGATCTGTGCTTCTTTGATCCGTTTGGCCATTTCTTCAACGCTTTCTTTGATGGCTTCCGGCGTCAGGTTGCGAATCACGAAGATATCCGCTTTGGCACCGGCGTCTTCAAAGGCAGCAGCCGTATCGTATTCGCAGTTCAGGCCCGGGAATACAGGAATGAACACCCGGGGTTTCGCCACGTTGTACGGAGCGGTGAGAGGCAGGTCGTTCTTAAAGTACGGCATCCTGCACAGTTCCTTGCCGGAATCCTTCACGATGGACGGGAACACCTTTTCCAGAGTGCCGGTGTAGGCAGCCTTCACATCAGCCAGACTGATGGCGGTGTCGTTTACGGTGATGGTGGCATCGTCGGTCAGATGGCCCAGTTCCAGGAAGTCGTTGCCGGCGAACACCTTGTCCGCATCCGCATCGTCCGCCAGTTCCACCAGGAACCCGCCGGGCTGCAGGGTGAACAGGCATTCCTCATGCAGGAAGGGTTTCACGAAGCTGAAGCCCAGCCCGTTGCCCAGGCACATGGTGCTGAGAGCAGCGGCCACGCCGCCTTCCTTCACCACACCGGCCGTCACGATCCGTTTGCCCAGGATACCTTTATGCACATTGGCCAGCAGGGTCTTCAAAGCAGGGTAATCCACCACTTCGTGCTCGTCGCAGGGCACAGGGATGAACACCACTTTGTGACCGGCCTGTTTGAATTCGTTGGAGATGGTGTCGCGGCCATCCATGACGCCCACGGCGAAGCAGATCAGAGAAGGAGGGACTTCCAGATCCATGAACGTACCGCTCATGGAGTCCTTGCCGCCGATGGCCGGCAGTTCCAGTTCGCAGCAGGCCTTGTAGGCGCCCATCAGGGCAGCGAACGGACGGCCCCAGGTATGTTCCGTATGGAGTTTCGGGAAGTATTCCTGCATGGACAGGCGCAGCTTTCTGGGATCCGCCCCCATGGCCGCAGCCCGGCACACGGCTTCCACCACAGCGTACATGGCGCCATGGTACGGGCTCCAGCAGGCCACGTTGGGATCGTAGCCGCTGGCCATGATGCTGGTGGCGTTGGTCTTGCCGCCCAGCACCGGCAGACGGGCTGCCATGCCTTCGGTACGGGTCAGCTGGTTGCGGCCGCCGTAAGGCATCAGGACACTGCCCCGGCCGATGGAACCATCGAACCGTTCGCCCAGACCTTCTTCGCTGCACACGTTCAGGCGGTCCAGGTTGGCCAGCCAGGCGTCTTTGATATCCTTCTTACCTTCCACTTCAGCAGGGGTGCTGTTGAAGACGGATTCTTCGGTGACGCCATCCACAACCACGTTGGATTTTTGCGGAATGCCGTTGGTATCCAGGAAAGCACGGGACAGATCCACGATCTTTTCCCCTCTCCAGTACATGACCAGACGGGGATCTTCCGCTACTTCGGCGACCACCGTAGCTTCCAGGTTTTCTTTATCCGCAGCGGCCATGAATTTGTCCAGGTCACTGGCTGCGATGCACACAGCCATCCGTTCCTGGGATTCACTGATGGCCAGTTCCGTGCCATCCAGGCCTTCGTATTTCTTGGGCACCTTGTCCAGGTTGATCACCAGGCCGGGAGCCAGTTCGCCGATGGCGACGGACACACCGCCGGCACCGAAGTCATTGCACCGTTTGATGAGACGGGTCACTTCCGGATCCCGGAACAGGCGCTGAATCTTCCGTTCGTTGGGGGCATTCCCCTTCTGCACTTCAGCCCCGCATTCACTCAGGGATTTGGTGGTGTGTTCCTTGGAGGCACCGGTAGCGCCGCCCATGCCATCACGGCCGGTACGGCCGCCCAGCAGGACAATCAGGTCGCCGGCAGCCGGACGTTCCCGGACCACAGCGTCCCGGGGAGCTGCACCGATTACGGCGCCCACTTCCATCCGCTTGGCCACGAATTTCGGATGATAATATTCTTCCACGGAACCGGTGGCCAGGCCGATCTGGTTGCCGTAGGAGCTGTACCCGGCAGCAGCGCCCAGGGTGATCTTCCGCTGGGGCAGTTTGCCTTTCAGGGTCTTTTCATAGGGAGTGCGGGGGTCGCCGCTGCCGGTGACACGCATGGCCTGATACACATAGGAACGGCCGCTCAGGGGGTCACGGATGGCGCCGCCCAGACAGGTGGCTGCGCCGCCGAAGGGTTCGATTTCGGTGGGATGGTTATGGGTTTCGTTCTTGAACATCACCAGCCAGTCTTCTTTTTTGCCGTCCACGGTAATGGGCACCACGATGCTGCAGGCGTTGATTTCTTCGGAAGCATCCAGATCAGGAATCTTGCCTTCCTTCTTCAGTTTCTTCGTAGCCAGGCAGGCCATATCCATCAGGGTAATGGGGCGCTTGGTGTCGGCGCCGTACACGAAGGCACGATCCTTCTTGTACAGGTCGAAGGCTTCGGCCACCGGTTCGGTGTACACGCCGTCATCGATGGACACATTTTCCAGACGGGTTTCAAACGTGGTGTGACGGCAATGGTCGGACCAGTACGTATCCAGCACCTTGATTTCCGTAATGGAGGGGTCACGGTCTTCTTTCTTGAAGTATTCCTGGATGAAGGCCAGATCGTCCAGGCTCATGGCCAGTTCCTGTTTGTTCAGGAAGTCTTCCAGGCCCTTCCGGTCCAGGCTGCGGAAACCATCCAGCACGGCCACCGGTTTCGGTACATCCCAGGTCATGTCCAGAGTTTCCGGTTTCTCGATGGCTGCTTCCCGGGCTTCCACCGGGTTGATGCAATAATGTTTAATCTTTTCAAAGTCGGCGTCAGAAAGGTCCCCTTCCAGCAGGAACACTTTGGCAGCTTCCACGATGGGGCGCTTGCCCTGGGTAATCAGCTGGATGCACTGGGCTGCGAAATCTTCCCGCTGGTCGTACTGGCCGGGTACCAGTTCCACAGCAAAGCTGCGTACGCCGGCAGGGATTTCCAGTTCCTCGTCCCGGACCATATCCACCGGTGCTTCGCTGAGCACCAGGCTCTTGGCTTCCTCATACGCTTTTTCATCCAGGCCTTCCAGGTCGTACCGATTGATAATCCGAACGCTCTTCAGGTTGGTGAGCCCCAGGGTCTGCTGAAGATCCGCACACAGGTTCGCGGCTTCTACAGCATACGCTTTCTTCTTTTCCACAAAGATTCTTCTAATCGTGTCGCTCATGACAGCCTCCCTTAAAAATACTCGTTGATAAAATTATTCTCCCGCGGGAACAATTTGTCAAGGATTTCTCTCGTTTCTTCGTCGGCTACATAGATGGCACCGGCCCGTTCCAGGGCACGGCTGCTCTGGAAACCGAAGAACAGCTGGGTGAAACTTGCCACATCCAGCAGCACTTTCGGGTCGTCCAGGGTGTTCAGCAGCTTCGTCCCTTCTTTGGTGAACTGCACCTTTACCAGCATGGTGTTCAGGGCGATCTGTTCATCCTTCAGGGCCAGGACCAGTTCTTTTCCCAGCAGACTTTCCGGTACGGGCAGGGTCTTCAGGCAAGTTGCCGCATTCAGCACCCGTCCCATCATGAACGGAGCCTCCCGGGGTGCCAGGCTCTGATCCGGCAGCTGCTGCCAGGTCAGGTCGTCATCCGCGGCCAGCCATTTCAGGGTCTTATAGATACCAGCCAGCCCCTTGAAGTACTGCAGAAGCCGCACCCTGGCCGGAGCGTCCACCGCCAGCAGTTCCTGAACGGTGACGGTCTCTCCCTCCCTATTATACAACGCGTAGGCCCGCGGTGCACCGTCAACTTTTACAATCACCGTTTCGAAATTTTCCTGAGCGGCCGTGGTCAGGGTGTTTTCCCACACCCGATGGTCGCGGACCACCGTGGCATGGTACCGCTCCATGACCCGTTCGTACACCGGTGCCACGGCTTTTTCCGCCGTGCGGGTATCGATCCGGTCCACTTCGAATCCGTCCAGGATGCGGCCCGCCAGATCCAGCCGGGCCAGAGGCAGGCTGTAGCTCTTGCGCAGATGGGTCCAGGCAAAGCCGTAGGGCTGGTAGATGCCGGCGTAGATGGGCATCAGGATCACAAAGGGTACCTTCAGGGCACGGAGGGTGGTGAAGGCCGTTTCCATCAGTTCCCCCATCACATGCTGTCCCCGTGCCACCGGGTCCGTAGCCACCCCCACGATGTAGGGGACCTTCCAGTCCCGGCCCCGCAGCCGGAGCACATAGGGGTTCAGATGGAGCATGGTCACCAGTTTTCCGTCCTCCCGGAAACCGCCCAGGATCCGGTTCTGCTTCAGGGCATACTCCCTGAAGTACCATTCATAGAACGGGGTCCCCTTCTTCTCGAAACAATAGTCCCACAGGTCCGCTGCCTGAGGCAGGGCCTGGGGCTGCAGCAAACGGAAATCCATGGCTGTCTCTCCTTATTTGATGATGGTATTGTACTTTTTCACCATGAACACGGGCTTGTAGGATTCCTTGGCTTCCCGGAGCCCTTCCTTGCCCATGTCCTCTTCCCGGTTGATGTAGGTCACATCGGGCCAGGTATGGTCGATGTATTCCTTGTTGATGGCGGTGAACAGGCCCCGGATGTCGGGATCGGCCTTTTCCACATGGACCACCGCCGTATTCTTTCCGGCCCGTTCCCCGAAGGTAAAGGCCTTCACCTGGCCGTCCAGGCGGATGAGCCCGCCCCGCATCTGGAGTTTGTCCAGGTTGTTCAGCCCTTCCTTGATCGCGTCATATTCCGCCACGATGGAAGGGTCTGTCAGTTCCCGTTCTTCCACCCACTGGCGGCCATATTCAATGCATTCGTCCTTGTTGGCCAGGGTGATGGGTTCATAGACGAAATCCGGATGGTCCTTGATGAACTGATTGTAATGGTTCTTCTTGCCATGCAGCTTGCGCCCGCTCAGGCTGGCCAGGCTGGCACGCTGGTACACATAATCCCAGTTGTCCCGGTCCGGGGTAAACTTGTTCACCTGGGGCAGGTATTTCTGGAACCGTTCGATGGTGTGCTCGTAGATGCCGTGCATTTCGAAGGGCTCTCCCCTGAAATACTGCTTCAGGGCACTCAGGACCTTGGGCAGATCTTCGTTGACGCCGCCAAAAGGGGGCAGCACGAACGTGGTACCGTTCACGGTGACCTTGATGATCAGGCAGCCGTGGCAGATGGCCCAGTAGCTGTCATACTGCTTTCGCCAGATAAAGATGGAACCGAAGCAGCATTCGGACGCATGATAGTCTTCTTCTGTAAAATAATCATCGAAGATGGGTTTATCATCGATGGTAATATGCTTGAATTCTAAAATAAGAATCGCTCCCTCATTTGTATTTGTAACTTATATTATAACAGATGAAGTCAAGGGATGGAAGCTTTATAACAGCCCCATATCATTCACCTTGTCTACGCGGTAACCGAATTTTTTTGTCTCTACCACCTGTACGAACGCCGTGTTGTACAGGCTCAGTTTCCACATGTTGTCGATGGGGATATCCAGCAGGCTGCACACCAGAAGGCGGATCAGGCCGCCATGGCTGACGCATAGGATGTTCGTATCCGGCTCCATGTCCTCCACCAGCTTTGTGAAGGTCTCCCAGCCCCTTTTCTGACTGGCGAACAGGTCCTCCTCCGCGTCCAGCTGTACACGGGCCGGTTTCAGGAACAGGTCCCGCAGGGTCTCCGGGTCTTTTTCCTGGATTTCCCTCATAGGGTGGCCGTCCCATTTGCCGAAGGACACTTCCCGCAGCCCGGGCAGCACAACGGGTTTGATGCCTCTGGCTTCCGCCAGGGGCGCCGCCGTCTGCTGGGTCCGGATGAGATCCGAGGTGTAAATGGCCGCCAGGGGCACCCGGCTGGCCCGTGTCACCAGGGCCGAGGCTTGTTTTTCCCCGGTGTCATCCAGGGGATTGTTGCTCCAGCCCTGGAGGATTCCCTCCCGGTTGGCCAAGGTCTCGCCGTGGCGGACCAGAAAGATTGTTTTCATGATGCGTTTTCCTTACTTTCCATACCTGGTTTCCTGATTGAGAAAAAGGAGCTGTCGCCAGGTGACAACAGCTCCTTATGGAAATTCTGATTATGCTCTTGCAATATAGTCGCCGCTGCGGGTGTCGATTTGCAGAACGTCCCCTTCGTTGATGAACAGGGGCACCTTCACCACATAGCCGGTTTCCATCTTGGCGTTCTTGCTGCCGCCGGTAGCGGTATCGCCTTTGATGCCCGGTTCGGTTTCAACCACAGTCAGTTCCACCGTGTTGGGCAGTTCAATCCCCAGGATCCGTTCGTTGAAGGAAATTACTTTCACGTCCATGTTTTCCTTCAGGAAGTTGATGGCGTTGCCCAGTTGTTCCTTGTTCAGTTCGATCTGATCGTAGGTTTCGTTGTCCATGAATACATAGGTGCCGTCAGATTCATACAGATACTGCATGTTCTTTCTTTCAACAACGGCTTTGGGCAGACGTTCAGCAGCGTTGAAGGTCCGTTCAACCACTGCGCCAGTGCACAGATTGCGCATTTTAGCCCGTACGAAAGCAGCGCCTTTGCCCGGTTTTACATGCTGGAATTCAACGACCTGCCAAGCATCGCCGTCAATTTCAACCGTTACGCCAGTTTTAAAATCGTTCGTAGAAATCATGAAAACAACCTCCAAAAATAGTTTCTAAACAATCTATTTGAATTTTATAATTCTACCAGTTCCTTGGGAACGGACGTAAGCCGTTCACACCCGGTCTCGGTGACCAGGCAGGTATCTTCGATCCGGAGACCGCCCTGATCGGGCAGGTAGATCCCCGGTTCGATGGTGACCACCGCACCGGCCGGCAGCGGCTGGTCATTGGCCCTGTTCAGCACGGGTTTTTCGTGGATGTCCAGCCCAACGCCGTGGCCCAGCCCATGGCCGAAGTTGGGGCCATAGCCCTTGCCGGTGATGTAATCCCGTACGGCCTTGTCCACCTGGATGCCGGTAAGCCCGGCCTTCAGCGTTTTTTCGCCCAGCAGGTTGGCATTCAGGACGATGTCATAGATTTCTTTCTGCCAGGGAGCGGCTTTACCGATTACCACCGTACGGGTGATATCGGAGCAGTATCCGTTGTAGGTGGCACCGAAATCGAAGGTGACGAAATCGCCGTCCTCCACCACCTTTTCAGAAGCCACGCCGTGAGGCAGGGCACTCCGCTTGCCGGAAGCACAGATGGTTTCAAAGGAAGGTTTCGTGGAACCCAGTTTCCGCATGTTGTACTCCAGCTCTGCGGCCAGGTCACTTTCCTTGCGGCCCGCCCGGATGTGGGGCAAGAGCTGTAGAAAGGCTTCATCAGAAATGGCCACCGCCTTGCGGATGGATTTCATTTCCTCGTCCGTCTTCACGGCCCGCAGGCCAACCAGGTTCAGGTTCTTCCAGGTGGCTTGGGGCAGAGCGCCCGCCAGGGCACATTCTTCCGTATAGGAGAAGTAATCCCCGTCCAGGGCCAGATTGCAGCTCCCGGGCAGTTTGGCAGCTTCCGGCCAGAAGCCGTGCTGGTGTTCCACCAGTTCGCATTCCGGGGCCTGCTGCTTCACCTGCAGGGTATACCGGGAATCGGTGATGATCACCGCCCGTTCCTTATCCACATACAGCAGGCTTTCGCCGCCGGTGAACCCGGTGAAATACCGGATGGAAGAATCTCCCTTGATGAAGATCCCATCCACTTTTTCCTGTTCCAGGTAAGCTCGCAATCTGTCCAATGCGCTCATTCGATCGTCTCCTCTGCATGATTCAGTCAGAAAGAATTCGACTAGTCTATTTTACTCTTAAATTGCCCCAAAAAGCAAGGGTTTCTTATATACTTTGTTACAATTTCTTTTCTTTCGGATGCAGCCGCCGGACCAGAGCCCAGGCTTCCATCCGGGGATCTCCCTTAGCCGTGAACACCATCTGGGCATGGGGAGCCACCGTAATGGGCTGCCCCTCAGCGTCCTGCATATCCTCCAGCACCCAGGAGAACCGCTCTCCGCTGGGGGTGAGCACTTCCAGTTCCTGGCCCTGTTTCAGGTTGTTCCGCTGCTCCAGGGTCACCCGGTCCGTAACCGGATCGTAGCCTTTCACCAGGGCAACAAAATCCGCCGTCTGCTCATAACTGCTGGTGGTGTACACCTGGTCCTCCGGCCCCGTCTTGTGCACCGCGAAACCGGTGGTATAGGGCCGGTGGGACACCTTGTCCAGCTCGTTCTTCAGAACCTTGGGTGTGGTGTAATGAGCCGGGTCCGCAAAGCAGGCGTCGATGGCCTGCCGATAGGCCGCCACCACGGAGCACACATAATGGATGCTCTTCATGCGGCCCTCGATCTTCAGGCTGCTGACCCCCGCCTCCATCAGCTGGGGCAGATAGTCCATGAGGCACAGATCTTTGGAGTTCAGGATGTACGTACCCCGTTCATCCTCGGCCACATCGAACAGCTGGCCGGGCCTGTTTTTCTCCGTCAGGGAGAATTCCCAGCGGCACACCTGGGCACAGGCACCCCGATTGCTGTCCCTGCCTGTAAAGTAATTGCTCAGCAGGCAGCGTCCGCTGTAGCTGATGCACATGGCCCCGTGGACGAACACCTCCAGTTCCACTTCCGTTTTCCGGCGGATCTGACGGATTTCTTCCAGAGACAGCTCCCGGGCCAGCACCACCCGGCTGGCGCCCAGTTTTTCCCAGGCCCGGACCGTAGCATAGTTGGTGGTATTGGCCTGGGTACTCACATGGAGGTGCATATGGGGGATCACTTCCCGGGCTATGGACCACACCCCCAGATCGGAGATCAGCAGGGCATCCACTCCGGCTGCCTCCAGGCTGCGCAGGTAGTCCGGCAGAGCCGGCAGGTCGCTGTTGTGGGGAAAGATGTTCACGGTCACATAGACCCGTTTGCCCCGGGCGTGAGCAAACTCACAAATTTCCCGGATTTCCTCCAGAGAAAAATTGGCTGCGAAGGCACGAAGTCCAAAAGCCTTGCCCCCCAAATAAATGGCATCGGCCCCGTACAGCAGGGCCAGTTTGCCTTTTTCCAGGCTCCCGGCAGGAGCCAGCAGTTCCGGTTTCATCACTCTTGTTGTTCTCCCATCCTTTCCGCTTCTCCGATGACTTCACCGGGGTTCAGCTTCTGGATCATTTTTACATGTTCTTCGTAGGTTTTGGTAAAGTGGTGGTAGCCCTGGTCATCGGCCACAAAATACAGGTAGTCGGTCATCACCGGGTGGATCACTGCCCGGATGGCATCCATACTGGGGTTGCCCACCGGTCCCGGAGGCAGTCCCTTGTTCAGGTACGTGTTATAAGGAGATTCCAGTTCCAGATCGTCATAGGTGACCACCTTTTTCTGGGCCCCCAGGATGTATTGGATCGTGGTATCCGACTGGATGGGCATGCCCTTCTGCAGCCGTTTCTCGAATACACCGGCAATCAGGGGCATCTCCTCCTTGTGGGTGGCTTCCCGCTCCACCATGGAGGCCAGGGTCACGATATCCCGCAGGTTCATGTAGCTGCCCTGCAGGTCGGACCGCACTTCCGGTGTCAGTTTCTTGTTGAACTGCTGCACCATCAGGGCCACGATATCCTTTTCCGTGGCATTTTCCGGAATGTTATACGTAGCCGGGGCCAGGAACCCTTCCGCCTTGTACATCACATTGGGATTCTGGGTTTCCATGTAGGTATAGGGCGTATAGTTTTTACAGGCATCCTTGAAGGCCTGGGCACTGCCCAGATGATCCTTTTCCAGCTTCAGGGCGATTTCGTTGATGGTGGCCCCTTCCGGTACGGCGAAGGCCTGGGTGTGCACCTTGCCCTTGGAGAGGATGTCAATGATCTCCTTGTCACTCATGCCGGCCACGATTTCGTATTTGCCGGCCTGGAGCTTACTGTCCAGTCCTTTCAGTTTGGCCGCCAGCCGGAAGGATTCCGGCGTCTGGATCAGTTTCTTGTCATGGAGCAGTTTGGCGATATCCGAGGTGGTCATACCCTCCGTCACCGTAAACTGGACCTTTTGGCCTGTGGCCAGGCTGGTGTTGGTATTGAAATAATCCAGATACCAGTAGCCGCCAAAGCTGATGGCCAGTGCCAGCGCCAGGCCGATGGGTAAGAATTTTTTCCGCATGGTGTTCTGTCTCTCTTACTGGGCGTCCATTTCGTCCATGATTTCTTCGTAGGCCCTGCGCACTGCATCGAATTCCTCATCCGTAGGATCCAGGTATACCGGTTCCCCGTTCTCGTCGAAATCCATCCGGGCAATGATCACATTGTCTTCTGCCTCGTCAGGATCCGTATCGTCCTCTTCAGGGATCTGGGTCAGCAGGGCGAAGTTCTTGTTGTCCATGGGAATGACCATTTCTTCCAGATAGTAGCTTTCGTTGCCTTCCTCGTCCGTGATCACCACCACTGCTTCCTGGTCTTCGGTCTGCAGCAGGTCCTTTTCTTCCTTTGCCATTGTCATTGCCTCCTCGGGCTGTCCAGATAATTTTGCAGGATGACCACAGCGGCCATCATGTCGATGATTTTCTTCCGTTTTTTCCTCTGGAGATCCGCCTCGATCAGCACTTTTTCCGCAGCAACCGTGGACAGCCGTTCATCCCACAGCACAACCGGGATGGACGGGAAGCGTTCCTCCAGGATGGTTTTGAATTCTTCGCTGGCCCTGGCTCTGTCGCCAATGGTGCCATTCATGTTCTTGGGATAGCCCAGGACGAACTGTCCCACCTCTTCCGCCTGTACCAGCTCTTCCAGCCGGGCCAGGTCCTTTTCCAGGCTCCGCCGGTGGATGGTCTCCACGCCTCGGGCGATGAAGCCGGTTTCATCACTGACAGCCACCCCGATGGTGCGGGTGCCCAGATCCAACCCCATGATCCTCATCAGCGATCCATTTCCCCCAGATAGTTCTGGAGCAGGGCTTCAATCAGCTCATACCGTTCAAAGCGGCGGATCTTCAGCCGGGCATCCTTGTAGCTGGTTACATAGGCCGGATCCCCACTGAGCAGATACCCTGCCAGCTGGTCAATGGGGTTATAGCCCTTTTCCTTCAGGGCATCCGCCACTTCCCGGATGGTCTCGGCTACGCTCTGGTTTTCCGGGACCGGTTTGAACATGGTCGTTTCCTGTGTTGTACGAGACATAGTATTCCTCCTCTGCCTGGAACCGGCAATAGGGGTTGCCTTCCGACAACCCCTAGCCTGTTCCTTAATAGAAATATTGACTGATGATCAACGGTATGGACTCCTGGAACAGCACCAGCATCACTTCGATGGGCACTTTCATCCCATCCAGGATCCAGCGCATGGTCATTTCTTCTCCCCCATAAACAACCATTTCCGTGGCAAACTGGATGTGCGGATTGTTCAGATCCGCGCCCGCCTTCTTCAGCATCAGATGGTAGGCATCCCGGACGAACCGGCGGTTGGTCTGCCGGATTTCCTCCAGATCGCAGCTGACATACAGGTTCTGCAGAAATTTCAGGTTGGCCTGATACAACAGGAACTTCTTGTACAGTGCTTCCGACCAGCACCGGCTTTTCAGGATGTCCCTGCCATGTCGGGACAGGATGTGCAGATACACCCAGTGGGCCGCTGCCCGTTTGGATTTGAATTCCCGGTTGAAATCCTCCACCTTCAGATTGGCATCCCGGGCAATCTCCTCGATGGAAATGTCATACAGATGCTTTCTCTCCAGCAGATGATAAAGAGACTTCCCCAGTTTTTCCTTTGGATCCATACTCTGCACCTTCTTCATTCAAGCAATCATGCTTAGTGGATCTGTGCTTCCACCAGTTTCCAGGCTTCGTCCAGCCCAGCCTGCAGCTTGGAGGCATCCTTGCCGCCTGCCTGAGCCATATCCGGCCGACCGCCGCCGTTGCCGCCCATGACCTGGGCCACACCTTTGGCCAGCTTGCCGGCATGGACGCCCTTCTTCACAGCGTCCTTCGTAGCCATGACCAGGATGTTCACCTTGTCGGCCGCCATGGGTGCTGCCAGCACCACTACGCCGCCGGTCTTGTCACGCAGCGTATCGCCCATATTCCGCAGGCTTTCCACATCCTGGACCTTCACTTCCTGGACCAGTACAGGCACGCCCTTTACGTCTTTGGCATCCGCCGTGACACTAGCGGCCTGGGCAGCTACCATCTTCTTCTCCAGATCGTCAGCCCGATGCTTTTCGCTCTTCAGGTCTTCCTGCAGAGCATTGATCCGGCTCACCAGCGTGGTGGGACGTCCCTTCACCGCAGCAGAGGCCTCTTCGATCAGGCTTTCCAGTTCCCGGGTGTAGGCCAGTGCGCCCCGGCCGGTCACGGCTTCGATCCGGCGGACACCAGCCCCTACGCTGGATTCGGACAGGATCTTGAACAGGCCGATGTGGCTGGTGTTGGAAACATGGACGCCGCCGCACAGTTCCATGCTGTAACCCGGTACATTCACCACCCGGACGATCTTGCCGTATTTTTCACCAAACAGGGCCATGGCGCCCATTTCCTTGGCTTTTTCCAGTTCCTGCTGGGAGATTTCCACATCCACCGCATCCAGGATCTTTTCGTTGACGATGTCTTCCACTTTCTGCAGTTCTTCTTCCGTCAGCGGAGAGAAATGGGAGAAGTCGAAGCGCAGACGGTCCGGACCTACATAGCTGCCGGCCTGGTTCACATGGCTGCCCAGCACCTGTTTCAGGGCTGCATGCAGCAGGTGGGTGGCCGTATGGTTCCGGGCGATGTCGGCACGGCGTTTCAGGTTCACTTCGAATTCCATGTCGTCGCCCACAGCCAGAGTGCCCTGTTCCAGGGTCCCCAGCTGGATGGTGTAGCCATCGGCCAGTTTCTTGGTGTCGGTCACGTCGAAGATGCCCTTTTCGGACACCAGACGACCGGTATCACCCAACTGTCCGCCCCCTTCAGCGTGGAAGGCGGTATTGGTCAGGATCACGGCCAGTTCATCGCCGGCCTTGGCCTTTTCGATGGGCTGGGTTTCGTGGATCGGGAAAATGGCAGCCACTTTGCCGTTCTTGCTGTTTTCGTCCACGGTCAGCTTGCCCAGGCCCAGATGACGGGTTTCGTAGAATACGGGCTTGCCTTCCTTATCGTTCCGGGCAGCCCGGGCTCTTTCCCGCTGGACTTCCATGGCGGCCTCGAAGCCCTTCTTGTCCATGGTGAAGCCCTGTTCTTCCAGGATCTCTTCCGTCAGTTCCCAGGGGAACCCAAAGGTATCGTACAGCTGGAAGGCATCTTCGCCCTTCAGGACGGTGCTTCCCTCCTTGCGCATGGCATCGATCTTCTGGTTCAGCAGGTCAGTGCCCTGTTCCAGGGTCTGCAGGAAGCTGTTTTCTTCCATGGCGATGACCTTTTCAATGTAGGAACGTTTTTCCTTCAGATCGGTGTAGTGCTCCCCGTACATGTCGATGACCAGATCCGCAGCCCCCACCAGGAATTCCTTGCGGATGCCCAGCAGACGCCCGTGGCGGATGGCCCGGCGCAATACCCGGCGCAGGATGTAGCCCCGGCCTTCGTTGGAAGGCAGGATGCCGTCGCCGATCATGAAGGTGACAGAACGGGCATGGTCCGCAATGACCTTCAGGGAAACGTCGTCTTTGGGATCCGCATTGTATTTCTTGCCGGAAACCTTGCAGGCGTATTCGATGATCGGGAAAATCAGGTCGGTTTCAAAGTTGGAGGGCTTTTCCTGCAGTACGGAAGCCACCCGTTCCAGACCCAGACCGGTATCGATGTTCTTATGCTGCAGCGGCGTATAGCTGCCGTCCGGCTCTTTGTTGTACTGGGTGAATACCAGGTTCCACAGTTCCAGGAACCGGCCGCAGTCGCAGCCCGGGCCACATTCCGGACGGCCGCAGCCCCGGTCTTCGCCCAGATCGATATGGATTTCGGAGTCAGGACCGCAGGGGCCGCCACTGGCGATTTCCCACCAGTTATCTTCCAGTTTCACGATCCGTTCGGCCGGTACGCCGCACACATCATGCCACAGGTCATAAGCTTCCTGGTCCTTGGGATATACCGTGATCCACAGTTTGTCGGCCGGCAGTTCCAGGACTTTCGTCAGGAATTCCCAGGCCCAGGGGATCACTTCCTTTTTGAAGTAATCGCCGAAAGAGAAGTTCCCCAGCATTTCAAAATACGTATGATGGCGGGCAGTACGGCCCACGTTCTCGATATCCCCGGTACGTACACATTTCTGGCAGGTGGTGATGCGGGTCGCCGGCGGTTTGACCTTACCGGTGAAATACGGCTTGAAGGGCGCCATACCGGCGCCGATCAGAAGCAGCGTCGGATCATCATGCGGGATCAGGGATGCACTGGGCAGTACCAGATGGCCCCGTTCCTTGAAGAAATCCAGATATTTTTGTCGAATCTCATTACCACTTAAATATTTCATTACCAACTCTCCCAAATTTCGTTCCAGCAGAACGGAAAGTTCCATCAGCCAGAAAAGTATCGTCTTTCGTATCCCATAAATTATATAAAAAGTAAGGGGGACTGTCAAATGAAAAGGAAGGTAAAAAAATCGCCGATGGCGATTTTTCACCATCGGCTGTGGACTAGTGACTAGAGACTAGTGACTGTGTTCACTTGTACAACTCCGCCACGGCCTCTTCCACCGTCCGTACCTGGGCAATGGCCACTTCTTTTGGTTCCTTACCGGCGGGGAAACTGCCCCGGGGCACCACGAACCGATGAAAGCCCAGCTGGATGGCCTCTTTGATCCGACGGTCCACCAGGCCCACTCTCCGCAGTTCGCCGGTAAGCCCCACTTCACCGATGGCCAGCACCCCCATGGGTACAGCCCGGTTCCGGTAGCTGGACACCAGAGCCCCCAAAATGGCCAGATCGGCAGCCGGCTCCTTCACCTTCATACCGCCTACTGCAGCCACATAGGCATCCTGGTCTCCGAAATTCATGCCGCAGCGCTTTTCCAGCACGGCCAGCAGCATATTCACCCGGTTGAAATCCACCCCCACCACGGTCCTGCGGGGCAGGCCAAAGGGGGTATGGGCCACCAGGGCCTGGATTTCTGTCAGGATGGGCCGATTCCCTTCCATGACAGCGGTGATCACCGACCCGGGCACCGGAGACTCCTTGGCCTCCAAGAACAGCCCGGAGGGATTGGCCACTTCTTTCAGGCCCGCCTCTTCCATGGAAAAGATGCCGCATTCACTGGTGGAGCCGAACCGGTTCTTCAGGGCCCGAAGCACCCGGTAGGTGTAGGACCGGTCCCCTTCGAACTGCAGCACCACATCCACCATGTGTTCCAGCAGCCGGGGTCCGGCAATATTCCCTTCCTTGGTCACGTGGCCGATGATGATCACCGCAATGCCCGTTTCCTTGGCAAAGGTCAGCAGCTTGGCGGTACATTCCCGCACCTGGCCCACGCTGCCCGCCGCCGTCTCCAGTTCCTGGTTGTACATGGTCTGGATGGAGTCGATCACCAGCAGCCTGGGCATCACCTGGCGTGCCTGGACCAGGATGGTGCCCAGTTCCGTCGCGGTCATGATCTGGAGGGCGTCCGTGGCCTCCCCCAGCCGTTCCGCCCGCATGGCCGTCTGGGCTTCACTTTCTTCGCCGGAAACATACAGCACTTTCGCGCCCCGGGCCGCCGCCTTCATGGAAACGTCCAGGGTGATGGTGCTTTTGCCGATGCCCGGTGCCCCGCCCAAAAGGATCAGGGAGCCCGGTACGATGCCGCCCCCCAGCACCCGGTCGAATTCGTGGATGCCGGTGGACAGCCGGTGCACCTGCACCTTGTTCACCTGGCGCAGGGTCTTGGGCGTGGGCGCTTCTGTCACCGTCAGATAACTGGGCCGCTGCCGGGTGGGTGTGGTGGGCGCAGCCACCTCCTCCACCAGGGTGTCCCACTGCCCGCATTCCGGGCACTTGCCCAGCCATTTGGCCGTGGAATATCCACAGTTCTGGCATACGTAACGGGTCTGGGTTCGTTTCGCCACTTATTCGTCCTCCTGAAGCAATTGGAATGCGTTGCGGATCAGCTGCTCCTTGTCTTTTTCGCTTACATGGTCACCCAGCACCTGGAGGAAGTACTCCATGAGCCGGGCCTCCCGCAGGGTGACCATTTTATGGGTCAGCAGCGCATGGACCAGCTGGTCAGAAGATTTGCCCTCCCGGGCAGCCGGCAGTGCCGGATGGGCCGCAGCGGTACTGCTTTGGTGCGGGTGCAGCCGGATGATCCGGATAAAGCCCCCGTTCCCCCGTTTCGATTCCACTTCATATCCCCGTTCCGGGGTGAACCGGGTGGTCAGAGTATAGGTGATCTGGCTGGGCGCACAGGAAAGCTTCTCCGCCAGCTGACTCCGTTTCACACTGACTGCGTCCTGTTCGTTGGCAAACAGTTCGCTGATGATGAATTCTTCGATTGCATCTGCGATATTTCGCATGATGAAACACCTCCCCTGGGAAAGGCAGGATTTCCCGCATACTATTATATTTGACTTTTTGACGTTTGGCAAGTAAAAAATCGCCGATGGCGATTTTTCACCATCGGCTGTGGACTAGTGACCAGAGACTTGTGACTGCCTTATCTGTTCCTTTCCTTCATGGCCCGGTCAATGTCCCGCTTGGCCGCTCTGGCAGCCATGTCCTGCCGTTTGTCGTAGAGTTTCTTACCGGTGGCCAGGGCCAGCTTACATTTCACCAGCCCGTGGCTGAAATAGAGCTGCAGGGGCACCAGGGTATACCCCTTTTCTTTGGTCTTGCCGATGAGTTTCTGGATTTCCCGTTTGTGCATCAGCAGCTTCCGGTCCCGCAGGGGATCCACGTTGAACCGGTTGCCGTGTTCATAGGGGCTGATGTGCAGGTTGTAGATGTACACTTCCCCGCTCTTGGTCACCGCCGCATAGGAATCCTTCAGGTTGGCCTTGCCCGCCCGCAGAGATTTCACTTCCGTACCGGTGAGTACCAGGCCGGTTTCGTAGGTTTCGTGGATGTTATAGTCATGCCTTGCTTTGCGATTCTCTGCTACGATTTTCACTGGTTTTTCCATGTTTCCGATCCCTTCTTCTCCGCCGGCGGCGGTGATTCTTCTTTTTCGTGCTGCCGCTCTGGGTCCCGGTGCCTTCCGGTACCAGCTGGCTCAGGCCGCTTTCCTGCTTTTTCGGCGCATCGGCTTTCGGGCCGCTTTTCTTTTTACTTTTGCTGCGATGCCGGTTCCGGCTCTTTGCGGCGCTTCCCTTTTCCCGGCGGCCGGTGGTATCGTTGCGCAGCTTGCCGGTGGCAATCCCGCTCTTGGTCTTCTTCTGGCGTCCCAGTTCCCGGCGCATGGCGTCGGCAGCCTCTTTGGAAAGCCCAGCCAGCACAAAGTCGATCTTTCGTTCTTCCACATCCACCGACAGCACCTGGATCTTCACCTGGTCGCCCAGACGGTACCGGTGGCCCAGATGCTGACCGATCAGGGCATACTGCCCCTCGATGTAATCATAATAGTCGTCCGTCAGGCTGGATACGTGTACCAGCCCTTCCACCCCGTTATCCAGTTCCACGAAAAATCCGAAGGAAGAAACCCCGGAAATGGTGCCGGTGAATTCCTGGCCCACAAACTGGAGCATGTATTCTGCCATCTTCAGATCCACCGTCTGCCGTTCGGCGTCGATGGCTGCCCGTTCCCGGATGGAGCAGTGGGAGGCAATCAGGCTCAACCGCTGGATCCGTTCCTCCGCCTGCTGTCTGGACAGGCGCTCACCGTCCAGCTGGCGCCGCAGCAGCCGGTGGACCATCAGGTCCGGATACCGGCGGATGGGGGACGTAAAATGGGTATAGAAGTGAGCTGCCAGCCCGAAGTGACCGATGTTCTCCGTCTGGTACACTGCCTGGCGCATGCTGCGCAGGGCCACCGTGGAGATCAGCTTCTCCTCCGGTTTGCCGGCTACTTTATCCAGAGCCCGCTGGAGATCCTTGGGGCGCATTTTTTCTTCCACTTTCAGGGTGACCCCGAACAGGCTCATGAGTTTCGCCAGGTTGGAAATCTTGTCCGGGTCCGGCAGGTCATGGACCCGGTAGATGAAGGGACGCTTGTGTTTGGCCATGAAGCCGGCCACGGTCTCGTTGGCCGCCAGCATGAATTCCTCAATCATCATCTCGGCCACGGACCGTTCCCGCTTTACGATGGCCACCGGGTGCTTCTGTTCATCCAGCAGCACCTTCTGTTCCGGCAGCTCAAAGTTGATGGCCCCCCGGCGCTGCCGTTTCTTGTTCAGCACCTTCTGCAGGTCGGCCATGTTCTCCAGCATGGGTACGATGTCCGCATATTTCTCCCGCAGGGCCTCGTCCTGGTCCACCAGGATGCTCCGCACGTCCGGATAGTTCATCCGATGGTGGTTGTTAATCACACTGGGGGCAATGGTAAAGGAAATGGTCCGCCCGGTCTTGCCGTCGATGAGCATTTCACAGGCCATGGTCAGACGGTCTTCCCCTTCATTCAGGCTGCAGATGCCGTTACTCAGTTCCACCGGCAGCATGGGCAGGACCCGGTCCACCAGGTACACACTGGTGCCCCGTTCGTAGGCTTCCTGGTCCAGGGCGGAATGGGGCTGCACATAGTAGCTCACGTCGGCGATATAGACCCCCAGGAAGTAGTTATCTCCCTGTTTTTCCACATACACCGCATCGTCCAGATCCTTGGAATCCACCCCGTCGATGGTGATGATGTTCCATTTCCGCCGGTCCAGACGGGACTGCAGTTCCTTCTTTTTGATCTTCTGTTCCACTTTTTCCGCAGCCGCCTGTACAGCGTCCGGGAATTTGGTGGGCAGGTCGTTGTCCTTGATGATGGACAGGATTTCCAGGCCGATATCCCCGGGCTTGCCCAGGATCTCCACAATCCGGCCTTCGGCATTGCGCCGTTCATCCGGCCAGGTGGTGATTTCCACCACAACCTTTTCCTTGTCTTTGGCTCCGCCAAAATCTTTCCGGCGCACGTAGATATCCCGGCCCACCCGTTTGTTGTCCGGGATCACAAAGGCAAACTCCCCGGCCTTGCTGAAGGTGCCCACCAGTTTCGTATGGGCCCGTTTCAGGATCCGGATGACCTTGCCTTCCCGCCGGTCGTCATAGCCCTTTTCCATGACCCGGGCGATGACCGTATCCCCGTCCATGGAACCGGTCAGGCCGCTGGCCGGGATGAACAGGTCGCCCTCTTCCGTCTTTTCTGCCGGGATCACGAAGCCGAAGCCCTTGCTGGTGATCTGGATGCGGCCTACCACCAGGCCCATGGCTGCCGGCAGCCCATAGGTGCTGTACCGGGTCTTGATCAGGGTCCCGTTGTCCTCCAGTTCCTTCAGCTCCAGCCAGAACAGCTTCAGGTCCGCTCCTTCCAGCTGCAGGGCCTTTAAAATGGTCTCTGCCTCCAGGGGAGCCGCTGCGTGCTCCTTCACATATCCCAGGATCCGTTCCTGCATTTCATTATTTGTCATGATCTCTCCTCATACATCAGCTTCCCGTCTGCTTCCGCGGCCACTGTGCCGTCTTCCCGGACCACCTGGCCCGTCATTTCCAGCAGCTGTCCCTTTCTCCGTTTCACTTTGGTGATCACCCGGATGCGCTCCCCGATGCGCACCGGCTGCCGGAAACGCACCTCCAGACGGGCTGTGTAGGCCACCTTGTGTTCGTACATATAGGGATAATTGCCCATGGTCTCGTCCAGCAGGGTGGAGATCAGGCCTCCGTGCATCCGGCCGTCATAGCTCTGGTGCACCGGCTGGGGCACGAAACTGGTATAACAGCCGTTCTCGTCGGTGCGGAAATGCAGGTGCAGTCCCATGGGATTGTCCCTGCCACAGCCGAAGCACATGGTATCTCTTTCTCTTTCCATTCTATCTATTCCTCCAAAAAGGCTTCAATGGCAGCATAAACAGCCTGCCGGCCTGTAAATAATGTCATCACGTGGCGGGCCTCCGGCACCCACAGCAGCTTCTTGTGGGCCGAGGCCACATGGTCCGCAATATACTGGGCACTTTCCGGCCGTACCGTATGGTCCGTGCGGCTCTGGATGATCAGGATGGGCTGCTGCACTTTCGGGATCTCCCGGCGCTTGACCAGGCGCAGCAATTTCACCAGCTGGTGCACCCCGGCGATGGGCATGCACCGATAGGCCACATTGTAGCGCTCGGGAGCATCGATGGACCGGGGAGATTTGGGAATGGCCCAGTAGGGCAGACGGTCCGCCAGCCACAAAAAGTGCACCCGCCAGTCGTACAGGTAGATGGGCGTGCTCAGGGTCACCACCCTGTTCACAGGCAGCTCCGCTGCGGCATACAGGGCCAAAAGGCCTCCCATGGACATGCCGATCACGACAACCGTGTGGCACCGTCTCCGCAGCCCCAGCACCGCCTGCCGTACCTGTTCCAGCCACCGTTCGGCTTTGACACAGAGCAGGTTCCGGGGATCGGTACCGTGCCCGGCCAGCAGGATTCCCTCCACCGTATAGCCTTTCTCGTGGAGCTGTTCCCCCAGTTCCCGCAGTTCCGAGGGACTGCCGGTGAATCCGTGGATCAGCAGCACACCTTTTCCCGTCGTTCCCTGCCAGGCATAGGGTTCTGCCCCGGGCATAATGTTCGTGCTCATCAGCGTCCCTCCCTCATTGTAAAAGCGATGGCAGGTATTGTCTACCGCCCCTCCGGTTATAGCAAAAATGGCATTACCCTCCAAGGCAATGCCACTGTGCATGTGTGAACGTTCTTCAGTTGATTACTGCAACCGGGCAATGACCACGTTGATTACAGCAAAAGCCAGGCCCAGCACCACGGTGAACCGGGACAGGGCTTCGTCCATGTCGGTGGGTTTGCCGCCGAACAGGGTCTCGCCACCGCCCATGCCTGCAAAGCCGGAGCTTTTACCGGACTGCAGCAGGATGGATAGGCTCATCAGGATGCTCACGATCACATCAAGGACCATCAATATATCTAACGCCACAGGTATTCCCTCCACATATCAGATTCTATCATTATAGCCCATACAGAGGCGTTTTGTCCAGAGTTTCTAAACCATAGTATAATTCACGGTGGCCATTGCGTGACCACCGTGTTTTCTTCAATTATATACCATATTTCCCGCCAAGCAGGCCCTTTCCCCTTTTCCACAGGACTAGGAGACTTGAGCCAACAGATGTTCTACCCCCTAAAAGCTCACCCCGAAGGTAATCACCCCGTCCCTGTACTCCACCTGAATTTTGCCGCCCAGCAGCCGGGTGGCTTCCTGGGCCATGGAAAGGCCAATGCCGTAGCCGGCTTTCTGGCTGTTGTGGCTTTCGTCGCCCCGGTAGAACCGTTCAAAGAAATGGGTGTAATCCTGTCCTGCCCCATTTTTGTAGTCATTGGACACCAGAGCCCGGAACCCCTTCTTCCCATGGGGTTCCAGCACAGCCCGGATAGTTCCGCCATCGTCGCAGTACTTGGCCGCATTGTCCATGAAAATGGTAAAGATCTCGTACAGGTATTTGGGGTCTGATTCCGCCTCGATGCCCTCGGGGATCTGGCTTTCCAGCTTCTTCTTTTCATTTTCCACCAGGGGCGCAAAAGAATGGACCGCGTCAGTGAAGCACCGGCTCACATCCACCGGCTCCAGCTTCAACTGCTTCTGGTTCTTCTCCCCCATCCTGGCCAGCATGATCAGTTCATTGATCAGCCGGGTCACTCGCTTCACCTGGACCAGGATATTGTCCGTCCACTGGCTCTTGCCACTGATCAGTTCCAGAGCCTCCGCATTGGCGGAAATAATGGCCACCGGGGTCTTCAGCTCATGGCCGGCGTTGGTGATGAAACGCTTCTGGTTTTCCATGTTCTCCACAAACGGCCGGATGGCGTAGTTGGACAAAAAGCCCAGTACCAGCAGGTACAGAATCACACAGACAAGGCCGAACCGCAGGGAATACCGGCTGAAGGCCTCCACGGCCCCCACGTCCCGGGTACAGTCCATGACCACCACCAGCTTGCCCCCCGCATCCCGTCCGGACACTTCATAGGCATAGCTGGCCCGTTTGTTCTTGAACATTCCCCGTACCGGCAGGCTGGCATCTGTTTCTGCCAGCCTGCTGGCGATTTCCAGGGCCTGGAGCTCAGTAAAGGCAGAGATATTGGAAAGATTCAGCCGCTGGATCTTCCCTTTTTCGTCCATCACCACACTGAAATACCGGGTCTGGTGGGCGAATTCCGGGGTATCATTGAACCATTCCGGATCGCTGAGCCAGCTCTGTGTACTGGTCCCCGGCTGGTGTACGGGCAGGACCCCGTCGTTCTGCACGATCACCTCCAGCAGGGTATCCACCTCTCCCCGCATCTTCATATAAGTGATGGTGTTGATCAATCCCAGGGCCCCTGCCAGGATCAGGACCACGGCGATAAACGCCAGGAACAGGAATTTCCGCCGCAGGCGATGGATGATGTCCATGGCCGCTCCTTAATTGGCCACTGCGGCACTCTGCAGGGTAAAAGCCCCGTCCTGGTGCCCGGTGATGGTCAGATTGCCTCCGATGGCATGGAGTTTCTCCCGCAGGTAGGAAACGTAGATCCAGACAACGCCCCGGTCCTCCTGCTCATCCTGCCACACATGGTTGAACAGCAGCTGGGTGTCGCAGGGCTTATTGAGATGCTGCATAAAGTACTTCATCAACTGGGTTTCCTTGGGAGAAAGGCGTACCGCACTCTTGCTGGACAGTTCCCCTTCGGCGCAGTTCAGGGTCACGCTGCCCGCCTGGAGGGTATCCCGGTTAAAGTCCTCCTGGCGCCGGGTCAGGCTCCGCAGCCGGGCCAGCAGTTCCCCCATGGCAAAGGGTTTCGTCAGGTAGTCATCGGCACCGGCGTCCAGGCCCGTGATCCGGTCATCCACCTCGGCTTTGGCCGTCAGCATGATCACCGGGGTCCGGTCCCCTTCCTTCCGCAGCTCCGTCAGTGCAGTGATGCCGTCCTTCACGGGCATCATGATGTCAAAGACCATGGCGTCATAGATATTCTGGCGGGCTTTGTCCACAGCCGCCTGGCCGTCGTATACGGCGTCCACCTGGTAGCCGCTGTGTTCCAGCACCGCCACCAGGGCCATGGACATGGGTTTTTCATCTTCTGCAAGCAGGATTTTCATAGAGGGATGGCTCCTTTCCTCAGGCTTCCCGGATCAGTTTCCGGATGGTTTCCATGGACAGGTCACAGGCGGCCAGTTCATCGGCACACCGTTTCAGTTCCCGGCCGATCAGTTCCGGGTTCCTGATTTCATGTTTGTACTTCATTTCATGTTCCAGGCTGGCCCAGGAATCCATGGCGATGGTGCGCAGCTGGATTTCCGCGTAGAAAATGCCCGGCTCGTGGCCTTCCACGTCGGCAAAGGGCATCTCCAGCCGCAGGATCATGTGGTACGACCGGTACCCATTGGGCTTGACGTTGCGGATGTAGTCCTTTTCCTGGATGATGGTGCAGCCGGGAATCTGGCGGATGTCAGCAATGTTCCGTTCAATGTCGCTTAAAAAGCGGCAGACGATCCGCAGTCCGATGGCGTCATGGATGGTGTGCAGGGCCGATACTGCATTCACCGGCAGTTCTTTGCGCCGGCACTTCTCTTCCATGCTGGCCACATCCTTCACCCGGTAGATCAGATGTTCGTAGGCACTCTGCCCGGTTTTTTGCTTTTCTGTTTCGTTGTACTGTTCGATGGCCCCCACCAGGCGCTGCATCACCTGTTCCAGGACTGGCCGCCAGGCTTCGTAGGTATTGTCCGGATGTTCGTTCAAGGCGTTTCCTCCTTTTGCAGGAATGTTCCGACGTTTTCTTCTTTATTGTACCATAGCTTTGTGGAATTTCAGTGAAAAAGCAGAACCTCTGATAACAGGGATATCCGCCCTTTTCAAGGGCGGGGGACCATTGCGCCAAAGCGCAATGGTGGTGGGTTCTCCCCCATGCAAAAAGGACCTGTCCCCCACAGGGACAGGTTCTTTCCTTCAGCCACAGCTCATGGCTTTATTATTTGATGTTGTAGAACACCTTCATGCCGTTGTACTGTGCCGCAGCGCCCAGATCTTCCTCGATCCGCAGCAGCTGGTTGTACTTGGCCACCCGGTCGGTCCGGCAGGGGGCCCCGGATTTGATCTGACCGGCGTTGGTGCCCACCACCACATCGGCAATGGTGGTATCTTCCGTTTCACCGCTCCGGTGGGAAACGATGGCGGTATAGCCAGCCCGTTTGGCCATTTCAATGGCATCCAGGGTTTCGGTCAGGGTCCCGATCTGGTTCAGTTTGATCAGGATGGCATTGGCCACACCCTGTTCGATGCCCTTCTTCAGCCGTTCCACGTTGGTGACGAACAGGTCATCGCCCACCAGCTGGACTTTTTTGCCCAGGGCATCGGTGAGTTTCTTCCAGCCGTCCCAGTCGTCTTCGGCCAGGCCATCTTCGATGGAAACGATGGGGTATTTTTCGCACAGGGAAGCGTACCATTCCACCATTTCATCGGCAGTCTTGACCACGCCTTCCCCTTTCAGGTTGTACTTACCGTCTTCGAACAGTTCGCTGGCAGCGGTGTCGATGGCCAGACGGACCTGTTCACCGGGTTTGTAGCCGGCTTTTTCGATGGCTTCCACGATCACCTGCAGGGCCTCTTCGTTGCTCTCCAGGTTGGGAGCGAAGCCGCCTTCATCGCCTACGGCCGTTGCCAGGCCTTTGCCCTTCAGCACTTTCTTCAGGGCCTGGTAGATTTCGGCGTTGATGCGCAGGGCTTCGGCAAAGCTGTCAGCCCCCACAGGCATAATCATGAATTCCTGGATGTCCACATTGTTATCCGCATGGGCACCGCCGTTCAGGATGTTCATCATGGGCACGGGCAGTTCCTTGGCGTTCACGCCGCCCAGGTACTGATACAGGGGCAGGCCCACCGCATTGGCAGCGGCCTTGGCCACAGCCAGGGAGACGCCCAGGATGGCGTTGGCACCCAGTTTGCCCTTGTTGGGGGTCCCGTCCAGACGGATCATGGCCTGGTCGATTTCCACCTGACGGGTGGGATCCAGTCCGATGATCACATCGGCAATGGCATCGTTGACGTTTTCCACGGCTTTGGAAACGCCCTTGCCGCCGAAACGGTCCTTGTCCCCGTCCCGCAGTTCCACGGCTTCATGGACACCGGTGGAAGCACCGGAAGGAACGGCAGCGCGGCCAATGGTGCCGTCGTCCAGCAGCACATCCACTTCAACCGTGGGATTGCCCCGGGAATCCAGGATTTCTCTTGCACAAACATTTTCAATGATCGGCATTGTAATCACCTCGTGTTTAAAATTTATTGTGTCCCCCTGAAAGGGGGAACGAACCCGCCTGGCGGGTAGGGGGTCTCACATCGGGTGTAAAAACCCCACCACCGTTGCGCTGAAGCGCAACGGTCCCCCGCCCCTTTCAGGGGCGGACAAAATCCATTATTTCACCAGCAGGGAATGGCCTGTCATGGCCTCCGGTTTCGGCAGGCCCAGCAGATCCAGCAGGGTGGGCGAAATATCGCTCAGCCCCCCGTTTTCTACCTTCGTGCCGGCGTCCGCCCCTGCCACCAGGAACGGCACCGGATTGGTGGTATGGCTGGTCATGGGTGCATGGGTCACCGGGTCTTCCATTTCTTCCAGGTTCCCGTGATCCGCCGTGATGCACACGGCCCCGCCCTTTTTCAGGATGGTATCCACCAGGCTGCCCACACATTCATCCACGGCTTCCAGAGCCGCAATGGCTGCCTTCAGGCTGCCCGTATGGCCCACCATGTCCGGATTGGCGAAATTCAGGATCACCAGGTCGTACAGGTCCTTTTCCAAGGCTTCCTGGAGTCTGTCCGTCACAATGTAGGCGCTCATCTCCGGCTGCAGGTCATAGGTGGCCACTTTGGGAGAAGGTACCAGGATCCGGTCTTCTCCAGGGAAGGGCTGTTCCCGGCCCCCATTGAAGAAGAAGGTCACATGGGCGTATTTTTCCGTTTCCGCAATGTGCAGCTGGTGCAACCCGGCTTTGGAAACCACTTCTGCCAGGGTATCCCTGATTTCTTCCGGTGGGAAGGCCACCGCAGCCTGGAGGTTCTTTTCGTATTCCGTCATGGAGACGAAATGCACCGGCAGGGCGTCGGACGGCCGCTGGAACCCGGCAAAGTCCGTATCCGTAAAGGCGTGGGTCAGTTCCCGGGCCCGGTCGGGCCGGAAGTTGAAGAACACCATGCTGTCGCCGGTTTCGACCTTGCCATTGACCCCCTCCACCCGGAAGGGGACCACGAACTCGTCGGTCTGGCCTGCTGCGTAGGCAGCCTCCAGCCCGGCTTCCGGGGTAGCGGCCGTAAGGCTCTCGCCCCCGGTCATCACGTCGAAAGCTTTCTGGATCCGTTCCCACCGTTTGTCCCGGTCCATGGCATAGTACCGGCCGGAGACCGTGGCGATCTGCCCCACTCCCAGTTCCCGGCAGGCTTTTTCCACCTGCTGCAGATAAGGCAGTGCACTTTGGGGCGGCGTATCCCGTCCATCCAGGAAGGCATGGACATACACGTCCTTCACGCCCAGTTTCTTCGCCATGGCCAGCAGACCCAGCAGATGGTCGATGTGGCTGTGTACGCCCCCATCACTCAACAGCCCCAGCAGATGGAGCTTTTTGCCCCCATCCCGGGCCTGTTCCATAGCCTTCACCAGCACCGGATTGGTTTCCAGGCTGCCGTCCTTCACCGCCCGGCTGATCCGGGTCAGGCTCTGGTAGATGATGCGGCCGGAACCGATGGACAGATGGCCCACCTCCGAGTTGCCCATCTGTCCCTCCGGCAGTCCCACAGCCTCTCCGCTGCATTTCAGCTGGGCGTGGGGGTACCGGTTGAAATAATAGTCCAGATGCGGCGTCCGGGCACGGGTCACCGCATTGGTGGGCGAAGGGGGAGCGATCCCCCATCCGTCCAGGATCATCAGCACTACAGGTTTCTTTTTCATCAGTGCGCCTCAGAACGTATTGGCAATAGCGCTGAATTCATTGGCATCCAAGCTGGCACCGCCCACCAGGACACCATCGATGCCGTCCACATGGAAGGCATGAGCGTTCTTGCTGTTCACGCTGCCGCCGTACAGGATGCGTACCCGGCGAGCTGCTTCCTTACCGAATTTGTCTTCCACAACCTTGCGGATCACTTCAGCGGCTGCCACGGCATCCGCCACTTCAGCAGTCTTGCCGGTGCCGATGGCCCAGATGGGTTCGTAGGCAACCAGCAGATGTTCGATCTGTTTTTCATCCAGTACATCCAATACCGGTTTCAGCTGGCTCAGGATCTTGTCCTTTGCAGCACCCTTGGCATGTTCTTCTTCGTTTTCGCCCACGCACAGCACCGGATCCAGTTCGTTCCGGTAGGCAGCCTGGACCTTCTTCACCACGATGTCGTCGGTGTCACCGAACAGCGCACGCCGTTCGCTGTGACCCACGATGACGTACCGGGAACCGATCTCGGCGATCATGGGACCGGACACAGCGCCGGTGAAGGCACCTTCGTCCTCGAAGTACAGGTCCTGGGCCCCGTAGCCGATGCCGTCTTCATCCACCATGGCAGCGACACTTTCCAGCGCGGTAAAGGGCGGGAAGAGAACGATCTCCGCCTGGGCCATTTCCGTGTTATGGGCAATCTGATGGGCCAGTTCCATGGCCTCTTCCACGGTCTTGTGGCATTTCCAGTTGCCGGCTACAATGGGGGTCCGCAGGTCATCCAGAGCAGCCACCCCGGGCAGCACCTTGCCCTCCAGGTATTCCAGGGAAGCACCGCCGCCAGTGGAAACGTGGCTCATTTTGTCACCCAGGCCCATTTGTTTCACAGCAGCAGCGCTGTCGCCACCACCCACGATGGTGATGCCGTCAGAAGCTGCCAGAGCTTCGGCCACCTTGCGTGTACCGGCTGCGAAGTTGGGCATTTCGAACACGCCCATGGGCCCGTTCCACACGATGGTCTTCATGCCGGCCAGGGTTTCCGCATACAGGTCTGCGGTCTTGGGACCGATATCCAGGGCCATGTATTCCGGATTCAGATGATCCAGGTCTTCGGCTTCATGATCTGCATCGTTGTCGAACTTGGCAGCCATGACCAGGTCCACGGGCAGCAGCATCTTCGTCTTGTTTTCGGCAGCTTCGGCCAGCAGGTCTTTGGCAACGCCGATGCTTTCCTGTTCCACCAGGGATTTGCCCAGGTTGTAGCCTTGGGCCACCAGGAAGGTATTGGCCATGCCACCGCCGATCAGGATTACATCCGCTTTCTTGATCAGGCTGCGGATGACGGCAATCTTGTCGGCCACTTTGGCACCGCCGATGATGGCTGCGAACGGACGGGCAGGGTTATCCACGGCATTGCCCAGATAGGCGATTTCCTTTTCCAGCAGGAAGCCGGCCACTGCGGGCAGATAATGGGTCACCCCTTCTACGGAAGCATGGGCCCGGTGGGATACACCGAAACCGTCGTTCACATACACATCCGCCAGGGAAGCCAGTTCCTGGGAGAATTTCGGGTCGTTCTTCTCCTCTTCCGGATGGAACCGCAGGTTCTCCAGCATGAGGATCTCTCCGTTGCCCAGGTTTTCCGCCGCTTCTTTGGCTTCTTTGCCCACGCAGTCCGGGCAGAACTGCACCGGACGATGGATCAGCTTGCTCAGGGCTTCGGCCACCGGTTTCAGGCTGTACTTGGGATTGACCTTTCCTTTGGGACGGCCCAGGTGTGCCATCAGGATGACGGCAGCGCCCTGGTCCAGCAAATATTGAAGGGTGGGCAGGGAGGCTTCCATACGAGTAGAATCCGTGATTTCCCCCTTGTCGTTCATGGGTACGTTATAGTCCACCCGGACCAGTACCCGTTTCCCCGTCAGTGAAATATCTTTGATGGTTTTCTTATCCATAAGAACCCACACCCACCTTTCTCTCAATTAAAGCCCTTTGGAGGCCACGAACACAGCCATGTCAACCATCCGGTTGGAATAGCCCCATTCGTTATCATACCAGGAAACCACCTTGGCCATACGAGGACCCACCATCATGGTGGACAGGCCGTCCACAATGGAGCTCAGCGGGCAGCCGCTGTAGTCGCAGGAAACCAGGGGCAGTTCGTTGTAGCCCAGGATGCCTTTCATGGTGGTTTCAGAAGCCACGCGCATGGCTTCGTTGATTTCTTCCTTGGTGGTGTCTTTCTTCAGGGTTACCACCAGATCGGTCAGAGAAACATCCGGAGTCGGGACACGGATGGCCATGCCCTTCAGTTTGCCCTGCAGTTCCGGCAGCACCAGACCGATGGCCTTGGCAGCCCCGGTGGTGGTGGGGATGATGGAGCAGGCGCCGGCCCGGGCACGACGCAGGTCTTTGTGGGCAGCATCCAGGATCTTCTGGTCATTGGTATAGGAATGGACGGTGGTCATCATGCCCTCTTCAATGCCGAAGTTGTCCTGCAGCACCTTGGTGAAGGGAGCCAGGCAGTTGGTGGTGCAGGAGGCGTTGGAGATGATGTTGTGATGTTTGGGATCATACTTGTCATCGTTGACGCCCATGACCATGGTGATATCTTCGCCTTTGGCCGGAGCTGCAATGATCACTTTTTTGGCACCGTTGTCCAGATGGGGTTGTACGGTTTCACGGGTCTTGAATTTACCGGTGGTTTCCAGGACCACGTCCACGCCCATGTCGCCCCAGGGGATTTCAGCCGGGCTGTTGAAACGGGTGAATTTGATGGCCTTGTCGCCCACATGCATGATATCCCCATCCACGGAGATGTCTTCATCGAAGGTGCCATGGATGGAATCATACTTCAGCAGATGGGCATAGGTATCGATGCCGGAACGAGCATTGACTGCTACGACTTCCACTTCCGGGTTCTTCACCGCGATCCGCAGCACGCAGCGACCAATACGACCAAATCCATTGATACCGATTTTTACCATTTTTACCATTCCTCCTAAAAAATTTATACAGTGTGACGGTTTCCGTCCTGTAAACAACATATGATTTCCCGGGCAGCGGCCTCGTCAGTGACCAGGATATCATCCTGGCCGCTGCGCAGTACGGAAAGGATGGCGCGTCCCTTGGATCGTCCCCCTCCGATGCCCATAACCGTGTGGATCGTTTCCAGATCGTTCACCATGAGCCCCAGGGTGTCGGTGCTGTGCACCACCTGCCCATTCAGGTCAAAATACTGGCCCAGGGCTTCGCCGATGGCACCCCTGTTTTCCAGTTCCTTCATCAGTGCGGGCCCCACGCCCCGTTTTTTTGCCATCACCTGGGCCTGTCCCATGCCATGGACCAGGATGTCCGCGCTCTTGATGGTTTCCACCACCTGTTTCACCCGGGCATCTTCCTCCAGGATCTTGCGCAGCACATCCTCGCTGACACTGTCAGGCACATACAGCTGCAGGTACCGGGTCTTCAGCCGGCCGGCCAGCACCGTGGCAATGGTATTGGCTTGCAGCTCCATCCGGTCCCCCAGACCGCCCCGGGCCGGCACCACCACCGTTTCCGGTTCGTTGCCGTAGGTGTTCTGGGCCATGGCCGCCACCGTAGTCCCACCGGTGACCGCCACGATGTGGGGTTTGTGATCGCTCAGCAAATGCAACAAAATACCGGCTGCCACCCGTCCGATTTCCCGGGTAACCACCTGATCCTGGTCCGCATTCCCGGGCAGTACCACCACTTTCTGCAAGTGGAGTTTCTCCTCCAGGACGGATTCCAGGCTGGAAAGTTTCTGCAGCCGGTTCACATAGTCCCGGAGTTCCTGGAGAAGCACGGCCCCCTCATCAGTAATGCTCATCCCCGTGAGAGTAAAGTCCAGCAGCCCCGCTTCCTTGAGGAAATCCACATGGGAGCGGAGGATCCGTTCGCTGAGCCCCAGCTTCTTGGCCAGGGTCCGGCGCCCGATGGGCTGGTCGTGGCTGATCTGGCGCAGCACCTTATAGCGCTCCGTCAGAAGCTCCACCATTTCCGGAACCAGTTTATTTTGTAAGTTGATGATCCGATCCAAACTGATGTTGCACATTTTGTCCCTCGTGGTACTTTTTATGTCCCACCCTGTTCGAAAAAAAAATAAATCGTCTTACGGATTCATTATAACATATTGGACAGAAAAAGAAAGGGGGTGTGTAAAAATGTTTTTACACATCCCTTTTATAATTGTGTCCCCCTGAAAGGGGGAAAGGACCCGCTTGCGGGTAGGGGGTTTTTACTACTTCCAAACGATCACAAAAGCAACTTTTAAATCTGTGAAAAAGAGGAAATACCCATCATTTAATCTTCCCCACATCCAGGCTGATATCCACGGCCTGCACGCTATGGGTCAGGGCCCCTACGCTGATCACATCCACCCCGGCAGCTGCCGCCGCCTGCAGGTTGGTGGCATTGATGCCGCCGCTGGCCTCCACCACGGCCCGATGATCGATCATGGCCACACATTCCTTCATGGCTTCCGGCGCCATGTTATCCAGCATGATCACGTCGGCGCCACCGGCCACCGCCTCTCTGGCCTGATCCAGGCTTTCCACCTCAATCTCGATTTTCGTCATGTGGCTGGCATAGGCTTTGGCCCGTGCCAGTGCCTCCTTCACCCCGCCGGCCACGGCGATGTGGTTGTCCTTGATCAGGATGGCGTCATACAGGCCCAGCCGGTGGTTGTGACCGCCGCCCACCCGGACCGCATATTTTTCCAGCTGCCGCAGGCCCGGCGTGGTCTTCCGGGTATCCACCACCCGGGTGCCGTAAGGTCTGGCCAGGTCTGCCAGCTGTCGGGTCTGGGTAGCTACTCCGCTGAGATGCTGCAGCAGGTTCAGGGCCAGCCGTTCTCCGGTGAGCACACTGCGGGCGCTGCCCCGGATCTCTGCGATCTTCGTGCCATAGGACAGGGGATCCCCGTCTTTGGCCAGGGCCGTGAATGCAAGACTGGGGTCCAGCAGCTGGAACACCCGCCGGGCCACCTCCACCCCGCACAAAATCCCCGTATCCTTGGAATGGATCAGACCGGTGGTCACTGCATCCTCCGGAATCAGGGCCTGGCTGGTCAGATCTCCAGTACCGATGTCTTCTTCCAGCCAGCGGCGCAGGCTGTCGTCCAGAGCAAAATTACGCATGGGCCACGCCTCCTTCCCGTTCTTCTACACTGTGATGCCGCCAGCATTCCCGAGGTTTCGGAAAGTCCAGACGGTAATGGGCGCCCCGGCTTTCCTGCCGCTCCAGGGCTGCTCCGGCAATCAGCCAGGATACCAGGAGCTGGGATTTCAGGTCCAGCAGCTCGTAGGTGGCAGCCGTTTCCTTTTCATAAGATGCCATCCGGGCGGCAAAGAGGTTCCGGGCTTCCTGGATGTCTTCCTGATCCCGGGCAATGCCCAGCTGCCGGCTCATCCGTTCCTGGGCAGTTTTCCGGTCTTCGGCCCACTGTTCCGGGGTGGTGGTGCAGGCCGCCAGGGCCGAACGCCATTCCAGACCTTCCCCGGCTTCCGGTTGCCGTTCATTGCAGATGGCCTGCGCCGTGCGGCGGCCAAAGACAAGCCCTTCCAGCAGGGAATTGCTGGCCAGCCGATTGGCCCCCTGCAGTCCGGTGCAGGCCGCTTCCCCGCAGGCGTACAGGTGTTGGATATTGGTACGTCCCCAGGCATCCGTACGGATGCCGCCCATCATATAATGGGCCGCCGGAGCGATGGGGATCCGTTCCGACTTCATGTCCACCCCATATTCCTTCAGAGTCTTGTAGATCATGGGGAATTTCTGTTCCACCCGGTCGATGACCGTGGCGTCCAGCAGCACATGATCACTGCCGCAATGCTTCATTTCCGTGGCAATGGCCCGGGCCACCACATCCCGGGGCGCCAGCTCCTTCATGGGGTGGTACCCGGGCATGAACCGTTCGCCTCTGGTGTTGTACAGCAGGGCGCCGGCCCCCCGCACCGCCTCCGAAACCAGGAAGCTGGGATGGCCGGGCAGCGCCAGGGCCGTGGGATGGAACTGAACAAATTCCATATCCATCAATTCCGCACCGGCCCGGTACGCCAGGGCGATGCCGCTGCCCGTAGCCCCTTCCGGATTAGTGGTATGGGCAAAAAGGCGCCCCACCCCGCCGGTGGCAATGACCACATCATGGGCTTTCAGGTGCACCATGTTCCCCTCATGGAGGGCCATGGCGCCGTAACAGGTCCCCTGTTTCACCAGCAGGTCCGTGACATAGCAGTGTTCCAGGCTTCTGATCCGGGATTCTTTACCTGTGATTTCCCGCAGAGCCCGGGACACTTCCGCCCCGGTGCTGTCCCCATTGGCATGGACGATCCGGTTCCGGCTGTGGCAGCCTTCCCGCCCCAAAGCCAGCGTCCCGTCCGGGTTCCTGTCGAACCGGGCTCCGTGGTGCAGCAGATCCAGCACCGCCCCGGGTCCCTCGGTGACCACGATTTCCGCCATAGTCTCGTCCGTCAGTCCGGCACCGGCCACCAGGGTATCATGGAAGTGCAGCCGGGGATCATCGTCGTGGCCCAGCGCCGCGGCAATGCCGCCCTGTGCCTTGGCCGTGTTGCTGTCTGACAGTTCATCCCGTACCACCACCAGCACCCGGTGGCCGGCCTCTGCTGCCGACCAGGCAGCCTGCAATCCGGCCGCACCGGATCCGATGACCAGCACATCGGTACTGATGCAGGGTGCCGTTTTCGTATCAAAAGAAGTCCAATAAGTTTCCATTGGGAAACGCCTCCGTAGTCTTTTCGTTGTGTCCCCCTGAAAGGGGGAAGGACAAATTTTTTCTACTTCACTGCCAGCATCCGTTCAAGGGCCACCCGGGCCTTTTCAGCGATGGGTTCGGGGACCACCACCCGGGGTTCCAGGGTCTCCAGCGCCTGTTTCACCTTTTCCAACGTGGTCTTCTTCATATTGGGGCACACCATGTCCCCGGCCATGTAGAATTTCTTGTGGGGGCATTTCCAGGCCAGCTGGGTCAGTACCCCGCATTCTGTGGCGATGATGAATTCCTCCCGGTCGCTCTGCTCCGCATACTTCACGATGCCCGTGGTGCTGCCCACGTAATCAGCCAGGGCCCGCACCTGGGGCCGGCATTCCGGATGCATCAGCACCAGAGCCCCCGGATGGGCCTTTTTCGCCGCTTCCACCTCTTCCACCGTTAGGTTGAAATGGGTGGGGCAGGCACTTTGCCAGGGGATGATCCGGGCATGGGTCTGTTCTGCCGTAAAAGAAGCCAGGTCCTGGTCGGGTACGAACAACAGCTCCTGATCCTTCGGCAGGCTCTCCACCACCTTCACCGCATTGGAACTGGTGCAGCAGATTTCGCTGAGGGCCTTTACACTGGCCGGCGTATTGACGTAGGAAACCACTTTGTATTCCGGGTGCTGTGCCAGTACCGCCTTCACCCTGGCCTCCAGGGTGTCGTCGAACATCCGGCAGGTGGCATCGGGGGCCGGCAGCAGGGTAATCTTGTCAGGCGACAGGATGTTGGCCGTTTCCGCCATGAACCGGACCCCACAGAACACAATGACGTCTGCATCGGTCCTGGCCGCCTCCTGGCTCAGGCCGAAAGAATCACCGCAGAAATCGGCGATTTCCTGGATTTCTTCCGGCTGGTACACGTGGGCCAGGATCACCGCGTTCCGTTCTTTTTTCAGCCGGGCAATGGCATCATACAAGTCTTCCATGGATCAGGACTCCTTTTTGGAGGGGGCCGCAGCGCAACCCCGAAGTTTATTTGGTATACATTATACACGATTTTGATTTCATTGTCATGTCAGCAGATGGCAACGGATAATGCAATGACTCCATTGTAGCCTGTTTTGGGATTTTGTGCAAGAAAAAAGAAGCTGTGAAAAAATCCTTCACAGCTTCTCTATTTGCCAGCAAGAGCTGGCTTCCATCGGCTGGTGACTAGAGACTAGTGACTGATCCAGCTATGGCTATCATTCCACGGTCACACTCTTTGCCAGGTTCCGGGGTTTATCTACATCGCATCCTCTGGCCAGGGCTGCATAGTAGGCCAGCAGCTGCAGGGGAATCACCGCCAGGATCGGGGCCAGGTCTTCATCCGCTTTCGGAATGATGATCACGCTGTCCGCATGTTTGGCCAGCTCCGTATCCCCTTCCATGCCGATACCGATGACGATGGCACCACGGCTCTTCACTTCCACCAGGTTGCTGATGGTCTTGTCGTAGATGTTGCTCTGGGTGGCCAGTACGATCACCGGCACCCCTTCCGTGATCAGAGCCAGGGTCCCGTGTTTCAGTTCACCGGCCGCATAGGCTTCTGCATGGATGTAGGAGATTTCCTTCAGCTTCAGGGCACCTTCCAGAGCCACGGCATAGTCCAGGCTCCGGCCCAGGAAGAAGGCATCTTCCCGGTTGGCATAGTTGTTGGCATACACCTTGATCTGATCCACATGGTCCAGGATGTCGTGCATCCGTTCCGGAACAGCCAGTACGGCCTGGATCAGTTCGTGCAACCGTTCATCGCTCAGCTTGCCCACCAGATGGGAAATGTACATGCTGAGCAGCAGCATGACAATCAGCTGGGTGGTGTAGGCCTTCGTGGAGGCCACGGCGATTTCCGGACCGGCGTAGGTGTATACCACCTGGTCAGCTTCCCGGGCGATGGAGGAACCCACCACGTTGGTCACGGCCATGGTCCTGGCCCCCCGCCGTTTGGCTTCCTTCAGGGCTTCCAGGGTATCGCTGGTCTCGCCGCTCTGACTGACCACGATGCACATGCAGTTCTCGTCGATGATCGGGTCCCGATACCGGAATTCAGAAGCGATGTCCACTTCCACCGGGATCCGGGCCATCTTTTCGATGTAGTACTTGCCCACGATGCCCGCATGATAGGCCGTGCCGCAGGCTACAATGAAGATCTTCTTCAGGTCCTTGAAGGTTTCCGCGGTCCAGTTCAGTTCGTTGAACGTCACCTTGTCGCTGTCCCGGCTTACCCGGCCCCGCAGGGTATCCCGGACCGCCTTGGGCTGTTCATAGATTTCCTTCAGCATGAAGTGTTCGAAACCGCCTTTTTCAGCCGCTTCGGCGTCCCAGTTCACCCGGAACACTTCCTTGTTGATCTTCTTGCCGTCCAGATCCTTGACCGTCACCTTGTCCGCTTCCACAACGGCCATTTCCCCATCGCTGAGGATGTAGGTGTCCCGGGTCTTGTTGATGATGGCCGGGATATCGGAAGCGATGTAGTTCTCGCCCTTGCCCAGACCGATGACCAGCGGGTTGTTCTTCTTGGCACAGATCAGCTTGCTGGGGTCCTTGGCGCACAGGAACACCAGGGAATAGGACCCCTGGATGGTGTGCAGCACCTTCCGGACCGTGCTTTCAAAGTCCCCATCCCACAGGTCGGCCATCAGATGGGGCACGATTTCCGTATCCGTTTCGGACAGGAAATGATGACCCTTCTTCAGCAGCGCCTGTTTCAGGGGCATGTAGTTTTCGATGATCCCGTTGTGGACCACGGCGAATTGGCCGCTTTCGTCCATATGGGGATGGGCATTGATGTCGCTGGGTTTTCCGTGGGTGGCCCACCGGGTGTGGCCGATGCCGATGGTACCCACCGGTTCATGGCCCACGATTTTCTGCCGCAGGGCGTCCAGACGGCCCACGCATTTTTCCACGTCGATCTTGCCGTCGTTGTAAACGGCGATGCCCGCAGAATCATACCCTCTATATTCCAGTTTGCTCAGCCCTTCCATCAGAAAAGGCGTGGCCTGATGACGTCCGATGTAACCAACAATACCGCACATTGTGTGAAATTCCTCCTGATGTGTTCGTAGTTACCGTCTGCCGCGGCTCCTTCTGTATGCCCCCGTTGCCGGAGGGATTTGTAGAGCCGTTTACGGTTTGCAGCTTACCGAGAGGCATCCGCTGACGTATCGATGAACCTCTTCCTCGTCGGCCGGAACAGCGTTCCGGCACCTGCGCTCAAAGATTTACAATGATCCCGTTCCCATTCCCCTCCCAAAAGAACAGGCGGCCAGCCAGATCGGCACCCCCGGCTGACATGTCACTGCAGATACTTTATCATACACTATATAGCCCAGGAAAGCAAGATGAGGGGAATCCGCCGGTGGAATTCGTTGGGTCGCAGGGAAGGACGAGCCATTGTGTCCCCCTGAAAGGGGGAAAGGACCCGCTTGCGGGTAGGGGGTTCGCACACCTGCCAATCGAAAACAGGACAAATCTTTGTGTCCCCCTGCCCCTCATTCTTCAAAAGGAAACTTGAACAACTGGAACTGGGGTCTGCCGTACAGATAACTGGTGTCATTCAGGTCGAACACGGCATGTTCGCCCCACTTGTTCACCCCCAGCACCGTGACGGACCCGGGCCGGATGTCAAAAGAGATCTTCTTGTCCGCCACTTCCTGGATGCTGAGCCCCAGCCAGGCGAACAGCATATTCTGGATGGTCCCCTTATGGGACACGATGATCAGATCCCCCTTCTGCTGCTCCACCAGCTTCCGGAACCCTGTCACCGTCCGCTCATAGAAACTGCGCCGGGTCTCACCCCCGTCGTAGTTGATATGATCCAGTTCCCGACCGGTCACCGGCGGATGGTAGAACGCCCGGGCCTCTTTTTTGGACAGTCCGGCCGCCCTTCCATTGTTCTTTTCCCGCAAAAAGGAAAAACACTGTACCGGCCCGGCCTGAAGCTTCTCGGCAATGATCTGGGCTCCGGTGCGGGCCCGCTGCAGATCGCTGGCCACCACCCTGGGTGCCGGATGGCCGACAAAATCCCTGGCCAGGCATTCCGCCAGTTGGGCAAACTGGGAAAGGCCCCTTTCGGTCAGGGCCGAATCCGTCCAGCCCCCGGTCAGTTCATGGATATGATGATCAGCTTCTCCGTGTCGGATCAATAGGATCATGATGATTTCCCCTTATATATATCTCTTCAGCGTAATGGCGTACCGCCCCTTCTTCGTGGTGCCCCGCACTTCGGCCAGCTCCACTCTTCCCCGGCTGCGGAAGGAAATCATATCCCCCTCCTTCACGGTCTGGGACGGGCTCTTGGCGTCCTGCCAGTTCAGTTTCACGTTCTGGCCCTTGATTTCGTCCGCCATCCGGCTGCGGCTGACCCCGTACCCGCTGGCTGCCACCGCATCCAGCCGCAGGGCCGCCACCGTGGCGCTGATCAGTTTGATCTTCTGTTCCTTTTCCTTCAGGTCGCTGAGGGGGATTTCCTTCACTTCCACCGTGGCCGCACCGATTTTGGTCAGGTTGCTGAGCACGTACTCCACCATGGGGGTATCCACCACGATTTGGGCCCCCTCATCGATGAACACGATGTCGCCCAGGATCTCTCGTTTGCAGCCCAGGCCCATGAAGGCCCCCAGCACATCCCGGTGGCCGATTTCATAGTACCGCTTGTCCCACAGGATTTCCAGGGCCGTAATGGCAAAGTCCGGCTGGCCGTAAAAGTCTTCGCTGACGAAAGCCACCTTCTGCCGTTCCCCATTGTGGAAGCCCCCATTCAGTTCATACCGCACCTGGGGAAAGTTGGCGGCCACGATCTCTGCCACATTCTGGCCATGGGGATCCAGGAACCCTGTCACCCTGAACCGGCGGCTCTTCCTTGCCCCGTCGGCCAGATCCAGCAACTGGGCAGCTAGTTCCTCGTCTCCGCTGGCCTTGAAATAGCGCAATACCGTTTCCCGTTGTTGTTGATTGTTTGCCATATTATTTCTTCAATGCGGCGCTCCGGTCCAGGACGGCCTGTACCGCATCGTAAAACGCTCCTCTCACTCCGTGGTTTTCCAGGGCCTTGATCCCTGCAATGGTAGTGCCTCCGGGGCTGGTCACCTGATCCCGCAGCTGGGCCGGATGCAGCCCGGTCTTCAGGGCCATCATGCCGCTGCCGGCCATGGTCTGGGCCGCCAGTTTGATGGCCATGGCCCGGGGCAGTCCGGCCATGACACCGGCATCTGCCAGGGCATCGATGACCACGAACAGGTAGCCGGGACCGCAACCGCTGATGGCCGTAATGGCTTCCATGGATTTTTCGTCCACCCGCACCGTTTCGCCACAGCTGTTGAAGATGGCTTCCGCCGCTTCCATGAAATCTTCGCTCACCTGGTCGTCACCGGTCAGGGCCGTCATTCCCATCCCCACAGCCAGCGGGGTGTTGGGCATGGTGCGGATCACCGGATGATCCGGCACCAGGTCATGGAGCATGGCCAAGTCATAGCTGCCCATAATGGACAGGATCCGGGCCCCTTCCGGCAGCGCATCCACCAGTTCCTTCGTCACAGCCGTCCGGGCCATCTGCGGTTTCACTGCCAGGATCACCAGGTCGGCATCCTTGACTGCTTCTTTGTTGTCACCGGTCACAGCAATGGCATAGGTATCCTTCAGATACGCCTGCCGTCTGGCCGTGGGCACGGCGGCGGTCACCTGTTCCTTCGTCACCAGACCCCCATTCAGGATCCCTTTCAAAATGGCTTCCCCCATGGCCCCACAACCAATGAAGGTGATTTTCGTATTGTTTAACGCTGCCACGGATCATTACTCCCTTCCGAACCAAAATTGGTATTTTCTGTATCGATATCCACGTTGGGCGGAGCGCACACCAGCAGGTTCCGTCCGATTTTCCGCAGGGTGCCGTCCAGGGCATAGATGGTGCCGCTGATGAAGTCGATGATCCGTTTCCGTACGTCCGCATCGGTGTCTTCGAAATTGATCACCACCGGCTGGTTTTTGCACAAGTAATCGGCCATTTTCTGGCTGTCATTGAAGTCGATGGGTTCGATGACCACCACACTGACCGGATTCCGGTTCACCGGCATGGACAGTACCTTGTCCCCGCTGCGGGTGGTCGTACCGCGGGATTCTTCCTCACGGCCGTAGTCCCTGCTGTACTCCTTGGTGTAGTCCTTGCCGTAATCCTTGTCGAACACCTTGTCATAAGGCTTCTCGTAGGATTTTTCATAGGGCTTGTCATAGGAAGGATCGCTGTCCTTCTCATAACTTTTATCCCGCCAGCTGGAACCGCTGCCGAACATGGGCACCACCTTGCTGTCGTCCTGTTCTTCCGTATCTTCCAGCGGTGCATCCTCCTGCAGGTCCTGGCTGTTGGACAGGCCGAAATAGGACAGGAACTTCTTCAATTTGTTTTTCATGTTTTCCACCATTTCTGTTTAAAATTTCAGGGAGTAATCCCGGGCGCCGAACAGGGCGGACCCTACCCGCACCTCATTGGCCCCTTCTTCCACGGCGATCCAGTAATCGTGGGTCATGCCCATGGAAAGGGTATCCACGGCGTCGCTCTTCAGAGCCTCTTTCAGATAGACAAAATCCTTGTACCCGGCGGCGAATACCGGACGGGTCTCTTCCACATGGTCCGTCGCCTGGGCAATCACCATGACCCCCCTCACCCGGATATGGGGATAGTTCTTCAATTCCGGAATGGCTGCCCGGAAGTCTTCGGGGGCAAAGCCGCTTTTCTGCTCTTCCCCGGCCTCGTTGATCTGCAGCAGCACATCCTGCACCTTGCCCAGTTCCACAGCCGCCTTTTCCAGATGGTCCAGGATCTTCAGGCTGTCCACACTTTCGATCATGTCAAAATGTTCCACCGCATGTTTGGCCTTGTTGGTCTGCAGATGGCCGATCAGATGCCAGTGGCCGCCGGCAGGCAGCACGGCCTGTTTGTGCATGGCTTCCTGCACCCGGTTTTCACCGATTTCCGTCAGCCCGCAGGCCAGGGTATCGGTGATTACAGAAGCAGGATGGTTCTTGGTCACTGCCAGGATGGTCACCGTATCCCCGGTGATCTTGGGTTCAGTCCGTTTGGCCAGAGCCTCGTTGATTCTGGCCTGTACCGTTGCAATATTGTCTTGTAACATGGGAAACCCCATCTCCTTTATGAATTTGTATCCCTCTGAAAAGAGGCGGGCAGGAGTCTCACATCTGGTGTAAAACCCATCCACCGTCCATGCGGACGGTCCCCCTTCCCTTTCCCACAGGACCAGGCTGTTCCTATTCGTCACAGCCGTCGCAGGGAAGGACAATTACTTTCGCCATAGTACCGCCGCCAGGCGGCCCGTTTTTCCCTTTTCCTTCCGGTAGGAAAAATAGGCTTCATTCCGGCAACTGGTACAGAGCCCGGCCACGCTGATGTGTTCCGGGCGAACGCCTGCCTCCACCAGCTGCTGCCGGTTCAGTTCCCACAGGTTGAGCAGATAATGCCCGGTTCCGTGGGGGGTGAAGCACCCTTCGAACCCACCGGCCCGGTCCCGTACCTTTTCATCCACCTCGTAGCAGCAGGGCCCGATGCTGGGCCCGATGCCCGCCAGGATGGCTTCCGGCCGGGTGCCGTACCACTGGTGCATCGCCTGTACACCCTTCTGGGCGATCCGGCCCACGCTGCCCCGCCAGCCCGCGTGGAGCACGGCGATGGCAGGGCTTTCCGTATCCACCAGCAGCACCGGGGTGCAGTCCGCATAAAAAAGCATCAGGGGCAGATCCCTGCAATCGGTCAGCAGCCCGTCGGTACCCGGAATGGTGGTACCCAGTTCCAGGGCACCCCGGCCGGCTTCCTCTTCCGTGACTCGGGCCAGCACGGTGCCATGTACCTGGGCACAGGTGGCCGTCCGGTTCAGCGCAAAGCCCATGGCCCGAGCCGCTTTCTGCCGGTTCCTCAGGACTTTTTCCGGATCATCCCCCACATGGAGGGCCATATTGAGACCCCCCGGGGTCAGGTTGCTTTCCCCGCCCCTGCGGCAGGTGAATCCGTGCCCCACGCCCAGGTCTTTCCAGGCAGGAAAACAGCCCCACCGGATCCCGTCTTTTTCTTCGAAAGCAAATCCCGCCATTTTCCTCACCTCGATTTTAGTTGCTAGTTGTTAGTGATTAGTGGCTAGTGATGGGAACCCACCACCAGCCATTCGGCTGGTCCCCCGCCCTTGAAAAGGGCGGATATCCCTGTTATCAAAGTTCCCGTTTCATATGATTTGCAACAAACTGCGTAGGGACGGCCCATGAGGGACGTCCGTTCTCAGGTCGCCCAGAGGGATTGCTTCATAGCCAGCGTCAACTGGCTTCCTTCACGAATCACTACCCACGATTCACTAACCACTTACAGTAACCTTTATTTTACTGTTTTTTCTCCTGTTTGTAAACGCAAAAGCACCCTTATTTCAACGCACTCTCCATGCGCCGGATCATGGTTTCCAGCACCTTCAGACGGGCAAACAGTTTGTTGTTGGCCTCCACCACCGTCCAGGGGGCTTCGCGGGTGTCCGTGCGGTACAGCATCTCATTCTCCGCTTCCACGTACTGATCCCATTTGGACCGGTTCCGCCAGTCTTCCTGCGTGATCTTCCAGGTCTTGTTGGGATCATTTTCCCGGTCCTGGAACCGCTTCAGCTGTTCCTCATTGCTGATCTGCATCCAGAATTTCTGGACGATGATCCCCTGTTTCACCCACTGGCGTTCCATGTCGTTGATTTCCTCATAGGCCCGGCGCCATTCGCTGATCTTGGCAAAGCCCTCGATACGCTCCACCAGCACCCGGCCATACCAGGTCCGGTCGAAAATGGCGATTTCCCCCGGACGGGGCACCTTTGTCCAGAACCGCCACAGGTAGTGGAACTGCTTTTCCCATTCATTGGGGGCACTCACCGGATTCACCCGATACCCCAGAGGGTCGAAGGATTCGGACAGTCGCTTGATGGCGCCACCCTTGCCGCCGGCATCCTGTCCCTCGAAGGCGATGATGGTACTGATTTTCCGTTTGGCCAGTTCATACTGCAGCTCGCCCAGCCGTTTCTGGTACTTTTTCAGCTTTTTCTCATATTCTTCTTCATCCATGGGCTGGTCCGGATTGTACCGGCTCAGGATGTTGGGGATGCTCAGATCTTTCACCGGGCCCTTTTCCGGATCCACCGGCCGTTTCCGGTCTGTCAGGGCCTGTTCCAGCGCCGTGATCAGTACCTGGAACACCCTTTCGATGCCGGTACGCTTATCCTCCATGGGGACGATATGCCAGGGCGCCACATCCGTATTGGTGGCCGCCAGCATCTTTTCATACACATCCCGATAGGCGTCGTAATCCACGCCCTCGATCCCTGCCGGAGCCAGTTTTTCCCAGCGGCTGCCCAGGGCCTCCATGCCTTTGGCCAGATTCTCCCGCTGCTGCTTCTTGGAAATGTGGGTGAAGATCTTGATCACCACATACCCGCCCTGGACCAGTTCCCGTTCGAAGTTGTTGATCTCATCAAAGCTCACATGGTACCATTCCGCTGCTTCGTCCGGATCCCCCACAGCGTGTTCGTTCCGCAGGAAATACCAGGCACGGTGATGGATGGAGATCTGTCCTGCCGGCGGCAGTTCTTTCCAGAACTGGAGGAAGAACGGACTTTCCTTCTGCTTTTCCGTGGTCTTGGAAGCCGAATACACCCGAAAGCCCCGGGGGTCCAGGGCATGGATCACCTTGTTGATCAGCTGGCTGCGCCAGGAGGCACGGAACCCCTCGAACAGGATAATCACCGGGATCCTGGCATCCCGGATGGCCCGCTGCAGAAATCCCAGACGGTTTTCCTCGTCCCCGATTCTTTCATTATATTCTTCTTTGGAAAGCTTTGTTTTCAAGTCAATCATATCTAACACAGAAACCCCTTCTTTCCAACAGCCTATTTCTTTCCCATTATAGCACAAAAAAGGCACCGCTCTCTGCGGTGCCTTTGGAAGGATCGGACTTATTTGATCTGGTTGGGGCATTCCTTGCCTTCGGACAGTTCCTTCAGGTTCTGATAGGAAATTTCCACCATGTTCTTCACGGCTTCATCCGTGTAGGAACCCAGATGAGGAGTGATCAGGACTCTGGGATACAGGTCGATCAGTTTTTCGAACAGGGGGTTGGTCAGTTTTTGACCTTCCAGGTCTTTGCCGAACAGTTCAGCTTCCCCGTCGATAACGTCGCAACCATAACCGCCCAGTTTGCCGCTTTCAACGGCTTCGATGACAGCTGCGGTATCAGCCAGCTGACCACGGGCGCAGTTCACCAGGATGGCCCCGTCCTTCATCTTGTTCAGGAATTCTTTCGTAACCACAGCGCCGTTTTCTTTGATGTACGGAGCGTGGATGGTGATGATGTCGGATTTGGCCAGCAGTTCATCCAGGGAAACCTGGGTGCAGTAATCTTCGATGCCTTTGATCTGGAATACGTCTTCGCCGATGACGGTAGCGCCCATGCCATGGAAGATCTGGGCAGCCACACGGCCGATACGGCCCAGGCCCACAACACCCACGGTGCAGTTCCGTACTTCTTTGGAGAACATGAAAGCGTCCACTTTGAAGTTCTTTTTGGACGTACGGCTGGTGGTATAAGCCGTATGACGCAGCAGCATCATAGCTTGGGTTACAGCCAGTTCAGCAATGGCGTTGGGAGAATAACGGGGAACGAAAGCCATGGGGAAGCCCAGTTGTTTGGCATATTCCTTATCGATATGATCCGTGCCGGCAGTACGGGTCAGGATGTATTTTACGCCCAGTTTTTTGTAAATGTCCAGGTTTTGTTTGTTGGCGAAGCAGTTGCCACGCAGAATGACTGCATCAAACCCTTTGGCCATTTCAGCGGTTTCTTTCGTATTCAGATAATCAGGAACGCATTTGATGTCATAGCCAAATTCTTTGTTGCAGGCTTCAAAAATCGGCAGTTCAACATCTCTTACACCATAACATAAAACCTTCATACCAATACCTCCTATAAATGGGAAACGCGATTTGGGCAAGCCAAATACCGGCTACGCCCGTTGTCTTTATTGTAGCATGGAAAAGGATATTTTCCAATGTTTTTCGTATTTTGTATACAAATTAATGGAATATTTTGTGAAAGGCCCCATTTCTTCCCATCGCCTGTTTTGCCTGCATCAGAACTGCCAGTTGACACCCACGTTCCACTGCCATTTCTTATTCCAGTTCCCCCCAAAGCTTCTTTCCGCGTCTGCGTAAAGGCTGGTGTGGTCGTTGACGTGCCAGGTGCCGCCGAAGCCGGCTTCCTGCCAGGTGTCTCCGTAGTCTTCCCTGTAATCCATGGTTTCGCCATCGGGCGCTGCCAGATGGAACTTCCTTTCCCCGCCGAATTCGTGGAGCACAGAGAATTTCAGGTAATAGTCATAGGGATGTTTTCCTTCCGTTACCCGTTTGCCCAGAAGGATGCCCAGGCGGCCGATGGCGCTGTCATAGTTCCCCATGTGCACCGTCCTGCCACGGCTGGTGGTGTAGTCTTTGCTTGCCAGGCGGCCCAGCACCATCTGTGCTTCCGGTTCCAGGAAGAAACCGTCGTTTCTGGTCAAGGTTTTGCCCCATTCCACAGAAAGGCTTTCGCTGCGGGTGCGGTAGTCGGCCCTGTCAGGATAGCCGCCCCAGGTCCTGAGGCTGGTATCGTCCCGGCCCCATATGGTATAAAAAAAGACTGCGGCAGGAAGCCGGGCAAAATGTCCGGCACCTTCCACAGTCTCTGCTGATTGATTTCTCAGAGATGGATTACTTCTTCCACAGCCCGTGCAGGTTGCAATAGGCGTAAGCGGATTCCACTTCGTCCCCATCCACCAGGGCAAATTCCGCTTTGGGCGCATCCCCCGGATGCAGTTCCTTTCTCTGGTTCCCCTGTTTGGTGTGCAGGCTGATCCATTCAATGTAATGTTCCGGCTGCATGGGGTGCAGTACAGAACCCACAGTCACAGTGACCAGGTTCCCTTTCACTTCCACCACCGGAACGTGTTTTTCCTGGGCAGCGTCCGTAGTGTTGGGTACCAGTTCATCCATTTTCTGGCCGCAGCACATCACCGGTACGCCGGTTTCTTTTACAACAGCAATGATTTTCCCACAATGGGCACATTTGTAGAATTTTTGTTCCATAAAAAAAGCCTCCTCGCAGTCTAAACTTCTTGTTGTCATCCCATCAGGCCAAAAGCCTGCTCTACAACTCTATCATACCATAAATCGGGCTGGCGGGAAAGTCCCCTACTCCACGTGGAACCTGTATACCCGTTCCCGCAGGGGGGCCGCCAGGGTCTTGCCGTACAGGGCTTTCAGCTGGTAATCCCCGGGCCGGTCGAAACTGGCAAACAGGATGGTCACACCGGGGGAACCGGCCTGGCCGGTGGGGTTCTGCATGGGCAGGGTAAAGGAGTGGCCCAGGTTCACAAATCCCTCATGGCCGCTCTGGTCTGCCAGTACCCACTGGTTGCCGCTGGTAGGGTTGGATTCCATGTACAGGGCCACCAGTTCGCCCTTCTTCATGGGCAGCGTCATGTTCTCCGCCAGGGAATCCAGCTTGTAGCTGGTCAGCAGCCGGGCTCCTTCCGCCACATTCAGGGCTTTCAGGATCCGGGTATAGGGCACCAGCGTATCATACGGACCATCCGGGGTACTGGCAATGCGCACCCCGTCTTCGGCAAACACGTAGGATCGGCCCTGGATGTTTTGGGCATACTCGGCGCTGTTGGTATAGAACAGATCCTTGTCTTCGATCACATTGCCATCGGTGGTGTCCAGGTTCAATCCTCCATAGACGGTCCGGTCCCCCTGGGCCTTCAGGATCACACTGAACAGGCTGGGCCGGTTCACGGTCACTTCATAGCTCAGGGTGGCCTGGCCTCCGGCGGCCTTGCCCAGGGCGTTGGCCTTTTCCTTGATGATGTGGTTCAGGTTGTTCTGCTGGTAGGCTTCCTTCAGTCCGTCCGCAAAGGGAACGGTACCGGAAGCCCTGCCGCTGCTGTAGGGTTCCGAAAGCAGGGTGGTATGGCCAAAAGCAAAGGCAGAAAGGGGCAGGGACATAGAAAGCCCCAGTGCCAGAGCCGTGAGAGATTTTCGCAGATGCATGGGCAGTTCCTCCTTTTTTCGCATGGCTTTATCATACCACACATCCATGGAAAAAGTGTGAAAAGGCTACTTCCAGCTGGTCACAAACGCCTCCAGCACCTTTGCCTCCGGGGTGAAACTGGCCCCTTCCTCCACGGTGATCCTGCCCCGGGCCGCCAGGATCCCTTTCACCTGGCACCCGGCCATGAGGCGCAGATCGCCCCCGGCATACAGGTATACAGTTTCCAGCCGGGCGCCAGGATGCACGGTCACATCCCCCTGGCTCAAAATCCGGAAATCCCCCAGTACCCGGCTGCCCCGCTGAAAGTTCACAGGCCCGCTGACCACCAGGATGCCCCGGCCGGTCAGCCGTTTTTCCAGCTGCCACCCGGTGCGGCCCTTGCAGAATTCTCCACTAAGGGGCAGTGCCAGCCGGCGGGATTGGGGCAGCTGGCAGGGGGCTGCCTGATGCAGCTGGTTCCAGTCTACCGCCAGGGTCCGGCTGGCCCGTCCATCCCCCACCATCCCCCCCGGCAGAAAGGGAAGCCTCTCCTCCACTCCGGGCATGGTCACTGCTAGCCGTTCTCCCGTAAGGAGGGGCCAGTTCTTCAGATCCAGCAGCTGCAGTCGTTCCCGGTGGATCACCCCTTTTTTCTCCCCTTCCAGCCGCAGGGATACAGGGGGACAGTCCGGCCGGAACCGGACCTCCGGCAGAAGCCGGGTTTCTCCCGGTGCCAGCATCGGTTCTCCCGTCCGCACCTGCTCCAGGCTCCACAGCAGTTCTGCCCACAACCGGGCCTCCTGCCGCAGGGTCTGGGCCGCCAGTTCCTGTCCGGCCGTCCGGACCAGGATACCCGCCACTCCCGAAACCAGCAGCAGGCACACCAGCACCATAAGGCTTGCCAGCCCGGGCTCTTTCCTACCTCCCATAGCGGTACACCTTATCCAGTTCCGTTTCCTGACCGGTCCGCCGGTGCCGCAGACCAAGGTGCCAGCGAATCCGTTTCTCCGGCAGGGCTTCCACTGCAAACCCGGTTACCTCCACATGGGGCGGGGTCAGGGGATTGACCCCCTTCTGGCGGCTTTCCTGGTTCCAGGTTCCCTTGTACAGGGTGGGAAGGTGGGTGGAAGCCGAATTGGCCACAAAAAAAGTCCACTGAGCCTGGGAGTACCGGTGGTAACATTCCAGTTCCGTTCCATGCTTTCCCTGTACCACCCGGGCCTGGGAGACCGAAGTCAGAAGAGCCGCCTCCAGACGGGTGTGCAGGTCCTGGCGGGTCCGCAGCAGTTCCCTTCGCCCCACCAGGCGCTGCAGGGACAGGGCCGCACCGGGCAGGGACTGGAGCAGACGGCCTGCCGCCAGCAGGACCAGCAGCAGGGCCAGGGCCCCTTCTGCCAGAAGAAACCCCCTAGCCTTTTTCATAACCCGCCCCGCAGCCCACCAGATGGTCTTTCCAGTACAGCCGTACCTGCCGCAGCTGCACCCCCGGCAGCCCTGGAACGGCCTGCACTTCCTCCTCCACCCGATAGCCCGCCTCCAGGGTACCGCGTTCCCCCTGCAGCCATTCCAGGGCAAGTTCCTGGGCCTCCTCCCGTTTCTGCCGCCAGGCTCCCAGCCCAGCCACCTGCTGCCAGCCCATAAGCGCCACCAGGGCCCCCATTCCCAGCAGCAGGGACGCCAGGAGCCCGTCCAGCAGAAAGAACCCGCCGCTCTTTCTATTCATAGACCATCCTCCCCTGCACCGGCTGGAACCGGATCATTTTGCACCGCCGCTCGTCCCGCCGGTCCCGCAGCCCGATGCAGAAGCTTTCTTCCACATTCCCGGTGGAAGTGAACCCACCGCCCTTACCTACCAGGGTAAAATCCCCCAGTCCCAGCCGGGGCAGGTCCAGGATCTTTGTATGGACCAGGTCCCGCCAGGCGTAGGCCCTGGACCCCTCCTCCGTTACGATGAACTGCAGATGATGGCCGGTCAGGAACAGGTTCCGCTGCTGCAGCGCCGACAGGGTATCCGCTGTGGTCTGGGTGGCCAGGTCCAGCTGGGTCCGCCGCGCCAGGCCCTCCAGTTGGAACAGGGCGGGGCCCGCTAGCAGAAGTCCCGTCATCCAAAGTCCCAGTTCCAACAACAGCTCCAGCAGCAGATACCCCGGCGCTTTCCGTGGTCTCATGCCCCTTCTCCGTTTTTGGTGGTGCCCAGTTCGTTGCTCTTGACAGTACGTCCGTCAGAAAGCCTGCCCTGGAACACGATTTCCCCGTCTTCGCCGGCTCCCTCCATCTGGATGTCCTGGTATTCCCGGTCGGGCACGTACTTGCCCTTCCGCAGGGTATCGATATCCCCCGGGGCCTTGCCCGTTTCCAGCTGGTACATTTTGGCACCACTTTCCAGTACGGCCAGATTGGAAATCAACTGGCTGTCCCGGGATTTGTTCATGGCTGTGTTGATGGAGGGCAGCAGGGCGGCCGCCAATCCCCCGATAATGGCCATGACGGCGATGATTTCGATCAGGGTGAAGCCTCCGGCTTTCTTATGTGATTTCCCATTGGATTTCAGGTCTGTTTGCATCTTGTTCTCCTTTCCTTACAAAAACGATACACCATTCATCAGTTCGAAGAGCGGGGTCAGCAGAAAAAGCAGCATCCCCCCGCAGCCCAGGGCAAGGGTGAGCAGCAGAGCCGGTTCCAGCAGGGTCTTCAGCTGCTTCAGACGGCTCTGGAAATCCTGTTCCAGGATGCAGGCGGCTTCCGTGAGCAGTCCGGATAGATTTCCGCTCTCTTCGCCCAGGGCCAGGAATTCCACGGTCAGCGGACTGAACAGCCGGTCCCCCTCCCGGGCACAGTGGGAAAAGGGACGCCCGGCCACAACCTGGCGGCTCAGCCGGCTGGCCGTCAGTCGCAGAGGGCCGGCAGGCAGCAGCTGGGAGGCCCGGGGCAGAGCGTCGTCCAGGGCCAGTCCGCCCCGGAGCAGCAGGGACAGCAGCCCCAGGTAGCGGATTTCCCAGAACTTCCGGTTCAGGCTGGTCAGGCCCGGACAGCGGAGCAGCCAGCGGGAGCGGCGCTGCCAGGCCAGCCGGAGCAGGAAAGCTGCTGCCAGCAGCCCCACCGGCAGCAGCCAGGGCCGCCCATGGAGCAGGCGGCTCAGAGACAGGAAAAAGCGCAGGCCCGGGCTCATGGGAAGGTGCAGGGAGGCATACAGATCCCCGAACAGGGGCAGGATGCTCCACAAAAAGTACAGGCCCAGCAGGCCCGTGATGCCCAGCACCAGAGCCGGGTACAGAGAAGTCTGGAGCAGGGCCTTCTGATTTTCCCGTTTTTTCTGATAAAATACGGCCAATTGCTGGAATACAGCCGGGAGCTGACCGCTCAGCTCCCCACCTTCCGCCAGCACCCAGGCCAGGTCACCCACCTGGGTGCGCTGGCGGTGCAGTGCCTGGGAAAGAGAGCTTCCCCGGCGCAGCTGGGCAGCCAGCGCACTGCAGATTCGTCCCGTCTCGCCGCTGCCCTGCCGGCCCAGTGCCTCCAGGGCCGACAGCAGGGGCAGACCGCTCTGGAGCAAAAGTCCCAGCCGGCGGAACAAGGTTTCCCGCTGCAGCGTGGAAAGTGCCATATCCAATCACCTCCTTCCAGAAGAAAATACCCCTCCCAACCCTAGTTCGCCCTCCATCGGTAAAATTCCTACCTCCCAAAACGCCAACCGTCATTAAACGCAAAAACACCGGTAAGTTCAACTTTTGGTCACATTTGTGATCGTAAGGTTCTACTAAAAATCCCCTACCCGCATGCGGGTCCTTTCCCCCTTTTCCACGGGACTAGGAGACTCCTATTCGTCGTCTCCGTCGCGGGGGACACAATGTTTTTGTCCTTCCCTGGAAGGGAAGGGGGACCAGCCGAATGGCTGGTGGATAGGTCCAGCACTACATTCTCGGCTTCGTCGTACAAACGATTGAAGTCCCCCACTATCCATTCAAAAAGTTCCTCCTGTTATCGTAAGGCGCTACTAAAAACCCCCTACCCGCAAGCGGGCCCTTTCCCCCTTTCAGGGGGACACAACGTCCCACCGGACCAGGAGACTCTTATTCGTCGTCTCCGTCGCAGAGGGACACAATGTTTTTGTCCTTCCCTGGAAGGGAAGGGGGACCGTGCCCAGCACGGTGGATGGGTCCAGCACTACATTTTCGCCTTCGTCGTACTGACGATTGAAGCCCTTCCCCCACCATACACAAAAACCGAGAGCGCCGGCCGGCGCTCTCGGTTTTTGTCACTCTATCCTTGTTTCCTTTACTCTGCCAGTTCCCGTCTCACCACTTCGGCAATGGCTTCGGTGATGTGATCCAGTTCCACCTGGTTGGGGCCCTGGGCCATGATCCGGATCAGGGGTTCGGTGCCGCTGGCCCGTACCAGCACCTGGCCGTCTTCTCCCAGTTCTTCCGTATACCGGCGGACCACATCGGCGATGGCGGTGTTCTCCTGCCAGCCGTTCTTGTCCTTCACCCGCACATTCAGCAGGGTCTGGGGATATTTCACCATCAGGGCACCCAGCTGGCTCAGGGTCTGGTTGTGCCGCACCAGGCTGCTCAACAGGTTCACGGCGGTCATCATGCCATCCCCGGTCCGTACCAGGTCGCCGAAGATGATGTGGCCGCTCTGTTCGCCGCCCAGTTTGTAATCGTGCTTCAGCATTTCTTCCAGCACATAGCGATCTCCCACGCTGGTCTTCACCGTACGGCCGCCGTGTTCCTTCATGGCTTTCGCCAGGCCCACGTTGCTCATGACCGTGGTCACCAGCACGTTGTCCTTCAGCTTGCCGGCCTTCATCAGATCCAGGGCGCAGATCAGCATGATCTGGTCCCCGTCCAGGGGTTCGCCGTTTTCGTCCACAGCCAGCAGGCGATCGGCGTCGCCGTCGTTGGCCAGACCCACATCGGCCCCCTCTTCCCGCACCTTGGCCTGCAGGGCTTCCAGATGGGTGGAGCCGCAGCCGTTGTTGATGTTGATGCCGTTGGGTTCATGGAAGATGGGGATCACATGGGCCCCCAGGGTGCGCAGGATGGCCGGAGCGATTTCGCTGTTGGCTCCGTTGGCGCAGTCCATGACCACTTTCAGCCCGTTCAGCTTCACCGGGCAGCTGTCCACAATGTGCTGCACGTACTCCATGCCCATGTCCGGTTCGTCGATGACATGGCCCAGGTTGCTGCCGGTGACCGTCCGGGTATAATCCACCGGCTGCTTCACGATGGCTTCGATTTCGTCCTCCACCGCATCGGGCAGCTTGTACCCGGTCCGGGCAAAGAACTTGATCCCGTTGTCCTCAAAGGGATTGTGGGAGGCAGAAATCACCACCCCCGCATTGGCTTCCAGCTTTTCCGTCAGATAGGAAACTGCCGGTGTGGGGATCACCCCCAGCAGGTGGGCATTGCCCCCGGCACTGCAGATGCCGGCTGCCAGGGCACTTTCCAGCATGGTGCCGGAAAGACGGGTATCCCGCCCGATCAGGATCTTGGGAGTCTTCACTTCCCGTCCAAAATACTGGGCCGCTGCCCGCCCCAGTTTATATGCCAGTTCCGCATTCAGTACAGGACCATTGGCGACGCCGCGTACGCCGTCCGTTCCAAACAATCTAGCCATGTGAGCCCTCCAGCTTTTCAGGTATTTTGCTGCTTATTTTTCGTCTTCTTCTTTGCGGCCTGCCATTTCCACCAGCATCTCGCCCGGTGTAATGTTATGGTAAGCCAGCAGTACTAGGCAATGATACCATAAATCGCCCATTTCGTAAACAACCTGGTCCGCATCGTGGTTCTTGGAAGCCAGCAGGGTCCGGGTCACATCGGCCCCCATCTGTTCCAGCAGCGGGTCCTGGCTGGGCGCCTGCAGCAGCTTGTGCTGGGCTTTCTGCCGTTCCTGGTAGCACTGGATCTGTTTATACAGTTCGTTGATCACCTGGGGCAGCCGGTTGTCGGCCACAGGCAGGCTCTCGCCGGAGGCACTGTTCCACAGGGGATTGAAGAAGCAGGAATAATGGCCCGTATGGCAGGCGGCACCCTTCTGCTCCACCTTCACCAAAAGGGTATCCCCGTCGCAGTCGTAGGCAATGCTGTACACCTTCTGGGTATGGCCGCTGGTGGCACCCTTGTTCCACAGTTCCTGCCGGCTGCGGCTCCAGAACCAGGTATACCCGGTCTCAATGGTGCGGGCCAGGCTTTCGCCGTTCATATAGGCCAGCATCAGGACCTTGTCGGTCTTTACATCCTGCACAATGGCCGGGATCAGGCCCCGGTCATCGAATTTCAATTTGCTTACATCCAGTTTCATAACCGTACGTCCACTCCTTTGTTCCGCAAGTATTCCTTCACCTGGCGGATGGTAAACGTTCCATAATGGAATACGGAAGCGGCCAGAGCCGCATCAGCCTTGCCGGTCGTAAGTACATCATAGAAGTCTTCCAGGGAGCCTGCCCCGCCGCTGGCGATCACAGGCACGGGCACCGCTTCGGCCACTTTCCGGGTCAGTTCGATGTCGAATCCATCCTTGGTGCCGTCCGCATCCATGCTGGTCAGCAGGATTTCTCCTGCTCCCAGGCTCACGGCCTTCCTGATCCACTCCAGGGCATCCAGCCCCGTGGGAGTATGGCCCCCGTTGATGTACACTTCCCAGGAATCTTCTCCCCGTCGTTTGGCATCCACAGCCAGGACCACACACTGGTTCCCGAAGGCTTCCGCCCCCCGGCGGATCAGATCCGGATCCTTCACGGCCGCCGTGTTCAGGCTGGTCTTGTCGGCTCCGGCCAGGAGCACCGCCCGCATATCTTCAATGGAACCGATGCCGCCGCCTACCGTCAGGGGCATGAACACCTCCCGGGCCGTCCGTTCGATGGTCTTCACCATGGATTTGCGTTTTTCCAGGGACGCGGTGATATCCAGGAACACCAGCTCATCGGCCTGTTCCTTTTCGTACTGGCTGGCCAGTTCCACCGGGTCACCTGCATCCCGCAGGCCCACGAAATTGGTCCCCTTTACCACCCGTCCATCTTTTACGTCCAGACAGGGTATGATCCGTTTTGCCAACATGGCTCTACGCCTCCTTCGCAATCGCTACAGCCTGGCGAAGGTCAATGGCGCCGGTATATAACGCCTTCCCTATAATACACCCTTCGACGCCATCTGTTTCTCTTTTTTTCAAAATCTTCAAATCTTCCAGGCTGGCCACCCCGCCGCTGGCAGTGACCTTCAGGCCCGAAGCCTTCGCCACCGCTACGGTGGCTTCCACATTCACCCCGCTGAGCATGCCGTCCCGGGCGATGTCCGTAAAGATGATGCGCTCCACCCCGGCATCAGCCATTTTCCTGGCCAGTTCTTCCGCCTGGATGTGGCCGCTGGCTTCCCAGCCCTCTACGGCCACGTCCCCGTTTTTGGCGTCGATGCCCACCACGATGCGGCCCGGATAGGCCCGGCAGGCTTCCTTCACCAGCTGGGGATCCTTCACTGCCGCAGAGCCCAGGATCACTTGATGGACCCCGGCCGTAAGCAGCCGTTCAATGTGGCTCATGTTCCGGATGCCGCCCCCCACTTCAATGGGGATGCCTCCCTGTTCCATAATAGCCCTGATGGCCGTCAGATTCCGGCTTTCACCGGCCAGAGCCCCGTCCAGGTCCACCACGTGGATGGAGCTGGCTCCGGCGCCGGCCCATTCTCTGGCCATGGCCCCCGGATCCCTGCTGTAGATGGTCTCCCGGGAAAAATCCCCTTTCACCAGGCGGACACAGTTGCCGCCCCGCAGATCGATGGCAGGATAGATGTTCATAGCTTCCACTCCTTAAAGGCCGTCAGCATGGCGAGGCCTGCAAAGCTGGACTTTTCCGGATGGAACTGGAAGCCCTGCACGCTGCCCCGGCCCACACTGGCCGTGATTTTTGCGCCGTACTCACAGACAGAGGTGATGATCCCCGGATCCTCCGGCACCGCATGGTAGCTGTGGACGAAGTAGACGTATTGGCCGTCCGCGTCCTTCATGAGCGGAGAGGGATTCACCGTGGTGATCCGGTTCCAGCCCATGTGGGGAATCTTGTAGGGGGTGACGATTTTCTTCACCTGGCCCTTGAAGTATCCCAGGCCCTTCACCCCGGGGCTTTCCTCGCTGCTTTCAAACAGCAGCTGTTCGCCCAGGCAGATGCCCAGGAAGGGTTTGCCGCTGGCCAGGGCTTCCTGCACAGCCTCTTCCAGGCCCCGGGACCGCATGGTCTCCATGCAGTCGCCAAAAGAACCCACTCCCGGCAGGATCACCTTGGGGGCTTCCCGGATCACTTTCGGATCCGCCGAAACCACCGGGTCCGCCCCGATCTTCAGCAGGCCATTGTACACCGAGTGCAGATTGCCCCGGCCATAGTCGATGATGACGATGGTATCTTTTCCCATATTACAAGGCCCCCTTGCTGCTCATCACCCCGTGCACCCGGGGATCCATGGCTACGGCCTGGCTCATGGCCCGGGCCACGCCCTTGAAGATGGCTTCCAGCATGTGGTGAGTGTTCTTGCCATAGGGTACGTTGATGTGCAGGGTCAGGCCGCAGTTCATGGCCAGGGCCCGGAAAAAGTCCTCGCCCATTTCCGTGTCGAAGTTGCCCAGGGTCACCCGGGGAATGATGTCCGCATTCCACACCAGATAGGGCCGGCCGGAAAAGTCCAGGGCGATTTCCGCCAGGGCTTCATCCATGGGCAGCAGGAAACTGCCGTACCGGTGGATGCCCTTCTTGTCCCCCAGAGCCTGGGCAATAGCCTGCCCCAGGGCGATGCCCACATCTTCCACCGTGTGGTGACAATCCACCTCCAGGTCACCTTTGGCCCGCACCGTCAGGTCCATAAAGGAATGGACCGCCAGCAGGGTCAGCATATGATCCAGAAAGCCCACGCCGGTGGCGATGTCCGCCTTGCCGGTGCCGTCCAGGTTCAGCTTCACGCTGATCTGGGTTTCTTTCGTATTCCGTTCGATACTACCTTCCCGCATAGCCCTATGCCTCCTGTTATTGTACGATTTCCTTGATGGCCCTGATGATCATGGGGTTTTCTTCCGCCGTGCCCACAGAGATCCGCAGGCCCCCCGGCAGCCGATTGTTCTGGCTGAAATCCCGAATCAGCACCCGTTTCTTCAGCAGTTCATGGAACAGATAGCTGCCTGCCGCCCTGGCTTTTTCCATACTGGGCAGGTCCCGGGCACCGGCAGCATCCGCCAGTTTCTCAAGCACCTTCCCCGCCGGCAGGGCCAGCAGGAAGTTGGTGGCGCTGGGCAGCACCCGAAAGCCCATGGCTTCCAGATGTTCCCGCAGGTACCGGCGGCCGCTGACCACCATGTCCACCCGTTCCTTCAATACTTCCGGCTTGCTGAACAGCAGCTCCGCCGTCAGGATGGAGAAGCCGTTCACCGTATAGGGCAGCAGCACCTTTTTCAGGGTCTTCATGACTTCTTTGCTGCCGATGCCGTAACCTATCCGCAGATTGGCCAGACCGTAGGCTTTGGAGAAAGTCCGCAGCACCAGCAGGTTGTCCACCTGGTCCACCAGGTCCAGGGTGGAATTGGTGCGGGGATCCCCCTCCTCCACGGAAAATTCCATGTAGGCTTCGTCCATGATCACCGGGCATTCCACGTTGCGGATGATCTTTTCCATGGCTTCATGGCTGTTGTAGTTGCCCGTGGGGTTGTTGGGGTTGCAGACGATCAGAAGGGCCGGCTGCTGCTTTCTGGCAAAGTCGATGACCGTATCCGGATCCACGAATCCATCCGCCGTCAGGGGGAACAGCACCGGTTCGCTGTCCGCCAGGATGGCGTAGGTCTGGTACATGCTGAAGCTGGGCGTGGGGGCTGCAATCTTGCGGCCCGGACCCCCGAAGGCATAGCAGGCTTTTTCCAGCAGTTCGCTGGAACCGTTGCCCAGGGCCACCTGCTGAGGGTCAAAGCCCAGGGCTTCTCCGATGGCTGCACACAGGTCTTCCCCATGCATGGAGGGGTACCGGTTAAAGGCATGTTCCGCCAGACGCTGGCCCAGTTCCAGCCGCAGTTCCGGGGTCATGTCCCAGTTGGTTTCGTTGGCATTGACGATGATATCCGCATCAGGTACGGTTTCCACCTGATATTCTTCGATCCGGGACAGGGTGTCCCGGGCTTGTATATTGCTCATGGGGGGATGCCTCCTTGCACTTTGGTAATTGTCCTTCCCTGAAAGGGAAGGGGGGGACACAAATTATTCTTCCGGTTTTTCTTCCGCCAGCACCACTTTCAGGTCTTCCACCAGTTTCCTGATCCGGTCGTACTGCATCTTGAAGCTGACCTTGTTGGCGATCAGCCTTGCCGTGCTGGGGAATACGCTGACGATTTCCTTCAATTTATTTTCCCGCAGGGTACGGCCCGTTTGCACAATATCCACGATGCTGTCACTGAGCCCCACGATGGGCCCCAGTTCAATGGAGCCGTTCAGTTTGATGATCTCCATCTGCATGCCCAGCTTGTCGAAGAAATCAGCGGCACAGCGGGGATACTTGGTGGCCACCCGCATGTGGGCATAATCCGTCAATTCGGGCAGGACCTTGTTTTCCGGCACCGCCATCATCAGATGACAGCCCCCGTACCCCATATCCAGCAGTTCGTAGATGTCCTTCCGTTCTTCGTTCAGCACATCCTTGCCGATGATCCCGATGTCGGCGGCCCCATATTCCACATAGGTGGGCAGATCCACCGTCTTCACGATCAGGAACTTCACTTTCGTCTCTTCATTGGTGATAACCAGCTTCCGGGAATCTTCCACCACATTTTCCGCAGCGTAGCCCACTTTGGCCAGGAGCTCCACGCTTTTTGCAAACAGTTTCCCTTTGGGCAGGGCAATCGTTAAATAATCCATTGTATCGTCTCTCCTATCCTACATAGGCTACGGCTTCGCACCGATTGGCCGCACAGGCCTTGGCCGCTTCTTCCGGGGTCAGGGCATTGGTGGCAACTTTCACGTTCTTGCCCCCTGCCCGCAGTTCCATGGCCTTCTGGATGGCCTTGGCCTGGCATCCCGGTGCCCAGGCTACGTAAATGTCCCATTTGGAATCCATGGTCAGCCGGCCGTCCCGCCGCAGAGACAGGATGATCCGGTCGATGCCCATGGCAAATCCCGTAGCCGGTTCCGGATCCCCGAAGGCTTCCATCATATGGTCATACCGGCCGCCGCCGCAGATGTTGAACCCGATCTGGGGCGCATAGGCTTCGAACACCATGCCGGTATAATAATCGAAGTTACGGATCAACGACAGGTCGAAGGACAGGTAAGGAGCCACCCCGTAGCTTTCCGCCAGCTTGTAGATGGCCTTCAGGTTCTTCAGGGCATCCAGGCTTCTGGGATTGCTCACCCGGGCTTCCAGGCTGTCCAGCAGGTCCCGTCCCCCCTGCAGGTACAGCAGGTCCCGGAAGATGTCCTTCAGCGGTTTGGGGATGAACCGTTCCGCCGCTTCCTCCAGGCCCACCGCGTTGTGGGAGAGGATCATCCGTTTCACGAAATCTCCCTGTTTCTTCGTCAGTTTGGCGTCTTCCATCAGGCCTGCCAGAAAACCGCTGTGGCCGATGCTGATCAGGAAGTCCTGCAGGCCCGCTGCCTTCAGGCTTTCCACAGCCAGGGCCAGCACTTCCGCATCCGCCATGGGAGCTTCCGCACCGATCAGTTCGATGCCCGCCTGGGAGAATTCGCATTGGCGGCCCGCCTGGGTCTGTTCATGCCGGAACACATTGGCGATGTAGAACAGCCGTTTCACGCCCTTGTCGTTTTTCAGACGGGTGGCCACCATCCGGGCCAGGGGCGTAGTCATTTCGCTGCGCAGCATCAGGGTCCGGTTGTTCCGGTCCATGAACCGCATGCTTTCTTCATTAATGCCGGCGCCGCTCAGGGCAAAGGTATCCGCATATTCAAAGGTGGGGGTAACGGCTTCATCATAGCCCCAGCTCAGGAAATTGTTGGCGATCTTGTCTTCGATCTCCCGTTTGGCCCGGGCCTCTCCCGGCAGGATGTCTCTGGTCCCGTAGGGGATCCGCAGTACGGTATTACTCATTGGGTTCTTCTCCTTTATTGGTCAGTTCCGGGATCAGGCTGCGATATCCGCCCGCCCCATAGTTCAAACAGCGATTCACACGGGATACTGTGGTGCTGCTGGCGCCCGTATCCTTGACGATCCTGGCATAATTTTCGCCCCGGTGAAGACGCACCGCCACTTCCAGGCGCTGGCTCAGCGCCTTCAGTTCGTTGGGGGTGCAGATGTCTTCCAGGAAAGCCAGAGCCCCAGCTTCATCCTTCAGCAGGGTGAAAGCATTGGCCAGTTGTTTCAGTTCCCGTTGGTTCAGTCCGGCTACCATGATCGAAGCCCCTTTCTCCTAGATGGATTGCAACCGGCTCTGCAGCCGTTTGCTTTAGCTGTTTATTACTTTACTACGATGAAGAAGTAAATGCAAGTAGTTTTTGTGAATTTGTGAAAATTGCTTTAGGTTTCCCTGTTATCGTGAGGTACTGCTAAAAACCCCCTACCCGCAAGCGGGTCCTTTCCCCCTTTCAGGGGGCCACAACGTCTTTTGTCCTTCCCTGGAAGGGAAGGGGGACCAGCCGAATGGCTGGTGGATAGGTCCAGCACTACACTCTCGCCTTCGTCGTACAAACGATCGAAGTCCCCCACCATCCGTTCAAAGTTTCCTCTGTTATCGTAAGACGCTACTAAAAACCCCCTACCCGCCAAAGGCGGGCCCCTTCCCCCTTTCAGGGGGACACAATATTCCACGGGACTAGGAGACTCCTGCTTGTCGTCTCCATCACGGGGGACACAAAACTTCACTCTTCGCTATTTCCGGTCCCAATTTCAATGATTCTCTCCCCCGGCATATCCGCCCTTTCCAAGGGCGGGGGACCGTTGCGCGTTCAGCGCAATGGTGGTGGGTTCCCACCAAAAAAGGACTGTGATCATTCACAGCCCCTTCTTTTTTACCGGATGAAATTCGTCATGACTTTCACCGGTCTGGCCGGTTCTGCTACGCCTGCTTTTTTGCCGGCTTCGATGCTCTTCAGCAGCCAGGCCATGTTCCTGCCCAGGGTTTCCATGATCTGGACCCCTTCTTTGTCCTGCAGCACTTCTTCCGGCGTGTTGCCATGGACCATGTTCCAGTAGTTGCTGGAAACAACGGGCATTTCGTTGAACATCAGATACTTGTTCAGCACATCCAGGGTGGTGCTGGTGCCGGCTCTCCGGGCAGAAGCAATGGCGGCAGCCGGTTTGTGGCGCAGATCGGCGCCGGCCACACCGGCGAACCGATCCAGGAACACCTGGATCTCACCGGTGGGAGATGCATAGTACACCGGAGACCCTACCACCAGGCCATCGGCCTCTTTCATTTTAGCGGCCACGTCCTTCACCAGAGCGTCCAGTTTGCCGTTCACTGTATTCAGGCCGATGTAGATGATTTCCGTGTCGATACCCGCGGCTTCCAGCTCTTTGGCCACCAGGGACAGAGCCGTATAGGTGCAGCCTTTTTCCCGGCGGCTGCCGTTCAACAACAATACTTTCATGGGTAAAGCTCCTTTGAATTGTATTTTTTTTTGCTACATTTCTATTGTAGCACAGGATGTCAAGCACTCGTTGTCCTCCCCTGAAAAGGGGAGGGGGACACAAATCCTACAACTCCGCTGCTGCACAGGCTGCCAGTTCGCAACGCTGGAACAGGGATTCCACTTCCGCCCGTTCCCCGGGTGTATGGGACCCTTCGCCCCGTACCCCCATGCCGCACAGGGTGGGGATGCCCGCTGCCACCAGAAGGCCCGCATCGGACAGACCGCCCACCTGGATGCCTTCCGGACGGTGGTACCCCAGCTTTTCTGCCGTGGCTGCCACATGCTCGTACAGCTTCCGCACCCCGTCGGTGGTCTCCATGCAGTGCATCACCCGGCTCACATCCAGTTCCGCCCGGGTGTCGGGCACCGTATGGGCAGCCACCACCTGGTCCAGCAGGTCATAGATCTCCCTGCCGGTGGCTTCATTCTTATACCGGATACCGATGCGGATCCTGCAACAGGCCGGGACGGTGTTCTCCCCGATGCCCCCTTCGATGGCCCCGCAGTTGATCAGCTTGCCCCGGGGAATGTCATTGGCCGCTTCCAGGGCCAGGATCTTGTGAGCGGCTTCCAGGATGGCCGACCGGCCCTTTTCCGGTGCGCTGCCGGAGTGGGCCGCCACCCCGTGGACCGTAATGGAAACCGGACCGCCGCCGTAGCGCCCGATCACCAGGCTGTCATCCAGGGGCCCCGGTTCAAAGTTGAAGGCGGCCAGGGCTCCCTGGGCCTCCCGGGGAATCAGCTCTTTGGCATTGGAAAGCATATGCAGGTTTTCCTCGTCGGGCACCCCGATGAACCGGATGGGACGCTTTTTCCAGCCGGAGGCTGCCAGTGCCTTCAGGGCATACACCCCGATCACCAGCCCGGCCTTCATATCTGTGACGCCAGGACCATGGGCAAATCCGTCCCCATCCACCCGGAAAGGATTCCGTTCCACTTCTCCGGCTGAAAAGACTGTATCCATATGGCCCATGAATACCACGGGCGCCCCGCCGGCCTCCCGGTTCCAGTCGCCCACGATCATTTCCCCGGCATTTTTCACCGGGACCCGATGCACCACGGCCCCGGCCTGTTCCAGTTCACGGGTGAGGATGGCCCCCACGGCGTTCACCCCGTCCAGCTGCCGGGTCCCGCTTTCCGTATTGACGATTTCCTTCCAGAGGTCCAGCATGGCCTGACGGTGATCAGAAATGTATTGATGGATGAGATTTTGCATGACGCTGCGCTCCTTTGTTGAGATGTCAGAAATCAGAGTGGCCCTTCGGGCCTTAAAGATATCAGCTTGTACCCATAAGCAGAATGGTCGTACGGCTTATCGCTACACTAGCTGGCATCTGACATCTTTCAGCCCCCTTCAGGGGGCGGTCTGACTTCTTTATTTTATCACAGAATATTCACCACAAACCCTGCCAGCACCACGGACGTGATGGTCACGGTGACGAAGCCGGCCACCAGCATCTTGGGCAGCAGGTAGTTTTCCAGGGCTTTCCGCTGGTCTTCCGTTTCCCCCATGGCGCTGGCCACTTCCTGGGAAATCAGCATGGTGGTGGGGAACCCGAAGGTGCAGGTGATGCCCAGGGACACCGCCAGGGTGAAGGGCATTTTGAACACCCTGCTGCACAGGGCCGCCGCCACACACAGCCCGGCCACGCCCAGAACCGCCGACCAGAGCAGCGGCGGCAGCACAGATACCACCTGCCAGGGCGTGGTAGCTCCCAGGTTGGAGAAGATCACGATGGTCACGAAGAAGATGATCAGCCCGCTGGACTGGGTCTTGCCCAGGATGCCCTTGTCCAGGAACCCCAGGGCATAGAAGATCACCCCCAGGATCAGGCACATGACCAGATAGTGGATGTGGCCGTGGGTCAGCCTGGCTGCATAGAAAGCCAGCGTGGCCACCAGGCCCAGTTTGGCCAGATACACGGAAGGCTTGTCGAACAGGGAGGGCAGCCGCACAGGCTTCTTTTTGGCCAGTTCCGCGGCTTCCTCCCCGGCGGCGCAGTAGGTACCCACAAAGGCATCATCCTGCCGCAGCTGCCGTGCCAGACGGCGCAGAGCCACAGAAGCAATGGGAATCCCGAAGAATTTCTGGGTCACCAGGAGCACCAGGCAGAAGGTGCCCACATACTCCAGCCCCTTTTCTCTGGCAGCGGCCAGCATGATCAGGGTGGCGGCGTTGCCCCCGGCGAATATGGGGGAACCGGCAACGGCGATCTTGGGATCCATGACAAACTGGCCCACCAGGATGATGGCCGCCACGGCAAACACCACGCACAGCACGGACGTAACCACCACTTTCCATTCCCGTTTCAGTTCCGCAAAGTCGATGGTGGTCCCCAGAGCCACGATCAGCATGCCCACCACTGCCATGCCGATGCCCGACACCTGGGCATCCTTCATGATGGTCCTGGGCAGGATCCCCGACCAGAACCCGGCCAGCAGGATCACCGAAATCCCCAGCACCGTGGATAAAATGGCCCGGGTCTTCACTGCAATCAGTTCACTGACCGCATAAATGCAGAACAAAACAGTTAATGCTCCAATACTCCCCATAACACTTTCCCTCGCTTCTTTTCTTCTTTACTACGATAAAGTCACAATAAAGTCATTATACTCCATGGCGAAGCCTCTTGCAAGAAAAAGGCGCTGTGAAAAAATCATCCACAGCGCCTTTATTTCGCTAGCGTCAGCT